>Ga0196962_10000008_pt1 | contig 416744 bp, 331 predicted proteins | sample S3v_20metaG_FD_183186 | JGI IMG/M metagenome (GOLD analysis project Ga0196962, IMG submission 183186) | Soil microbial communities from Anza Borrego desert, Southern California, United States - S3+v_20 | ecosystem: Environmental > Terrestrial > Soil > Desert | place: USA: California...
TGCCCGCCGGCTCGTGCTGCGATGTCAGCGAGCCGGCGGGCACAGCCCGCCTCTAAACGGGAGGGGCAGGATTTCGCCGACCGCCCTAGAAGACGAACTTGACGGCGAGTTGGATGATGCGCGGGTCGCCGACGCCCTGGCGCAGGAAGCCGTCGAAGTTGAAGAGGCCGGGCGTGACCAGCGGGTTGATGTTGTTCTCCGTGTTGAAGGTATTGAACATCTCGAAGATGGGGATGAGCGCCACCGACTCGGAGAAGTGGAAGGGGCGCTGCAAGCGCCAGTCGAGGGAGAAGAACTCGTTGTTCTTCCTCAGCGTGTTGCGGTCGGGGCAGCGCGGGGCCGTCGGGCACGGCGGCGTGATGGGCTGCGCCGAGCGCGCCTGCACGCGCGAGTTGAGGTCGAAGCCCGCGGGCAGCTCGACGTTCGAGAAGAAGTTGAAGCGGTGGCGGATGTCGCGGTCGGAGAGCGCGTAGTCCCGGCTGAGGTCGAAGAAGTCGAAGGCGCGGTCGGTGAACGGGTCGCGCTCGTTCGAGTCGTCGTCGTAGTCTTTCGAGAAGGTGTAGTTGCCCTCGAACTGGTAGCGGCCGCTGAACCGCCGCCGGACGCCGACGGTGAAGGCGCGGTAGAGCGACTTGCCGTTGGCGCTCGTGACCATCGTCTCGCCGAGGAACGGCGCGAAGAAGCCCGTCCGCGCCCAGTCGAGGAAGCGCGTCAAATGCACCCCCTTGGCGTGCGTGAAGTCGAGGTACATCGAGAGGCCCTGCGCCAGCTCCTGCTCGAAGGCGACGTTGGTGGTGTAGATGCGCGGGTTCTTGTAGTCGCGGCTGAAGACGCGCACGCCCGAGAAGCAGGGGAAGGGGTTGGAGACCGCGCCGGCGACGCACGGCGTCACGGTCGAGGGCGGCGCGACCACGCCCGGCCAGACGGGGCCGGGGACGCCCGAAGAGATGATGGGCGTGTTGAGGAAGATGGTCTGCTGCTGCACGCCGTTGGTGGTGATCGACCCGACCTGCGAGAGCATGTTCTGGCGGGCGTAGTAAATGCCGTAGTTGGCGCGCAGCACCGAGCGGCCGTTGCCGTTGATGTCCCACGCGAAGCCGACGCGCGGCTGGAACTGCTTCTTCTGGCTCGGCAGCCTCCCGTCGGACGGGAAGCGCGGGTCGTTGAGGAAGATGCCGTAGGCCGTCTGCGCCGGGTCAACGACGGGGTCGGGGAAGATTTGCGCCTCCCAGCGCAGGCCGTAGGTGGCCGTGAAGTTCGGGCGAATCTTCCAAGAGTCCTGCGCGAACAGCGCGAGGTCTTCGTTCGAGATGTCTGAGAAGCCCGCGGCGTCGGTCGCCGGGCCGGTGCGCCCCGCGCCCTGTAGGTAGAGGAGCAGCGGGCCGCCGTTGGGGGTCGTCCCGGCCGGGCAGGGCGTCGGCGCGGTGACGTAGGTTCCGTTCGAGCAGCCCACGGTGGCGGGGCCGAAGCCGCCCGCCGCGGCGGGCGAGGCGTAGCGCAGGAAGCCCGTCACGCTGTCGAAGATGTAGCGCCCCTGGAAGAAGCCGCGGAAGACCTGCGAATTGCGGCTGTGCACCCACTCGCCGCCGAACTTGGCCGTGTGGTTGCCCGAGACGATCGAGAAGTTGTCCTTGAACTGCGTGCGCCAGAAGGTCTCGTCCACGTTCGGCCCGAGGAAGAAGGGGTTGCCGAAGCGGAAGGTGGTGGCGAAGCCCATCGCCGTGTCGGCCGGCACGTTCGACTCGACGGCCGAGCGCGGCCGCTCCTCGCGCCCGTAGGTGAAGTGGAACTCGTTGACCTTCGTCGGCGAGAGGGTCGAGAGGAGGTTGACGTTGAAGGCGTAAATCTTGGAAGGCCCCTCGATGCCGTTGGCCGAGTTGCCGTAGGTCGGCACGTCAAAGGTCTGGTTCTCGTTCTTCGAGTAGTCGAAATTCTGTGAGAGCGCGAGGTGGTTGTTCTCGGTCAGGTGCCAGTCCACCTTGCCGAGGATGGCCGAGTTGCGCACCGGGCGCTTGACGGGCGCGCCCTCCTCCTGATTGCGCGTCGCGCGGAAGAAGCCGAGGAGCGCGAGCCTCTGGCAGTCGGTGTTCGCGTTAATCAGCGCCTCGTTGCCCGTAATCGTCGGTGCGGCGACGGGGCAGGGCGTGTCGCCGATCTGCTCGGAGAGGTTGGCGCGCATCAGGTTCTCGAAAATCTGTTCGTAGGCGACGAAGAAGAACGCCTTGTCGCGCTTGAGCGGCCCGCCGACGTTGCCGCCGAACTGCTCGCGGTGGAAGTCGGTCAGGGGCTTCCCGTCCGAGGTGTTCGCGGTGAGCGCTTCGAGGCGCTGGAAGTGGAAGAGCGAGCCGTGGAAGTCGTTCGTCCCGGACTTGGTGACGACGTTGACGACGCCGCCCGCCGTGCGGCCGAACTCGGCCGTCGCGCCGGTGGCGATGACCTGGAACTCCTTGACGGCGTCGAGGGGGATGTCGATGGCGGCGCGCTGGCCGCCCGCCTGCTCGCCGAAGAAGCCGTTCATGTAGTCGCCGCCGTCGAGGCTGATGTTGTTGAAGACGCCGCGCTGGCCCGCGAAGTTGATCTCGTCGCCGTCCGGCCCCTGCGTGATGGAGACGTTCGGCGTGAGCGTCAGCAGGTCTTCAAACTTGCGGCCGAGGACGGGGAGGTTGCCGACCGCGCGCTCGTTAATCGTCGTCGAGGTCTGGACGCTCGCCGTGTCCACGGTCTGGACGGCCGAGACGGTGATCGTCTCGGTGATGGCCGAGACCTTCATCTTGAGGTCGAGGTTGGCCGACTGCCCGACGGTGAGTTGGAACTCCTCCTGCTTGAGCGTGGCGAAGCCCTGCTTCGAGGCCGTCAGCGTGTAGCGCCCCGGCGGGAGTTGCAGGAAGACGAAGCGGCCGGTGTCGTCGGTCGTCAAAGTCCTGGTCAGGTTGGTCTCGACGTTCCTGACCTCGACGGCCGCGCCGGGCAGGGCCGCGCCCTGCTCGTCCTCGACCGTCCCCTGGATGACGCCCGTCGTGATCTGCGTCTGCGCGCGCGCGCCGAAGGCTAAGGCCGTCGTTGCAAAGAGGAGGGCGAAGGCGAAAGCGAAGAGTCTCCCGGCAGGTCTGCGGTTGATAGGGGGAAGCATATTTTCTCCAGTCCGCTGGTGTCTGAACTGCGCCAAGGTTCGGCCGCCCGACTGCGGCGGCGGGTAGAGAGGTGCGGGGCGAAGACTGCTTAAAGCTCCGGCGCGAGGGTCGCGCCCCTTGAAAGGTCGGCCGATGTTAATGAGGCCGCGCCGCGTCTGTCAACGTACACCGCAGCCAGGTCAGAACCGCCCGCGGTAGCGGGTGGGCGTTGCGTAGACCGGGCGATTGATGACAGCGCGGCTCTCATCAGTCATCAAGCCGTCATCGGTAAAGCCACCCGCTACCGCGGGCAGTACTGACCGCTATAGCCAGCCCGAGCGCTTGAAGAGCAGGTAGAGGAGGGCGGCCAGGCCGAAGGTCACGGCGAGCGCGAAGGGGTAGCCGTAATCCCACTCAAGCTCCGGCATGCTCTTGAAGTTCATCCCGTAAATCCCCGCGATCATCGTCGGGACGGCGATGATCGCGGCCCAGCCGGCGAAGCGCTTCGAGACCTCGTTCTGCGCGATGGAGATGAGCGAGAAGTTGGCTTCGAGCGCCGTCGTCAGAAGCTCGCGCGTGTTCTCCACCATCTCGTTGATGCGGACGACGTGGTCGTACACGTCGCGGAAGTAGGGGCGCGTGTCCTCGGGGATGAGGTCGAGGTCGAAGCGCATCAGGCGGTTGCAGATGTCTATGAGCGGCGAGACGGCGCGCTTGACTTCGAGGAGCTGCCGCTTGAGCTGGTAGATCTGCGCCGTCGTCTCGCGCGTGGACTTCTCGCCGAAGATCTGGTCTTCGAGCGCCTCGAGGTCTCGCGCCAGCGCGTCCACCACGGGGAAGTATTGATCGACGATGGCGTCCATCAGCGCGTAGAGCGCGAAGCCCGGCCCCTTGCGCAGGAGCTGCGGCGTCGTCTCGCAGCGCGCGCGCACGTTCGCGTAGGAGAGCGAAGGCCCGTGGCGCACCGAGACGATGAAGTTCCGGCCGACGAAGAAGTGCGTCTCGCCGAAATCGACCCGGCACTGCTCCGCGTTCATCCGCGCGGTGCGGACGACGACGAAGAGCGAGTCGCCGTAGGTCTCGAGCTTGGGGCGCTGGTGCGCGTGCAGGGCGTCCTCGACGGCGAGGTCGTGCAGCCCGAACTCGCGCTGCACCTGCCGGAGCAGCTCGGCGCTCGGGGCGTGGAGCCCGATCCAGGCGAAGCGGCCGGGCTCGGCGAGTTCGCGGCCGATGTCGCAGACCTCGACGGCGGCGACGCGGCGGCCCTCGGCGTAGGCCACGCAGTTGACGACCGCGCGCGTGCCGGGGACGACCGTCCAGTCGAGTTCGGCGCTGGTGTGTATCTCGTTCAAGGCACTCCCCCTCGTCGGAGGCAAAGGTCGAGTGCCGCGCATGATATCACGCCTTCAGCGCTCGAAGACGGCGACGGCGCGCACGGGCGAGCCGGTGCCTCCGCGAATCTTGAGCGGCAGGCCGATGAAGCGGAAGCGGCCGCGCCCGACGAGCAGATGAAGGTTGCACATGTTCTCGTAGTGCGTGAAGCCCAGCTCGCCGCAGACGCGGTGCACCTCCTTGTTCGAGACGCCGCGCACGCCCGGCGCGGCCGGCTCGACGCCGAAGGCCGCGACGCCCTGCCCGCCCAGCCAGCGCGCCGCCGCGACGCTCACGCCCGGCGCGCGGTGCCAGTCGTCCGTCCCGTAGAAGCGCCGGTAGTGATCCGTGTAGAGCAGGACGGTGTCGCCCGGCTTAATCTCAAGCCCGGCCGCGGAGAGGGCGCGCTCCAGGTCCTCCACCTCGATCAACTCCGACAGACCTTTGTGCGAGAGGTCGAGGCAGACGCCCTCGGTGTAGAAGTTCGTCAGCGGCATCGTGTCGATGGAGTGCGCGCGGTGCTCGCGCCCCATGTGGCTGAGGGCGTCCACGTGCGTGCCCGTGTGCTCGCCCAGCTCAAGCAGGTTAACGGCGGGCGAGACCACGTCCGTGTCTGTGACGCCTTCCAACTGCTCGTGCGACCAGTGGACTGTGACCTTCACTTCGGGCATGCCGGGGAAGGTCGGCATCCCCGTGAAGATTTCCTGACTCAGGTCGATTATCTCGAACACGACTCGCCCCCTTTCAGAGTTCGCGCCTTTTTACTACGGCGCGGCGCGACTCCGCCAGCCGCGCCCGGCGTGTAGCATGCGCGCGGGCAGGCGAAGCGCGAGACCGCAAGAGACTTTTTGAAGGGGCATGTCCGACGCCGCCTCACATACGACAAGCGAGCCCGCCGCAAGCACCTGCAAGTAAGGTTATTGCGGAAAGCGGAATGCGGGTCGTAGGAGGATGAAAGGCAGCGTGCCTTTCATCCTCCTACGACCCGCATTCCGCTTTCCGCACTCCGCAATCGTTCTACTGCCCCTGGGCCGTCGCGGGCGCGGTCGTGATGACCTGGCGGCCGTCGAAGGAGAGGCCGGCGAAGGAGAGCGGGGCCGAATCGCCCTCAAGCGCCAGCATCGGGAAGGTGCCCTTCTTAGACTTCTCGACGCGCGCCTCCGCGCGGGCCAGGACTTCCTTGGTCTTGCGGTCGGCGACGGTCAGCTCGTTCTTCTCGTCGTCGTAGCCGAAGCGGTAGGTGCCGGCCTTGATCGTCTTGCCCGCGACGGTGAAGTCCTGACCGACGGTGATGAGGCGGCTCCTGACCTTCGCCGAGGCGACCGTGGCCGCGGAGCAGACGAGCAGGGCGGCGATGATGATGTTGGTCGTGATCTTTCTCATGGTGCGAAACTCCTTCCTTCTGTCCGAGGGTTCGTACACGGCGCTTCCGGGGAATTTTTTGCGCCGTCTCGGCAGGCACATACGAGGCGCGGGGCGCGGCGCGTTCGACGTTTGTGACGACGCGGCTCGACGATGACGCGGGGAACGCCTGGGCGTTGCGGCGCGCGTTTTCGGTTCCGGTAACGCGCGCGCCGTTCTCGATAGCGGACGGCCTTAGTTGGAAAAAAGATGTGGGCGTGAACGTCGAACGAAGGGCGGGCGGTGAAGTCCGCGTCTCCGCCGCGGTGCTGAAATCCTGCGCGTTGGATGAAGCCCGGCGGGTGTGAAGGTCGGGCCCCCGAACGTGTGTCGTTGGTCGCGCCGCTTACCCGCGCAACGCGGAGGCGGGACGCTGATTGAAGGGCCGCCGGTGGGGGCCGCCTTCGATGTCGCTGGCCTACGGGCGCGGCAGCCAGTACACCCTGACTCCGCCCCGGTGCCCAGTCTTCACCATGCGCCTGCCCAGCAGCTCGCCGAGCAGGATGCCGAGGTAGTCGTTATTAAAGTCGGTCAGGGCCTGGAGTTCCTGCCACGTGCGCTCCCCGCCCCGGAGAACGTCTAAGACCCGGAGCTGTGCGGCGTCCGACGGCGGTACGTGTACCTTGTTTAGCATGATGCGCCCGCGGGCGACGGCGCCCGCGCCGTGTGCGCTCGCCGCCGGCCGCCCGCGAATACCCCTTCTTAACCGCGGGAGTGGATGAGGCGGCGCATCCTGTCGGGGAAGAGCACGTCGATCTTCTGCGGCTCGACGAGCGCCGTGACCTCGCCCACGCCGAAGACCGGGTGCGTCATCGACTGCCCGGCCCGGTACGTGTGGGTGCTGTCGTAGGGAGCCCCCGGCTTGGCCGCCGCCCGCGGCCCGGCCCCCGCCTCGGCCTTGAACCGGCTGCGCGTGCCGCACTTCGGGCAGCTCACGCTCGCGATGCGCCCCGCCTTGGTCACCGACGCCACGACGTGGCCCCGCTCCTCGCCGCACATCGCGCAGAACTTCTCCACGCGCTCCCCGCTCCGATGAATCTGTTCGCTCACATCAACCTCCGTTAATCCGCCGACGCCCGAACATTCTAGACCCGCCGACGGAGCAAGCCCCGGGCTAAGCTTTCGACTCGGCCCGGGGCTCCTCGTTCTCAGAGTCTCCGGCTGGCCGGAGCGTTCTACCAGCGCTGGCCGCGGTTGCCGCCGCCGCCGAAGCCGCCGCGACCGCCGCCGCCGCCGTTACGACCGCCCCCGCGGCCGCCGCCGCGATCCTCGCGGGGCTTCGCCTCGTTGACGTTCAGGTTGCGCCCGCCGACCTCCTTGCCGTTGAACTGCTGGATGGCGGCGTCGCCCTCCTCCTTCGACGACATCTCGACGAAGCCGAAGCCGCGCGACTGACCCGTGTCGCGGTCCTCGACGACCGAGGCCGACTCCACGGTGCCGGCCTGCGAGAAGAGGTCGCGGAGGTCTTCCGACGAAGTGTTGAAAGAGAGGTTGCCGACGTAAAGTTTCATGGACATGTGTGTGTTACCTCCCCCGCCTGAAGCGGGGCGTCAGGAGAAGCTTCGAATCGAAGTGGCTTCGTCGGAACGGTGGCAGCGAAGGAACCTGCGTTCGGGTGCTCAACTCGTTGAGCGGCTTCTGAAGTTGATGTTAAGCCCGCTCTCGAACTATCCAGAACGCCGCCGCCGAACGAGGCGATGGGGCGCATCACCGCCGATGCGCGAGAGAAGGAAGGACTCCGTTAGGATGCACCACGCGCCCCGCCCCTGGCAACCGCCGGGGCGGCATCTTGCGGCGGCGAGATGTCACCTTTGTGTGTCGGGCTTTCGATTTTGAGGGTGTAAAGAAGAGATGCCCCCGGAAGGACTCGAACCTTCGACCCGATGATTAAGAGTCATCTGCTCTACCAACTGAGCTACAGGGGCGACTCAGAACGATGAACGATGAACGATGAACGATGGACTGAAGACAAACGGCTTTCAGTCCATCGTTCATCGTTTCAAAAGCGGGAGACGAGATTTGAACTCGCGACTTCGACCTTGGCAAGGTCGCACTCTACCACTGAGTTACTCCCGCGCGGGATGGAGCCGAGCGGGGTCGAACCGCTGACCTCTTGAATGCCATTCAAGCGCTCTGCCAAACTGAGCTACGGCCCCGCGTCGAGCCTGAAGGACGGAGAGTCGCGGAGACGAACCCCGAGACCTTCCGCCGGACTGCCGAGTGCTCTTTATTGTGAGGCTTGGGCGAATCCAACTTTAGATGCGGGAGACGACACGCGGTTGCCCCCGGGCCGCGAGGGTCGGCGGGACGGGCCGCCCGACGTTGACGGCCGGGCCCGCGTCGGCATATCTTCACCCTCGCCCGTACGCTCTCACAAACTTCACCACGGAGATGGGAATGCCCGCCCGAACCGCACGCGTCCTCTGCGTCGAGGACGACGAAGACACCTGCACGATGCTGCGCGACCTGCTCGGCCTCATCGACTGCGAGGTCACGACGGCCGCGACGGCCGCCGAGGCGTCGGAGTTGATCGCCCGCCGCGGCCGCTTCGACCTCTACCTGCTGGACAACTGGCTCCCGGGCGGGAGCGGCGTCGAGCTCTGCCGCGAGATTCGGCGGTCGGACTCTTCCACCCCTGTAGTCTTCTACTCGGGCGCGGGGCTGGATGCGGAACGGGAGGAGGCGCTCGCGGTGGGCGCGCAGGCTTACTTGGTCAAGCCGGGGGACTTGGCCCTCCTCGTCGAGACCGTCAGGCGGCTGCTGCATTGAGGCTTCGGCCGCGCCTCCGGCTGGTATTCACGAACGCGCGGCAATAGAATGTCCGACCACGGTCGGCGAAGATGACGCGTCAGGGCAAGCAAGAGAACAGGGACGAAGTCGCGGACGGCCACGCCTCCCTCGCACGCCTTCTGGCCGCGGCGGGTCGCGACTTCTACGGGCGCGGCTGGGTGCTCGGGACGAGCGGGAACTTCAGCGCGGTCTCGGGCCGAGACCCCCTGCGGCTCTCGATCACGGCCAGCGGGTTGGACAAAGGGGCGCTCACGCCCGAGCACATCCTTGAGATCGACGAGCGCGGCGCGGTCACGCGCGGGAGCGGGCGGCCTTCGGACGAGGCGCGGCTCCACCTCGCGGTCGTCCGCGCGCGCGGTGCGGGCGCGGTGCTCCACACGCACTCGGTCTGGGGCACGCTCCTCTCCGAAGCCTTCGCGCGCGAGGGGCGGCTGCTCGTCGAAGGGTTCGAGATGCTCAAAGGTCTCGCGGGCGTGAGGACGCACGAGCACCGCGAGACGCTCCCCGTCATCGAGAACTCTCAGGACATGGGCGTGCTCTCGCGCGCGCTCGAAGGGGCCCTGGAGGCGTACCCGCAGGCGCACGGCGTCCTGCTGCGCCGCCACGGCCTCTACACGTGGGGGCGCGACCTGGCCGAGGCGCGGCGGCACGTCGAGATTCTGGAATTCCTGCTCGAAGTCCTTGGGCGCGAGCACTGCGCGGGCGGTTCCGGCCGTTCGGTTTAGTTGATGTGAGCGCGGAGGAAGGAAGTGGCAATCGTCAGCATACCTGAAGAGCGGAAGACCCTGACGGACGAGGCGGAGGTTCGCCGACACCTGGCGGCCGTCGGCGTCTGCTACGAGCGCTGGGAGCCCGCGCACGCGCTGGCGGAGGACGCGCCCGCCGAGGAGGTGCTCGCCGCCTACGCCGCGGAGGTCGAACGTCTGAAGGCGCGCGGCGGCTACGTGACGGCCGACGTGATCGACGTGGGGCCGCAGACGCCCGGGCTCGACGTGATGCTGGAGAAGTTCAAGCGCGAGCACTGGCACGACGAGGACGAGGTGCGTTTCGTCATCGGCGGGCGCGGGCTCTTCCACCTCCACCCGGAGGGCGGGCCCGTGACGTGCGTCGAGGTCGGGCCGGGCGACCTGCTCTCCGTGCCGCGCGGGATGCGACACTGGTTCGGCCTCTGCCCCGACCGGCGCATCCGCGCCATCCGCCTCTTTCAAGACCCGTCCGGCTGGGCCCCGCATTACACAGAGAGCGGGGCCGAGCGCGACTACCAGCCGGTCTGCCTCGGGCCTTCGTACGCGCCGCCGTTCGAGACTGCGTGAGCCTGTAGATTCATATGGCGGAACGTCAGACGCGGGCCATCCTGCTCGACATCGAAGGGACGACCACCCCGGTCGAGTTCGTCTACGAAGTCCTCTTCCCTTTCGCGCGCCGTCACGTCAGAGATTTCCTCAGTCAACATCAACGCTCCGACGCCGTGCGCGCCGACATCGAGGCGCTGAAGGCGGAGCACCGCGCGGACACGGAGGCGGGGCGCGAGCCCCCCGCGTGGCGCGACGAGTCGGCCGACTCACAGCTCGAATCGGCGACCGCGTACGTTCACTGGCTGATGGATCAGGACAGAAAATCTACGGCCCTGAAGTCACTACAGGGGAAGGTCTGGGAGAGCGGCTACCTGAGCGGACAACTGAGGGCGCAGGTCTACGCGGACGTGCCCACGGCCTTCGAGCGCTGGCGCGGGCAGCGGCGGAGCATCCACATCTTCTCTTCGGGCAGCGTGCTCGCGCAGAAGCTGCTCTTCGCACACACGAACGAAGGCGACCTGACCGGCTACATAGGCGGCTACTTCGACACGACGACGGGCGCGAAGGCGGAGCGCTCAAGCTACGAGTCCATCGGCGCGGCGACGGGCGCGGAGGCGTCCGAGGTCTTGTTCGTCTCGGACGTGACGGCCGAACTCGACGCCGCGCGCGCCGCCGGGATGCGGACGGCGCTCTGCGTGCGGCCGGGCCGACCCGAACCGGAGCCGAGTGGACATGACATCATTCACACCTTCGACGTTCTCTTCCCTTAGAGCGTTTTCGTATGAGCATACCGACGACCGTTTAGAGGCGGGCTCCGACCGCCGGGGCGTTAGACATCGCAGCACGAGCCGGCGGGCCGGAGCCCGCCTCTAAACGGGAGGTAAATTAGCATGAACGGAAGGAAGAAGATGCGCCGACTTCTGTCGGCGGCGCTGCTGCTCGGCTTCTTGTGCGCCGCCCCGCGCGCACTCGCTCAATCCGCAGCGGGCGACGACTTCGCGCGGGCGTATCAGGAGTTCAGGGCCAACTACCTGGGCGAGCTGCGCGGGGCCGGGTTCGTCGGCTCAAGCTTCTACTTCGTCCGGGACAACAGGGTCGTCGCGCGTGAACTCTACGGCCTCGCGGACGCCGGGCGCGGCGTGCCCGTAGACGAGGAGACCATCTACCACTGGGCCTCCATCACCAAGACCCTCACAGGCATCGCCATCATGCAGCTCCGCGACCGCGGGCTGCTCAGGCTCGACGACCCCGTCGTCAAGTACGTGCCCGAGCTGCGGGGCGCGCACAACCCCTTCGGCGACATGTCGGAGATCACCATCCGCCACCTCTTGACCCACAGCGCCGGCTTCCGCAACCCGACGTGGGGGAGCTGGCGCGACGGCTCGAAGGACTGGCAGCCGTTCGAGCCGCCGGGCTGGGCGCAGCTCGCGGCGATGATGCCCTACACCGAGGTGCTCTTTAAGCCCGGCAGCCGCTTCGGCTACTCGAACCCCGGCGTCATCTACCTCGGGCGCGTCGTCGAGACCCTGTCGCACGACGACTACGAGGTCTACATCGACAAGAACATCTTCAAGCCTTTGGAGATGTACCGCAGCTACTTCGACTCGACGCCCTACCACCTCCTCAGGCACCGCTCGCACAGCTACTACGTGAAGGGCGGCGTGAGGACGGCGGCGCGCTTCGACGCCGACACAGGGGTCACGGTCTCGAACGGCGGCCTGAACGCCCCGCTCCCCGACATGGTCAGGTACGTCAACTTCCTCCTGGGAGACCCTTCCAAGCGGGACGTGTACGACGGCGTGCTGAAGCGCTCGTCGCTCGAAGAGATGTGGCGGCCGCAGCTCGCGGCGAAGGACGACTTCACGCAGGGGTGGATGCGGGCCGAGACTTCGGTGGGGCTCTCCTTCTTCGTGGACGACATCGGGGGGCGGCGCTACGTCGGGCACAACGGCGACCAGAACGGGTTCAAGGCGTACGTGAGCCTCTGCCCCGAGACGCGCACGGCGAGCCTGCTCGCCTTCAACACGGAGACGCGGCCGACCGTCAACGGCCCCGACAACCTCCTCGCCCCCGAGTCGAAGATCGCGCTCAGCGTGCTGCGCCTCTTCCAGTCGATCCCGGCGCGTTGATTACTTCTCCCGGAGTTTTATGCGGGGGCGGTAAAAAGCGAACAGGCGCGTCAGCTTTGGGAGCTTCGCGCCTGTTCTATGTCTGGCTCACTGTCCTCACCCCAGCAAACCAGGGAGCGGAAGGATTCACCAACCGCCCAAGTGCCGTGTGTTATACCTGTTCGCGATTGGAAGGTCAACGATTATTCAATAGGGCCTGACCCCGAAACATTAGACTTAGGTGGCCTTGCCGCATTTGCTGCGCTCGCCCGGCCCCGTTTCGCCCTTTTCCCGCCGCCCACGCCTTCGACCATCTACCCTTTCGGAAGCATCCCGCCGGGAATCCAGGCCCCGTGAAAGCCGTAGGGCACGGGCATGCCGGCCTTAGCTAAAGTGTAACGTCCACTCGTCGAAGTGAAGTTCGGCAAGCTCTGCCGGGGGACGAGGGGCCTTCTCGGGTTTTTCCAGCGGCACCGGGTTGATGAAGTCAAGCCCTTTCGCCTGAAGCGCGGCCCGCCACTCCTTCCTGACCCACCTGGAGCGACTGGCCGCGAGCGACCAGAAGAGGTAGAAGACGTCGCGCCTGTTAATCTCCTCCATCAACCTGTCCTCCCACCTCTCGCCGGAACGCAGCGACGCGGCGTCGAGAAAGATGTCGAGGTAAGGAACTATCTTGAGCATGCCCTGGATTCGTCCGAGCACCAGCCCGCGCTCCTTACTCGCGTACGAAGCGAACGCGCTCCTGATCCTCGACTCTCGCGTCGGCAGGCTGCCGGCGGGGGCGTTCTCTTCCCCCACCTCGACGTCGAAATGTAACTTCGCGACCTGGAGCCCGGCCGCGAGGATATAGACCGTGCCGAGGTGCTTACCGGCGGCGGCCTCGCGGGGCACCTGCACGGGGAACGTGCAGTTACCGATTTTGCCGGACCAGAGGATGGCGTCTTCCTGCGTCGCGCCGCCGAAGTCGGGGATGCTCAAACGCACTTGCAGGAGCGTCTCGCGCTCGACGAGGAAGGGGCCGACTGACCTGAGGTAAATATCCTTCTCGCGCAGGGCGGACTGGGCGCGCCTCATGACCTCATCCCTGTCGGCCTCCAAATGCGCCCACACGTCCAGAAGGAAAAAGGTGCCCGCCCTGACCGCCGGAGGGGCCGTGATTGAAAAATGTGTCTCCTCTGAAATCGGGCGCTGAGCGGTCGGCTCAAATAGCAAAATGTCGTCCGGCCAGTACGCCTCGAATGAATGTTCCAAAGAGCGCATCGGCTCGGAGTAATCAGAATCGGAGTAATCAGAAGCGGCTGAATCAACAAATGCAGCAAGCCCGCCCCGGCGCTCTCGCCTTGTCCATTCCAGTATGATGAACTTAAGCGCGTCACTCAACTTTCGTTTCTTAACGCCCTTTGAGGCCGGGATGGCTTCCTTGATAAGCCTGATGATTATTGCCTGTGCAAAATCATTTCTTGCGAGGTGGGACAACGCCCTAAGGGATTCGGCGGCTACGGCTTCGCTCTTGTCCGTCAGCATTCGCAGGAGAGCCCGGACGACAGGTACGAGGTCTTCCTCAGACGTGAGTGAGGAAGCGGCGACCCGGATTGACTCGATGGCCTGAAGTCGAACCTGCTTATCCTTATCCCTGCCGGCCTCTGTCAGGAGCTTAAGCGCCTCCTTCGACCCTTCGTAGCGGCCGAGGGCTCGTGCCGCGCCGACGCGCACCTCACTCCTGGCAGAACGTAAGAGGCCGCGGAGGTTCGGGCCGGCATGTTCAAAGGGGAAGCCGCCCAAAGCTTCAATCGCGGCCGCACGATCTTCCGGCGTGCCGGAGAAGACCAACTCAATCACACGCTCAAACGCCCGCATGTCTCCGACAGAGCCGAGGACGCGCACGGCGCGTCGGCGCGTTTCGCCATTTTCGTCGCGGGTCAGCGGGAGGACTTGTGGGACCGCGACCTTGCCTAAAATTTTAAGTGCGCGCTCGGTCTCGTCTCGCACTTCCTCGTCAGGGTCTTTCAACCTCTTAACCAACACGCCCACGGCGCCCTCGCCCACGACCCGCGCTAAAAGCTCTCCCTCGTGGCGGCGGAGGACGACGTGCTCCTCATATGCGCGCTTCAGCGGCGCCGCAGCGGGCTCCCCGATCTCCAGCAATGCCCGGGGCACCTCCCGAAAAGCGCCATCGGCGATCAGCAAAGAGATCAGGAACTCTATGGTCTCCTCGCCCTCTATTTGTCCCAGAGCGTTGAAAGCCGTCTCTCGAAAACGGTGGTCGTATCTTCGCTCAATGTCCCTGAACGCCGCCGCGAGGTGCCTGACGCCTCTGGGGTCTTTCAGCAGGCCCAGGAGTTCGATGAATTCGGCGGTCTTCGTGACAGCCCGCTTCTCCAAAAGGTCAAAGAGCGCGTCGCGGGAGTCGGCACCCAGGCCGGCCAGCACAACTTTGGCCCGGGCCCGCATGGATTTCTGCTCGCCCCCCAGGAGGGCCACAAGGCTCTCCAACTCATCCGGCGCGACCTGCTCCCGAAGGACGAGCGAGGCCATCGCGCGCTCCCGCCCGCTCAACGGGCCGGGCGCGATGGGCTCTATGCCGCGGCTCTTAAATCTCTCGTACCTGAGGAGCGCGTCTTCCGCCGCCGCCCTCAGACCCGCATTCGCGCACGCGCTCACCTCGACGACCGTCTCCCGGAAGCCGTACAGGGCGATGGCGAGGAGCACGTCCGACACGAACACCTTTTCCGCCATCGTGCCGTTCCTCGTACCACCTACCGCCCCCTCGATTACTTCGGACGCCTTCCGGCCGGTAGACAGCGCGACCTTTAAGAACGCCCCGACGATGTCCCTGTCCAGCTCAAAGCCCAGGACTTCGTGCCGGCGGTGCTCAAGCAGGAAAAGGAAGAGTTGTCGGGCCTGATTTTCGCTGTAGTCGGTGCTCATGTTTGCCCTGTGAGAGTGTCCCGCGTGGACTAATTAGACGTGAAGTGCCGGCGCGTCGGTGACGGTTCAGAACGCGCGGAAAGATATCCCCGCCGGCGGCGGCTGTCAACGAATCACAGGAACTCGGACGCTATCGTCTCTTGGTCGAAGGGCGTGATTCCCTTGTCGGGCGAGAAGACGGTGTCGGCGTCAGCCTCGGTCTCGGCCGGGCGGCCGCGCGCCGCGGCGTGGAGGCGGAAGAGGTTGTAGAGGTCGGGCTTGACGACTTCGGTGAGCGACTTGCCGAGCAGCGTCATCTGCGCGTAGTTCCCCTCGACGTTGTTGACATGGCTCGGGTTCCTTTTGAGCCCGATGTCGGCCCAGACGGCCTTGCGCTCTTCGAGGTCGAAGACGACGGGGAGGCAGATGGCCGTGTCGCTCGCCAGGTCCACCTTGTCCCGCACGGTCGCGGGCTCGAAGACCTCGCCCGAGTTCGGCTCGCGGCGCGCCATCCAGCCCGCGCGGCACTCCGGCAGGTCGATGAAGTGCTGCTGCGTGTAGGAGTTCACGCTCATCACGACGTAGCCCCCGCCGTAGGCGAGCACCGAAGGCACGTCCACGTCTATGAACTCGCACGCGCCCTCGGGGGCCGTGGTCACGTCGCCGCTGTGGCAGGCGCGGTACTTCGCCGACCGCAGGTTCGTGTAGGAGACGTGCTCCCTGTACCGCCAGCGCTCGTCGTAGAGCACGGCCGAGAGGTCTATGTCCACACGCCCCGTCCGCTTCCCCGCGACCTCGCCCTCCCTCCACCAGAGGAAGAAGCGCACGGTTTCGCCGCCCGCGGGCAGAGGCACTTTCGAGCCGCGCACGAGCGTCCGCAAAGAGCGGCTGGCCGAGCGCTGCGAGAAGGGCACGAGGTAGTCCCTCAGCCTCTCGTCCACGAAGACGCGGCCCAGCGGCCGAAGCCTTGAGAACCTTTGGACGAGCACGCCCTCGCAGACCTGCACCAGAGCCTCGCACGCCTCCTGCGGTATCGGGGGCAGGTCGTTCTCGACGGCCGTCACTCTCGCGAGGCTGCCCTTCGGGAAGAAGACGCGTAGGTCGCGCGCGTCGTTGCGGTGTCTGAAGTGCGTGGCCGTCTGGAGCAGCACGGGCGTGGAGACGGCGTGCGCGACCTCGCCGAAGGCGGAGACGACCGACGGGCCGGGGCGCATCCTCAGCAGTTGATCCAGGCGGCGCGCGAACTCGCCGGGGCGGTCGCGCAGGAGGTCAACGGCCCCTCGGACATCGCGGCTGCGGACGGCGTGCTCCACGCGCGAGTTGAAGGTCTGGACGGGCGCGTCGCCGCGCAGAAGGTCGAAGGCTTCCGCGGCCCTCGGGTAGCGCTTCCGGTACTCGCCCGGGTGCAGGCGCTCGCCGAGCCGCAGCCAGCGCCCCTTCCAGCGGAGCATGTCCTCTGCGAGGTTCCCACAGCCCTCAAGGAGCGAGAGCAGGGCCTTCCGCTCCTTCCTTGAGAGGCGGCGGAACTTCGTCGCCTCGGCGAGCGAGAGGTCGCCGCCGCTCATCGAGACGGCGAGCCGCAGCACGTCGGTCGCCGTCCGGACGTGGCGGCGGAGGCCGGGGTCGTCCGGCATGAGCCCGCCGACGAAGGCGAGCACCTCCTTGTTGGGTATCGCATCGGGGAGCGTGAGGCCGTAGTTCTCGACGAACCACTTCAGCTCCGCCCTGTCCGTCTCAGAGATGGACGCGTTGGACGAGACGACGCGGGTGAAGACCTCGCGCAGCTCCTCCTCCGTCCCGAGCCCGACGACGGTCAGCCCGACCTCCTCGTCCAGGGGCCCGCGCTCCTCCTTCGCGTAGGCGGGCAGCCAGATGCGCCGCTTCTCGCCGCCGCCCGACAGGTCGGAGAGCCACGCGGTCAGGTAGTGCATGAGCGCGTTCAGGTAGAGTTCCGCCCGTCCGGCCTCCATCACCTGGCGCGGGAAGTTCGGGTACATCGGCCTGTAGTGTTTGACCCCGCGCAGCTCCTTGAGGGCGCTCAGCACCTCGTCGTGGAAGCGCCCGGCCTCCTCGGGGCTGAGGGTCTTCAGCGCCCCGATGACCTCCGGCGCGAGGGCGTAGCCGAGCCCCTCAAGGTTCTTGCTGAGGGCGGCGACGTAAGTGTCGGGCAGGTCGGAGTCGCCGCGCGGGACGATGGCCTTCTGCTTGCGTCGGAGGAGGATGCTGTTGCGGTTCATCTCGGAAGGGGCGCCCGGCCGCGGCGGAAGGAAAAGGCCCGGGAAGCGCACGACCTAGTTGTTCGGTGATTAGAAGGAAGGGCGTGCATAGCCGGGCACGCCCAAGATACCGAAAAGCCTTTCGGCTTGTAAAGGGTGCGGCGTCACTCACGGCGCGTCGGCCTCTTCAAAGGGCCAAGACGGCAGAGGCTCGCGGGCCTTCAACCATTGGACAGGTATTCCTTCGAGCCCCGTGTACGCGGCCACGATCCCGCCGACGACGGCGCAGGTCGTGTCGCGGTCGCCGAGCGCGCCGACCGTCAGCCAGAGCGCCTCCTGGTAGTCGTCTAGCTTCTCGCCCGCGCACCACAAACAGAGCGGCACGGTGTCGAGCGCCGTCACCCGCGAGCCGTTACCCAACACGGAGACCGCGAAACGCAGCGACGCGCCCGGCCCCATCTCCCGCGCACGCCTCACCCTGTCCTTCAACTCGCTCTCGGGGATGGACGGCAAAATGAGGTCGATGAACTCACCCCGGCCGGGCCGCGCGCGCTCCCGCCCGAGCCGCCACGCGTGCGCCGCGGCCACGGCGACGGCCACCGCCCCCGCGACCGCCTCCTCGTGCGTGTGGGTCACGACCGCGGAGAGCGCCGCCTGCTCGGCCGCGGCGTCTACGTCGTCGGCGAAGTAAGCCCCGAGCGGGGCCACGCGCATCGCCGCGCCGTTGCCGAACGAGCCACGGCCGTCGAAGAGGCTCGCGGCGCGCTCCGCCCAGTCCTCGCCGCACTTGATCTCCCAGAGCAGGCGGTGCATCGCCGCGCCGTACCCGCGCGTGCGGTCGTAACGCTCTGCGAAGCTGCGGGCCAGCTCGCCCTGTTCGACGCGCCCGTGCCGGCGGAGCACCGAGACGACCGAGAGCGCCATCAGCGTGTCGTCCGTGTAGTGCCAACGTCTCGCGGCGAGCGCGCGCTGCTCGATGAGCCCTTCGACCACGTCCGGGCTGACGAAGAACGTCTCGCCGAAGGCGTCGCCGACCGAGAGCCCTTCGAGGCTCGCCCGCGCGCGCTCGAATCTCTCAACGGACGAGTTCGTCATCTTCAACCCTCCCCCGAAACTTCCCCGCTTCGCCTGAGTTCCTCCCGGACGCTTTCGAGAATCCGGCCGAGCATGTTCCGCCCGCGCCCGTCGCCGCCGTCCGCCCAGTACGAGTCGTTGCGCGTGTGCTCGACGAGCGTCGCGTCGCCGGTCGCCAGCAGCGTCTCGCGCGGCCCCGCGTGCTGCGTGAACTTCGCCAGCACGGCCCTGCGCATGAGCTCGTCCTTGACGCGCTCCCAGTCGGGACGCAAAGGCTTCCTGCGGTCACGCCCCATCCGCGCCGCGATCATCGGCGACCCGGTCAGCCGTATCTCCTCCTCGAACTCCGTCCCGGCGAACTTCTGCGCCTGGAAGTAGTGCTCGCTCGTCGGCCAGACCTTGCCGTCCAACTCGATGGGGTAGGCGGCGAAGTTCGAGAAGACCCCGTACGGCTCGTCCACCTTGTAGAACTTGATGACCTGCGTCTGCATGAAACTCTCCGTTCGATTAGAAGCCCCCGCGATTACTTCGACAACCCGGCCGCCAGCGCGGCGAGCCGTTCGCGGTACTCGATTCTCCGCACCCACTCCCGCGGCCAGCAGCCCGCCCCGAGGTGAGCCCCCGCGAAGGCCCCGGTCAGGCACGCAATCGAGTCGGAGTCGCCCGACGTGACCGCGGCCCTGCGCAGCGCCTTCAGGGGCTCGTCCGGGTAGAGCAGAAAGCACAGGAGCCCCGTGGCGAAAGCCTCTTCGGCCACCCAACCCTCGCCCGTGGTGAGACACGGGTCGGCCTCGTAGTCCGGCGACGCGAGCGCCGCCGCGAGCCTGTCGAGGACGCCCAGACACTCGTCCCACCCCCGCGCGATAAACTCCTCCGCCGATCCGACCCCCGGGCGCCGCCACAACCCGCCCAGCCAGTCGGCGTGATAAACCGACCTCTGCGACAGCGCGTAGTGCGCGAGCACTCCGACCAACGACCGCGGCTCCGCGCCCGCGGCCAGCCGCGCGATTGTGAACGCGGTCAGGTCTGACGCCGCCAGCGCCGTCGGGTGGCCGTGAGTCAGCGCGGCCTGGAACTGCGCGACGGCGGCCCGCACCGCTTCGCCCGCGCCGTGGGCCTCTGGGTCGAGCAGACCCACCGCCGCCACCCTCATGTTCGCCCCGCACCCCTTCGAGCCCTTCGCCGTCGCTTCGAGCCAGTGCCCGCCGGCCTCCAACGCCTCGCAGGCCCTCAGGCAGGTCACGCCGGGGGCGCGGTCGTTGTCGGGCGAGTTCAGCCACCCGACGAACGCCGCGCGCATGAGCGACTCAAGGTGCGCGGGCGACAGGTCGCGCCTCACGATGGCTTCCGCCAGCGCCTCGCCCACGGCCAGGGCCATCTGCGTGTCGTCCGTCACGCGCGCGGGCTCGCCCGAGGGCTCCGCGGGGCCGTCCGGCGGCCAGCGCCTTAAAATCTCCGCCACCGGCAGAAACTCCGTCGGCGCGCCGAGCGCGTCCCCCAGGGCGAGCCCGAACAGGCAACCCGCCACCCTCTCCTCACGCGACGCGCGACCGCTTCCCACCCGCCACCGCCCCCCCGAAAAAAATCTTCTTGACAACCGCCCGACTTAGCGTATCATCTACGCTAATGATAGCGTAACACGGACGCTATCAGGTGTAAAGAATTTTTTGAGAGGCGGGGCCGATGAGATTCAGCTACGAGTTCGAGAGGCCGGGGCTGACGGTCGATTGCGTCATCTTCGGGCTCGACCTGGAGGAGGAGACGCTGAAGGTCATGCTCGTCGAGCGAGACCTCGAGCCCTTCCGGGGGATGTGGGCCGTCCCCGGCGGCTTCGTCCGCCCCGGCGAGACGCTCGAAGAGGCGGCCGCGCGCGAACTGCGCGAGGAGACCGGCATCGCGGACGTTTTTCTGGAACAGCTCTACACGTTCGGCGACCCCGGCCGCGACCCGCGCGGGTGGGTCGTCTCGGTGGCCTACTACGCCCTCGTCTCCCCAGAGAAGCACACGATCCACGCCTCGACGGACGCGCGGCAGGCGCGCTGGTTCCCCGTCGCCTCGCTCCCGCGGCTCGCCTTCGACCACGCGTTGATACTCGGGAAGGCGCTCGAAAGGGTGCGCGGGAAGCTGACCTACGCGCCCATCGGCTTCGAGCTTCTGCCGCGCAAGTTCACGATCAAGCAGTTGCAGAAGCTCTACGAGATCGTGCTCGGCACGTCCCTGGACAACCGCAACTTCAGGAAGAAGATTTTCGGCCTCGACGTGCTCAAGGAGCTGAAGGAGATGCAGAAGGGCGTGCCCCACCGCGCGGCGCGCCTCTACGAGTTCGACGAGCGCAAGTACCGCCAGCTCGTCAAGCGCGGCCTGAGCTTCGGGCTCTAGTTTATGTCTACGAAAGACCGACACGTCAGAGTCAGCAAGTTCCTCAGCCTCGTGCTGAGGCACCAGCCCGAGAAGGTCGGCGTCACGCTCGACCGCGAGGGGTGGGTCTCGGTCTCGGCGCTGCTCGAAGCCCTCGGGGCGCACGGCCTGCGCCTGTCTGTGGACGAGCTGCGCGAGGTCGTCCGCTCGAACGACAAGCAGCGCTTCTCGTTCAGCGCGGACGGCCTCTCGATCAGGGCCAGCCAGGGACACTCGGTGGAGGTCGAGCTGGGCTACGAGCCGCGGCAGCCGCCCCCGACCCTCTACCACGGGACGGCCGAGCGCTTCCTCCCTTCGATTAAACAGCAAGGTCTCTCGAAGGGGCGCAGGCACCACGTCCACCTCTCGGAACAGGAGGCGACGGCCGTCACCGTGGGCAGGCGCTACGGCCGCCCCGTCGTCCTCGAAATAGCGAGCGGCGCGATGCACGCGGACGGGCACGCGTTCTTCCGCGCGGCGAACGGGGTCTGGCTCACCGAGCACGTCCCCGCCCGCTACATCAGCTTCGGCGCCGACGCACGGCGCTAAAAAATTTTACCCCGAAACCTTAGCGTAGATTTTACGTTAAGCAGGCCGAAGGAGGTCAGGCAATGAGCAAGAGGATCGAACTGCTAATCATCGACCCGCAGGTGGACTTCTGCGACCCGGCGCGCGGCGCGCTCTACGTGCCCGGGGCCGAGCACGACATGGCGCGACTGGCCGCGCTGGTGCGCCGCCTGAAGGGCAAGCTCGACGACGTGCACGTCACGCTCGACTCGCACCACTTCATACACATCGCGCACCCCATCTTCTGGAAGGACTCGAAGGGCGCGCACCCGCCGGTCTTCACGCGCATCAGCCGCGCCGAGGTCAAGCAGGGCGTCTGGACGCCGACCGTGCCCGGCATGTACCGCCGCGCGCTCGAATACGTCCGAAGGCTTGAGCAGAACGGCCGCTACGAGCTGACGGTCTGGCCGCCGCACTGCCTCATCGGCAGCCCCGGCCACGCCGTCTTCCCCGAACTCTTCTCGGCACTGACCGAGTGGGAGACGCGCTTCGCCTTCGTGGACTACGTCACCAAGGGCAGCAACGTCCTGACCGAGCACTACTCGGCCGTACAGGCCGACGTGCCCGACCCCTCGGACGCCTCGACGCAGATCAACACGCGCCTCGTCCAGGCGTTGGAGCAGGCAGACCTCGTCGCCATCGCGGGCGAGGCGCGCACACACTGCCTGGCGAACACCGTCCGCGACATCGCCGACGCCTTCGGCGACGACTCGTTCGTCTCGAAGCTCGTCCTGCTGACCGACGCTTCGAGCGACATCCCCGGCTTCGAGGCGCACGCCCGAAGCTTCATGAGCGAGATGACGGGCCGCGGGATGCAGCTCTCGACCACGACGGAATTCCTGGCCTGAAGAAAGGAGCCAACGACGATGCCGATACTGAACGACGCGAGCCTCGACGCGGTCACACTTCCGAACAGCCACTACGGCTACTCCGCCACGCGCCTCGAAGAGCTGGGCGCGACCGAGTACACGGTCGCGACCGTCGCCTGCGACGTGAGCGGGAGCACGGCCGACTTCATCTTCGACATGGAGGCGGCCGTCACGCGCGTCGTGCAGGCTTGCAAGTCGAGCCCGCGCGCCGACAACCTCCTGCTCCGCCTCGTCGCCTTCGACGACACGCTCTCCGAGCTGCACGGCTTCAAGCTGCTGGAGAACTGCAACCTCGCCGACTACGGCGGCGTGCTGAGAGCGGGCGGCTCGACGGCGCTCTACGACGCGGCGGAGAACGCCGTCTCCTCGACCATCGGCTACGGGCGGCAGCTCCTCGCCGGGGACTTCTCGGCCAACGCCATCCTCTTCGTCATCACGGACGGGCTGGACAACGCCTCGCGCCTGCCCGCGGGCAAGGTCAGGGAGGCTCTGGCGCGGGCGGTCAAGAGCGAGGCGCTGGAGTCGGTCGTCTCCGTGCTCATCGGCGTGAACGTGCAGGACGCGCAGGTGTCGCGCGCCCTGCGGCAGTTCCAAAGGGACGCGGGCTTCACGCAGTACGTCGAGCTGGACAAGGCCGACGCGCAGACGCTCGCGCGCCTCGCCGAGTTCGTCTCGCGCAGCGTGAGCGCGCAGTCGCAGGCGCTCGGCACGGGCGGCCCCTCGCGGCCGCTCGTCTTCTGAGAGGGGGAAATGGATGAACGCCGACAGCGCCTTCCAGACGGGCTCGACGCACGCGGTCTGTCAGGACTACGCGGTCGCCGACCTGCGCGAGCGGGGCCGCCCGTACGTCGTCCTGTCCGACGGCTGCTCGTCCTCGGCGGACACGGACATCGGCGCTCGGCTGCTGGTCAAGGCCGCCGAGCGCCTGCTCCGCGAGACGGGCGGGCCGACCGCCGGCGGCGTCGCCGGACTACATTCCGAGGCCGCGCGCCTCGCGCTTTCGTGGGCCGAGATGCTCGGGCTGAGGCCGCAGGCCGTCGATGCCACGCTGCTCACCGCGCACATGAACGGCGGGCGGCTCATCGTCGGCTGTTCGGGCGACGGCGTCGTCTGCCTACAGACAACGGAGGGCGCGCTCGACGTGTACGCCGTCTCGTACCCCTCGGGCTTCCCCGTCTACCCGGCTTACGCGCACCAGCCCGCGCGGCTGCGGGCGCTCGCGGACGCGGGGCGCGCACGCAAAGAGGTGACGCGACTGCGCGCGGCCTCGGCCGGCGAGCGACTGCGGACGGACGGCGTGTCGGACGGCGGCGCGTTGACGGAGGTCTTCGCCTTCGACGCCGCCGCTTACAGGTTCGCGGCGCTCTTCTCCGACGGCGTCCAGTCCTTCTTCCATTCCGGGCAGGGGGAGGCCGCGGGCCGGAGCGAGCCGGTTCCGTTCGAGTCTGTCTTGCCGGGACTCGTCTCTTTCAAGAACACGCGCGGCGCTTTCGTCGGGCGTCGGGTGAAGATGTTTCTGAAGGACTGCCAGTCTAAAGGCTGGCGGCACGCGGACGACCTCTCTCTGGCGGCGCTGCACCTCGGAGGTTGAAGTTGACGCTGAAGGCCATCTTCCCCGGTCTGAACACTCTCCTTAAAGGCGACGCCGTGGGAACACGCTATTACATACAGGGCGGGGGCGAAGTCCGTCTGAACAGGTCCGACTTCAAGGCGCAGGGCGGCGAGGGCTCGATCTATGTGAAGGGCGCGCACGCCTACAAGGTCTACGCAGACCCGGGGCGCGCCATCCCGGCCGCGAAGATTCAGGAGCTGTCGGCGCTCGACCGGCCCAACATCATCCGCCCGCTCGAACTCCTCCTCGACGCGAGGAACCGGGCCGCGGGCTACTCGATGCGCGCGGTCGGGCGCTCTTACGCGCTCTGCCAGCTCTTCCCCGTAGCCTTCCGGCGGCGGAACAACCTGACGCCCGAGACGGCCCTGCGCCTCGTGCGCCGGATGCAGGAGGGAGTGAGCCACGTCCACTCAAGGGGCGTCCTCGTGGTTGACTTGAACGAGTTGAACTTCCTCGTCGCGGAGGATTTTTCCGAGGTCTACTTCATCGACGTGGACAGCTACCAGACGCCTTCGTTCCCCGCGGCGGCGCTGATGGAGAGCGTGCGCGACCGGCACGCGCGGAGTTTTACGACCGCGTCGGACTGGTTCTCCTTCGCCGTCGTCTCCTTCCAGACGTTCGTCGGCATACACCCTTACAAGGGCAGCTACCCGCCGACGCAGGGGCTCGCCGACACTGCGCAGAAGCTCGACGCGAGGATGCGCGCCAACGTCTCCGTGCTCAGGCCCGAGGTCACGGTTCCGGCCTCCTGCCTCCCCTTCCATCTCATCCCGCCCGCCTACCTCGACTGGTACAGGGCCGTCTTCGACGAAGGCAAGCGGCTCCCGCCCCCCGACGGCGTGCGCGCCGCCGTTCCGCTCGCCGCGCCCGCGCCTTCGAGCCGCGCCGGAAGCTCCCTCTTCGAGGTTACGTTGGCGAAGGAGTTTGACGACGAGATAGTCCGGCACGACGGGCTCGTCACCGTCACGCGTTCGAGCGTCCACTTCGGCGGCGAGAGGTTCGGGCTGCCGAGCGCCGACGCCCTCGTCGTCGTGACGCCTCGCCTGCGCCACCTTGTCGCCGCGTACATGGAGGCCGGCGCGCCACGCCTGCGCGACCTGACCGCGGGGCGCGACCTGCCGCTCTCAATCGGGTGTGAGGAGATGGCGCTGTGCGGCGGCTGGCTCTACGTCAAGCAGGGCGAGCAGGTCTTCGCCGTCGAGTTCCTCGAAGCGGGGAAGAACATTTCACCCGGCGTGAGGGCCGCGGCCAATGTTATGATGAAGTCCACGCGGATGTTCGAGGGGCTTGCGGTGCAGAACATGCTGGGGACGCACTACGCCTCTCTCTTCCCCGCGCCCGGCGTGTGCCATCAGTTGCGGCTGGCGGAGCTGGACGGCTATCAGCCCCTCGACGCGCGGCTCTGCCGAAACGTTCTGCTGGCGGTCGGCGCGCGCGGCGGGCGCTACGACCGGCTCGTCTTCCGCTTCGCGGACGACTTCGGCTCTTACGACGCGCGCGTCGTCGGGGACGTTTCGTCGGCCGACATCAACTTCACGGTGCTCGACACGGGCGTCGTCCTGCACCTCGACGAAGAGGGCGCGCTCGAACTCTTCTCGCGGCGCGCGGGCGCGCCGGACGTTAAGACCTTCGGAGACCCCGGCGTCGGCGCGGACGCCCGACTCTTCCACACCGGCGCGCAGGCTTACGTCGCGCGCGGCACGAAGCTCTACAAGTTCACGATGCGGCGCAGGCCCTGATGACGGATGACTTCGACCAACCCGGGCGGGCGATACGAGAAGCAGCACCGCGGCACCGAGGCCGCCTACGAGGCGTACTTCAGGGGGATGGACGCCTCGATGCAGCAGAAGGTGGCGCTCACCACGGCGCATTTCCCCGTCCGCGGGCGCATCGCCGACATGGGCTCGGGCTCGGGGCGCGGCACCTACGACCTCGCGCGCCTCTACGGCGGGCTGGAGCTGGTCGGCGTGGACATCAACCCCGTCTCGGTCGAGCGCGCCGCGCGCGAGTTCCGGCGGCCGAACCTCTCCTACGTCGAGGGCGACATCTCCGGGATGGTCTTCCCCGCGGGGTCGCTCGACGGCGTCCTCGACTCTTCCGTCCTCCACCACGTCACGAGCTTCAACGACTTCGACGTGCGCCGTGTATTCAGCACGCTCGATAATCAAGTGGCGCAGTTGAAGACGGGCGGCGTCATCGTCGTCAGGGACTTCGTCATCCCCGACGGGCCTGAGCGCGTCCGCCTCGACCTGCCCTCGACAGACGGCTCCGACGCAGGTGAAGTGGTCGAACTCTCCACCGCCGCCCTCTTCGAGCGGTTCGCGCGCGAGTGGCGCAGCAGCGTCAACCGTGACGGCCCCGTGCCTTTCGTCAAGACGGACTCGCCGCGCCCCGGCTTCGTGCGCTACGAGCTGGCCCTGCGCGCGGCCGCCGAGTTCGTGCTGCGCAAGGACTACCGCGCCGACTGGGCGACGGAGATTCTTGAGGAGTACACGTACCTCAGCCAGTCGCAGTTCGAGGAGGCGTTCCGCTCACGGGGCCTGCGCGTCGTCACCTCGCGCCCGCTCTGGAACCCGTGGATCGTGCAGAACCGTTTCGAGGGGAAGTTCTACCTTTCGGATTTAGACGGGAGCCCCTTGCCGTTCCCGCCGACGAACTACCTCATCGTCGGCGAGAAGGTGCGCGCCGGCGGCGGCGTCACACTCGCAGAGCGGGAGCGCGCGGCCATCTCCGGGCCGACGTTCCTCAGCCTCAAAGGGTACAGGCACAAAGAGTCCGGGCGGGTTCTGGAACTCGTCGAGCGGCCCCACCGAACCATAGACGTGGTGCCCTGGTTCGAGAGCGCGGGCCAACTCTTCGTCGTCGCCAAGAAAGATTTCCCGCGCCCCGTCATCAACGCCTCCACAGACCGCCCGCGGCTCGACCGCGCGAACCACTCCGGCTACGTCACGGAGCCCGTCAGCGCCATCGTTGACGGAGAGGCCGACGAAGAGAAGGAGGTCTACCGCGTCCTGCAAGAGAGGGCCGGCTTCGACGCCGCAGACGTTGTCCGCGTGGGCGACCCCGTCTCCTACTACACCTCGCCCGGCGGGGTGGACGAACTCGTCGTCTCGCGGCTGGTGGAAGTCCGCCCGCGTCAGACCGAACTCTCTTTCCCCAACTACACCCCCTTCAAAGACGCCGGGACGGTGCGCGAGCTGGACGCGGCGCAGGTGCTGCGCGCGTGCCACGTCGGGGGCATGTCCGACGCGCGGCTTGAGATAAACATCTACCGCCTGCTGCGCGAACTCGGCAGGGGCTGCGGCCCCTGGATCGGGGCTCCCGTCGCCCTCTCCGTCCGGCCGCACGCCTTCGCCCCCGGAGACGTGGCGCAGGTCACGCCCCCGCCGGCCCGCGCCGCGTTCGGCCCGCCGACGCCCCTCTCTCAAACGCAGTTTCTATCCCTGTCCGAGGGCAGCTTTGAGGAGCGTGACGGCGCGGGCCGGACGCTGGCCGAAGCGCGTTTCGAGTACGTCCGCCCCAAGCACCTGAGCGCTAACACGGTGGTCGCGCTGCCTGTGGCGAGGACTGAGCGGGGTGTGTTCGTCGGCGTCGAGACCCGCGACCTGCCCGCCGTCCAATCCTTCAGCGGAAGTTCGCAGATAACGACCGCGCCCGCGTGGCGTCTGCCGTCAACGGTCACGCACGTCTCCGAGATTCCGCCCTTCCTGAAGGGGGCGCTCAGCCGCGACTTCGCCCTCCAAACCCGCCGCGTGTGGGAGTTGGGAGGGGCGTACTTCCCGACCCCCGGCGTCACGCCCGAAGTCGTCCACCCCTTCGCCGTCGAGGTCGGGGCCGACGAGCAACCCGGCGCGACGCTTCAGTTCGTCTCCCTGCCCGAGCTTATCAGTCAGCCCGCGCTGCTACAGGACGCGCATCTCCTGATAGCGGCCCACAGACTCGCCCACGCCCTCGGAGCCTTGTCCTGGAGCGGTTTGCTTTTGAGTTTACCGTCTCCCGTTTAGAGGCGGGCTCTGCCCGCCGGCCCGGCCACACCGAAACTCGGGCCGGCGGTCGGAGACCGCCTCTAAACGGAAGGTAAAGTGATAAGCATACCGCTCTAGCTTCAGGAGGCGCGCTTCCGTATGGGGTTATAACCCTTGTCGCCGAAGGGCGAGAGCTTGTCGAGCCACAATTCTTCTAAAGCACGCAGGTCGCTCGAAGGCTCGTAGTCCGACCGCCCGGGCGGCGTGAGCGTGTCGAGCACCTCGAACTCGAAGGCGTCGGGGCCGAACTCCGCCCACTCCTTCTGTAGCTCGCTGTTGCGGTGCCCGCCCATGCGCAGCTCCGCCCGGTGGCGGTTGAGAATCGCCGGGAGGTCAACGCTCACGCCGACCAGGAGCTTCCCGTTGACGGTGTTGCGAACCTGGTAGACGCCCATCGGGCGCCTGTTCTCTTTGTACTCGCGGGTCAGGGCCTTCTTGTCCATGAGCCTATCCTGGCAGGGTTAGTTCTATCCCTCTTCATTCCAGCGCCAGCCTGACCGCCTCTTCGGCGTGCAGCCGCGTTGTGTCGAACAGGGGGAGGCCCGTGTCCTCCGGCCTGATTAAGAGCGTGATCTCCGTGCAGCCTAAGATAATTCCCTCCGCCCCGCGTTCGGCCAGCGAGTCGATGACGCGCAGGTACTCCCGCCTCGACTCCTCGAACACCTTGCCCTGACACAGCTCGTCGTAGATTACGTCGTGAACGACCTTCCGCCCCGCCTCGTCCGGCGTCAGGACTTCGAGGCCGTGACGCTCCGCGAGCCGCCCCCTGTAGAAGTCGTCCTCCATCGTGTACCTCGTCGCCAGAAGGCCGACGCGCCTCACCCCTGCGCGCAGCACCGCCGCGGCGGTCGGGTCGGCGATGTGGACGAGCGGGAGGGGGACGGCCTCCTCGATGGCCGGGGCCAGCTTGTGCATCGTGTTGGTGCAGAGGATGACGAAGTCCGCGCCGCCCCTCTCCAGGCGCACGGCGCACTCCGCCATCTCGCGCGCGGCCTCCGCCCAACGCCCCTCGCGCTGCAAGATTTCAACTTCGTGAAAGTCGACGCTGTACATCAGCGAGCGCGCCGAGTGCTGCCCGCCGAGCCGCGACCTCACGCCCCGGTTGATGAGCCGGTAGTACTCCGCCGAAGACTCCCAACTCATCCCGCCGATCAACCCGATGACCTTCATCCCGTCCTCCCAGATGTAAAGACCCTTCCGGCGCGAGAGGATACATCACTCTTCGCTAAATCGGATGGCCGAACGCCACGGCCGCCGCGCGCCGCCGACGCCTGACCACCTCGCCGAACCTCTGCCGCGCGTCGGGCAGGTTCGAGGTGACGAGCATGAACTCGCGCTTCGGCAGGGCGACCACGTCCAGCGCTTCGACCGCGCGGACGGTCGCGTTGCGCGTCGTGTCGCCGAGCACGGCCATCTCGCCGAAGAACTCGCCCGGCCCGAGCACGGCCAGCTTGAACGTCCGGCCTCCCTCCTCCCGCAGCACTGCCGCGCGCCCCCTCACGATGATGTAGACGCGGTCGCCGAGGTCGCCCTGGGCGAAGACCTCCTGCCCCGGCTCGAAGTGCTCCTTGGAGAGTTTGGCGGAGTCGTCCAGCTTCAACTGCGCCAGCTCCGTCGGCAGCAGCACGTCGAGCGCCCAGGAGGCCGCGACCTTCAGGCGACGCCCCCACCCCGGCATCTTCGACAGGTAGACCGCGCGCCACATGAGCCACGCCGGCAGGCCCGCGACGGGGACGCCGAAGACCTCGGCCACGGCCGAGCGGCGGCCGAGCGCCCCGAGTTTGCCGAGTTCTTTGAAACTGAACTCTCTCTTCTCGCCCCCGCGGATGGCGGCGGCGATGTTGTGCGCGGCGACTTTGGCTTGGCGGGTGGCGTGCTGCGCGGTCGGCGGGCTGCTGCCCTGCCCGCCCGCGAGCGGGACGAGCGCGTTGTCGCCGAGCGCCCAGAGTCCTTCGGCCCCCTCGACTTCGAGGAACGAGTTCGCCAAGAGACGCCCCGCCCTGTTGCGCGGCAGTTCGAGGCTTTCGACCAGAGGGTGCGGCGAGGAGGGCACGGTCGAGACGAGCGTCCGCGTCGGGATGCGTCGCCCGTCTTCGAGAATCGCCTCGACGCCCGTCGCCGCGTGGAGCCGCGTGTTCAGATGAATCTCCACCCCGCGCCGCCGCAGCAGTCTCTGCGCGAAGAGCCCGAGCCGCTCGGTCACCTCGGGCAGGATGCGCGCGCCCGCGTGCAGGAGCACGACGCGAATCTCGGCGGCGTTGATCTGGCGGTAGCTGCGCGCCGCCTCGCGCACGAAGTCGTTCAGCTCGGCCACGACCTCGACGCCGGAGAAGCCGCCGCCCGCGACGACAAAGGTGAGCAGGCGGCGGCGCGGCTCGTAGTCCGACTCGATGGACGCCTCTTCGAGCGCGTGGATGACGTGGTTGCGTATGCGCAGGGCGTCGCCGAGGTTCTTGAAGGGGAGCGCGTGCTCCGCGACGCCGCGCATGCCTCGGAAGTCCGTGACGCTGCCGAGCGCGAGCACGAGATGGTCGTACTTCAAGACGTGCGGGTGCGGCAGGAAGCCCGGCGCGGTCGTCACCGTCCGACGCTTAAGATCGACCGACTCGACCTCGCGCACGTGCAGCTCCGTCCGCGGCAGGAGCCGACGCAGGGGGCTCACCGCGTCCGTGACGCCGATGGCTCCGGAGACGACCTCGGCCAGCAACGGCTGGAAGACGAAGTAGTTCTCCTTGTTGACGAGGACGACCTCGAAGTCTCCGCGCCGCCCCAGGGCCTTCTCCAGGTAGCGCGCCGTGTAGACGCCCGCGAACCCGCCGCCCAGGATGACGACGCGCTTCTTCTCTTTCGCCACTGCCGAACGCCTCAACAGTCTCATCCCTTCAAACCTCCGTCCGCCGCACCGTCAGGCGACTTTGTAAATCCTGGTTGGCGCTTCGCGCCCTTTGACGGGGACGTGGCCCATCGGGGTCGCGCCCTCGATGAGCCCTTCCCGGCCCGCCTCCTCCCAGACGACTTCGGAGACTAGGAGTTGCGAGCCGATCTGCTTGTTCAACTGCTCGATGCGCGCGGCGAGGTTCACCACGTCGCCGATGACCGTGTACTCCTGCCGGAGCTTCGAGCCGATGCTGCCCGTCACGGCCTCGCCCGCGTGCAGGCCGATGCCGACGCGGGTCGGCAGGACGCGCCCGCGCGCCACCTCCTCTTCGACGCGCGCGAGAATCTCCAGCGCCGCCTCGACCGCGTTCGCGCAGTCGCGCCCCTCCGAGAGCGGCGCGCCGAAGACGGCCATGAAGCCGTCGCCGAGGAACTTGTTGATGATGCCGTGGTGCCGGTTGACGATCTCGATCATGAAGTCGAACAGCGACTCAAGGTACTCGACGACCTCCTCGGGGTGCCTGTGCTCGGCGAAGCCCGTGAAGTTGCGTATGTCGAGGAACATCACGCAGACGCTGCGCTTCTCGCTCCTGAGACCCGCGCCGCGCTCCAACAGCTTGTCCACCACGGCCGGCGAGACGTGCTGCCCGAACGTGTTGACGACCTCGTTCCGCTCCTCGGCGAGCCGGAACGAGTCGAGCATGCGCCGCTTGATCTGCAACGCGACCAGCCCCGTCACGACCCCGAGCGCGAGCAGCGCCACGCCCCTCACGAAGTGGACGGGCGCGCTCACGAGCAGAGGGCTGATCCCTTCGCCGCCCCCGCCGCCGAAGGCCAGCGCGACGAGCGTGTATTCGAGCGCGGCGACCGCGCCCGTGAAGACCGAGAGCCTGAAGTCCAGGCGCAGGGCCGAGAGCGCGATGAAGAGCGGGTAGATGGAGACGGGGGTCGTGGAAAGGGCGACGGCCGGGTCGATGTAGGAGGACGCCACCAACACCTCGACCGTCGGGAAGCTGGTCTCGACGAAGGCCGAGAAGTAACGCAAGGGGCGTGGAATCCTCCGGCCGCTTTTGATGAAGCGGTTCAGCCGGACGCGCTCCGCGACGAGGTACGCGATCAGCGCGAGCAGGACGGCGACTCGCCACAGGATGAAAGTGCGCGCGCCGCCGCGGAACGCGCGCGCGAGCTCCTCCGAGATGAAGGCCGGCGAGAGCAGCGACAGCGACAGCCCCGTGCCGATGACGATCAGCAGCACGAGCACGCGCAGCCGCTCCGCGCCCAGCGCCTCGCGCTCGAACTCGGCCTCAAGGATGCCCTCGGCCCCGGCGCGCCCGCCGCGGGCGCGCCGGCCGAGCCTGCGTAGTTGTATCGCTACCGTCGCCATCTCTACCCTCTTACGCCTGCTGCTCCGCCAGCGCGGGCGTCTGCCCCCCGTCAACTGTCTCCTCGACCTCGTGGCCGCCGGCCGTCTCCCACTTCACCAGCTTCAGGTCGAGCACGAAGATGCTGTAGAGCACCGGCACGAGCAGCAGCGTGATGAAGGTCGCGGCGCAGAGGCCCCCGATCTGCGCGTAGCACATCGGCTCCCAGAGCGGGCCGCCGTGCGAGGCGAGCGGGAACAGGGCGATGACGGTCGCGCCCACCGTGATGAGCACCGGCCGCAGGCGCATGATGCCCGCGTCGAGTAACGCTTCAACCAGCGGCTCGCCCTCGGCGTGCTTCTCCTCGATGAAGTCGAAGAGGACGATGATGTGGCTGACGATGACGCCCACCAGGCTCACGATGCCGAGGAAGGCCATGAAGCCGAAGGGCGCGCCCATCACCCACAGCGCCGCTAAGGCCCCGACCATCCCGTAGGGCACGGCCGCGAAGACGATGAACGGCTTGATGGCGTTCTTGAACTGGAAGACGAGCGCCAGGAAGATCATCACGACCGAAATCCCGAGCACGATGGTCAGGTCCGTGAACCCTTCGATCTGATCCTCCTCCTCGCCGCCGATCTCCAGCCGATAACCGGCGGGGAGCGACGCCTCCAGCTCCTTCAGCCCCGCGCGCGCCGCCGCCATCACCTCCGAGGCGAGGTAGCCCGGCGCGGGCGAGGTCGAGACGGTGATGGTGCGGAACTGGTTGCGCGCGCGCACCTTCTCGGCCTGCATCCCGTACTCGGTCTGCGACACCTGCCTGAGCGGCACCTTCTGCTGCCCCTGCGACGAGTAGACGTAGAGATTCTGCAAGTCCCCGAGCTGCGCGCGCTCCTCCATCTTGAGCCGCGCGACGACGGGAATCTCCTTGTCGCCCTCGCGCAAAGAGGTCACGCGCGAGCCGTAGGTCGCCGCCGACGAGGCCATCGCCACGTCCATGTTCGACAGGCCGGAGAGTGCCGCGCGGTCTGGGTTGGTCTGGAGCTTCACGGCGAAGCTCTCGCCGCCCCAGTCGTCGCGCGTGCGCTCGGCGCGCCCCGTTCCGTCGAGGATCGCCTTCGTGCGCTCGGCCAGCGCGCGGAGCGTCTGCATGTCTTCGCCGGTCAGACGAATCTGCACGGGCATGCCGACGGCCGAGCCCGACTCCAACTGGCGCACGTCGATGCGTGCCCCCGGAATCCGTGCGGACAGAGCCTCCTGCAAAGGCTCGATCAGGTGCGACGTGTCGTGCTTGTCTCTGACCTGGATGATGATCTGCGCGTAGTTCTGCTGTTGCAGCTCCGGCGCGACCGAGAACCAGAAGCGCGGCCCGCCGCCGCCGACGAAGGTCGTCAGGGACTTCAACATCTCGTGCGCTTCGCCCTCCTCCTCCGCGTGGCGGCGCTCGTACTCGGCGACCGTCTCGCGGATGATCTCCTCGGCGCGCGCCGCCGCCTCGTTCGTCGCCGACGCGGGTGCGTCCTCGGGGAGCCACACGTCCACGTAGGAGAGGTACGAGAGGTCTTTGGGCACGAACTGCGTCTTGAGCTGGCTCATGATGACGCCGCCCAGGACGAGCACGACGAGCGACGCGGCGAGCGTCCGCCAGCGGTGCTCGATGGCCCACGTGCCGACGCGGTAGTACAGGGCCGCGAAGCCGCTCTTGCGCCGCTCCGCGATGGGCTTCTCCGCCTTCGGCCGCAGAAGGTAGTAGGCCAGCAGCGGGATGAAGGTCATCGAGACGAGCCGCGACGCGACGAGCGAGCAGGCCAGCACCACGGGGAGGCTGTAGATGAACTCGCCCATCGAGCCGCCGATCAGAAGGAACGGCAGGTAGGCGACGATGTTCGTGATCGTCGCGTAGAGAATCGCCGTGGCGAGCTTCGTCGGCCCGAGCCACGCGGCGACCAGAGACGTGTGGCCGAGCGCGAGGTCGCGCTTGATGGCGTCGCCCGCGACCACGGGGTCGTCCACCAGGAGGCCCAGAGCGATGATGAGCGTCGCGATAGAAATCTGCTGAAGGTCGATCCCGAGCACCTTCATCATCCCGAAGGTCATCGCCAGCGTGATGGGTATCGAGAGCGCCATCAGCAGCGCCGAGCGCCACTCCCAAAAGCCGACGAGCGCCACGATGACGACGAGGAAGATCGCCTCGTACAAACTCTTCATGAAGAGGTCGATGCTCTCCTCGACCTGCAAGGGCTGGTCGGAGGTGCGCGCGTAGATGAGGTCGGCGGGCAGTTGCTCCCTGAGCCCCGCCAGCGTCTCGTCCACGGCCCTGCCGAACTTGTCTATCTGCTCGCCCGAGCGCATCTGCACCGAGAGCGTGATGGCGCGGCTGCGGTGCCAGTTCCCTTCGGCGTCGCGCCAGTTGAAGTAGTTCAGGTAGCGCGCCGGCACGTCGTAGCCGCGCACCACGTCCGCCACGTCGCGCAGGTAGACCGAGCGATTCGCGCTCGTCGGGATTAAGGTGTCTCCTATTTCGTCCTCGCCCTTAAATTCGCCCGAGGGGGTGATCGAGACGTTCTTGCCCTCGACGTTGACCTGGCCGCCGGACGTGTTGATGTTGCGCGCGCCGAGCACGTCGTCGAGCTTCGCGGGCTGGATGCCGTAGGCGGCCAGACGCTCCTGCGAGTAGAAGAGGAAGATGCTCTCGTTCAAAAGCCCCGAGCGGCTGACCTTCGAGACCTGCGGGATGAGCTTGAGCGTCTTCTCGATGCGCTCGGTGTACTCGTCCAGCTCGCGGTAGCTGTACTTGTCCCCCGCGACGGTCATCAGGCGCGCCTGCGTCTCCGCCGGGTCGCGGATGACGACGGGCGGCCACGCGTCCGGGTGGAACTCGGCCGACTGTAGCTTCTCCGCCGTGAACTGCCGGACGTGGCCGAGTATCTCCTCGTCGCCCGCCTCCGAAGCGCCGTCGAAGGCGAGGAAGCCGCCGCCCTCGAACGCGCGGAGGTCGCGGGCGAAGCCCTTCTCGTTGACGTAAGCGGTGAACATCGCGGTCGGCTCGCGCAGGATGCGCGGCGGGACGGACTGCGGCAGGTTGAAGACGAGCGTGAACCTGCGCCCCCCGGCCGGGGCTGCGGCGCGCTCGCGCTCGACGGCCTTGCGCAGCTCGCGCGCGCGCGGCTCAAGCTCCGACGCGCCGACGGGCGGGCCGGCGACCGTGAGCATGAGCGCCGCGGTGTCTCCGAAGTCCTTGATGAAGTTGATCGGGCCCGCGCCCTGCGGCAGGTTGCGGATGGAGTCGAGCTTGAGCTGGATGTCGTCCAGCTCCTTGCCCGTCTCCTTCAGGTTCTCGTCCAGTTCGAGGTAGACGACCGCGATGCCGGTGCGCGAGATGGACTCGATCTTCGTCACCTTGGTGTTGGCGGCCATCTGCTCCTCGACCTTCTTGGTGACGAGCTGCTCGACGCGCTCGGCCGAAGCGCCCGGCCAGGGGACGAGCGCGACGGCCTGCCGCACCTGCACCTCGGGGTCTTTGCGCTGCGGCATGGTGAAGTACCCGTAGACGCCCCACAGGCAGGTCGCCACGAGCAGCACCCACGCGACGTGGCGCGTCTCGACGAAGAAGCGCGCCGTGTTGTGCGTGCGCTCGATCATTTCGCTGTCGGTCTTTCCGTGGGACATGGCTCCTCCGAAGTAGTCAGTAGTCAATAGTCAGTAGAAAAAACTCTTCGAGTCAGGCGGTCAGCATTCCAGCGTCAACGTCGTCGGGGCGGAGCCCTACTGACTACTGACTACTGACTACTTGTACTTGTTCGCCGTCGGCGACGAGGGTCGCGCCGGTGGTGATGACCTGTTCGCCTTCGCGCACGCCTTCCGTCAGGACGACCGCGTTGCCGAACGCCTCGCCGAGCGTGACGCGGCGCAGGCGCGCGAAGTGACGGCCGCCGCGCTCCTCGACGACGTAGACGGCGTACTCGTCGGGGCTCCCCTTGGGGCGCACGATGGCCGTCAAGGGGACGGCCGTGCCTTGCGCCTGCGGCGCGCCCTCCCGCACCTGGATGGAGGCGATCATGCCGGGCTTCAGGAGCCCGCGCTGGTTGTTGACGGTCACCTCGACCTCGAAGACGCGGCTCGTCTGGTCGGCCGAGGGCGAGACGCGCGAGACGTGGCCGGTGAACTCCTCGCCCGGCAGGGCGTCGGTCGAGAGCTTCAGCGCGTCGCCCGTCTTGATCTGTTGGAGCGCGAGGTCGGGGACGCCGAAGGCGGCCTTGACCGAGGTCAGGTCGGCGAGCACGAAGCCCGACTGGTTCGGCGCGACCAGCGCCCCGACCTCGACCTTGCGCTCGATGACGACCGCGCTGACGGGGGCCTTGAGCGCCGTGTCACCGAGCGGGATGGCGGCCTCTGCCGAGACGGCCGCGGCGGTCTTAATCTTGGCCTCGGCCTGCCCGGCCTGCGAGCGCGTCGTCGAGACGCGCGCCTGCGCCACCGCCAACTGGCTGCGCGCCGAGTCGAGCCGCGCCTTCGACGCCTCGTACTGCGAGCGGGCCGCGTCGTAGTCCGTCCGGGTCATGCTCTCGGCGGCGTAGAGAGATTCGGCGCGCTCGAAGTCGAGCGCGGCGCGGTCGAAGGTCGCCCGCGCGTCGGCCACCTGCGCGCGGCTCGTCTCGACCGAGGCGCGCGCCTCGGCCATCTGCGCGCCCGCCGTCTCCAGAGCCGTGCGCGCCTCCGCCTGCTGCGCGCCGGCCTGGTTGACCTTGGCGAGGTAGTCGCTCTGGCGCAGCCGCGCGAGCACCGTCCCCTTCGCGACCACGTCGCCCGCTTGCAGGTGGCGCCACGCGCCGCCCGCGTCGCGCACCTGCGCGATGCCCTCGACGTAGCCGCCGACCTTGAAGGCCAGCTCGACCTGCGAGTTCGCGCGGATGCTGGCCGAGTAGCGCACGCCGCCCGAGTCGGCCGCGCGCCTCTCCGCCGCCTTCACGCGCACGGGCTTGAGCGTGCGCGTTTTCGTCTCGGCCTTCGTGCAGCCGAAGGTCAGCCCGAGTGCAACGAGGATGACGGTCGCGAGCAGTGTTCTGGTTTTCATCGGTCTTCACCCATAGCCTTCTCGAAATCGGCCTTCGCCATCCAGAAGGAGAGGAGCGCCTTCTGGTATTCGCTGTTCGCGCCGGCCAGCACGGCCTGCGCCTGCAACACGTCCTTCAGAAGAACCGTCCGCACGTGATACTTGTGCGCGGCGACCTTGACGTTCGCGCGCTCGGTCTCCTGCGCCATCCGCGCGACGCGGAGGAGGTGGCTCGCCTCCTGCATCTTGCGGAACTGGCTGTTGACCTCCATCAAGACCTGGCTCTCGGCTTCGAGCAGGGAGTTGTCGGCCTGCTCGACGGCGCGCGTCTTCTCGGCCAGCTCGTGCCTGCGCCGCCCCCAGTCGAAGACCTCCCACTCGACCTGCACGCCGACGTTGGCGATGTTCTTCGGCACCACCCCGTTGTAGCCGAAGGGCGAGTAGTAGCTGACGGCGAGGCTCACGTCGGGGATGCGCTCGGCCTTCTTGATGCGCCGGTCGAGTTTCGCCGAGTCGCGCTTCAGACGCGCCGCGGCGACCTCCGGGCGCTGCGCGAGCGCCTTCTGACGGGCGGCGTTGAGGTCTGTCTCGCGGATGACCGTCTGCGCGGCGTCGAGGCCGTCGCTCACGCCGAACTCAGTCCGCACGTCGCGGCCGAGCAGCAGGTTGAGCTGCTCCTTCTGCGAAGCCAGTTGATTGTTGAGCGTCAGCAGTTGGTACTCGGCTTTGGCGAGACTGGTCTGCACCTCCATCTGGTCGTTCTTGAGCGCGACCTCGCGCACGACGTACTCGGTCGTGACGCGCTCCAGCTCGCGGTAGAGCTTGATCTCGGCCGCGGCCGTCTCGACCGAGCTCTGGGTCTGGAGGATGGCGAAGTAGGCGCGCTTCACGTCGTTGACCACGGCCTGCTCTTTGCGCCGCAGCTCCTGCGCGCTCATCTCTTTGGTCAGCGCCGCCTGCTTGATATTCAGGTTGATGCGGTGGAGTTGCGAGAGCGGCTGCGTGAGCTGCCCCTGCACGAGCATCGTGGGCCTCATCGAAGAGCTGATGGTCGTGTTCTCGTCGGGTATCGGCCCCGTCTCGGGGAACGTGCCGAAGGCCCCCTTCTCGAACTTGACCTCGAAGGGGGTCAGCGGCTGCGAGACGAGCGTCGAGACCTTGAACGAGGGCAGACGCTTCGTCCGCAGCTCGGCCACGCGGTCGCCTAAGTTCTCAACGTCGAGCCGCGCGTTGCGCACGGGGCGGTTGCCTTCGAGCGCGATCCGGATGGCCCGCTCGAGGGTCAGCGCCTCGGCCGGCGGCGCGTCCGCCTGCTGTGCCTGTGCCAGTCCGGCGCCGGCCAGAAGGATTACGAGAGCGCCGATAAGAGTCGTTAAGGGTTTCATGATTCCTTCACCTCGAATACCGGGTCAGAACCACCCGCGGTAGCGGGTGGGCGTAGCACATGCCGGATGATTGATGACCGTGTGCCTCTCATCAGTCATCAAGCCTCAACCGTAAGGCCCACCCGCTACCGCGGGTGGTTCTGACCGCTATGAGACCTGGAGCGCGGGCACGCGCGCCGAGAGCAGCGCGCGCAGGCTGCCGCGCGCGCGGTGGAGCTGCGCCTTCGAGTTGCCGGTCGTGCAGCCGCGCATCCGCGCGATCTCCGCGTGCTCGTAGCCCGCCACGTCGTGCAGCACGAACGCCGCGCGGTAGCCCGGCGGGAGCGCCCGCACGGCCTTCTCGATGGCGATGCGGTCGAAGACCGAGGGGGAGCCGGCGCGGCGCGCGACGCCCAGCTTGCGCTCGCACATCTCGCCGTCGTCGGTCAGGTCTTCCGGGCGCGCGCTGCGGCGGCGGAAGTGCATCCTGACGACGTTGACCGCGAGCCTGTAGAGCCAAGATGAGAAGGCCGCCTCGCCCCGGAAGCTGCCGACGTTGCGCAGCACGCCCATGAAAGACTCCTGCGTCAGGTCTTCGGCGTCCGCCGCGTTGCGCGTCATGCGCAAGGCGAGTGCGTAGACCGAGCGCCGGTAGCGCCTGTGTAGCTCCTCGAAGGCCGCCTCGTCGCCCTCCGCCGCGCGGCGCGCAAGCTCGGTGTCGGGCTGGCTCGTTCTCTCCTCTTGGTTCATCTCTCTCTCCTCCTCCAGTCGTCGCCGTTCCTCTCGGCCGCTCTTAGTGCAAGCGCGGGGCCGCACCGTCGGAACTACCGGGCGGCGTGACTAATCGATTGCGAGTAAAGGAGTAGGCGGAGTGTCGGGCTATCCGACGTTGAAGAGCCTTCGGCCGCGGCGACGCCAAATACGGTTTCGGAAACCAAATACCGTTTCGGCCCACCCCTCCTTGGTGATAAGGCGGGGCCGGATAATGAAGGGCCACCCGCTACCGCGGGCGGTTCTGACCTGTTTGCCCTTAAGGGGCGGGGTTGAATCCGTAGGTGCTTTCAACTATTCTGCGGCGCAGTCAAGCAGGGCCGGTCAGCCCTTTACAGGAAGAGGGCCGCCGTGAGTTCCCCCCACAGGGCCGAACGGTTATTGCCCGCCTGCTCTCTCTTCTAAGGGAAAGGGAAACCCTGATGAAACGATTCTTCATGACGTTAACGCTGGTGGCGGCGGCATTCACCTTCGCCCCGGGCCAGGTGAAGAGCGACGACCCGGCCGGGGCGGAGATCGTGGCGCTCGAAAGGAGGGCGTTCGAGGCTTGGAAGAACAAGGACAGGCGGTTCTTTGAAGAGCACATGGCCGAAGACGGCCAGTACATCGACCAGAACGGGGTGGGGGGGAAGGCACAGTACGTGCGGGCCATCATCGACAACGACTGCAAGATAAACGGCTACGCGCTGGACAAGACCAAAGTCACGATGCTGGGCAAGGAGGCCGCCCTGCTGACCTACGGCTACACGTACGACATCGTCTGCGGCGGCAAGCCGGAGGCCGGCCGTCTGTGGGCGTCCACGGCCTACGTCAGGCGCGGCGGCAGGTGGCTGATAGCGTTCCACCAGGAAATACCCGCCGCCCCGGCGAAATAGACGCACTCAACATTTCTGAAGGAGGAGATGGATGGCACAGGGAGGAGACAGGGGTAAAGGCCCTAACGAGACGGGCACGCAGCCGACCGGCAGGAAGAAATCGCCGAGCCGCGGGAGCAAGAAGCCGGGCAAGGGCGGCGAAGGCCAGGGCTCCGGCAAGAGCCGTGCGGCGGGGCCGAAGAGGGTGGCGGCGCGTTCAACCAAAAAGTCGCGGGATAAGTAGGCGGCTCGCCCCGGCCGGCGTCGAGTCCGTCGAATGAAACCTCAAGAGGGGCGACGACGCGGGCCGAAAGGGAGTACGGGAGGCACGGCCCGGACTCAGCTACAAACAAGGCTGAGTCCGGGCCGTGCCTCTCCGTCTCTATTGTTCGTCCTTTACGGCTCACGCCCCTTTCTTCGCGTCCTTGAGGAGCTGTTTGACGAGCTTGTCCGCCGCCTTGTCGATCTTCTTGTCGTTGCCCTTCAGCTCGACCGTGCCGGAGGCGCGGCCGCGCCAGACGAGTTGCCGCGTCTTCGCGTCTACGAGATCGACGGTGAGCGTCCCTTCGGTGTACTCGTCCACGCGCACGTCGCGGCGGCCGAACCAGCGCGGCGGGCCGTAGCCGTAGTCCTGCACGCTGAACCTGTTCCGCGACGTGACGTAGTAGACGACGACGAAGTCCGGCCTCTCGACCTCCTCCATCCCGTACCCGGCCGCCATCAGCCTCGACTCGAGCGCGTGCCGGATGCGGCCGTTGTTGAGCGAGTCCTTCGCCAGCGGGCCGTCGAAGGGCTGCGGGGCGAAGTCGAACGTCTTCAGCTTCGAGAAGTCGTAAGACCTGTCGAAGTCAGACTGCACCGTCTGGGCGCTCGCCGTGGCGGCGCACGCGCACAGGAACAAGGCCAAAACACTTAACATCCTCACCATCCTCATGATTGCTCTCCTCTCCGTCTATGGTTAGTTGGTAAAGGGTGCGCCGCCGTAGCGGTCAGAACCGCCCGCGGTAGCGGGTGGGCCTTTGTCACCCGAATGCGCCACATTACACAGCCCCACCCGCCACCGCAGGTAGTTCTGACCCGACTTCAGAAGCCGAGCTGATCCCGGCCGAACTGTTCCAGAAGCATCTTCGCGGCGTTCTTCGCCGCCTCCTCGGCCAGCCGCAGGTCAACCGACGACCGCCCGACCACTCCTGTCACGACCCCGCGCCAGACTAGCTTCTTCGTCGCCGCGTCGTGGAAATCGACGACCAGTACGCCCTGCACGTAGGCGGTCTTCCCGCCGTACTCCTCCACCTTGTCCTCGGCCCTGACGTGGAACGAGACGAGGAAGCTCGGCGCACCACCCTGCGGCGGCGGGCGGTGGCCGCTGTTCTGCAACTCCTCTTCGAGCGCGTCCTTGATCTTCCCCGCCGTCAACGTGTTCGTCGCCAGGGGGTCTGACCTGTCCCTCTCTTCGGAAGAGAACTCGTACGTGTCGAGCCTCGACAGGCCGTAGTCCTTGTCGTAGGTGCTCGTGACCGTCTGCCCCGCGGCCGCGCCGCCGAACAGGAGCGTCAGGCACAGTAGACTGAGCGCGCGAAACTTTCTCATCACTCACCTCCCCGTCCGGCGCGCTTAGGGCCGCGCCCGCTCGTGGTCGAAGTTCTCGGTGACGACCGACAGCTCGCGGCTCAGGTAATCGACCGCCGAGCGCGCGAGGTAGGTCGGGCCTTCGTCCAGGTCCCTGAACTCCGAGACGATGCGCACGGGCTTCCCCTTCAGCGTGGTCTGCACCTCGACCTTGCGCTGCCTGCGCGTGGCGGCGTCGAGCCAGACGGTCATCGAGTCGCCCGGCTGGAGCACGTCGCGGCCCTGAAGGCGGACGAGACTCCAACGGCCCTGCTGCTCGGGCGAGACGGTCGCGCCCGCCATGAAGCGCTGCATCTTCTCGGGCGGGAGCGCGCCGTAAGACTTCGCGACCGCCTTCAGCTCGTCGAGCAGCTCGACGAAGTCATCCTTCTTCTTCTTCGCGATGAAGCCGCGCAGGCCCCGCGTGGGTATCTGCTGCGACGTGTTGCTGACGAGCGTCTGCTGGACGTTGCCGTCCGCGTCGTAGCGCACGAGGTGCAACTGCGTGCTCTTCGACTCGCCGCCCTTGCGGACTTCCGTCCGCGACTTCCAGGTGTACTGCCGCAGCCCCTTCGCGTTCTCCCGCTGCGCCTGCGCGAACTGACTATCCTGCCGGGCCTGCGCGCCCGCGCACGCGAGCAGCGTGAACGCCAAAGCCAGCCCGACCCCGCGACACCGACTCATCCTTTTCTTCATCCTCTTCATGATTCCTTTCCTGATTACGTCCGCGAAATACAACTTTAGGCCCACGACGATATAGCTGTTTGCATTTGGGTATGACCGATTCGGCGTTCGTTTAGAGGCGGGCTGCGGCCCGCCGCCGCCGGCCGCGGTGCTTGAGCCGGCGGGCACAGCCCGCCTCTAAACGGTCACACTCACATGCAAACAGCTATACACCCATGCGTCCCCTCCCCTCGTCGGGACGTTAAAGGTGCGCGGCCTTCGCGTTTGGTTGCGTGCGGGCTCCGAGGCGGTAAGAGGCGGAGGGAGAGGATGGACGGAAGAGACGACTCGGGCAAGTCGTTTTACGAGACTCGGGTCAGGGGGCGTCGGGGCGGGCCGCGGCGCGCCCTAACCTGTCCGGCGGAAAAGCTCGCGGTGAATCTCGGTCAGCGCTTCCGCGGGCACCTTCGGCCGCCGGTCGTAGGTCAGCAGGCCGTTTATCTCCTGCTCGATGTCGGTGAGCTGCGTGTAACAGAACCCCGCGAGGAACTTGAGCGAGGCGATGCCCTCCATCAGGTCGCGGTACTTCTCAAGCATCTCCTCCGGCGTGGCGACCGAGGCGTAGAAGTTGTAGAGCATGTCGCGCTCCTCGGCGGGGACGTTCGGCGGGATCATCAGGAAGCCGCCCACCTCCGACAGGACGACGGGCTGCCCGCGGTACTTCGAGCCGCGCGAGAAGAGAGGCTTCTCGCCGATCCAGACCGTCGGGGGCAACTCGCCCCCCTCCGACCTCACGCGGTAGCGGCTCCGCAGACCTTCGGCCGTCGGCGTGTAGTCGTGGATGGCGCAGATGTCCGTGATGTCGGTGTGCTCCCAGCCGTCGTTGTCGATGACGGGGCGGGTCGGGTCGATGCGGCGCGTGTCGGCCACCATCCGCTCGATGAACGCGTACTGCCCCGGGTGGTGCGAGCCGAGGCCGGGGAAGCCCATGCTCTCGTTGACGGGGACCCACGCGACGACGCACGGGTGGTTGTAGTCGCGCCGCACCGCGCGCCGCCACTCCGCCGCGAGGCGCTCCTCGGCCAGCGGCGACCACTCGCGCGCGTTCGGCATCTCCTCCCACACGAGCAGCCCCAGGCGGTCGCACCAGAAGAGCCAGCGCGGGTCTTCGATCTTCTGGTGCTTGCGCACGCCGTTGAAGCCGAACGCCTTGGCCCAGCCGATGTCGGTCTGGAGCGCCTCGTCCGACGGCGCGGCCAGAAGGCCCTCGGGCCAGTAGCCCTGATCCAGAACCATCTTCAGGTAGACGGGCTCGCCGTTGAGGCAGACGCTCCCGCCGCGCATCTCGATGCTGCGGAGCCCGGCGTACGACCTGACCTCGTCGAGCAGCTCGTCGCCGTCGAAGAGTCTTACGCTGAGGTCGTACAGGTTCGGCGCTTCGGGCGACCAGAGCTTGGCGTAAGGGATGCTGAGGACGAGCCTGCCCGTCGCCACGGGCGTCCTGTCCTCCGCGCGCGCTACCACGCGCCCGCCTTCGAGCGCCTCCGCTTCGAGCCGCCACGCCGACGAAGGCGCGTGGAGGTAGACCTCCAGCTCGAAGGCGTTCTGGCCGGCGCGGGGCGTGATCCTGAGCTCTTCTATCCGGACGGACGGGACGGGTTCGAGCCACACCGTCTGCCAGACGCCCGTCGTGCAGTAGTAGTCGATGTCGTGCGGGAGGCCGGTGGTGGACTGCTTGCCGCGCGGCTGGCCGGGGTCTTGTTCGTCCACGACGCGCACGGTCAGGCGGTTGACGCCCGGCTTCACGTAAGGGGCGATGTCGAACCGGAAGGGCACGTGGCCGCCCTGGTTGTGACCGACCTCCTGGCCGTTGACCCAGACGGTCGAGCGGTAGTCCACCGCGCCGAAGTGGAGGAGCAGGTCGCGGCCGCGCCACGCCTCGGGCAACTCGAACGAGCGCGCGTACCAGACGCGCTCGTGGACGCGCTTGTCGTCAATCCCCGAGAGCGCGCTCTGGTACGGGAAAGGGACGACGATGCGCCCGGCGAGGCCCCGCCCGTCGTGCCAGCCGAGCCGCAGCCCCTCGTCCTCGTCGTCGAAGGCGAACTCCCACTCGCCGTTCAGGTTCAGCCACTCGTCCCTCACGAACTGCGGGCGCGGGTATTCGGGCCGCGGGATTTCATTCATGTCGCATCGCAAATTAACCGCTTTGAGAGCCGGCGGCAACGGAGAGTGCGCCGCGGAACGCGACCTCGCAGTCTCTCACGTATCGCGCAAGCGCGTCTTCCAGGGGCGGCAGCAACGCCCCGCGCTCGCTGCCGAGCGCGCCGTAGGCGGGGCGCGGCGCGGCGAACCCAAGCTCGCGTGAGGGGCGGGGCTCGACGAGCCCTTCGTCGAGCCCCGCGAGCCGCGCCGCGAGCCGCGCCAGTTCGGCCCACGTGACCGCGCCGGGATTCGCCAGGTGCCAGACTCCACGCTCGCCGTCTATCAAAAGGTCGAGGCACGCGTGGACGAGGTCGGGCACGTAGGTCGGCGAGACGGTCAGGTCGGCCGCCGCCGCGAAGCGTTCGCCTGACGCGAGCGCGCGCAGCGCCGCCGTCACGAAATTATACTCGTCCCACGGGCCGAAGAAGGCGCTCGTGCGCACGACCAGGGCCGAGGGGAGCGCGGCCAGCACGCGCGCCTCTGCTTCGGCCTTGCTCCGCCCGTAGACGCCGGCCGGGGCCGTCGCGTCGCCCTCCACGTAAGGCTCGCGCGCGGAGCCGTCGAAGACCAGGTCGGACGAGAAGGTGACGAGCGCCAGAGAGAGCGCGCCGCACGCGGCGGCGAGCGTCGCCGGGCCTTCCCTGTTCTCGCGCATGCACGCTTCGGCCTCGCGCTCCGCGTCGTCAACGCGGACGTACCCGGCGGCGTTGACGACGGCCCACGGCTCGAACGTCGCCAGCGCCGCCTCGACCGACGCGGGGTCTGCGATGTCCATCTCCTGACGCGTGAGGAGCCTGAAGGAGATCGCCCGCGCGTGACAGACGCGCGCGAAGGCGCGCCCCAGGGTTCCCGTCGCCCCCGTAATCAGGAGCGTCCTGGCCGCCCCGCCGCTACTGACTTTTGCCCAGCGCTCGCCCTTCGCCGGGACGGCGCGACGGGCGCGGTGCTGTGGCGGGTACTGCAAGCGATCCAGGCGACGCCACCAGCCGAGCGCGTCCAGCGTCGGGTGATCCGGCTCGCGCCCGGCCGCCATGTCGCGCAGCATGCACGCCAGGGCGGTGGGGCGCGGGCGCGCGCCGCGCACGTCGAAGACGCCCGGCTCGTAGTGATTGCCGCGGCGTGTCAAAAGGCTGTCCCAGTCGTAAGAGCCGAGCAGCGCCCACGCCGTCACGGCCCGCACGTCCGCGCCCTCGCGCCGCGCCGACCGCGCCGCGTCCCACACCTCCTTCAGCCAGCGGAGCTGCTCTTCGCGCGTGCACCCCAGGTGTGCTTCCGTGACGGCCACGGGCAGCCCGTATCGCTCCCACGCCTCCCTGAGCATGCCCCGCGGCCCGGCCAAACCTTCGGCGAGGACGCGCACCGCTTCGACGTCCGCGTACGCGTGCCTCCCGTTCCCGCCGTGCGTGCAGGCAGGGTAGCGTTCGAGCCGCTCGTCCAGAAAGCGCTCGCTCGTCACGTAGTGGTTGACGCCGACGACGTCGGGCGGGCACGGGTTGGCGAGGAACCATTCGAGTTCGGGCTCGGCGACGCCCGCCCAGAGCAGGTAGCCCCACGCGGGGTGGCCCCTGTCCACGCGCCCGCACAGAAGGTCGAAGGTGAGCCAGCGCCTTTCGTTCTCGAACTCGGCCTGGTAGGCGAGCGCGCGCGGGGCGTAGGTCTTCCCAAGGTCTTCTGTCTGCACCAGACGCGCGGCGGGGTTGAACTCGCGGACGGCGCGCATCGCGAGGACGACGGCCCGGCACTGCGTGAGCAGCGCGCGCGCGAAGGTCGAGGCGTCGCGCCCGTGCGGGAACCAGTGGCCGTAGAGCCCGCTGAAGCGCGCCGTGGTGAGCGGCTCGTTGACGGGCGTGTAGTCCCCCACCCACGGGTAGCGCGAGGCAACCGCGCCTGCGAACCGCGCGAGCTTTTCGGGGAAGTCCGGATCGACGAGGCTCGTCCCGCGCGGCCCGCTGCCGTGGTGGACGAGCCCGACGATGGGGCGGACTCCCAGGTCGCGCAGGCGCGCGAGGCTCGCGTCGGCCCAGGCCCAGTCGGCCGACCCGAGCCCTTCGGGGGCCGTGCGCTCCCACAGCACTGGGTGGCGCAGCGCGCGGAGGCCGAGCGCCGCGAAGAGGTCGAGGTCTTCGAGGCGGCGCGAGTGGCCGCTCCTCTCCAACTGGTCGAAGTAGTCGGAGCGGACGCGGTTCACGGTGCATTCCACGCCCCCCCAAACTTCGAGCGGCGCGGCGTCGCAGGGGTCTGCACGGATGGACATGGCGTGCGAGATTCTCCGCTAGCCGACCGCCAACGCCTGCCCCGGCAGCGGCCTGCCGTGACCGTTGCCGTTGCCGTTAGCGCGCGTCGCGCCGGACACGGCCGCGGCCTCCGAGCGTTTCGCGGCCCCGCTGATCTTCGCGTAGACGGTCAGCGCCTGCGCCACGATCTGATCCATGTTGTAGTACTTGTACGTGGCGAGCCTCCCCACGAAATGCACCTCCGGCGTCGCGTCGGCCAGCGCCTTGTACTTCGCGTACAGCTCGGCGTTCTCCCTGCGCGGCACGGGGTAGTAGGGGTCGCCCTCGGCGCGCGGGAACTCGTAGACAATGCTCGTCTTCTCGTGCTCCTGGCCGGTCAGGTATTTGAACTCCGTGACGCGCGTGTAGAGGTGTTCGTTCGGGTAGTTGACGACCGGCGCGGGCTGGAACTCCCTCCGGCCGTGCGTCTCGTGTTTGAAGTCGAGCGAGCGGTAGGGGAGCTTGCCGTAGCGGTAGTCGAAGAAGGCGTCCACCGGCCCCGTGTAGACCATCTCCCGAAAAGGGATGATGCGCTCGATCTCGCGGTAGTCGCAGTTGAGCATGATCTTGATGTTCGGGTGGTCGAGCATCCGCTCGAACATGCGCGTGTAGCCGTGGAGCGGCATCGCCTGGTAGGTGTCCGTGAAGTACCGGTCGTCGCGGTTGGTGCGCGTCGGCACGCGCGCCGTCACCGAGGCGTCCAGCTCCGAAGGGTCGAGCCCCCACTGCTTGCGCGTGTAGTTGCGGAAGAACTTTTCGTACAGCTCGCGCCCGACCGCCCTGACGACCACGTCCTCCGAAGTCCGCACCTGCTCGACCGGCTCGGCGACCCTTTTGAAGAACTCCTCGACCTCGAACGAGGTCAGGTTCAGCCCGTAGAGCTTGTTAATCGTGTTCAGGTTGATCGGGATGGGCACGAGCTGCCCGTCCACGCTCGCCACCACGCGGTGCTGGTACGGGCGCCACTCGGTGAACCTCGAGAGGTACTCGAAGACCTCGCGCGAGTTGGTGTGAAAAATGTGCGGGCCGTACTTGTGTACGAGGATGCCGTCGTCGTTGTAGTGGTCGTACGCGTTGCCGCCGACGTGCGGGCGCGTGTCGCAGATCAAGACCTTCTTCCCGGAGCCCGCCGCGAGCCGCTCGGCCAGCACGCTCCCGGCGAACCCCGCGCCGACAATCAAATAGTCAAACATTACTTTTCCCCTTGTTCGTTCCGTGTCGTCCGACGACTGCTAGACGGCGCTCCCCGTGTACACCCCTCCCGCCGCCTTCCGCGCGGAGACGACGGGCGCGCGGCGCGAAGCGGCGACCTCTTCAACCAGCCGCGACATCTCCCCCCAGGTCTTGTCCCAGGAGGTCTGCGCCAGAAACTCGTCCACCCGCCGGAGCCAGTCCGCGCCCCGGCCGCGCCCTTCGAGGGCAGACTCGACCGCCGCGACGAACTCTTCGGGGCCGTCCGCGATGCTCACCAGTCCGGTCTCGCCGTACGGCCGCACCACGTCCCGGATCGAAGTCGAGACGACGGGCCTGCCCGCCGCCAGGTACTCCGGCGTCTTCGTCGGGCTGATGAAGCGCGTCGAGTCGTTGCGCGCGAAGAGGAGCAGCGCCACGTCCCAGCCCGCGATGTACGAGGGCAGCTCGGCGTAAGGCTTGCTTCCGAGGTAGTGGATGTTCTCGCGGCGCGGCAGCGAGGCCGGGTCGATCTTGACGACCGGCCCGATCATGACGAACTGCCACTCGGGGCGCGCGCGCGCGGCCGCGTCGAGCAGTTCTATGTCCAGGCGCTCGTCGAGCACGCCGAAGAAGCCGAGGCGCGGCCGGGGGAGCGCGGCCTGATCTGGCGGCTCCTTCATGGCGGCCCGCGCCTGCGCGAAGTGCGCGCGGTCGATGCTGCTCGGGAAGGCGTAGACGGACGGGTGGCGGTCGCGCTTCGCCTCATAGAGGCTCTGCCCGCCAGTGAAGACGAGGTCGGCGCGGCCGAAGAGTTCTTGCTCGCGTTCCAGCAATCCTTCGGGCGCGCCCTTGAAGGCCGACAACTCGTCCATGCAGTCGTAGACGGTGGCGAGCGGCTTCAGGTGGCGCGTGCAGTCGAGCGCCATCGGCGTGTAGTACCAGAGGACGTGCTCGCGTATCCCGTGCTCGCGGAAGAGCCGGTCAACCATCTCGCGCTTGACCGCGCCGAGCGCGACGTCGCTCGACAGCCCCTCGGGGAGGTGCGGCACGGCGACCCACACCCCGCAGTCGCGCCGGCTCACTTCGAGCCGCATCGAGCCGTTCTCGAAGACCGGCTCTTCGACGAAGAAGACCCGACGCCCCTGCGCGCAGCGGCTCAGGAGGTGTTGCGGCCGCTGGTAGACGAAGTCCCAGCGCAGGTGGGACAGACAGACGAGGTCTGGAGTGAGCGGGGCGGCCCCGAAGGGACGCCTGGAATCGACCGATAAAATTTGTGGCTCCTCGGCGTGCATAGTTCTCCTGTTGCCGACGCCGTCGGCGGCAAGGTCACAGACTCCGTCGATGTCCGGAGAGTCCGTAGAAAGTGCGCGGTCAGATCGGGGGACTTCACGCCGCGGGTATTGAGTGGCGCGGACTCTGAGGGTCAACTCCACACAGATTTGATTTCAGCCGGTCAAGGGAACGTCGAATATACATTGCGGGTGTGCGCATTGTTTGTCCGAGCCAGTACAATTAAACGTCACACACCGGACGGGCTGCCGGGGTCTGCCCTGACATTTTCGCCCGGGCGTGAGCGCCGACAGTTTCGCGCGGGCGACACTGTAAGGAAAATTTTCGTTGACAGGTTACGTTATCGGGTGTATTTATTCTGGCCTCCCGTCACGGCGTACCAATTCGTACCGACTGTTGCCGCGTACCCGTGGACGGTGCCTCGAATCTGCCTTTGACACTTCGCATTATCCGCTGGCGGGTCTGACTGCCCCTCGCTCTCACCGCCCATTAAAAGGAGAGTGATGTAAAGCACCGCACCCAGGTTAGTTCAATATAACCGCCCCTAGACCGCTTGTAGCCTCTAGCTGCCCTGGCCCCCAAACCTTACCCAGAACGCATCGGCAACAGGGGAAATTTCATGCTGACCGCACCTCTCATTGGTCAGAGCACGGCTCACTGCCGCCTGATCGAGAAACTGACAAGGGCCTCGGCCACGACCGCCGAGGTGCTGATCACCGGGCCGACGGGCGTCGGCAAGGAGTTGTACGCGCAGTTCGTCCACCGCAAGAGCCCGCGCTCCGAGCGCCCGTTCGTGGCGGTCAACTGCGGCGCGCTGCCCACCGACCTGCTCGAGAACGAACTCTTCGGCCACGTCCGCGGGGCCTTCACCGGCGCGCGCGCGCAGAGCGAGGGGCTCGTGGCCGAGGCCGAGAGCGGCACCCTCTTCCTCGACGAGGTGGACTCGCTCAGCCTGCCGAGCCAGGTCAAGGTGCTGCGCTTCATCCAGAGCAAGGAGTACCGGCGGCTCGGCGACACGCGCGTCCGGCGCGCCAACGTCCGCATCATCGCCGCCACCAACACCGACCTCCTCGCCGCCGTCCAGGCGGGCACCTTCCGCGAAGACCTCTTCTACCGGCTGCGCGTCTTCCCCGTCGAGGTGCTCCCGCTGCGCGAGCGCCGCGAAGACATCTCGCTGCTCGTCAAGGAGTACGCGCGCCTCTACGCCGACGAGTACAGCGTGACCCCCGTCGAGTTCCACGAGCAGACCGCGCGATGGCTCGAACGCTACAGTTGGCCGGGCAACGTGCGCGAGCTGGCGAACTGCGTGCACTACCTGACCTGCCTCCAGCTCGACCGCCCGGCCGAACTGAGCGACCTGCCGCTGCTGAACTTCGAGGAGGAGGAGGACTCCGCGCGCGCCCGCGCGCTCGTGCGCCGCTCCTTCCAGGAGGCCAAGCGCGAGCTGATTAACCAGTTCGAGCGCGACTACCTCGCCGCGGCGCTGCGCGCGAGCGGCGGCAACATCGCCGAGGCGGCGCGGCTGAGCGGCAAGGCCCGGCGCGCCTTCTTCGAGCTGATGCGCAAGTACGGCCTCAAGGCCGCCGACTTCGCGCAGAACGGGCACGCCGGCAGCGCCGCGAACGGCGGCCGCTCCGACAGCGTCGCGCTCCGGAACTCGAGTCTCGGGGGTGCTAAGGGCGGCGGGGTGTTGAAGGCTTGAAGCGGCAGGCGGCCGGGCTGTCTTCGACGTTTCTCTTCAACGAGAGATGACGGGGCGGACGGCCGCCGCCGCCGACACGTCGTCGGGCGTCGAAATGCTGCGCGCGGCGCAGCGCCGTTCGTCGAGGCCGCCGCAGAGGAGACGCCCGCCGCCGTCCGCCGCCGTGCCCGTCCACTCCGGCCCGCGTTCCGCGAGCCGTTCCAGCCCCCACGGCGAAGCGATCTTTTGCGCGTCCGCTTCGTGGCCGTTGCCCCAGGGGTAGCGGCGTCCGTCCGTGCCCCGCGCGGCCGCCTCCCACTCGTCCGCGGCGGGCAGTCTCACTTCGGCCCCCTCCAGACGACCGAGCAGTCCGCACAGACGCTCCGCCTCCGCACGCCCGCACACGTAAGGGCTGTCCGCGTGCGTCGGGCCGGACACGCCGGTCGCGTTCGGGTCGAGCCGCGCCGCTTCGGCGGCGGTGAGCGGGCGGCGCGCGATGAAGAATCCGGCCGGCGGCGTGAAGCGTCGGACGGGGTTGAGCGACGAGAGGTCGGGGTCGTCGCTCCCGAGCCAGTGCGGAAGACTCGCCACCCAGCACAACTCAATCCCCGTGCGCAGGAGGGTGTATCGCCCGTCCTCTTCGACGACGCAGTCGAGGTCGGGCGGCGCATCCTCTTCGATTTCGAGCGGCTCGGCGAGGGCGTTGATGAGGAGGAAGACGCGGTCGTGCCTCTCGACCGGCTCGCCCAACACGCAGCGCCGGATGTGAAGACGGAGCGACGCGCGCCCGTCGCCGTCGGCCGGACGCTCGTCCGGCGGCGGCTCGCCCGCGAGGCGCGAGAGCGCGACCTTGCGCGCGGCGTGGAGGATCGTGCGGTCGGTCTCGTCCGGGCCTTCGCGGCTCGTGCGCGGGAGCTGCATGCGCCGCACATCGGCCCACAGGGAGTTTGCGCGGAGCCTGACCGCGGCCAGCATCGCCGTCGCCCGCACCTCCCAGTCCTCATCGACGAGGCCCGAGCGGATGACGGCCTCGATGTGCTCGTTCGACTCGCGCCGGTCACGTATCAGCCAGCGCAGCGTCTGCCGCCGCACGCCCCTGTCGCCGAGGCGCGGGAAGAGGGCGGAGCGTTCCGGGTGTCGCCGCCTCTCCTCGCGCAGATGCTCGACCCCGAACTCGACGGCGAGCGCGAGCAGCTCGGCGTGCGCCTTCTGCGCAGCGCGCGCGACCGCCTGCGTCGGGTGTTCGCGAAGCGTTTCGAGCAGGTCGAGCACGACGAACGCGCCAAGCTCACGCGCGGCGAAGACGCCGAGCAGGAGGCGGCGCGCGTCCGTGGACTGTAGAAGCTCGCGCAGCTCCGCAAGCCCGAGCGCGGGCAAAGCGCTTTCGACCTCCGCGCGCAGCTCGGCCGCGCGCGTTCCGTAGAAGACGAGCACGCGCAAGAGAGCGACCGGGTTGAAGGTGTAGGAGATGCGCGCGCCTTCCTCGTCGTCGCGCGACCAAGAGGCGAACTCCGGCTCGCCCGCGACGAGCGGCGGCGCGACCGACGTGTCGGCCGCGCGTCGCCAGCCGAGCCGCGCGAGCGCCGCGGCCGTCTGCTCGAAGGTGACTGACGGTAGAAGTGCGAGCTTCGGCTGCATGGGAGGGACATTCATCTTCGTGCGCGACAGTCGCGCGCGGCCGTCGCGCGCGAGGCCCACGAGGTCTTCGGCGTTACTCGTCCTGCGACAGGTCGAGCCAGTCGCGCGGGACGCCGAGCGCGTCGGCAATCGCGGCGGGCGTCGTCTGCCCCTTGACGGAGTCGAGGCGCGGAGCAGCGCCGCCGCCCGCGACGGCGGGACGTTCAAAGACGCCCACGTCCTCGCCTTCGCGCACGACACGGCAGAGAAAACGGCCGGGCGTGGGGCCGCTGCTGAGCGTGTAGATGTCTCGGCTAGGGAACGCCTCGCTCAGTTGCCGCGCGGCGTAGGCGAGCCGCGCGTAAGCGACGCCGGTCAGGAGCGCGCCCGCGGGGCCGTCGAGGATTCGCAGGTCGCCCCCGCCGCCCGGCGGCGCGTCGTAGCCGAGCGCGCGGGCCGCCTCGGCCGCCGACGCGCCTTCGACTAAGACGACGCCCGCGACGCCGGCCCTCCGCACGCCGCCTTCGGGCGCGCCCGTCAGCGTGCAGCCGCGCGCGCGCGCAAACTCCGACGGGGCCTCGGCCAGCTCGCCCGCGTATTTCCCGCCCTCGTAGACTAGGACGCCCTCGTCTTCGGAATCCTCGTCGGGGTAGAGGACGTAGACGGGTTTGCCCAGCTTGAGCGAGAGGCTCGAGGCCAGCGGCGACTCGTGCGTGTCCTGCGTGCCGGGGTTGCGGTTGATGAGCGCCGAGTAGTCGCCAGCCCCCGCCCTCGCCTCCCACTTCGGCAGGTACTTCTCGCCCCAGCCCAACTGCTTGCGGCGGAATTCGTTCGCCTCCTCGTCGAGGCGCGCGGCGTCGGTCGGCGCGAGTATCACCCACACCACAGGGTTCTCGTTCATGGCGCTCATTGTACACGGATGGCGAGCAGGTCTCTGATGTCGAAGATCATCGCGCGAATCTTTTTCTCGTCGATGAAGAGGAGCGTCGTGCCCGGCGGCAGCTCGGCTTCGAGCACGTCCTTGATGAACCGGAGGCCCTTCTCGGTCTTGATGATGTCGGAGACGAAGACGATGGGCGCGAGGCCCGTGCTTTTGACGGAGGCGGGCACCTGCTCTTCGATCAGGTGGTGGAGGGCCTTGAGCGCCTCCTGCTGCTTCTTGGGCAGCTTCTCGAACGCCTTCACGGGGTCGAACTTCCCCTTCGCCGCCGCGCTCATCTTGTTCAGCTTGTTGATGGCCGCGCGGTACTGCTCCCAGAAACTCTTGCCGAAGGCCTTGACCTCGACGCCGCGCTTGACGCCCGTCGCCAGCTCGACGAGGAAGTCGCTGATCGTCCCCTTCATCTGGAGCTGGCGCTTAACGTCCGTCAGGGTTAGCCCCTCGGCCAGGAGGAGATCCTTCATGTTCTTCTGCGTGACCAGCTCGCCCGCCGCCCCGCGGATCTTCTTCCTCGCCGTCCTCACGGCCCGCCGGAACTCGCCGTCGGTCTTGAAGGCGTGCGCGATGGCCTTCTTGTCGGAGCCGACGCTGGCGACCTTCTTGAAGGAGTTCCAGGGCGTCTGCGGGTCGAGCGCGAGGAACTCAAGCAGCGTGTTCGTCTCGTCCGTGTTCTTCGTGAAGAGATCTGTCTTGGCGAGCCACTCGATGTCCACGCCGCCGCCGGCCGCCTTCTGCGAGAGGATGGCGAGCGACTCCCGGCTCAGGCCCCCCTTGAGCTGGCGATCCTTGAGCTGATCGACGACGCTCAGGAAGCCGGCCGGGTCTTTGGCCTTGGTCGAGGCGGCGAGGAAGCCGTCGAGGATTTCGAGGTCGGGGCCGTGCTTGGCGACGAGGGCTTCGAGGGCGGGCAGGTACTTGGCGGCTGCGGCGGGAGGCTCCATCTCGCCGATGGCCATGCCGAGGCGGCCGAGGGAGCCGTCGGCCATCTTGACGTTATCGTCCCCGAAAGTCTTGGCGAACTTCTGGAGCTGGTCGAGGAAGGGGCCGGGGTCTTCCTGCTTCGCGGCCGCGATGATGAAGCCCGAGAACTCGCGCGGCGCGGCCTTCTTCTCCGGCAGGCCCTCGACGACCTCCGCGAGCCGCGTGATGAAGTCGTCGGCGGCCTTGGGCTGGAGTCCTTTGACCTTCTTCATCATCTGCTCGAGGGCCTCGCCCGAGACGCGCTCGGCCGAGTCGCTGCCCTTGCTGACGATCCTGCCGACCGTGTGGAGGAACTCCTGCGGCTTGGCGTGTGCGGCCGAGGCGGCGACGATCTCGAGCATGGCGGCGTCGGCGTGGTCGAGCTTCTTCATCACGCCGTCGAGCTGGTTGATGAAGGCGTCGGCCTCGTTCTTCGGCATCTTCTTGACCTTGGCGACCAAGGCGTCGAAGGCCGCCTCGCCGGCCTTGCCCTTCTTCGACGCGCTGTGCAGCTTGCCGAGGACGGCGTTGGCCTTGTCGGTGTTGAGATTCTTGGCCTTGAGCGCCGCGACCAACTCGCGCTTGATGGTTAGGCGGTCCTTCTTGGCGAAGAGGCGGGCCGGCTGTTCGAGGAAGTCGGGCTTGGCCTCCTTGCCGGCGGCGATGTCGAGGCGCTTCTGCGGGGTCAGGTCGCCGACCTCGTCGAGCCGGCGTGTGAGGTTGTCTAAGGTCTCCTGCGCCTGCTCGAGCTGTTCGAGTATCTGCTTGCGCGCGGCGGCGTCGTCGCCCGCGGCGGCGAGCGCCTCTTCGAGGTTGTTGATGAGGCGCTGCTGGCCGTCTATCTCGAGGTCGAGCTTCTTGCCGTAGAGGTTGATCTGCTCGTCGAGGGGCAGCGTGTCCCACTTCGAGAGCACGCTCTCGTCGAGCTGCCGGAAGAGGTGCGCCTTCTCCGGGTCGGCGCTCTGGAGGAGGTGGATGCCCTCCTCGCGCAGCACCTTCGGGTCGGCGCTCTCGCGCATGAGCACGCGCGGCTTGCCGTTCTCGATGACGACGACGGCCTGACCCGAGGCGCTGCGCGTGAGGCGCTCGAACTCGGCGTCGCTCACCACGTCGAGGGCCACGTCCTTGAACTGGTCGCGCTGCCCCGGCGGGATGTCGGTGAACAGCTCGTCGCGCATCCGCTTGTTCATCTGCTGGACGGCCTCGTCGTCGGCCTTGTGCGTGAGGACGCCCGCGTCCAGCTCGGCGATGAAGTCGTCGTAGGACTTGCCGGGGTTGGCCTTCTGGAACGACTCGAAGCCGGCCACGCGCTCGGTCGGGGTGCCGCGGCGCGCGAGCATCTCGGGCGTCTCGATTTGCGGCGGGTTCTTGGCGGCCTGCTCGGCCAGCAGCTCCGCGCCCTCGCCCACCTCGCCCGCGGCCTTCGACGCGGGCTTGCTGATGCCGCCGAGCATGCCCATGCCGCCGCTCAGCACCGTGCCCATCCCGACGCCGACCATCGCGCTCCCCATGATGTTCGAGAAGGGGTCGCCCTTCCAGTTGCGGTCGTCGAGCATCGAGCCGGTGAGCGCCGACGGCAGCGACGAGGCGAACCCCTCGGCCCCCTCGGCCATCGCGTTGGCGAAGAGGCGCGGCAGCATCTTGCCGCTCTTCGAGAGGGCGGCGAGCTTGCCCATCTTGAGGAGCTTGCCGCCGAGCCCGGCGGTGGCGAAGGAGGCGAGCGCGTCGGCGGCCCCGACCGCGAGGTCGATGCCCATCTCCTCGACGCCGTAGGCCGAGCCCTTCATCAGGTACTTCGTGCCGATGGTGGCGAGCGCGGCGGCCCCGGCCATCGCCGCCGCCGTGCCCGCGCTCGTCATCACGGTGCCGAGCGCGGCGAGGATGCCCGGCGCGGCCGCCCCGCCCGTCAGCACGGTGATGGCGACCGCCGCGACGACGACCGCGATGGTGGCGACGATGCCCGCGATGGTCGCGAACGTGTCGGTCACGGAGTCCACGGCCGCGCGGTGGTTCTCGACCGACTGCTCGAAGTAGGACGCCTGGAGCTGGTAGCGCTCGTTGGCGCGCTCGTACTCCTCCGTGCCCTCCTTGAGCGTTTCGAGCCGCTTCACGTCGCGCTCGAGGGCGGCGGCCTCGTCCTCCATCTGCGCGCGCTCCTCCTCCGAGAAGGCCCCCGCCATCAGGTAGCCGCTCTTCTCGTAGTTGAGCTTCTTCCTCGCCTGCGCCAGCTTCTCCTGCGGCGTCTGCGGCTCCCCGTCGAGCATGATCTCGATGTCGAAGCGCTCGCGCCCGCTGAACTCGGAGAGCACCTCGTCGTTGAAGTTCTTGCCCGGGTGCTTCTTCTCCCACGCCTCGCGGATCTTCTGAATCTGGGCGGGGCTCTTGCCGGCGAGCACCTTCTTGACGGCGTCCTCGTCCGTGCCCGCGCCCTCGATGGCGTAGTCGATCTCCTGCTCGGGGCGGAGGATGCCGCCCTGCTCGATGAGGTCCCACGCCATCTTCTTGTCCGACCCGCTCATGTTCATCGCGATCATGTAGCGGAAGCCGCCCGACCCGAACTTGCTGTACTTGGCGTCGTAGCCCTGCTCGAGCGCGGACATGTTGGCGTGGGCCTTCTCGGCCGTCTTCTGCTCGATGCGCTCGTCGAGCGCGTCGCGCTCGCTCTTCCAGCGCTTCTCGTCCCACGGGAAGCCGCGCAGCGCGTCGATCTCGGCGCGGTTCTGCATGTCGAGCTTCTCGTCGCGCTCGACCTCCTTGCGCGCGCGCTCGCCCTGCGCCTTGAGCACGTTGTTCATCGCCTCGTCCGAGGCGTAGACGAGGCTCTGCTTCTCGATCTCGAGGCGCGCCATGTCGGCGGCGAGGAGGTCGTTGTCCTGGAGCGCGACGGCGAGGTCGAGCTCGGGGCCGGACAGCTCGTCCTTGAACGCCTCGCGCAGCGTCATGCCGCCCTCTTCGACGGCGTACTTCTGGTTGTACTTCGACTCGATCTGGCCGTTGCGCCGCTTGACCTCCGCCTCCATCTGGGCGGTCGTCCAGCCCTTGGCCGCCGCCTCGGCCTCGACCTCGGCGCGGTTCTGCGCGTAGACGGCCTCGATCTCCTTCTCCTCGGTGCCGAGGCCGAAGAGGCCGCCGTGCATCGCCTGGTCGATGGCGATGGCGTCGGCCTTCGCCGTGTCGCCCTCCATCAGCGCGTCGGCGCGGTCGATGTCGTGGCCGCTCATCTCGTCCGCGAGGTCGTCGCTGAGGTCGTCGCCGTACTCGCGCTTGTAGGCTTCGATGATGGCCTTGCGCTGCTCCTCGGTCTTGCCGCGGAGCACCTGCATGATGGTCTGCTCGTCGGTGCCGATGCCGGTCAGGCCGCCCTTCATGGCCTCGCGCAGCGTGGCGGCGTCGGCCAGCGCCTGGTCGCCGGAGAGCTGAGCCTGCGCGCGGTCGAGCTCCGCCCCGCTCATCTCGTCCGCGATGTCGGCGTCCATGTCGCCCCAGCCCTTGGCGGTGTAGCACTTGCGCGCGGCCACCGCGCGCAGCGGCGACATGTTGGCGAGGGCCTTGTAGATGCGGTCCTCGTCCGTGCCCCACTGGTCTACGGCCCCGTGCACCTCGGAGGCGATGTGGTAGGCGTTGTTGCCGCCCGGCTGCTGGACGTTCGCGATGAGGTCGATGTCCTTCCAGCGCGCGGGGGGCAGGTTGACGAGCTTGGTCTCGAACTTCGAGATGAGGTCGGGGCGGCGCTGCACGGAGATGCGCGTGCGCAGGCCGGCCGCGACGGCCGCGATGGAGTCGCGGCTGCCCTCGGGCTGCTCGTAGTAAGCCTTGATGACGGCCCGCTGCTCCTCGGTGAGCCCGGCCATGCCCATCGCGAGCTTGCCGTCTATCTTGCGCGCCTCGAGCTGCTTGACGAGCTGCATCGCTTCGAGGTCGCGGACGATGCCGTCGCGCGCCTCGGCCGTGCGCGCCTCCTCCCACGCCGCCGCCTTCTCCTCGGCCTCCGCACTCCAGTCCGAGAGGAGGTCCATCAGCCAGTCCCAGAAGCCCTGGTGCTCGTCGAGCAGGTTAGCCGCCCACTCGCGGATGGCGTCCTTCGCGTAGTCGCCCGCCCTGTTGACCTCCGTGTCGAGCTTGGCGGACGCGGTCTTGGCGTCGGTCTTGAGCTGGCCGAGCTGCTTGTTCACCTCGGCGAGCTTATCCTTGAGCCAGGTGAAGCTCCCCTTGGCCTGCTCGGCCGCCTGCGAGCGCGCGGCGTCCTGGCGCGCCTTCTCCTTGTCCTTGTCCTTCTCGGGCTTGGTCTCCTTGAGCAGCTTCTCGTAGATGGTCGTCTCGTCCTGCCGCGCGGCCAGCGTGTAGCCGGTGATGATGGCCCCGCCCAGGTCGTTGAGCGACTTCTCGCGCCGCGTGCCGGCCTGCTGGTAGGCGACCGACTGCTGCGCGACCTTGCGGTTGACGCCGCGGAGGAGCCGCTCGCGCTTCTTCTTGATGACGGTCGGGTCGGTGTCGCCGGACGCGGCCTCGACCTTCTGCTCGACGCTCTGGTCGAGGCCGTCGCGCGCGCCCGCGACGGCGTCGGCGATCTTCTGCCCCCACTCTTCGAGAATCGACTTCTCCTCCTCGGCGGCCTTGGTCACGTCCTCGACGCCCTTCTTCCCCTCCTCCTCCGCCTTCTTCCGGCGCTCGTCCACGTGCGCCTTCAGCTCGTCCTTCGAGATGCCCGCCTGCTCGCGTATCTTGTCGAGCTGCTCGGTCAGCGCCGTCAGGACTTCGGGGAAGACCTCGTCGCCGAAGTCGTCGTATTCCTTCTCCAGCAGCATGCCCTTCGGGTAGGCGGCGCGGCGCGCGTCGGTGACGATCTCCTTGGCCGCGGGCTCGGGGTTCGAGACGATGACGGCCAGCACCTTCCCGATGTCGGGCTGCATCTCCTTCGTGATCGGGGCCGGGGGCGGCGGCCCCTCATCGACGAGCACCATCGGCTCGCCCGAGCCCTCCTTCTCGGTCTCGGGCTTCTTCTTCGCGGCCTCCTTGACCTTCTTGGCCTTCTCCTTCTCGGGGTCTTTCTCGCCCTTCGCGTCGGCCTCGCCGGCCTCGGCCGCCTGCGCGGCCTTGGCTATCTCCGACTCGGTCGTGACCTTCGTCGAGTAGGCGCTCGAGATCGCCCCGGCCACCTTGGGCATGTTCCCGCCCGGCGTGGCGACGAGGGTCGGGAGCGTCTGGTTCGGGAGCTTCTTGTCCGAGGCGTCGCGGACGCGCTGCGTCGCCGCGGGCACGGGGTCTTCGGCGGGGGGCGGCAGCGGGTCGGGCGGCTTGGGCGGCGGCGGGATGACGTTCTCGGCCTCTTTGGGTATGGCCTGGCGCTTGGCGGCGGCGTTGCCGGCGGCGGCCCCGCCCGCCGTGCGGACGCGCCCGCCCGCGCCCGCGGCGTCGCCCATGTCCGGCGGCTTGATGGTGCGGGTCGCGCCCGAGACCTTCGCCTTCCACTCCGACAGTTCCGGCGCGGCCCCTGCGCCGCCGGCCCCGCCCTCGGCGGCGGGGGCCGCGCCTGGGGTGGCCCCTTCCTCCACCCCTTCCGGGTCGGCTTCGATGACCTGCTCTTCGGCGACCGCCTCGGCCTCTTCGACGGCCTCCTCTCCGGGGGCCTCCTCGGCGCCTTCCTCCGCCTCCTTGACGACCTCCTCGGGTTTGGCCTGCGCCCCCTCGGTCTTCTCCGCCTCTTCGGCGGCGTCCTCGGAGGGCTTCTCCTCTTCGGCCCCCTTCTTCGCCTCCTCCTCCGCCTCGCGCTCCTCGAACTCCTGCCCCTCTTCCGAGGCGCGCGCGGCCTCCTCCGCTTCCTGCGCCTCCTGCTCTTTCTCCTCCTCCTTCTCTTCCTCTTCCCCCTCTGCGGGCCGGCCGGCGACAATCGTCTCTTCGTCGAAGACGATGGTCGAAGCCTCTTCCGCCTCCGCGTCGCTTTGCGGGCCGGTCGGGTAGGGTTCGTTCAGCGGCGCGTAGGGCAGCCCGAACGGCGTGAAGTCGTACAGGGGCGAGTAGAGGGGCGGCGTCATGAAAGGCGACGCGGTCGCGTCGAAGGCCCCGACGCCTTCGGGGGGCGTGAGGGACGTGTCCGCGGTGTCGGCGGTCGTGTCGGGCGCGGCGGCCGGCATGTACGCGGGGAGCGCGTTCGTCGTCGCCGCCGAAGGCGTCGTGACTGATGGCTGTGACGTGTCCGACTTGCCCGACTGGGCGGCGCGCGCGACGGCCCCGTTGCCGTAACGCGACTGCATGCCGAGCGGGTCGGAGGGCGCGCGCGTGGAAGAGTTGGGCGCGAGGTTGTGCGCGGCCACCGCGGAGTTGCCGAGCGCGGCGTGGGCGTCGTCGAGGTCTGCGCGGGGCGGGGTCGTGGCGTCCCGCCGCGGGGCGGGCGGGCGTGCCGCCTGCGGCGCTTCCAACGCGCGCCGCGGGCGCATGACGTGTTCCAGCTCTTTAGCCATCTCACGCCGCGCGACCCGACGCCGCGCGGAGTCCGTTCACCCCTTTCACGACCGAAGCCCCGCGCGCTACCGCGTCTCGTTCAGCATCGAGGCGTAAGGCCCCACGGAGGCGGGCATGAGGACGCGAGCTTCCCTGCGGAACTGCCGCGCGACGGCGCGGACGATGTGCTCCATGCGGATGAGGTCGCTGCCCTCGTCCACGGCGAGCATCGCCGCCGTGCGCGCCGCGCTGACGATGCCCGCGCCCGAGAGGTCGAGCCCCTTGAGGTGCTCGAAGTCCACCTCCTCGGCGAGCGGGGAGGACGCGGGGAAGGCGATCTGCCAGATGCGTCGGCGCTCCTCGGGGCGCGGCGGCGGGAAGTGGATGATGACGTGGAAGCGGCGCGTGAAGGCCGCGTCGATCTGGTCGCGGAGGTTGCTCGCGAGGACGACGAGGCCGAAGTAGTCTTCCAGCCTCTGGAGGAGGAAGCCGACTTCGAGGTTGGCGTAACGGTCTGTCCCGCGCTGCACCTCGCCGCGCCGTCCGAAGAGCGAGTCGGCCTCGTCGAAGAAGAGGACCGAGTTCGACTCCTCCGCCTCGCGGAAGACCGTGTCGAGGTTCTTCTCCGTCTCGCCGACCCACTTCGAGACGACGCGCGCCAGATCGACCTTCAGGAGCGGCAGCCCGAGCAGCCCCGCGATGACCTCGGCCGCCAGGGTCTTGCCCGTCCCCGGCCCGCCCGTGAACAGCGCCTTGAGCCCGCCGCCGCCGGTCGCCATCCGGCCGAAGCCCCACTGCTCATCGACCACGGCGCTCGCGCGGAAGAAGCGCGCCACCTCGATGACCTGCTGGTGCGTCTCGGGCGGGAGGACGAGGTCTTCGGGCGTGCGCCGCGGCGTGACCGCCGAGGCGAAGTGGTCGCTGCGCCGCCGCGTGACGGTCGCGCACGCCGCGTCTATCTCGTCGGCCGCCGTGAGGGGTAGGCCGTTGCGGCTGATCTCGGCGCGCGTGCGCGCCACGCCCGCCGCCGCGCGCACCTCCGTGCGGCTCAGGCGGAAGCGCGCGGCGAGCCCCGCGAGCTGCGACTCCCCGGCCTCGGGGAGTTCGCGCGCCCACATCTCGCGGCGCGCGCGGAAGTCGGGCGGCTGCAACTCGAACTCCGCGAAGCCGCCCGCTTCGAGCAGGAGCGTCGGCCGCCAGGGGCTCCGCCCAGTCAGCACCGTAGGCACGCGCGAGCGCGACAGCGCCTCCGCCAGCGACTCGAAGGCCGAGGCGCTCGCGGGCTCTTCCGTCTGGTCGGTCTCGACCCACAGCAGCGCGCCGAGCGCCGCAGCCGTCTGCACCGCCTCGCGCACGTAGCGCTCGGCCTCGACGCCGGGGGCGCGAAGCTCCGCGTCGCGCAGCCGCCGCAAAGGAAGGCGCGCCGCCGCCGCGAGCGCGTGCACGAACTCCTCCTTGCCCGAGTGGCGCGAGCCCCACACGCCGACCGTCGTCACCGCCCGCGCCGCCAGCGCCTCGGCGAGTCGCTCGAACACCTCCGCGCGCACGCCCTGCGGCGGCTCGTACGCCTCCGCCGGGCAGACCTCCGAAGCGTCGCCGAAGCAGCTCGCCGGGTCGAGCGGCGCTCCCGTCAGGTACTCGAAGAGGCCCGGCGCGAGCCGCAACTCCTGGCGCAGATCCGTCGCCGCCTCGCCCGCCGCGCGCAGCACGCCCGCGCGGCGCAGGCGGCCGAAGCGCGAGAGCGCGGGCCGCAGCGCGAGCCGGCCCTCGTGCGTCCGCGCGGCGAGCGCGCAGATGAGCTCGACGCAGGGCTGGCGGCGGTTGAGGTCGTCGAGGACGTACGCGTAGATGCGCTCGTACGCGCGGTCAACTTCGGGCGCGGCGCACGCGAGCAGCGCCGTCTGCTCGAAGGGCGTGAGGCGCATCAGGTCTGAGAGTTCGTCGAGCGGCAGCCTGACGCGCACCGACTCGGCGCGCGCGCGCAACACCCCCTCTTCATCCCTCTCGCCGTCGATGAGCGTGAGCGACTCCGGCCCAACCTCTTCGGCGTTGCCCTCCGCGCGCCGCCCCGCGAGCGCCTCGACCTCTTCGAGCAGCACGCCCGCCTGCTCGTCCGTGACGCACAGCTCGGAGAGGCCGGGCTGCGCGAGCCGTTCGGCGACGGCGCGCTGGCGCGCGACCGCCTCCCGCAGCGCGCGGTTGAGCGGGCGCAGGCGCAGCAGCAGGTGTTCGACTGCAAGCTCGGGTCGCGTGTTCTTCAACTTCAACCTCCCGTGAATTCGACACTGCGGCCTCCGAACCACGGCACGCCGCCCACGTCGGAGAGCAGCCCCGCCGCTTCGAGGTCGCTCCGCCGACGCCCGAGCGGCAGGCGCACGCGCACGTGTCGCTCCGTGAAGCGCACGCGCGCGCCGAGGTCGCCGAAACGTTCGACGGCGAGGAGCGGCGTCGCGAACTCGCGCCCGCGCCAGAGCGTCCACGCGATGGTGCCGAGGGCGAGCGCCGCCGCCAGCGTCAGACTTTGTTCGAGACGCGTGTCGCGCGCGGGCGCGAGCGACGCGCGCTCGACGAAGAGCGCGCGCCAGAGCAGTTCGGCCTCCTCCGCGGCGCGCCCCAGCTCCGCGGCCGAGCGGACGAGCGCGGGCGTCCGCGCGTCCGAGCTGTTCGTGTACCAGCGCTCGGCGTTCGCCCTCCTCAACTCGCGCCAGCGCTCGCCGCGGCTGGGCACGGCGTCGGTGATGAAGCCGAAGCCGCCCGCGTCCAGCTCCGCGAGGAGCGAGGGGTCGGCCGACGCCTGCGGGACGAGCAGGTGCTCTTCGACGAAGTGGTTGGCCGCGGGTCGCAGCGACGCGAAGTCGTCGGCGCACGCGAGCAGGAAGAGTCCCTCCGTGTCGAAGAGCGCGAGGCGTTCGCGCCCGCCGCCGTCGGGCGCGCGCCAGAGAAGGACGGGGCGGCCGGGGCTGTGCCCCTTGACGAGCGCGTGCGTGACGACGGAGTCGAGCGGCGCGAGGTGGCCCGCCGCCTTCCTCGCGAACTCGGCGAGCGCCGCGCCCGCGGGCGGCGCTTCGAGGCCGGCGAAGGCGGCGGCGGCCCTCTCGTCGTCGGGCGTCCGACGCCAGCCGCGCTCGGGCGGCGCGAGGACTTTGTAGGCGAGCGCCGCGGCGAACAGCTCGGCCTCTTCGGCGAGGTCGGCCGCTTCGAGCGCGCCCGCGAGCGCCTCCCAGTAACCCACGCGCGCGAGCGGGCCGAGCAGCAGGAACGGGAGCGCGGAAGAGACTTCCACCTCCGACTCGGCGCGCGGCGCAGGAGCAAGGCGAGTCCGCGCGGGTGCGTGCGGCTTGCGCGCAGGCGCGGGCGTCGGCGGACGCGACTCCGCGCGCGCGTCCGCGTGCGGCGCTTCGTCCGTTTCGACGGCCGCGCCCGACCCTTCGGCCTGCGCTTCGGGCGGGGCGAACGCCTCCTCAAGCGCCTCACGCAAAGCGGCGTCGGCGGGCGGAACCTGTAAGCACTCGACGGCCTCGACGACGGCGACGATCTTCAGGCGCAGCGTGGACGCGAGGTCGCGTGCGCGCGGCCGGAGTCTCTGCGCCAGCTCGGAGACGAAACGTTTGACCGCCTCCGCCGGGAGACGTTGCGCCGCCGGAGCGGAGGGAGTTTCGAGCAGCGCCTTGTACCAGACTTCGAGCGCGACTTCGTCGAGCGTGGCGAGGTGCATCTCAAGCTCGCCGCGCGCGCGCCAGGCGAGCAGCAGGCGCAACAGCCGCCCGCGCCCTTCCTCGAACGCCTCGACGCCTTCGCCTTCGGCCCCGACTCCCGCGTCGCGCGGCGGCGGAACTTCGACGCCGCCGCGCGTCTCTTCGTCACTCCGCGCCTTCGTGGGGAGGGCCAGCTCGACCGCCCTCGCGAGGCGCGCGGCGACGCGCTCGTACTCAGGCCCGCCCGTCGCCGCCGCGCGGGAGGTCGGCTCCTGCGCGAGCGCCAGCAGCTCCGACAGGCTGAGCGGCACCGTGAGACGCACGGGGGCCGCGATCTCGATCTCTTCGTCGTCGGGCAGAAGCTCCGCGAGCTTGCGCTCGAGGAGCGAAGGGAGGGCGGCGGTCGCCGCGCGCAGGAGCCTGCGGGGGTCTGCGCCCCAGCTCCAGCCCCGCCGGCGCACCACGCGCAGCGTACAGCGATGGATGTGGACATCGGCCACGGGCGACGGCCCCCGTCGGTCGGCGTTACAGTTGGAAGGCGTTGGGGCGCACCTTCGCGACCAGGGTCAGGACGTGATGCGTGCCGGCGGACAGGGGGCTGATGTTGACGACGACCGTGGTGCTGGCCGCGGCCTTCACCGCCGTCTGCGTCTGTGCGTTCGCCGGGTTGGGGTCGGTGATGTGAATCAACACGTCTGCCTCCGCCGCTATGGCGGTCGCACCCGCGACGGTCACCGTCACCTGCGTGCCGCTGAGTGTGGCGCTGAAAACCGAGGTCGTGGCGTCGAACGGCTGCAACTCGTCGTTCTCGTCGAGGTAGAAGCCGCGCGGGTTCTCGACGACGCCGGGCTTGAGATCGACGTTCTTCGCCTTCAGCTCCGAGGCCGGGACGAGGAACTCGACGGTCGGGAACCAGGTCGCGGTTGTGAGGCCGAATCGGCGGACGGGCAGCGCCTCGCCCGCCAGCTCCTCGACGACCGGCTCGGCCTCCGCGTCGGCGGCGCGCGTCAGGACGGCGAGCACGTGCCCTGTCTGCTCCACGTAGAGGACGGTGATCTTCTCGCTCACGTTGTGCCCCCTTCCGAGGCCGGGACGGCGACCGTCACGGAGTAGTCGCACACGCCCGGCAAGTCCTGTATGTCGGTCGGCGGAGCCGCGCCGAAGTTGACCCAGCGCACCAGACAGCGCACGCGGCGCTCCGAGTCCACCGAGCACTCCAGCGGGAACGCGCCCCAGACGCCGGAGTTCGACGGCGGCGTCGCGCCCGCCAGACGCGGCGTGACCTGGATGTGGAGCGCGGCCTTGCCGGGGCCGACCTGGTCGGCCTTGACGCCCGCGGGCAGCGGCACGATCATGCCGTCGCTGGCGACGCCGGACTGGACGTAGACGCTGCCGGGGTCGAACGCGCCCTGTATCTTGCCCGTGGCCGTCACGTCGCCGCTCGCGGTCACGGTGAGCACCGGCGTCACGACGCCCGACGCGTTGAGCAGCCCGAACTTGAGCGAGCCGCCCTCCTCCTCGTCAATGACCAGCGCGGGCTTGTCCGACTGGTTCGAGGCGCGCGTGCGCAGCAGCAGCTTGCCGTTGCGCGCGGCGACCACGTCGGCCAGCACGCCCGCGTAGCGCGGCCCCACCCCGAGCGCGGTCACCTCGACGGCGGTGAACTTGTTGATCGCCTTGTCCCACTTGACGAAGCCGAGCAGCACCAGCCACGCGTCCTCCTCGCCGCCCGCGCTGTCGGGGCCGTCGGAGACTTCCGCCCCGGCCTGGTCGTCGAGGTCGGTCAGCTCGGGGCCGCCGAAGCTGACGTCGTAGCCCTCGACGGTGCGCGTGGACTGCGCCGAGGCGCAGTCGCCCGTCGAGAAGGCGGGCGCGGGCCCCGCCTCGTCGAGGCCGCGCAGGTAGACCGGGTAGAGCGCGTCCGCGTCCTGCACGGCGACGTTGAGCTGGTCGAAGTCGTCCTCGCTCAGACGCCTCTTCTCGGGGACGACGATCTCGCGCCCGCGCCCGTCGATGGCGACGCCCGGCGAGAGCGTGACCTCGACGTACTTGACCGGCGCGCCGCTGACCTCCACCTCCTTATCCTTGGTCGTCAGCCCGAGGCCCCACGCGATGCCCCACGTGTGCAGGTAACGCTCGTGCCGCGCGGCCACGCCGCGCCCGTGCTCGACCGCTAAGTTTAGGTCCGCGGCTCCGAGGACCTGCCCCTCGGAGAAGACCGGCCGCTCGACTGAGTCGCTCATGGCTTACGTCCTCTCCAGCTTCGCCAGGCGCTCTTCGAGCGCCGCGAGACTCTTCTTCAACTCGGCGTTCTCTTTCTTCGCGTTCTTCAGGTCGCGCAGGTCTTTGGCGACGTTCGTCAGCTTGAGCTTGTCGAGCGCGGACTCGACCGCCGCGACCGCCGCGTCCGCCGTCGTCGCCGCCGCGGCCCCCGGCTCGGCCGAGACGCTGCCGACGACTTCGCCGATGAACTTCGTCACCGGCTCGCTCTTCACCGCGTCGAGCAGGCGCGCGTTGAAGCGCTCGTCCGAGAGCGCGGCGGCGACGCGCTCCTCGACCTTGCGGTCGAGGGCCGCCTCGTCGGGCTCGGCCGCCGCGGGCTGTGCGTCCGCCAGCCGGCGCTCGACCACCTCGCGCACCTCCCTGCTCACCTCCTCGCGCGTCGGCACCGACTTCGTCAACTCGGGCTCGAAGGCGCGGAACAGCGCCTCGCGCGTCGCGGGGTCTCTGACCGCCTCGGCGACGATCTCCGTCGGCTGCCTCGCCGCCGCGGACGCTTCGGCCGGCGTGGTCGCGGCGGCCGCCGTCTCGGTGCCGGCGGACGACCTCCTGAACGCGCTGAGGCCGCTCATGATGTTCGTCCTTTCGCCGAGCTTCGTGCTGTACTGCGTCTTCAGCGACGAGTAGTCGCGGATGGCCGTGCCGCCGTACAGGGCGCGGATTATGTCGAGGTCGCAGAACTTGGCGAGCGTGCGGGCGAAGCCCCTTCTCGCGTCCTGCCGCGTGTCGCGCGGCAGCGCGCTGTAGCTGTTGGCGAGCGAGGCGCGCGGGTCGCGGTCGGTCGTCGGCGCGGGCTCCTCGGCGCAGGGCGACTCGCCGCAGCACAGCTCTTCCAGCAGCAGGCCGAGCCAGTTGAGCGGCGGCAGCCAGTAGCGCAGGGCGGTCGGCGAGATGACGAACTTCCGCTTCAGGTTGCAAATCTCGACGACCTCGCACGTCGCCTCGTCGATCACGAGGCAGGCGAGCAGCACGCCCGTGTCGTCGCACGTCGCGCAGGGCGGGTTGAAGGCGAGGCAGGCGCAGTCCATCAGGTAGCGCTCCCACGCCCTCTCCAGCGCGGCCGCCGGCTCGACCAAACTCTCGTTGCCTCCGGCGTCCGAGGCGGGGATGCGGATGGCGGCCACGTCGCGGCGCAGGGCGCAGTCGCCGAGGCGCGGCGACGCGTCGAGCGCGTCGAGCAGCGCCTCGCGCAGCGCCTCGGCCTTCTGCCGCGTCGTCTGCGTCGCCTGCGCGGACATGAAGACGCCCGACCTCATCGCGCGCAGCTCGTTCGCGCCGATCTCGGCGCCCGGGTTCTCCGACCTGGCGAGCAGCTCCGCCCCTTCAACTATCGAGACGTAGTAGGCGTACTCGGGCGCGGAGGCGTCGGCGGTCGCGAGCGCCGCGCGCGCCGCCTCGGTCGAGCCGAGCAGCGACTGCTTGGCCGCCGCGATCTCCTCCTCGTTCGCCTTCTCCGCCGCGGGCAGCGCCCCCGCCTCGCCCGCCGAGTAGTAGGCGGCCAGGTGCGTGGCGGCGTCGCGGATCGACAGCACAGACCTCTCCAACTCGTCCTTGCTTACGGGCGTCGCTTCGGGCGCGGCCGACCGCTCTTGCGTGTCGGCCGTGTCCGTCTCAGGCTGTTCTTCCCCGGCGGGCCGCGCCGCGGCGCGCGCGGTCGAGCGGGAGAAGAACGCGGTGTTGTTCAGAGTCCTGGCCGACGTGACGAAGTTTGCATACGACCTGCTCGCGTCGGCGGGCGTCAGCGTCGCGGCGGAGTAGGAGCGCTCGGAGAGCGTGTTGAGTCGCGCGAACGCGCGGAGGGAGTTGGCGTTGCGCGAGTTCTCCCGCGTCACCTGGAGGTCGCCGACGCAGGCGCAGAGGCGCGAGATGATGTCTTCGTGGCCGCACTCGCACGAGCGGCAGCGCAGCTCGAAGGCCACGCCCTCGCGCACGCGCGTCGGCTGGCACGCCTGGAAGGTGCACCCGTCGCCGGTCGCGTAGGGGCTGACCGGGTCGGTCTTCTCCTCGCAGTAGCGCGCGTAGAGGCAGTAGTGGCGCAGCGTGCTCGGCTCCTCTTCCTCCTCCTCGGCCGTCTGTCCCGGCTGCTGCCCGCCGGGGGCTGCCGCGCCCGGCAGGGTCGAACTCGGACGCTCTTCGGCCTGCGGCGTCGGCTCGGGGCGCTTCTTCTTAGTGGCGCAAGGGTCGCCGCAGTCGTAGCCGCCGAGCAGGTTCCGCCGCAGGTCGCGCACCATGGCGTTGACGTTCAGCTCGGCCGGGCACGGGAGCGTGAGGTCGTTGCCGCAGCAGTCGAGCGCGTAGCCGGGCTGGATGACGACCTTGCCGCCGCCGCACGGGTCGCAGGTCACTTCGAGGCCGCAGACCACGCCGTCGCCGAAGAGGTGACGGTTGTGCAGGCGATTCTTATTCACGACGTAGTCGCCGAGCGCCTGGAGGTCTTCTTCGGTCAGGAGCTGCCCGGCGAAGAAGAGCGGGCGCGAGAAGCCCTGGTCGTTGCAGGTCGTGCAGCCCGCGTCGCCGCTCACGCACTGGGCCGAAGTCTTGCCCCCGCAGCCGCAGCCGCCGCCCGCACCGCCGCAGCCGCCCGAGCCGCCGCAGCCGCAACCGCCCTTTGAATTTTTCGACATGGCGTTCATTAACTTGTCCTCCACCTTCCCGGCCGCCCGCCGCGGGCGCGGGCGCTCGGCCGCCTCTCGTCTTATGACTTCTGCCCGTAGCGCGGGTTCTGCTTGATGTAAATCCAGCTCACGTGATCCGCGCCCGCCGCGTTCGTCCCCGATGTCCAGGGCCCGTAGCCGAAGGGCGGCGGGTAGCGGCACTCCGGCACCGCCGACTCGCGCCGGAACTCTTTGAACTCGTCGTCCTCGACGAAGGGCGTCCGCCCGCCGGTGTTGGCCGCGTCCACGGGGCGGCAGCAGGCGTCGAGGATGTGCGCGCCGCGGATGATGAACATGACGCGGTCGCCGGGGTTCGGGCTCTCGTCGCTGACGGCGCGGAAGCGGACGCGGTCGGTCATCCCCGCCTGCGGCAGGTCGAGGAACTCCACGTCCACGTTGAAGAGGTCGGCGCGGCGGCCCCCGCCGCCCTGCGTCACCCAGATGTCGATGACGCCGCGCCTGATGGTCGAGACGTGGACGGGGCGCGAGAACGTCACGAGCAGGTGGCCGCGCGGCTTGTTGGTGTCGTCGGTCGAGACGAGCCCGAGCAGCGCCTCGGCCTCGGCCTCCGTGTACTCGGCCCCGTCCGTCCAACTGACGCCGGTGATGACGGTCGGCACGTGGAGCGAGATGGGGCGGCGCACCTCGTTGTGGATGTCCGCGGGGTCGAGCGGGCGGCCCGGTCGGAAGTTGTCGATGCGCGCGAGCAGCAGGCACGGGTCGGGGCACGGCTCGCAGCAGGTGGCGCAGCGCTCGTCCGCCTCGGGCGGCTCGGTCGTCACGCGAATCTTGAACGAGTCGCGCAGCCGCCCGTAGTTGCACTCGGGCGTCGCGCCGCAGGCGTCGGCCATGACCGGGCGGGCCGGGTCTGTGGGCTGCTCGCAGTAGCAGATGCTCACGTAGAGGGCGGCCCGGCCGTTGCCGCCGTTGCCGTTGCCCCCGTTGCCGCCGTTCCCCGCCGCGTCCCGCCCGTACTGCGCCTGCTGATTCTGTTCGCCAGTCTGCCCGCCGCTGCCTCCCTGCCTGACCTTCTTCCGGTCGGCGCGGCTCAGCTCGCGCCAGAGGTCTACGGCGACGGGGCGGCGCACGACCAGCTCGTTGCCCTCGCAGTCGATGGCGATGCCGCACTCGACGACGACGCGCGTCGCGGGCTCGTCCTCACAATCCTCCGTGCGTATCCTGTCCAGCTCGCGCTCGATCTCCTCGATGCGCGCGCGCACGTCCTTCGCGGTCTGCTCGTCGCCCGCCGCGGTCGTCTCCTTGAGCCTCTGTTCGAGTTCCTCAAGCTGTTCGTTGAGGCGCCGGACGCGCGCGTCGTCTTCGGGGGCGCAGGGCTGCTCGGCCGGCTCGGGCACGACCCGCAGGCCGCAGACCACGCCGTAGCCGTGCAGGCAGCGGTTGTGCAGCTTCAGCTTCTCGCGGAAGTACTGCTGCTCGGCGCGGAAGTCGGCCGCGCCGAGCATCTGGCCGTAGAAGTAGTTGAGGCGCTTGAACTCGGGCACGGGCACGCAGCCGCCGCCGTGCTCGTGCGCGTGGCCGTGCGCGGGGGCGTCGTGTGTGTGCCCGGCGTGCCCGCCCTCGCCGTGCGTCGGGCTGTTCGGATAAGCACTCATCGCTCTTTCACTCCATCAAGGTTTGGATTCCCACCACAGCCGTCTGGCCCACGCTGATGCCCTCGCGACGGCCCCCGCGACGGCCCGGCCACAGGACGCTCATGCGCCGCAGCCGCACGTTCCCCTCTCTGCCGAGCACCGGCGCGGGCAGCGGCGTCAAAGAGGTGTCAACGCCGACCGCCGACCACGCGCCGAGCACGAAGCCCTCGCCCCCGACGCGCAGACTCGCCACCGTGTGCGCTGGCTTCTGGCTCTCGACGAGGCGGCTCAGCCGCTCGCGCCAGAGTTCGGGGTCGCCGCCCCCGGGCGGCGGTGGCGCGAGCACGCGGAAGCGGTACGCGCCCAGGTTCAGAGGGTCGTTGTCGGGGTTGCCGAAACTTTGGAGCGGCGCGCGCCCCACGCTCGAACGGCCCACGCGGAAGCGCGCGCTCGAACGGCCGAAGAGGCGCACCTCGCCGACCCGCGCGCCCAGACGCCCGCCGCACTCGCCCTCCGGCTCCGGCTCGTCCGTGCACGACTGCGACGCGCTCGCCTTCCGCTTCGTCGCCGCGGCGAGCGCGCCCCACATCCGCTCCGCCGCCTGCTCCTGTATGACCGGGTCGAAGCCGAAGACGAGCCTGACGGCGAGCGCGAGCCCTTCGACCGTCCCGCGCAGGCGGTAGAGTTCGGGCACGGCCTTGAGGATGGCGCGGCGCTGTCCGGGGCCCCACGCGCGGTCGAAGCTCACGTCGAGAAAACTGCCGAGCCACGGCAGGACTTCCTCGGGGACGCCCTCGGGGTCGAGCAGCGCCGGGTAGCGCTCGATGGCGGCGTCGAGGTCGGCGACCGACGAGTCGAAGATCGAGAGGAACCGCTCGGTGTAGTCTTCGGCGTCGGGGTTCTCGCGGTAGACGGCCGGGAGGAGGTCGAGGCTCGTCGCGCGCGGGAAGTGCAGGTGGACGCGCCTGACGCGCGGGGTCGCCTTCCCGTCGCCGATCAGCCGCAGGCGTACGAAGAGGTAGCGGCCCGGCGGCTGCCCCTGCACGAGAAAGTCGAGCGCGCCGGGCGGCGACTTCTGCCAGTCGTTGTGGTGCGGGACGCCGGCCGGGAACGTCTCCCACCCGACCTCCTGCGTCGCGTCGCCCTGCTCGCCGGGGCTCGCCGTCTCGCTCGTCGAGACCGCGACCTCGACGGCCGTCCCCGGCGGCACGTCCGCCTCAAGGCGCACCCGGTGCCAGCGGCAGCGCGGCACGCCGCTGTCAATCGCGCGCGTCAGCAGTTGGCCGCGCCTCTCGAACCTGTCCGGCGAAGGCTCTTCGATAGGTTCGCACAGCGGGCGGCCGTACCAGTTGAAGCAGCAGACGGAGGGCACGTCCGCCTCGTCGCGCAGTTCAAGGCAGAAGCCCGCGTCGGTCGCCGCCGTCAGGTTCGACCTGGGGAAGGCGCGTCGCAGGTCTTCGAGGCTCGCGCGCTCGAAGACGCTGATGTCCCGCCCGAGCCTCCACAGTTCGAGCTTCCCCGACTTCTCAAGCACGACCCAGACAGCCCCGTCCGCGCTCGCCGCGAGGCGTCTGACCGAACCTTCGGGGAGGCACGGCAGCATGCCGCGCTTCTCGCCGACGGGGCCGAAGCGGAAGACGCTGAAGCGCCCGCCGCGCTCGGCGGCCACGAGCAGTTCGCCGCGGCTCGTGAAGGCCAGCGGCCCCGGCGTCGCGCCGCGCGCGTGCGCGTTCCAGTCGGCGTGCGTGCCGCGCGAGCCCTTCACGCGCGGACGCCCGCCGCAGACGCAAGCGGGGTCTTCGCACGTCTCGTCGAGCGAGTCGAAAGAGATTTCCGCGGAGAGCCTCGCGCCGCTCTGAGACCAGACGAAGACGGAGCGCGCGCCCGCGTCGGAGACGGCGACGCGCCTGCGCCACGCCGCCACCGCGACCGGCTCGACGAAGGGGACGGGCGCGCACGGCCCGTCCCACACGGGCGACCAGCGGCACGCGCACGCGTCCCAACGCAGAAGGCGCGGCGCGGGCGGCGTCGGCGTTATCAGGTACCACTCGCAGGGGCCGCAGCCCCGCGCGAGCCGCGGCGGCGGCACGTAGGCGACGATGTCCGAAGGGGCGACTGCGTTCGGGTCGAGCAGCGCGAGGCGCAGACCTTCGGCGTCGTCGATGCCGTCGAGGAAGAGGGGGATGTCGAACGGGTCTTGACCCTCGTCCCAGCCGACGAAGTAGTCGAGCAGGCGGAAGGTCGGGACCAGACTTGCGCAGGTCATAGGCCCTCCTCCTTGTCGAGCACGACGACCTCGTGCCCCGACGGCCAGAAGAGCGCGTGCGGGGCCGGCGTGAAGTCCGCGCAGCCGGGGACACGCGCGCCGTCGATGATGAAGTTGAGGCGCGGCAGGGCCAGCAGCCCTTCGACGTTAGCCAGCAGACGGCGCACCAGCACCGCGTATTGCAGCACCCCGCCGAACGGCCACCCCTCGCCGCTCTCGCCGCCCGTGAGCGGGTGCAGGTACTCGTCCAGCTCTCCGAGCACGCGGCGCACCAGCACGCTCGCGTCCGCCGCCGGGTCTACGACGAGGCCCGCGAGCGCGCGTATGCGGTGGTAACGCGGCGGGGCCGCGACGACCTCGACGCCGGCGGGCGCAAGCTCCGCGACGAGGTATTCGGCGACGGCTCGCAGAGAGCCCTCGTCCGGCACGGGCGGCGGCCCCTCGCCCGTGTCCGGCGGCACGACGTAGACGCCGACCACGCCGGGGATGGGGCGGCCGGGCAGCGACGGGTGCAGCCCCGCGACCGCGTGCGCGCGCCGCACCTGTGCGCCGGGAGCGCCGAGCGCCAGCAGTTCGTAGTCGGCCACGGTCACGGCGCGCCCGCGCGCGCGGAACTCCTGCGGCCCGCGTTTGATGGCGCTCTCCTGCGTCTCGCGGTCTGTGCCGCCGCTCGCGCGCAGGGGGTTCGTCGCCCCTTTGACGAATGGGGCCGAGGAGAGCAGCGTCTTGATCTCGCCGGCCTCGACCGCGCCCGCCGCGCCGCCGCCCACGCGGTAGCTCGCCGCGCGCACGTTGCGGAACCCCTGCGGCACGGCCGCGCCGTGGACGCCGTCGCCGAAGGTGACGACGCCGCTCTCCGGGTCGAGCGTGTAGACCTCGTCGTCGGCGTCCGCGTCCACGAGGCTCTCGACCTCCTTCCAGCGACGCCCGAAGGCGCTCGTCTGCGCTTCTTCCTCTCCCGCCGCCGCGTCCTCTTCGTCGCCCCCGAAGTCGAAGTCGGAGTTGAGGCCGCCGCCGTCGTCCACTTCGAGGACGAGCGTGCCCGGGATGACGGGCGTCTGGCTGAGGCGCATCTGCGTGCCGCCGCTGCCGGGCACGTGTTCGAGTATCTCGTCGCGGACGGTGCGCGCCGCCGTCACGCGCGCCATGTTCAGCCTGACGAAGGAGACGAGCGGGCTCTTCTCGTACTGGCCGAAGGCGATGCGCACGCGGAGCCAGCGCAGGGCCGCGTCCTCCTCTTCGAGACCTTCGGGCGTGCCCGGCCGCCACGTCCGCGGCAGGCGCAGCTCGACGACGCCCGTGCGCACGAGGCCGCCCGTCTCGTCGCGCACGACCTCGGCGGGCCGGAAGCTCGCGCCGTCGAGCACGTCCCAACGCAGGAGCGGCTGCGCGGGCGTCGCGCGCGGCTCGACGCCGCCGCTCGGGACGGGGGGCGGCGTGCCCCCGGCCGCGGCCGCGGCGAAGCCGATTGAGAGGAACGACGTGGGGGCCGCCGCCCCCGAAAGGCCGATGAAGAGCGCGCGGCCCGCCACTGGCTTCTCGCCGAAGGGCCTGAAGGGCTCTTCGCCCTTCGGGTCTACCTCGGAGAAGAGTCCGCCCTCCTGCGCGAATATCTTTTCGAGCTTCGACGGCGCGGCGTAGAGGGCGAACTCCGTCTCGAAGACGACGATGTCGCCCTCGCCCGTCGCGGGGCGCGCGCCGACCTGGAAGCCCTTCGGGATTTGAACCGACTGCGTCGCGCCGTCCGAGACGCTGAACTCGACGAGCGACTCGGCCGGCGTGGCCCACTGCGGCGAGCTGCCCGCGAGGCGCAGGAACTCGACGAGCGACTTGCGCGGCAGCATGTTGAGGCGCGCGAGCACGGGCTCGGACATCTCGGCGAAGAGCTGCATCAGCGCGACCCCTGCGTCGCCCTTGCGCTGGTTCGTCCACTCGGGCGTGTAGGCGGGGACGCGCCCGCGCAACTCCGCGAAGACGGCGCGGCGCGAAGAGGGCGCGAGCTCCGGCTCGGGCGTCTGCCCGGGGCCGCGCCCGCGCAGGCGGACGCCGCTCGGCGGCCTCGCCTCTTTGCCCCACCAGGGTCGGGTCATCTCAAGCCTCCCTGCCCGGCGGCCGTGCGCCGCAGTCGGACGCTCACGTCCTTCAACGCGACCAGCTCGTGACTCCTAATCGCCATGTCCTGACAGCCCTCACCGGGCGGCGCGCCGTCGAGGCCGATGAGCACCGAGGTGACGCTCGCGTCCTCGCCCGCCGCGCGCTGCGCCTCGCGCATCAGCGCCGAGGGGCGGAGCGGCTCGCCGAAGGGCCAGCCGTCCTTCTGCACCCCGCCCACCAGCGGGTCGAGGAAGCGCCGCAGCCGGCCGACGACCGCCGTGCGCAGCGCCGAAGGGTCTGCCGGGTCGCCGCTCAACTCGACCGCGAGCGCGACCTCGCGGTAGACGGGCGGCAGCACGAAGACTTCGCTCGCCACCAGCCGCGCGCGCCCGAGCCGCGCGCGGGCCGCGGCGAGCGCGCCGGGGTCGGGGACGGGCGCGGGCACGTCGGCGCAGTCCTCCTCTTCGTCGTCGTCGCGCGTCGCGTCGGGTACGACGTAGACGGTGACGGCCCCGGGGACGCGCCGGCACGGGTGGCAAGGGTGGCGGCCCATCTCGGCGTGCGCGCGTCTGAAGGAGACGCCGGGCGTGGTGACGGCGAGCGTCTCGTGATCCTCGGCGGTGACGGCGCGCTCGACGCGGCGCAGGGAGGCGGCGGCGCGCGCCCCCGCGTCCTTGAGCGACTCGGGCTCGGCCCCGCCGTCGGCCTCCACCACGTTGCGCGCCTCGAAGGTCGCGTCGTGGACGCCCTCGAAACTCAGGCCGCGGCCGACGTTCCCCGCGGGGCCGCCGCCGACCCAGTAGCGCAGCCTGACGTTGGGGTCTTGTGACGAATCGGGCACGGGCACGCGCCCCGTCAGCCCGTCGCCGAACTTGAGCGCCCCCATCTCGCGGTCTACGACGAAGACGCGATCCTCCGGGCCGTAGAAGGTGAAGGCGTGCGTCCGCGTCCACTCGTGCCACGCGCCGTCGCGTTCGAGGATGCTCAGCTCGACGGTCTCTTCCAGCGCGGGGTGATCCTGAAGCGGGGGCGAGCCGCCGCCCGGCTCGGTGTAGAGTTCGTGCAAGGCCAGCAGACTCCCCGGCAGCGGGAGCCACTCGCGCCTGAGCTGGTGCTCGTCGGTTCGTCGCCTGTGGCGCGCGACGACGGCGTTGGGGATTAACTGCCTGACTAAGGGCGGCGACGAGTAGGTCGCGCGCTCGGCCCGCACCCATACGGCGTAGGGCGTGACGCCCGCGACCGGCGGCTGCAACTGCTCGCGCTCCCAGTCGTCGGGCAGCCGAAGCCTCACCAGCCCCGAGCGGCGCAGGCCGGCCGTCCCGTCCTCGACCTCCTCGAACCGCGCGCGCTCGCCCGTCCCCGCGCGGCGGTACCACCACGTCAGCTCGGCGGGCGGCGGCACGTCTTCGACGGCCTCCGAAGACCACTCGGGCGGGACGGCCTCGGGCACGTCCAGCTCCAGCAGCAGCGAGAAGAAGCCCCCGGCCGCGCCCCCCGGCGGCTCCGCCCTGAGCCAGAGGACGATCATGAACTCGGCGTCGCTCCCGTCGGACGGGAGCAGGCAGACGCGCCGCTGCAAGCGCAGGTCGATGGCGCGGTCTCGGCCCTCGACGTAGAGGCCGACGAGGTAGTCCTCGCGCCCGCGGTCGCCCGACTGGTGCACGGGCAGCAGGACGACTTCGTCGTCGGTCGAGAAGACGAGGGGCGGCGCGCTGCGCGCGAGCCGCAGCTCGGTCGCCCCGGGGAGGGTCAGGAAGTCGCGCGGCGGCAGGCGCATGACGGTCGCGGCCGGGCGCGAGGCGCGCGCCGCCTCGCCCATCAGCGAGAGCGTGGCGTGCGTGAGCGCGTCCGGCGTCTGGTCGAGCCAGAAGACGCGCTGCTCAAGCAGGTACGCGTAGAGTTCGAGCAGCGTGACGCCGGGATCGACCGCCGCGTGCAGCGTCCACTCGCCGTTCGACGCGGCCGGGATGCGCCGCCGGATGGCGAGCACCATCTGCGACCACGTCAGGTCATCGAGCGTGAGCTGTTCGAGCGCCATCAGATTCTCTCGACCCCGCCGAGGTAGAACGGGAAGACAAGGTTGTTGCGCGTGTTCGTCCGGCGGACGAGGTAGCTGACCGAGACGGTGACGCGCGTCTCGTCCTCCGGGTCAACCTCGGCCCGCACCTCCTGAAGCTCGACGCGCGGCTCCCAGTCGCGCACGGCCTCGCGCACCGTCGTCTCGAGCAGCCCGAGGTGCTGGACGCTGCCCGGCGCGAAGACCAGGCGCGGCGCCCGGCAGCCGAAGTCGGCGCGCATCACGCGCTCGCCGAGGTCGGTCAGCAGCAGCACCTTCAGGGACTGCTCGACGTTCTCGTCGCCGGAGGTGTAGCCCATCCCGCCCGCCTCGTCCGGCAGCAGCGGGAAGCGCCAACCCTGCCCCACTATCCGGTTCGCCATATCTTTCCGCGCGCCCCCTAGTTAGTCTTCGTCACCTTCGAGAGCACCGCCGGGGTGAGCGGCACCACGGGCGGCCCCGAGGGGCCGACGGCCGTCGGGTGGATGTGCGTGTTGAAGGCGGCCAAGAGCGCCGTGCCGAGGACGAGCGGCATCGCGGCGCCCTCGCCGAGGCTGATGCTTGTGCCGCTCAGCGTGATGTTGGTGGCCGTGAGCTTGATGCCGCTCGCGTCCATCGTGATCGACTGGCCGCCCGAGGTCTTGATGGAGACCTTGCCGCCCGAGTCCTCCATCGTCACCTCCTGCCCCGAGGCGGTCTTGACCGTCACGGTCTTCGCCACGTCGTCGAGCTGCACCGTGTGGCCGCCGTTGGTCTTGAGCCGCACGCTCTCCTTGCCCGGCGTGTCGTCGAGCAGGAACTCGTGCTGCCCCTTCGTCCGGATCATCTTCTGGTCTTTGCCCGACTCGCGCGCCGTCGGCGGCAGCGCCTTGTCGTTGTAGAGGCCGCCGAGGACGAACGGCTTGCGCATGTCGCCGAACTCGAAGGCGACGAGCACCGAGTCGCCGACCTCCGGGACGAAGAACGAGCCGTAGCCGCTGCCGGCGTAGAGGTTCACCACCTGGCACCACTCGCTATCCATGCCCTCGTCGAACCAGGGGAACTTGACCTTGACGCGCCCCATCTTCTCCGGGTCGAGGTTATCGACGACCGTTCCCCCGGCCACCCCGTAGTAGCGCTTGTCGGTCGTGGCCGAGCGCGGCTGCATGAGTTCGTCGCCCACCTGCTCATCCCCCCTCGTAGACGCGCCGCACGTCGAACTGCGTCAGGTAGCCGTTGGAGCCGAGCGTGTGCTCGACCTTCTTCACGTAGTACTCGCCGCTGAAGCGCTTGCCCAAGCCCTTCAGGTTGATGTTGTCGCCGGGGCGCAGGTCGGGCAGGCCGATGACCTGGCCCGTGCCGGTGAGGAACTCGTAGGCGCGCTCGGTGAGGAGCGTGACGGCGAGCTTCTTGGCCTCCTCCTCGCTCGTCACCGGCGCGTCCACGACCACCTCCTGCTTGCCGCCCAGCGTCTCCTGCGCGGCCTTCGGGCCGCTCGTGCCCCCCCCGGAGGCCCCGCTCGCGCCGGGCAGGTCCTTCTCGTCGGCGGTGTACTCGATGGTCTCGTTCTTCTTCGAGTCCCACGCGCGCACCGTCACCTTGCTCACCTGCCGCGAGAGCGTGATGGTCGGCGAGAAGTTGATGAGGTTCGTCCCCCACTCGAACTCGTAGACCCTGACCGTGTCGCTCGAGCGCCCGTCCGTGGGCTTGACGAAGTAGAGCGTGTCCTGGCCCGTGTCGGGGTCTACCTGCACGTAGCAGTCGAAGTCGATCCGCTTGGCGCGCTCCATCAAGAACGAGGCGTCGTCCTGGTTCTTCTGCACGACGAGCGGGTGCTTAACGAGCCCGTCCTTCGTCGCCTTGAGGCTCAGGCCGTTGCGCGTGGCGACGACCTCGGCGATCTCGGCGTCGTCCATCTCGACGAACTTCTTCACGTCCTGGTCGGTCGGCTTGCGGTCGCGCAGCTTGAGCATCCCGTCGAGGCCGCTGATGGAGATGGTCGGCGGGCCGGACTCGGGGAACTTCGGCGCGAGGGTGGTGATCTGCCCGCGCGCCATCGAGAGCAGGCGGTCGGTGTAGCCCATCAGGACGTGGACGCGGCTGCCGAGGTCGTAGGTCACCTGGCCCGGGTCTTCGGGCTTGTCGCTGTACTTGAAGAAGAAGGCGCGGTCGTCCCAGTTGTTGACGTTCAGCTCGAAGCTGGTCATGTTCTCCATGTCCATCACGACCTTGACTTCGAGGATGTCGCCTTTGGACGTGGGGTCGAGCTCCGCCCCCTCGACCTCGATGCGGTAGTCGGGCGCGTAGTAGGCCGTCGGCGGCAGACCTGACTCGTAGACTGAGCGTGCGGACAAGACCCTCTCCTTAAGGCGCAAAGGATTCGAGGCGGCGGCCCCGGTTCAGCGCAGGCGCGGGAGCGTGAGCACGCGCCCCGGCGCGAGGCGGCGCGGGTCGCGGATCAGGTTGGCGCGCGCGATCTCGCGCCAGCGGGCGGCGTCGCGGTAGACGGCCGCCGCGATGCTCGCCAGCGTGTCGCCCCGCCTGACGGTGTAGCTCTTCTCCACGTCGGGCGAAGACTTCGGCCGCTCCTTCACCTGAATCTCGACGGGGCGGTACTCCTTGAGCGTGACGGCGAGCTTGGCGCGCAGCGGCACGCCCTCGGGCGTGAACATGAGGTAGGTGACGTTCATGCTCTCCAGCACGCCGCGGAAAATCTCCGTGTCCCAGACGAAGCGGACGATGGGCGGGGCGTGGAGCTTGCCGTTGATGTTGAGCAGGCCGCGCAGCTTATCGACGTACTTCTCGCGCACGTTCTCAAGCGTGTCGGAGGTGTCCACCAGCAGCTCCGTCACCAGCTTCTCGCTCGCGCCGCGCACGTACTGGATGGGCGGCGTCTCCAGGCCCGGGATCGGTATCTCGGCGAAGGTGTTCGTCTTCTGGAGCTGGTACTCGGTCGGGTTGAAGTGGACGGGGATGTCCGCCTGCTCCTCGGCCGGGTCGGTGATCTGGAGCAGCGCCTTGCGCAAGCCAAGGTTGAGCATGCTGACGGGTGTGACCATTTAGCTCGCCCCCTCCGCGCGGCGGTCGCCGAGCGAGCGCTCGGCGTTGACGCGCTTCTCGCGCCCCTTGCGCTCCTCCTCGTCGCGCTTCCAGCGGCGGATGTGCTCCTCGAAGAGGCGCTCGAAGACGGCCTCGTCGCCGCCGCCCTCCACGTCGAAGCGGACTTCCAGGTTGTGAATCGTGACCGCCATTCGTCCCCCCTTTTCAGCCCAGAAGCGGCGGCGACAGGATGACCTGTTCGAGGCCGTGGTGCGCGATCTCCAAACTCTCGACGCCGACGGCGTTCTGCGTGGCGCTCATCTCCGGCCCCTGCCACTTGGCGGCGATCCCCGCGCGGAAGACCCACGCCAGCGCCGGGATGCCCGCGGGCGTCAGCAGGATGATGGCCCCGTCGCGCCGCGCGCCGAGCGACTGCGTCAGCCCGTTGACGTACCAGAACCAGAGCCCCGGCTCGCGCACCACGCCGCGCCGCAGCACGATGCGGTTCCAGGAGTGGCGCACGGGCAGCTGGTGGACGAAGTCGTTGGCCCCGCCCTCGGGGTAGCCCATCACCTCAAGCTCCGCCCCGAGCCCCTTCGCCTCCATGAAGGCCCCGCCGACGAAGAGCGTCAGGAGGACGGCCTGCGCGGGCGGGATGTAGGCGTCCGCCGGGTCGAGCGTGACGAGGAAGCGGAAGGAGGCGAGCGGGTTCTCGATCATGCCTCGATCACCTCCAGCGTGGCGTCGGCGCTCAGGGCGATGCGCAGCGTGATGAACTCCATCGGCACGGCCGGGGCCAGCTCGACGATGCAGAGCAGGCGGCCCGCCTCGACCTCCTCGGGCGGGTTCGTCTTCTCGTCGCAGGTGACGCGGAAAGCCTCCTCCGGGCGCGCGCCCCTGAGCCCGCCCGCGCGGTAGGCTTCGAGCAGCACGGTCGTGATGGAGCGGACGAAGGTCAGCCACAGCTCCGGCCCGTTCGTGTGGAAGACTAGCGGCTCGGCGACGCGCCGGATGGCGCGCACCAGGCGGTGAATCAGGCGGCGGTGCGCGACGAAGCGGCCCGCCTCGTCGCGGCAGAGCGTGCGCCCGCCCCAGACCTGTATGCCGCGCCCGGGCGCGCAGCGCAGGAGGTTGACGCCGCGCGCGTTGAGCACGCCCTGCGTCGCCTCGTCGAAGGTCGCGGAGATGTCGAGGGCCTCGTAGACGGGCGCGTTGGCGGGCGTGTGCTGCGCGCCGCGCTCGCGGTCGAGGCGGCTGATGACGCCCGCGACGTGGCCCGACGGCGGCACGCTCCGCAGCGGGTTGAGGATGCCGCCGAGCGGGTCGGCCACTTGCAGCCGCGGGTGGTAGACGGCCGCCGCCCGCAGCACGCGCTCGTCCGGGTGCAGCGCGCGCAGGCCCTCGACCCAAGCGTTGACCACGTCGCCGTCCTTCATCGAGCCCGAGCCCCCCGAAGCCTCCTGCGGCAGGTCTACGAGCAGCAGCCGGTCGCGCGACGCTTCGGCCTGCTCGATGAGCTTGGAGAGAACCTCCCGGCGGTCTTCGTCGTCGGTCACGTCCGTGTGCAGGTCGGGCAGCGCGACGACGGCGACCTCGCGCTCGTCGCCCATGCCCCACTCGCGCGCGACGCCCGCGGCCAGCTTCTCCGGCGGGCAGACGGTCGCGCCCTGCGGCTCGATGGCGTCGAGGTAGTCGTACTTCGTCGGCGGCTCGTCGGCGTCCGACCCGGCGGCGAGCGCGAGCGTCAGCTCCCAGCTCATCTGGAGCGGCCCGGCGGGCGCGGGCGGCGGCACAAGCGGCTCGCCGTCGGGCACGAGGCGGATGAGCTGCGAGCGGCGCGCGACCTGCGCCTCAAGCGAGTCTTCGCCTTCGCCCGAAGGGTCGAAGCCGAGGAGGTACTCGACCGGCTCGGGCGGCGACTGCACGCCCGGCACGCGGACGTAGATGTCCAGCTCGGGCTTTCCGGAAGCGCCCGCGCGCCGGTAGTTCAGACGGACGCTCGTGTCGCGCGCCCAGCGCCCGGGGCTGCTCGCCTCGACCCGATACCCCGTCCGGCGGAACGCCGTCGGCGAGTCGGCCGTCAGGTTGCCGCCCATGTCGAGCTTCGCCGCCTCCCAGAGGGCCGAGGCCGTCTGCACGTTCGGGCCGCAGAGGCGGACGACGTAGGCGACCTGCCCGCCGTTCTCGAAGTAGCCGCGCACGGCGTAGGAGGTCAGCGAGTCGGCGTCGAGGCCGCCGAACTCGCGCGTGTAGGCGCGCCAGCCCTCGACGCGGCAGAGGCAGCCGGGCGTGCCCCGCCGCGTGCGCCCGAAGAAGCCCGCCACGTCGGAGCGCAGCGGCGAGGGCGCGGCCGGGCGCGGGTCCGCCTTGAAGTAGAGGCCGGGGACTTGTGGCAATGCGGCGCTCATGTCAGGTCACGGGGCTCTACGCCTGGCCGTCGATCTCGATGCCCTCGTGGCAGATCTCCAACGTCTCGATGGCGATCTCGTTGTTCTTGGCGTTGAAGCTTGGGCCGGTGTACTTGCAGGGCCAGCCGCGCCGGAAGTTCCAGCGCATGACCTCGCGGCGGTTCTCGTCGAGCATGACGACCGAGCCCTCGGTGCGCCGCACCAGCCCGTTCATCGCCTCGACCACCCAGTTCCAGAAGGCGAGGTCGCCCGTGTAGCCGCGCTTGAGGGTGATGTTGGCGAACTTGATGAGGCCGGGAATCTTACGCACCGTGAGCGACTCGCTCCCGTTGCGGTACTCGATGGGGTCCATCGTCGTGTCGCCGATCATGGCCTCGGTGAAGGAACCCCTGACGGCCGTCCCGTCGTCGCTCACGCCGGTGACGATCACCTCGAAGTTGTAGCCGGTGTACGGATCGTCTCGATAAACAGGAGGCATCTTCTTCCCCTTTCGTTAGCGTCCGGATGAAAACGTTTGCGCCGCCGCTGGGGGCGCGGCCCGGGCCGCGCCCCCAGCGGGCTCACGCGACGACCGCGTCACGCGTCTTCTGCTGGATGCGGAAGATGACGAACTCGGCGGGCTTGACCGGGGCGATGCCGATGACGCAGATCAGACGCCCGTTGTCGATGTCGGCCTGCGTCATCGTCGAGCGGTCGCACTTGACGAAGAACGCCTCGTCGGGCTTCGTCCCCTCGAGCGCGCCCGAGCGCCAGACCGTCAGGAGGAAGTTCGAGACCGTCTGGCGCACGCGCGCCCAGAGCGGCTCGTCGTTCGGCTCGAAGACGACCCACTGCGTCCCCTCGTCGATGGACTCCTCGACGAAGATGAAGAGGCGGCGGACGTTGATGTACTTCCAGGACGCGTCCGACGAGAGGGTGCGCGCGCCCCACACGCGCGGCCCCCGGCCGGGGAACGTGCGCAGCGCGTTGATGCCCTTCGGGTTGAGCATGTCCTGCTCGCGCTTCGACACGTCGCGGATGATGCGCCGGATGCCGCGCACGACCTCGTTGGCCGGGGCCTTGTGGACGCCGCGCTCCACGTCCACCCGCGCGTAGACGCCAGCCATGTGGGCCGACGGCGCGAGGCTCACGTTGCGCTTGAGCGACGGGTCGCGCACCTCGACGTACGGGTAGTAGAGCGCCGCGTACTTGGTGTCCACCGGCTCGCGGAACTCGCGGATGCCCTCGATGTCGAGCCCGTCGGGCGGGTCGAGCACGGCGAAGCGATCCTTGAGCGTCTCGCAGTGGATGATGAGCCCCGAGTGGACGGTCGAAGACCAGAGGCCGGGCGCGAGGCAGATCGAGACCTCGTCGATGTATTCGAGCGACTGGACGCCGGTCGAGCCCTCGCTCCCGCCCTCGACCCCGACGAAGTCGTCCACCGTCAGCCCTTCGAGGTTGTCGCGCCCGCCCGCCAAGTCGCCCCAGAAGAGCTGCGGGTCGGTGGCGAGCGGCGGCGGCGGCAGGCTCGGCAGCTCGTTGAGGCTGCTCACGGAGCCGTCGAAGTCGGCCCCCGCGGCGAGGTCGATGAGCGTCGATTCCTCGTTGACGTGGCGGATGATGTAGTTGGGGCCGCCGTCGTCGAGGAAGCGGAGGTTCGAGAAGGTCTCCTCGGCGACGGGCACGTGGTCGCGCAGGTACTGCGCCGAGACCTCGCCCTCGACGAGCCGCATGCGGTGCCCCTCGGAGTAGGCGTTGGCCGTGTTGCCCGAGAGCGTCACGGCGTCGCCCGTGACGGAATCGACGGTGAAGACCTCCTTGGCCGTCCCGTTGTCGAGCTCGACGATGGCGCCGGGGTAGAGCTGCGCGGCGTTCTGCACGCTGACGACGTTGGGCGTGCCGGGGTCTACGGCCGGGCGCAGGCGGCGGATCGAAGTCCCCGGCTCCCAGGGGTTCGTCGCCGGGACCGCCGGGGCCACGTCGAGCTGCGCCAGCGTCACGTTGGTGATGAGGTAGTTGTTGCCGTCTATCTCGACCGTGTCGCCGTCGGCGAGGTTCCCGACGCTGCTGACCCTGATCGTGGTGTCGCCCACGTTGGCCGGCGCGACGGTGCGGCCCCGCACCGTGCCGCCCTCGATGACCTCCGTCCCGACCGGCCAGCCGCCCGCGGGGACGGTGACCCCGTCGAGGTCGAACTGCGCGGGCGCGACGTTGGCGATCGTGTACTCCGCGCCGTCCACAACGACGCGGTCGCCGTTCGTGAAGCCCGCGACGCCCGTCACCTGCACGGTCGTGTTGCCGGCCGGGGCCAGCACAAGGACGGCGGTCGAGGCGGGCGCGCCGCCCGCGGAGGCCGAAGAGAGCATCTTGAACGCCGCCCCGACCACGGGGCGCACGCGGACGCGCAGCCCGTTGCCCGCGAGGATGCCGTTGTCGCTCGCCTCGTTCCCGCCCCAGTCGCCCGAGGCTTTGGCGCGCACGGTCAGCCGCTCGTTCGGCGGCCCGGCGACCACGGCCCCGCGCGCGATGACTTCGAGGAAGTCGCGCCCGGCCTTGACCTCGATGCCGACGGGGTTGTCGAGCGTGACGGCGCCCGCGGCCGTGTAGCTGACGACGTTGAAGTTGCCCGCGGCCAGGCCGCTGACGAAGAGCTGGACGGCCGTCCCGTTCGAGATGCCGACGGTGTGGCGCACGCGCAGCTCGGTGGCGGTGGCCGGGGCGTCGCGCACGACCTCGGCGGCGAGCCCGCGCCCGAGCAGCAGCTCGGCCGTCTCGGCCGTCGAGCTGAAGACCCGCTTGACGTAGAGGCGCTGGCCGCCGTTGTCGAAGAAGCCCTTGACCGCGAGCGGGAACTGCCACCAGCGGCCGCCCTCGGCGTCGTTGAGCGCCCAGGCGTTGTAGAGCGCCGGGGCGGGCTCGGGCAGGAAGCCCCCGAACCTGCGCTCGAATTCGAGGAAGCTCGTCACGAGCACGGGCTTGCCCGTGGTCGGCCCCCGCGCCGTCACGCCGACCGCGCCCGCCGTACTCGTGCTCACGCCTTCGATAGGCTTCGGGCCAGCATCAATCTCTTCAACGTAGACACCGGGACTCAAGTATTCAGGCATGGCTTCGATCCTCTCAGGTGATGGTGATTTCCTGGTTACTCCCCAGGTCCTGCGGGAGCGTGACGTTCTTCATACCGGTGCGGCCCGTCCTCTGGTCGATGGCGTCCACGGGCAGCGGCACGCCCTCCTGCGCCCAGCGCAGCGGCAGGGCGAACGCGCCGCGCTCGTCCGTGAGCACGCGCTCCAGCCCGCCCTGGCTGACGATGACGTCGGCCACCGGGTCGCCCGCGGCGTCGACGACCGAGCCGCGCAGCACGCGGACGTGGGTCGGGAACGGGTAAGAACTCGACGGCACGAGCAGCTCCTCCTGCGGCATCGCGGCGACCGTGGACGGCGGGGTCGTGTCGTTGAACGGGAAGGCGTCGAACTCGCGGCCGTCGAACTGCGCGCGGTAGAACGCGCGGTAGAAGTCGGCCTCGATCCGCACGCGGTAGCGGCGCGCGGGCTGCCCGGCGGGCTCGCGCCGGCGTTCGAGGCCCGGGTAGGTCAGGACGCCGCCGGGCGTGGTGACCGACGCGATGCCGGTCGCGCGCCAGACGCCCGCGTCGTCGCGGCGGTCGAGGAAGGCCCGCACCGGCCCGAGCGGGCTGTTGCCCGTGAACTCGTCCACGAGCCGGAGCCCGACGGGGCTGTAGAGCATCGCGGTCTCGCCCGCCAGCAGGCGGAAGGTCATCATGCGCCCCCCTCCGCTTCGGCGTAGTCGAGCCGCCGGCTGCTGACGGGCCGCCGCCGGTCGAACGTTTCGCTGTCGAGGTTGACGACCCGCACCTCGTAGGCGACCGAGAGGCGGTAGGGCTTCTGGATGGAGAACCAGACGCGGGAGCGCTCGTCGAGGCTGAGCGGCACCATCGTGACCTTGAGCGCCTGGTCGGTGAGCGCCAGCCCGCCCGCGAGTTGCGTCCCGTTCAGGATGGCGTCGTCGTAGAGCACCTGCATGGTGCGCCCGAGGATGATGTGGTCGGTGAGGCGCGAGTCGCTCCAGGAGGTCATCAGGTAGCGCAGGGCGAGGGCCATCGGCGGCTTCCTGATGCTCAGGTCGTCGGGCGGGAGGACGCCGCGCTGGTGCGGGCGGTTGCGCTGGCTCATGTCCTCCTGCACGTCGTAGAGGAAGATGGTGAGGCGCGCGGGCATGTCCGGGATGTTGCCGCGCAGGTCGTGCAGCTCGGCGCTGGCCGGCGGCGCGAGGGCGCTCAGGGCGTCGTTCAGCACGATGCGCAAGGTCTCTGACACGTCGGCGATGACTCCGAAGTCCGGCACGTCTCTCCTGCCCGAGGCTCTTTCCCCGGCCGCGCCCGACCCGGCGCACGGGGGCTACCGCGTGACTCTTGATGTGAAGCCACGTCCCTCTGGGCAATCCCCGTGCCCGCGAGCTGTCGTTGTGAAAAGCCCGTTTTCGGCCGCAGACGCACCGCCCCGAGGCGCGCCCGAAGTCACCCTCGCCCTTCCGGGGCGGACATCTTTCTCCGCCCCCTCCGGCCGCGAAGGCCCCTCCCGCGCCGCCCCGAACCGGGCCGCGCGGCCGCTTAAATCCAGCCTGTGTTGATTGTTAGATGACGCGGCTCGGGGGCTCTGTGAGGGCCCCGGCGTGGTGGACGGATTTGTCCACCCCGGGCGGTGTCAGTTCGTCGAGTACGTTGCCCGACGACCCGCCTTACTGAAACAGCAACTGCCGGCGCGTGGCCACGTCAAAAATCGCGTCCCGGTCTCTGGGCCGCTGGACGTACTGGAACTGCTTGAGGCGCGCCTCGTCGCGCAGGCGGTCGAGGCCGATGCGGAAGCCGGGGGCCGTGCCTTCGGCGATGAGCCACGCCTGCCCTTCCCACTCGACCCAGAGCCCGTTGCTCACGGGGAAGCCGCCCTGCCGGACGGCGACCGTGATGTGCCCGGGCGTGTAGACGAACAGGTAGTCTTCGCCCATCTGCTCCAGGAGCGAGCCGAGGAGGATGGCCTTGTTGCTGCAATCCGACTCGCCCGACATCAGGACCTCGTTCGGCCTCTTCAACAGCTCGAAGTCGTAGGTGGCCTCGCGCTGGTTGTATTTGATCTCGCGCGAGACGAAGTCGAGCAGGCGCTGCACGCGCGCCGCGCGCGCGGCTTCGCCGTCCCCGGGGATGTCGCGCGTCAGCTCGCCCACGAGGCGGCCGAGCGAACTCTCGCCGGGCCGCGCGACCAGCGCGCCGTGGTTGGCGAAGACGACGGGCCGCCCCGCCTGACTCTCGCCCGTCCGCGCGACCATCCGCCCGCCGAAGATGCTCTTGTTCCGGAGGAAGTCGCTCAGCTCGCGCATGTCGAGCGTGTAGACAACCGGCCCGTACGGGAACCTGAGGACGGTCGCCGTGTCGAATTTGATGTTGTCGATGGGCGTCTTGAAAAAGAGGTGCTTCTCCTCAGACCGGCGCAGCGAGTAGTCGCCGAGGCGGAGCCGCCCCGTCCCGTCGTCCTCGGCCAGCACGACCCGCTTCGGGTCGATGACGAAGCGCGCGACCGTCTCGTCGAACGCCTCGCCCGTCAGCCCGGGCTCGGGCGACGAGAAGTAGACCTCGCGGGCGCGCACTTGCAGCAGCTCCAGCCGCACGGGGCCGAGCACCTGCTCGGACACTTTCGTACCCGTGAAGCCGGGCTGCGCGAGGCAGGCGAGCACCGCGTCGCGCGTCTGCTCGTCGAGGCCGGGCGGGGCCAGCCCCTTCCGCAACGTCTCGGCCAGGCCGCCGCCCGGGCGCGAGTCCGCGCGCAGCTTGTAGAGGGCCAGCCCCGCGCCGCAGAGCGTGACCGCGAAGACCACCGCCAGGAGCAGCTTCCACCTTCTCGAACTCGTCCCGACTTCGCCCCCGAGGGTGAGAGTCGGGAAGTCGGGCCGCGCCGGCTCCGGCGCGCGCGCGCCCGGGTCGTCGCCGGGCGGCGCGCCGCAACGCTCGCAGACTTCGCGGGTCGTCCGATTGGCGAGGCCGCACCGGGGGCATGTACTGTTAGTCATTATTTCTCTGGCGGGTTGAGGCCCGCGTCCGCGTGGGTGTCTGGATTCAAGAAGACGTGAGGCGGCTGCGCCGGACTTGCGACAAAGACTGTCTGAGGCACGCCCCCGCGCAATATATCGCCCGGGAAATGGCGCGTCAACGTCAGCCCCATTTTTTACGGGTCGCGTCGCGCCTGCTTAGCTCGGCGGGGGCTTCTTCAGGTCGCGCACTACGCCCACCGAGGAGAGCGCGCGCAGCGTGTAGTGCGAGACGTCGATCTCCCACCAGTAGAAGCCCTGGCGCTCGGACGAAGGGTAATGGTGGTGGTTGTTGTGCCAGCCCTCGCCGAGCGTGATGAGCGCGACCAGGAGATTGTTCCGGCTGTTGTCCGCCGTCTCGAAGCGGCGGGTGCCGAAGAGGTGCGCGACCGAGTTGACCGTGAAGGTGCCGTGGTAGAGCAACACCGTGCTGACGAAGAACCCCCAGACCAGCATCTGCCAGCCCGAGGCTCCCGAGCCGGGGTAGTAACGGCCGAGGAACAGCCCCAGCAGGTAGGTCGCCGCCGCCAGCATCAGCGGCGGCAGTACGAAATACTTATCCAGCCAGCGTAGTTCCCGGTACTTGAGCAGGTTGGGGATGAGTCTCAGGTCGGTCGCCTGGCTCTCCCGGCTCAGGAACCAGCCGACGTGCGACTGCCAGAGGGAACGCACGACGGGCGAGTGCAGGTCTTCCTCGGTGTCTACGTGCAGGTGGTGTCGCCGGTGGTGAGCCGACCACCAGAGCGGCCCCTTCTGGTAGGCGGCCGTCCCCGCGAAGGCGAGCAGGAACTGGAAGAGCCGGCCGGTCCTGTAGGAGCGGTGAGAGAAGAGTCGGTGAAACCCCGCGGTGATGGCGAACATGCGCACGGCGTAGAGCGCCAGGCAGACGGCGACCGCCGCCGCGCTCACGCCCGTCCAGAACGCGAGGAGGCAGGCCAGGTGCATGAAGAGGAATTGCGCGCAGACGGCATAGTCCAGGCCGGGCCGGGTGCGATCAGTCAGTATTGTTTCCTTCACTCGCTTCGTCCTACTTTTCTTAAAAGCTCGCCGTCACGCCCCCGACCTGCGCGCGGCGTTCAACCTACACACGACGTGGCCCGTTAGTTAACACCATCAGGCGGGCTAAAGAGGCGGCCTCAATGCAGGCGCAGCCCGCGTCTACTCGCCGAGCGACTCTGTCAGCCTTCGGAAGCGGTAGCCCACCGCCTCCGGCGTCAGGACGCGCGGGCCCCTACTGAGACGCCTGGAGGAGGAACATCCAGAGGTGCGGCATGAAGTTGCGCGTCACCCCGTTGTCGGGGTTGTACAGTAGGATTTTCATCGAGTCACCCTCCTCCGGGGGATTACAACTTCGGCACACTCCTGCGCCGCGGCCCTATCGTGAACAAGCAGCAGACGGCAAGAGGAAGGAGTTGGGGTGACTCGATCCGCATGGCAGTTGGTGATCTGTTCGGAGCGAGCATATCACCTTATGTGTGCTATCACACACCAGAATTCGGCGTCCCTTGTCGGCAGAATCTACGATGACGCGCTTTACGCATTGAGTGAGGGCTTAGTCCGCCCGAGCGTCGAGAGCAGGCGCATCGGGGTCTCGACGGCTGTGCGGCCGCTCCGGACAGGCGCTCGACGCAACCCGCCTTCACCGCACCTGATCCCTCCCGCCCCTCCCTTACGCGTTAGTTCACAGGGACGCTCAAAAGTCCGCGGGGACTCTTAAACTCACGCGATTGACACAACAGGAGGGGGCTATGAACCGGGAAGCGATGTATGCGAGCATGCAGGGGGCCGGAACCACGGATTACGAGCTGTACCTCAACACCCCTGCGCTGCTCGCCTGCCAGAAAGACTACAGGGACTTGTGTAACCCGGACGAGCTTCAGTTCCAGATCGTCCACCAGGTCGAGGAGCTGTGGATGAAGCTGATCGGCTATACGCTGCTCGACATCGACGAGTGCATCCAGGCGCGGCACACGAACCGCGTCATCACCCTGTTCCGTCGCGTCCACCGCGCGCAGGAGCTGATGAACATGCAGTTCTCGCTGCTGGAGACGATGTCGCCGAAAGATTACCAGAGCATCCGCGCGACGCTCGGCAACGGCAGCGGCCAGGAGTCCCCCGGGTTCCGCAGCCTGATGAGAATGAGCCGGCAGCTCTGGCAGTCTTTCCAGACGCACTACCTGGACGCGCGCGGGCTGACGGTCGAAAAAATCTACGACTCGGAATACTCACATTGCGACGCCTACGTGGTCGCCGAGGCGCTGGCCGAGTACGACTCGCTGTTCCGCCAGTTCCGGTTCCATCACATCCAGCTCATCCGGCGCTCAATCGGCATCGGCGCGCGCTCCCTCAAAGGGCGTCCGGTCGAGATGCTTGAGGCGGGAGCCCGCTACCAGTTCTTCCCGGAGCTTTGGGCGGTCAGAGACCGGATGACCGACAACTGGGGCGCGACCTACGGCGTCGTCCGCGACTCGCTCAGCCGGCAACACGAGCATGCGGCCGCATAAGCAAGACTTCCTGCTGCCCGAGGGGGCCTACCTGCTCAGCCACTCCGTCGGCTGCCTGCCGCGGGCGGCGAGGGAGGCCGCCGACCGGTTCTTCGCCCAGTGGGGGGCGCAGGGGGGCGAGGCTTGGGACGGCTGGCTGGCATCGATCGGCGGCTTTCAACAGTCGCTGGCGACGCTGCTCAACGGCGAGGCCGCGGAGTTCTGCCCGCAGGCCAACGTCTCGTCCGCCCTGGCGAAAATCCTCTCGTCGCTCCCGCGGCGCAAGGGTAAGACCAAGCTGCTGCTCTCCGAGCTCGACTTCCCCTCGGCGGGCTTCGCGCTGGCGCAGGCGGAGCGTGCGGGCTACACCGTCGAGTTCATACCGGCGGACTGTGACACGAGTTCGCTAGAGTGCTGGCAGCATTACCTGACGCCCGACACGCAACTGGTGCTGATTACGCACGTCCTGTACGGCGACTCCCGGCTGAACCCGGTCGCGGAGATTATCCGCTGCGCACAGCGCCAAGAGGTCTTGACGCTGGTCGATGTCGCACAGTCGGCGGGCGTGGTGCCGATTGACCTGCGCGCGTGGAACGCGAACTTCGTCGTCGGGTCGGCGGTCAAGTGGCTGTGCGGCGGGCCGGGGGCCGGGTTCCTCTGGGCGAACCCCGCGGGCGTCGAGCGGTTCGAGCCGGCGGACGTGGGCTGGTTCTCACACGAAGACCCGTTCGAGTTTGACATTCAAAGCTTCCGGTACGCCCCGGACGCGCGCCGCTTCTGGGGCGGGACGCCGTCGGTCTTGCCGTACGTGATCGCACGCGCGAGCATCGACCTCGTCAACCGTATCGGCGTCGGCCGCGTGCGTGCGCACAACCAGGCGCTCACCGAACGTCTCGTGCGCGCGGCGCTCGAACGCGGCCTGACGCTCCGCACGCCGCACGACCCGGCGCGGCGCGGGGGGACTGTGTGCGTCGCCTTCCCTGACCCGCAACGGGTCTGCCGGCGGCTAAAGGAAGAGAGAATCTTCGTAGACGTGCGCCCGGCGTACGGCGTGCGTTTCTCACCACACGTCTACAACGACGCGGAAGACATAGACCGTGCCGTCGCCTCCTTCGAGGCGGCATGACCGGAGACGAGCAGTCGAAAGGAGGGCGGGAGCATGAATGAGTTGCTCGACATAGCAGATGAGTCGCTCAACCCGGCGGATGAGTCGCTCAACCCGGCGGCTGGCATGCTGCCCGCGCTGCTTCTCCGCCGACTGATAGGCGGTTATCGCATCACGCACGCCATCAGGGCGGCGGCCCAGCTCGGCATCGCCGACCACCTCGGCGAGCGGCCGCGGAGCGCCGGAGACCTGGCCGCCCTGCTGCACGTAAATCCGCAGGCGCTCCACCGCCTGCTGCGGGCGCTGGTGGGCATCGGGCTGCTGGCCGACGCGGGTGACGGCCTGTTCACCCTCACGCCCGTCGGCGCGTGCCTGCGGCGGGACGCACCCGACGGCATGCGCGCCTGGGCTCTGTGCGAAGGGGCCGAGTATTACCAGGACGCCTGGATGAACCTCCCGCACGCGGTCGAGACCGGCGAGACCGCCTTCGAGCACGCGCACGGCGAGACGTTCTATCAGCACCTCGCGCGCCACCCCGAGACGGGGCACGGCTTTTCGCAGGCGATGCTCGATTACGCACGGCTCATCGCTAAAGCCGTGGTTGCCGGCTACGACTTCGAGGGGGTTCGCCGGGTCGTGGACATCGGGGGCAGCCACGGGCACTTACTGCGGGCCATCCTACAAGCGAATCCGACCGTCTCCGGCGTACTCTTCGACAGGCCGGCGGTGATCGAGCGGGCGGAGGAGCGTTTTCGCGGGGCCGGTCTCGCGGGGCGCGCCGAGCTGGTCGCGGGCGACTTCTTCGAGTCGCTCCCGGCGGGCGGCGACCTCTACATACTTTCCCGCGTCCTCATGGACTACGACGACGAGCGCAGCGTGCGCCTGCTGCAAAACTGCCGCCGCGCGATGCGGCCGGGCGGGCGCGTGCTGATCGTCCAACTGTTGATGCCGGAGCAGGGCGGCGCGCCGCGCGAGCAACTGTTCGAGGCCGCCGTCTCCGACCTCAACATGCTGGTGCTGACCGGCGGGCGCGAGCGCACCGAAGGCGAGTATCGAACGCTGCTCGCGCGGGCGGGTTTGAGGTTGAAGCGAGTGGTTCCGACGCGGGCGCTCGTCAGTCTCATCGAAGGCGAGCTGATCGCGCCATAACGTTTGGGAGGGCGAATTTCCGTCATGACGAGTGTACTCACGCAGTTGGTGGACGAACTCAACGCCGGACGTGTGCGCGTGGTTGACCTGACACAGCCGCTGGACGCGGAGACGCCGGTCATCGGCCTGCCGCCGGCCTTCGCCGCCTCGCCCTGTTTCTCGATGGAGGTCATCTCGCGCTACGACGAGCGCGGGCCGGCCTGGTATTGGAACACGCTGCACGTCGGCGAGCACACCGGCACGCACTTCGACGCGCCCGTGCACTGGGCTACCGGCAAAGACCTGGCCGAAAACCGCTGCGACACGATCCCCGCGCGGCGCTTCGTCGGCCCGGCGTGCGTGATTGACGTGACCCGAGAGGTCGCGGCCGACCCCGACTTTCTGCTCACGGCGGACTACGTTCAGGCGTGGGAGGCCGAGCACGGGCGCATCCCGGCGGGCGCGTGGGTCATGCTCAGAACCGACTGGAGCAAGCGCACCGACCGCGCGGCCTTCCTCAACGTAGCCGAGGACGGGCCGCACAGCCCCGGCTTCGACCCTTCGGCCTCACGGCTCCTCGCCTACGAGCGCGACGTGCTGGGCGTAGGCGTCGAGACCATCGGCACCGACGCCGGTCAGGCGGCGCGCTTCGACCCGCCCTTCCCCAACCACAACATCATGCACGGCGCGGGCAAGTTCGGCCTGGCGAGCCTCTGCAACCTCGACCGGTTGCCCGCGACCGGCGCGTTGGTGATTGCGGCCCCGCTCAAGATCGTGGACGGCAGCGGAAGCCCCCTCCGGGTGATCGCGCTCAGTCCGGCCTGACTCGCCGGCGCGTCGGCCGGGCCGGAAAGGCCCCGCGGGCGTTGAGGGCCCGGGCGTCTGTTGTACAATGCGTTCGCTCTGCACAGTCTCCGACGTGAGGGGTGAACGCGATGCGCCGCTTCCTGCGCGAGAACGGTCTGTCCGTCGTCTGGCTCGGCCTCTTCTTCCTAACGCTCATCTTCGGACAGAGCTGCGCCGGCCACCGCCATTACAACGAGGAGCAGAAGGAGCACCGCCAACCCGAGGTCACCTACGCCGAGTACGTGACGAGCGCGCACTTCGTCGAGGCGACGATGGAGAACTGGGAGTCGGAGTTCCTCCAGATGTTCCTCTTCGTGGCGCTGACGGCCTTCCTCTACCAGAAGGGCTCGGCCGAGTCGAAGAAGCTCGACGAGGAGGAGGAGGTTGACCGCGACCCGCGCCAGTCGAAGAACAAAAGCGACGCGCCGTGGCCCGTCCGCAAGGGCGGGCTCGTCCTCACGCTCTACGAATACTCCCTGAGCATCGCCTTCTTCCTGCTCTTCGTCGGGGCCTTCATCCTCCACGCGGCGGGCGGCGCGCGCGAGTACAACCAGGAGCAGGCCGAGCACGGCTCGGGCGAGCGCGTCACGACCATCCAGTACATGGCGACCTCCCGCTTCTGGTTCGAGTCTTTGCAGAACTGGCAGAGCGAGTTCCTCGCCGTCGGCCTGATGGTCGTCCTCTCCATCTGGCTCCGCCAGAGGGGCTCGCCCGAGTCGAAGCCCGTGGACGCCCCGCACAGCCAGACCGGCAAGGGTTGAAGGGCGGACGTGCGGCGGCGTCGCCCCCCGCGCGAACGAAACTGTCAGCGAGTCCCGCCAAAAAATTTTAGCCGCGCGATCCCTTTCCCGCCCCTCCTACGCGTTAGCGGGGGAAGGCGCTACGTACATCAAGCCCTTGACCCCGCGCCTTCGGCCCGCACCTCAACGCTCTCTGAACAAGTCCGAAGCTCATACGGGAGGGAACCCATCATGTCCCACAGGCTTTCACGCAGAAACTTCCTCCGCGCCGGCCTCTACTCCACGGCGGGCGCGGCGCTACTCGGCCCCGGCGTGCTGCGCGCGGCGCGCGCGGCGCACAGCGAGCCGGTCGAGGCCGTCGTCATCGGCAGCGGGTTCGGCGGGGCGGTCGCGGCCCTCAGGCTCGCGCGCGCGGGCGTCCGCACGGTGCTGCTTGAGCGCGGGCGGCGCTGGCCCGTCACCGCGTCGCAGGACACCTTCGCCACTTTGCGCAACCCGGACGGCCGGGCGGGCTGGCTCCGCTCGGACGCGCCCGTCGGCTCCCCCACCCCCATCGACGTGTACACAGGCGTCCTCGAACGCACGGACGAGGAGGGCATCTCGGTCTTCGCCGGGGCGGGCGTCGGCGGCGGCTCGCTCGTCTACAACGGCGTCACCTACCAGCCCACGCGTCAACTCTTCGACCGCGTCTTCGGCGGGGCCCTCGACTACGACGAGATGGCGGAGGTTTACTACCCGCGCGTTCGGCAGATACTCCGGCCGTCGGCCATCCCCGCCGACATCCTCGCCTCGGACTACTACCTCGGCACGCGCGTCTTCCTCGAAGAGGCCGCCAGGGCCGGGCTGCCTTCGCGCCTGCTCGACCTCAACGTGGACTGGAACGTCATCCGCGAGGAGATACAGGGGCTGCGCGTCCCTTCGGCCATCAACGGCGAGTTCTGGTACGGCAACAACAGCGGCTTCAAGAACAGCCTCGACAAGAACTACCTCGCGGACGCCGAGGCGACGGGCCTCCTCGAAATCCTCCCGCTCCACGTCGTCACAGACATCGAGGACGCGCCCGGCCACCGCTACACGGTCAAGTGCCGGCAGATAGACGAGTCGGGGGCCTCGCTGCGCGAGGTCGAGTTCAACTGCCGCCACCTCTTCCTCGCCGCGGGCTCCGTGGGCACCTCCAAGATGCTCGTGAAGGCGCGCGAGAAGGGGACGCTCAAGAAGTTGAACCAACACGTCGGCGAAATCTGGGGCAACAACGGCGACTTCTTCGGCATGCAGGTCGGACTCCCCGACACGAACCCCAACGTCGGCGGCCCGGCCGCGGCCGCCGTCGAACACCACGACAACCCCTTCGGGCCGACCGTGCTCCTACAGTTCCCGCAGTGGGACGAGACGCGCCAGGGCGCGCTGCTCTCGCTCGGCATGGGCATCGCCCCGCCGCGCGGGTCTTTCCGCTACGACCCGGCGACCGACTCGGTCAAACTCTCCTGGCCCGGCTCCGACCCCGACATCGCGGGCGTCAACGTGGCCGCCGCGCACACTTACGACGTGCTCAACCAGGCCAACACGGACGCGCAGCACCAGCCCTCGACGGCCTTCGTCGCGGGCGGCGCGACCGCCCACCCGCTCGGCGGTGCCGTCCTCGGCCGGGCGTGCGATTCCCGCGGCCGCGTCGAGGGCTACAAGAACCTCTACGTCGTTGACGGCGCGCTCATCCCCGGCGCTGCGGGCTGCGCCAACCCGTCCTTCACCATCGCCGCGCTCGCCGAACGCTGCATGGACGCCCTCGTCCCCGAAGTTGTTGACGGGCAGTCGAAGGCTCTGGCCGCGGCCTGACGCGGGCAATCCGTCCGCCTCGAGCGTGAACCGCGAAGAGGAGAAGCGCCGTCGCTCAGGGTTGAGCGACGGCGCTTCTTCGTTCGGCGTCCACGCCGGGTGAGAGGTGCCGCGCTCAGTCTCCCGTCGCCGCCCAGCGGATTCCGTTCCCCAGCAGCCTGATGAAGACCGGGTCCCTGAACATCTCGTCCGAGTGCCCGAAGGTCGTCCCGAACACACGCGCCTTCCCGTAACGGTTCGTCCAGGCGACCGGGTGGGCCTTCCCGTCCCGCTCGCTCGCAGAGACGGCCAGCACCGTCGTCTTCGGCCAGACCTTTTCGACGATGTAGAGTTCGTCTTTCGGGCCCGTCCATTCGGCGGGAACGCCGCTCAGAACCTTGTGCTTTCCTGCGACGGCTTTGACCGGGTAGCGGCTCTGATGGTCGTGCCGGCGGCTCGTCACGCCGAGGAACTCTCGCCAGTCGTCCACCTCGGCCGCACGGTAGCTGTGCATGGCGCAATGTATCACCACCGCGTTGACGCCCCCGCGGTGCGCCGCCGTGATGCGCCGGATGTACTCGGGGTCTTTCGTGTCGGCGAAACACTCGTTGTGGATGACGAGGTCGTAGCCTTTCGCCCAATCAGCCCTGTCGTATAACGGAATCATCGCGGTCGTGCCCGTGCCCCCTTCGTTCACTACAGTCCACTCGGCGGGCACGGAGGCGGGCAGACTCGCCTTGATGGCCTCGGTCTGGAACCCGTAGTTGTGGCAGCAGCCGCCGGTGACCAGCAGAATGCGGAGCGGTCTCTTCCCCTGTCCGGGCACGCGGGCCGACGGGAATAACGCGACGGTTAAGAGGCCGAAAAGAATCAAGAGGACGGGCCTTAGCCGAGCAGTGCGTTTCGCGGTGGCCTTCATTTTTTTAGCGGCTGATTTGAACGAGATGCCCCGAGTCAGGGGGCGGATTATAGCTCGGTAGTGATTCTTGCTTCACCTCAGACTCCCGCGGGACTATTATCCACCAGAACCGAAACTCAGACACACGTAAAGGACGCCGAAATGGTGAAGGTCGGACTTACTGCTCTGCCGCTCCTCTTCTGCCTCGTCATCCTGTCGCCCGCGCAGGCGCCCGACCGCCAGCAGTTCGTCCGCGTCGAGGCCCCGACGGTGGCGTTGACACACGTGCGGGTGATTGACGGCACCGGCGCCGCGCCGCTCGAAGACCAGACTGTCGTCATCGGCGGCGGCCGTGTTCAATCGGTCGGGCCGAGCGCCGCGGCGAAAGTCCCGGAGGGCGCGCGGGTGCTCGACCTCGCGGGCCACACTGTGCTGCCCGGCCTCGTCGGGATGCACAACCACCTCTTCTTCCCGATGGGCGGACAGCCGCCGATGTACTCGAACATGGGTTCGAGCTTCCCGCGCCTCTACCTCGCGCTCGGCGTCACCACCATCCGCACCACCGGCAGCGTCGCGCCCTACACCGATTTGGAGATCAAGCGGCTCATCGACGCGGGCCGCATGATCGGCCCGAAGATGCACGTCACCGCCCCCTACCTCGAAGGCGCGGGCGCGTTCACGCCGGTCATGCATCAACTGGCGGGGCCGGAGGACGCGCGGCGCATGGTGAACTACTGGGCAGACCTGGGCGCGACTTCGTTCAAGGCGTACATGAACATCACACGCGCGGAGCTGCGGGCGGCCGTCGAGGAGGCGCACCGGCGGGGCCTCAAGGTCACGGGACACCTCTGCTCGGTCGGCTACCGCGAGGCGGCCGAGATAGGCATCGACAACCTGGAGCACGGGCTGCTGGCCGACTCCGAGTTCGTCCCCGACAAGCGGCCCGACCAGTGCCCGCCCGGCGCGGCCGTCAGCGCGAGCCTGCGGCAGCTCGACATCCAGGGCCCCGCGGCGCGCGAGACGATTCGCACGCTGGTCGAGAGGAACGTGGCCCTCACCTCGACGCTCCCCGTCTTCGAGGCCGGCGGCGCGCCCCTGACCCAAAGCGGCGTCGGCGCGGCGGGCGCGCTGTTGAACCCGCGCGTGCTGAACGTGATGTCGGTGGACGCGCGCGTGCGCTACCTGCAAGCCCGCGCGCGCGTCTCGCCCGAAGCCAACTACGTCGCGCTGCTGCGTAAGGCGATGGAGTTCGAGCGGGAGTTCGTCCGGGCCGGGGGGCTGCTCATCGCCGGGCTCGACCCGACCGGCAACGGCGGAGTCGTGGCCGGCTTCGGCGACCTGCGCGGGGTCGAGCTGCTGGTCGAGGCGGGCTTCACGCCTCTGGAGGCGATCAGGATCGCCAGCCTCAACGGCGCGAAGTTCCTCGGCGAAGAGGCGCGCATCGGCTCGGTCGCCGCGGGCAAGCAGGCCGACCTGATGGTCGTGCGTGGGAACCCGGCGGCGAACATCGCCGACATCGAGAAGGTGGAGATCGTCTTCAAAGACGGCGTCGGGTACGACTCGGAGAGGTTGATTCAATCCGTGCAGGGGCTGGTCGGCATACGCTGAATGAGAAGGGGGGCGGGCGAACCGCCCCCCTTCTTCGTGTTTCGCCCGACTCGGCCCGACGCCGCGCGCGTCACTTCTTGGGGAAGTTGGGGTCGGCCTTGACCTCCTCTATCTGGGCGGTGTGCCGGGCGCTGTGCGCCGCCAGCAGCAGCAGCCACTGGTAAGCGTCAATCGTCTTCAGCGCCGGGTGCGGGGCCGAGTGGGCGCGCAGGTCGTCTTGCGTCTCCTTCACGTAGGTGATCGTCTTCCCCCGACCCGCGAGGAAGTCTTTGGTCAGCTCCTCGCGCGTCGCCCACTTGCCCGTCGGCTTCAGCATCTCGGGGGCTTGGAACTTGCCCGACCTGTCGGCGATCGCCTTGACGACGGCCTCGTCGGTGGCCGAGCCCGCGGGGGGCTTGGCGGCCGGCGTCTTCATGACCCGTTCCGTGACGAGCTGAAGGATGAGGCCCTCGCTGAGCGCGATGTGCTCGGCCACCTCGGCGACCGACCAGCGGTCGGGGGCGGGCTTGTATTTCCACTGCGCCTCGGACATCCCCTCGATTGAAGCGAGGAACTTGGCGCGCGTCTCTTCGAGGTACTTGACGGCGTCGTCGCGCTCCTTCTGCGTGAGCGCCTCGGCGCCGGACGAGGGGACGGCGACGGCGACGAAGAGGCAGAGCGCGACGGCTAAACTCAACAGGTGGCGCCCGTGGCGGGCGCGGGTTCTCGCGTGCATGAATGGAGTCCTCCGTTCGGTTCGGGGGCCGGACCATACCGGACGCCGCGTGCGCCGCAGTATACCCCGAAACTCGGCCGGCCCGTGACCAGGGAAGACGGCCGCCGAGAATGTCGGCAGCCGGATGTTGCATCAGTCCGGCGACCGGCGGCAGCCATGACATTCGCCGTGAGGCAAAGTATCCGGGCGGCGGAACCCGGCAAGGCGTACGAAGTCGCCGTCGGCGAGCACCGGCGGCGAAAATTTTTCGCGCCCCGGCGCGCCGCCCGCGGTGCTATAATCCCGCCTCCCCCTTCCCGACCGACGGCTCTCACCGGGCGTCCCGACGCGCTCCACGCGCCCGCTTGCCGGAGGTGAAGACGCGCCCCGCGCGCGAACACTTGGCCGGTAACCGACCGCCGGGACATGACCCCTGAACGATGGCAGCGTGCGGAGAACTTGGCGCGGGCGGCGCTGGAGCGCCCGCCCGCAGAGCGCGCCGACTTCCTGGCCGAGGGCAGCGCGGGCGACGCGGAGCTGCGCAGTAAGGCCGACGAGTTGCTCTCGTTCTACGCGCGGGCCGAGGCCGCGGACACCGTCGGTCTGTCGAACGGCGAGGGCGCAGGCGGGCCGGTGTCTACCGCCCCCTTCGAGTCGCTCGCCGGGCGCGTGCTGGGCCGGTACCGTGTCGAGCGCGAGATAGGCCGCGGCGGGATGGGCGAGGTTTACCTGGCGCGCGACACGCGCCTCGACCGCCCCGTCGCGCTCAAGCTGCTGCCGCCCTCCCTCACCTCCGACCCCGCCCGCGTGCGCCGCTTCGAGCGCGAGGCGCGCGCCGCCTCCTCGCTCAACCACCCGAACATCATCACCGTCTACGACGTGGGCGAGCAGGCGGGCATGCACTACATCGTCACGGAGGTGGTGGACGGCCTCACCCTGCGCGACTGGGTGCGCGAAGAGCGCCCGCCGCTGGCCGAGCTGGCCGACGCCGTGCGGCAGGCCGCGCTCGCGCTCTCGGCGGCGCACCGCGCAGGCATCGTCCACCGCGACGTGAAGCCGGAGAACCTGATGCGGCGGCGCGACGGCTACGTCAAGGTGCTGACTTCGGCATCGCCAAGGCGCTGGCGCAGCCCGGCCCGTCCGGCGCGACCGACGAACGGGCCGCGGTGACGCAGCCCGGGCTGCTGCTCGGCACCGTCCGCTACATGTCGCCCGAGCAGGCCGCGGGCGAGGCCGTGGACGGGCGGACGGACTTGTGGAGCCTCGGCGTCGTGCTTTATGAGCTTGCCTCCGGGCGACCCCCCTTCGATCAGCCGAGCCTGACGGACACGCTCGTCGCCATCACGACGCGCGACCCGCCGCCACTCGCGGGCCTCGTGCCGCACGCGCCCGAGGCGCTGTGCCGCGTGGTCGAGCGGGCCATGCGCAAGGAGAGGGGCGAGCGCTTCGCGGCGGCCGCCGAGATGGCCGAGGCTCTGGGGGAGGTCGCGTACGCGCCCGGCCCGTCCGGTGAGGCCGGGGCGGTGATGCCGGCCAGACAGGCGGGTCGGGGTTATACCCCCGCGAGGCCGTCGGCGGGCGGCGGTATCGGGGCGCGCGGCGAGGCGCGGGTCGCCGCCCCCTCGGCGCCCACGAACCTCCCGGCGCGCACGTCGGCGCTCATCGGCCGCGAGCGCGAGTTGGCCGAAGTCACCGCGGCGCTGCGTGAGCCCGGGGCGCGGCTGCTGACGCTGACCGGCCCCGGCGGCACGGGCAAGACGCGCCTCGCCGTCGAGTCGGCGCGCTCCCTGCTCGGGGAGTTCCCCGACGGCGTCTTCGCCGTCGACCTCTCGCCGCTCTCGGACCCGGCGCTGATCGCCTCGCCCGCCGCGCAGGCGCTCGGCGTGGTGGAGCCGCCGGCCGGCTCGCTCGCCGACGCGCTGGCGCGCCACCTCTGCGGCAGGCGGCTGCTGCTCTTGCTGGACAACTTCGAGCACCTGCTCGAGGGCGCGCCGCTGGTCTCGGCGCTGCTGGCGGCCTCGGCGGGGCTTGTGGTGCTGGCGACGAGCCGCGCGCCGCTGCGGCTGAGCGCGGAGCGCGAGTACGCGGTCGAGCCGCTGGAGGTGCCGGCGTTCATGAGCCTGCCGCCCCCGGACGAGTTGGCGCGCGTCCCGGCCGTGGCGCTCTTCGTGGAGAGGGCGCGGCAGGCGAGGCCGTCGTTCGCGCTGACGGGGGGGAACGCGGGGGCGGTGGCCGAGGTCTGCCGCAGGCTCGACGGGCTGCCGCTGGCGATAGAGCTGGCCGCGGCGCGGGTGAAGATTCTGACGCCGCGTGCGATGCTCGAGCGGCTCGACCACAGTTTGAGGCTTTTGACGGGCGGGGCGAGAGACCTCCCGAACCGGCAGCAGACGATGCGGGGTGCGATCCGGTGGAGCTACGACCTGCTGGGGGAGGCGGAGCGGGCGGTGCTGCGGCGGCTGGCGGTCTTCGCCGGCGGGTGCACGCTGGAGGCGGCCGAGGCGGTCTGCGGCGGGGACGTGCTCGACGCGCTCTCCTCGCTGGTGGAGAAGAGCCTTTTGAGGCGGCGGGAGCGGGGGGAGGGCGAGGCGCGCTTCACGATGCTGGAGGTCGTGCGCGAGTTCGCGCTCGAAGCGCTGGAAGCGGGCGGCGAGGCCGAGGAGGTCAGACGCCTGCACGCGGAGTTTTACGCCGGACTGGCGGAGGACGCCGAGCCCGAGTTGCGGGCTGGGAGGTCGGCGCGGTCGTTTGAAACCCTCGAACGGGAGCATGACAATCTGCGCGCGGCGGTCGAATGGGGACTCGGGCATCAACCGGAGACCGCCCTGCGCATAGTCGGGGCGATTTACAACTTCTGGTTCAGGCGCGGGTACCTGTCCGAAGGCGTCAAATTAACAGGGCAGGCGTTGGAGAGGAGCGGCGAAGGGGCCGACGCGAAACTGCGGGCCAAAGCATGCGTAGGCATTGGCTGTCTAAGCTGGAGGCAGGGCAACCTCGGGGCGGCCGAACTGTTCACCCGGGAAGGTCTGAACCTGGCGCGTGAGGCTGATGACCGGCACTGGGCTTGCCGTTCCCTACACGTCCTGGGTGTCGTCAAAAGTCAGCAGGGCGACTTGATTCAGGCGAAGGCCTTGTCGGAAGAATGTCTGGCGCTCGCCAGAGAATTGAATGAGGGTAGGATAGTTTCATTAAAACTCAACTCTCTGGGCGAGATTGCACGGGAGCAGAAAGACTACGAAGCGGCGCGCGGGTTTTACGAAGAAGCGTTGATACTGGCCAGACATGAGTCGGCGAACCACGTAATTCCGGTTTACGCACTTAACCTGGCGTCGGTCGCCTGCCTACAGCGAGATTATCAATCCGCCATCGCGTTCGCTCTGGAAGGTCTCAAGGTCAGCGAGGAGTTCGGGGATAAGATAGTCATGGGTTCCGCGCTGGGGGTTTTTGTGGCGATAGCAGTCGCCGCCGGGGAGACGGAAAAGGCGGCGCGGCTGTGGGGCGCGGCTCAGGCAATTTTCGAGGCGGCCGATTACAAGCTGGACAAAGTCGATCAGGACTTTATAGACGGCCACGTCGCCGAGGCGCGGGGGCTCTGGGCGACGTGGCGTATGAGGCGGCGCTCCGGGAGGGGCGGGCGATGCGGCTCGAACAAGCCGTCGCGCTCGCCCGCGAGGCCCGCTAGGGCGGAGCCGTCGCGGGCCCTGGAGTAGCTAACCGAGGCCCCGGCGTCACCTTCATGCCATTCGCGACTTGGGCTAAGTACGCCTCCAGATTATTGCGCTGCTCGGCCCCTCTCGCTGCCGGGTCGGGATTGTCCGAGCGTAACTGAGGCGGCTCTACCCCGCGGCGTCGCAACTCGCGCCCGGGCGCAGCAATCCGACTCTCAGTGTGCTCACCCCTTGCTACCTTTCGTCCGGCGCGGGCAGATTTTCGCGCAGGAGCCTTGCGAGTGCCTCCCCGCCCTCCGTGAACTTCACCCCGAGGAGGACGCCCGTGCCGAGCCCCAGTTCGCTGAGCGGCCCCCAGTGGACGGCCTCGGCCTCCACCTCGACGCCCCGGCCCGCGAGTTCGACCTTCACGCGCGCCGGCAGGTGCTCCCCGCTGTGGCGCGGCCCGACGTCGACGGCCGGGATGACCACGCCCAGCCCCGACGGGCTCAGGTCGTGGGTGTGCCCGTAGAGGGTGAGCGGGCCGAGGCTCCCCGTCCCGATCTCCCGGTCAAGAATCGCGGTGCCCACCTCGACGCGGGCCTCGTAGCACGCCGCGACGCGATGCTCGCGCCGCCTGTCCCCCTTGTCGTATCCGCTCACTTCTCCCCGCCCTTCCTCACGCCGCCGGCTTGTCCGTCTCGTCCATCTCGGGCGTCAGCGCACCCACCGCGTCGATAGCCGCGCGCGTCCGCCCCGGCGTCCGGCCCTCCGCTCTCGCGCGGTCGGCAATCTCTTTGAGAGCACGCCAGACTCCGGCATCATCCCCTCGCCCTCATCACCCACAACTTTACGCCCCCTCCCCGGAAGGAGAGTAAGGGCGGCGCCGCAACCCTTGCGGGAAGAGAGACGCCGCCCTGAGTTGTGCGCCCTCCGCACCGGGCGCTGTCTCGGTTAGGAAGGCACTATCATACTCCAGCCGGCCGGCGGCTTAAAGACAAAGTTTGGGCGAGATTATTATATTTGGGCAAAGCCGGGGCCCGCCTTTTCCTTTTGCCCCTGTGACCTACGCCTGGCACCCAGCCGCAAACCGTTTGAGAACCCTCTCGATCTTGTCAAAGTCCATCGGCTTCTCGATGCAGTCCAGGCACCCGGCCTCGAACGCCTTCTGCCGACGCTCCCCCCTGCATTGCGCCGAGAACGCTACTACAGGGACGTGGCGCGAGTTCGGGTGGGCGAGTATCCGGCGGGTCGCCTCGTAGCCGTCGAGCACCGGCAGGTTTAAATCCATCAGGACGAGGTTGAAGCCGTCCCCGGCGGCATAAGCTACCGCCTCCTGCCCGTCGGCGGCCTCGACAACGACGCACCCCTGCTGCTCAAGGAACATCCGCATTAACCGGCGGGTATCGTGGTAGTCCTCCACCAACAGAACCTTCATCGCCGACGCCCTCCGATGTGCCCCGCTCAACCCCGCCCGCCCCGGTCAGCAGCCTTACCGTTTCTAACAAACGCTCGGGGTCAACGGGCTTCACCATATAGCCGACGCACCCGGCCTCCACCGCCTCAGTCCTGAACTGCATCGAGTCGTAGGCGGTCACTACCAGGACGGGTGTACCTAGAAATCCGACGTTGGAGCGGATGGCCCGCACGGCCGAAAGCCCGTCGGCGTCGGGCAGCCCTAAATCCATGAGGATGAGATCGGGGCGCATCCCGAGGGCCGCGGACACGCCCTCGATGGCGGTGCCGACGCTGGCGACGTCGCAGCCTTTCGAGGCGAGATAGGTGCTCAGCATCAGGCGCACGTCGTCGTCATCCTCGACGATGAGCACCTTCGTCCGGTTTGCAACTGCCAACGCGAAGACCTCCCCCCTTGTTTACCGCCTTCACTTACTTTCCGGGTCAGAGGCCGGAAGCCGAATGCTACTCGCCGGCTGTTGACTCGCACGATTGCCACACGCCTTCCGATTTACTTCCGGTTAAGGTTGTTCGGCGAGTAGGGTAGCAAAAAAGTGTGAACGTGGGAAATTCTTAGGGTGAGGCGGTAGCATCTCATTACGGTTTCATTCTAAATCCATTACACTATATCAATTCATTGACATAACAATGTATTGAAGTCTAGAGTGCGCCATCAAGCGGCGCAAGAACCATGAATTCTGGTTCGATTGTAGATTTCGTCGCCGTTGAGAGAGACTGCGTCACCTACGGAAAACGGTTAGCGTGCATTCGGGTAACCAAAGCGGGAGGATCTCATGAGCATTAACCACGTAAGCGAAATCAAGAGAAACAGCGCCGCGAAATTATTGTTATGCCTTGGTGTCACCGTCACGCTCTTCGCAGGGGTCACGGTGTCCGCCCGGGCTCAGTCTGGTGTCGCACAGCGGCAAGCCGAAACGGGCATCACCACCCACTACTATGCGTACAAATCCAACGCCGTCGGGAAGATGAACGCGGAGAAGAGACGCGGCAAATACGCCCGCATGTATTACGACGACGCGCGCCGGAAGTGGGCCGTGGATGTCAGCAACGGCCTGGCGAGCCCAAACAGCCAGGGGAGCACACCGACGACGAATGAGACGACGGCCTCGACCCCACAGACGGGCTCGCATATTTATTACTATAACCTCAAGTCGAATGCGGAAAGGAATCTCAGGACCGAATTGAATAGAGGCAAGAGGGCGCGAATGTTTTATGACAGCGGGCGCGGTAAATGGGCCGTCGAAGTCGCTGACGATTCGCCGGCCTCCAGTAACGCGGGGCGGACTGAATCGCAGACCACAACTGAGCCGGGCGGCCCCGGCCGTCTCCCTAACGGCGCCACCGTTCTTTATTTCCCGAACAAATCGAACGCCGAAGGGATTTACAAGGCGTCGCTGCGACAAGGCGACTGGGCGAAGATGTGGTACGACGAAAAACGTCGCGAGTGGGCGGTGGCGGTCAAGCCTCGTCTGCGTCGGTAGCGGCCAGGCCGCGTCCGTAATTTACCCTCAAATAGAGATTCGCGACGCCCGCGAACGGCCTGGGGTATTGCCTGATACGCCCAACCAGAAGGCCACGGCTTTCAGAGTTGCCGGATGTGACGCGTTCCAGCGTACTTGAAATCCAGTTCCCGGCGCCGGTGAATGCCGGTGAAATTTGCGTTTTGCCGATTATCTATCCGGATTCTTTTTGCTCTATTCCGTAGTGTTTCAAAGCCTCTCCATTCTATCGGGTAAATGCACAAGATCGACGGAAAAATCCCGATAATCCCGGGGCGCGGACTGGTTACGGCCTTGTCCAATAAGCTGCGCCTGGATTATCTAAGTTCAAAATCGATATCAACCGAGCAGGTCTCAAAAACGGCCCTCGACGTTAAGACCATTCAAAAAAACATCGAATCCTATATCGGAACGGTCGAAATACCTTTGGGTATCGTCGGCCCTCTTTTATTTAGGGGCGACGCGGAGAAGGAGGAGTTGGTGTATACCGCCGCGGGGACTTTGGAAGGCGCCCTGGTCGCAAGTATGAACCGGGGCGCAAGGGCGCTTAGTTTGAGCGGCGGCTTTACAGCAAACGTTCTTTGGCAAAGGATGACGCGCGCGCCTCTTTTTATGTTTGAAAAAGAGGAAGACGTACCAATCTTCGAGTCGTTCATCAGATCCCGCTTTGCGGAAATAAAGGAGACGGCCGAAAGCTATTCCAACCACGCCAAACTATTGGAACTCGAATGTATCTCATTCGATAATTTTGTACACGTAAAATTTGCCTACACCACAGGCGATGCTTCGGGTCAGAATATGACGACCCTTTGCACCTGGCATGCGATGATCTTTATCGTCGATAAATTTACCAGGGAGACCGGCATTCAACTGATGGACTATATCCTGGAAGGAAATGGATCCTCAGACAAGAAGATTTCCAACTATTCAACCACCAAAGGCCGAGGCGTGAATGTGACGGCGGAATGTTTTCTGACTGAAAAAGTGATGAAAGAGGTGCTGCGTACCAGCCCCGGGAAAATGATGCAGGCATTTTCACCTTCTCGTAAACTCGCAAAACTTGATGGAATGTTTGGTTACAATATTAACGTAGCCAATGCCGTCGCAGCCATCTTTGTGGCTACCGGTCAGGACCTGGCTTGTATCCACGAATCGAGCGTCGGGATATTGAACCTCCGCCCCAATGAAGATGGCCTGCACATCAGTCTCAACCTACCCAATTTGGTGATCGGTACAGTAGGCGGCGGCACTCATTTAACTAAGCAATCAGAAGGATTGAAAATTCTAAAATGTGATGGGAGCGGAAAAATCAACAGGTTCGCAAAACTCATCGCCGGCTTTGCTATGAGCCTGGAGATTTCAACATATGCCGCCGTTGTCAGCGGAGAGTTCGCCAAAGCACATGAAAAACTTGGCAGAAACAGACCCGTCGACTGGCTGGGGCGCAATGAACTTACCGGATCATTTTTAGGAAATTGTCTGAGCCATTTTGATCAGAGTGTCGTTTCCGTCGAACTCAAAGAAGATGATGCGCCGGAAGACGGCATTCTTACTCACATTGCCAAACGTGTCAGTAAGAAATTGATAGGCTTTGAATCTTTAAAATTAAGCTACAAAAACGGAACCGGCGAACTCGTCGAAAAAACGGTATTGCTGAAGTCAAAAGCGCTGGATGACGAGGTCATCAAGGGTCTCCATGTCATCGCAGCCTCGATCGATCCTGAATTATCTGATCTCATAAAGGAATACCGACACCAACTGGAATTTGAAAGCTGTCATTATAAGGAAGGTGAAGCCTATTGCTTTTTGAATAAACATGCGACGACCTACGTCCCGCAGTTTTACGGTGAATACAGGAATGAAAAACGGGAGATCTTCCTTTTTGTGATCGAACACCTCGATCCGGCACAGCTTCACTTGTTCAACTCCGGAAATTCTCCTGAGCAATGGACTCCCGTCCATATTGAAGAAGGAATCAGAACCGCCCAACACTTCCATCGATTATTTAGGGAAAAGGGTTTAATAGCGGATCGGGTAAAGTTTATCAAAAGAGAATTTGAACCCTGGAAGGCAAACCCGCTTTACAATAAGTTGGTCTCATTGTTGATCGCGGAAGAGAAAGACCCACTGAGAAAGGTCGAACTGGAAAATCTCCTGGACGCCTCACTGCACCTGGAGAAATTGAGTGAGAAGATTGCCGTTCAGAAAACCATAGTCCATAACGACTACAATCCGAGAAACATAGCAGTTCGCAAAAATGGCGCGTTGGCCGTCTACGATTGGGAACTGGCGGTTCTCGATTATCCTCACCGGGATATCGTTGAATTCCTGAGTTTCGTCTTCACCGAAGATTATACCGAGGAAGAGTTGATGAGATACCTCGATTTTCATTATCAGTTCAATCGCCCCGAAAACCCTTCCCGTTCCGATTGGTACTTAACTTATGAATACGCGATCATCGAATTTATTATTACGCGGGCTGTTTTCTACGAAGTCGCCGGCATCGTGGTCAAGTACGATTTTTCGAGGCGTGTTCTTGATAACGCTCTTAAAATGCTCCGTATTCTAAGATCCAATGATCAGCAGTCGCCGCAGATGAACCGAAGGTAAACCAGCGTCGAAGCTCGGGACGCGCCGCGCCCTGCTCGCTCACCACCGCGTTTCCGGCGTCAGGTGAGACCTGGACTCAATGATTGAATTATTCACTCATGTTTTGATCGTTCTGGTTCCGTTGATACTCACCAGTATTCTTCACATGCTGGCCGTCAAAGAAAATTGGTTGAAAGTCTCTCGAATACCCATCTGGCGGACGGGTTTTGGTGAAAATAAGACCTGGAGAGGCGTCATATTTGTTCCAACGGCGAACGCGTTATTCCTGTTGTTTATTTCTTCCCTCTTCCAACTACATCTGGCTTATCCATTTTTGTTGGGTCTTATTCTGGGATTAAGTTACCTGCTCTTCGAACTGCCCAACTCATTTTTGAAACGCAAGGCGGGAATCAAAGCGGGAGGCCATCATAGAGACCATAAGTATTTGTTTTATATTCTTGATAAAACAGATTCTTCCTTCGGAGTAACTTTGACTTACTTTTTGATTACGGGCATTACCTTGAAAATAGCCTTGGCGCTATTTCTAATCAACAGCACCACGCACGCAGGGATAGCATTTGTCCTGGTCAAACTAAGAATCAAATCCACCTTCTGATGTTCATTACGCCGTTAGATAATTTGATCGACGCAAATCTTTACGGGGCAAAGGCCGCTCACCTTTCCAAAATGAAAAGGGCGGGCTTTCCGGTACCCGACGGGTTTGTGATTTCAGCCGCGGCCTTTGTCTCCTTTTTTATAGAACAATCCGATATGACTGGCTTGATCGCCGAGCTCAGGTCTGAAGTAGAGAGGGTCGGGGCCAAGCAATACATGGTGAGAAGTTCGGCTATCGGTGAGGATTCCGATGAAAATTCATTTGCGGGACAATTGGACTCCTTTATTTCATCGAGTGAAGAATCGGAGATCATCTTTCATCTTCAAAAATGCTGGGCCTCTTATAACAAAGAAAATGTAAGGGCATATGAAAAACATAGCGGGCGGAAACTCAAAGGAATGGGCGTGATCATTCAACAATTGATCGAGCCCGATTTCGCCGGAGTTATCTTTACCCGTTCGCATTTGAAAGAAGGACGACTGCTGGTCGAATTTGTGGAAGGACACGCCGAAAAACTGGTTTCAGGGGAAAGTAACCCGAAGAGTTTTCATTACTCAAGCAAAGAAGCCTTTCATGAAAAGAACTATTTGCCGGAGCTGAAAATAGGATTGGCCGTCGCTGAACAAATTGAACAATTTTACGGTTCACCCACCGACATTGAATGGGCGATCAAAGACGGTGTTTTTTTTGTGGTTCAGGCCAGACCGATCACTTCCAGAGTTAAGGAGAAGGAGGTGTATTGGTCAAACACTAACTTGAATGAGAATTACCCCGATCCTATATCGCCGTTGCTGTATTCGATAGCACGCGATTCCTACTATCACTACTTCAAAAATCTGTCCCGGTTGTTTCGAGTGCCTCCGGAAGAAATTAGAAAGCTGGAATCCGCGTATGCCAATGTGATCGGGGTCTTCGGCTGCAAAATGTATTACAACATGAGCAGCATTCACGAAATTTTTTCCGCCTCGCCTTTCTCCCAATTATTGATCAAGTCATTCGACAACTTTGTTGGATATACCGCAGAAAACAAGAGGATTAAGAAGGATTCTCCCGCCCGGCAAAAATTATCTTTTCTTAAAGAATTCATCAGTTTGAGTTTAAGTTTGGACAGAAACGTAAATGAATTCGAAAACATAGTCGACGGCTACAGCCGCCAATCCAAGCAAGCGGTCGTCTTGGAAGACCTTCGATCGTGTTTTCATGGTTTTATTGAAACCCGCATGCACAGCTGGTACCGCGCTTCATTGGCCGATTTCTTTGCCATGACCTACCACGGGCTATTAGGGAAATTCTGTTCCGGCTATTACGGAGACGATGCAGCCGGCATTCAAAACAAGCTCATACAGGCTATCCCGGGTTTAATCAGCACTAAGCCCATTATTGAAATGTATGACGTGATCGTGAAGATCAGAAACAACAAAGAAGCCTTTGATAATTTTAAGAAACTGGGAGCCCAGGACTTCCTGGTCTGGCTCCAAGACAATAGTTCGGGTGCAACTATCTTAGCGGCGGTGAATTCCTATTTAGAAAACTGGGGTTACCGTTGCTCCGGCGAGCTCATGTTAACGTCGGAAAATTACATCGAAAGACCCGACAGTTTTATCGCGCTCTTACAACAATATGAAAAACTGCCCGACCAAAATCCCGGGAAAATCATTCAAGAGAAATTTTTGGAAGCCGCGGCTGCAAAAAAGGACTTTAGAAAAACAATTCTTAAGAAAAACTGGTGGTTTTTTCCCAAGGCCCTGCTGCAGATCGGCCTACTGAATTTCTACGTCAAAAGAGCAAGCGCTGGTATTGCTTACCGAGAACGGGTGAGACTTAAACAAGCCCTCTTGTATTTTCGGTTCAAGCAGGTGTTGCGAAGAATTGAAAAGCAATTTATTAAGAGCGGTTTAATTAAACAGGAAGGGGATATTCTGTTTTTCACATACCCTGAGATTGCTGAACATCTGACGGCTTCGTCAATGTTGTTTAAGATCGCGCCCCGGTTGACTGAGGAAAGGAAAGCAGAATTCTTACCGGCTTCGGCGTTGAATTATCCGGCTGATTTTTATACTGGCAGTGGAATATATGCCGCGCCTGCTGAAGTACTACATGAAGACAAAATCTCCGTAAAAGAAGGTTCCCTGAACGGCATGTGCGCATGCGGCGGCTTGATTGAGGGCCGGGCAAAAGTTTTATCTACCGTTTTGGAGGCCGGTAAATTGGAGAAAGGGGATATTTTGGTGACCAGGCAAACCGATCCGGGGTGGGTCGTGGTGTTCCCTCTAATAAGTGGTTTGATCGTTGAAAGGGGCGGCATGCTTTCGCACGGAGCAATTGTTTCAAGAGAGTTCGGGATACCTGCGATAGTTGGTGTTGATTCGGCAACTACGAAAATCAAAGACGGAGACCGTTTAATCTTAAATGCCAATACCGGCGAAATCACCATCTGTCAGTAGCATACTAGCGACATATATCCAACAGCGAATTCGCCCTTTTTTATTAATCGGCCTGGGGATTTTTATTTTCTTTTTTAGCCGCCCCGTTTCTGATTTTAACGTTCGTTCTTTTGTATCCTTTGGTTTACTTATTGCTTTCCTATTTGTCTTCCGCTTATACGACGACCTCCTGCAGTCCCAAAATGATAAGGGGAAACCCGACCGGAACTATACCGAACCCGCAGCACGAAAAACACTTCTCTATTATTTGATCGCTTTCTTAGGGGTCTTATTGTGTATCGCCATTTTCATTTCTGTGTATGTTGCTTTTTTGTTGATCTGTTTCATAACGATCAATCACCTGCTCTACTTATTGTTTATTAACAATAAGCCGGCCGCCGGATTGCTCCCACTGTTAAAATATCCCTTCGTTTACATTCTGCTGCAATTCACTGATCTTTCAGCACTGGTTATCTGGGTGCAACTTGTAGTACTTGCGGTGTCATTGTTCTTCGCTTTTGTTGCTTTTGAGAGCATGGAAGACACAACATTTCCCGTTCCGATAAAATACTCCTATGTTTTGCAAATCCTCTCTTTCGCACTCATCCTCGTTTGGAAGGTAAACGGAATCAGCATCCTTTCCTTTTCGCTTCTCTTGTCCTCGTCAATGGTCTGGACCTTCTTTCGGATGAAGGCCCATCCCTATATGTACCTGTTGTGTTTTTTAGTATTTAAGATAATGATTGACGAATCATGACGTTTAATCCTTCCGATAGAATTCAGGAATTAATGAATCCCGCCCATTTTCAATATGAGACAGTCAATTGTTATCTGTGTGGAAAAAACGAATGCACTGAATTTCTAATCGGTGAGGACGACTTGACGGGAAAGGACGGGAAGTTTCTTTACGTTAAATGTGACGGCTGTGAGCTAGTCTATCAAAACCCTCGATTGAACCTCGGCGCAATTAAAGAATTTTATGATGGTGAATATATCGCCCATAGAAAGAAGAAGGATTGGGGCGTATTGACGCCTTTGTATGAATGGGCGATGAACAAGCTCGACCGCGACAAAGAGAGATTGGTGAAAAAGTATTTTCCGGTAAATAGAAGTACAAGGCTGCTGGATGTTGGCTGTGCCGTCGGAACCTTTCTGCTGCACATGAATAAGAAGTATGACTGCAAAATCTCCGGTGTTGATTTCAAGGAAGGACTCGATTACCCGGGTTTCAACAGGATCGATTTTCATGAAGGCGTTTTTTATGATCAGAACATTCCCCCAGAATCCATGGATCTCATCACGATGTGGCATTTCTTTGAACACGACTATGATCCGCGGAGAAGCCTTGAGACGGCCAGGAGGGTGTTGACCCAAAACGGCAAACTAATTATTGAAGTGCCCCGCTTGGATTCCTTTACTTTCAAGCTATTCAAAAATAAATGGCCGGGGGTGCAGGCGCCGCAGCACACCGCCTTGTATACAAGAAAAACCCTGAGTGAAATCCTGGAAACGAGTGGTTTTGAAATTGAAGCCTATTTGCCCTATGGAGCATTTCCGCCTTACTTTTACATTTTCACGGGGACTTATTTTAAGTTGATAGGGAAGGGTTTGAATCTCGACCGCATTATCGTCCCTTATTTTCTGGGACAATTTCTGTTGTCTCCGATTCTCCTTTTCAAGAATTATCTAAACCTATCGATGCAAACGGTTGTATGCAAAAAAAGCTGGTAAAGATTTATCGAGTATGTTTCGGCTTTTTGCTCATTACGATTATGGGGGTCGTCGCCCTATCCTTGCGAATCATCTCTTTCGGCAGGTTGACGAATTTTAATCGGAAGTATTTTGTCCCCGTCTTTTCGAAGTTCATTCTATTCTGCATCGGGATAAGAGTGGATAATAGGCTGAGACTAGAAGAGGCAGAACGCCCGCATTTTTATACCTTCAATCACAATTCATATTTGGATGCTTTCATATTAATGTGTCTGGGTTTGACGAATACGCGGTTCTTGATGAGTGAAAAAATGCTTTATTACCTTCCCGTGACACTGGTGGCATTATCCATCGGCGTGTTGTACATCCCGACGAAAGAAAACAGAGAAAGGCGTCTTAACTTTTTTATTGATTTGGCCGAACGGATAAAACGGGAAAGGGTGAGCATAGCGGGATCTTCCGAAGGTGTCGGGGGTAAATTTAATACGATCAGCGAATTCAACAGAGGGGTCTATCACATGGCCCTGGTAAGCGACATGCCGATCGTGGCTATTTTCATCCACACCCCCGTGGAATCAAATCCCTATCACGATTTCAGACCGATCAAAAGCGGCACCGTTCGGATGGAACTGATCGACATCATCCCCACGGCCCAGTGGAAATTGGAGAACCTGGATACACATATTGAAGAAGTAAGAAGGATGTACGTTGAAAAATTCAATTCCTGCAGCGAAGTAAAAATCACCTGATGAAACCTAAACTCAACTCAAATAACCTGAAAGCCCTTTCCTATTTAGCCGGCCCCTTGATCCTGCTCGCCTCAGCTGCGTTTTTGTATACATTAAACGGTCGTATTTCTTATCTACTCGGGACGATCCTGCTTTCAGTTTTCTTCACGCAGACATTTATTCTGCTGCATGAATGCGGACATCTGAACTACTTTGAAAACAAAGCCACGAACAAAATTTTCGGCCACGTATTCGGTTTGTTGTCGGGTATTCCTTTTTATACCTGGCGGCATATGCATAACCTCCATCACCGCTGGACCGGTTGGCGCGACCTTGATCCGACGACGGAAAAAACGGTCAAACCGGGCGAATCAAAGATTACCCAACTCATCGTCAACACCTGCTGGTGGCTTTTTATTCCTATTTTTTACCTGAGCTACCTGTTCAGCAATTATTGGAATCTGTGGAAAATAAAACGATTTGTGCCGCCCCATGTTTTGAATCTTGCGATAATAAATGTATCCCTTTACCTTTCGTTTTATTTCTTCGTCGTTTACTTCTTCCCGGCGTTCGTTCTTTATTACCTTTTACCCGCTTTTGTTCTTAGTTTTGTGTGGAAGGAACTCCTCATCATGACTCAACATACTCATATTGAAATACCTGTATCTGAAGGGGCGGACGTACGGCCCATCCCTTTTACGGAACAAGTAAAATACACCAGGAGTTTTTATACTTTCCCATTTTTTGCACGGTACTTTCTTCTTAATTTCAATTTACACGAAGTCCACCACGCCTACCCCGGATTACCCGCTTATCGGCTGGACAAGATCGACCTGGATATTCCTCGAAAGCCCAAATTCTCCGAATGGCTGATCAAGGCGAAATCTATGAAGGGAGAGGATTACATTTTCAGAACATCAAAGCGCACCGGAATAAAGTTCTGAACAATTTGAAGCGGCTTTGACGGGTAGTGATGCTATGAAGCAGGCACCTCCGGCTCACGAGTGAGCTGCGATAGACTCACGTTGCGCATGAGATCGCACGAGGGGTTGCCTATGGCGATCTATTTTCGGCGGGTAAGCAGCGGTTCCTCGGGATCAGTAAAGCGGCTCGCGCCTGCGCGCTACCTGCTGGTGAAGGCGGCGCACACGGCGGCCAAGCGCGACGAGAGACTTGGACAGTTTTACCGCCGGCTGGTCTACCGCCGGGGGCGGCGAAGGCGAAGGTGGCGAAGGTGTCGGACTCGTGACGAAACAGGAAGGGTGTGCTTGACACACGTGCATGCTTCATAGATGAGGCGCAGGAAGGTCTCCCCCCAGAGGTTCTGCGAGCGGGCCAGTTGCGGCTTACGGCAGGCCGAGACGGCGACAGGTATCGAGCGCGTGCCCGCGCAAACCGCAGCCGTGAGCACCGAGAAGCGGTCTTGCCACGCCGTCCAGTCCAGCGCCAAGAGCAGCGGGCCGGGGCCGAGCAGTCGCAGCAGTTGCTCGGTAAGGAGCCAGTCGTCGAAGCGGTCATTACGCAGGAAGCGGTAGAGCCGGTTGAGGGCCGAGCCGAGTTGCACGTCTGTTAGGCAGGCGAGTTGGCCGGCGATGGCGAAGCTCGAAGCCTGGGCGGCCTGGCAGAGGGCCGCCACGAGCGCGGCGCAGGTCTTCTGTTGCGAGCGGCGGAAGGGTCTTAACAAAGAAGAGAGGACCGGGTAGCATCTGAGCGGGTTCATGGCTCTGTCTCCGGTAAAAGTTAGGCTTTGACACCCGCACTCCTCCCACAGAGCGGTGAACCCTTCCTTATTCCTCCCGCAAAAGTGATAAGCGGTCAGGGCGGATAACCATTGACTTTCTAACGAACTTCGCATAGAAACATCTGCCAAACGTGGTGCCGCTCGAACGATGTTTCTCTTTGAGGTCTCGTCCATCTCATCCAACCTGCCGTCCGCCGAGGCGAGAGAGTGTTGCGCGTATGAAGAAGACCGTTCGCATCAACGTCAACGGGACGACGCATCAGCATGAAGTCGAGCCGCGACTGCTGCTCGTCCACTACCTCAGAGACGTGCTCGGCCTGACCGGCACGCACGTCGGCTGCGAGACTTCGCTGTGCGGCGCGTGCACGGTTAGCATCGACGGCCAAGTCAGCAAGTCCTGCACGGTGCTCACGGTGCAGGCCGACGGCTGCGAAGTGACCACCATCGAGGGGCTGGCCGCGGAAGGCGGCGAACTGCACCCCGTGCAGGAGGGGTTCTGGGAGCGGCACGGGCTGCAATGCGGCTACTGCACGCCCGGCATGATCTTGACGGCGGCGCAACTCCTGGAGCGCAACCCCAACCCGTCGCGCGCCGAAATACGACACGGGCTCGAAGGAAATCTGTGCCGCTGCACCGGCTACCAACACATCGTTGAAGCCGTCGAGCACGCGGCGAAAGTCCGCGCCTCCGCGCGCGGCGCGGATGGCCGGAGTTAACCCGGGAGGTTCTATGGCTCGATACGTGGGACAGAGGGTGAAGCGGACCGAAGACCCCCGGCTCATCAAAGGGCTCGCCCACTACGTGGACGACATCAAGCTGCCGGACACGCTGCATGTTACGTTCGTGCGCTCTATCTACGCGCACGCGCGCCTGGCCGGGGTTGACGTGAGCGAGGCCGCGAAGGCGCCGGGCGTGGTCGCCGTCTACACGGGCCGGGACGTGGCCGGCGCGGTGGGGCCGGTGCCGTGCGCGAGCACGCTGCCCGGCACGCAGGCGCCGGAGCACAAGGTGCTCGCCACAGACAAAGTCTATTTCGTGGGCCACCCCATTGCGTGCGTCGTCGCCACCGACGCTTATGCGGCGCGCGACGCCGCAGACCTGGTCGTCGTCGATTACGAAGAGCTGACGGTCTTCGTTGACCCCGTGGCCGCGACGGGGGGCGGCGCGGCCATTCACGAACTGTTCCCGGATAATGTCGCGTACAAGTTGACGGCCGGCGAGGGCGACATCGAGGCGGCCTTCGCCGCGGCAGACCGCCGTCTCACACAGCGCGTGCTCAACCAGAGGCTCGCGCCCGTCGCGATGGAGCCGCGCGGCGTGCTCGCGCGCTACCTCGCGGGCGAGGGCGAGTTGACCGTCTGGACTTCCACGCAGATACCGCACCTCGTCAGGACGCAGCTCGCGCTGATGCTCGGCGTCGCGGAGAACCGCGTGCGCGTGATAGCGCCGGAGGTCGGCGGCGGCTTCGGCTCGAAGCTGAACGTGTACGCGGAGGAGGCGCTGCTCGGCTGGATAGCGATCAAGCTCGGCCGTCCGGTCAAGTGGATCGAGTCGCGGCGCGAGAACATGCAGGCGACCATCCACGGGCGCGGGCAGGTCGGCGAGATCGAAATCGGGTGCCGCGAAGACGGCACGGTCACCGGGCTGCGCTACACCGTCTACGCAGACCTCGGCGCCTACTACCAACTGCTCACGCCGGCCATCCCGACGCTGACGGGGCTGATGCTCTCGGGCTGTTACAAGATTCCGGCCATCCAGATCAACGTCACCGGAGTCTTCACGAACAAGATGGCGACCGACGCCTACAGGGGCGCGGGCCGCCCCGAGGCGACCTACGTCGTCGAGCGCGCGATGGACTTGGTCGCCGCCGAACTGGGCATCGACCCGGTCGAGGTCAGGCGCCGGAACTTCCCCGCCCCGTCGGAGTTCCCCTTCAAGACCGCCACGGGCCTCTCCTACGACAGCGGCGACTACGAGGCGACGCTCTCGAAGGCGCTGGCTAACGTCGGCTACGAAGAGCTGCGCGCCGAGCAGCGGCGGGCGCGCGCCGAGGGGCGGCTCGTCGGCATCGGGGTCTCGACCTACGTCGAGATTTGCGCGATGGGGCCTTCGCAGGCGATGGCCGCCGGCGGCTGGGAGAGCGCGACCGTGCGCATCGAGCCGACGTGCAAAGTCACAGTCCTGACGGGAGCCTCGCCGCACGGGCAGGGGCAGGAGACGAGCTTCGCGCAGCTCGTAGGCGACGAGTTGGGCGTGGACATCAACGACGTGACCGTCATCCACGGCGACACGTCAATTGTGCAGTACGGCATCGGAACTTTCGGCAGCCGCGCGACGGCCGTCGGCGGCGCCGCCGTCTACTTCTGCGTGCAAAAACTGAAGGAGAAGGCGACGAAGATCGCCGCCCACCTGCTCGGCGCGTCCGCCGAGGACGTGGTCTTTGCGAACGGGAGGTTCTCGCTGAAGAGCGCGCGGCGGAAGACGGCCGACGCGGCCGACGCGGCCGACCCGACGGAGGTCTCCGCGCCCGTCCTCCCCGCCGGCCAAGACCCGGCCAGCGTCCTGCCCACGCCCGACACCGAAAGCGCCGCCAGCGTCGCGCTGCAAGATGTGGCGCTCGCCGCGCACCACGCGAAGAAGTTGCCGCCCGACACGGAGCCGGGGCTCTCGGCCACACACTTCTTCGAGCCGAAGAATTTCACCTTCCCCTTCGGCGCGCACATCGCCGTCGTCGAGGTTGACGCCGAAACGGGGGAGATAAGTCTTCGGCGCTACGTCGCCGTGGACGACTGCGGGCGCGTCATCAACCCGATGCTCGTTGACGGTCAGGTGCAGGGCGGCATCGTGCAGGCGATAGGCCAGGCGCTCTACGAAGAGGTCGTCTATGACGAGCAGGGGCAGCTCGCCACGGGGACGCTGATGGACTACGCCGTGCCCCGCGCTTCCATGATCCCCTGGCTCGAACTCGACCGCACGGAGACGCCCACGGACGTGAACCCGATGGGCGTCAAGGGCGCGGGCGAGGCCGGCACCATCGGCGCGACGCCCGCCATCGTCAACGCGGTGGTAGACGCCCTCTCGCCCTTCGGCGTCCGCCACCTCGACATGCCCATCAGGCCCGAGACGGTCTGGCGAACGCTCGACGGCCGCCGGCAGTGACGGCGGCACGCTCGCTCTCAACTCTACGACGCTCACCGAGGAGGAAGAGATGATTCCCGCCCAATTCGATTACGCGGCGCCGCAGACGCTTGAAGAGGCCGTCGCGGTGCTGGCCGAGCACGGCCCGGACGCGAAGATTCTAGCCGGCGGGCATAGCCTCATCCCCGCCATGAAGCTCAGGCTCGCGCAGCCCGCCGTGCTCATCGACATCGGGCGCATCAAAGACCTCGCCTACATACGCGAGGAGGGCGGCCGGGTACACGTCGGGGCCATGACCACGCACTATCAACTCGAATCGTCCGCGCGCCTGCGCGAAGTCTGCCCGCTGCTGCCCGAGTGCGCCGCCACGATCGGCGACGTGCAGGTGCGCAACAGGGGAACCATCGGCGGCAGCCTCGCCCACGCAGACCCCGCGGCCGACTGGCCGGCGGCCGTCATCGCGCTGCGAGCCGAACTGTCGGCCGTGAGCGCCCGCGGCGAGCGAACCATCCCCGCCTCGGACTTCTTCGTGGACATGCTCACCACCGCCCTCGCCCCCGAAGAGGTGCTCCGTGAAATAAGGTTTGCGCCATCGCCCGCGCGCACGGGGCAGGCTTACCTCAAGGTGCGCCAGCCCGCGTCCGGCTTCGCCGTCGTCGGCGTCGCCGTCAGCCTCACGCTCGACGCCGCGGGCCGGTGTGCGTCCGTCGGCGTGGGCATCACGGGCCTTGCCGCGAAGGCTTACCGCGCCGAGCAGGTGGAGAACGCGCTGGTCGGCTCGATGCCCGAGGCGGAGACGCTCCGCGCTGCCGCCGCGCACGCCGCCGACGGCGTCGAGGCGAACGGCGACATCTACGCTTCAGCCGACTACAGAATCCATCTCGCGCGCGTCTACACGCGTAGGGCGCTCGCAACCGCCGCGGCGCGCGCCGCGTGACCATTTTCGACAGTCCGGCTTCCAAACTCAACCGCTACGGATGAAGATCGAAGGGACAAACGAACTGCGCGCCACCCGCGAGCGCGTCTACAGGGCGCTGACCGACCCGGAGGTTCTGCGCAGATGTATACCGGGCTGCGAACGCCTGGAGCAGACGGGCGAGAACGCTTATTCCGCCACGCTGCGCGTCGGCGTCGGCGCCGTCAGGGGAGTCTTCAGCGGCAACATCCGGCTCGACGACCTGCGCCCGCCTTCGCATTACCGCATAGTGGTTGACGGCAAGGGGCAGCCCGGATTCGTGAAGGGCGTGGGCGACCTCGACCTGGAGGAGAATGAAAACCTGACCGTGGTCAGGTACGCCGGCGACGTACAGGCCGGCGGCACGCTCGCCAGCGTCGGGCAGCGTTTGATTCAGGGCGCGGCCAAGATGATGGCGTCGCAATTCTTCACCGCGCTCGAGGCCGAGGTCAGCACGGCCGAGGGCGAGCCCCCGCCCGAGCACAACTTTTTTCGAGCAGCCCTGAGATGGCTCTCAGGGCTGCTGCGAAGACTCTTCCAGGTGCGAACGGGATCGACGCGTTAAGGCGGGGCGCTCACGTGTAGATTGCCGATCTGCCCGCGGCTTCTCGAAAGGCCCGCCGTCGGGCTGTTCAAGGAACCCGCTGCGGATGAGGTAGGAGAAGTACGTACCGAGCAGTTCGTCGTCGGCCGCCGGGCAGGTAATGGCGGTGCCCGCCAGACCCTCAAGGGTGTTCCGGCAGTCGAACTCCGGTATCTTCGCCCGCGAGTAGATTTCGGGGATGCACGCCTGCCGCTCCGGCACCCGCTCCGTGAAGAAGGGCAGCAGGGGGGCGAGGGCGCTGTCGGACGTGGCGCGGACGAAGTCCGACAGCGCCCTCTGCCACTCCTCGTACGGGGCCAGCCGGAGGCCGTAGCCGAAGGAGCGCATCCACTCCAGCAAGTTGCGCCAGTAGAGCGGGCGAGGGTTGGTCAGGTGAAACGTCTTCCCGAGTGAGCCGTCACTCCTTGACAGGCGGACGATGGCCCGGCTGACGTAATCGACCGGCACCATGTCGAGCGGGATGTCCAACTCGGGGGCGACGCCGAGTTGGATGCAGCCCTTTATCAATCTGCACAGAAGGTCGTCCGTATTCCAGATGCCCGTGCGGCTGTGCCCGCTGATCAGCCCCGGCCTGTAGACGCACACGGGGAGGCCGTGCGCCCGTGCGCCCGCCACCATATCCTCCGCGGCCCGTTTACTCTGCGCGTAGCCGAAGCCGAGGTAGAGGCTGTCGGAGCGGCCCGGCTGTTGGTGTTCGTAGACGACCCGCTCCGTGAGGTTGTCGGCGGAATAGAAGATGCCGAGAGTCGAGATGAAGTGCACCGGCTTCATTCTGACGCAGCTTGAGAGGCGTAGGACTTCCTGCGTGCCGAAGACGTTGGCTGCCCAGAGCGCGGAGTAAGGGAAGAGATAGTTGACGAGCGCGCCGCTGTGATAGACGGCGTCCACCTCGCCCGCGAGCGCCTGAAACTCTCGGGGCGAGAGGCCGAGCATCGGCCGCCCCAGATCGGCCGCGACGGCGACGATTCTCGGCACGAAGGCGTCGTCCCAAAGCGAGTACGCCTCAAGGCTCTCGCGGATCCGGCTCTGGCCCGCCGCCGCGTTGGGGCAGCGGACGAGGCAATAGATTTTGGCCTCCGTCTGCTGTAGAAATTCGTGCAGGAGGAAAGAGCCCAGGTAGCCCGTCGCCCCGGTCAGAAGCACCGAGGCCGGCTCCATCAGGTGTGTCGGAGGCACCCCGCCGGAGAAGATGGAAGGGTCGAGCGCCTCTTCGCCCGGCGAGTCTCGGCGCGCGCCGCCGCCCGCATCTGCGTCTTCGTCGGCGACCTCGCCGTGAAAGCCGTTATGCCGCGCGAGGTAGGAGGCCAGCGCCTTGATACTCTTATGCTCGTAAAGGATCGTGGGCGCGAGAGAGCGGTTGATCCAGTTCTCAAGCGCCCCGGCCATCTCGACCCCGTGCAGCGAGTCGAGGCCGTAATTTATCAGCGGCTCCCGCTCGTCTATCGCGTCGGGGCTGACGCCGATGATCGCGGCGAGGTGGGAGATGAGCCAGGCTTGAATCTCTTCCGCCGCTCGGGCGCGGGGTTCGTGAGCCTCCCGGGCGTCGGGCGGTGTGCCGTCGGGCAGGTCAGGCGGGCTGCGGCGCGTGTCGTTCATGAGTCGCTCCTCCGACCTGCTCCAAAGTCCCGTCGAGAAATGCCTCACGGCACGCGCCGCGGCGCACCTTGCTGCTGGAAGTCTTCGGGAGTGTCCCGGCCTTGATTAAGGCGAGGGCGTGAAGCTGTACGTCGTGCTGCTCGGCCACCGCGCGGCGGACGACCATCTGCACGGCTTCGAGTTCGGACGGGAGGCGGGCGCCCGGGCCGTCGTCCCCGTTCGAACCCCTGTGGCGGCGCTCCCGCCCCCGAAGCGGTTCGACTTCCGCCACCACCACCAGCCGCTCCTCGCCCAACACGCCCACAGAGAAAGCCGCCGTACACCCGCGCCTGATGAGGGGGTGGCTCTTCTCGACGGTGAACTCGATGTCCTGCGGGTAGTGGTTGCGCCCGGCGATGATGATCAGGTCTTTGAGGCGGCCCGTAATGAGCAACTCGCCGTCCCGCATAAATCCTAGATCGCCCGTCCGCAAAAACGGGCCCTCGCCGGTGTCGGCCAAGCGGGCCTCGAAGGTCTGCCTCGTTACTTCGGGCTTGCCCCAGTACCCGCGCGCGATGCTCGGGCCCGATACCCACACTTCGCCGACCCGGTCGGGCGGGCACGGGGTCAGCGACGACGGGTCGACGATTAAGACCTTCTGCCCGAGAAAGGCGCGGCCGCAGCTCACGAGCACGGCCACGTCATCGCCCTCGGCCGGGGACGCGTCCGCCGCCGTGTGCTCCTCCAGACAGGAACGTTTGACGGCGTGGTAGCCGGGGCGACCCTCCCCGCCCGCGCCCGAGACGAGGAGCGTTGCCTCCGCGAGCCCGTAACACGGGTAGAACGCCCCGCGCCGGAAGCCGTAAGGCGCGAAAGTCTCCGCGAAGCTTTCGAGCGTCTCACGGCGAATCGGCTCCGCCCCGTTAAAGGCTATCTGCCAGCGCCCGAGTTCGAGGCCCGCGCGTTGCTCCGCGTTGGTGTTGCGCACGCAGAGGTCGTAGGCGAAGTTCGGCCCGCCGCTGGTGGTCGCCTTGAAGCGCGAGATCGCACGCAGCCAGTTGATAGGTCTTTGCAGGAAGGCCGCCGGGGACATGAGAACACAGTACGCGCCGAGGTAGAGCGTGTGCAGCATATTCCCGATGAGGCCCAAGTCGTGGTAGAGGGGCAGCCAGCTGACGAAGGTCGCCTCTTCGTTCTGCCCGATGGCCGCCCGTATCATCTCCTCGTTGTGAAGCAGATTGCCGTGACTGACCATCACGCCTTTCGGGGCCGCCGTAGACCCGGAAGTGTATTGCAGCAAGGCCAGACTCTCGGCGCGCAGCCCCGGCTCGGCCCACTCCTGCGACATGTCGTGCGAAGGATTGTCGCTCGCCAGCCAAGGCATGCTGGTAAGGTCGTCGGCCATAGCGAAGAGGCTGCCTGCCCTATAGAGGATGGAAGAGGTCGTGAGCACCGCCGAAGGCTGCGCGTCGCGCACGATGGATTGAATCTTCGAAAGGGAGCGGTGCAGCCGCGGCGGGTACGCGGGCACAGCCGCCGCGCCTGCGTAGAGGCAGCCGAAGAACGCGGCCAGGTACTCCAGCCCCGGCGGGTACAGCAGAAGGACGCGCCCCCCGCCAGCGCCCATCTGCTGAAGCTGCGCGCCGATGGCACGCGCCTGCTGATCCAGCTCCGCGTAGGTGAGACTGACTTCTTCCGTTTCCCCGTCGGCCAGGAACGTATAGGCCCTTTTGCCCGGCTGGTTGAGCGCCCTCGCACGCAGAAGATCGACCAGCGTGGCACAATCGTAAGGCGTCTTCGGAAGTATTACGCTCGCCATGGGAAGATCTCTGCCGACTGCCCGGTGTGAGTTGTCAGGAGGCTGAATCCCCGCGCCGCGCACGCGCCCTCCGCCCGGCGGGCGAAGGTGAGAGGGCGGCGCGGGGGCATTCGCTGGCCGCGAAAAGCGAAGGCCGCCGCCGGGACAGGCTGACGAAACGGGCTTGACGCGACGACGCATGACTAATGCTGTGCGAGCCCGCCGAGTGCTGATACGGGGCGAGCAGGCCGCCCGCCTCGGCGGTGGCCGCGCCACGTGAGATAAGCCCAGCCTGCGCCGCCGCCGGGGCGACGGCCCGCAACCCTTTCAAGCTATGCGCGGGCGATTCCGCAAACTCCTCAGCTCCCTCGCCCGCTAGACCGCCTCCCTCAGCAACTTGACGACGTGTTGCCCGCCCTCGAAATGTGGCAGCGGCGCGATGTCCCTCTCGGCGATGCCGATTTCCTCGACCGCAAGGGTGGGGAAGTGCGCGCGGTCGAAGACCTCGTGTAGGTTGGACTCGCACGTCGGGGGCAGCGCGACTTCCGGGCCGACTTCGGTCGCCTTGCCTTTGGCGAGGATGAAGCGGTAGCTCTCGCCGGGCGCGAGCGTGACCACCTTCCAGGGCTCCTGTTCCCCGCTCATGTGGCGGCGGCGGTGGTAAATCTTCATCGTATCGTCGCTCGTGTTATGCACCTGCGCGTGCGCCGAGCGGATGTCGCCATGCCAGTCGAGCGACTTCACCGTCAGGCCGTCGTGCGAGATTTCGTCCACGGTCGGCACCGGCGCGTTCGGCGGCATGAGTTTGAAATGCGCGTCACGGCCGCACTTCAGGCACTCGCCCGTCTCGCCGAGGCCGTGCGTCTGCGCGTTCAGGCCGTAGCGCGACACCAGCTCGGCGCCGCACCCGCGGCAGTAGGTGTTGGAGAAGGGCGTGTCGTAGACATTCCCCAGATAGACGTGCTCCAGCCCCATTTCCAACCCGACCTCGCGCGCCCTGACCAGCCGCGGGACGGGCGTGCGGATCGTGTCGCGCATCCTGTAGTCCGGGTGGAAGCGGACGTAGTGGACGGGCACGGTCGAGTCAAGCTCGGTCAGAACCCACTCAGCCACCTGGCGGGCGGACGTTTCGTTGTCACTGATGTCCGTGATCATCAGGGTGCTCACCTCGACGTGCTTGCCCGCCTTGAAGACCTGCTTGGTGGCTTCGAGTACGGGCTCAAGGCGCCCCTTGGTGAACTGCCGGTAGTAGACCGGATCCATGGACTTCACGGAGATCGAGAAGATGTCTATATACGGGAGCAGCTCCTCGACGGCCTCGGCCGTGATGTAGAAGGCTGACTTGTAAAGATTAATCAGCCCCGCCTCCTGCCCGAGCTTGGCTGTGTCGCGCACGAACTCGTGCCACACTACCGGGTCGTTGTAAGTCCAGGAAAGGCACCTGATCCCGTGCCTGAGCGCCATTTCGACCACGCCCTCCGGCGTGTAGTAGTAAACGTCCCTGTCGGAGACGTACTTGGCCTGTGAGGTCTTCCAGTTGTGACAGTAGGAGCAGTTCATCATACAGCCGATGTTGCCCATCGAAAGTATGCGCTCACCAGGCGAGTAGTGGTTGACGGCTTCTGTCTCGATGGTCTCCTCGGTCGCGTGTACGCTCTTACCATAGTTGAGGCTGACCAGGCGGCCGCCACGGTTAGCGCGCACTCCGCAAAACCCGTGCTGCCCCTCCTTCATCACGCAGTTGCGTGGAGACAGGTGGCAGCGAACCGAGCCGTTGTCCAGGATTTCCTCAAGTGAAGCAGGGTGGGAAGTTTCTCTCCATCGCGACATGGCGATTCTCCTTTCTTCTGAGAAGGCGCAGAGCCTTCCGGGCGGGTGACCCTAAATTGTTCGCCCAAGGCACTAATTACTGTCGTGAGAGATGGGCGAATAGGGGGCAGCAAACGGTCCGGCAAACGAGCGGTACGTGAGTGATTAGACCGGCGATGTCTTCTCAGAAGGGTTGAGGATTGTTGTAAGGCACTATGAAGTCGCCTGACGCGTCAGCGAGGGCTTTACCACGACACGGCGCGCTTCAAATCTTACGACCAGACACTACTGCTCTATAAGGGTGCTTCACGTCTCCTCTGTCCCGAACAATCTCACGGGATTGTTCCGGCGCATCAATTCAGATACGCCCGAGGCAACACCACCGTTATCACCTAAATGAGCGCGTCTAACCCCTTGGTCGGCTATTGCTGGGTTACTAACCGCCCTGCATCATACACCCGTTTCGCGCATTGTCAATGCTTTGCCGAATGCCGTCCTGAAGACGGCGGGCTACTACAATCTGCGGCTAGACGCCGCGGGCGGTCGAGAGTCCGCGGTCGGCCTCGACCGTTTTGGTGAACTCGCTGACGGCCTTCGCTTGGTACTGGTAGCGCGCTAAGCTAAGGGCTTGCGCCTGCGCCCACAGTTCCGGGATGTCGCATAAGTCCTTCGTATCCAGGGAAGTCTGCTCGAAGAGCCGCCGCCGCTTCTTCACCTCCCGCAGGCATTGCTTCGTCTTGTGCTTACGTCGCTTCTTCTTGAGCAGCCCCTCCTCGCGCCAGATGTGGTGCCGCGCCTTCCCCGAGTGCGCGAGGCCGTAGTCGCGCTTCATCCTCGAAGCGCCCCACGAGGGCAGCCTCAGCTTGAGCGAGACGGTGCGACGGCGGCGCGCCGCCGTGACGCCGCGGCGCGGGTTGAGCGGGGCGCGGCGGCGGTCTTCGAGCCTGTGGAGCGAGCCCGGGTTGGTTCCGTCTCCCAAGTTGGAGTGGGAAATTATTTGACAGAGTTTTAAATTCGTGGTAAAGACTGCGCTTGTCTCACGCGAGTCGAAGTTGTCTTCAAGCTATGAAGGCAATGTTCTTTTCAAAAGCCCCCACAAGCATCTCCTACAATAGAGGTTAACTGGTAAGGAGAGTCACCGATGGTTATCCGTAAGGGAATCGACGTTTTCGAGCGTTGCGACCCTATCGGACTGTCATCCGTGGTCATCCTTATCCCAGCGTTCATTTCAAGTCAGGAAAAGGTTACCGAACGGGGTAGCCGCCTGACGTGTGTCCAACTCCACCTCGTAAAGTCTGGCCTTCGGTAAACACAGTGGGCCCGAGGTTCGGGCCCTGAGAAAAGACTTTAGTCAGGAAAGGAGACCCTCATGATACCTTTGCTTGTTGCTCATGCGCTTCTCGCCGGGGGCGGCGGTCATGGTAGTTCGGCGGCCGGGGGGGCGCACGCCGCGGGGCCTGCGCATGCCGCCTTGGCTGGCCCCGCGCATGCCGCTTTAGCCGGGCCTGGGCACGCCGCTTTAGCCGGGCCTGCTCATGCTGCTTTAGCCGGGCCTGCGCACGGTGCTCTAGCCGGGCCTGCGCATGCGGCGGGGGCGGGGCCTGGGCACGCCGCTTTGGCCGGGCCTGCGCACGCGGCAGGAGCGGCGCACGCGGCTGCGGCGCACTCTGGGCTGCTGCGCGGGTTCTAGACACCGGAACCAGAGGAGCAGCACGCTGCAAACCTGGATCGGGCGGGCTGCCGCATACATTAAAGCGTGTGCGGCAGTTCGCGTGATTCAGAAATCGTTCCGCTGTCACTCCGGGATACTTCGCACGGCCGCCTTGACAGGGCGGCGGTGCCAAGCGCGTATGAAGTTTACGCCCGGACTGAGCTTTGAAGCGAACAGATTCTTCTGGGAGGGAGAATTATGCCGACGAGAAGGTCGAGAGAATCCCAAGAGGAAGTAGCGAGGCGCACCGTTCTTGCTAACATGGAGCACATCAGGTCAATCGGTGAGGCGCTCGTCAGGGCCGCCGATACTTACTCCACGGAGCACAAGGCCGCGGACGCGTCGGGCGATTGGCGAGATGATTTTGCGCGGAACTTAGACGAGGCCATCAAGGAGTTTCATCGCTCGCTGGCGGCCTCGGCGAAAAGGGTCGCGGACGTTTACTACAGCTCCGACCGCGAGGAGGAGAGTCCCGTGTCCAGCAGGAAGTCTGGCTCCAAGTCGCAGGAGAAGCGGGACGCTGATATTGCGACGTAAAAGGCGGCCGAAGCTGTGGCGGAAAGAGGTTCGGAACTCGGTTAGAAGAGAGAAGGTAGTTACCGGCCCCTCACTCACTGATGTACCTAAGGGTTGTGGTCTGACCGTGGCACTGGCCTTCGCCTCAAGCAGACGAGACAAGTGCCTTCGCGCGAAGTAAAGCCGGAGTAGTTCGTCCTTCCATCGGGAGTCGGGCGGAACTTGACCTGCGATAATGGGTCGGGAACGGCTCGTGAAGTCCCGCAGGGTGTGACTTGGCCGCCCGTAGCTCGGCGAAGTCACGCCCCCCTGTAACGTATTTCGGAAAGCAGCACTGATTCTGGGCGGGCGCCTTTCTCACATCCTTTCTAAAGGAAGACACGGCGTATGTTGATGTACGGCTGGATGAAGTTCGTGGAGGTTGCGCCGGAGCGTTACGACTGGGCCGTCAAGCTGATGACGGGCGGTCGCATCGATCAGATTAAAGACCAGATTGCCGCCGCGGTGTCTCCGGGCGACAAAGTTCTCGACATCGGCTGCGGCACGGGGACGCTGGCCGTCCGATGTATGAAGAGAGGGGCCTACGTGACCGGCCTCGACTCCTCCGAGTTCATGTTGCAGCAGGCGGGCAAACACGCCGCGAGCGCGGGCGTGAGCGACCGCCTGACGGTGGTGCAGGACAGCGTCACCCAACTCCGCAAGCACTTCCCGAATGAGAGCTTCGACGTAGTCACTTCCACGATGGCGCTGGGCGAGTTCCCGCGCGAATACCTGGACTACATTCTCCGCGACTGCAAACGCATCCTCCGTCCGGGGGGCAGGCTCATCATCGCCGATGAGGTCTGGCCCGAGAGGATCGTCCCGCGCTTGTTTTACACGGCGGGCATGGCGCTCCTCTGGATACCGCAGTTCCTTTTGCTGCGGCGCGCACTGTTCCCCATCAGCGACTTGGCGGGCATTATCCGCGCAAGCGGCTTCGAGGTGGAGCGGGTGAAGACGTGGGCGGCCAGCTCCTTCCAACTGGTCTTCGCCAGAGACACGGCCGCCGCGGAGAGTATGGCGCCCGAACTCCGGCAGGAGCAGGCCGCCTACGCTCCCGGCCTCGCTCAGTAATTGAGCTTCCTGACGCGCGTCAGCGGTCGGGACGCCTCGCCCCGCTTAGATCGTCAACGTCTCAGGCGTTCACCGGCGCGGCGCGGGACTTTTGGGTAAGTTCCTAAAAACACTCTAACAAACCTTGTGCTCCGCCCGTCGCGGCGGAGGGCGTGTCCTCTTTAGGCAGACTCCAGGGTCACTCGCAGCCGGCAGCAACTCACCACGGAGGGCGAAAATGAGGGTGGTCAAGGACTTCTTCTGGGAGCTGTTCCATACTTTCTTCCGCCACTATAACTTCCCCTGTCAGCTCGGCCTGATCCGGGTCGGCAACCCTAACGAGAACTCGCCGGTCTTCGTGAGCGGCAATTACACGCTCACCGTGCGGCGCCTCGTGAACAAGCTGAAGGGCTACGACTGCCACCTGCTCGTGGCGAATTCGAGAGGCTGTAACGTCTGGTGCGCCGTCGGAATGAACGAGTTCTCGGACTACGACATTATCGACGCGGTCAACGTCGCCGGCTTGAAAGATTTGGTTAAGCACCGGCGGCTGATCGTGCCGGTCTACGCGGCCCCGGGCGTGGACATTCGCGCCGTTAAGCGCGAGACGGGCTTCAACGTCCACTGGGGGCCGACGCACCTGGATGACCTGCCGCGATACATCGAGAACGGACTCAGACGCACGGCCGACATGTTCCAGGTGAAGTTCGGCTTCCGCGACCGGCTTGAGCAGGCGTTGTCCAACATGCTGGCCTACGCGATGACCATCGGCATCGGGCTCATCTTCTGGCCCGCCTTCATCCTGAAGGTCATCGGGCTCATCTGCCTCGGCTACGCTTTCGGCTTCTGCCTCTACCCGCTCTTCCCGGAGGAGTACAGGTGGAGGAGGACGGCGCTACAGTACGCGATCCTGGCGACCCTGCTGGCGGGGTTCGGCCTGTGGCAGGGCTGGACCGTCTCGCAGTTCGTGCTGTGGGGTGGCGTGCTGCTGGCCGTCGTGATTCTGATGGCGCTCGACGCGTGCGGGAGCACACCGCTCTACAAGACGAGCATCAAGCACTGGCTGACGAAGGGCGACTACCACAGCCTCTTCAACCCGGTGGTTGACCCCGACCTCTGCATCAACTGTATGCAGTGCGTCCTGGTCTGCCCGAAGTACGTCTTCGCCGCACGGAGGGACGAAGTCAAGAAGGTCGTCGCCGTCGCCCCCGGCGCGTGCGAAGAGTGCCTGGCCTGCGTCAAGCAGTGCCCGACCGACGCGATCTTCAACCGCTCGGGCGAGTACAAGGGCGACGTGAAGAGCGTGCCGAACCTCCTGCACCTGGTGACGAGGGACTGGTCTCACCTGCGCGACGAAGACCGATGGATCGGCGCGCCGACCGAGGTGCGCAGCAACGGAATCCCCGTGGTAATCGAGTCTCCGATCGTTCAGCTTAACGGGAGGAAACAGGGGGCCGCCGTCAGCCGAGTCGAGGTCAGTTCAGAGGGCTGAATCATCATTCTCTGAGATCCAGTTGCCGGGCCCGAAACCACGGCATTGGGCGTCGGAACTAAGACGGGGGAGGCTGCGCCGCCCGTGGCCCGGTGAATCGACGGTATTCACAGCAGCGGAGGAGGTGTCATCAGAGCGATGACGGCGATAGTCTCAAAAGAGCAGGTCATTAGGATAGTAGAGTCAGTCAGAAGGGTGCCTTCCGGCGAGAACTGCCAACCGTGGACCTTTAGTTGGGACGGCAAGAGACTGAATATCTTTCACGAACCGGGGCGCGCCAAAAACAGAATCAACTATGACGATTACGTATCCTATTTATCGTTAGGGTTTCTTCTGGAAAACATCCAGATTGCGGCGAGTTCTGAGGGGCTGGCGCCAAAGTTCAAATGGTCTCCGCAGAAAAAAGAGGACTCCCGTCACTGGGCCGAGGTCGAATTCGAGGAACATCAGCAGCCCGACGAGTTGTTCGCCACCCTGACGACACGGTTCACCGACCGGCGACCTTTCAAGAAGGGGAACCTGCGCGACGAGGTATTCTCGCTCGTCGCGCATGATGCCGAAAGATTCCAGAATTGCAAACTCTACTTTAGGGACAATCCGACGCGGGAGTTCTTTGCGTACGCCTGCAAGGCCGAGTCGTTCTTTTGGACGAACAAACCCTTTCATAAGGATTATACGAGGTGGATCCGCCTGACTAAGAGGGAAACCCTCGCGACGAGGGACGGGCTGCCATGGAGAAGTCTGGGGGTGAACTATCTTGAATCTAGATTGCTGCTCATATGCAAGCCATACAAGGTCCAGGCATTGGCTAACAAGCTCGGGTTCATGTCACTCGCTAAAAAGGTGGTGAGAGAACAGATCTCATCGTCGACGGCGATCTGTTGCCTAACCGTACCCTCCTCGAACGTGGAAAACCTGATCGAAGCTGGCCGGGCGGGGATGAGAGCTTGGTTAAGGTTGAACCAGTATAACTATGGCTTCCACCCCATGTCGTTGAGCGCCCTTATTCCGCACTTTTACGTGCTGGGCGTGGCGGACCGGATCTTCCCCGGATTGTCCGATTTGGGCAGAGAGGGCGAATCGGTGCTGAGAGCCTTTTTCGGGTATCCGGAAGGCGAGATCCCGATCTGGCTCTTCCGCACCGGGATTACTGCTGGATTTCCCAAGCAGCCTTTGACCTTGAGGCTTGAGATCGGCGAGATACTAAATTTCGAGAACGGCGTGTGACCCCACGCGGCGTTTATGTAAGAGGCCCGTCATGAAAGGATGGAACCCCGCCGGGGCTTTTCGAGTGACCCTGCACGCGCTGAGGTTGTTGGCCTATCCGGCCGCCGAGGTCGCGTTCATCCTGCTGGCCTGGAGCCTGCTGGCGCGCAGCCTTTGGGCGAGCGCCGCGTGCGTGTTGTTGGCGGCGACCGCGCAGAGCTACTCGCTGCACATCGTCTTTCACGAGGTCGTGCACCGCAGATACTTCCGGCGGGCGCTGCCGGTGCTCCTCTCAGAGTCGGCGGTGACGATACTGCTCGGCAGCCCTTTCAACGAATACCGCCAGTCGCACTGGCGACACCACCGCTACACGAACCTACTTGAGGACTCGACCTCGACGTGGGCGCCGACGCCGGACGGGCCGTCGCCGCGTCGGCTCTGGTCCTACTCTCTGGGCTGGCCCGCCATCACCCCGAGGTCGATGGCGGGGCTGGCGCAGGAGAGGCGCGCCGGGCGGCTCTCGAACGGCATCATCGCCAGGATGCTCTACGAGACGTTCCTGCTGCTCGTCCTCCACGTGGCGCTCATCTACTACGCGCCCGCGCTGTGGGTCATCTACGTCGCCACCATCTACCTCGGTTACGTGGGTATCGCCGCCATCAATTACATGCAGCACCCGCCCGTGGAGTACGGCACGGGGTACACGACCTCCATCTATTCGCCGCGGTACAACCGCATCTTCTATAACAACGGCCTTCATTTCGAGCACCATGCCCGCGCGCAGGTGCCCGTCATCAAACTGGTGCCGACGCCGAGCAGCGGGGTGCTCTACGCCGATCCGGTCGGCAGCGGGCAGTCGGCGGGCCGGCGACTTTCAGCCTACTGACCGCGGGCCGCACGGCCCGACCGGAAAGACATCTCCGATGCTACAGGTGATCAACGTCGAGGGTGATTTCGTCGCCGACGGGGCTCTTAACCCGGGCGAGGCTTTGTGCCGCGAGATGTTCCGCTGGCTGTTGTACGTGCGCACGTTCGACACGGAAGTCCTGGCGCTGCAACGTTCGGGACGCATCACCTTCTGCAACCCGAGCACCGGGCAGGAGGCGGGGCAGGTAGGCTCCGCGCTCGCGCTGACGCCGGACGACTGGGTCTTCCCTTCGTACAGGGTGGCGGGCGTCTACCTGTACCGGCGCGGCTCGCCGCTGCCGCTCCTCAACCAGCTCTACGGCAACGCGCGCGACCTCTCCCGCGGCCGCCAGTTGCCGATGCACTTCGGCGACAAGTCCGTGAACTTCTTCAGCGTGTCCAGCCCCGTCGGCACGCAGATCACGCAGGCCGTGGGGCTGTCGCTGGCCGCGAAGGTGAAGGGGCGGCCGGTCGTCGCCATCGCCTACTTCAGCGACGGGGGGACTTCGACCAACGACTTCCACGCGGCGCTGAATCTGGCGGGGGTTCTGCAAACGCCCACTATCTTCTATTGCGAGAACAACCAGTACGCCCTCTCCGTCCCGCTGCGCTGCCAGACGGCGTCGGAAACCATCGCCGTCAAGGGCGTGGCCTACGGCGTCCGCAGCATGCGGGTGGACGGCAACGACGTGCTGGCCGTCTATGCCGCGGTGCGGCAGGCGGCCGAGCGAGCGCGTGCTGGCGGCGGGCCGACGCTGGTTGAGGCCGTCACGTACCGACAGGGCTTGCACTCCTCTTCGGACGAACCTCCGCTCTACCGCAGCGCCGAAGAGGAGGCCGCGTGGAGGGAGAACGACCCGATTCTGCGCTGCCGTAAGTTCCTTCAGAAGCAGGGGTGGTGGAGCGCGGCGTGGGAGGAGGAGCTTCGGCAGGAGCAACTGGCGAGCATGAGGAGCGCCGTCCGGGAGGCCGAAGCGAATCCGCCGCCCGAGCCGGAAAGTTTGTTCGAGGACGTTTGGGCGGAGATGACCCCGCGGCTCAAGGCCCAGCGGCGACTCTTCAGCGAGCTGGTGCGCGAACATGAAAACGATACCAGAGATTTCAAATTCCCCATCTGAATCGGGGCTGCCCAGCGCCGCGGCGGCGAGGCCGACGACCGCCCCGATGAACCTTCAGGAGGCGCTTAACGACGCGCTGCGTCTGAAGATGGCCGAGGACGCGAGCGTCTACCTGATGGGCGAGGACATCGGCCGGATGGGCGGCGTCTTCCGCGTGACCTCCGGCCTACAGGCTGAGTTCGGCCCCGAGCGCGTGATGGACAGCCCGCTCAGCGAGACGGCGCTCGTCGGAGCGGCCATCGGGATGGCGCTGCTCGGGCTCCGCCCGGTGGTGGAGATTCAGTTCATGGATTTCATCTACCCGGCGGCCGACCAGATAATCAACGAACTCGCCCGGCTGCGGTACCGTTCCGGCGGGCAGTTCACCTCCCCCGTCGTCGTCAGGGCACCTTACGGGGGCGGCATCCGCGGCGGGCTCTACCACTCGCAGAGCCCCGAGGCGATGTTCCTCCACGTCCCCGGCCTGAAGGTGGTGACGCCTTCGAGCCCGGCGACCGCGAAGGGCCTGCTTATCAGCGCGCTCGAAGACGAAGACCCCGTCCTCTTCCTTGAGCCAAAGCGCCTGTACAAGCTCACGAGGGAGGAGGTGCCGGTGGCCGCCTACCGCACGTCGCTCGGGGTCGGCGAAGTCGTGCGGCGCGGGAGCGACCTCACCTTAGTCACCTATGGCGGCATGGTCAACGTGGCGCTTCAAGCCGCGAAGCTCGCCGAGGGTGAAGTGGATTGCGAGGTGATCGACCTGCGCACCCTGAACCCCTGGGATGAGGCGCTCGTTCTCGAATCGGTGGCCCGGACGCGCAGGGCCGCGGTGCTGCACGAGGCCCCGACCACCTGCGGCTTCGGCGCGGAGATCAGCGCGCGGATTACCGAGGAGTTGTTCTCCGAACTGCGCGGCCCGGTGACGCGCATCACCGGTTACGACACGCACTACCCCTTTGCGCTTGAGAGCGTCTTCTACCCCGACCCGCAGAGGGTTCTGCACGCGATGCGGGGGATGTTATGAGTAGGGAAACGGCCTACATCATCGAAACGTCAAGGCGCATCGCGCCCTTCGACGACCCGGTCGGCGAGGTGCTCATCGGGCAAAAGCCCCTGCGCGTCCGGCAGCACGAGGCGCTGACGGCGCTCGGCTTCGACGTGCGCGGGGCCGCGCGGATGGAGGACATCCCGGCGAGCGCCTACCCCTGCCTCGTGTTGACCGACGACCTCTACTTCAACGTCTCCGCGCTGCGCGAATTCCTCGGCGCCGCGCGGAGGGCCGCGGGCTCGTCGCAGTGCGCGACGCGGAACGACACGGTGTTTGCGCGCATCTTCAACCCGCTGCACGCAGACCAGTCGGAAGGTCGCAACCGGTTCCCTCTTCATTACCTGAAAGCCCCGGGGGCGCAGGTCAACGAACTGCTCATCGACATCGGCGAATACCCCTTTCCGATCTACATCCCGCCCCACATGAGGGGGCCGATGGATATCGCCTTCCCGGCCTGCCTCCGCCCGCTGATGCGCATCACGCACGCCGTCGAGCTTCTGTTCGCCAACCTCGCCTGTATCCACGTCCGCGTCGCGGAAGTCTTCGCCTCGCCCCGCCGTCGTCTGTCGCTGGCCCTGCGAGCCATGTCCACGAACCCGGCGCGCGTCCTCGCACGCATGAACCGCATCGGCCCCGGCTGCCAGATTCACCCGACCGCCTGGCTCGAAGGGGCGGAGCTGGGCGCCAACGTCCAGATCGGAGCCTACGCCGTGGTTCGCATGTCGCGCATCGGTGACGGGTGCCAGATTGGCGACGGCTCGGTGGTCAAGCACTCGGTGGTGGGGAGCGGCTCCGTCCTCTTCAACGACCTGACGTTGGGCTTCGCGGTCTGTTACCCGGAGACCTTTCTCATCCACGGCCCTTACCATCTGAGCATCTTCGGCAGGTCTTCGGCGATGTTCGCCACCATCCTCGACGACTTCCGGCTCGACGGCAAGCCCATCCGCATCATGAAGGACGGGAAGCTGACGCCTTACCCGTTCCCCTTTCTCGGCAGCTTCATCGGCCACCGGACGCGCGTCGCGGGCGGGTCGATCATTGGCCCAGGCCGCAGCATCCCGAACGACCTGCTCATCTTCCCGCCGCCGGACGGCGTGCTCAACCGCATCCCCGACGGGTTGCCACGCGGCGTCCCGCTCTTCATCCACGGCGGCGGGTTGGGGGAGGCGCCGGGCCTACCCTCTACTTTGCCCGAAGTCGAGCGCGCGAATGGCCGGGGGAACCCGGCTCGGGACTTTTGACCAGGTAGTGAGAGGGCTGACACGCCTCTCGCCGTTAACCGCAGCGCGGGGCGTCCCCGCCGCGCGGCCCCGCCGGCCGCGCGCTAACGGGGCGTCACGCCGATGACCAACGCAGAATTTTGAAGGCCGGACTGCCATGAAAGCCATCACCAGAGCACTTCATTCGCGCGCCGACGACGCGGAGGCGCTGCCCTCGGTCACGCCCCTCTACCAATGCAGCGCGTTCGAGGCCGGGTCTCCCTACTTCTACACGAGGAAGAACAACCCCAACGTTGCGGAGTTGGAGATGGTCGTCGCGTCGCTGGAGGGCGCGCGCCACGCCGTCGCGATGACGTGCGGTATGGCCGCCATCTCGGCCGTCCTCCAGTTGCTCGCGCCGGGGGAGACGCTCGTCGTGAATAAGGACATCTACGGGTGCAGCTACAAGCTGTTTCAGCGCGTGGCCGCGCACATGCGGCTTGAGCTGAAGGTGATCGACCTCTCGATCACGTCGAGACTGGGCGAGATACCGGCGGCGACGAAGATGGTCGTCTTCGAGACCCCGACGAACCCGTTCCTGAAGACTGTGGACATCTCGGCCGTCGCGCGCAAGGTCAAAGAGTGCAACCCGGACGCGCTCGTCGTGGTGGACAACACCTGGGCCACGCCTCTCTTCCAGCACCCGCTGGAGCTGGGCGCAGACCTCTCCCTGCATAGCGCCACGAAGTACTTCTCGGGGCACAGCGATGTCATGGGGGGCATCGTGCTCACGGACAGGGACGACCTGCACGAAGCGCTGCGCAGCGCGCGCTTCTATAACGGCGCGATTCTCGACCCGCACAGCGCGTGGCTCTTGCGCCGGAGCATGCAGACGTTCCCGCTTCGCATGAAGCAGCACGGCGAGGTCACGACGTACATCAGGGACTTCCTGACGACGCTCCCGCAGGTCACGCGGGTCTATTACCCGGAGGTAGACGGCCGGCAGTTGACGGGCTACGGCACGCTCATCTTCTTCGAGCTGCGGCCAGACCTAGTCGAGCGTTACCCCGCGTTCACCGAGAACCTGCAACTGTTCACCACGGGAACGGGCATGGCCTGCGTCACGTCGATGGTCGCGCAACCCTACACGGGGAGCCACGCCTCGATGACCGACGGCGAGAAGAGCGAGATGGGGCTGGGGCGCGGGGTCATCCGCTTGAGTCTGGGGTTGGAAGACCCGGACGACCTGAAGGAGGATTTGGCGAGCGCCTTCGCCGCGATTGACCGGGAGTTCGCGGGGACCACGTCGGCCGGTTACGCGCAGGAGCCGATGCAGCCGGTCAGCAGGTGACCCGCGCCGAATCCAACATGCCTTGCTTACCTCTGGCCTAAGTCACTCTTATGAAAAGCAGCCGAAGTGCTGTCCTACGATTCCTGTTCGTCGTCTCCAGACTGATAAAACACCTCGGAGGGTTTCTACTCTTCTCCATACTGAGGCGGCTCGGGCTCGCCCCGAGGGGGCGGGGGGTTCTGAGCGACATGCCCCCGCAGAAGCGCATCAGGCTTTTTCTACAGGAGGTCGGCGGGGCGCTCATCAAGGTCGGGCAGATTCTGGCGATGCGCGTGGACTTTCTCCCGGAGGCGTACGTCCAGGAGCTTCTGAAACTGCTCGACGAGGTTCCGCCGTTCAGCTCAGCCGAGGCCCGGCGCATCATCGAGGAAGAGTTGTGCGGGGAGATCGAAGACCTCTTCAAGGCTTTCGACAACGACCCGCTGGCGGCGGCCTCCTTCGGGCAAGTCCACGCCGCGACCCTCCGCGGGGGTGAGAAGGTGGTCGTGAAGGTGCGCCGCCCCGGCGTGCCCGAGGTCATCACCGCCGACTTAAAACTCTTCAGCCTGATAACCTTCCTCGTCGATTCGACCGGCCTCACGCGGCGGACGCCCATCCGGCCCATCTACGAGGAGTTCTCCGAGTGGACTAAGGAGGAGTTGGACTACAGGATCGAAGGCAGTCACGTCCAGGAGATTTACGAGAAGGCCGCCGGGTCGAAGACCGAGCGGATACCCGCCGTCCATTGGTCGCACACTACGGCGCGCGTGCTGACGCTCGAACGCCTGCACGGGCTGTGGGTGAAGGAGATCATGCACGGCCTACAGAACGACCGCGCGGCCACGCTCAAGAAACTCGCCGAACGGAATACGAGCCTCACCGAGATTTCGCAGAACCTGCTGCGCAACACCCTCCGACAGATTTTCGTCTACGGGGTCTACCACGCCGACCCGCACGCCGGCAACCTGTTGGTGATGCGCGACGGCGTCATCGGCTACGTGGACTTCGGCATCACGGGGAGAATCGGCGAGCAGTCGAAAGAGTCACAGGTCAGGATCCACGTCGGCCTGGAGTCGGGGGACTTCGATAAGTTCTTCGCCGCACTCGTCGATACACTCTCGCCGCCACACGACGCGGACTTGTCGGGCTTCGAGCGGCAGATGCGGCAGAGCTACATCACCTGGCTCAACTCCCAGTACATGGGCAGGGGCAACACGCGCGATAAGAGTTTCGCGCGCCTGATGCTGAAGATTAACAACGCGGCGCAGACGAGCGGGCTGGCCTTCAAGAGCATGGAGGTGCGCATCTTCCGCGCGCTGGCGACCGTGGACGCCGTGCTGCTGGAGTTCGCGCCGACGCTCGACGTGCGCTCGGAGTTCCGGCACTTCTTCGGCACTTACAAGGCCATCAAGTTCGTCAAGGATGACATCCCCGGCCTGCTGCACAAGCTGCCGACGCTGCTGGAGATGATGACCGAACGCTTGGAGCGGACGGTCGTCCACCACACCGCGCGCGTCAGCCGGGCGCGGAGGGCGCTCGCGCTCCTGTCCGGCCTCCTCGGCGTCGCGCTTTTCGTCGCGGGGTTGGCCGCGGCGGTCTCGCCGGCGGTGGCGCGCGTCATCCTCGCGGGCGCGGGGCTAGGCCGCGTGTGGTCGGTCGTGTTGTTGCTGCTGGCGGCCGCCTTCTGCGGCTGGCTCGCGCACCTTTTGAAGATGCGGAGCGTGATTCACTACAGCACGGTGGAACAAAACCGTAACGTGTTCCGCCGCACCGATCGAGAGGATTAGCAGCGGCGAAAGGGGAGGGTGAATTTGTCGTGCCTGAGAGGTTCACGCCGACGCAGACCGTGGACGGGGGCGGAGACGAAGCCGCCGAACCTGTCCCCCACAGGGGGCGCATCGTCAAGGCGCTGTGGGGCCTTAACTCCGTCCGCCTGGCCCTCAAGGGCGTGGGGCCGCGCGTCCGCAGGGCGCCCTCTTCGCTAGACGAACTCGAACGCTTGATAGCTTCGACCACGAAGAGGTCTACGGCCGACGTGCTCGAACGCGAACTCCGCGCCGCGCTGGGCCAACTCTCCGAGGTCGCCGGCGCGCTCGACGCGCAGGTCAAACGCCTACGCGAACTGCTGAGCCGGCTCGACGCGCGGCAGGCAGACCTCGACGAAGACTAACCCGGCCGCGAGGCCGTTCGAGGCAGACATGGTCGCCGAAACACCCGCCTACAACGGGCAGACCGCCGGGGTCACAGACCCGAAGAACCGCAACAAGGTGATGACCGCCGCCGAGGCGATCGAGAAGTACGTCAGGCCGGGCGCGTGCCTCTGCGTCGGCGGGTTCGGCTACACGCGCCTGCCGATGACGCTCATACGCGAGATCATACGCCGACAGATCGGCGACCTCTTCGTCACGACATGCGGCGCGGCGGCGGCGATGGAGTGCCTCGCGGCCAACGGACTCGTCAGGCGGCTCGACACGACCTACATCGGGTTGGAGGGGTTGCAGCCCGTGGCCTTCAGCCTCCGCCGGCAGATCGAAGACGGCGACATCGAACTCATCGAGGATTACGACAACTACAGTTACGTCACGCGCGCGCTGGCGGCACGCTACGGCTGGCCCTTCGCGCCCGCGATGTGCGGCCTCGGCTCCGACCTGTTGGAGCACGACAACTTCGGCGCGGCGGGGCTGCGCGGGCGCCGCGCCGACGGCTCGTGGCTCCACCCGTCGGTGCCGCCCCGACACCATGCCGTCATCGACGACCCTTTCGACGGCTGGGGGCTGCGGCCGCACCAGTTCGAGGGCGGCGACTCCACGGCCAACCAGACGAACGCGCTGGACGAGATTCGCCGCTCCAGCGCCTACACGGGGCGCGACGGGGTGAAGGTCGTGCTGGTGCCGCCGCTGTTGCCGGAAGTCGTTATCATCCGCGCGCAGCGCGTAGGCGAAGATGGGACCGTGCGGCTGGAGGGCGTCTGGGGTGCCGACACGGAGCTCGCGTTGGCCGCGAAGACTCTGCTCGTCGAGTGCGAACAGATCGTGCCCGAGGACGAGATGCGCGCCGCGCCCGAGGCGAACACCATCGGCGCGCATTACGTGGACGCCATCATCGAGCAGCCCTTTGGCGGGTACCCTTCGGCCGTGCCGGGCTATTACGACTATGACTGGGACTTCTGGGTTAATTACTCCCGCATCAACAAGGGCGGCAAGGAAGAGGTCAAGGAGTGGTGGCGGCGTTACGTGGTCGAGACCGCGGACGATTGGGACTTTCTCTTAAACAAGGTTGGCGGCGAGACGGCCGCCTCCGGCGGCGCGCGCGGCTGGACGAGGCTGTTTGAATTACGGGCCGACCCCGAGTACGGCTATAACCCACACCTCAAGCGCACTCTGTAGGCGCGGTGTCGAAAGGAAGCGTGCCCGATGAAAAACTACACCATCATCACCTGCGACGGCGGCGGGTTTCTCGGCGTCATCACGGCGTCGCTCCTGGACGATCTGGAGAGCTCCTTCCCCGGCATTCTGGAGAACGTCGGCCTCTTCGGCGGCACCTCGACCGGCGCTATCATCACGCTCGGGCTCGGCTCCCGGCGCATGACGACCAAGGACTTGCTCCACTTCTACGAGACTGCGGGGCCACAGGTCTTTCAGCGCTGTCAGCCGAGCAGCGGGCCGGGGGCGCGCCCGAACCTTTCGGAAGGGCTCCACCGAATGCTCCTGTGTCGCATGGTGCCGGAACTCTGCTACCCCGTGTACACCAACGAGGGGCAGATCGAAGTGCTGGAGCCCTACTTCGGGGATGCGACCTTCGCCGACCTGAAGACGAACGTCCTCGTCACGACGTTTGCCGTCTCGAACAGCGCAGACTTTCAATGGGAGCCCCTCGCCCTGCACAGCCTCCCCGGGACGCACTTCTCGAACGTTTCGCTGCTCGATGCGGTGATGTGCTCAAGCTCGCCCCCGGCCCTATTCCCGCCTTACTTCCTGCCAACCGAGCCCGAGCGGTGGTGCGTTGACGGCGGCGTATTCGCCAACAACCCTTCCACCTTCACCATCGCCCACCTCATCAACGCGCGGGTGTTGGAGGCGGAGGGCAAGACTCACGACAACCTTCGACTGCTCTCCATCGGCACCGGCGCGAGGAGGCACACGGTGCCCTTCAACACCTTCGGCGACCCTTTCAACTGGGGCATATACAGGTGGATGAACCCATACCCGCCCGCGCCCGAGGCCCCCTTCCCGCTGTTGGCCGCTGTGTGGGACGGCCAATCGGAGGTGGACTCCTTCCAGAGTCGTATGATTCTCGGCGAGGACAGGTACCGGCGCGCCAACCCGGTTCTACCCGAGTCCGTCCGTCTTGACGACTGGCAGGCCGTGCCCAAACTCGAAGAGTGGACACAGGAATATATCGTCGGGGAAGAGTGGCAGGCGGTCAAACAGTGGGTGAAGGAGAACTTCGTGTGAAGGCCGTCGGGGCGCGCCGGCCGCGCGGCCGGCGCGCCCCCGGAATCTTCGAGGCCCTGTGAGGAGTTATGGAGAAGGGGGCGAGACTACAGGTCAGGCGGCGCTACGGCGAGCCCGGCGTCGAGAGTACGTTCACGCGGGTGGACGACCGGGAGTATGAGGCTTACTGCGAGAGGGCGGGGCTCAGTCCCGAGCCGGGTTCGCACACGCTCGGCGAGTGTCTGGCGATAGCGGCGGGGCGCGAGTCGCCCGACGGGGCTTTCCTCTTCGCGGGGACGGGGCTGCCGCTCGTCGGGTGCATGTTCGCGCAGCACACTTACGCGCCCGACTCTGTGATCGTGATGGAGTCGGGCATCGTCGGGCCGAAGATTCGGCACCTGCCCGTCTCCGTCTCAGACCCACGCGCGGCTTACGGCTGCACGATGCTGAGCAACATGGCCGACGCGTTCGGCTCGCTCGCCATGCGCGGCTACTGCACGGCGGGAATCTTGGGCGGGGCGGAGTGCGACCGGTACGGCAACTTGAACTCGACGGCGGTCGGCGGCTACGCGCCCGCGCTCGTGTCTGAGTCGGGGCGCGGGCCCCGCGTCCGTCTCGCCGGGAGCGGCGGTGCCAACCCCATCGCCTCCTTCGCAGACTTCGTCATCGCCATGATGGCGCACGAAAGACAGCGCTTCCCGGAGCGCTGCGAGTACCTTACCTCGCCGGGCGGCGCACGCGGCGCGGTAGGCTCCGGCGAGCACCGCTGGCGCTACGGCCTTTACCGCGGCGGCCACACGGTCGTCCTCACCACGCTCGGAATCTTACGCACGGATGACGACAGCGGCGAACTCCTGCTCGACGCCGTGTACCCCGGCGCTGACGAGAGGGCGGTCTACGAGAACACCGGCTGGCCGTTGCGCAAGAGCCCCGACTTCCGCGTCATGGACGCGCCGACATACGAGGAGTTGAAAATCCTGCGGTGTGTCGTTGACCCGACGCGCATCTACCTCGGCCGCACGAGGGGGAACTTCGCCAAGACCGGCGGAGTCGTCGCGGCCGAGCGCGCCTGAAACTCGTTGACCGGGTCTCGACTAAGGAATAGAATCCCTCACATCAGGGGACGCGCACCTCGCCCGACCATCTACAACACTCACGACTTTAGCAAGAAAGGAAGTGCAAACAGACGGGCAACTCTTCGCAGGGTGGTCGCAGCTTACCTATCTTTACCCCGGCGAAGGCGGTCAAAACGGTGAAGTCCGACGCCAGGGTCTTGTTCACAACCCCGTACAAGGCGAAATTCGACGCCTACGACTACCACTACGCGGACTGGCAAGATGTCCCCGTGCGACTGACCAACCCGATAGCCATGCCCACGGGGCTGAGATTCATCAAGCAGAACATCCCTCAAATCGAACTGCTCCAATACCCGACCTGGGAGGAGTATGCGCGCGAGCTGAAGAAGGGGTGGGATGTGGTCGGCTTTTCTTTCTACACGCGCGAGACGGACGAGATTCTGCGGATGATTGACTACGCGCGGAAGATGGGAGTCAAGACAATCTGGGGCGGGAATTACGGAGTCCTCTACCCGCCGATCCAATCCGCCTTCGACAAGGTGTTCGTCGGCTACGCGGAGCACCAGATCGCGGAAGAACTCGGCATGGAGCTCGGGGAGATCGTCCACCCCCCTCTCGTCGAGGGCGTCGGCCTGAAGCCTTTGGGGTTCCCGTTGTCCGTGAACGGGTGGCTCTATACGGTTCGCGGCTGCCCGCTGAAGTGTACCTTCTGTCAGGCACCGGCCGTCCAGCACACGTCCGATGTCATCTCAATCGACGCCATCGAAAGGGTCGTGCGCTATTACAAGGAGACGGGCGTGCCGATGGTCAACATCTACGACGAGACCTTCGGCATCATCCCCAAGCACGCGCGCGAGGTGGTGCACCTGCTGCGGGAGTACGAGATGCCCTGGGGCGTCATGACCCGCGTAGACGTGCTGAAGACGAACTTCGACGAATGGCTTGAATGCGGGATGATCGGCGCCTTTGTCGGGCTGGAAAGCTTGAACGCCGAGATCCTCAAGGACATCAAGAAGCGGGTGAAGATCGAAGACGCGATTAAGGTAATCAAACTCCTCCACCAAAACGACTGTCTGGTTCTTTGCGGCTACATGATCGGCTTCGAGCCGGAGACCAGAGAGAGCGTCGCCGAAAACTTCCGGGAGTTGCGCGAACTGGCGCCGGACGTTACCGGCATTTATGTCGCGACTCCCTACCCGGACACCGAGTTGTGGGATGAGACCGAGCGGAAGTACGGGATAGACACCTCCGACTGGTCAAAGTTCGACCGGAAGTCGATTGTCTGGAAGCACCCGAACATGTCGCAGGAAGACATCGACTGGCTGCTCACGTACGGCAACGATCTGCTCAACTCCCCCAAGCACGTCTTTAGTTTCGTGAAGAAGCTGAACCACAGGATTTTGCAGCAGAAAGGACTCCCGGGCCTGCTTCAGTTCGTCGGCTCGGCGCTTACGAACAGGCTCGGCGGCGGCGCCGACCTCGCGCGCCCCGCTTACTTCGGAGCGCGTCGCTCATCTGCCGTACAGTTTGAGTCCCGGCGGCGCGACCTGGTCAGCGCCCGAGTTCGGAACCCGTCTGTGTCTGCGCGTCCGGGTTGAAGCGGCCGGCTCGCTCTTAAGGAGACTTACTCGCGGGGACTTCGCTCCCGAGCGCGCGCGGCGTACACCTTCGTTCGTACGAACTTCAGCAGCGCCGCCAGGTCGGCGTCCGTGACGGGCTCCACTATCCGCACCGTCCGGCTTTCCCCTTCACCATCAATGGTCAGGGTGTACTGCTTGTAATCCGCCGCCCCGCGTGCGGGCGAGCCCACGGAGGACGGGAGGTCGAAGAAGCGGGCCGCGTCTGCCAGCCGCTTCAGCTCGCCCGCTTCTTCTTCGGACAAGTCGTCATCACCGAGCGTGAAAGGGCGGCTGAGGCCCGGAAAGTAGGCGACGCCGCCCTGCTCCTCAAACTTAATGCGCATAAGCCCTCCGAGCGTCAATCGACGACGATGCCGACCTGCTCCCACGCGTCCTGAACCGCCTCGGTTTCCTCACTCCCGTTGCCGTAGAGGCGCACGGCGTTTGAGAGCGTGAGTTGGGCGAAGCGCGCGAAAGTCATGTGGTGCCACATCCGGTCGTCGGTCACGGTCTCATACCAGATGCGTCCCGCCCTCTCCCACGCAAAGCCTCCGAGGCTGGTCGCCAGTAGGTAGAAGGCGAGGTTCGGTATGCTGCAATTGATGTGCACCCCGCCGAAGTCGTTGATCGTGTGGACGTAGTCGCGCATGTGCCGGGGCTGCGGGTCTTTGCCCAAAACCGGGTCGTCGTACGCGTTCCCCGGGTCTTTCATCGAGCGCAGCGCCACACCGTTGACGTTCTCCGTGAACAGCTCGGCCCCGATCAGCCAGTCGGCGGATTGGGCGTCCTGGTTCAGCGTCCACTGCTTGATGAGTGAACCGAAGACATCCGAAACCGATTCGCCCAGCGCGCCGGGCTGGAAGATGGGCAGAAGGTGTACCTCGCTCATCGTCACGCCGTGCGTCAACTCGTGGCCGATGATGTCGAGCGAGCCGGTGAAGCGGTTGAAGATCACGCCGTCGCCGTCGCCGAAGACCATCTGTTGCCCGTTCCAGAAGGCGTTGCCGTAGTCCGTCCCGTAGTGGACGCTGGCTTTGAGGGGCAGACCGTTGTTGTCAATCGAGTTCCGCTCGAAGATCTGCGAGAAGAAGTCGAACGTGGAGCCGAGGCCGTCGTAAGCCTCGTCCACCGCCACGTCCCCGGAGGCGGCGCTGGCTTCGGTGCGCGCCACGTCGCCGGGCAGGTTCTGCGTGTTGCGAGTCGTGTAGATGGTGCGGTTGATTCTGACCGCCGGGCGCGCGGCGCGGCGCGCGCTCACGCGCGCCCCCGGCTTCTGGTCGGCGGTCTTCGGCGCGGTCTGCGCGGCCACGGACTGCACGGTTCGCGTCACGCGCAAACTGGCGTCTTGGGTTAACGTCCGGGCGGCGGCCTCCGCGGGGTGTCGTCCGGCGCGTTCGGACACCCTTTCGAGGATGTAGGGAGGCACGACGCAGCAAAACGGGTGGCGGTGAGGCATTATCTTGTGCATACGACTCTCCTTTCTAAGCTCTTGTGCAGAGCGTAGGTGGTCTCTGACGGAGTTGGGCCGCGAACCGCAGGCGTGCGGTATCGCCGCAACAACCCGGAAGAGACCTGAATAGCTGCCGGAGGTGGTTCATTTTTACGACGCGTGAGGTGACTCGGCGGGGCCGAGTCACACATCCTCGACCGTGGTTAGTTTCAGACCCTCAAGTGGGCTGACCGGATTGCTTGCTTCCCGATGCTCGCTTGCGGGGATTATAAGCGTTATCGTTAACAAAGAGTAGTGTTATTATCGCACTGTTGCGGAACAGGGAAAGAATCTCTCTTCGGCTGCCCCTTGCCGGCGCGCGGCGGCCGGCGCGGCCGACTCATAGCTCGCCCCCGAACCTCCTCGAACCCTGTTCACTGCCCCTCCCTTGAGTTTGACGCGGCGCGCCACGGCGCTGGCGTGATTGAGGTTAAAGCGGATGCGCGGACATACCCTCGGCGACGCGCCAAAGAAGATGCTGGCTCAGGTGATTAGAGAGGAGCGGCTGGGCGAGCCGGCGGACGCCTACCGCGTCGAAGAGGTAGAGGTACCCGCGCCGGCGGCGGATGAAGTTCTGGTGCGGGTCATGGCCGCAGGCGTCAACTACAGTGGGGTCTTCGCAGCCACGGGGAGGCCCGTAAACGTATTCAGCCTCCGAAGAAGGGCGGGAGACCCGGGCGATTTTCACATCGCGGGCAGCGACGCCTCAGGCGTCGTCTGGGCAACAGGGCAAGACGTAAAGCACTTGCGGGTGGGCGACGAGGTGGTTCTACACTGCGGAGTCTGGGACAGCGCCTGCCCCTTCATCAGAGGCGGGGGCGACCCGACCCTGAGTGAGACGTTTAGAGTCTGGGGCTACGAGACGAACTGGGGGAGCTTCGCGGAATTCACAAAGGTCAAAGCGGCCCAATGTATGCCGAAGGCTCGACATCTCTCGTGGGAGGAGTCCGCGGTGACGACCGTCGTCGGTGCGACCGCCTACAGGATGCTCACACATTGGCAGCCGCACCACGTACAGCCCGGAGATGTCGTCCTGATATGGGGCGGCGCGGGAGGGCTCGGGTCGGCGGCGATACAACTCGTCAGGGCGATGAAGGGCATCCCAATCGCCGTCACCTCGGGGGCGGAAAGAATCGAATTCTGTCGGCGGCTCGGGGCCGCGGCCTGTATAGACCGCAAAAACTTCGATCACTGGGGGCCCATTCCCGACCCGGGAGAGAAGGCGCGTTACGAACGCTGGCGGGCTGGCCTGTCGGAATTCGCACGCGCCATACGCGAGAGCATCGGAGAGCGAAGGAGCCCGCGGATTGTTTTTGAACATCCCGGCTGTGAGACTTTGCCCACGTCCCTTTTCGTCTGCGCCGCAGGCGGCATGATCGTCACCTGCGGCGCGACGACGGGCCACACCTCTGGGATAGACCTTCGCTATCTATGGGTGCGGCAGAAGAGATTGCAGGGCTCACACTTTGCCAATCAGGAGGAGGCGCTGGCATTCAACCGGATGGTCATCGGAGGGGAGATAGATCCATGCCTTTCCAAAACTTATTCTTTTGAAGAGACGCCGCACGCACATCAATCGTTGAAAGATAAATCTGCCCCGGTTGGGAAGGCCGCGATAAAGATAGGCAGTACCGCCCACGACGGGGCCACCCGACAAGTGTCTGTTAATAAAAGCCGGGACGGCGCGGGTTCAAGTGAAGAGTCTGCCCTTCGCACTCACGACCACCGAAGCGGTGGCGGCGACAGTTAGTGGTGTCTCCGGTGTGCCCAAGTGCAGACGGTTGTGTTGCCGACAACATCGAGGGGCGCACGAAGACTTCATGTGCTCCTCCCTTAGACGGCACCCATCGCGCAGCCGAAGAGCTCGCGCATCGCCTCGGTCGCCCGCGCGTAGGGCAGTAGCTGGTAGCCGTGCAGGTAGAGGGCGCGGGCCACGACAGACGGGCCGTACTGCACTGTGGCCGACACGTCCGTGGGGAAACTGGCTTTCGTCCTGCGTCCACACGAGGTGCAGGGCACCACCTCATCCGGCGTGAAAGATTCAAGTAACGCCGAGGGTAACGGCTACTGACGAAGTCGAAAGCCAACCCCGAGACGACAAGAGAACGCCCGCACCGGCCCAGAAGGCACGCGCGGGCGTTCTTCTGCGTGTAGTCACAGCCCCGCGGTCGGGGTTCAGCGCGCGGCGTCCTCGTCCGGGGCCGGGCGCGGGGCATAGTTGACGCGGCGGGTCTCGACGAAGCGGCCGTCGTGGATGGTGCCTTCGACCAGTTCGTAGCCGAGGAGGGCGAAGACGCGGCCGCGGAGGAAGAGGGGGCGGGCGTTGCCGTACCAGTCCACGCAGGAGGCGCGGCAGTCGTCGTCGGCGGCCGTCTCGGGGTGCGCGGCCAGCTCGCCCAGCTCCTTCAGGTTGAGCGACTCGTTGCGCAGGAAGAGGACGGCGGCCGAGTCCTCGAAGAGGTGCTCGTAGCCCGGCCGCCCCGGCCTGCTGATGGGCAGACCCAGCAGGCCGGAGTCCGTGCCTTCCGGCTTGTAGAAGAAGCCGTGGCTGCGCTGCTCGCCCTGCGCGGCCCCCTTGCGCGTGTAGCGGCCCGCGACGCGCGGCGCGCCGTCGGAGAGGCGCACGCTGGTGAAGTGCAGGTCTTGCTGGTCGGCGCCGACGACGACCGCGTCCGAGCCGAGGGCCTCTATCCTGTCCACGCCGTGCTCTAAAAGAACCGAGACGGCCTCGCCGCCCGCCCAGCGCACGGCGTGGAGGCTCGAACGGTGGTTGCCCGGCGTGCCCCAGCCGCTGCCGTTGCCGTAGAGCAGGTAGTCGCCGACGAACCTGTTGTGGAAGGTGTCGCCGTCCCGCGACGGCTCCGGGAGCTTCCGGTAGCTCGAAGCCGGCGCGGCGTCGCTGCCGTCGGAGAAGCTCCACACGGGCACGCGCATCAGCGCCACCTCGCCGCCCGTCGTCTCCGCGCTCCACATCCAGTCGCCTAAAGCGTCCGGGCGCACGAGCACGTTGAGGTTGCCGTCCTCGCTCTCGAGGAACGAGAACTGATCGACGGGGCTGCCCGCGGCGCGCAGCGCGCTCGGGCCCGTGCCGTCGAGCGGCATGCGGTAAACAATCGAGCGCGAGGTCTTAGTCTCGTCGCCCGACCAGTCGCCCGCCCAGACGTAGACGGCCGCGGGCGACACGTAGAAGACGTTGCCCGGAGGGCCGACCAGCGCCGTCGCCGCGCAGCTCATGTCGCCGCGCGCGAGGTCGCACACCGTCACCGTGTGCAGCGCAAGCTCCACGTCGTCGCCCAAGTTCTGTCCGGCCTGATAGACGCGCGTCGCGGGGATGATGCGGCGGAAGCCGTCATCCTCCTCCGTGCCCTTGCGCCACCGGCGCAGCGCGGGGAAGTTCCCGAAAGGGTCTCCCGAGTCGGACGCGAGGTTGAGCGGCGCGTAGAAGATGAGCTTGTCGCCGATGAGTCGGCTCGCGTAGTTGCGCGAAGAGTAGTAGTCGTCCGAGCGGAGGTGGTACGTGGCGCGGTAGCTCAGGCGGCCGGCGCGGTCGATGCGGAACAGGCCGACCTCCGTGCCGCCGCGCTCGTAGCTGTAGCCGATGACGACGACCGTGTCGTTCGAGACGAGCAGCTCGTCGTACCAGGCTTCTTCGGCGTCCTCGATGTCGGGGCCGAAGGCGTCGAGCGCGGAGACGGGGCGCAGCGCGCCGCCGCTGATGTCGATGGTGAAGAGGCGGCCGCGCCGCAGCACCACGAGGTAGTTGCCGTGCAGCTTGACGATGCCGCCCTCGTCCACGCCCGCGTGCTGCACGTTCGTGACCGACTCGTCCTCGCCCTCCGGCGACCCCGGCTCAGACCTCGCCGTGGACGTGCCCGTGCTCGGCCTGGCGGCGACCGAGGCGTCCGCCGGCTTCGAGACCTCCGCCGACATCGTGACCGGCGCGCCCGCCGGCGCCGACACTTCGCGATTCACCCCCACGGTGGCGAACTTGCGCAGAAACTTCTTCAGTTCCCGTTCCGAGCGGAACGAGCGCAGGCGCTTCCTCGGGGTCGTTTTGAGGGACTTCGCCTGCGCCCGTGGCTCGCCGCCGGCCGGCGCCTCTGCGCGGGCCTGCGCGCAGGGGGCGACGAAAGCGACCGAGACGAAAAGTAGGACAAGGGTTCTCATGGCTCCACCTCTCAACATCTCAGACTCCACCCGCCGTGTTCTGCCGCCTTGAACGCGGCGGCCGCGGACAACTTGCGTTCGCATAGACGCGGCGACGCCCGCGCGGTTCCGGAGGCCGACGCAAACGGGAGGGAAAAGTGTTAGTATGTGCCGCCGTCGCCCGGCCCGACGCGGGGACGGCGTCACACAAATTCTTCCCAGGCAGGTTTTGAATACGAAAGGAGTCAGGATGCGAACAGCAAGAGGGGGGCTGGCGGTCTCCCTTGGGGTTCTGGTCTTCGCCGCACTGGCGTGCAGCTTCAGCGCCTCGACCGCCAACATCAGCGACCTGTCGCTCGCCAAGGATAAGGCCGCCACGCAGAAGACGAGCAGCTTCGCGGCGACCGACACGGTCTACGCGGTGGCGACCATCTCCAACGCGCCGGGCGCGGTCAAGGTCAGGGGGCGCCTCGCCATCGAGGACGTGGAGGGTGAGACGGCCGGCCCCATTGCCGGGCTCGAAACGACGCTCGACCTGCCGGGCAGCGGCACGGCGACCTTCACCTTCACGCCGCCCACGTCCGGCTTCCCCGCGGGGAAGTACAAGGTCGAGGTCTTCATGCTCAACGAGGCGGGCGAGCAGAAGGATCAGAAGTCGGCCAGCTTCACCGTCAGTTAGTTCCCGCTTCCCGGAGTTAACCACAGAGACACAGAGACACGGCTTGTTGACTTCTAAAGATGAAGAAGTCAACAAGCCGTGTCTCTGTGTCTCTGTGGTTATCTTTACTTCTTCGCGGGCGCGGTCTCGACGAGTATCTGGCGGAGCGCCGCCTCGCGCGAGACCTTGCCGTCGAGGTACGCCTGCCAGTGCGTTTCGAGCGACTGCCGGAAGCCGCCGAAGACGCGCCCGTACATGCCGAGGATGTACGGCTGGTAGTCGCCCACGCCGCGCCGCGCGAGCGCGCGCCGGGTCAGTTCGCCCGAGGTGTAGAAGAGGATGGCGTGCCAGAGGTTCGCCATCGGCTTCAGCCCCGTCTCGGCCGAGAGGCGTTTGAGGTCTGAGCCGATGGCGTGCGACTCGGAGTCCACGATGGCGTGCGAAGGCTCGTGCATGAGCGACTCCAAGGCCGCGAACCCTTGCGTCCCCTTCACCGTGCTCGCGATGACGGCGTGGGCCGACTCGCCCTCGCCCACGGTGTACGCGCCGAACTGCCACGCGAAGGAGGTCACGTCAACGAGGATGTTCTTCGGGAAGGGCACGCCGTAAGCCTTCGCGTGCGCCTCGGCCAGCTCCTCGCCCGCCGACGCGAGCAGGGCCGCGGCCACCGCGATCCAGAAGCGGTTCGCGCGGTCGTCCTCCTCCCACTGCGCCGCGCGGTAGAGCGGCATCGCCGCTTCGAGCACACGCCTCGCCGCCGCGGGGATTTTGTCGGGCAGCCTGTCGGCGGTCGTCTCCGCGAGCGTGTCGTTGACGAGCACCAGCTCGTCGTTGAAGATGGGATTGCGCCTTCCGACGTAGGCGCGGTAGTCCTCGACGGCCTGCTTCCACTTCGCGAGGCCGTCCGCCGAGAGACCCGCGGGCGGCCTCTCCGCCTTGAAGACCGCCTCGTAGAGGAGCCGCTGGTGCAGATTGACCCAGGGGTTGCTCTGCAGGCGGTAGCGGCCGACCGTCACCGGCGGCCTGTCCTGGGCCGACACTTCGGCCGCCGACAGGAGGCCGCAGAAGAGGGCCGCGACGAAGAAGGTCGGACGACGTTTACACTTCATAAGTCCTCCAACGATTCGGAAGCCACGCTCTTTCGCAAGCTCACTGCGGGTCGGCCAGCTCGCCGTAGAAGGCGTAGGCGGCCTTCCTGCCGCTGACTTGCAGACGCCAGTGCTTGAAGTCCAAGGCGTCCTGGCAGCCGTTGCCGCGCCCCTGTAGGACGAGGGTGTATCTCGTCGGGCCGACGATCCCGGCCTTGAAGAAGCCCGTGCCGCTGACCTGCCCCTCGAAGCGCCACTCCTTGTAGAGCAGCGGGCCGCCGCCCGGGCTCGTTTGCCCGTCGCGGATGTCGGCCGTGTAGCTCGTCCACCTCGCGGGCAGGGGCAGGCTGAGCGTGCCCGTCTTACCCCCCTCGCGGAACGTGAGCCGCCACACGCCGCCGACGAGCCCCCCCGCGAACGCGTACTTCTCCGCGACGTGCGCCACGCCCTTCGCCGACTCCTCAAGGTCGGCTTCGGTCGTGTACAGGTTCGCCGTCTGCCCGAAACGTACCTGCCGCACGATGCTCCGCTCGTACTCGCTCGGCCTGCCCGTGCTGACGTAGTAGTCGCCCTCGTTGGAACAGCACGCGCACGCCCACGCTCGCGCGGGCAGCGAGAGCACCACGGCCAACGCCGCCAGCGAGAACAGAACACGCCCCAGACCTCTCATCGTTCCATCTCCTTCTGCTTCTCTCAACGATACACGTCCGTGCTCATGTACTTGGTGCCCGAGTCAACCATGAGCGTGACGACCGCGGCCCCGGGGCCGAGCCGCCCGGCGACGCGCAAAGCCACGACGACGTTGAGCCCCGAAGAGGTGCCGGCGAAGATGCCCTCCTCGCGCGCGAGGCGGCGGCACATCTCTACCGCCTCGTCCGTCGAGCCCGTCAGGACTTCGTCAACCTCCTCCCTGTGCCAGTGCGGCGGGACGAAGCCGATGCCGATGCCTTCGATCTTGTGCGCGCCCGAAGCGCCGCCGGAGAGCACGGCCGACTCGGAAGGCTCGACGGCGACGACTTGAAGCTCGGGGTTGTGTCGGCGCAAGGCTCTCGTCGCCCCGTGGAGCGAATGGGCCGAGCCGACCGAGTGGACGAAGGCGTCAACCTTGCCTCCCGCCTGCTCCCAAATCTCTTCGCCGAGCGGGTGGTAGCCCGCGGCCGCATCCGTGTTGCCTAGCTGGTCGAACCACCAGTGTCCGGGCCGCGCGCCGATGCCCCGCGCGGTCTCTATCATCCCCTTAATCAGCGCCTCGGTAATCTTCCCTCTGTCGCTCGGGATGATGGTGACGTTCGCGCCGAAGGCCCGCATGGTTCTTATCTTCTCTTCGCTGAAGGCGTCGGAGGAGACGATCTCAAGTCGGTAGCCCTTCGCGGCGCAGACGAGCGCCAGCGAGATGCCCGTCGAGCCGCCCGTGTATTCGACGACCGTGCCGCCGGGTTGCAAACGACCGTCCGCCTCCGCCGCTTCGATGGCGGCGCGCGCCATCCGGTCTTTCATGCTGCCGGTCGGGTTCGCCCACTCAAGCTTAACTAAAACGCGCGCCGCGCCGGGCGGCACGACCTTCTTCAGACGCACGAGCGGCGTGTGGCCGATGGATTCGAGGACGTTGTCGGCGACGTTCATAACTCTTAAAGACGCGCGGGCGTCGAGGAAGTTCAACCTTCCGTCGCGTTGCGCGCGGGCAGGACGGTGTGCGCTTCGAGGTGGAACTGCGTGACGGACTTGGGCTCGGCCGAGTGGCAGGTGATGGGGTTGCGGAAGTCGGAGGCGCGGCGGACGACGTGCGCCTCGTGGACTCGGCTGTTCGCGCGCTCCTCGAAGCGGACGTGCCACGCGTCCGCGCCCTCGGGGTGCGCGGAGAGGAAGTGCAGCTCTTCGACGCCGGCCGTCCCCGACTCTTCGCGCACGAAGGCTTCGGCGGCCTGCGTGTGGTGCGAGTAGCAGGCGCGGCCGCGGAAGCCTTCCGTGAGGACTCGGCCCGAGCGGTACGCGGCGGCGACGCGGCGGCCCGCCTCGGGCGTCGCGTGCGCGTAGAAGAGGCCGTGCGGGAAGCAGACGAGGTTGCCGGCGAAGCGGTCGCCGCCGACGTGCGACGACTGCCAGACCCGCTCGCCCTCATGCTCGCTCAGAGCGTTATATAAAGGCATGCCGAACTTCGCGCAGCACTTGTCGCGGCGGCCGTGCGTGCAGACGAGGAAGAGCGGCCCGTCGCAGACCTCGCCGCCTTGCAGGTCTCGGCCGGACGCGACCTCCGCGAGGTCGTACTTGAGAACGTCGAAGTACCTCTCCAAACGCAGGCGGATGATGAAGGGCGAGCGCTCGCGGCAGCGGACGACGAAGAGGTTCATGCGCGCGTCGCGGCGTCCGCGGTCGGTCTTGATGAAGAGGAGGCGCGAGTGGCGTATGCGCGCCAGCGCGTCCTGGAAGAACTGCTTGACCTCCGCGGGGAGCGCGCTCTCCTCGAAAGCGTGGCGGCCCCAGCCGTGCGGGTATTCGAGCAGGAGCCACACGACCCCCGTCGAGGCCGTCCCCGCGCTCCTCTCGCCCGCGCGCCTCGAAAGCTCCGAGCAGAAGAAGCGCGACTGCCCCTCCAACGGCTGCGTCACGCCCCCCCTCGCCCTTCGACGTCGAAGGCGACGAACCCCTTGTGCGCCAGCTCCGCGAGGAAGGCGCGCACGGTCTGTTCGTCAACGCGACCCCGCGCGGCCTCACACAGCCCCGCGACAGTGCACGCGCGCCGTTCCGAGAGCGCGCGCAGGACGGGCAGGGCGGCCTCGGCGAAGCGCCAGCGTTGCCCCATCGAGTCGAACTCGACGACCCCGCCCGCGGCCTCCAACTTGAACGGGCGCGGCGCGAGCAGGCGGACGACCGTCGGGCCTCCGGGCGGCGCGGCGTCGGGCGTCGCGACCCACGGCAGCGCGACGCGCGCGCGCGGCTCGGCCCGCGCGTCCAGCTCTTCGTAGAAGCGTTCGATGGCCGAGTCGTCCCACGCGGCGAGCAGCTCCTCGCGCAGTCGCGCGTTGTGCGCGGCGCGCTCGCCCGCCGACGCCAGACGCGGGAGGTCGCGCCGGAACGTCTCGCTCGCGCGGGCGCGGTCGGAGAGCCAGCGCAGGAGGTCGAGACCCGTGCGGTTGTGGACGCCGACCGTCAGGTGCAGCGTCGGCTCGGCCAGGGGCACCGCGACGTGCCACCAGCCGCGCGGGATGTAGAGCAGGTCGCCGTCTTCAAGCGTCCCCTCCCACAGGGGCGCGTGCTCGGGCCTCTGCGCCTTCTCTATGTCGTTGACGAGCGGGTAGGGCCGCGTCTGCCCGTAGACGCTCCAACGCTTCCGCCCCGTGACCTGTAGGATGAAGACGTCGTGGTCGTCCCAGTGCAGGTCGAAGCCGCGCGAGGTCTGCCAGCCCGCGTAGAGGTTGACCTGCACGCGCTCGCGGAAGAAGAGTTCGAGCCCCTTCGCCAGCTCTTCGATCGGCTCGGACAGCTCGTCCACCGCGTCGAGCACGAGCGTCGCGCCCTCGCGCAGGCTGCGCGCGAGCCCGGCCGACTTCAACCTCGGGATGGTCGTCTTCTGTCGCCCGCCCGCCTGGTGGCGGAGGTAAGATGAAATTGGCAGGGACTTGCCGTCGCGCGCGAGTCGCAGGCGCGGGAAGTCGAGCCGCTGGCGGCTGACGATCTCGCTCAGCCGCCCCCACGGCATCATGTGCGCGAAGCGCCCGGCGCGCCCGCGGACGTGCAGGAAGTTAACGCCCCAGGTGGAGTCGAGGAACTCCCCCGGGGCGTAAGGTTCGAGCATCCCGGCGAGCGCGTCCGCGCCGGAACCCTCCGGTCGTCGGCCGACTGCGCTCATTTGGCGTCTGTGCCGTCCGTGTCCGTGCTCGCGCCATCAACGTTGGTGTCGCCGATGCCGAGCGGGTTCATCTGCGCGTCGGCGCTGTCGCTGTCGGCGCCGGTGATGGCCCCCGCGTCCGACGCGTCCGCGTCGGAACCGCCGGAAGTGTCTGAGTCGCCGCCGAGCAGGTCGCTGCCGTCGGAGTCGCCCTTATCACTGCCGTCGGAGTCGCCCGCGTCGCTCCCGTCGTCGTCGCCGCCGAGCAGGTCACTGCCGTCCGCGTCGGAGCCATCGTCGCCGAGAAGCCCGCCCTTGTCGCTGCCGTCGTCGCCGCCGGCCAGCTTGTAGTTGTTCGTCCCCTGCAAAGGATCGACCGAGAGTAAGAGACCCGAGGAAGACTCCTCCCGCTGCTCGCCCGCTTCGGGCTGCACGTTGTCTGCCATGCCCTACCTCCTTCCGAATTGTAAAAGCGATTTCCGCAAGCTTAGTACGCGCGGGCGTGCCGCGACAAGTGGCGGAGGGGAAAAGTTCGACATCCCGGGTTCGAGGTTCAAAGTTAAGAACTACGGTCTTCAACTTTGAACCTCGAACCCGGGATGTCGAACTTTCGACTTTGAACTTTTCAGCCGACGGCGTGGTGTGCGGCGGCGGCCTTGCGGGCGGAGATTTCGCCGACGAGCGAGGCGATGCGCTCGACGGTGAAGGGCTTGGGGACGATCCAGTCGGCCTGCGCCTCGGACTGCTCCTCGGGCGTCACGGTGTCGCCCCAGCCGGTGATGACGGCCAGCGCCACGGCGCGGTCGCGCTCGCGCACGGCGCGCGCCACCTCCCAGCCGCTCATCCCCGGAAGCCCGACGTCCGTGAAGACCGCGTCGTACTCCGCCGAGTCGAAGAGCCTGAGCGCCTCGCGCCCCTCGCCCGCGAGCGAGACCTCGCAGCCCTCGCGCTCGAGGATGTCGGCGAGCAGCTCGCGCACGTAGTCCTCGTCGTCTACGACGAGGATGCGCAGCGTGCCGTCGGCGCGCGCGGGCAGCAGCGGCCCCGTGTCGTTGATGCGCTGCGTGTCCGACTCGCCGACGACGGGGAAGGACATGCGGAAGGTCGTCCCCTTCCCCACCTCCGACTCGACCTCGACGCGCCCCTCGTGGCGGCGGATGATGCCGTACGAGACCGAGAGCCCGAGCCCCATGCCCGCCTTCCCCTTCGTCGTGAAGAAGGGGTCGAAGATGCGCGAGCGCACCTCCTCGCTCATCCCCGTCCCCGTGTCGGCGACCGTCATCACGACCTCGTCGCCGCCGTCCTGCGTCGAGAGCGTGAGCGTGCCGCCGTCGGGCATCGCGTCCACGGCGTTGAAGACCATGTTGACCAGGACCTCGCGCAGCTCGCCCGCGTCCCCCATGATGACTGAGTTCGAGCCGATCTGGCGCACGAGCTTGATGTGGACGTTGGCCGCCTCGGCGTGATCCTTCCAGCGCGGCCGCGTGATCTCTGCGACTTCGAGCATCAGTTGGTCGACGTCGATGCGGACGAAGTCCTGGTCGCGGCGCTGGCGCGCGAAGTCCTGGATGCGCTTGACGGTCTTCGCGCCGTCCTCGGCCGTCTGGATGATGATGCGCAGGCCGCGCCGCACGTCCTTCATGTCCCTGGCGTCGAGCATGAGCTGCGCGCGCGCCAGTATCCCGGTCAGCGTGTTGTTGAAGTTGTGCGCGACGCCCGACGCCAGCTCGCCCAGCGCCGAGAGCTTCTCCATCTGCGCGTAGTGCTCGCGCATGCGCTCGCGCTCGGCCTGCTCGGCCTGCGCGGCGGAGGTCTCGACGCTCTTGAGGTAGGTGCGGTAGGTCAGGAAGATGATGGCGATGATCGGGGCCGTGAGCAGGATGTAGGAGAAGCCGCCGCGGACGACGACGCGCGAGATGAGCCCCGCGGCCGACGCGCCCGCCAGGAACGTGATCGAAGACCAGAGGTAATACTTGCTCCAGGTGTGCGCGACCCCCAGCCCCACCCTGAGCGCCGTGTGGACGGAGGAGAGCCAGGAGTTCGTCAGGTACTGCACGACCGCCATGATGCAGATGGCGGAGAGGAACCGCCCTAGGTTCTCGTCGCGCGGCAGCTCGGTCAGCGGGCCGAACAGTCGCTCCATCACGGCCGCCGTGATGAAGGTCGAAGTCAGCATCTGCGCGCAGTTGAAGGCGACGATCTTGAACTTGTCGCTGAAGCGGGTCGCGGAGTACACGCTCTCGGCCGCGGCCAGCAGCGTCGCCGGCCCGCCGCCGTAGAGCAGCATCGTGATGAAGATGAAGGTGTCGGAGACGGTGATGTGCCCCCCGTCCGAGTGCGGGATCTGTATCTCGACGCGCGCGCTCAAAAAGACCGTCACCGCCGCCAGCAGGAAGAACGGCAGGTCGAGGTGCGCGAAAGACATCGTGCTCAGGCAAAGCACGAACGCCACCACGGCGAGCGCGATGACGAAGAGGACGTAATACTCAAGCCACTGTTTGTTCTTCATCTATTTCGGAAGGCCCGCCGGAGCAAGGCAAGCGCTTGCGTGGTGAGACGCCCCGGCCTTTCCGCCTAAAGTGTAGTGGCTGCGGCCTGCCACAGTCAAAGCGGCCCGACGCGGGCCCCGCCCGGGCCCCCTCGAAAAATCGTGGGGGCGGCGGCCGCATCTGAAAAGCTCAGACGCGGCCGCCGCCCCGCACACGGTTACGCGCGGATGGCCGCGGGTCAGTCGGCCGGCGTGACGCTGACCGTCGTGAAGGCGGCGCCGATGGGGCCACCGTCGATGACCGCGCCGCTCAGCAGGAGATTCTGACCGGTGATGACGCCGTTGCTGACCTGGATGTTGTCGCCCGTCAGCGTGCCGCCGTCGGCGGCACCGGGGGTGACGATGGCGACGCCGCCCACGTAGACGCCCGTCGCGCCCTCCTCCTCGCCGCCGCCGCCCACGTAGACGCCCGTCGCGCCCTCCTCCTCGCCGCCGCCGCCCACGTAGACGCCGTTAACGCAAGGCGAATCCGTGCTGGCGACGCCGCCCACGTAGACGCCCGTCGCGCCCTCCTCGCCGCCGCCGCCGCCCACGTAGACGCCCGTCGCGCCCTCCTCCTCGCCGCCGCCGCCCACGTAGACGCCGTTGGCGTAGATGGCGCCGGTCGCGCCCGGGAGCGTGGCGTCAACGAGTTGTACGCTGCCTGCAACGACCGCCTGCTCCACTACGGTGCCGTTAACGGTGACGTTGCGAACGGTGATGCCGCTCAGGACGGTGCCGTCTTCGATGTTCAATGACTCGCCGCAGGGACTCTGCTGCGCGTGTGCACTAGTGAGGAGTTTGAAGCTGCCCACGTCACCGACGAGGATGCCGAGAGCGAGTGAGAGTGACATAAGCAGGGATGCCACTGGGGAGAAATGATCTTTTTTCACGTTGTCCTCCGTAGACCGATGAGAGTATGGAGTTTTAACTCCATGAATGCCTGCGTCGAGCCGCGGACAGTTTCCTGTCTTCTACTTCTTGTGTGCAGCAAATATGCTTAGAGGAAAAAGATGACAGGGGCGACTTCGGCCTCAGATACTCGGGATGAAGCCTCAGTTCGGGGCGCAGCTTAACCGAAGCCGACCGGCGTGTCAACCCCTTTATTTTCAAGGAGTTAATAAACCATGTTAAAATATTGCAAAATCTTTGGCATTATGTCACGCGAACATGTCAATGGCCCGTAATTTTGCGGGCAATTGGTGTCTGACGGCGTTTTACAGCGTTTCGGCACGGTCGGGGACAAAAATGGGGAGCGGCGCAATTTTATATGCTAGGCTTATCTGCCATGAGGGCGCGTGAGGAGAGAGGGGCCGGGGGCGAGACCGGGTTACAGCGCGTCTGGGTCTGGCGACTGATCGCGGGGCGACTGCTGGTGGCGGGGCTGCTCTTCGGCGTCAGCGTGCTCTGGACGAGCGGGCTGGCGCCGGGCGCGCAGGAGGCGCGCAGGCTCGGCGGCGCACTGCCCTTCGCCTTCGTGGTGCTGGGGCTGTCGGCCGCGTACGCCCTGGCGCTGCGGTTCACGCGCGCGCCTCTGCGGGCGCAGGCCGCGGCACAGTTCGCGCTCGACGCGCTGCTCGTGACGTGGCTCGTCTGGGTGACTGGCAACCTCTACTCGCCCTACACGGCGCTCTACATCCTGATCGTCTCGGCGGCGAGCTTCTTCCTCGGCGCGCGTTGGGCGCTGTTGACGGCGGTCGGGTGCGCCGCACTGTACACGGCGGCGATGCTCGGGCTGACGGCCGGGTGGTTCGGGGGCGGGCGGGGTCTGACGATGTCGTCGCTGGCGGAGGTCGCACAGGTGACGGGCTTGAACGTCGTCGCCTTCCTCGTCGTCGGGCTGCTGGCGGCGCGGCTCGCGGAGCGGCAGACGCTCTCCGAGGTGCAGATGCGCGAGGCGACGCACGCGCTCGTCTCTTTGCGCGCGCTGCACGAGCGCATCGTCGAGTCGATCCGCTCGGGGGTCATCACGACCGACCTCGAGCGGCGCGTCTACACCGTCAACCGCGCGGCCGAGGAGATGACAGGCTACGCGGCCGCGGACCTGCGCGGGCAGGACGTGTCGATCCTGTTCGGCAACCTCAAGGAGCGCGTCGAGGAGTCTCTGCGCTCGGCGGCCGAGGGGCACGCCAGCCCCCGCTACGAGGCCGAGTGCCTGACGCCCGAGGGCTTCCTCGTCAAGCTCGGCTACAACATCTCGCCGCTCTCTTCCGAGAAGGGGGAGACGACCGGTCTCGTCATCACCTTCCAGGACCTGACCGACATCCGCGCGATGGAGGAGACCTCGCGGCGGCAGGAGCGCCTGTCGGCCGTGGGCCGGGTCGCGGCCGGGATAGCGCACGAGATACGCAACCCCCTGGCCGCGATGCGCGGCTCGATCCAGGTGCTGAGGTCTGAGCTGCCGGCCGACGCGCCGGAGCGCGAGCTGATGGACATCGTCCTGAGCGAGTCCGACCGCCTGAACCGCATCATCACGGACTTCCTGACCTACGCGCGGCCGCGCAAGTTCTCGCTCGCCGAGTGCGACCTGCGCGAGCCCCTGCGCGAGACCTTCGCGCTCCTGCGCCACAGCCCCGAGCTTTCGGACGGCCACCGGCTCGAAGAGGACTTGCCCGACGAGCCCCTGCCGGCGTTGGCCGACGCCGAGGGCATCCGGCAGGTCTTCTGGAACCTCACGCGCAACGCCCTGAAGGCGATGCCCGACGGCGGGACTCTGCGCGCCGAGATGCGGCGCACGGCCCCGGGCAGCGTCCGCATCACCTTCGCCGACACGGGGCGCGGCATGACGCCCGCGCAGGTCGAGAGACTCTTCGAGCCCTTCTCCTCCTCGACGACGGGCGGGACGGGGCTCGGCCTCTCCATCGTCTACCAGATAATCCGCGACCACGGTGGTACAATCAACGTCCGCAGCCGCGAGGGGCACGGGACGACCATCACGATAGAGCTGCCTGCCAAACAGGGTTGAGCCGCCACGAGACTCGTGAGCGCGGGCGAGAAAGGCAAAGGCACGGCATGACCTACGAAGAGATGCAGAAGACGATGCAGTTCATCGTCGAACAGCAGGCGCAGTTCTCCGTAGACATCCAGCAACTTAAAGAGTCACAAATAAAGACTGACGAAACTGTCAGCCAACTGACACAAGTGGTCGCCCGTTTGGCCGCCGCGACCATGGAGGGCTTCAAGAACGTCAACGCAAAGATTGACGCTCTGGTTGACGCGCAGATACGGAACGAAGAGAGCATCAAGGAAACGAGCGAGGCCGTCAAGAATCTAACTGCGGTCGTTGACCGTTATTTCCGCGAGCGTAACGGGCGGCAGGATTCCGCTTGACGTTACTCCCCTTCTAACTTATGGCGAACCTTCTGATCGTTGACGACGAGCCGGGGATGCGGCAGCTTTTGTCGCACGTCTTCGGGCGGGCGGGGCACGCGGTGCGGGCGGCGGAGAACGGCACGAAGGCGCTCGAACTGTTGAAACAGGCGCCGGCCGACCTCGTCATCTCGGACGTGAAGATGCCGGACATGACCGGCATCGAGCTTTTGCGCCGCCTGCGCGAGTTCCTGCCCGACGCGGCCGTCGTGATGATGACCGCCTTCGCCACGGTCGAGACCGCGCGCGAGGCTTTCAAGCTCGGCGCCGACGACTTCATCCAGAAGCCCTTCGACGTGGATGAGCTGAAGCTCATCGTCGAGAAGGCGCTCGAACGCTTTCAACTCTTACAGGAGAACCGCGCCTTCCGCCGCGCGCAGCGCGAGCGCGGCCGCCTCGACCAGATCATCGGCCACTCGCAGAAGATGCAGGCCGTCTACCAGATGATCGAGACGGTGGCGCAGGTGCAGTCAACAGTCCTCATCACCGGCGAGTCGGGGACGGGCAAGGAGATGGTCGCGCGCGCCATCCACAACCTGAGCCCGCGGGCCGACAAGCCCTTCATGCCGATCAACTGCGGCGCGTTCACCGAGACGCTGCTGGAGTCGGAACTCTTCGGCTACACGCGCGGCGCGTTCACCGGCGCGACGGCCAACCGCAAGGGGCTCTTCGAGGCCGCCGACAAGGGCACCATCTTCCTCGACGAGATCGGCGAGATGTCGCCGACCATGCAGGTCAAGCTGCTGCGCGTCCTCCAGGAGCGCAAAGTCCGGCCCGTCGGCGCGCACGAGGAGACGGGCGTGGACACGCGCGTCATCGCGGCCACGAACCGCGACCTCGCGGCGATGGTCAAGCAGGGCTCGTTCCGCGAAGACCTCTTCTACCGCGTCTCGGTCATCCCCATCGAGCTGCCGCCCCTGCGCGAGCGGCGCGAGGACATCCCCGAGCTGGTCGAGCACTTCGTCCAGAAGTTCTGCCGGCAGACGGGTCGCGACCTGCGCATCTCGGAGCGCGCGAAGGAGCTGCTCGAAGCCTACTCGTGGCACGGCAACGTCCGCGAGCTTGAGCACACCATCGAGCGCGCGGTCGCGCTCGAACGCACAGACACCATCCAGCCCGAGTCGCTCCCGCAGTCCGTGACCAACTACAACCCGGCGCACGTCACCCCTTCGGAGTCGGAACTGCCCGAGGAGGGCCTGAACCTCGTCGCGCACCTCGAACACCTTGAGAAGACGTACCTCCTCGAAGCACTGCGCCGCACGGGCGGCAACCAGACGCGCGCGGCCGAAATCCTCCACCTCTCCGTGCGCTCCTTGCGCCACCTCCTCGACAAGCACGGCATCCGCAGCATGACCGCCCAGCTCCGCTCCGACGCCGCCGGCCGCGGCGCGTCCGAAGGCTGAGCCGGAAGAAGTTTTCGGAACGGGCCGCGCGGGCTTTCCGGAAATCCTCACAACTCTTTCCAATTTACACGGCTGTCAATTTACGGCAGCGGGGGGCTGACGAAATTTGTTAGCGGCCCGCGATGCGTCACCGGCGGCGGGTGTGCGCCCGCGCCCCCGGCTTGCAAATTTCGCTGCGAAACCCGGGCAAGTTCCTGCCAATTCGTCCAGGGCGCGCCGTGGCACGGGCCTTGTTTTAGGAACCGGCGTCAGAAGTCCCGCGCGACCGGCGCGTAGCCTGAGACGATGGCCGACGGCGCGAGAACAAATCTTCACTCAGAACAACTTTTCTCCGAAGGAGCACCGTTACAGAGATGCAAAAGAACAAAGGCCAGAAGGGCTTCTCGCTCATCGAGCTGCTGATCGTCGTCGCGATCATCGGCATCATCGCCGCCATCGCCATCCCCAACCTCCTCGCCTCCCGCAAGGCGGCCAACGAGTCCTCGGCCGTCGCCACCCTGCGCACCATCAACACCGCCCAGGCGACCTACCAGGCCACCACCGGCAACGGCAGCTACGGCGACGCCGCCGCGCTGCTCGAAGCCAAGCTGATCGACTCGACGCTGGCGGGTGACGAGGCGGTCAAGGGCGGTCACACGTTCGCCATCGTGTTCGACGACGGCGAGCCGGGCCAGTTCGAGGCGACCGCCACGGCCCAGACGGGCAAGGCCGACCACGGCTACTACACGAACGAGTCGGGCGTCATCTACAAGTCGGAAGACGAGAACCCCGGCGACCGCGAAGACCCGGGCACCCCGATCGGCGGCTCCACCACGGTTGACGCGGCTGCCGCTCCGTAACCTAAACCCAACTAAACTTCAACCGGGGATGCAGGAGCGAAGCACAGTCTCGCTCCTGCATTCTCTTAGCTGCCGACAGTTTGCCGCAGGACACGTCGTTCGCCCGCCTACGGCCGCCGGCTCTCCCGAAGAGGGCGCAACATGAAAACACGGCGACTCCAAGAAGGCTTCTCGCTCATCGAACTGCTCGTCGTGGTCGCGGTCATCGGCATCGTCGCGGCCATCGCCATCCCCAACCTCATGGCCTCGCGCAGGGCGGCCAACGAGTCCTCGGCCGTCGCCAACCTGCGCGTCATCACCCACGCCGAACACACGTTCTACCTGACGGTGGGGAACGGCAGATACGGCAGCGCCGTCGAACTCAGAGACGCCAACCTCCTCGACGGCGTCCTGGCGGGCGACGGCGCGGGGGCCACCGGCGGCCGGAAGAACGGCTTCCAGTACGCCATCACCCCCGGCGCGGGCGCGACCTACACCGCGACCGCGTCCGCCGAGACGGGGATGGCCACGCGCAGCTTCTTCGTTGACGAGACCGGCGTGATACGCTACAAGGAGGGCGATGTCCCGCCCGACGCCGAGACCGGCACGCCCATCAACTAACCGCAAAGACTTGAGTATGGACACTGCTCTCGCCCGACCAGTCTCGCCAGCAGAGAGGGGCCGCGCGGCGAGCGCGCGGAGGAGCGCGGGGTCGCTGCGCCGCGTCGGCTCCGTGGCGCGCAACACCTTCCGCGAGGCCGTGCGCGACCGCGTCCTCTACAACCTCGTCCTCTTCGTCCTCGTCCTGACCGGCGCGGCCGTCTTCCTCGGCGGGCTGTCGGCGGCGCAGGAGGCGAAGATCATCGTGGACATGGGGCTCTCGGCCGCGCTCCTCTTCGGCGTCTTCATCTCGATCTTCGTCGGCGTCGGGCTCGTCTACAAGGAGATCGAGCGGCGCACCGTCTACGCCATCTTCGCGAAGCCGGTCGGGCGCGGCGAGTTCCTTCTGGGCAAGTACCTCGGCCTGTGCCTGACGCTCGCGGTCAACGTCTCGGTGATGGGCGCGGGCGTGTCGCTCGCGCTCCTCTACGTGAACGGCGGGTGGCACCCGCTCGTGCTGAACATCTGGCCGGCGGTCGCGCTCATCTACGTCGAGCTGCTGATCCTGGTCGCGGTCGCGCTCCTCTTCTCCTCCTTCTCCTCGCCGGCCCTCTCGGCACTGCTCACCTTCTTCGTCTTCGTCATCGGCCACTTCAGCGCGGAGCTGAAGGGGCTGTCGGAGTCGTTCGGGTCGGGCGGCGGGCGCGCGCTCTTCGCGGCCCTCTACTACCTTCTGCCGAACCTCTCGAACTACGCTTACATCACCGCCGCCTCGCACGGGCGGACGCCGCCGGCCCCGGTCTTCGCGGGGAGCGTCGTCTACGGCCTCGCCTACATCGCCGTGCTGCTCGCGGCCTCGGCCCTCGTCTTCAAGCGGCGCAACTTCAAATGAGCCCGGCCGTTGGAACTGCCGACCGTCTAGCGTCGTCGCGCGCGGACTCTGCGCGGCGGGAGCGCGCGCGCGACGCGCTGCTCTTGCTCGTCGTCGCCGCGGGCCTCGCCGCCTCCTTCGGCCTCGCGCGCTGGCTCGACGCGCGACGACCGCAGGAAGACCCTTACGCCGCTTACGAGGAGCTTTACCTCAAGCCGGAGACGGCGCGCCGCCTGAGCCTCTCCTTCAATGGGCTAGCCGCCGACTGGTACTGGCTGCGCTCGCTCCAGTACGTCGGGCGCAAGGCGCTCGCGCACCGCGGCGAGTTCACGCTCGACGACCTGCGCCCGCTGGGCCTGCGCAACCTCGGAGCGCTGCTCGAACAGTCCACGGCGCTCGACCCGCAGTTCATGGCGGCCTACGACTTCGGCGCGGTCGTCCTCCCCTCCATCGACCGCGACGCGGCCGTCCGCCTCGTCGAGCGCGGCATCCGGGAGAACCCGCAGGAGTGGCGGCTCTATCACCACCTCGGCTACATACACTGGCAGGCGGGGCGCTTCCAAGAGGCGAGCGCTGCGTACGAGGCGGGCTCGCGCCAGCCCGGCGCGCCCGCGTGGATGCGCGCGATGGCCCCGCAGTTGAAGGCGCAGGGCGGGAGCCGCGCCGTCGCGCGCGAGATGTACGAGCGCATGTATGAGGGCTCGACGGACGAGCAGGTCAGGAGCCTCGCCGTCACCCGGCTGGCGCAACTCACGTCGCTCGAAGAGCGCGACCGCATACGCCGGGCCCTCTCCGACTTCCGCGCGCGCGCCGGGCGCTGCCCCGCCGACTGGCGCGAGGTCGCGCCGCTGCTCCGCGCCGTCAGGCTTAAGCTGGCGGCCGACGGCGCGCCGCTCGACCCGTCGGACGTGCCCTACGCGCTCGACGCGGCGGCGTGCGACGTGGGCCTGGGCCAGGGCTCGAAGATTCCGAAGAGGTAAAGGAGGGCGGAGGCGTGAGCGAACATACGGAAGTAGAGCGCGAGGAGAGGCCCGCGAGCATCTTCAGCGAATCTTACGACGCGAAGCAGTTCAAGAAGGACATGACTTCGGGGCAGCTCCGCTGGCTGGCGACTATCCTGTGCGTCGCCAACGCGGGACTCCTCGCCTTTGACTTCTTCTTCTCCGAGGAGCCCGAGATGCACTTCCCCGTCCACCTGAAGGGCGCGGTCGTCGTGTGGCTCCTGTCGGCGACCCTCCTCGTCTGGTCGTCGCTGGCGTTCGTGAACTGGAAGAACTGGGCGGCGAAGAGGCGCGCCCGCTGAGGTCGAAAGAGATGACGACACCGGCCGTCGAAATCGACAGACTGACGAAGGACTACGAGGTCGGCTTCCTGCGCAAGCGCAAGGTGTGCGCGCTCGACGGGCTCTCGCTGACGGTCGAGCGCGGCGAAATCTTCGGCTTCCTCGGCGCGAACGGCGCGGGCAAGACGACGACCCTGAAGCTCCTCATGCGCCTGATGTACCCGACCTCCGGCGGCGCGCGCATCCTCGGCCGCGACATCGGCGAGACGGCGATGCACGCCGAGATCGGCTACCTGCCCGAGCACCCGTACTTCTACGACTACCTGACGGCGCGCGAGCTTCTGGAATACTGCGCCGAGCTGTTCGGCTACGCCGCGGCCGAGCGCAGGCGGCGCGCCGCAGACCTCCTCGCGCGCGTGCGCCTCGAAGAGAAGTCCTGGGACAAGCAGCTCCGCAAATTCTCCAAGGGCATGCTCCAGCGCGTCGGGCTCGCGCAGGCTTTAGTCAACGACCCCGCGGTCGTCTTCCTCGACGAGCCGATGTCGGGGCTCGACCCCGTCGGCCGCCGCGAGGTGCGCGACCTGATAGCCTCCTTGCGCACGACGGGCACGACCGTCTTCATGTGCTCGCACATCCTCTCCGACATCGAGGTGCTCTGCGACCGCGCGGCCGTGCTCCGCAAGGGGCGCCTCGCGCACATCGGCCGCCTCGAAGAGCTGCGCGGGGCGGGCGGCGAACGTCCGATGGAGGTCGTCGTCGCGGCGGAAGACCCGGCCCGCCTCGAAGCCGCGCTCGCGCCCCACGGCCGCGCGCGCCTCACGGCCACGCCCGGCGGCGCGCGCGTCGAGGTGCCGACGGAATCGGAGGTTGACGAAGTGCTGCGCGCGCTGCGCGCCTCCGGCGCACGCCTCGTCGCCGTCCAGCCGGTCGGCAACCCGCTGGAGGAGTTGTTCGTCGGCGAGAAGTAGGCAGCAGGCAGATGGCAGTAGGCAGTTAAGGCAAGGCCAAACACTACACATAACAAGAAGCAGCCGAGTCTCACCAGACCGGCTGCCTCTTTTTATATCAAGCTCCGTTCTTGTCTTAACTGCCTACTGCCATCTGCCTGCTGCCTACTTGAACCTGACGCCCGTCAGCTCAAGCTTCAACTGCGCGGGTCGGTTGTCGGAGGGGAAGTTGAGGCCGATGGCGGGCGAGGCGGTCTTGTTCGTCTCGATCTCCTCCTCGGTGACGAAGGTGCGCTCGCGTATGACGTTGCCCTTGAGGTCGAGGCCGGCGGCGCGGAACTCCAGCCCGTTGACGGTGCGCCCCGTGAAGTTGCGCACCGTCGGCTTCATCGTCACGACGTAGTTGCCCAGCGCGTTCGCGCCGATGGTCGCGTCCTCGTCCGGGTCGAAGTCAACGATCAGCTTGTCGCCGGGGAAGTCCGCCGCGCCGGGGCGGACGGCCCCGGCCAGCTTCTCCTCGCCCGGCTTCTGCGTCGGCCGCGTCGCCAGGTACGCGAGCCCGCCGAGGAGCAGCAGCCCGACGACCGCCAGCGCCGCGTATATCAACAGGCGGGACTTGTCCGGCTCCTCCCGCCTCTCGCCGAAGGAGGCCATCGGCACCGTGCGCGGCGGAGTTTGTGCCCCCGCGCCCGCGGCGACGGGCTTCCCGCATTCCGGGCAGTAGCCGCGCCCCTCATCAAAATCGCCCCCGCATCTCTCGCAACGAATCATGATTGTTGAGACTCCTACGGAATTTTTGATTTTAGATTGTTGATTTTAAGACAGACCGCGGGGCTTTCTTCAAATCGCAAATCAAAAATCTAAAATTCTCTAGACGGCGCGTAGGCGGCGCTGCGGCTCCTCGGTCAGCGCGCGCGGCGTGACGAGCGAGCCGGTGCCGGTGCGCGGGTGCGCCGCGCGCGGCCAGGTGATGCGGAAGCGGCTGCCCTCGTTCTGCCGGCTCTCGACTTTGATCTCGCCGCCGAGCAGCTCGACGATGCGGCGCGTAATCGCCAGCCCCAGGCCGACGCCGTTGTACGAACGCGTCAGGCGGTCGTCCACCTGCCGGAAGCCGTCGAAGATGTAGGCCAGCGCGTCGCTCGAAATCCCGATGCCCGTGTCGGTGACTTCAATATACCACTTGTCGGGGCCTTCCGCCCCCGCGCTCACCGTCACGCCCCCGGCCGAGGTGAACTTCAGGGCGTTGGAGACGAGACACGACACGACCTGCGTCAGCTTCCGGCGGTCGGTGCTCACCTCGCCGACCTCGTCCGAGACCTCGACCTCCAGGCCGATCTTCTTCTCGCGCGCCTCCGACTCGAACCCGCGCGCGACCGACTCGATGACCTCCCTCGGCGCGATGCGTTCGAGGTGGAGCGCCGAGCGGCCCGCCTCCAGGCGCGAGTAGTCGAGCATGTCGTTGACCATCTCGAGCAGCGCGCGCCCGTTGCGCTCCATCCGCCCGATTGCGTCGGCCTGCAACGGCGCGAGCTGCTGCGCCGGGTCGCGCGCGAGCAACTGGCAGAGGCCGATGATGACGTTCAGAGGCGTGCGCAGCTCGTGGCTCATGTTGGCGACGAACGCCGACTTCAGGCGGTCGTGCTCGCGCAGGCGTTCGTAGGCGGCCGACAGCTCCTCGTGCTTGCGCACCCCTTCGGTGATGTCCCGGAAGACCGCGACGACGCCCTCGGCGCGCCCGCCCTCGCCGCGCAGAGGGGTCGCGCTCACGGAGAGCACGCGCTCCTCGCCGTCGCGCCTCACGATCTTGTACTGCTCGGCCGAGACGTGCTCGGCCCGGTCGAGCGCGCGGCACAGCGGCGTCTCCTCCGGCGCGAGCACCCGCCCTTCGGCGTCGCGCAGAGTCATGTCAACTATCAGAGCCTTGACCCCGCCGACGAACTCGCCCTCGCGCCGGCCGAGCACCCGCGCGGCGGAGGTGTTGAGGCGGTAGCGGCCCGCGGCGTCCACGATGACGACGCCCTCATCCATCTGGTTGATGACGCTCGCCAGCTCCGCCGCGCGCGCCTTCTCGGCGGCGAAGGCCGCGGTGGCGAGGCGCTCGGCGCGCACGCGCTTCGACACCTCCGACAGGATGAGGATTAGATCGCCTCTCCCCTCGGTTTGTTCCGTCACCGGCCAGATGATCACGTCCCAGAACTTCTGGCCGTCCGAGCCTTCCTCATTTCCGACCGCGCCACTCTCATCGTTCGCCGCCGCGAGCCTGAGCGGCAGACCGTAGTTGACGAACGCGTGGCGCGTGCGGCGCACGTCCTCGACCACGTCGCTCAGGGCGGAGAGCCCCGCCGTCGCCTCGTATATTCCGCGACCCGTCAGCTCCTCCGCCGAACGTCCCGCCGTCTGCGCGAAGGCCCCGTTGACCTTCCGCACGAAGAGCTTCGCGTCGAGCACGACGACGCCTATCGGCAGGCTGTCGAGCACCTCGCCGATGAACGCGCTCTGCCGCCTGACGGCCTCGAACTTCGCCTCAAGGCTCTCGGCCATCGCGTTGAAGCTCTGCGCGAGCGTGCCGACCTCGTCGTCCGTCTCGACCCGCGCGCGCTCGCCCAGACGCCCCTCGCCCAGGGCGGACGCGGACCTGACGAGGCTCGTGATCGGCCGCGTGAAGCGGCCCACCGCCCACACCGCGAGCAGCGACGAAGCCGCCAGCGTGATGACCCACGCGACCGCGAGCAGCAGCAGAGAGCCACCGCCCGGCGTCCCCTCAGGCGCGGGCACGCCCGCCGCCACGCTCCAGCCCGTAGGCTGCGTGCGCGTAACGACCGTGACGCGGCTCACGCCGTCGCTCCAAAGCTCCGCGCGCGCGCGCGTCGGCAACTCGGCCGGCACGGGGGCCGGCGCGCCGACGCTCAGCGCTACGGGGCGGCCCTGCGCGTCGTAGACGGCGACCGTCCCCTGCGCGCCCGGCCGCGCGCGCCGCGTCAGGCGCGAGAAAAGCTCGCGCGACTCTGCCGCCGTTAAGGTCTGCGGGTCGGCCGCGCGCGCCGGGTGCGACTCGATCCACGATTCGAGGGCCCCGGCCGCGGCGTCCGCCTCGGCGCGCGCGACGGCCGCCGACTGGTCGTTGAGCGAAGCGCGGTAGCTGTAGAGTTGATAGAGCCCGACGATGAGCAGGGGTAGCGAGAGCACCGCCAGCATGAGGAGGAGCTTGGTTCGTATGTCGAGAGAGCCGCGTCGCCTCTTCACCGTCAAAGTAACGTTCACCTTCCCGCACGAAGATTCAAGGCTGGCGGCGCCTGCGCGGTGGCGGCCAGACCGACCCGCGTGTCGGGACGACGGGGCGCAGGCTCGACGCGTAGACGAGGATGGCCTCGGCCAACAGCTCGTCGAAGAAAAGCCCGGCGCGCCGGAGCGCGTCGCGCAGCACGCGCGCGTCCTCATCCGCGAACCCGCGCGCCTCCTGCCAGAGAAACTCGCACAAAGTACCCCTTAAAAGCATCAACTCGCGTGCCACTTCGTCAATCAGCACGCCCTGCTGGAAGCGCACGCGCGCGTAGCCGCGCAAGGAGCGCGCCCCCTCGCACACCTCATCGGGCGCGGCGCGCTCGTCGAGCAGACGGCCCAGCTCTTCGAGCACTTCGGGGATGTGATCGACAAGCTCGCGGAAAGTGAGCAGGGTCGCGAGGTCTGTGCGCCGTTCGTCGTAGACGCGGTCGGCCCACGCGCGCGTGAAGGGGTCGAGATGCAGACGGAAGAGTGACGAGAACCGCCGGGGCATGAAGAAGCTTTCAGCGGTCAGCTTTCAGCTCTCAGCCTAAAGCCCGCCGCTTTATGAATGTCCGGATTTAGTTTTAAGCGTTCGACTTTCGTGTTCACGAAACGTTCGCTTCGAGCGATACATGAACTTTGAGGTCTACGCGAAACACATCCCGCGAGCCTTAATCAACGCCCGCTCCGGCTGAAAGCTGACCGCTGAACGCTGACAGCTATTTCGCCGTCAGGCGGTCGAGGAGCTGGACGAGCTGGTCGAAGTCGATGGGCTTGGTGACGTACTCGTTGCAGCCGGCGGCGAGAGCTTCGGCGTGGAAATCGGCCGAGTCGTGCGCGGAGACGGCGACGATGGGGACGCGGCGCGAATTCTCCTGCGCGCGTATGCGGCGCGTGGCCGCGAGGCCGTCGAGCTGTGGCAGGCTCAAGTCCATGAGGATGATGTCCGGGTGTTCGCTGGCGGCGCGCTCGACGGCCTGGTTGCCGTTGACGGCCTCGACCACGCGGTAGCCGCTCATCTCCAGTAAACGCCTCATCATGAAGCGGTTATCCTCGAAATCCTCGACCACGAGCACGACGGGGCGCGCGTCCCCTGCTTCATCCATGCTACCCTGTGCCTCCTGACCGCCGTCCACCGTTAGAACACCCATGCCCGTCACCTCACGTACGACTAGCAAACACTCAATTTTTTTGTTAAGATGCGCATCGAAACGCGACACAAAAAACAACAGGACTTGGGTTTAATCAGTACATGACCCAAGCTTCCCGGACGCCTTCCGTCCCGCCTGACTCTTCCCGGCGGAGGGCCTATTTGGCGGCATGAAGCCTTTAAAAACCGAGCTACAAGACGCTGAGACGCTGCGCGACCTCGGGAGCGCGTCCGTGCAGATTGTGCACGACCTCAAAAATCAGTTGAACGGTCTCAAACTCTATGCCACGTTCCTCCGCAAGCGCATGGAGAAGGCCGGGCGGCCGGCGGACGAGCAGGAGACCTTAGCCAAACTGATCTCGGGGCTCGAGCGCGCCGCCTCCGACATGACGGTGCTCGTCCGCTTCGGGCGCGCGCTTGAGCTGCGCCGGCAGCCTGGGACGGACTTGGCCCGGCTGCTCCAGGACTCGGCCGACGGCGCGCACGTCGAGTGCGACGGCGGGCCGTTTGAAGGCGACTTCGACCCTGTGCTGCTGGCGGAGGCGCTGAAGAATATCACCGCGGGGGCCCTGGGCGAAAGCGGCGCGGCCGAAGGGGCTTCGCGCGTGAGGTTGAGCGGCGACGGCTCGGGGGCTCTGGTCGAGTGGCAGGGCGCGGCGGCGGCCGACGGAGAAGACCCGTTCCGGAGTCTGGCCGGGGCCTCCGGGCTGCGCATGGCGCTGGCCGCGAAGATCGTCCGCGCGCACGGCGGCGAAGTCTCACACGAGGGCGGGCGCATACGCGCGCGCTTGCCGTTACGGTAACGCTGAAGTATGAACGCTGAACTCTGAACTGAACACAGCTCTTCCCGACAGTTCATCGTTCATCGTTCCGAGTTCATCCTTTCAGTAAGGGGGAGACGAAGTGGAACGTAAGGAAGTACGCATCCTGGTGGTGGACGACGAGCCGATGATGGCCGACTCGCTCAAGCAGAACCTGGCCGAGGAGGGCTACACCGTGGACACGGCCTCGAACGGCGCGCAGGCCGTCGAGCTGTTCGACGGCAGCGGCCATCACGTCGTCGTCTGCGACCTCCAACTGCCCGACAAGGACATGAACGGCGTGGACGTGCTCCGCCACGTCAAGGACACGCACCCCACCACCGAGGTCATCGTCATGACCGGCTACGGCACCGTCGAGCGCGCGGTCGAGGCGACGAAGGCCGGGGCGTTCTGGTTCCTGGAGAAGCCCTTCGACTTCGAGGTGCTGCTGCCGCTCGTGGAGAAGGCCCTGGAGCGCCGCGACCTGCTGGAGCAGACGACGACGATGCGGCAGCGGCTGGCGACGCGCACCGAATACTTCAACATCATCGGCTCGTCCAAGGAGATGCAGACCATCTACGAGACCATCGAGTCGGTGGCGAAGTCGGACGCCAACGTCCTCATCGTCGGCGAGTCGGGCACGGGCAAGGAGCTGATCGCCAACGCCATCCACTACAACTCCCTGCGCGCCAAGAAGCCCTTCATCAAGGTCAACTGCGCCGCGCTCCCGAAGGAGCTCATCGAGTCCGAACTCTTCGGCCACACGAAGGGCGCGTTCACCGGCGCGCACGCCGACAAGGACGGCCTCATCCAGCACGCGGAGCAGGGCTCGCTGCTGCTCGACGAGATCGCCGAGATGCCGGTCGAGCTTCAGCCGAAGCTCCTGCGCGTGCTGCAGGAGCGCAGCTACCGCAAGCTCGGGTCGGAGAAGACGTACCCGGTTGACTTCCGGCTCATCACCTCGACGAACCGCCTGCCCGCGGACGCCATCCGCGACGGGCTGCTGCGCGACGACCTCTTCTACCGCATCTCGACCATCACGATCCACGTGCCGCCCCTGCGCGAGCGCAGCGAGGACATACAGCTCCTCGCCGAACACTTCCTCAAGATGTACGCGCGCAAGTACCAGCGCTCGATCAACGGCATCTCGCAGTCGGCCTACCAGCGCCTCTTCGCGCACACGTGGCCGGGCAACGTCCGCGAGTTGCAGAACGTTCTGGAGCGCGCCGTGCTGCTCGCTAAGAACAACAAGATCGAGCCGGTGGATTTGCCCTTCGACAACGGCTCGCTCCCCGACAAGGCCGCGGCCGGCGCGGGCTGGGACGTGCCGCCCAACATGACGCTCGAAGAGATCGAGAAGTTCGTCATCGAGCGCACGCTCCAGCGCACCGGCGGCAACAAGCAGGCGGCGGCGAACCTCCTCGGCATCTACCGCCCCCGCCTCTACTCGAAGATCAAGAAGTACAAGATAGACATCCCGGCGCTCACGGCCTCCTAAAAGAACGTGAACCGTAAACAGTGAACCGTGACGAGAAGGGCTTGAATCCTTCTCGTCACGGTTCACTGTTTACGGTTCACGCCTTACTTCAGTCCACCTGATACGTCGCGACGCTCGTCGGCGTCTCGAAGCAGCGGACTTTATAAATCCTGACGCGGTCGTCGCCGACGCGGGACGAGACGCGTTCGAGGATGTAGCGGGCGAGGTTCTCGGCCGAGGGGTTCAGCTCCTCGTCGAAGGGGGCCAGCTCGTTGATATTCCTATGGTCTAAATACGCGACGACCTCGTCGGCCGCCTCCTTCAGCTCGCCGAAATCGACCAGCAGCCCGATGTTGTCCAGCTCGCTCCCGCGCGCATAAATCTCAATCTTGTAGTTGTGCCCGTGCAGGTTCTCGCACTTCCCCTTGTAGCCGCGCAGTTGGTGCGCGCTCGAAAAATGGCGCTCGATCATCACCTCGAACTGTCCGGCCATGTCTTTCCGTTCCCGCCTGTCTTCTTAAGTTTTTCGGATTATCGCACCGGCGTCTCGTCCGACTCAAACACCGCGGCGGCGTCGCGCAGGTCGGAGGTGACGCGGCAGGGCGGGAGGCTCTGGAGGAAGAGGCGGCCGTAACCTGCCGTGCGCAGGCGCGGGTCGAGGACGGCGAGCAGGCCACGGTCGGTGGCCGAGCGGATGAGGCGGCCCAGGCCCTGCTTCAGCGTGATGATGGCCTGCGGGACGCTGTACTCGTAGAAGGAGGAGCCGCCCTGCTCCTCGATGAAGCGCTGGCGGGCGGCGACTACGGGGTCGGTGGGGACGGCGAAGGGCAGCTTGTCGATGACGACGCAGGAGAGCTGCTCGCCGCGCACGTCCACGCCCTGCCAGAAGCTCGCCGTGGCGAAGAGCACGGCGTTGGGCGTCGAGCGAAACCTCTCCAACAGCCCCGCCTTCGCCATGCTCCCCTGCACGAAGCATGGGAAGTCCACCTCTTTGTGCACGCGCTCGTAGAGGGCGCGCATCCCCGACAGGGAGGTCGAGAGGACGAAGGCCCGCCCCTGCGAGATGTTCAAAAGCTCGACGACCTCCGCGGCCGCGCGGTCGGCCCACGCGGGGCTGCGCGGGTCGGGCATGCGCGGCGGCAGGTAGAGCACGGCCTGCTCCTCGTAGTTGTAGCCCGAGGAGGCGACCAGCTCGTCCGTCTTTTCCGCAGGCGTGTCAGGTACAACCTCATCTTTCTCCGGGTCAGCAAGGCCAAGCCTGCGACGTATGAAATTAAAGCTGCCTGCACTCGCCAGTGTCGCTGACGTGAGTACAACAGTTTCTACTCGCTCGAAGAGCTTGTCTTGTAGTAAACCGGATACATCTATAGGCGAGGCCCGAAGAAACAACCCGCGTCCGCGCCTTTCTACCCAATAGACAAATTTCTGGTTATCCCCGGCAACAATCTCTCCAAGATTGAACCGTAACTCCCGAACACGCCGAAGATAATTCTCCACCTCAGGTGGTTTTTCTCTAGCAGCATCAATTGTTGTTTCTAAGCGTTCAATAGCTCTATCAAGAAGCAGATAGTTTTCACCGAGAGCGGTCGTCTGAGTTTTACCGGCTTTGTCTTTGTAAGCGAATGTGCCCGGAACAAGCGACGAGCGCCCGTCCTCGCCGCGTACCTGTTGGAAACCCATCCAGAACTGCTCAGCAAAGCGTGCAATCCTCCCGGCCGTGCGTGTTAATTCGCGGTTGAGCGACGAGTCGGTGACGGGGAGCATCTGCAAGTCGCGCAGCATGTCTTCGAGCTGGAAGTTCGAGACCTGCGCGCCGAAGTACTCGGCGGCCACGTCCTCGACCTGGTGCGCCTCGTCGAAGATGACGGCCGAGTAGTCGGGGATGACCTGGCCGAACTCGCCGCCGCGCAGCGCCAAGTCTGCGAAGAAGAGGTGGTGGTTGACGATGACGAGGTCGGCGTCCGAGGCGCGCTGGCGCATGCGCGTGACGTAGCAGGCGTCGTAGTCGGCGCACTTCTGCCCCGTGCAGATTTCGGAGCGCGCGTCGATGTGCCGCCAGAAGGAGAGGCTCTCGGGCAGCTCCGTCAACTCCGCGCGGTCGCCGGTCTGCGAGTCGCGCGACCAGCGGCGGACGGCGTCGAAGTAGTCAACGTCCTCCAAGCCTTCGAGGACGGGCGAGTGCTCGGCGCGCTTCAGGCGGCTCAGGCAGACGTAGTTCCCGCGCCCCTTCATGTACGCGGCCGAGAACTTCTTCGGGAGCACGCGCTGGAGGAAGGGGATGTCCTTCTCCATCAACTGCTCCTGCAAGTTCTTCGTCCCCGTCGAGACGACGACGCGCCCGCCGCGCGAGACGGCCGCGGCGATGGCCGGGACGAGGTAGGCCAGGGTCTTCCCCGTGCCCGTCCCCGCCTCGACGATGAGGTGGCGGCGCTCCTCGAACGCGCGCAGGACGGCCTCGGCCATCTCCACCTGACCGGGCCTGTACTCGTAATCCGGGTGCGCGCGGGCGATGAGGCCGCCGGGGCCGAAAATCTCTTCCACGCCGCTATTTTACAGCAGATGAAGCCGTGGGCGTGAGGAAGGAATGAATAATAATAGGCCGTTCGGAAAGCCCCGAAGGGGCGCTATATGAAAGCCAGGAGCAACGCCCCTGGTCAACAGCCGCAAAGAAATATTGAGCCCTGAAAGGGCGGAATAAACGTCGATGTTATTCCGCCCTTTCAGGGCTCAACGTATTTGCCGAACGTGACCAGGGGCGGCGCTCAGGCTTGCGCCTTCGCTCTGCCCCTGGCTATCTCATTTTCGCCCCTTCGGGGCTTCCCAACGCGGCGAGGGCTTTCTCCGTGGCGTGGAGGAGGGCGTCGGGGCCGACGGGGTGGCCGGTGGCGCGCTTCATCCAGAGGTCGGGGGCGATGTTGCCGGCCGTGGCCATGCGCTCGAACTCGGGGCCGATCTTCCCGGCCTTCTCCATCTGCTCCTCGATTTGAAACGCGATCATGTGGCCGAGCGGGTAGTTGGGCAGGTAGAGCGGGTAGTCGATCATGTGCGAGTAGACGGCCAGGAGCACCACGTCGCGCCGCTTGAAGACGGGCGCGTAGTATTTGTTCCAGGTATCGCGCGCGATGGCGAGCTGCGCGGCCTTCAGCTCCGAGGGCGTCGCCCGCGGGTGTTCGTAGAGCCAGTGCCACGTCTGCATGTCCACGAGCGCCATGCCCGCGATCTCGTAGGTTCCCCAGAAGTCGTTGAGCGTCTTCAACGCCTCTCCCCGCGCGTCGGGCCTGGCGAGCCCGAGCAGTTCGAGGTCTTTGTTCTGGAAGACGAAGGCGAGCGCCTCCGTGAAGGCGGCGTTGGGCACGCCCTGGAGGAGGTAGTGGTCGATGAGGTTGAGCGAGAAGGTCTGCTCGACGTTGTGGCCCAGCTCGTGGACGGCGATGTTGTAGCCCTTGTAGTTCATCCCGCCCTTCTCGACGCGCGTCCGCAGCCGCGCCTTCGCCCCGCGCATCGCCGCGCCGAGCGCGTGGCCGGAGCCGCGCGCTGGGTCTACGGCGACGTTGGCCGCGAGCATGTCGGCGCGCTCTTTCGAGAAGCCGAGCTTGACGAGGATTGCGGGGATGTCCTTCTCGAACGCGGCGGCGTTCGGGTACTTCTTCGCAACAATCTCGTCGAGCTGCGCCTCGCTGTACGCGCCGCGCGCGCGGAAGCCGTCGTACCACACGTCGAAGGGTTCCAGGGGCCGGCCGAGTCGCTTCTCGATCCGCGCGGCGACGCGCGGGACGAGCGGCGAGGCGAGCACCTGCTCGAACATGGCGCGGACGCGCTCCTCGGGAATCTCGCGCCCCTCGTTGAAGCTGCGCGCGATGTGCGTGGGCGCGGTCGGCGCGTAAGGGTCGATGCGGCGCGCCGACTCGAAGGCGAGGAGCATCTTGGCGAAGCGCGTGTCGGGCTCGGGGGCGTCGAGCCGCGCGCCCGCGGGGGCCTCCGAGCCCGGCGCGTCCGCGTCGAAGTCGCGCACGGTCGTGGGCTTCACCTCGTTGGTGAAGGGGTTCCAGTCGTAGCGCGGGTTATCGACGACGACCGCGGGGATGGTCTGCGTCACGATGCGTTCGAGCACCTGCTGGGTGGTGCGCTGGCGCGCGAGCCCCTCGGCCCCGCCCGCGTAGTCGGCCTTGATCTGGTCGCGCAGGTTCCAGTGCGTGAGCAGGCGCATCCTCGCGGGGAAGAGGCGGCGGCCCTCTCCGTCCACGAGGTGGTGCATCCAGACGTTGTAGCCCGCGACGTAGCGCTGGGCGTCGGCCGAAGAGCGCGCGTTGGCGAGGTAAACTTCGGCGGGCACGCGCGTCGAGAACTGCTGCGCGAGGCGGGCCTCAGCCCACCGGCGGCGCGACCAGCGCTCGCCCTCACTCAGCCTCTGTTCGAGCGTCGTCAGGGGGAAGTTGAGGAGGACGACGAAGGCGATCTTCGACTTGAAGAGGTCTTCGGAGAGGTGCGCGCCCGGGTCGTAGCCGGCGAAGAGGTGATCCAGGGGTAAGACGGGGCCGACGTCCAGCTCCGACTGCGAGCGGAACTCGCGGCCGATCTCGGCCATGTGTCCGTAGAGCTGTTCGAGGTTGTGCTGGAAGCGCTCGAAGGTGGCGTCGAGCGTCGCCTGGTCGCCCGCGAAGTTCGCGCGGACGAACTCCTCGAACGCGGCGGCGTCCCCGTCCTCCGCGCGCCAGAAGCGCGACGCCTGACTGAGTCCGCGCCGGACGCGCTCGCGCTGGCCCTCGCCGTACTTCGCCGTCAGCGACGTTTCCAGTTTCGTCAACGCGTCTTTCATCCACGCGGGAGGCCCGCCCGCCTGCGGCGTCTGCGCAGTCGCGGGTTGTGAAGAGAGAATCATCATTAAGACGAGGACGGCCGAGAGTTTCTTCATCATGGGTTTGGCGTGAAGACGACCGGGTCAGAACCACCCGCGGTAGCGGGTGGCCCTCTGTTATGCGGACGTGCCGGGTGACAAAGGGCCACCCGCTACCGCGGGTGGTTCTGACCTTCATTTCTGTGTTTGGGATTTACTCGGTCGGCCCTTCGGAAGGATCGACTTCGAGCATCGCGGACTCTTCGCCCTCGGCGTCGTCCGCCTGGGCGCGCTGCTGCATATCTTCGTCGATGGCGCCCTCGGACGGGTCTACTTCCACGCCTTCGGGGTATTCGGGGTTAGACATGACCGCTCCTCCTTTAGTGGGGTGACGCCGCACCGCTGGCGCGCGGCGGGGCAAGTTGGGTGTGTGCGAACCCCGGACGGGGTCGCGTTACTCGGAGTGCTGGACGGGGTTGATGCCTTTCGAGGCGGCCTTGGGTTCTTCACCGCCGCCGCCCCCTTGGGAGCCCTGCCGGCCGGGCTCGCCGCCTTCCGCGGGGCCGGACTTGCCGCCCGCGCCCGACTCGCCGGGGCGGGCGCCGCCGCCTCCGCTTCCGCCGCCTTTGGGCGGATCGTTTTCGCTGCTCATCGTTCGTCCTCCTTAAAGGATTTAGTCTGCGCCGACGGCCTCCGCGCCGTGCGCGGGGCGCTGGCGGCGCGGGTAGAGCGGGAAGCGCGCGGCCAGCTCGTGGACGGACTCTTCGACGCGCGCCCTGACCTCTTCGGACTCGGGCTCGTGCAGGACGGCGGCGATGAGGCGCGCGACCTGCCGCATCTCCTCCTCGCCCATGCCGCGCGTCGTGAGCGCGGGCGTCCCCAGGCGGATGCCGGAGGCGACGAAGGGCTTGTTGGTGTCGAACGGGATGGTGTTCTTGTTGGCGGTTATCCCCGCGGCTTCGAGCGCCTTCTCGGCGACCTTCCCCGTCACGCCCCGGCCGTCCATGAACACGTCCACGAGCACGAGGTGGTTGTCCGTGCCGCCCGAGACGAGCCGGAAGCCCTGCTCCTGCAACTCCGCGGCGAGCGCCTGCGCGTTCGCGAGTATCCGGCGCTGGTAGTCCTTGAAATCTTCGCGCAGGGCCTCGCCGAAGGCGACGGCCTTGGCGGCGATGATGTGGACGAGCGGGCCGCCCTGGATGCCGGGGAAGACCTTCTTGTCAACGTCGGCCGCGTAGTCCGACTTGCACATGATGAGGCCGCCGCGCGGGCCGCGCAGTGTCTTGTGCGTGGTCGTCGTCACGTAGTCGGCGTGCGGGACGGGCGAAGGGTGGAGGCCGGCGGCCACGGGGCCCGCGATGTGCGCGATGTCGGCCATCACGCGCGCGCCCACCGACTGCGCTATCCGGCCGATGCGCTCGAAGTCGATGACGCGCGGGTAGGCCGAAGCGCCGCAGACGATCATCCGCGGGTTGTGCTCCTGCGCCAGTCGCTCAAGCTCCTCGTAGTCGATCTGCTCGGTGTCGCGCGAGACGCCGTACTCGACGACCCTGTAGCTGAAGCCGGAGAAGTTCAAAGGGTGGCCGTGCGTGAGGTGGCCGCCGTGCGAGAGGTTCATGCCGAGGATGGTGTCGCCGTACGAGAGGGCCGCGAGGTAGACGGCCATGTTGGCCTGCGAGCCCGAGTGCGGCTGGACGTTGGCGTGGTCGGCCCCGAAGAGTTCCTTGGCGCGGTCGATGGCCGCCTGCTCGACCACGTCCGTGAACTCGCAGCCGCCGTAGTAGCGCTTCTTCGGGTAGCCCTCGGCGTACTTGTTCGTGAAGACCGAGCCCATCGCTTCGAGCACGGCCTCGGAGACGAAGTTCTCCGACGCGATCAACTCCAGCCCCTCGGCCTGCCTGCGCACCTCGTCATCGACGGCTCCCGCGATCAGGGGGTCAACCTCGGCCAAAGGTGCGTTCAAAAGGTCGCTCATCCGCTAGCTCCTCCCGCGTTCCGGACTGTGACGGCAATTTTGGCGGCCTGATGTTACATCACGCCCCGCCGGGCCGCAACGCCGACCTCCGCCGCGGAAATGTGGAACCCGACACCCGCCCGGGCGTAATGCAAGACTGACACCCCGGATTCAAGTCACCAGACGAACCGCCATATAAGAGGAAGGAGACTGTGAGGAATGAACCGTCTGAAAGTGCTCTTCGCCTTCGCGCTCTGCGCCAGCCTCATGCTGACTGACCCGCACGCCGCGCCCGCGCGGCAGGGGCCGCCCGAGCAGCCCGACATGACCGTGGACGCCGCCGCGCGCAAGGAGGTCGTCGAGAACCTTCTGAAGCGGCTCAACGAAGCGTACATCTTCCCCGAGACGGCCGCGAAGATGGAGCGCGCCGTCCGCGAACGTCTCGACAGGGGCGAGTACGACAAGCTGACGAGCGCGAAGCAGTTCGCCGAGAAGCTGACGGCCGACCTCCAGGAGGTGAGCCGCGACAAGCACCTGCGCGTGCGCTACTCGCACCAGCCCATCCCCGAGCGCGCGGGCGGGCCGCGCCAGCCCTCGGCCGAGGAGCGCGAGCAGTTCCGCCGCGAGATGTCGCGCATCAACTACGGCTTCCAGAAGGTCGAGCGCCTGCCGGGCAACATCGGCTACGTGGACTTCCGCGGCTTCTACGACCCGGAGGGCGGCGCGGAGACGGTCGCCTCGGTCTTCAACTTCCTCGCCAACACCGACGCCATCATCTTCGACCTGCGCAAGAACGGCGGCGGCGACCCGGCGATGGTCGCGCTCATCTGCTCGTACCTCTTCGGGGCGGAGCCCGTCCACCTCAACTCGCTGCACTGGCGCGACGGGAAGGGCGAGCGCGTCGAGGAGTTCTGGACGCACAGGGAGGTCAAGGGGAAGCGGTACACGGGCAAGGACGTGTACGTGCTGACGAGCGGCCGCACCTTCTCGGGCGCGGAGGAGTTCTCCTACAACCTGAAGAACCTGAAGCGCGCGACGCTCGTCGGCGAGACGACCGGCGGCGGCGCCAACCCCGGCGGCGGCAACCGCCTCTCGAAGCACTTCGGCGCCTTCATCCCCACGGGGCGCGCCGTCAGCCCCGTCACCAAGACCAACTGGGAGGGCACCGGCGTCGAGCCCGACGTGAAAGTCCCGGCCGACCAGGCGCTCACGACGGCGCAGCTCATCGCGCTCAGGAAGGCCGCCGAGCGCACGACCGACGAGGAGTTGAAGCGCGCCCTCCAGCGCGAGATCGAGACGCTCCAGAAGGAGACCAGCCAGGCTCAGTCTAAGCGGTAAGCCCCTGTATCATTGAGGCGCGAGAAGGCGAGGGCCGTGGCCGGCGGGATAGTATGCCGGCCACGGCCTCTGCCTTCACGCCTCCGCCTGATAAGCGTCGTAGTCGAAGACGAGCGACAGCAGCCTCCTCCCCACCGCCTCGGGGACGGACGAGAGCAGGCGCGCGCGCAAGGCCGTCGCGGCGCGGCCCTCCAACTGCCCGAATGCGCCGTAGAGCCTCGAATGACGCACGATTCTTTCGGCGCGCGCGCGGCGCCGCGACTCGTAGATGCGCAGGGCTTGTTCCGTGTCTTTGTACCTAGCGAGGCAGCGCGCGAGCACCGCGGCGTCTTCGACGGCGACGCAGCCGCCCTGCCCGAAGTTCGGCGTCATCGGGTGCGCGGCGTCGCCGAGCATCGTCAGTCTTCCCTCGCCCCAGCGCGCGGCCGCGGGCCGGTCGTAGGCGGCGTTGCGCAGGATGGTCTCGGAAGGCGTCGCCTCGATCAGCTCGCACACCGGCGCGCACCAGCCTCCGAAGAGCCCCGACAACTTCGGCGCGTGCTCGGACGCCGCCTCTTCGGTGGTCAGAGTCTCGTTCGCCGTCGCCCACCAGCCCGTGCGCCCGAGCCCGACCGGCCCGATGCCGAAGCGCCGCCCCCCGCCGTAAATCTCCGACGCCGTCCCCTCCCGAAGCGCCGCGTTTTCGAGCCGCGCGACGCCGCGCCAGACCGTGTAGCCGCGGTAGACGGGCCCGCCGTCCTCCAACAACTGCGCGCGCACACGCGAGTGCAGACCGTCCGCGCCGACGAGCACGTCACAGGCGACCTCCGTCCCGTCATCGAAGCGCGCTCGCACCTCCTTCCCTTCTTCGTCGAACCCGGCGAAGGTCTTCCCCAGGTGGACAGACTCGGCCGGGAGCGAGCGCAGCAGCGCGCCCTGCAAGTCTGCGCGATGGAGCGCGACGGCCGGCGCGCCCGTCTCGGGAAACGTGAAGTGGTTGTACGGGCGGCCCTCGCGGCTGAGCCAGCGAACGCTCCGGATGCGCCCCGCCCGCGCGAGCACAGTCTCGCCCAGGCCCAGACGCTCAAGCACACGGAACGCGTTCGGCCAGACGGCAATCGCCGCCCCGACTTCGAGCAGCGCAGGCGCGCGCTCATAAACGGCGGGCTCGAACCCCTCGCGCCTCAGCGCCAGCGCGGCAGCCAAGCCCCCGATGCCGCCGCCGATGATGACGATCCGCATGCCGGGAATTATAGGAGTAGACGGTAGTTAGTAGACAGTAGTCAGTGGAAAGACCTTCGACACGCGGAGCGCTACTGGCTACTGGCTACTAACTACCGTCTACTTCCCCCTTGTTTGCTTTGCGGCTCGCCCTTAAGCGAGAATGGTCGCTCATTTTCGGGCGAGAGCTCGCCGAGGGAGAGAGAAGGCAAAGGCTTATGCGCTGGTCACAGTATTTCATCCCCACGCTCCGCGAAGACCCTGCGGACGCGGAGGTCGTCTCGCACCGCCTGCTGCTGCGGGCGGGCTTCATCCGCCAGCTCGGCTCGGGCATCTACTCGCTCCTGCCGCTGGGCTGGCGCGTCGCGCAGCGCGCGATGAAGATTCTGCGCGAGGAGATGGAGGCCATCGGCGGGCAGGAGTTCTTCCTGCCCGCGCTCCACCCCGCGGAGGTCTGGAAGGAGTCCGGCCGCTGGGAGGTGATGGGCGATACCATGTTCCGCCTGCGCGACCGCAAGGGCACCGACATGTGCCTCGGCATGACGCACGAGGAGGTCTTCACCATCATCGCGCGCGGCGAGATACGCTCGTACAAGCAGTTGCCGCAGGTCTGGTATCAGATACAGACGAAGTTCCGCGACGAGGAGCGGCCGAAGTCGGGACTGATGCGCGTGCGCCAGTTCATCATGAAGGACGCCTACTCCTTCGACGTTGACCGCGCCGGCCTCGACAAGTCTTTTGAAGACCAGCGCGGGGCGTACAAGAAGATCTTCGACCGCTGCGGCCTCAAGTACCACATCGTCGAGGCAAGCTCCGGCGCGATGGGCGGCTCCGAGTCGAACGAGTTCATGGCGCGCACCAACGCGGGCGAGGACTACATCGCCGTCTGCGAGTCGTGCGGCTACGCCGGCAACCTTGAGAAGGCAACTTCGCGCATCCCTTCGGTCGAGGACGAGGCGGGGCTCGGCGCGCCCGAAGAGTTCCCCACGCCCGGCGTGCGCACCATCGAAGACCTCGTGGCCTTCCCCGGCGGCGCGGCGGCCGAGCGCCAGATCAAGACGCTCGTCTACGTCGCCACGGACGCCGCGTCGCGGGAGCAGTACATGGTGCTCGCGCTCCTGCGCGGTGACCACCAACTGCACGAGGTCAAGCTCGGCGACTCGCTCGGCGCGTCGGCCGTCCGCGCCGCTCACCCCGAGGAGATACAGGGCCTGCTCGGCGCGAGCGCCGGGAGCCTCGGCGGCGTCGGCGCGCGCGACAAGGCGGCCGCGTCGAAGCAACGCTTGCGCATCGTCGCCGACAACTCGCTCAAGGGTCGGCGCGCGATGACGACCGGCGCGAACAGGGACGACTTCCACATCCGCGGCGTCGAGGTCGAGCGCGACGTCAGGCCCGACAGTTGGGCCGACCTCCGCACCGTGCAGAAGGGCGAGGCGTGCCCCAACTGCGAGACGGGCACGCTCGACATCTTCAAGGCGATGGAGATCGGCCACATCTTCAAGCTGGGGACGAAGTATTCGGAGTCGATGGGGGCGACCGTGCTGACGCAGGAGGGCAAGGAGGTGCCCATCGTGATGGGCAGCTACGGCATCGGCGTCGAGCGCATCATGTCGGCCGCCGTCGAGCAGAGCCACGACGCCGACGGCATCATCTGGCCGCGCGCGATTGCGCCCTTCGACGTGGTCGTCACCGTCACCAACGTCAAGCAGAAGGAGATCACGGACGCGGGCGAGCAGCTCTACGAACGTTTGCGCCGCGCCGGCCTCGAAGTCATCCTCGACGACCGCGACGAGCGCGCGGGCGTCAAGTTCAAGGACGCAGACCTCATCGGCGTCCCCTTCCGCGTCACCGTCGGCAAGAAGGTGTCCGACGGCAAGGTCGAGCTCTTCGACCGCGCGAGCAAACAGTCCGAGGACGTGAGCCTCGACGAAGTCGTCTCACAGGTGCAGTCGCGCGCCCTCGCCGGCCTTTAACAGAACCGCGAGCGGTAGCGAGCGGGTGCGGGTGACATCAAGAAGACTCTCTAACGTCAGACGCACCCGCTCGCTACCGCTCGCGGTTCTGTTATTGAGGTGCGAGTTCGATGACGGTGATTTCGGGGCGTGCGAAGAAGCGGACGCGGGGGGCGGGGCCGCCCTCCATGCCGACGCCGCGCGTGACGTAGAGCCATGTCTGCCCCTCTCGGTGCAGCCCCGACTCGTACTTCTTACCGAACTTCGAGAGCGTGACGAGCGCGCCGTAGAGCGGCAGCGCCACCTGCCCGCCGTGCGTGTGGCCCGCGCAGTAGAGGTCAACGCGGCCGGTCTCGGCCGCTTCGAGAATCGCGTCCGGCGTGTGGTAGAGGAAGAGCGTGAAGGCTTCCGCAGGCACGCCCCCGAGCATGTTCCTGATGCCGCTCGTCTCGCCGTCCGGCGGCTCGGCGAGCGAGGCGAAGGGCGCGCCCGCGACCCAGATTGAAGTGCCGGCCACGTCAAGGCGCGCGGCCTCGTTCTTCAGCTCGACGACGCCCGTCTCCTCGAACAACCTCTCGCGCCGCCAGTAGGCCGTGTCCCAGTTGCCGCGCACGGCGTAGGTCGGCGCGACCCGCGCGAGCCGCGGCAGGAGCTTCCTCAAGACCGGCAGCCCCTCGGGCGAGTTGAGCGAGTCGCCGGTGTAGACGATGAGGTCGGGGCGCTCTGCGGCGATGAGGTCGGGCAGGCGCTCTTCGAGCCTCGGCTCCGGGTCGCAGTGCAGGTCTGAGATGTGTACGACGCGGACGGGACGCTGCGCGCCTTTGAGCTTCGGCGTTTCGATACGGACGCGCGTCACCTCGGGCCAGTAGGGCTCAACGAAGTAGCCGTAGGCGAAGCAGAAGAGGCCGACGGTCGCTAGTATGAGTGAAGCACGTTCGGCGATGAGCGCGGCGCGCGGCGGCTTCTCCATGCGGCCGAGGCGGCGCAGCAGCGCGCGCACGACCGCGCACGCCGCGAACAGGTAGACGGCCGCCACGGCGCAGACGAAGAGGAATACGGCCGTTGACTCTCCCATCAATGGCAACATGAGCGGCCTTTCAGCTCGTCAGCTCGTTGACGAGCAGCGTGAGCGCGTTGTCCTGGAGCGTCCGGTTGTTCTGCAACTCGCTGTGGAGGTCGCAGGCGAAGGCGGCGTAGGCCACGGGCAGCGGCGTCTCGTAGAGCGCGCTCGCGCGCCCCCCGTCGAGTCCGACGCCCATCAGAGAGTCGCGCGTCACGCGCCCGTCGCCCGGCGCGTACATCGCGCGCACGACCTCCTCGCGCTTGAGGCGGCGGCCGTCCGAGCCCTTCAGGGACTTCGGCCGCGTCAGGGTCAGCCAGCGCCCCGTCTTCTCGTCCTGCGTGATGACGGGCGCGCTCAGAGTCTCCTCGCAGTCGCCGCCGAAGGCGAAGAGTTTTACGGGGGACTCGCCGCCCGCCCTCGCGTCGAGCGCCTCGTGGAAGCGTCGCGCGCGCGCGAGCACTGCGTCGAGGTACGCGTCGAGGTCTACGAGCGTGCCGCGCTGCGTGGGGGCCTCCAGCCCGCGCGCGCGGCCCTGCTCGTACGAGGCGCGGAAGGCGGGGTCGTTCGCCGCAGACCAGCCGTAGCGACGCCAGACCGCGGGGTCGTAGAGGTCAACGCTTAAGGGGCGGAGGTCTCGGTCGAGGAAGCGCGCCGCAGCCCCGTGCGGGAGCAGTTGGTAGATGGAGGGCACGGTCATCACGTCCTCGCGCGAGAGCTTGTTGAGCAGGCGCACGCGGCGGCGCAGGCCCTCGGTCACGGAGTAGCCTTCGAGGAGGACGGCGAAGGCTTCCGCGGAGCCGGCGTTGGGCGTGCCGAACATGAAGATCTTGTTGACGAAGCGCGCCCCGGCCCAGTCCGGCCGCGGCGCGGCCCCTTCGGGCGGCAAATCTTCGTCGCCGTACATCGCAGCGTAGCGCGCGACGAGCCCGCCCATCGAGTGCGCCACGACGTTGAAGCGCAGGTCGGGCCGGCCGAGCTTCAGCTTGAGGGCCTCGATCTTTTTAACGAGCAGGCGCGCCGACTCGACGTTGTCGCGCCGCCAGTCGTAGGCGAAGACGTAGAAGGTGTCCTGGTCGCCGCCCTCGGGCGGGTTGGCCCAGTCGCCCTCGCGGTAGCCGCCGTAGTCTTCGAGCGCGCGCAGGAGGTGGTGATAGACGTAGACCTCGGGCGCGATCTTCGCCAGGCGCGCCGCCTCGACGATGCGCGCCGCGACCAGCTCGTCGCGGTTGTTCGAGAGGTCGGGCGTCGCCGGCAGAGAGAGACCGTCAACGTCGGAGCGGAACACGCTCGGCCAGACGACCTCGCCCGTCCGGCGGTTGACGATGCGCGAGCCGAGGATGCCCGGGATGACGATGACCGGCCGCTTCCCCTTCCGCTCGCGCACGCCCGCGAAGATGCGCCCGAGGTCGGGGGTGCGCCGCGCGCCGCAGCCCGCCGTCGCTAACGCGACGACGAGAGTGATGAGGACTGAGTACTGAGTACTGAGTCGAAACCTGCGAGCCTTCGGTGTGCCGATACTCCTTCCCCTCCTTCAACCTTACTCAGTCCTCAGCACTCAGTCCTCAGTACTTTCCTGTTTCCGGTTAATGAGGCTGGCGACGAAGCCCGCGCCGAAGCCGTTGTCGATGTTGACGACCGTGACGTTCGAGGAGCAGGAGTTGAGCATGCCGAGGAGCGCCGCGACGCCGCCGAACGCCGCGCCGTAGCCGACGCTCGTCGGGACCGCGATGACGGGGACACTGACGAGTCCGCCGACGACCGAGGGGAGCGCGCCCTCCATCCCGGCGGCGACGACGAGGACGCGCGCCGCGCGCAGCCGCTCGCGCTCGGCCATGATGCGGTGGATGCCCGCGACGCCCGCGTCCCAGATGCGCTCGACGCGGTTGCCCATCGCCTCGGCCGTGAGCGCGGCCTCCTCGGCGACGGGGATGTCGGAGGTGCCGGCGGTGACGACCATGACGGTGCCCGCGCCCCGCTCCGAACGGTCGCGCAGGACGCGGATCATGCGCGCCGAGGGGTGCCACTCGGCCTCCGTGCAGACGTTGCGGACTTCGCCGTAGGTTCCCTCGTCGGTGCGCGTCACGAGCAGGTTGGGCGCGCGGCGCGCGAGCGCCTCGACGATCTCGACGACCTGCGCGCGGGTCTTCCCCGCCCCGAAGACGACCTCCGGGAAACCCTGCCGCGCGGCGCGCGCGTGGTCTACGCGGGCGTGGCCCAAATCCTCGAAGTGCAGGTTCGAGATGCGGCGCGCCGCCTCCGCGTCGTCAAGCTCGCCCTGCTTGAAGGCGCGCAGCAGCCTTTCCAGTTCCTTTAAGTCCATACGTGCAGTCAGCGGTCAGCCGGCAAATTCAGCCAGAGTCTAGCATCAGCGCCCGCGCAGCCCGAAACACGCACGCTTGCGCGCGTGCGACGCGCCCCGTAAGATTCTCGCCTGACGTAAAAGCCTCCGATGGAACTGACAGTCGCAGTCACGGGAGCCTCCGGCTCGATCTACGCGCACCGCACGCTCCACTACATGGCGGCGAGCGGCGCGGTCGAGCGCATCAACCTCATCATGTCGCAGTCGGCGCTCGTCGTCGCGCGCGTCGAGATGGGGGCGAAGATCGGGCCGGGCGACGTGCGCGCCGTCAACGAGTGGGTCGGCCTGCCCGCGGACTCGCGCCTCATACAGTTCCACCGGCTCGACAACATGGCGGCGAAGCCCTCTTCGGGGTCGCACCCGCAGGCGGGGATGTGCGTGGTGCCTTGCTCGATGGGGACGTTGGGTGCGATAGCGTCGGGCGCGGGGACGAACCTGATTCACCGCGCGGCCGACGTGACGCTGAAGGAGGGGCGGCGGCTCGTCCTCGTCGTGCGCGAGACGCCGTACAACTCGCTCCACCTCGAGAACATGCTCCGGCTCGCGCACGCGGGCGCGCGCGTCATGCCCGCCAGCCCCGGCTTCTACCACCGCCCGCAGACCATCGAGCAGCTCGTAGACCACCTCGTCTTCCGCCTCCTCGACCAGTTCGGCATCCCGCACCCGACCGGCACGCGCTGGAAAGGTGAGGAAGAGTTAAGAGTGTTAAGTGATGAGTGAGTGGCATAAGGACGGTTACACGATAAGCACCGAGCGCGAGCGCTTAGACCTCGGCGTCATACACCGGTTCATCTCTGAGGAGAGCTACTGGGGACGGGGGCGGCCCTTGGAGGTCGTGCGGAAGGCGGTCGAGAACTCTCTGCCGTTCGGCATCTACCGCGGTGAGGAACTGGTCGGGTTCGCGCGCGTCGTCACGGACTACGCGACCTTCGCGTGGCTCGCCGACGTGTTCGTGCTCGGGGAGCACCGCGGGCGCGGGCTGTCGAAGTGGCTGATGGAGGTCGTCCTCTCGCACCCGGAGTTGCAGGGCTTCCGCCGCTGGGTGCTGGCGACGAAGGACGCGCACGAGCTCTACCGCAAGTTCGGCTTCATCGACCTCCACCGCCCCGAGCGCTGGATGGAGCGCCCCGACCCCTCGATGAAGGAGTCGCCGGACTACTGGGGGCCGCGTTGAAATTTAAGCGTCTTTGCCATAACGGTCAGTACCGCCCGCGGTAGCGGGTGGGCCTTGACGACACGAGGCAACCGGGCTACAACGACCCACCCGCTACCGCGGGCGGTACTGCCTGGTTTGCCTCACGGGAGCGTTTGGCGGAAATCCACTGTGGAAGTTTGATTTGGCATTTTGCCAGTGCCCCTGTTGAAAAGTTGAGAATTGCCGCCGACATCACAAGCCCGATTTCGACCCCGAACCGGCCCGCGTCTTGCCTACCTTTCACACCGAGATGAACACTGCCGCGAGCAACATCCGCACGACGCTCGAAATGATCAAGATCGAGCACACGCTCTTCGCGCTGCCCTTCGCCTTCCTCGGGGCGCTGCTGGCGGCGCGCGGCTTCACGCCCACGGGGCTGCCGACCCTTTGGCAGGCGCTCTGGATTACGCTGGCGATGGTCGGGGCGCGCTCGGCCGCGATGGCCTTCAACCGCATCGCCGACCGCCACTACGACGCGCGCAACCCGCGCACGGCCGCGCGCGCCATCCCTGCGGGTCAGCTCTCGGTCAACTTCGTCTGGGCGTTCACGGCCGTGTCGGCCGCGCTCTTCTTCCTCGCCTCCGCGATGCTCAACCGCCTGACGCTCGCGCTCTCGCCGGTCGCGCTCGCGTCCGTGCTGCTCTACTCGTACACGAAGCGCTTCACGTCGCTCTCGCACGTCGTCCTGGGCTGGTGCCTCTCGATCGCGCCGACGGGCGCGTGGGTGGCGGTGCGCGGGGCGGTAGACTCGCCCGTGCCCCTGCTGCTCTCGCTCGTGGTGCTCCTGTGGACGGCCGGCTTCGACGTGCTCTACGCGTGCCAGGACACGGAGTTCGACCGCGCGGCCGGCCTGCGCTCGATCCCGGCGCGCGTCGGGGTGGCGCGGGCGCTGTGGGTCTCGCGCCTCCTGCACGCGGGGGCGTTCGCGGCGCTCGTTGGGTTATACTTTCTGACGAACCTGGGCGCGGCCGCGCTCGCGGGCGTCGCGGCGACGGGCGCGCTCCTGGTCTACCAGCACTCGCTCGTGCGCGCCGACGACCTGAGCCGCCTGAACGCCGCGTTCTTCACCACGAACGCCTTCGTCAGCGTCATCCTGCTCGCCACCTTCGGCGGCGCGGCTCTCATGAACAGACTTTAAGACCATGGAATTTTCACACGACCCCAAACTGAACGAGTTGGCCGAGAAGGTGGAGGCCGGCGGGCGGCTGACTTTTGAAGACGGGCTGGCGCTCTTCGCCACCGACGACGTGCCCGCGCTCGGGCGTCTGGCCGACACCGTGCGGCGGCGTCTGCACGGGCGCGTGACGTACTACAACGTCAACCGCCACTTCAACCCGACCAACGTCTGCTACGCGGACTGTAAGTTCTGCGGCTTCTTCCGCACGCCGCGGCAGCCCGACGCCTACACACACAACATCGAGGACTCTTTGCGCATCGCGGGCGAGGCCGTCAAGGAGGGCGCGACCGAGCTGCACATCGTCGGCGGCCTGAACACCAAGCTGCCGTTCTCGTACTTCACAGACCTCCTCTCCTCGCTCAAGGCGAGCTACCCGCGGCTCCACCTGAAGGCGTGGACGATGGTCGAGCTCGACCACTTCGCGCGCTTCTACAAGATGAGTGACGAGGAGGTCATCACGAAGCTCATCGAGGCCGGGATGGACTCGTGCCCCGGCGGCGGGGCGGAGATTTTCCGCGAGCCGACGCGCTCCCGCATCTGCGCGCACAAGACGGACGCGCAGCGCTGGCTCGACCTCTCGGGCAAGGTGCACGCCGCCGGGCTCAAGACGAACGCGACGATGCTCTACGGCCACGTCGAGTCCACGGAAGACCGCGTAGACCACCTCGTGCGGCTCCGCGAGCAGCAGGACAAGTCGGGCGGCTTCCAGTGCTTCATACCCTTGGCCTTCTACCCGCCGGGCTCGCAGCTCGCGCACCTGCCGGGGCCGACGGGCGTCGATTCCCTGAAGACGATGGCCGTCTCGCGCCTCATGCTCGACAACTTCCCGCACGTCAAGTCCTACTGGGTGATGCTCGGCAAGCGGCTCGCGCAGGTCGCGCTCCACTACGGCGCGAACGACCTCGACGGCACCATCACCGAGGGCGGCGAACTCTCCGAGAGCTACTCGGTCGAGTCGAACGGCGAGGTCAAGATGTCCAAGCAGGAGATCGTCGCCCTCATCGAAGACGCCGGCCTCCACGCGGTAGAGCGCGACACGCTCTACAATCGAGTGGAGGAGCCGGCCGCCGCCTGACAGATTCGCCTCCGCCCGCGCGGGGCCGCCGACCCGCGTGACAACCATCGCCCGACGGCTCTCGACGCGAGGAGACAGGCATGACGAACGAAGAGATTCAGCGGATCATGGAGTTCATCATTAAACGACAGGAGAGTTTCTCGGAGAGGGTGGAACAGTTCTCAGAGAAGCTGGAACGGATGGAGGAGTTGCATGAGGAGCGCATCAGCCAGCTTGAGAGGGCAGCCGTCAACCTCTACAACACTGTCGAAAAACTCAGCCAATCACAGAGAGTTTTGACCGTGAAGATGGTGGAGCTGGCGGAGGCGCAGGCGCACACTGACCGGCGGCTCAACGCTCTCATCGACATCATCGCGCAGGGTCGCGGCGGGACACCAGAGGCTTGAGATTTTAGGGCGGGGCGGCGGGCGTCAGACATACGCCCGCCGCCCTCATTAATTAATCCAATGGCGTTTGAATGGGATAAGGCAAAAGCCACTACGAACGTCAAGAAACACGAAGTCACCTTTGACGAGGCGAGCACTGTATTCGGCGACCCGCTCGCCCGTATTTTCGACGACCCGGAACATTCCGCCGAAGAGCGTCGGGAAATCATCGTCGGCCATTCAATCCTCAGCCGCCTGCTTCTTGTCTGTTTTACTGAACGTGAAGGGGGCGTCATCCGAATCCTCAGCGCGCGTGAAGCAACTAAGAAAGAGCGTCAGGACTATGAAGAAAACTCAGGCGGCTAAGGGGCAGAGGGCCACGGACGACATGCGCCGGGAATACAGGTTCGACTACAGCAAGTCGAAACCCAACCGCTTTGCCGGACGGGCAAGCCACGGTCGCACCGTCGTCGTCCTCGACCCGGACATTGCAGAGGTCTTTGACAGTGCCGAATCGGTCAACAACGTGCTCCGGGCGTTGATAGCAACGATGCCCAGAACTCAGAAGAGAAAAATTTCTAACAAGTAGGTCAGACTCATAATCATGACGACAGCAACAGAGACACGCACCATTACCGTGGCGCACTCGCCGGACTCGGACGACGCGTTCATGTTCTACGGGCTGGCGACGAACAAGATCGACACGGGCGACATCCGCTTCGAGCACACGCTCGAAGACATCCAGAGCCTGAACGAGAAGGCGACGCGCGGCGTCTACGACGTGACGGCCGTCAGCTTCCACGCCTACGCCTACGTCTCCGACAAGTACGTCCTGCTCCCGCACGGCGCGAGCATCGGCGAGGGCTACGGCCCCATCGTCGTCGCGCGCGAGCCGTACAAGGTCGAAGAGATTAAGAACTTGAAAGTCGCCGTGCCCGGCACGATGACCAGCGCCTTCCTCGCGCTGCGCATCCTCGAGCCGGGGTTCGAGTACGTGGTCGTCCCCTTCGACCGGATCATCGACGCCGTGCAGAAGGGCGAGGCCGACGCCGGCCTGCTCATCCACGAGGGTCAGCTCTTCTACCAGCGGCTCGGGCTCCAGAAGGTCGTAGACCTCGGCGAGTGGTGGAAGGAGAAGGAGGGGCTGCCGCTCCCGATGGGCGGCAATGTCATCCGCCGCGACCTGGGCGAGGAGACCGTCCGGCGCGTCTCGGACTACCTGCGCCGGTCGATCCAGTTCTCGCTCGACAACCGCCGCGACGCGCTCGCCTACGCCATGCAGTTCGCGCGCGACATGGACGCGGAGCTGGCCGACCGCTTCGTCGGGATGTGGGTCAACCAGCTCACGCTCGACTACACCGAGCGCGGGCGGCGCGCCGTCCAGCGCCTGCTCGACGAGGGCTTCGAGCGCGGCGTCATCCCGCACAGGGTCGTGGCCGACTTCGTCGGCTGAGCTCAAAGTCCGCGGGTTCAAAGTTCAAAGTCGGGGAGACGGCTCCTTAACTTTGAACCTTGAACCTGCAACTTTGAACTAAAGGCCCGCATCGAAAGGGTTGCTCGGCGGGCGTTTCCCCTGACCCGGATGCCTCGCGCGTCTGACCCCGAAGCCCAACTCAGAAGAGAAGCCATGAGAAGAGTTCTTTTAACAGTCCTCGCCGTCTGCTTCGGCGCGGTCGCGGCCGCGGCGCAGAAGCCCGCGCCCGCCCCCGGCGGCCCGTCCGTCGTCAACCGCTCGGGCTCGCCCGTGGACGTGGAGGGCATCATCCGCGCCTTCACGCAGAAGGAGACGGAGTTCCGCAAGGCGCTCAACGAGTACGGCTTCCGCCGCGAGGCCATCGTCCAGACCATCGCGTGGGGCGGGCAGATTTCGGGCGAGTACATGCGCGTCTCGCGCTTCGTCTTCGACGACAGCGGCAACCGCTACGAGAAGATCATCAAGTTCCCCGTCCCGACCCTCTCGGAGATCGAAATCTCGGCCGACGACCTCGAAGACTTCGGGGGCGTCCAGGCGTTCGCGCTGGAGTCCTCGAAGATCGGCGAGTACAACTTCTCCTACGTCGGCAAGGAGAAGATCGACGAGCTGGACACGTACGTCTTCGATGTGACGCCGAAGGTTCTGTCGGACAGGGCGCGGCTCGAAGCGATCAAGAAGGCGAAGCCGCCCGTCCGCTTCTTCCAGGGGCGCATCTGGGTGGACGACCAGGACCTCCAGATCGTCAAGGCGCGCGGCAAGGGCGTGCCCGAGACCGACAAGCAGCGCTTCCCCACCTTCGAGACCTACCGCGAGCAGATCGACGGCAAGTACTGGTTCCCGACCTACACCTACGCCGACGACCAGCTGAGCTTCAAGTCGGGCCAGAGCGTCCACATCCGCATGCGCATCAAGTTCACGGACTTCGAGCGCCTGCGCGGCAAGGTTCAGGTCATCGAGCAGGGCGACGAACTCAAAGATAAGAGCGACCCCGACAAGCAGCCCCCGCCCCCGGCGCAGAAGCCGAAGCCGTAAGGATTAACCGCGGAGACATGGAGGCACGGCTTGTTGAGTCATGAACTCCAAGCCGTGCCTCCGTGTCTCCGCGGTTAATCCCTTAATCTCTTCCTAATTCTTCAGCTATCGCGGCGCGTGCGCGCTCGGTGAGGCGCTTCACGTCTTCGCCGGCGAGGCCGGCGGTCTCGATGGGCGGCAGCACGACCATCTCGGCCGTGCCGGGGCGCGCGACGCCTGTGCCCTTGCCCATCAGCCCGTCCGTGTGCTTGATGGCGACGGGGACGACGGGGACGCCGGCCTCGACCGCCATGTAGAAGCCGCCCTTCTTGAACGGGAGCAGCTCGCCCGGCCGCGCCCGCGTCCCCTCGGCGAAGACGCCGAACGAGATGCCCGCGCGCAGGCGGTCGGTCGCGGCCTTCGTCGTGCGCAGGGCGCTCTCGCGGTTCGTCCGGTCGATGGCCATGATGTTGACGAAGCCCATGCCGTAGCCCATGATCGGCACCTTCAGCAGCTCCTTCTTGGCGAGGATGCCGATGCGCCGCCGCAGGTGGTAGAAGAGCATGGCCGTGTCGAGGAACGAGCGGTGGTTGGCGATGAAGACGTAAGACTGCCGCGGGTCTAAGTTCTCAAGCCCGCGCACGCGCACGCGCACGCCGCTCAGCCGCAGCCAGTTGCGCGCGCCGAAGAGCGCGAAGGGGTAGAGCCAGTGGCGCCGCCCCGCGACGAGCACCGCCGTAATCGCCGGCGGGCCGATGACGAGTAAAAGCATCGCGGCCACGAACAGAGACCACCAGTACCAGAGCCCCCCCGCGAGCGTGCGCCGCGCCGCTGTGCTAGACTCGGCCTTCGCCGAACCCGCGCTTCGGTCTTGGCCTTCAATCTCCGTCGGAAGACTCTCAGGATGCATCAAGCGTTCCTTCGCCGCCCGTCTCTTTTCGCCGCCCTCGCGCTCGCGCTCTGCTGTCTGAACCCGGCCGACGCGCACGCGCAGCGCCGCCGGCCGGCGCGCCCGCCGCAGCCGCCGCCCGCGAGCGTCGGCACCCCGGCGTATCCTTCGGGGCCCGTGCCTTCGCCGCGCGAGGTGCTCGGCTTCACGCCCGGCGACGACCGCAAGGTCGCCGACTGGAAGCAGATCACGGACTACTTCGGCCGCCTCAACGCGCGCGGCGGGCGCGTCCGCGTCCAGACCGTCGGCACGTCCACGCTCGGCCGTCCCATCATCGCGGCCTTCATCAGCTCTCCCGAGAATATACGCGAACTCGACAGGTATCGCGAAATCCAGCGCCGCCTCGCAGACCCGCGCCTCGTCCGGGGCGAGGCTGAGCGCGACCGTTTGATAAAGGAGGGCAAGACGGTCGTCGTCATCTCGTGTTCGATTCACTCGACGGAGATCGTCGCCTCGCAGATGTCTATGCAGCTCGCCTACGAGCTGGCCTCGGCGCGCGACGCGGAGACGCGCGAGATTCTCGACAACACCATCCTCATCCTCATCCCCTCGCCCAACCCCGACGGCATCGACATCGTCGCCGACTGGTACGGGCGCTCTCTCGGCAAGCCCTGGGAGGGTTCGGAGCCGCCCGAGCTCTATCACGCGTACGCGGGGCACGACGACAACCGCGACTGGTTCATGCTCAACCTCCGCGAGACGCGCGCCGTCACGCGCCTCCTGTGGAAAGAGTGGTTCCCGCAGATCGTCTACGACGTGCACCAGCAGGGCGCGACGGGCTCGCGCTTCTTCGTCCCGCCCTTCTACGACCCGCCGAACCCGCACATCCCGCCGCTCCTACTGCGCGAGGTGGGCTTAATCGGCCACAAGATCGCCGCCGACCTCGAAGCCGCGGGCTACCGCGGGGTCATCACCAACGCGCTCTACGACACGTGGTGGCACGGCGGCTTCCGCACCGCGCCCTACTACCACAACGCGGTCGGCATCCTGACCGAGGCGGCGAGCGCGCGCCTGATGACGCCCGTCCGCGTCACGCCCGAACAGCTCCGCCGCGCCTCGTCGCGCGGCATGGCGTCCGCCCTGCCCGAGAGCCCGACGACCAACATGCCCGACCCCTGGCCCGGCGGCGAGTGGCGTCCGCGCGACATCATGGGGCTTGAGATGGTGGCCTCGCGCGCGGTGCTCTCGATGGCGGCGAAGTTCCGCGAGCGCTACCTGCGCAACTTCTACGAGCTGGGGCGGCGCGCGCTCGACTGGCCGCCCGAAGACCGCGACGACGTGCTCGCCTACATCATCCCGGCGGGGCAAGGCAGGGATGAATCGGTCGCCAAGCTCGTCACGCTCCTCGTCGAGCAGGGCGTCGAAGTCTACAGGATGGACGCGGAGCTTCACCTGATGCTGTCGGGCTCGCGCGGGACGGTCTACAACGACCTGAAGAACGCGCCGCCCGAGTGGCCGCTCGGCAGCTACCTCGTCTACCTGCGCCAGCCTTACCGCCCGAACGTGCAGGCGCTCTTCGAGCGGCAGGACTACCCAGACCGCCTGTCGGGCGGCGCGCCCGAGCGCCCGTACGACGTGGCCGGGTGGACTCTGCCGATGCAGATGGGCGTCGAAGCCTACCCCGTCCACAGCATCCGCGAGCCCGAGTCGCAGCGCCGCCTGACGCTCGTCCGCGACGGCGCGGAAGTCCGCCGCGACCTCGGCCTCGACGCGCAGATTCGGAACCCCGTCAGGCGTCCCGCCCGCCTCGCACTCTACAAGAGCTGGACGGGCTCGATGGACGAGGGCTGGACGCGCTGGCTCTTCGACACCTTCAACGTGCCCTACACTTCCCTGCGCGACGCGGACGTGCGGGCCGGGAAGCTCAGCGCGAAGTACGACGTGATCGTGCTCCCCTCGATGCGCCTGCGCGAGATAGTCGAAGGCCGCGCGAAGGAGACCGCGCCGGCCGAGTTCACGGGCGGCGTCGGCGAGGGCGGCGTGGCGAACCTCCGCCGCTTCGTCGAGGAGGGCGGCACGCTCGTCTGCTGGGACGACTCGACGGAGCTTCCGCTCAAGCACTTCAACCTCCCCGTGCGCAATGTGCTCGAAGGCTTGCGCCCCGCGGACTTCTACTGCCCCGGCTCGGTGCTGCGCGTCGAGGTCGAGACCACGCACCCGCTCGCGCGCGGCTACGGGCGGCAGGCGGACGCCTACTTCGTCAACAGCGCCGCCTTCGAGGTGACTGACACGCGCACGGCGCGCGTCGTCGCGCGCTACGCCGGCAAGGACGAGGTCTTGCGCTCCGGCTGGCTCCTCGGCGCGGACAAACTCGCCGGCCGCGCCGCCCTCGTCGAAGCGACCCTCGGCCGCGGCCGCGTCGTCCTCTTCGGCTTCCGCCCACAGCACCGCGGCCAGACCTGGGGAACCTTCCCCTTCATCTTCAACGCCATCGAGGGCGGCGGACGGTAGCCGGTTAACAGTTGTCAGTAGAAAACCGTCTATTTTGCGACACGTCCGGCCTCCGAAGTCAGCCTCCGCCGAAGCGGAGCCCGCTGGCTACTGTCTACCGGCTACTCTCTCCGCTAAAAAAACTGGCATCCGCTTGCCCGCGGGATACGTCAAAAGGGGTTGCCGACCTGGGCTCCCCGGAGGATTAGCCATGAGAAAGCTTGCACGCCTGTCCCTGACCCTCGTCCTGCTCGCGTCGTTCGCCGCGCCGGCGACGTTCGCGCAGACGCGCCCGCGCCGCGTCGGCCAGATGCCGACGCCCGCGCCCGCCCCGACGCCCGTCAGGCGCGCCCCGCAGATGGAGAGCGGCAGGCCCGCCCCTACGCGTCAGACGACGGCCGAGCCGCAGAACTCCGCGGAGGTCGCAGAGGAGGTCGGCGAGGACGAAGTCGTGCGCGTCAACGCGGCGCTCGTGACCGTGCCCGTCTCGGTGCTCGACCGCGACGGCCGCTTCATCGGCGGGCTCAGGCAGGAGGACTTCCGCGTCCTCGAAGACGGCGTCGAGCAGCGCATCGCCTACTTCGCGCCCGTCGAGCAGCCCTTCACCGTCGCGCTCGTCATCGACACCTCGGGCTCGACGCGCTTCCGGCTCGAAGACATACAGGACGCGGCCATCGCCTTCCTCGACCAGCTCCGCCCGGCCGACCGCGTCATCGTCGTCTCCTTCGACGAGCAGGTGCGCGTCCACTCCGAGGCCACCAGCGACCGCGACCGGCTCCGCGCCGCCATCCGGCAGACGCGCTCCGGCGGCGGCACGCGCCTCTACGACGCCGTAGACCTCGTCATCAAAGACCAGCTCGGCCGCGTCCGGGGGCGCAAGGCCGTCGTGCTCTTCACCGACGGCGTGGACAGCCAGAGCCGCCAGGCCAGCTTCGAGAGCACGCTCGAAGAGGCCGTCGAGCTGGACGCGATGATCTACCCCATCCAGTACGACACCTACGTTGACAACGGCAACGGCGGAGGCGGCGGCGGCTGGCCGGGGCCGAACCGCTACCCGCGCCGCAGGGGCGGGCGACGCCCCGGCTGGGGCGACATCCTCGGCCAGATCATCCTCGGCGGCGGTAACGTGAGGATCGGCGGCGGAGGCGGCGGGGGCGGCGGCGGCGCGGGGACGACGCGCGCAGACTACGAGCGCGGCGGCGAGTATTTGCGCCGGCTCGCGGAGGCGACCGGCGGGCGCAGCTACGACGCGCGCGACCTCAACTACGTCGAGCAGGCGTTCACCAACATCGCGGAGGAGCTGCGCCGCCAGTACAGCCTCGGCTACTACCCTTCGCGCCAGGCGCAGGCCGAGGAGCGGCGTCAGATACGCGTCCGCGTCCGCCGCCCCAACCTCGTCGTCCGCGCGCGCGACAGCTACGTCTACCGCCCCGACGGCGGCACGCAGCCCGACGCCACCACCGCGCAGGGCGATACCAACACGCGCCAGTCGCCCCCCGTCCTGCGCCGCAACCTCGACCCGTTCGGCGGCGGGCTAAAAGAATGATGAGGGCTGAGTTAAAAAGCTAGAACCGCCGCGGGTATTTAATGAGGAGGCCGGTGAGTCGAACCTAACGACTCACCGGCCTCCTTGTTTGTCCGCGTGGGACTGACCTCTTGACGGTAGGCAGCCGCGGGCGTATAAGTCGGCTGTCGCGCGACTCGCCCCGCACCTCAAAGGGTTTAGGCTTCATGGGCTCCGCCAAGCTCACCAACCTCTCGGAAGGAGAGACGCCATGAACGCTCACTGCCTCCGCTCGGTTCTCAGCCGCCAGAATGTTGTTCCCTTCACGCTCTCCTTCTTGCTCGCGGTTATCGTGGCCTGCGGGTTCATAGCTAGTACGTCGCAGTCGTCCGCGGAAGCGAGCGTCGGTAACAGGCGCGGCAACCAACGCCCCCCTGAGTTCTCTAATCGGAACCCCAAAGACATCAAGAAAGATTTCAGCGATGACGACCTGAAGGTGAAAGACCAGAAGCCGCGCGGCAAGTGGGGCGTCGCCCTCGAAACTGACATGAATCAGTTCCACGACGCCTCGGTGCCGGTGGCCGTCGGCACAATCCAGTCACTATCCGGGGGCGGGAAATACGCGGGAGTGGTGAAAATTAAAAGGCTGGAGGTTAGGAATCGGAGTTCTAAGGCCCTCAACTCAGTGCAGCTCAGGTGGGAGATAGCCAACCTCGACAACCCATCGAAGGTCTTGCTGGAAGGCAATACACCCTTCGTCAATTTCTGGGCGGAAGCTAACAGCTCCCAGGTCATAGAGATCCCAACCATCTACCCCGCCCTCCTTTTCAAACCTCTGGCGAAGGACGGCGAACTCAACGGCCGGTTCCAGTTAACGATAGGCGTGCAGGAGGCGCGTTTCGCTGATGGCTCCTTCTGGAGATGACAAGGGCCGGTTGTCTGGTTAGATTTCCTGTATTATGACCAGCCCGCCGCCGAACGGTTTCCGAGCCTCGCCTCGGTAAGCCCCATCTTCCCCTCTTTGTGGGCTGACCCGGGTGGCAGACAGGTTATCATCAAGCCGTGTGAAGCAAAGCCGGGGCTGACCACCTCGGCTTTTTCTTTCATGCCGTTTCAAATTACGAAGTGTACTGACGACATGACTATCTGGGTTGATGATGAGGGGAAGCAAAGCTGTGGCACTCCGTCGCCCGGACAAGCCTGTTATTCAAACTGTAGCGCGGATGGATGGTGCATCATAGACAGGGTGCCGGGGGGCAGGTGTAGCAGTCCGACGGCCACGCCCCCGCCTTCGCCGTCGCCGACGCCGGGCTGCACGCCGCCGGAGCCGGAGCCCAACCCATGCTGCACGCCCGAGCCCTACAAACCAGACCTTAGCCTCGTGGCAGAGTATTGCCGCTGGAACTGCGGCCCCGACCGGTGCGCGACGGGGACGGCATTCGCCGACGGCTGCGTCAGCGTGAGCAACGAAGGCCCGACAGCCTGCGAAGACCCGTACATCTGGACTTCCAGGGAGAAATACGGCGCGCTCTGCTGCCCGCCCACCCCGACGCCGACGCCGCCCACGGATGAGCCGGGCCTGTCTTGCGGGGTGGACTGCTCTGACGCGTTCGGCCCGCGCTGGTTCTGCTACGAAGGCATATGTCAGGAGCGGACGCCGGTGCTGGTGGACGTGGCGGGCGACGGCTTCGCCCTGACCGACGCGGCCGGCGGGGTGGACTTCGCCCTCACGGCCGGGGGCGAGCGCCGCCGCTTCGCGTGGCCTGTCGGCGGCTCCGACGACGCGTGGCTCGCGCTCGACCGGAACGGCGACGGCCGGATCGCCAGCGACCAGGAGTTGTTCGGCAACTTCACCCCGCAGCCCGCGCCTCCGGCGGGGCAGGGGCGCAACGGCTTCCTCGCGCTGGCCGAGTACGACAAGGCCGCGAAAGGCGGCAACGGCGACGGGGCGATAGACGCGCGGGATGCCGTCTTCGCCCGCCTCCGGCTGTGGCGGGACACGAACCATGACGGGGTATCGCAGCCCGAGGAGCTGCACGCGCTTCCGTCGCTCGACGTGGCGCGCATCCGCCTCGACTACAAGGAGTCGAAGAAGGCGGACGCTTACGGTAACGAGTTCCGCTACCGCGCGAAGGTGGACGACGCCCGGGGGCGAAGGTGAATAGGTGGGCGTGGGACGTGCTCCTCGTCCCGGGGCCGTAACTGTAAGGCGTGTGAAAGAGGAAGGGGTAAGGGAAAGACTTCGCGTCGTCCCTTACCCCTTCCCCTTGCGTTTACTCTCCGCCCTCAGACCACCGTGCCGTCGCGGACGATACCGTTCTTGGGGACGATGATGATGCCGTCGCGGATGAACCAGCTCCCTTCGGGGTCTTCGGCGTCGGCGACGCGGCGCTCGTTCACCAGCCGGACGCCCGCGCCGATGCGCGCGTTCTTGTCCACGATGGCGTTGCGGATGACCGAGCCCTCGCCGATGCCGATGCGCGGCTTGGCCTCGCGCACGTCGCGCTCCATCTCCTCGATGGACTGGTAGTAGTCGGCCCCCATCACGTAGGTGTCCTCGATGCTCGCGCCGAAATCTATCCGCGTGCGCACCCCGATGAGCGAGCGCGTGATGACCGCCCGGCTGATGATGCAGCCCTCGGCGATGATCGAGCTGTTGATGTGGCAGTTGTTGATCTTCGACGGCGGCAGATACCGCGCGCGCGTGTAGACCGGCGCGTCCGTGTCGAAGAGGTTGAACTTCGGGATGGTCGCCGTCAGGTCGAGGTTGGCGCGGTGGAAGGCGTCGATGGTCCCGATGTCCTCCCAGTAGTCGTCGAAGAGGTAGCCCTGCACGTTGCCGCTCTCGATGGCCGCCGGGATGACCTGCTTGCCGAAGTCCATCCAGGTCGGGTCGCGCTTGAGCAGCTCGACCAGCCAGTCGAACTTGAAGACGTAGATGCCCATTGAGGCGAGGAAGGGCCGCCGCGCCGCCTCCTCGGCCGAGAGGCCGAAGGGCGTCGTGTCCACCCTCATCTCTTCGAGCGCCTGCCCCTTGGGCTTCTCGCGGAACTCGATGATGCGCCCGTCCGGCTCCATCTTCATCAGGCCGAAGTCCTCGGCCTGCTCGCGCACGAAAGGGATGACCGAGATGGTCACGTCGGCCTCGGTCTCGAAGTGGCGCGCGATGAACTTGCGGTAGTCCATCCGGTAGAGGTGGTCGCCCGAGAGTATCAGCAGCGTGTCGATGCCCCAGTCGTAGATGTGCGGCAGCACCTGGCGGACGGCGTCGGCCGTGCCCTGGAACCACTGCGGGTTCTGCGGCGTCTGCTCGGCGGCCAGAATCTCGACGAAGCCGTTCGAGAACTGCGAGAAGCGGTAGGTCGTCGCGATGTGCTTGTTGAGCGAGGCGGAGTTGTACTGCGTCAGCACGAAGATCTTGAGGATATCCGAGTTGATGCAGTTCGAGATGGGGATGTCCACGAGCCGGTACTTGCCGCCGAGCGGCACGGCCGGCTTCGAGCGCAGGAGCGTCAGAGGCGACAGGCGCGTGCCCGCACCCCCGCCCAGAATTACAGCCAGAATGTTCGGCCTCTTCGGAGCCATCGCTCACACCTTCCCTACTTTTTTGGAAAACTGTATGCCCCGAGCATAGCCCCGAAGCGCCGCGCGTTTCAAGCGCGGGCGGCGCGTTAAAGGTTCTCTTAGTGTTACAAAAGGGTGTCCGTCCGCCGCCGTACCGCCAGCATTAATTTTGAATTTGAAAAGACAGGGGCCGCGCAGTGCCCTACGTGCGCGGCCCCCGGCCCCGGCGTGGATCACCGGGGCCGCAGCACAGTCCCGGCCGTAGACGTGCCAGCATTAGCCGGAAACGAGAATCCCCATCACACACCTCCTGTGATATATTCCGCGCGTTCTTGTCTTTGAAAGGCAACGGGTCGGATGCGAAGCGTAGCTCACCCTCAACCGAGTGATGAGCATCGCCGTTGAGCACGAGAGGTCTCTACTCACGGCGAATCGATTACGCGAATACATATTGCCATTAAATAATGGCAATGGCAAGCTTCTGCCGCTGCTTATCCCGTTGGGAGATCGCGCCTGATGGGAAGGAAGCCGCGCATCAGGCCGGAGCGTCTGGCGGAGAAGTTGCGCCGGATAAGAGAGGCGTTAGGACTGTCTCAGTCCGAGATGTGGCAGCGACTCGGAGTCGAAGAGCTTATCTGGCCCAAACAGATTTCGACGTACGAGTTAGGAACGAACGAGCCCCCGCTGCCTATTCTCCTGAAGTACGCGCGGGCGGCGAATGTCAGCACCGACGTTTTAATCGACGACGAGCTAGACCTGCCCGAAAAGCTGCCCGCGAAACCGAAGAACAAAAGTTAATACGGGCCCTGTCGCCGGGAGCGCGGGCATCCCTGCCCGCCAGCGTGCTTTAGCACGTTGACCGTCTCCCTCTTTATCTCAACCTTGAGGTTTTAAGTTTCTCTGCCTTCGCGCTGTCGCGCTCATGGCGGGCTGTGGGGTGTCCCGCGCTCCCAGCAAGAGGTCGCCTTATTCCGGGTTGCAAGTCGGTATTAATAAGCGGCGGCCGGGGCGTTCGTCTTCACGCCCGCGGCCTCCTGCGCGATCTTGACGCCGACCGAGGCCCCGATGCGCGTCGCGCCGGCCTCGACCATCGCGCGCGCGTCCTCGATGCCTTTGACGCCGCCCGCGGCCTTCACGCCGAGGTCTGGCCCCACGGTGCGCCGCATCAGCGCCACGTCCGCCACGGTCGCGCCCGACTTGGCGAAGCCCGTCGAGGTCTTGACGAAGTCCGCGCCCGCGCGCTTCGCGGCGAGGCAGGCGCGCACCTTCTCGTCGTCGGTGAGGAGGGCGGTCTCGATGATGGTCTTGACGAGCACGCCCGCCTCGTGCGCCGCCTCGACGACCGAGCGGATGTCGTACTCGACGGCGCAGTCGTCGCCGCTCTTCAGCGCCCCGATGTTGATGACCATGTCGATCTCCCGCGCGCCGTCGAAGATCGCGCGCCGCGTCTCGTACGCCTTCACGTCGGCGAGCGTCGCGCCCAGGGGGAACCCGACCACGGTGCAGACGGGGACGCCCGACCCGCGCAGCACGCAGGCGGAGGTCTTAACCCACGAAGGGTTCACGCACACGCTCGCGAAGCCGTGCTGCGCCGCCTCCTCGCACAGGCGCGTGATCTCCTTCTCGCTCGCATCGGGCTTGAGCAGAGTGTGGTCAACCATCGCGGCCCAGTCGCGCGCCGTCGCCCCTTCGCCCAGAAGTATCCCGATGCGCGACGCGCCCGCGTCCAACACCCTCTGCATCCGCTCCGGGCAGCGGTTGAAGCACGCGCTCCCGCACCCGCACGCCCCGTCCCCCGCGCCCCCATTGAGCCGCGCCACGATCACGTCCGTGATCTGCTCGACCAGCCGCTCGAAATCCCCGTTCGGTGAGTAAGCCATAGCTCTAATCCTTCTCAGACCTGTCCAAGTCGTCCGGTGTCTCCTCGACCTCAATCTCCTCCGCCGGGATGATGACGACTTTGCCGTCCTTCCAAGTCGCGACGGGGTTTCCTGCACGCTTATGGTCGAGCAAAGCGCTGCGGGTCGCGCGCCGCAGTGCGGCCACAACCGGCTCGCCCTGCACGACGTTAATCTCCCTCCGTCCTGACTGCTTCCCCCTCATCCTGTCACCCCGCGGAGTTGTTGCCATAAATCCTCCCGAAGAATCTTCGGCGGTGTATTCTTGTTTTTATTCGCTATCTCTACCGGCTCACCCAGTTCAGAATTATCGTACATTCCCCACGTGTCAGCCAGCCCGCTATACACGGCGAAGAAGTTCTGCGCGCCTTTAACGTAGCGCCTGCGGATGACCTCTTCCGGTACATCATGTCCGCCCCTACGCACCCTCTCGCGCACGCGCTGTACCGCCAAGTCGGCGCTGCTAAGCCAAAGGTAGAAGAGATGAAACTCATACCCCCTGGCCCGCAGTTCTTTAATCAATCGGGCGTATGAGCGACTGGCGAGGGTTGTCTCAAAAGCAAAGTTAAGATTCTGGTTGGCGAGGGCGCGGATGCGCCGGAGCATGATGCGGCCCGCCTCAAAGGCGACGCTCTCAGGGCTGAAGGCCGCCAAACCGTGCGCGATGGAATCGGCGTTGACATATTCCATCAGCCCATACTCGTCTCGTATCAAAAACGGGGCGAGGGTTGATTTTCCTGCCCCGTTCGGCCCGGCAATGGCGATGACGAGGGGGTCAGTGTCGGCCATCCTTCAACTTCTGTACTGGCGCTCGACGGCGTCGATTTTGGCGACGCGGCGTCTGTGGCGGTCTTCGGTGAGGTCGGCGTTGAGCCAGGCGCGGACGATGTCGCGCATCTCGGAGGCGTTGATGGTGCCGCTCCCCAAGGTGAGGACGTTGGCGCCGTTGTGCTCGCGGGAGTTGACGGCGACCTTGACCGAGTAGCAGGCGGCGGCGCGGACGCCGGGCACCTTGTTGGCCGTCATGGCGGAGCCGACGCCCGCGCCGTCGATACAGATGCCGAGGTCGGCCTCGCCCGCCGAGACGGCGCGCGCGACGGCGTGCGCGAAGTCGGGGTAGTCAACCGCGTCGGTCGAGTTCGTGCCGAAGTCGCGGACGCGGTGGCCGAGCTCGGCGAGAAAACCCTTCAGCTCCTCCTTCAGAGGGAAGCCGCCGTGGTCTGCGCCGACGGCGACTATTCTTTCGGCGCGCGACCCCCGCCGTGGGACGCGGCGGACTAACTCGATGCGGCGCTCGCGCACGATGTCGGCGGCGAGCGGCGTGAGCCTCGCGCCTTCGTCAACCCTCAGCCGCGAGCCCTCGGGCAGACCCCGCACGTCCGTCTCGGTGATGACCGTCTTCGACGACTCGTCGCGGTCGTAGTCCTTCCGGGCTTCGGCCGGCACCTCGGCCGCGGCCGGCGCGACGTTGACGACGCGCGCGAGCGGCGGCGGCGGCTCGGGCGAAGTTTGGGGAGCGCCGTCACCCTCCTCCTCGGCCGGCGCGGCGTTCTCCAGGACCTCGCGGACGAGCGCGCGCACGCGGTCGCGCGTTGACTCTGCTGGTCGTTCCTCCGGCATAAATCAGCTCTGAACGCCTTCCGGTTGACCTCAAGTGTGGAGCGCGCATAGTATGTCGCACCACGGCGGCCGCGCGCAAACAGTTCGAGGCCGCCGCATCCCGCAAGCGTTATCTTATAAACCAGAGGAGGCCGACCTTGTCTTCATCCGCCGTCGCAGTGTCGGAGTTCAGCAACCCCAACCTCGAGCCGCTCTTCACCGCCGAGCAGATACAGACGCGCGTCGCCGAGATGGGCGCCGAGATCGCGCGCGACTACGCGGGGCAGACGCCGCTCCTCATCGGCGTGCTCAAGGGGGCCTACATCTTCCTGAGCGACCTCGTGCGCGCCACAGACCTCCGCCTCGGCGTCGAGTTCATGGCCATCTCCAGCTACGGCGCGGGGATGCGCTCGTCGGGCGAGGTGCGGATCGTCAAAGACCTCGACGTGCCCGTGGACGGCCGCGACATCCTCATCGTCGAGGACATCGTGGACACGGGGCTCACGCTCTCGTTCCTCATCGGCAGCCTCCACCAGCGCGGCGCGAAGAGCGTCCGGCTGGCCGCGCTCCTCGACAAGCACGAGCGGCGCGAGCGCGACGTGAAGATCGACTACTGCGGCTTCCGAATCCCGGACGCCTTCGTCGTCGGCTACGGCCTCGACTTCGCCGAGCGCTACCGGAACCTGCCCTACATCGCCGTCATCAAAGACCCCGGCCTCAAGGACTGAGGCCCCGACACCACAAGGAGGGACTGACATGAGAAGGATCGCAGCCGTCCTCTTCGCGCTCTCGCTCTGCGCCGCGCAAGCGGGCGCGCACGGCACGAGTCACGGCCACGCCGAGCCGCAGCAGATAGACTTCGCCAAGGTCGAGATTAAGACCGAGAAGGCCGCGGGCTCGGTCTACGTGCTCTTCGGCGCGGGCGGCAACATCGGCGTCAGCGCGGGCCCCGACGGCGTGCTCATCGTGGACGACCAGTTCTCGCCGCTCGCCGACAAGATTCGCGCGGCGCTGAAGCCCCTGAGCCCGGGCCAGCTCCGCTTCGTCCTCAACACGCACTTCCACTTCGACCACACGCACGCCAACCCCGTCTTCGGGCGCGAGGCGACCATCGTCGCGCACGCCAACGTCCGCAAGCGCCTCTCGACCGACACGGTCGTGCTCGGCGAGACCTACAAGGCGCTCCCGAAGGAGGGGCAGCCGGTCGTGACCTACGAGACGGCCCTCAGCGTCCACTTCAACGGCGAGGAGATACGCGTCATACACTTCCCCGCCGGCCACACCGACGGCGACAGCGTCGTCTTCTTCACCGGCTCGAACGTCATCCACATGGGCGACGACTTCTTCGCCGGCCGCTTCCCCTTCGTCGATCTCGACAACGGCGGCAGCGTCGAGGGGCTCACGCGCAACATCGCGGAGGTAATTTCCAAGGCCCCGGCGGGCGTGAAGATCATCCCGGGGCACGGGCCGCTTTCGAGCGTCGAAGACCTGCGCGCCTACCATTCGATGCTCGTCGAGACGACCGACCTCGTCCGCGCGCGCCTGCGCTCGGGGCGCACGCTCGAACAGGCCAAGGCCGAGGGGCTGCCCGACAAGTGGAAGGAGTGGGGCTCCGGCTTCATCAACACCGGGCAGTGGATCGAGATCGTCTACCGCAGCCTCCAGCAGAGCGCAGGCAAGAAGGCCGCCCGCGACTTCGGGCCCGCGCCGCGCGACGCCGCGTCCCGCCTCTCCCTCACCGGCGAAAGCCCCGCAGACTGGCGCGCCCTCGCCCGACGCGCGGGCCTCTAGAGCAGTTAGGCTAATCAATATACCTCCCGTTTAGAGGCGGGCTCAGCCCGCCGGCTCGACTTACATCGCAGGTCGAGCCGGCGGGCTGAGCCCGCCTCTAAACGGTAGTAGGTAAACTCAAACGCACCACGCTCTAAGGAATTAACCGCAGAGGCACAGAGGCACGGCTTGAAGTTATAAGACCTCAAGCCGTGCCTCTGTGCCTCTGCGGTTAATCGTCTTACTCCTTCCTGCCGCCGCGAAAAATTTTCTTCCCCGACCGCGTTACGTTTCTCCCGGGCCGCGCCACACACGGACGTAGGCGCGAAACCTCGCTCCGGTTTTTGAAACACCCGGCCCCAAGGAGAGGAAGAGAATGTTACGGAAAATCTGTTTCACGCTGGCGGGCGCGGCGCTGCTCGCGGCGTCGCTGTTGACGGGCGGCCCGGCGAAAGCCTCACCCGACATGCAGACGATCACGCTCAACACCGGCTACAACCACCCGGTTCAACACAAGTACGCCGTCGCCCCTAACGTCGGCCCCCTCGGCCCCGGCGTCGGCCCCCTCGACTCCTTCTGGACGGTCGTGAAGGAACCCTCGAAGGCGTCACAGGTGCCGCGCCCGGCGAACACGATCAACAAGCACCCGGCGTGGGCCGCGGCGGCGGGCGAGTCGCAGTGGATCAGCTTTTCGCCGAACGGCTCGGGCCCCAACATGAAGGGGACGTACGTCTACCAGAAGTGCTTCTGCCTGACGAAGGCGCTCTGGGACAACCCGGAGGCCATCCGCCGGAGCAGCCTCGACCTTACGGTGCGGGCCGACGACGAGTTCTACGTCGGCCTCAACAAGACGCCCGACCCGAACGACCCGGCGAGCTACCTGATAAAGACCGGCACCAGCACGGGCGGCTACACCGGCCCCGCCGCCACGCTCTCCGTCAACGGCGAGAAGCTCCTGAGCCTCCTGCGGCCCGGCTCGAACTGCCTGACCGTCAGGGTCGAAGACATGGGCCAGGTCATCACGGGTCTGAACATCGAAGGCAGCCTGACGACCACCGGCATAGACGGCATCGCCAGCAGCGCCTCGCCTAACACCCCGTCGCAGTTCGCCGCGTGCTCCGCGTGCGGCCGGACGCGGCCCGACCGTGCGTCCGACGTGCGCGACGACATCAAAAGCGCCGTCAGGTTAGGGACGCCGGAGGAGTAGGCGTGCTTTGTCCAAGCGCCCGCGCGCCTCACCGGCGCGGGCGCGTTGATAAGTCTGTCCTTCGCCCGGCATTTGAGTTATGCTGTCGCCGCTTCCCGCAACACTCGAACCGGGGCAGTCCTCAAACGTCGGACACAAACGGTGAGCAGAGAGGTAACGCAGGAGAAGTTTGCGACCTTCCTCGCGTGGCTCGGCCCGGAGGCCGAGAGGGCGGGCGAGGAGTACGAGCGCCTGCGCGACCGGCTCCGCCTCTACTTCTCGAACCGCGGCTGCCGCTTCCCCGAGGAGCTGGCCGACGAGACCATCAACCGCGTCATCCTCAAGCTCGAAGAGGAGCGGATCGAGAACCGGATGGCCTACTGCTACGGCGTCGCGAAGAACGTCTACCGCGAGTCTCTGCGCAGGGAGCGCAGGCACACGGAGTTCGACGAGGCGACGCTGGCCGCGCCCGCCCCCGACGAGCCGGGGCCGGAGCGCGAGTGCCTGGACAGGTGCCTCTCCGAGCTGCCCGCCGAGAGCCGCGACCTGCTTCTCGAATATTTCTCGGCGGAGAAGATCGAGAAGATCGAGCTTCACCGGTGCATCGCGGAGAACCTGAAGTTAACGCAGGCCGCCCTCCGCGTGAGCATCTACCGCCTCAAGAAGAGGCTGACGGTCTGCGTGCGCGAGTGCATGGGCTAGAAGGGGCTGGCCGGGATGACGATGGGCGAGTCATTCGAGAGCGCGGAGGCGGTGCGCGACTACCTTTTGGGCCGCGTCTCGGACGAGGCGACGCTCGAAAGCATCGAGGAGCGCCTCTTCACGGACGAGGAGTTCTTCGCGCGCGTCGAGGCGGCCGAGGACGAGCTGGTCAACGACTACGTGCTCGGCTACCTCGGCGCGGCGGAAGCGGCCCGCTTCGCGGCCTCGCTCGAAGGCAACCCCGAGCGGCTCTTCAAGCTCCGTCTCGCGCAGGGGCTCAGGGAGAAGGCGCTCGCCGAGCGCGCGGCGGCGGCGACGAAAGCGAAAGGGTCAGAGCGCGCGGGCGGACTGGAAGCGGGGCCGTCCTTTTTGACATCGCTCAAGGCGTTCTTCCGCAGGCCGCTCTACGCGGGGGCCTTCGCGGCGCTGCTCGTCGCCGTGCTGGCCGGGTCAATCTACCTGTTCCGCGGCGGGCGCGCGGACGAGCTGGCGGGGCTGCGCGAAATCTACGCGCGCGAGCGCCCGACCGAGACGCGCGTCTCGGGCTTCGGCTACGCGCCGCACGCGCAGCTCCGCGGCGACGCGGAAGCGCGCGACGAGCGCCGCCTGCGCGAGATCGAGAACCTCCTCCTCAACGAGGGGGAGAGGAGGCCGGGCGCGCGGGCGCACCACCGGCTCGGCGTCCTCTACCTCTTGCGGCGGAAGCTCCCCGAGGCCGTGCGCGAACTGGAGGCCGCCGCGAGGCTCGACGGCCGTGACGCGCGGATTCGCAACGACCTCGGCTCCGCCTACTTCGAGACGGCGAAGGTCTCGCCGCGGGAGAGGCGTTACGAGGCCCTCGGCCGCGCCCTCGAAGAGTTCACGCGGGCGACGGAACTGGACGCGGGCTCGCTCGAAGCGCTCTTCAACAGGTCTTTGACCCTTCAGGAACTCGGGCTCCAGCGTCAGGCGAAAGAGTCCTGGACGCTCTACCTGCAAAAGGACTCCTCCTCGCAGTGGGCCGACGAGGCGCGGAAGAATCTCGCGCGGCTCGAAGAGGCGCGCGCGCGGCTCAAGGCGGACGAGGGCGCGCTGAACAGGGACGTGCTGCGCGACTTCCTCGACGCCTACCGCGCGCGGGACGAGGCGCGCGCGCGCCGGATTCACGACGAGACCAAGGGGCTCCTGCGCGGCGCGGCCGTCTTCCTCCAGCTCTCCCGCCGCTGCCTTCGGGCGAAGCTCGCGCGCGACGGCGCGGCCGAGAAGGAGAGTCTCGAAGCGCTGGCCTTCGTCGGCGAGTTCGAGCGCGCGCGCCACTCCGACTTTTTTTTTCTGAGCTGGCCGACTTCTACGCGCGCGTAGACGCCGCCGGGGCCGCACAACTCATTCGCGCCGGAGACCTCTTCGACGCGGGACAGGGCTTCCTGTTCGGCGAGAGGCGCGACTTCACCAAAGCCGTCGAGAGCTTCGAGGCCGCCCGCGACCTCTTCGACAAGCTGGGTGACGCGCCCGAGGCGGGCGTGGCCGAGGTCTGGGCCGCGCAGATGCTGCCCGACGTGGGGCGGCCCGAGAAAGGGAGGCTGCGGCTCGCCCGGCTCATCTCGGACGCGGAGAGGCGCGGCTACAAGGTGCTGCTCGCGCCCGCCTACTACTGGCTCGGCGTCAGCGCCCACCACGGCGGCGACCTCTCGCTGGCGAACAGGGAGTACAGGTCGGCGCTCCGCCTCGCCGAAGAGGGCGAGAACAACTTCGAGGCCGAGCACGCGCGCGACCAGCTCGCCGTCTACTACCTGGACCTCGGCGAGACGGAGACGGCGCTCGCGTACGTGAGCGGCATGGTTCGCGGCGGCGGCGACGCCGCCTACTACCGGAACCCGAGGCAGCTCTGGCGCGACCTCGGGACGCTGGCCGACATGGCGCTGCGGCTGAAACTGCCCGCGGCCTCTCTCGCCTTCGCGTCGGAGCGGCTCGCGGTCGCAAGAGAGCTCTCGACCGAGACGGACTTCGTCACCCCGAGCCTGCGCGACCTCGCCAGCGCGGCGGAGGCGAGGGGCGATTACCGGGGCGCTCTGAGCTACGCGGGCGAATCGCTCGGGCTCGCGCTCGCCCGCGGCGACACGCCGGAGAACACGCGCATGACCGCCGACCTCCACCTCTCACTCGCCGACATCAAGGCCCGCGCGGGCGACTGCGACGGCGCGCTCGCCGACTACGGCCGCGCGCTCGAACTCTACGGGCGGCTGCCGGAGCTTTCGGCCGTCCCGTACCAGATTCGCAAGGGCCGCCTGCTCTGCCTGCGCCGTGCGGGGCGGCGCGAGGAGTTCGCCGCGGAGCTGCGCGACGTGCTGAAGCTCTCGGAGCGCTACCGCGCGACGCTGCGCGAGGACAGCTCGCGCCGGGCGTTCTTCGCGGGCGAGCAGGACGTGTTCGACGCCGCGGCCGCCGACGCGCTCGAAGCGCGCGACGCGCGCGCCGCCTACGACTTCGTCGAAAAGTCGAGGGCGCGCTCGCTCCTTGAGTTCGTCAGGTCGGGCCGCTCAATCGCCGAGGTCGAGTCGGACTTCGCCTCGGTCGCGCGCCCGCTGTCGCTCGCGGAGATACAGGCGGGGCTGCCCGAGCGCGCGCAGCTCGTGCAGTACGCCGTCCTGCCGGACAGGCTCGCCGTCTGGGTCTTGACGAGGACGCGTTTCGACTACGTCGAGCGCGCGGTCGCGGCCGGCGAGTTGGAGAAGAAGGTCGAGGCTTACCGCGACTCCGTCGTCTCGAAGGCCCCGGCCGACGCGGTGGCGCGGGCCGGGCGTGAGTTGTACGACCTTCTCATCCCGCCCGGCCTCGACGGGTCGAAGCAGCTCTGCGTGGTGGCGGACGGGAGCCTGCACAGGCTCCCGTTCGCGTCGCTCGTCTCGCCCGCGGGCGAGTACCTGCTCGAAGAGTTCGCGCTCTCCTACGCGCCGAGCGCGTCGGTCTTCGTGCTCGCCACCGCGCACGCGCGCGGGAGGGCGAACGTCCGCGAAGAGGCGCTGCTCGCCGTCGGCGACCCGGACTTCGACCGCGAGGAGAACCCGAACCTCTCGTCCCTGCGCTCGGCCGCGGACGAGGCGAAGGGCGTCGCCGGCCTCTACCCGAAGCCGCTCCTGCTGCTCGGCGGCGGGGCGACGAAGGAGGCGTTCCTGCGCGACTTCCAAGGGGCGGAGGTGATCCACTTCGCGGGACACTTCGTCGTCAACCCACAGTCGCCCGCGAACTCCAAGCTGCTCTTCGCGGGCGGCGACCTGCGCTCGCACGAGCTGGGCGCGTTCCGACTGTCGCGCGTGAAGCTGGTCGCGCTCTCCGCCTGCGAGACGGGCTTCGAGCGCTACGACCGCAGCGAAGGCGCGGTCGGCGTCGCGCGCACGTTCCTCGCGCTCGGCGCGCCCGTCGTCGTCGCGAGCGGCTGGAAGGTCGATTCGGAGCCGACGAAGGACTTGATGGTCGCCTTCCACCGCAAACGCAGAGGGCGCGGCCTGACCTCGGCCGAGAGCCTGCGGCGCGCGCAGCTTGAGATGTTGGAGACCGACCGGAAGGAGCCCTTCTACTGGGCGGCCTTCTCAATCTTCGGCGGATACGCGGAGTTCTGAGATGTTGAAAACATGCCCCATATGCGGCGACTTCTTCGCCCACGAAGCGCCACCCTTCTGCCCCGCGGACGGGACGCCGCTCGCCGACGTCGAGCCGCACGGCGACGTGTGGGAGCAGGGCGCGCGCGTCGTCGAAGAGAAGACGCGGCTCGCGCACAGGCGCGTGCGCAGGCTGAAGCTGCGGCGCGTCATCACGACCGTGATGACGGTGGTGGTGACGACGATGGTCATCCTCGTCGTCGTCGCCAATGCCGTCATCCTTCTCAGGCCGGAGCCGGAAGCGCCCGCCGTAGCTACTGCCACGACGACGCGCCCTTCGACCGCGCGCGACCCCGTCCGCCCCGGCGAGATTGCGCCGAACAGGTCAACCGCCGACCTCGCCCCCCTCCCCCCGTCCGACACCCCGGAGACGACTAACGACGCGGCGACTCCCGACACGTCTCGCCCGTCCACGCCGACGACCACGGACGCTTCGACGCCGGAGGAGACGGGGACGCCGACGACCACGAAGACCCCTACGACCACAGAGACTCCTACGACGACGGAGACGCCGACAACAACGACCACGCCGACGATTACAAGCACGCCGGTGGTCGATACGCCGCCGCCGCCGCCGCCACCGCCTCCCCCGCCGACGACTACGACCACGACCACGGCCGAGGCCCCGAAATGCACCGGCGACGACAAGCGTGCGTTGAGGGCCGAAATCTTCGCGAGCAGTTCCCGCGCGTGGGAGGCGGCCATCGCGAGGGATCGGGCAGAGATCGTCAGGGCATACGAGAGTCGCGACCTGCGCGCCAGCGTCGGCCTGTTCATGCCGGTCGTCTACAACGTCGACATCTCGAAGACGTGCGTGCCGGTCTCCGCCAACGCCGTGTACGTCTGGCGCGTCAGGTGGGAAGGCCCGCCGCAGCAGCAGCCCGACAGAACCGAGAACAGGAACCAGCGGCCGAACCCCGACCGGCCTCACAACGGCGAGCCGCGGCCGCGGGCCGCCGGGGGCCAAAAGACGCTGTTCCGGACGCTGACGTTCCCCTGCTCAAGCGGCTGGGGCGGCTGGAGCTGCCACTGAAAATTCCCCCGCGCGCGTTACGTTTCGCGCCCCGCGCGCACTACCGACCGAGAGCTTTACCGAACGCGAGACAGGAGAAAGAACCATGCCCCTCAACGAAAGTTCCGCCACCGCGTTAGTCAGAATCACCGGCCTCGCCATCGTCTGCTTCAACGAGGAGCAGCGCCGCGGCGAGGTCGCCATCATCCGTGACGACAAGCACACGCTGAGCGTCAAGCTCCAGCGCCCCGTCTTCCAGGAGGGCGGCGGGGGCGACCTCGTCGTCTACCAGGACATCGCCGCCTACCACAACCTCCCGAAGCAGGGCGTGCGCGTCGAGATCGAGGCGTCGGGCGCGGGAGCCGCCGAGGGCTTCGAGGTCTACAAGGGCGAAGGCGACTTCGACCGGCTCGACTCGCCCGACCCGCAGGACTTCCGCTGGATCGTCCACATGGACTCGCTGCACGGCGGCGCGGCACGCCTGCGCCCCGCGGGCCGCGGGCGACACCCGCTGACGGGGCTCTACATACGCGGCGGCCGCTTCTACACGCACAGGCTCGACACGGAACTCTTCTTCGAGAAGGTCGAGAAGGACGCGGCGGGCCAGGTCCTCAACCGCGAGGTCTTCGGCAACGTCGGCGAGACCATCGGCGTCACGCTCGGCGGCGAGGAGGTCGTCTTTAAGATCAGCGTCGGCGGGCGCGAGGAGACGCACACGCTCCGCCGCGTCGAGGGGCTGCCGTTCCGCATCGAGTTCAAGAACATGGACTACAGCCCGAACGCCGTCTACAGCGACATGGACGACTACTACGGCTACCTCGCGAGCCCCGACGGCCGCGCGTTCGACCTCGACCCCGTGAGCGAGGAGGAGCAGGAGGCGGGCGGCGGCTCGGTCAACTCGAAGGACTTCTGCCACCCCATCGCGACCGACCTCGACTCGATTGAACAGCTCTAGAGGGCGAGACCCATGGCCACCTTCACACTCGGCAAGCACATCCTCTACACGACGACGGACGGCCGCGGGGGGATGGCCGTCTACTACTACTACGACGAGTACACGTGGGCCGTCGCGGCTTTGGTCGTCGCGTGGGTCGTGTGGATTCTGTTGCGCTCCTACCTGCGCGCACGCGCCCTGCGCCGCCCGCCGCGCCGCAGGGACAGGGGCGCGCTCAGGCGAGTCGTCAGACTCAAGCGCGAGCTGGGCCAGACGTACCTGCGGCCCGGCTTCTCCGACAACATACACGCCGTCGGCGTCGGCCTGCGCGGCGGACGCCCCGGCGACTACTGCATACAGGTCTTCGTCGCCGACGCGGGCGCGGAGATGTGGGACGGCGCGGGCGCAGAGCCCCTGCCCGACGACTACCGCGGCGTCCCCGTCGAACTCTTCGAGATGCCCCAGACGGTCTTTCTCTCGGACGCGGGCGCGTGTGAGCCTTCCCCCTGGGAGAGGTGCCCGGGCGGCATCCGCGAGCCGCAGGAGGTTCTGGTCGGCGGCGTGAGCGGCGCGAACACGAACCTGGCGGGCGAGAGCGGCACCATCGGCTACTTCTGCACGCGCCGGAGCCGCCTGCGGCGACCCCGAGAGATTTACCTCCTGAGCAACTGCCATGTCTTCGCAGACCTCCGCAAGTCGGCCGCGGACGCGGGCGACCTCATCGTGCACCCGAGCCCCGGCGAGGCCGCGACGGGGCGGCCCGTCGGCGCGCTCGTCAACTTCTCGGCGCTCAAGTTCAACGGCAGCACCTACGAACCCAACCACGTGGACGCCGCGCTCGCGAAGCTCTGGGGGCCGCAGAAGCACGCCCTCCTGATTCCGTTCGTCGGCGCGGTCGAGGGGCACGTGCCGAAGGACGAGGTCGAACTCGGCGAGCCGGCGCGCAAGTTCGGGCGGACGACCGGCTACACGGAGGGGCGCGTCCTCTCGCTCTACCTCGACATCTGGATTCGCTACGACCGCACGGGGCAGTCGGCCTACTTCGAGAACCAAATCCTCGTCGAGCCTCAGCCGCCCCACACGAAGTTCGTGGCCCCCGGCGACAGCGGCTCGCTCGTCTTGGACGCGAACCGCCACGCCCTCGGCCTCATCTTCGCGGGCACGACGGACGCGCCCCCGCGCGCGCAGACAGACCCCGCCGCCCCCGGCCCACAGCGAGTCGAAGGCTGCGGCGTCGCCAACCCCATCGCCGAAGTCTTAGACCGTTTAAAGATTGAGCTGGTGGTTTGAGAGCCAGGTCAGAACCGCCCGCGGTAGCGGGTGGGCCTAACATCAAAGGCTTGTCGATTGATGACCGCGTGCCTCTCATCAATCGACAAGCCTTAATCGTAAAGCCCACCCGCTACCGCGGGCGGTTCTGACCGCTATGTTCAGGAAATCTCGCCCAGGAAACTCTCGCCCGCCTTCAGCCTCAGGCCGAAGTTGTCGGCGATGGTCTGGCCGATGTCGGCGAGGGAGGCGCGGTCGCCGAAGTTCACGCCGGGGCGGGCGCGCGGGCCGTAGACGAGGAGCGGGGCGTACTCGCGCGTGTGATCCGTGCCGCGGTAGGTGGGGTCGTTGCCGTGGTCGGCGGTGATGATGAGCAGGTCGCCCTCGCGCATCGCGCCCTCTATCTCAGGCAGGCGCGAGTCAAAGTGTTCGAGCGCGCGGGCGTAGCCTTCCACGTCGCGGCGGTGTCCGTAGAGCATGTCGAAGTCCACTAGATTCGAGAAGATGAGGCCGCGCCCGCCATTCCTCAAAGCTTCGATCGTCTGGTCGATGGACTGGTCGTTGTTCTTGCCGGGCAGCTCCCGCGTCACCCCGGCCGCGTCGTAGATGGAGGAGATTTTGCCGACGGCGACCACGTCGAGCCCCGCGCCCGAGAGCGTGGGCAGGAGCATGTCGCGCGGCGGCGGCACGGCGTAGTCGTGGCGGTTCTCGGTGCGCTTGAACGCGCCGGGGTGGCCGACGAACGGGCGCGCGATGACCCGGCCGACCTCGTGCTCGCCGCGCAGGAGGTTCCGCGCGGCCTCGCAGATTTCATACAGGCGCTCGACGGGGATGACCTCCTCGTGCGCGGCGATCTGGAAGACCGAGTCGGCCGAGGTGTAGACGATGGGCTTGCCCGTCCGGACGTGCTCCTCGCCCAGCTCCTTAATAATCTCCGTCCCCGACGCGGGGTAGTTGCCGAGGATGCCGGGCACGCGCGCCTCTTTAACGAAGCGGCCGATCACGTCTTCGGGGAAGCCGTTCGGGTAAGTCGGGAAAGCCTTCTCAAGAATGATGCCCGCCATCTCCCAGTGACCGGTCGTCGTGTCCTTCCCGTTCGACCGCAGCGCGCAGCGCCCGAACGACCCGCGCGGGCTCACGACCGGCGCGACGCCGCTCAGGCTCCGCACGTTCCCCAGACCCCACGCCCGCAGGTTCGGCAGCTCGACCCGCCTCGACTCGCAGATGTGCCCCAGCGTGTCCGCCCCCGCGTCGCCCCACTCGGCCGCGTCGGGCATCTCGCCCATGCCGAGGCTGTCGAGTACAATCAAAATGGTTCGGTCGAACCGTCGAAGCTCACTCATTCGTATTTACCCTTCCGGTCGGCGCTTGCTCTGAATAACTATGCCGTCTTCTTGGGAGACTGCTTTCGCACGAGATTAACTTCAGCACATTTCCGGGCGTCGGGAGTAAGAATATCGATACTAGGTCGCGTACCGTACCGCTCTCTAACCTTCAGGCTATAATCGACCAAAGCCTGCCCGGCCCCGCCTAAAACATAAATCGCGAACTTCCTCTGCGCGTGAGATTCTTCTAGTTTCACCAACGCAGACCACTCTTTGGTGTCGTCATCGAAATGTAAGTACCTCTTAAAATAGTAGTGGTTCCGTTCACTGACCTCTAACACTGCGGCCTTGCCGGAAGGCTTTTTTTTGAACGACCCTTGCAACGTGAATCTATCATCAACAAGTTCTCCGTTACGGTGTGAGGTTATTTTTATCTCATACCTCTTGACCCGGGTGACGGCCTCTTGCTCGTTCTCGCGCCAGAGCAGAAGCCCGCCGAGCGACGCGACCACTCCGCCCATTACGGCCAAGGCGATACGCCACCCTTGATCCTCTATGGGGGTGTCGAAATAAGGTAACTTGGATGATGCGCTTATTACAAAAAGGATGAGGCCAATTATTATAAGAGCCAGTGGGCTATTATTTGTTAGCGCCTCAATGACCTTATCCATCCACAATCCCCTCCGGCTACTCGAAAGAGTTAACTCCGCGGCGCTTGGTAGCCTTCGCGTGCGCGCACCTGCGCGTCCTTGCGGGTGCGCACCTGGACGTTGATCTTGCGGAAGGTGCCGTCGCGCGCGGTGTTGGTCGAGTAGTAGCCGATGCTGTACTGCGTGCCGATGTCCTCGGCCACCTGGCGGAAGGCGCGGCGCGCGTCGCGCAGGTCGGCGGCGGGGAAGGTCTTGCCGCCCGACTCGCGCGCGAGGCTCGCCATCTCCGAGCGCGCCAGACGGTAGAGCGTGCGGCTGGCGTGCATCCGCTCGAACTGCCCCATGCGGCAGAAGTTCGAGAAGTCCTCGGCCGACGCGCCCGGCGCGATGACGCGCTGGTAGCGGCGCAACTGCACGGCCGACAGGCGCAGCGCGCCCCCGTCCTCGCAGTCCTGCATCAGGCGGTCTTCGACGTACTCCTCGGTGTTGACCATCACGAAGTAGGAGACGACGCCCGCGCGTTTAAGCTGCTCGCGCGCCTCCTCGAAGGAGGACTCGCTCGTCGAGTCCACGCCGTCGGTCAGCGCGACGAGCGCGCGGCGGCCGCGCGTCTGCTCGGTCGGCCGGTCGCGGAAAACGTCCCGCGCCACCTTCGCCAGGCTGTCGTAGAAGGGCGTGCCGTTCGACGCCCCGACCGACTCGACCGCGTCCTGCAGGAGGTCTCGGTCGTCGGTCAGAGGCGACTTCAGCTCGACCGTGGCGAGCGAGTCACTCCCCTCCCTCTTCGTGTTGAAGGCGAGGATGGCGACGCGGTCGCCCGGTCGCAGAGCCTCGACGAAGGCGCGGGCGGCGGCGCGGATGAGCCCCACGTCCTCGCGCGTCGAGCCGGAGGTGTCTAAGAGGAGCGCGACCTCGAAGGGCGCTTCGGTCGTCGAGAAGTTGGCGATCTTCTGCGGGCGGCCGTCCTCGAAGATTTGGAAGTCGGAGGCCGAGAGCCCAGTCAGGGGCCGGCCCGTGCGGTCGGTGACGATGGCCGGGACGGAGACGAGCTGCGTCTCGATGCGGACGACATCGTCCTCGTCAACCTCCTCGCCCGCGGCCGGCCTCGGCGTCGGGGTCTTCGGCGCGGACTGCGGCGTGGGCGCGGGCGTGACGCGGCGCGGGCGCTGGTAGGTCTCCTCCTGCACCTGCGCGCGGCCGGCGGTCGTGTAGACGGAGAGGAGTGTCAGCAGCGCGGGGGCGACTGCGAGGGCCAGCGTCTTCAAACTTGCAGGGGACTTCGGCACGGTCTTAAACTCTCGCGTGTAGAACTTTCGCCGTAGAATATAGCCGCAAACGGCCGCGGACGGAAAGGACGAAGATGCCGGTCATCGGGAGACTCGACGGACAGGTTGACGACCTTCTCATCTCGCCCGTCTCGCGCCGCCGGCGCGAGGGGGAGGAGCCGCCCCCCGTTACCAAAAACGAAGAAACGCCCGAGCCTTCCGACCCGCCCGATCCCGCCCCGTCTCAAACGCCCGACGTGGGTGAGAGTTCCGCCGACGCGGACGAGTTGCCCGTCTGGCTCTTGTGAAGCAGTAGGCAGTTGAAGGCAGGAAGACTTTTAAGGAATAGGTCTCGACGAACGCGGGGCGGCGAGTTGCTTCTCTCGCCGCCCCCGATTTCTTTGACCTCATTCTCTTCCCGCTAACTGCCTACTGCCGTCTGCCTACTGCCCACTCTTCCCCGCTTGACAGACGGGCGCTCTTCTCTTAAATTTGAACCCGGTTAAGGCGGTTCTTTTCAGGCACGTATGTCAATGGTAGACGGCCACCCTTACAAGGTGGAGGTTGGGGGTTCGAATCCCTCCGTGCCTACCACGTACGCGCCGACCTTGAAAATTTAAGGTTTCTCGCGGAGTCGTAGTTCAGTTGGTTAGAACGCCGGCCTGTCACGTCGGAGGTCGCGGGTTCGAGTCCCGTCGGCTCCGCCATTAACCAGCCTGTTTACAGGCACTTGAGGGCGTCCCTTCGGGGACGCCTTCTTGCTTTTGGGCTCCGGGGACAGAAACGTGGACACATGGCGGGACAACTGACCGGCTATGAGTTCGACGGTCTGTTGCTTAAAGGCGGGTGAAAGGTGCTTGTACCGCTCCAACTCCTCAGACCTGTGGCCGGTCATCTTCCTGATAATCGCGTCAGCCACGCCTTCAATAAACAGCATGGTCGTTGCGAAGTGACGCAGGTCGTGGATGCGGAGGTCGTGGACTTTGGCGAGGGTGCAAATTCTCCTGAACCGCTTTCCTAAATCCCAAGCGTGCGGCTTGGAGAATTGCTCAACGTCTCTGAATTTGACGTTGGGCTTGGCCGGAAAAAGGTATTCATGCGTTCCGTAGCTCGGAAGCTGACGGAGCGCATAGATAGCCAATCCGGGCAAAGGAAGCCGCTTCGGGCGTCCGTTCTTGGTCTTGGCGGTGTAGATGTACGGGAACTCGGCGTCCACCGCCACCTCGCTCCACTTCCGGGGCATGATCTCCCCCTTGCGCATCCCGGTACAGGCTGCCAGAACGATGAACGCCTGAAGTTCAAGGTCATTCTCCCTCTGGCACTGCTCGATTAAGGCAGCGAGTTCCGAGACCTCGACAAATCGATCCCGCGGCTCACGTTCGGCAAACTGCGGAATCGGGGCAACCGGGTTGTCGTCGTACTTCTTCCACCTGATTGCGAAGTTGAACGCCGAGTTGAGAATCGTTCGGTAGTGATTAGCTGACGACGGCGATAGCTTCTCAACCTCCAGCAACTCGTTCAGGAAGTCCTGTACTACATCCGGTGAAAGGTTACGGGCCTTGACGGGTTTGAACCTATCCGGGTAAGTTCCATATTATCGAGGGGGTTATTACTACCTTGCAGCCTAGCACAGCCAATGAATCTGTCAATGAGCTGGTTTCATGCTACCTAAAGAAAGGTAGTAGATACAGGAGGGGAAAGTAGCCCCTTTTTCTTACTCTTCTCCAAACTTCCATTTTCCTCTACCACTGCCCTATGACTCATGCGCACATAAAGTCGATTCGGCAGCATTCTTGCTGGCGATCACACATAGATCTTCATCCGGCCTGTTATGGGTGAAAGGGTAACTTGATAACGGATCATCGACAGGTAGTCGTCGAATGTTGCTGTAGCTCTTGGTGTGTTCCAGCTGGAAGTGTAATCCTTCATAGTCATAACACCACTTATGACTTTCGTATGACATGCTGTGGGCGAAGACTGAGAAGTAAAAGCTGTCTGGCGATTGCTCTGGTATTCTCTTGGTCGCCCACCACTTAAAACCCTCCCAAGCCTTATACTCGCCGTTTAAGTACTTCCGCACATGAACTTTAAGGTCGGGAACTGTGATGAGTATGATGCCGTCGGGGCTCAATAGCTTTGCACAATTTAATAAGACCTGTTGCCCTTCCTCGTATGAGAAATGTTCCAGGGCATGCTGCATCCTGACTAGATCGAATGTGCCTAATCTCTGCAAGGTCTCGTCGGAAGCATTCAAAATATCTACGTCGAAGTACCGCTCCCTATACCCGAGGGTGATACTTTCTTTTGGGAAGGTGTCTAAATAGAAGAAACCGTCTTCAAAGTTGCCGCCGCATCCTACGTCCAGCCAGTTAGTCTTTCCTTGTTCGAGCAGTCGATCTTTTAGGGTCATATATGAGTGGATTGAATACTTAAATGATAATTAATAGGCTACTTGAGCACAAGCCCCCGTATATTAAGAGCAAAGGTTAAACAGTCTAAGGGAGTTGCTGGCCGAGGTCTTGTTTATATGCAGATTGAACTGACTCTCAAATTCCTTCCTACTGAACAACGTGGTGGTAGTCCACCGCTCTGGCGCGATTTGCAGCCCTTGCTTATCTAGATGTATCTCCGCTGAATTGTCGCCGCTGCTCGGCCGAATCTTGGAAGCGATTTGGTCTACGATTCGCTGCGTAATAATCGGTGCCAGTGTGAGTTTGGTCGGCCATACAGCAGTGACGTTCGTAAGCCCCAAGTTTTCGATGACCCCGCCCTCGGGCATGTACTCTGGATCAACCCTGAATTCAGCCTTCGGGGCGGCATAAATGCCCCACCTCAAATCGGGGTCGTGCAGGACCGGGAACAACTGGTCAAGGGTTCTTAACGTTGCCCTCAACCAAGTGCGAGCAGGAATTCCCCACTCGTCACAGCGCCCGCTGTATGAAAGATAGTTCGACACCAGCCATACGGTTTCAGCGCCTGCTGGCCGGCTGACCATGAATATCCCATAAAACTGATTCTCGGGGAGTATCAAACTTAATTGCCTAAGCGCTTGCCCTCTGATAACCAGCATGTAGGAAGTACGCATACTGGGGACGCTCCGGAAGCGGCCTAGCGTACTGGCTATGATCGCAGCCGTGCCGATTCCCGCGGCTAGGACGACGTGTTTAGCCTCGACTTCTAGCATTTCAGAGCCGGCCAGCAGCTGAGTTCTAGTGCAACGTCTGCGCTCAAGCTGAAGCTTGACTACCGAGCCTTGTACTAAGCGACAATTCTTGGCGCGGACGAGGACGTTAGCGACGACCCGGGGGAAGTCAAATGCCTGCTCATCCGTGCGGTATACAGCTGTAAGTGGAGCTGCTTGCAGTAGTGTGGGCCATTCGGGAGGACTAACTGACACTACAGGAAGATCCGCGACCCTCCACATCTGGGATGCGTATTTTGCAATGAGGGGATTATCGAACCCGATAAAAGAGCAGTCCGAATACGCTGCAACCTCTCCGGGGCTTGATATATATTCCTCCCACTGTTCGCGCGCTGTACGTAACTGTTGTACCAATCCTCTCTCAGCCCGCAGATAAATATAGCCGCGGTGGATATACCCATGTGAGTGCCCCGATTGTTCAGCAGCTAGCGCCCGTGGCTCGGCCAGTATGCACTGATAACCAAGGCGGGCGAGCATCGAGGCGACAAGCGTTCCCGCAACGCCACCGCCAGCGATAAGGACGTCACAGCCAATATGCTTGTTATTCCCAGTCAGCAACATTGAACGCATTCGCACTATATAGCCGGGCACGCGGCAAGCTCGATGACCCAGCAGCATCCACGATCCCGGTCCGCCACAAGGGCGCAATTCGAGCGGTTAACCGCTACTCCCATAGGAGAACCTATAAAGTCTCCAGCGAGGGAACAGGTTCGCAATAGGGTTCCGCGCTTTTCCTGGCTAAAGCTTAAGACCTGTAGTCGCTTGTTTTGTTCATCGGATACGAACAGGAGATCATTCCACGTGCAAACGCTTACGGGGAAGCTGAACGTCGTCAGTTCATGGCCTGATCCTCCTATCTCGTACTCGATGTTGGCGAGCTCGCTCAACTCAACCCTCAAAATCCGATGGTTGAATGTGTCTGCTATCCAAGCACTATCGCCGCCCCCGTAGACTCCACAGGGGAAGCTGAATTCTGGCCCACTCAGTTCGTTCCAAGTGGCTTGTCGATCATTGAAATTCCCGCTCTTCCAGAGCAAACGCTGATTGTCAGTGTCAGCAATCAAGGAGTATTTGTTGCCTTGGAATACCCCATGAGGACGTTTTAACTTTTTGCCCAGAACTTGTTTCACGGTCCGGAGACCGGCTATTGACCCATCCTGCAACCTTGCACAAATAACCTCATTCGCTCCGGGGTTAGCTACTAAGAGCGCCCGGCGGTCTAGGTGCACATGGTACGGTTCATCCAGTCCTGCTAGCAGTACGGAAGTGTCATGCCGCTTCACCTTAAGCAAGTGTCCGTAGTACTCGTCAGCCACGACAATGTCATCAGTCCACCACGCAGCACCCGTAGGATTTCTCATTTGGCTTGGCCGACAATACAGATGCAGCCACTCAGGGAGCGGACCCAAGACAAATGACAATAGGCTTTCAAAAGAAAGGTCGAAGGTAGCAAAATCGGCTTGTACCCGCGGAAGCCAGCGGAGGGGCACTGGGACTTCACATGAATCCAATATAAGGAGTGTCGTTCGCCACGAATCGCGATAACGGTTGCAGAGTGCACTCGCGTTTAGTAAAAACTCCCCGTCTTTAATTGAATTAGAGGTAAAAGCGATAACGCCCACGTCCGCCAGCGGGAAGACACCCTCCAATAACTCTACAAATCTCCGTGATTCAACGTGTTCAATACGGAGGTTTCGCCTTTGCAACTCCTGAACATACTTCTGCGCGTATGCGAGGTCGTCGGCGTGATACAAAAATTGCACTGTGCGTTGCGGCACCATTAGAAGGTAATCGCGAGTGGTGATGAGTCACTCATGGCAGCTGTGAGATGAAGGGTTTAGGACATCATGCCCAGCAAGGGCTCTTTTCTGTAAGTACTGCAAATCGTGCGAACGGGTACCGGAAGACGCGAGGCTGTCTATAGGGTAGGTAAGGTTTAACTATGTGTCAATTAATAATCAGCTTGGCGAGCAAGGTCTGACGGCAACGCCGGAAGAATTAGTTATGCCATCACGCAAGGCGGGCATGGAGACCCCTTCAATAATAGTTACGCCTTATTCGATTGAATTGATGTTCTCGCCAAAATGAAATGCTTGGCGACTTGGTTATGTGGGCGAGTCCACCAGCAAGCGCCCGGATTTGTTGCCCTAGTGGGTCCCGCGAACATAGCGATACCCTTTACCGCAGTGCTTCAACGCTACGACGGCCGTAGCAGTGAGTTTCCAATTTTAGATACTCACTCAAGAATTAGTGTCTTCGCCACCTTCTCGTGTCGGGATTGATAAGGTGGTTAACCGCAGGCTGCGGCTTGTTCGGCTGGTTTACGAAGCTCTGGAGATATTGATTGAACAACTGAGTTCTGAGGGCCTGCGTGTTTTGAGCAGCCGTTCCGAAGCCTTCAGGGACAACCGTATTCAGGTAGTGGAAGAGGTCAAAAAAGACGAACTTCTCGAAGAGCTGCGCCTGCTCACCCTCACCTAAGGTGCCGACCGCTACGTCGAACTGCCATTTTAGCCGGTCAATACTGGTCGGCCGTAGCGGGGCATTCTGGTTGTACGGCTGCTCACCGCGGCATCCGCCTGTTCCCGGCACCACCTCAAACGCTTCTACGTCGTCCCACAGTGCGATGCGATGCCCGCCACTACTTGCGGCACGTGCTGCATCCGCAAATGCCCGTAGGAATTTGGGGACGAGGGGCCGTATCTCCTTGTCACGTTTGTCTTCTAACGCCTCATTGTCCAGTTTCTCCTTATACAGACAGCGCGTTCCGATGCTGTCTTGCACCATGAGCACGTCGAGATCTGAGCCGGTCAGGATTGACGTATACAGAGCCTGAGTCTGGGGCGGCCCGGCCCAATCAAGATAGAGCCACGGGTTGAAATATACCGAGACAGCAACCGGCCTATCAGGCAGCTTTCCGCCCTCCTCTGGCTTCTTATTCAATTCTTTGCAGCCGGCAACGACTTTCTTCAGAAAGGTTTTGAACAGTTCCTGCTTGAGGCGTGATGCCGCTGAGCGATCAGCGTACGGGAAGTTCCAGAACTCGTGGGATATGTACCAGCCTCGGAATGAGGGATGCTTATGGTATAGGTTCCACGCAAGATTCGCGGTCTTGATGATCTTATCGCTTACGTCTTTAAGGTATGCATCGAGTTGTTCTGGCTTGCTGTCAACTACCATGTTAAAGGGCATTTCATCCATCCACAGGCCGACGTATATTTTCATGTCGTCGGTCGTGCTAGCGTTGGTGTACGTTTTATCAGCGACGTTCAAAATCGCATTGGTCGGGTCGTTGTCAGCGAGAACCATGGACGGGCTGTACTGCGGGTCAGATAGGTTTATTGACCCTGATTTCAAGATGATGTGCGTGCGAGCTTTCTCCTTATCGTCCTCTTTGTACCGAAAGAACAGCCGTTGGATGATGAACGTGTCCATGCCAGCCTTCCCGCTGAGTTCACCCAGCAGTTCCGGCCACTTAGTAAACTTCATCTCCGCATCATCAAGCTGAATGAATCCTCCGGCAGCTTTTGGCATCTGTCCTGCGGCCTTGAGTTCCGCAGTTGTCTGACCTGTAGGCTTTGAACCGTCACGCCCTTGTGCTAGGCAGGTCGGAGACCAGAGTGTGCATAGATAAGCCGCCAGCAGAACCGCCGTAATCTTTTTCATTACTGACTCCGTAGCCGAAGAAGGAGGATGCCCATGACCATTAGGCCGCATATGGGTGCTCTACGATTCGATCTTTGTATCAGGCATGACAGTCTTCTCTGCCGGGTGACCCAATCGTACTCATATCAGCGTGTGGGGATATGCCATGAGCCAAGTCGTGCATGTTCGTTCACATGACAGACTGTCGCCGTGCACTCCCGACAGGAGACGCCTAAAGCGGATGCGGATGCTGACACGTTAAAGGCTAGCCAGCTTTAAACATCCACAGCACGTCTGCGTTACTGATGCACGTGCGTCTCGGAAGCTTGTCTTCGGCTCGCCGCTTCCCAACTATCTTGTGTCTGGTTAGGCTGCCTGCGCCTGCAAACCCCGCACGTGCCGCCGTCTTTTGCGCAGTGCTTACAGTAGCGGCAGTTCTTGCAGACGCGGCACGGGGTCGAGCCCTTGCAAGTGGCGGCTGCCCGGCGTACGCGCGCAGCCCCGAAGGACTCCAGCTACTTAATCTCCTGTTCCGGTACGGCTTCCCCGGGCTGGAGCGAGACGACGGAGAAGCGGCCTACATCTACTCTGTGAAATACGATATGAGGGGTTACTTATGCTATAGCTTCAGCCGTTATCGTTCGGCTTTACTTGGCTGCAAATTAAAGTCTCTCTATTGTAGATGAAAACCATCGGATTTGGGCGCATAACCTTGTAAGCAACATCGAGCCAATCGGATTGGAGAAATGGCAGCATGCCGGAATCAATTATTAACGCATCACTATCACGAATACCGCTGGCGTAGGCTGACGGATGCCCCTCGAAAACGAGGACGTTATGCCCGATATACCCCAGTCCGCTTAACCATGGCAGAAAGGGGATACATCTATCCCTATCTTGCTTCAACGCTGCAAGAAACGTATAGGAGATGACCGATATTCTTAATGGTCGATCCGGCGGCAGCACCCGTTTAAGCTGCTCAACTGACTCGGGTGGGACACTACCGGGTGAGGGGCAAGCCGCATACAAGAGATGTCGCCCCGGCGTGAGTAACGCTATAGAACGCTGCCCTCTCTCTAGGCCGGGAGCTTTAGTCATTAACTGCTTCCAAGTCGAGGCAAAAAGTTCATCCATATCCGAGAATAAATCTACGCCGGGCATATGAGGCTGAAAGATATCAGAAGGGCGGGGTGAGCCTTCGAGGTTCTTTATGTTTCTTAAACTCATGTAACCATCCCCTTAATTCATAAATGGATTGTAATCTGACGCCTAACGTCTAGCATTACCCGCCCCCCGAGCATTTACCGGAGAATCATAAGATACGTGGCAGCAATCAGTTGCGTGCCGTTGTTAAGCTTGCCGCCGGCGTTGTTGGATAAGAGGTCGTGGAGGCGGTACGTCTACTAAGTTTGATGCGTGACCGGCAGGGGAAAACGTTAGCCGCGCGTCCGCAACTTGCCAGACTATAACTCAGCGCTCGTGCGGTGCGGAAGCCTTACGCTGTGGGGCGAGTGGGGACCGTTCACAAGATAATGCTCGTTATGTTGGAGCGTACTTTCAGCGACAACATAACCCCGCATTGTCTCCGACGGCCCTCCACTGATCGTTATGTCAAATCAGGAGTCAAGCCGAAAAGTGAAAAAGAGAGACCCTTCTATATAACGTTGCTTTTGTTTTCTAAGGAGCCCAAAGTTCTTTTTGAATTTCCACTGTAAAGCCGCATTTTTTGCTGCTGGCTGCAATAACGGATGGCCTTCCACTACACAGGCGTCTATCACGCCCCCGTTACGATCAACCAGAATACGCACCTCTACCTGGCCCTGGGCCTTAGCCGCTTTCGCAATGGGGGGGTAGTCCGGCTCAACCTTTTTTACGGCACTGTGTAGTAATACGTGTGACATAATTAAGGGCTTGTACCTTGAGAAGTCACACTTGCAACGATCAGCCGAGTCGTCTTTCTCCTGCCGCGTCGCTTGAAGCGATAACACTTGGGACTGCGCCAGGCAACTCGCCGCCACTAACGCCAGGCTCAGGCGACCCCCTTTTCTCACGTTCACTTTTTCACCTCATCTCTGTTAGCGCCGCTATCGCGGCGGCGGGGGCGGAAGCGGTATTAGCGGTTCCGGTGTTATTTGCGTCGCCAGTGGCACCACTTCCGGCTGAATCGCGTCAGGTTGAACTGTTACTGTAACATCGTGTCGGTGATCTTCGCCGCTGCGGGCAGGGAGAATAGGGTTACGGCTAGCCCTATAGTCGTTTTCTATTTGGACCGCATCGTTACCTAGCGCGTGACCATATGCTTCGTGCGCGAAGACAACATCTTCGGGGGTCGGGGTTGTATTACCCGAGCCGGCTGGCATCCCGGCCACGGGTCGAGCCCCCCCCACCGGCACGACCACATCTTGGACGCCACTTCCCCCAGCGGGGCCTATCGTCAGGCCCCCGTTCGTGACAGCATCTTGATATGTAACTGCCTGGCCGTTTGCAGTGGTTACGGCTTGCCCTGAAGCCAACGAGTAGTAGTTCACCGTCAGACCGGGGGTGGTGATCACTTGTTTGAGATGGCCGTAAGCCGGCGAGGAGCCTCTGAAATTCGGATTGCGTAGCTGAACTCTGTTGCCGGCGATTCTAAGATTCCTCCTTTCGGCTCTGGTCAGTCCGGGAGCTACGACCTGTCTGAACCTTGCCACAGCCCCGGCGTTAGCAAGAACCAAATCCTCTCCGTCGGGGTCAACATACTTCAATGGATTGTTTAGACAGTACTCGTAGAGGTTAAGCCGTTGCGGGTCAAGCAACCTCTCGGCCGTTAGCTTTACCGGGTCGACGCTGGTGAACCGTCCCTGCACACTTGAGTAGTACCTCGCGCCGAAAAAGTCCAACCCCGTCTCGTCGTCACGCTCCTTAGAAGTGTAGCGATGTCTCACGCCGTCGAATTGCGAATAGCCCTGATTGGTTGTTCTCCCTTCCACTCCAGCGCCTATTTCCTCCCCGAACGGCAGGTAGTCATGCCTTGCCCCCCCCGACCCGCCATTTGAGTGCGTATTACCTTGAGCGTCAGACACGACACGCGTGCTGCCCAAGTAGTCCTGCGTCAGATACCGCGTCCCCTTGTGCTGAACCTGGGTTGAGTACTCGGCAACCACACGCCCCGCCGCGTCGTAGACGAAGACGGTGACCTCGCCGTTGGAGGACGCCTTCTTCACACGCCGGCCGTCGCCGTCGTAAATGTACGACGTGCCGCCGTTGTCATAGCCGCCGGCAGCAGACTTCATCCGGTTATCCGCGTCATAGGCGTAGTACGGGGTCAATGTCCCCTGACCCTGCACACACAGACGCCCCGGCTGACACAGCAGGTTACCCGCCTCGTCGTACCGGTAGTCTCCCTGCCCGCTGGCCGTCACCTTGATCCGGTTCGTGGCAGGATCAATGACGGGGTTGCGCACGGGGTCTGTGGGCAGACCCGTGGCCGGGTCGTTCGGCGTCTGCGAGTAGTCGGGCGCGGTTGTCCCTGCCGCGAAGTTGCGGTTGCCGTACGGGTCGTAGGAGAAGATCTGTTTCCAGTTCGACGCCGCCCCCGCCTTCTCTTCGGCCGACTTCAGGCGGTTCAGCTCGTCGTATACGTACGTCTGGATCAGGGGCGTCGCCGAGCCCGGAACGGTAATCGTCTGGCTCTGGAGGTTGCCGTTATTCTTCGTGACGTCCAGTGTGCCGTTCGCCGCCATAACTCCGTACGCGTAGTCGAGCTTAAGCTTGCCGGAGTCGGCGGCCGTCGCCCCCAGGCCGATCTGCTTCGGCTGGAGCCGAGAGTTAAAGTTGGTGTGCTCCCACAGCCCGTTGCCCAGCTTCACGACCGAGGCCGCGCCGCTGGGCGCGTACTGGATGCTGTTCGCCAAGTCCGTCGCCGCCGCCCCGGCGTAATAGAGTCCCGTCGCCTGATTCTTCACCCCGGCGACCCTGCCCGCCGCGTCGTAATCCGTCTTCACAACCCGGCCGGACGGGTACTGCTCGGAGGTGAGCCCCCCGGCCAGGTTGTACTGGTAGTCCGGCATCGAGTAGGTGACGCCGTCCGTCGTCTGCGAGCTACCCCTCACGCGCCCGAGCGCGTCGTAGGCCGTATAGCTGTAGGCGGACACGCTGCTGCTGACGGAGGCCAACCGCCCCGTCCCATTCGCGGCCGTGTCGTACGCGTAAGTGACGTTCGGCGTGCCGTCGTTATAGGTACGCGCCTCGACGCGGTTCAGCGAATCGTACTTGTAGCAGGTGGCGGTCTGTCCGCCTGTGTAGGGGATGGAGCACGCCGAGAGGGTAAGGCTACCCTGCCGCGGGCGCGGGTCGATCTTCAGGACCAAGTTCCCGTTAGCATCATACTGATACTGGATGGTGCCGCCCTCGGGGTTGGTGGCCGAGGTCAGCCTAGACAGGCTATCGTAGGCGAAGCTGCGTGGCATCTGCGTGCTCTGCGTCACCTGTTTCAGGTTCCCCAGCGTGTCGTAGTCGTAGTGCGTCAGGTAGCCGGCAAGGGTCTGCCCTCCGAAAGCGACCGCGACCGTCGCGGAGTCCGCCGGCTTGATCTCCCACACGTCAGTGACCTGGCCCAGCGCGTTCGTCTCGCTCACGCGCTTCCTCCCTGCCTGGTCCGTCACCATGACCTTGGTGCCGTCATAATCCGTCTGGGCATATGCCCCGTCAGAAGTGGTGACGGTCTTGACGCGCCCCAGCGCGTCATACACGGAGGTCGCCACCCCATACGTCGGGTCGCCCGCCGTGCGGTACGGGTTCGTCACGCTGCCGACCCTGCCCAGGGCGTCGTACGTCTGCTTCGTCCTGATGTAGTCCGTCGCATTCTCGTAGCTGCGGCTGTCCGTGGTACGCCCCAGCCCGTCGTAGACCGTTTCGGTCTTGAGCAGGTTGTCGTTATAGCTGCTCAAGTCGCTCGTCACCGTGACGGTGCGGAAAGAGTCCTGGTAGTTGATCGTGGTCTGGTTGGCCTGGGTCGTGCCGACGGCGCGGATACTCTGCTTGGGGCGGTCTAAGGGGTCGTTGTAGGAGGTGGAGGATATCACCCCGTTCGGATCCTGCGCTTTGACCTGCGCCCCGAGATGGTAGTCGTACTGGGCGCGGGACACGTGTCCCGCGCTGTTAGTCATCTCGGTTGGGAACGCGTAACTCACGAGGTTGCCCGCCTGCACGAGTTCCGGCGGCGGGCTGTTGGTCAGCGCTACACCATCCGGCGAGCCGTAGTTGTCTTGGTACTTGATCTTGCTGGAGTTGCCCCGTGCGTCCACCGCTTTGATGACATTCCCGGCCACGTCGAACTGCGAGTAGGAGGTGACTGAGCCTGTCACGGTGCCAGCGTCAGACAGCAGGTTTCGGGTGACGGCCGTGAGGTTCCCTCGCGTCTTATACCCTGAGGCGTCAGAGTTGTCCGCCGGATTGCTGTTGACGCACTGCCCCGCAGGGTTGATCCACGTGCACAGCCGGATGATGTCCGTGTAGTTGAACAGGGGTGCGTGCTTTTTACTGGCGCCCGGATCGTTGCCGTCATCCAAGGTGTAGTTATCGTACTCGTAGGTGGTGAGCGAGCGCGGTACGGCGGCGGTCGCGGCGTTGCCATCGAAGATCTGCTGCCTCACGGGCAGGCGGCGAAGGTGGATGGCGTTGGAGCTATAGTCCACCCCGTTGACGAGGTTGTCGGCGTTGGCATAGTCGGTGTGCGTGTGGCGCGCGAGCAGCCCCGATTGGTTGTCGCCGTAGTGGTATTCGTAAGTGTCGGTGACGTTGTTAAAATCGTCGTAGACGAACGTCTGTTTCGTCACCTGATTGCTGTCGTGCAGCTTGGTTAAGATTTGCGTCAGCCGGAGATCGAAGGCGGGCGCCACCGCCTGCTGGTTCGCGCCCAGCCAGGGTACATTCTTGTTCTGGTATGTATTCTCGACGCTCCGCAGGACGGTCGCCTGGCCGTCGGTAGACAGGTGCTCTGTCTTCTGTTCCTCCCCATACTTGTTGCTGGTCATTTCGAGCCCGTAGACCGGCGGTGAGGGAAGTTGGACCGGGAAGAAGTATGCGCTCCCGTGATAATACCTTTTCTTCAGTGCTAATAAGTTCCCGACCTTGTCCTTGTCGCTAATGGTTACTTCGGTTCCGGTGCTACCGACCACCCTGTCGTAAGCGGTTTCGCTGACTAAAGAGCCCGAAGAGTTATTGAGGTAGAGCCGCCTCACTTTCACCTGCCGGGTGAGCGGCGTGATCCACGTGTAATTCCCATAGTTAATCCCGTAATCGTGGTCGTACTCCAACGCCCCCCCTGTGGGGAGTTCCACCCTGGCTACTTCCGCGAAGCTGTTGTACTGGAATTTGTAAGACCTGCCGTCCGGGAGCCAGAGCCTGGAGACCACCTGCGGGTTGAAGAGATCACCATTGCCCCCACACGTCCCGCTACAGTCGACGCCGGGCCACATCTGGTTCGGGGTTTGGAGCGAAAGGTTCGCGCGCAGGATGTCGCTATCGCCCAAGTTGGCCTTGGACACTCGCAACACCCTGGGCTGCCCGGCGAAGCCGTTGTAAGTGATGCGGTCGCACACGCCGTATGGGGCCGCCTCGCTGACGTCGTATTCGAGGGTCACCTTCCGCCCGATTGAATCGACGGCCCGGGTCAGGCGGCCCTCGACGTATTCAAAAGTCGTCAGGTTTCCGTTCCGATCCCTCGACCACTGAATCAGGCCCCCCGCAACCCGGTGGGTCGAGCCGTCCGGCAAGTACATGTAACCGTCAGGCTTGTCGAGACTATCGACGTTGACGAGGTTCATGTTCGCCGGGTCGGGGTAGGTGTACTCCCTGTCGGAGACGAAGGTGATCGCACTTCCGTCGGTACTGACAAACTCCTTCCCCCTCGTGAACGTGACGTCAGGGTCGGTCGACTGCCACGAGTCGTTGCAGATGAAATTTTCCCTAGTATCTTCGCGGAATCTACCATAGGTAGCCTTATCCACCAGTTCGTGGCTCTGCCCGTCCGGCGTGATAAAACTCATGGTGTACCTGGTGATGGTCGCGAAAGTGGCCTTCACCGTGGGAAGCTGCCCCTGGATGGCGCTAATGCATGAAGTCGATTTAGAGACCTGCGTCGTCCCGACAAGTAACCCGGGTCCGTAGCCCGGGTCCTTCTCCTTATTCAGGCTGAGGATCGTAAATCTCAGGAGCGGTGTCGGATTGGTCGAACCGAGATCACAACCGAAGGGAGTTCCGGCGCCATCGAAGTATTGGAAGAAGTTGCATACTTTAGAGGAGTAAGCGGTAGGGGACGGGGAGTTAGGATTGATCTGAGTATAGGTATACTTTTTCCACGGGTACTGGCCGACGCGCAAAACCAAGGGGACCTCCGTATCCCCGCGCCCGCCGACCTTCACGAGCGGGATGCCTATATTCAAACTGCCGTTAAAATCGCTGACGCTGCCTAGTGACCCCGGCTTATCCCAAGGCACGCTACTCCCTTTCGGCTGGGCCATGGTGTAGTCGGCCGCCATGAACAAGACGAGGAGTAAGGCGAATACCGATTTGGTATCCCTCACCATTTCGGCCAATCGGCGCAGCGGTATGTGAAACTGGTTCGCGGGTTTATTTGATAGAGGTAGCATGTGCTTCGGCTCCAATTAGTATGGGCGGCGACCCCCTCCGCCTCTTGTCGAGCATTACCCCCGGCTCGGTATAACCCCGGCCGCGTAGCCCCCAGCGCACTCATTACGCCCCTGCCCCCGCCGATGACTATGGTCGGGTGCCGGTACGACATCCTCGGCTTACGATGGGTTGATTTCTATGCGGCACGTCCAGTCCGGGCGGCCGACTACTACCAGAACGTACTTCCCCGCCGGTAAATCTATTCCCTCGGCCCAGTCAATTGCCCCCGCGGGCACCTCGATCTCCCGTAACAGCTCGCCGTTCTCCCGGCTGAGCCTAAGCGTGAGCCGTTGTGTCTTATCGCTCCGGCGGTCGTCGGCTGAGAGCATGAACATGCCCGGCCGCTTCGTGACTTGAGTCGGCTCGAACCCGCCGTCGCCGATGATGAGTTGTAGAGCGTCTTCCGACTCTTGCAGCCGGTGGCAAGTTACGCCCCCACCGGGTACGGAGAACACGCCCGCGCTCACGGCCTGCGGTTGTCCTGAGAGCACAATGACGGCAATCACGAACACGGTCGTGCCCCATACGGCAAGAAGGTTCGCCTTCCCCATCACCCGGCTCGGCCTCGGCGGCTTAATGTTTTCAGCGCTCATCTATGTCTTCCCCTTTCCGGACGCGCCCCGTATCTCTTAGGGCAGCGCCTCGACGCTGACGATGAAGCGGAAGCTGCCCGTGTTCATGAGCCCTACCATGAGCTGGAAGCTCGCCGACTCGCCCGGCGCCAGCGGCTGCGGCAGCTGAAGCGTCATCGCCGAGTTGTAGCCCCCGCCGCGGGCCAAGCTGGGCGGCTCATCCATCACCGTCCCCTGCACCGTCACCAGTTGGCCGCTCGACAGCGTCACCTGCACCGGCCCCGAGCTGATGGCGCGCAGGTCGGCCAACCCGCTCGACGGGTAGGTCGTGATCTCCACCACCCGGAAGCGGATGCGCGTCACCGGCGACCCCGAGTAGTTCGTCACCTTCCGCCGCATCGACATCGTGCCGAAGATCGAGGTGCTCGGGTCCCCCATCGCGAGGGTGCGCGCGCGGTTCGGCGGGGTGGACGAGTTGACCGCCGGGTCGAGCAGAGCGACCGACATCACCGAGTCGCGCCGGGCGGGGCTCGACAGGTTCTCCGGCCCCGGCGCGCCGAGCGTCACCACGTTGCCGCCCAGCGAGCCCTCGGCCGAGACGAGCAGGAAGTCGGAGGCGTTATCGTTCGTGTCCTTCGGGTAGTAGCCCGAGGCGGAGGTGATCGTCCGGTAGAAGGAGTACTGGCCGTCCTGAGTGCCGATCTGACCGAGCCCGCCGCCCTCCCGGTAGAGATCGGGGATGGCCCCGGCCGCCCCGTTGAAGCCGGCGGCGTCGAGGCGGTTGGCGGCGTTGAAGTTGGCCGGGTTCGCCGTCTTGAAGAGTGCGAGGCCCGAGTTGTCCTCGATGTCTGTGGTGTAGGTCATGTCGCCCGTCGCGGTCGTGCCGTTGCCGGCCGGGTGCTGCGAGAGGCTGTAGCCGCCCGCGGGGCTTGCGTTGACGCCGAGGTAGTGGCCGCGCGGCGGGATGACCGTGCCGTTCGGCACGGTGAAGACCGGGGAGGCCGAGGCGCCCGAGGCCGTCCGTGCCGCGAGCGTCCAGCCGCCCGAGGAGTCCGAGGTGCAGACCGTGATGGCCGAGTCCGAGTTGTTGTAGAGCTCGACGAACTCGTCCTTCGCGCCGGCCGCGCCGCGCAGCCGGAACTCGCTGATGATGAGCGTAGTCGGCGTCGTGCAGCTCGAGGTCCCGGTGCAGAACGTGACCTTCTTGCCGTTCCTGATCGTGGTCCAGCAACCGCCGCTTGAGAAGTACATCTCCACCTCGTTCGAGTAGCCGGTGGAGCCGGACGGGATGATCGCCTTAACCCTGAACTTATATGTGGGCGGGGAGGTGAGCGGCGGCAGGTTATAGGTGGTGACGTTCTGCCCCGCCTGGCCGTGCTGAGCCCACGCGGTGCAGCCGGGGCTGCATTGCTGCGACTCGATGACGAAGGCGGTCTCGTTCTCCGTGGTGTCGTCCCACTGGAGGTAGCCGGTGGTGGCGGAGCTGGACTGGCCCGTCTGCACGTAGCGCAGGTTGGCGGGCCCCGGGGGCGGCTCCTCGGTTGCTACGAGGCGACCGCCGGCGTAGACGTACTCCTTCGAGGGGCTCGCCGGGGAGAAGCCGACCTGCACGGGAGGCGCTGGCATAGGTGCCGCGGGCGGGCTAGCACCGTATGGCTCGGCCTTGCGGTATGCTAGGCGTCCCCACCCGGCCCACGTCAGCCCCGACGCGATCAGGTATAGGGCGAGGGCCGCCAACACGAGTTTACTCGTGAGCCCGCGCTGGGTTCGTTCGGCTGCCGCGCGGCGCGCGGCACGTCTCTTCGGCATGATACCTCCTCCCCGGAGGGCGAAGTACCGCCGTGCGCGTCGGCCGCGACAATAAGGGGTTACCGAAGAATGTGCGGATAAGGCGGGGCACACCCCGGCGGCTTGCTGCGCTTGGCGGTTGAAGCCTGCCGCGGGGTGGGCTAAGATGCGGGTTGTCAGTGCGACGCATCCCTTGCGCCCACGAGGCGGCTGGGCTGAGTTGTACGTAAGGCCCCGCCAGCACTTGCCGGTGCTGGCGGGGCTTCTCTATCTACGCGCGATGATTAAGGCGGCACGACTCGCGGCGCTCCGTAGTATTGATGAGTTAGATGAAGTCGGGGCCTGACGCCGGGGCGTTAATGTGAACCTGTAGTGAATGTTCGCGTGAGACTAGCGACTGGTAAGACTGGATCGATAGCTCGCGTGAGTTACGGCACGTCCGGGAGACGCGCAGCAATCTACCTGCACCGGGCGTGGGCTGTCAACAAAATTTTCTGCAAGAACTCAACCGACGCTTGCCGCGGATAAAGGACTTACCGACGGGTGACGCAAATGTTGACAATCTATCAGCAGGCCGTCGTACTTCTCAAGCGGTCGGTTAGACACTGGGATCACCGATATGGTTCCAGTAAGAATAGCAAGACTCACGAGTGCGCCCGCTGAGGTGAGGAAGAGGTTGAACTGTGCCCCATAGGCACAAGACCGGCAAGAATGTGCACAGGGGGTATTGCGAGGTAACGTGAGCGTCAACAAAAGGGGAAAAGGTGTCGGCCCGCCCCTCCCAGCCTCTCACAAACTTGGCGGTGTCTGTGCGGCATGCGCCAGCCGTTCACCGTCGGCGGCGCGGGGGCAGGCACATCCAGCACCCACCCCGTGTAGACGTGGCTTATATCACGCCCGGCGGTGCCCCTCAACACCAAACCTCCCTCACCCGAAACGCTGCCGCTGGACTTAGCACTACTTGCTGCAAATGCAGCGTTCCGAGGTGGCAGTGGATTAACTTTGTTCTTGCTACTCGGATGAAGAATCGAAGTCAGCAACTCTGACACTTCCGAGCGAGGATCTTCGGAAGGCAGGTACATTTTGTTCCTTTTCAGTGCATCCGCTTGAGCCGTTCGGTAAATGTCGGCCGGGCCGGTAAGACCTCCGGCAAATCCAATGCATCATCAATCAGCAGGTCCGTGGTTATGCCGGCGATCTGCGCGTATTTGAGCAGCACGGGCAAGGGTGGCTCACGCGTGCCTAATTCATACTGAGCTACAGCGGTGTAATCAGCAGCAAGCTCCAGCGCCTTCCACATCTGGGACTGCGACCAGCCAAGCGCCTTGCGAATTGCGAGCAGTTTTTCCCCGAGGCGCTGCGGCTTTGGGCGGGGGCTACGTCCCATGAGGCTGCCCCTCCTCACAAAGTCGCTGAATTCTCTTGCGCCTACTGGTAATTACCAATAGAATATGAGCCGCCTGAATATTCGCCCGGAATCTTTTCAGGTTCCAGGGCACGCGCATCTGCTTTTACAGCGCGCTCCTGCGGCTCATACCGAAAACTATATCAAATTGAGCTGGCGGCGTGCTTCCCGTTACTGCTTACCGTAAAGGAACCAGCCATGCTTTTGTCGTGCCGGCCCCTCGCTACCGTGCTGCTGTGCGCCATAGTCTTAGCAAGCTATGTATCGCTGCCCCTTGAGCCTACTGTGTCGGCCCAAGCTCCTACTGCACACCAGGACAAAAAGCCTCTGACGAATGCCGACATTGTCCGTATGGTCAAAAGCGGCCTTGCAGAGGGTGTTGTTATCAGCGCCATTGAAGCCAATGATTCTAGCTTCGACGTTTCCGCAGATGCCCTCATTGCGCTCAAGCAAGTAGGCATCAGTCAGAACATCATCGCAGCCATGCTGGCGTCTCAGTCACGCCGCCGCATTGGCCAGCACCAGATGCAAACTGCGGGGCCCGCTTTCTCCAGCCCGGCACCCGTACCAGAGGCGCCCCTGCGCGCGCACCTTATCCAAGGAGGGGAGCGCCTGCCGCTTCCGCTGAATACGACAGCTCGCGCCGCCGTCGTTAAATCAGATGAAAAGGATTTGAAGGGTATTGCAGCAAATCAGGCGATTGGAGCTGCGATTATTACCGGCTCGATGCAAGCCGGGGCAGCGGTCGCATCGGCGACAGGAACCATGAGCAGCCTTGGAATGATCGGGGCTGCCGGAAGTATTGTCGGAGGTAGATTCTTCCGCAAGAAACCTACTCACACCGTAGTGTTTGCGGTTGCAGGCCGCACCGCCCAAGCCGTGGTGCACGGCACGGAGCCCACCCTTGAGGTAGTGTACCAGGATATTCCCGGAGTCAACCCCGATGACTATGAACCTGCTCTCGTGCGGCTGCTTTCAACCAGCGACAACTACCGAATCTTTAGTGCGGTAAAAATCAAGGATGGAAAGCACGTCACGCCCCGCCCGATGGTAGAGCTGGTGCCGACGAAGGCGCGGAAGATAGGCCGCGGGCACGTACAGCTAGCCGCCGCACATCCCCTTGAAGTAGGGGAATACGGGCTGCTGCTGCTTTCGGTTGAAAAGCCGGGGCAGTCTTCCGGACAGGACGAGGCGCGCTTTACCCAGCATGAAGCGTCCATCTCGCTTTTGGTGTGGGACTTCTCGATTGCTCCTGTCGAGGGTCAGCCGTCTCGGCTAAGCCAAGCTGCGCCGCAACTTCAGCCCCCGCAAGCGCCGAACAGTAAACCAGAGATAGGCTCAACAGCCTTCCCTGAAGCGCTCCAAGAACCTGCCGCCAATTCACCCATAATTAAGGCATCTGCCGGAAGCGTCGCGTTCCAGACGAGTGCGGGCTATGAGGCGGCGTATGACCGCATCCTGAATGTCCTCAAACAAGAGGGGTACACCTTGCAATCTGCCAGCAAGGAGACCGGGCAGATAACGACTGAGCTGGTAATTGAACACGGCGCTGTCGATCTCGGTCGGGCAGTCATCATTTCCTTGATTAAGGAGTCAGGCGGGCTGACCACCGTCCAGGTAACGGCGTACAAGCAGGGGAGGCGTATTGGCGGCCAGTGGCAAGCCAAGGTCTACACCAAAGACAAAGCCGTACTGCTTGCCGGGCAACTTCGCGCAGCCCTCAGTAACTAACCGATCCTTCCCACTCCAATCTATGTTGACCGGAGAGACTATGAAGCACCTTAAATCACTTACCGCAGGTCTTGTACTCGCTGTTTGTCTTCTGTCCTGCACACCTCGCTATTCCCCGCAAAGCAGCAGTAGCAGCAGTTCATCCGACGCAGGCCGGATTACGACTGAGAAGGCGCAGCAGGCACTCAACCAGTGGATCACTCAGGCCGGTAAAGGACAGGTCACCATTGTCGGCGGCGTGCGGGAAGTGCCAGCCGAGAACGCAGCCACCGCTGAACTGAAGTTCACCAACTTTGTCTATGTATCCAGCAGAACGAAGCAAACCCTTCAATACTCCGGTTCCGGCAACGCCACGTTTATGCATTATACCGATGGCCGCTGGGTACTTAATAAAGTCCTTGTCGGTGATGTGTGGACAAATACCACGTGGTCACCGAACATTGATATTCGGTAGCAAGCAATTTTTCTGAATTGGGCAGGTTTTTAGCTGTAGCTGCCTAGTGTTACTCAATTGGTAGCGCCAGATGGCACGCCGGATTCGTCCGCCCGTGCAGCTTGGCGCCGTTACTGTCGAGAAGCTCGTATGCTGCTCAAACCTTTCAGTTCTCCTGCACTACAAGAGCCACCTACCTTCGATATGCTACCCGCTAATGTTCACATATAAGATGCAAAGGGATAGGAAGGTAACGAAGCTGAGAAATAACAGGCGAACCCAATTAAGAGCGGGGGGATACCACGGGACGCCTATGCGTTCATAAACAGGCTGGAGCACTGCCTGCAAGGCGCGTGGCAGCGGATCCATAATACTGCCTCGCAGTAACGAGTGCTTGAAGGTGAGGAAACGTGCAGTCCAGTCCCGCTCAAAACAGATAAGGCCCTTAATCCGGCTCCGCGAAGTCCTCCACATTGGATATTCGGGTAACGGGCGCGGAAAGAATCGCTGCGCCATAGCGCGAAACTCTTCATAGTTCTTTCGACCACGCGGAATAACGAGTAACAACCGCTCCGGCTGCACCTCTCGCTTCAGGTATCCTACTTCCCATAGCAGGCTGTTCGTCGCACCCACCCGCAGCACAACGAGCTGCGCGCGCGCAATCATGCCCGTAACAGTCGTCTGCCAGTCACCATCTACGTACATGCGCGCCGCGCCTAACACGGGGAATGACTCACCCGGCCTGCCGAGGGCGATAAAGGGTCCTACCTTGCTGAACACCGCTGCCAACTTCTCTTCTTGAGTTTCTGATTGCAGGTACAGGTGCCGATCTTCTTTGGCATCCGCCTTGAATGAACGCAAGTAGACGATTGGTGGACGCGGATCGCTCGCAAGCAGGTCTGCTGCGGCCGAATCACGGTGCATCCGAGCGTTATATTTATTCGAGAGATACAAGAAAAAGGAGCTAGCGGACATAAGGCAGACCGGATTCAGAAAGGCTTTGATATAGCCGGTAAGTAGGCCGATCCGGTCTAACGCGATATTAGCGATTAATCCTCCAACCATTACCAAGATCGCGAGCAGCAGAAAAGTCCGCCGCATCGTGGAATCTTTTAGAGAGCCCCTCATTGTCTAAATCCTTTCTCCGACATAGTGTGGCGACTTCGTAGTGTACGGGCGCAGTACCGGGCGGTCTGAGCCGGACTATAGCTCAGCAGCCGATGTATAACAATATCAAGTCGAATTTCACCTTCTTATCTCCTCGCAGCACTCCTCCTATGCTGTAAGTAATGAACTCTGGTATTTTCCGGAAATCCCTCTGCCATAGGTCATCCTTATTTGCGCTTAATGGCAGAGAGTCCTCTTTTCGGCTAAACAACATTATCTGCGGCGACGCCCTTCACATCCTCAAGCAACTTCCTGATAAAAGTATCGATCTTGTTGTAACCGACCCGCCTTACGGCGACAACATCGCCTACGGCACTCATAACCGCACCATCATGGGTAACGAGCATCCGCTGGTGGCCCTTGCAGTCATGGCTGAGTGCTACCGCACACTTAAGGCCAATACCACGGCTTATATGTTCTGCGGCAGCAGGCATCTCGGCTTTTTGCGTAGCTTCTTTCAGAACTACACCAAGTATGCCATCCGCGACGTTGTTATATGGGACAAGGTGCTGCGGGGTAGGGGGCACGGCTTTAGGCATCAGTATGAATGCATTCTGGTGCTAGAGAAAGGTAAGCCCCGTTACCGTATTCCAGGTCTGCCCAACGTACTTAGGTTTCAGCGAACGAGGGCAATACAGCATCCGCATGAAAAGCCGGTGGAGCTCATCCAAACACTTATCCGGCAGAGCAGTGACGAGCGAGCCGTGGTCCTCGACCCTTTCATCGGTTCCGGCACGACGGCGCATGCCGCAAGCAGACTTAATAGATACTACGTCGGAGTAGAACGTGACCCCACTTACTACCGGATAGCCATAACTCGTTTACAGCAGACAGCAGAAATTCCGCGCGCCGCATGAAGCGTTGTTCAAGCTTTCACTGCGCGCTGATTTCCCCTCCTTTTTCCCGTTGCTGCATTACGCTACCGTATACCGTAGCTCACTCACGCATTAACCTTTCCATCGCTAATGACCTTACCTACCGACTTACAACAACGAATCTCATTTTTCGCTCAGGCAGACTTCCGGGGGAAGATGACACCGTTCGGTATCAAGGAAGCAGACCGCCGCGCCCATATGTACCTCATCGGCAAGACCGGCACCGGCAAGTCTACGCTCATCGAAAATCTGATTCTCCAAGACATTAAAGCGGGTCGCGGGGCAGCGCTCTTTGACCCGCATGGCGACCTTGTTGAGCGTGTGCTTGCTCAAGTGCCCGGCGAGCGGCAAAAGGATGTCATTTACTTTGACGTACCCGACGCAAAGCAGAGTTTAGGGTTCAATCCGCTCTCGAACGTACCCCAGGCAAAGCGGTCACTTGCCGCTTCCGGCCTCGTCGGCGTGTTCCGTAAGCTGTGGCATGACTCGTGGGGGCCGCGGACAGAGCATATCCTCCGAAATTCATTGCTGCTCCTGCTTGACCAGCCGGAAGCTACGCTTGCAGATGTACTGCGGCTGCTCTCTGACGCTAAGTACCGGCAAACAGCTCTGCGGAGCGTCCGCAGCGATCAGGTGCGCGACTTCTGGGTAACAGAGTATGAAGGGTATCCGGCCCGCTTCCGGACTGAGGCAATCGCACCCATCCAGAACAAAGTGGGTGCGTTTCTAGCTGATCCGGTCCTTCACCGGATACTGACGCAGCCGAAAAGCTCGTTCAACCTTCGGCAAATCATGGATGACGGCAAAATCTTCCTTGTTAACCTTGCCAAAGGAAAACTTGGCGAGGACACGGCAAGCCTGCTCGGATCGCTCCTCGTCTCATCAATCGGCCTTACCGCTATCCGGCGGGCAGATTCTCCAGAAGAAACCCGTCGCGACTTTTACCTCTACCTCGATGAGTTCCACACTTTCACCACGCTCTCACTTGCCGGCATGCTTTCAGAACTCCGTAAGTACCGCCTCAACCTCATCCTCGCCCACCAGTACCTCTCGCAGCTTGAGCCAAAAGTCAGAGACGCCATCCTTGGCAACGTGGGAACGATAATCGCATTTAGGATCGGCCTTCCCGATGCAGAACTCCTTGAAAGCGAATTCTTCCCTGATTTTCGGGCCACCGATCTCATCAATCTTCCGAACTACTACATCTACCTCAAGCTGATGATCGACGGCCGGGTATCGAGCCCTTTTAGCGCGGTTACTGTACGGCCTTCGAGCAAGACTCTTACCTTCTAATCCGCTTCCCTTCCCATAGCCACACTCATGACGCACTGGGGGGCTACGGCGCTCGCCTGGCATGTAGGCGAGCGCCGTAGCCTCTCAAGGCTGCAACACGAAAGGAGGAACTATATCCGCTGAGGGATTTGTCCATTGCGGAAGGCTTGTCGCTTGCCCGGCCTGTGGGCCGGGCATAGCTGCACAGGGGAGGAGTGAATGCATGGCAAGAGCCAAAGACCGCCACCACGTAATTCCCCGCGTTCGATGCCGAGGCTTGGGGATACCGCCGAATTTTGCCGGCAACGTCAAGAAGGTCTCTGTGTCAAAGCATCGGGCGTGGCACACGCTGTTCGGCACCGCTTTGCCCGAGGAGGCCATAGAGATCATCAAGCAGGAGTGGAGCCTGCCGGAAGAGGGAGAGCAGGCACTCAAGCGGTTGCTCGGCAACGTGTCGCTGCTAAGGAGGAAACCATGAGCACAAACGGCCCGCCGGATTGCCGCCGGTGCGGGCACCCCATAGATAAGGGGAGCGAGGTGCTCCTCAACAAGAAACTATTCCACCCCGGCTGTGCCGTGGCTGTGGCAAAGGAGAACAAACATGGAAGCAACACTCATGGCGCACGTAGGAGCGAGCAAGGTGAAGAGGGAGGACTTGTCTCTCGTACCGACACCGCCCGCAACTGACACGTTCAAGCCCATCGCTCACGCCGCGCTGATTGATGAACTGGAACAGTCGCTTGCCTTCCGGCATATCCAGATTGTGCGCGACGAATATGCCGTGACGCCCGACGGGATGAAGCTCTTTGGCCTCTTGGAGCTAAACGCCGAGTTTGAGGGCGTCAGGTTTGCCATCGGGCTGCGGAATGCCAATGACAAATCAATGCGGCTCGGCATGGTTGCAGGCTATCGCGTGTTCGTGTGCGACAACATGGCGCTGTCAGGCGACTTCAAGCCCCTGCTCGCTAAGCACACGAAGAACTTCGACCTCGTCGAGTCGCTTTCTATTGGCGTAGACCGGATTCAGCGGGGATTTGAGCCGCTTAAGGAAGCGATCACCCTGAAGCGCGAACATCGCCTCGGAGAGGATGAAGCCCGTTCCATGATCTACCGCGCGTTTATGGAGAACCGTTTCCCGCTGAAGCTGCTGAAGACGGTGCACCAGGAATACTTCGTCGCGCCATCTCACGCTGAATTCAAGCAACAGACCGTCTGGAGCCTAGAGAATGCCTTTACTACAGCATTCAAAGATCTCAAGCCGGTGAAGCAGTACGAGGCAGCGGCAAAGCTCGGCAGGTTACTCATGCCTTTTACGAAGGCGTTCTAGTCGCCCCGCGCTAACAGAGCACCAAACAATGACCGAGAGGGCGTCACCGCAGACCCCTCTCTTTTTCTCATCACCACGCTATCGTGTAAGGTATGGTTTTACAGAAGAAGGCGTCATCAGACTTTTTATCTGACAACGTCATGCACACCTTCATCTTTGTAGTTTTAAAGTGATGTGGTTCCACTCGCATATCAGGATCACGATTGCGCCCGAATTCGACATACGCAACGTCACTACCTGGATTGATTACCGCTGGTTCACAGTACAGCTCGTTAACTGGGCCTTCGTCATTTTTCAATGGAAAGGCTGTTATTCTAACCTTGTCTGGGCCATAAAATCCTGAGTATACATAATTGATTTCGGCTACATGCCCTTTACCTCCTTCTCCGCTCGTTACTTCAACATTCCGAATATCGCTATAAGGTTGGAATTCTTTCAGCCGGTTTGTCGTTAGATCCTGTTCAATAAGAGCACGCCGGGGGAATTCAAAGGGCACAGACGAGGGCTGCTGTGCAACAAGCGAACGTTCAGGTGCTCTGAAACTCAAGAATGCCCAAATGAGCCCGACAGCTAGGCTTATCGTTATAAGCCCATACAAAGCGTAGGAAGCGCCACGTGCAAGGCTGACTTGCGGGATGGCGGGAGTTGGAGGAAGCGTTTCATCAGTTTTGTTACCTGGTTGGTTTACCTTTGTCTGATCAGTAGTCTCCAAACGAGAAGATGATGAACTAGCTTCTGCCTCTTCCCCTTTTAACGCTCGCCGCATCTCCCTTGCATTTGCATAACGGCATTCAGGTCTTAATGCCATCGCCTTATGAATCACATGGGCCAATAAATTAGGAGTTTGTGGATTGACTTCTTGAACGAGTTGCAGTGGGTCAGGTTTCCCTTCAGATATTGCGCGAAAACGAGTCTTGGCATCCCACGGCTCGATAGCCGTTAGTAGGGTATATAGCGTTGCTCCTAAGGAATAAATATCGCTCCGCTCATCTGTCTTCTCATCTTCTTGCTGCTCTGGTGATGAGTAACCTAGTGACTGGGCATAAACAAGGGTACCGGTTGCCATATACTTTGCCACACCGAAATCAAGCAGGTAGGTTTTGTCGCCAACCTTTATGTTGTCCGGTTTGATATCACGGTGAATGATTGGCGAAGGTCGGGTGTGTAAATACTCTAGCGTAAGCAGAAGCTGATCGGCTACTAATAGAACTGCCTGAAGTGGTAGTGGGCCTATTTTGCTTGTTATGTCCTTGAGTGTCGGGCCAGGGACATACTGCATTGCTAGGTAGCAATTGCTACCATCCTCAAATACTTCATATACTTTCGGTAAATGCGCATGATCGAGTGCAGCAAGCAGTAGGGCTTCGGCTTTCAGCCCCACGCGCTTATCTGGGTTGGTGAACAAGGTCTGTTTTAATGCGCAACGCTGCCCCGCAGCATTTTCAGCCTCGTACACGCGTCCCATACCGCCTTCGCCAAGCGTCCGCACGATTCTGTAGCTACGCTTTAGTTCCGTTCCGGGAAGCAACTCGGTTGGGATAGTCGCGGAATTCATGGGTTATCCCTCCATTAAGGATGCTATTGTTTTCCGGACTGACACTCGATTACAAGAACAATTTACGTCGGCGTAACGAAGAGCGTTCAGTGAACTTCATTCACTGAACGCTCTAGCCGTGGCAGATTTATTTAACTTTCCAGCTAATCAATCCCCACTGAGCCTAAACGCAAAACGTTTACTATGCCGACTGCGGGCAGATGTCCTATCCGGTGCAGCGCATCCACGACTTCGGCGAGCACAACCGGAATGCCGAGATGCGCTGCCATCTCAGCGTTATCCAGTTGATAGCCTTTCTCCACCATTTCCGGCTGTACGCTGTTGAATGCCGTCTCTGGATCACCGACTTTGCCTATTAGGGCGAGTGCTAAGATGCGCGCTTCGTAGCCGTCTCGGTCTACGTACTTTCCGAACATAGCGCGCCTTCCTTCCGTTACGTTTGGATGTTTCAGAGCAGCTTCAATCCAATCAGCAAGCTGGTCTTTTTCCGCGTCGGACGCAACCATAGCACGTTCCTCCAAGTATGGGTTGTGTACTGCGTCCCGCTCCGCGGCAGTGCGCAACCTACATGGAGAATCTTGCTTGAATATATTAAGAGTTAATGGCGTAAGGAACTTTATAGTATAAAGTACGCATATATCCTGTCAAGTGCTAGGTAAGCTCGATATGACATCAATTAAAAGAAGGGATATTTATCTGAACGGGCTGGCGAGATAAATGCTGGCACCGTAAGGTTGGTTAACTCCTCTAACAAAGCACACTCAATAAAGTCAGCGTTGGTTGCTTTCAATATCGCCTGCACCCGCGCAGGTGAGCCACAAATAAAAGCAATCCGGCTCATGGCGCTCTGCGGCGTGTACCGCGCAATCTTCTTCAAGATCTCAGTTATGCCTTCCGTACCGGTATCGTATTCCCAGTAGGTACGGAGCAGCGAACCATCCTCACATAAAAAGGTGACGAGCAAGTCTGGGGAAAGCGCCCCGACGCTCGCTGAGAAATTGACCTCAGCCACCTCAAATCCTGCCCGTAGAATTCTGATGAGGATATCCCGCAGGACGACGTTATGGCTGGTAGGGCTGCATGATGAGCCAACATAATACACCTTCCCTTCCCCCCAGTTCATGGACTTGAGCTTTTTTGCATCCGCCAGTTTCTTGAGGTCGCGGCTTGCTGCCGGACGCTTGGAACTCTCTGACAGGTGCGCATAGCAGAGCTCGATAATCTGCGACGTGGTGAGGTAGCCTGCAAGCGATATGTAATACAGCACCTTTTCTGCGGTTGAAGCAAATACTTTCTCTTCCTGCCGCATCGGCCGCTTTGCGCGCGGTGATGCATCGCTATCAGGCGCTGGTACTGCTTCCGCTTCTTCTGCCGTCTCTTGGGCACTGTATTCCGCCCGCGTGTGGTTAATGACCTCCTCAGCAAAGCTGTGGGTAATGTGCGGGGGAGGAAGCGTGGTAAACAGAAACGTGTCGGCAGCCATCGTGGTCGGCCGGCATAGCGCCTCGTGCCGCTCCGGGGAAAGATTCGCCACGTCTTCAGGCGTGTACGCACCCAGTTCAGCCCCTAAGTACGCTGCGTCTTTCTGCCCAAGCGGCAACACAATCATGGTGCCGACGTTCCCAAACACGGCGTTACGGGTCGCATCATCAAGCTGAGAGATGTATTGGTGCGCCACGGTCAGTGACAGCTTGTACTTTCTCGCCTCGCTTAAAATCTTGGGGAACGCTCCCGAGACGAAGTTCTGAAACTCATCCACAAACATGCGGCAGGGCACGCGCTCTGCCTCCGGAACGCTGGCCTGCCGCATCGCAGCAAGCTGGATTTGAGAGACGACGACTGAGCCGATGAGCTTTTTCATCTCATCGCTGACCGAAAGCTGCTCATTGTTTCGGTCCCGACTGTCACCGCCAAGGTTAATCAGCAGGATTTTTCGGTTGCAGATTACGTCGTTGAAATTAAGGGTGTTCTTCGACCTGCCGAATATGGCGTTTAAGGTAGGGGACAGCACGATCTTGGTCATGCGCGAAAGGATGGGCTGGGCCGCATCCTTTGGCATGTTCGGAAACTGGCTGTACCAGAAATCAGTCAGTGGCTCGAAGTTCAGTTTCCGCACTACGCTTGAGCGCCACCCTTCATTCGTTAGGAGCTTTTGCAGATCAAGAAACGTAGCTCCCGGCGTCCTGAGCAGCGTATTGAACGCGTAGCGCAGGATCGTCTCCATGCGCTCGCCCCACGTCTCGGTGAGCCTACGAAACGTAGTAATGAGGTCATCGGTCAGGATTTCTATTTCGGCCTCGCTTCGAGCGCTCATCATGTCAAGGCCAATGGGGTGCTGTCGGTCGGAGACGTTGAAGTAAATGGCATCTTTGATACGCGACTCCGGGATGTAATCAAGGAGGTCTGAGACGAGGTCGCCGTGCGGGTCGATAACGCAGACTCCTTCGCCGCGCTGGATATCCTGCACTGCAATGTTGGTTATCAGAGTTGATTTGCCGCTGCCGCTCTTTCCGACAATATAGAGGTGACGGCCGCGGACGCTGTCAGGAAGCATCACTTGGCTCACCTGGCCCCGCGCGTCACTTATGCCGATTTGGATTTCGCCTGCTGTATAAAGATCAGGCGGCAGCTTTGCTTTCATGGAAGCCTTTTCCAGACGTTCACTCGTAATCGTACTGACCGGCAAATGTGCGAACGAAGCAAGCTCGGCTGTTGAAAGGAGCGTCCAATCGCTCAAATCCCGCGCAGCTATGTGCGCGTGCGTGACCTCGCTGAATATCCACGGATGCTGCGGTGAGGCAAACTGCCCGAAGAAGGCGCTGCGAAGCTGCTGTAAGGTCTGCTCGCTAGAGCTGAACGCGCGGAGCATGACCTGCCACCCTGGAGTTTTCCGTGTAACCGCCCTGCTGTTATCTGCCGGCTGCTGAGTTTTAAATGCCTCAGCAAATACGGTCATGGTTTCATTCGGGATGGGAAAGAACAGGCATTGCAGTACAGTCGGCTCCGCGGGTTTCTGGCTATCGGTCAGTGAAAAGAACTGAGCGAGCGGATCAAAGGGGAATTCGGGTAATGTCCGCACTTCGCCGTACATGGCCCGCGGCCGGGCAGTAACGGAGAGAAAGTCACTAAATGTTACTGGCGTATGTTCGATGACCGCTGCTGCGGGAAAATGTAGTTCAAGTTGGTGCCAGATGAGGGGACTATCCTGCGGGGCGCAGACAATCTGAAAGTACGCTGCGGTGCCCTCGTCAATCAGTTCAAAGGCAACGGGGTGTGTAGTGGGCCGCAGGCTCTCTAAGAATTCCCGCGCTACAGTCGGGCGAATGGTATCGGCTGGTAGCACTTTGAAGGCTGTTGGAGCAGGGGAAAATGCTGGTTCTGGAAGACGGGTAAAGAAGATGTTGTTTGGGAAATTGGTAAAGTCTTGCCGCTGCGTGTGCAGCGGTGCGGTAAAGCTAAACAGATCGTCAAAGGCATATGGAGGCTTGTTAAATGACAGCTCGTTATATAGCGCGAGTCTGCGCTTGAACTGCCGGAGATCGTCCGCCGTGATGTCTTGGAGCCGCTGTAGCGGCATATGAAATGTTACCGTTTGAGCGTTGACCAAGCCCCCGAAAGCGAACAACAGTACTAACGACACGTGCCGTTCGCTAAGGCTGCGCCCATCAGTGAACGAACCACTCCCGGGATCTCTCGATGTACGCTCCAGCGTTGCGTACATCTCGTACGGAGCTTGGTTGAGCCAGATGCCCGGATATGCTTGCCTGAGCGCAATGATTCCCTGCTGCTCGTAGGTTCGTCTTGCCCCTTCTACCTCTGCCTGCGTACCAGTTACGACATAGGCTACCGGGGTAAAGGATGTCCAGTTCTCTGGTGGCGGAAGATTGGAGCGGCAATTTACGACAAAGTGTGGCGGGATTTGTGGTGTGGGGTAAGCAATTCTGACGGTGCCGCCACTGAACCATTCATAGGTTAACTGCCCATTGATTTGCGGTACCGGCAAGCCGAGAGCCTTCAGTTCTGATGCGCGTTCACTAAGGGCTGACTCAAATTTCTGTTTGAGTCCGGCAAACCAATTGGCTGTACGCTCTTCAAATGCTCGCTCAGCTTCACGGATGCGGGCGTCCAATTCTGCTGTCGATGGTTGTGGTTGAGGCGAAGGAGCGGTCTTTTTTCTGAACCAAGACATGGAGAGTGGTAGCCTTTCGAGCCAACGGTGAGACGACAAGGCGGCACTATATTCTGGTTTTAAACAATTGTAAAAGTGTGATTTTGATCTAAAAGGTATACTCGAAGAAGTATGCTACAGGAACGGAAAGGCTTGCTGCTACGCGCCTTATAGTGGGCTGCCAGAGCCAGTTTTTCATGCTGCACAGAGCAATAGTAAAGGCGACCATGAAAGCTTTCCCTATAGGCTTTGTGGCGTTTAGCATTTTAGAAAAGCTCCTCATCTCAACGAACGAGCCCTCGTCTCGGCCACGCGCTCTATTCAATATTCATTCTTTAAGGCAGTTAACAACTCTAATATACTCATGTAATCTGCTATTTTGCTCCACTTACAGGCTGCCCATCTGTTAAGTCGCTGTTAAGTCATTTAACGTCTAGTTAATAACAATTTGACGTAGTAATTGTCGTTCATGTAAACACATAAGAGGGCCGCCCCGATTCAAATAACCCCTGATTGGGATATTAATAATGTGCACAGAAATGTGCACCGGAATACTTGGCTTAGGTAAGCCAAGTGTGGTGAGGACACTCGGCTCAGGATGTGGGTAAGTAGCGGAAAAGGTTATAGGTTAGCGGACTTTTTCAAGCTCGGTTTCCGCTCTGTCACGTCGGAGGTCGCGGGTTCGAGTCCCGTCGGCTCCGCCATTAACCGAGTAAGCGCCTGTATCTTTCTAGATGCAGGCGCTTACTTTTTACCGCGGTTTTGCAGCCATTCTCGAACGGTAGAACATTTGGCTCCGTGCGCCTGACTGAAGCTATTTCGCCCTCTCCACTCCCCTGAGTCCCGTCAAAAGTCCCGCCGCTGCCCAAGGCCATAGCCCTCCTGCTTTAACTTGGACAGGAATCAATAGACTCTCTTTCGTTTTTTCATGCAGAAGAATTGTCTGACCAGCGCGGGCTCTGACCTTGTGGTTATGAATCCTCTTCCCCGCTCCATGTGGGATAAGGCAGCGGCAATAGGCAGCGTCATCTTACTCTTCGCCCAGATCTTCAGACTCTTCGACGGGGAAAACAATCCGGTCGTATACGTCTGTGAGTTGTAAGACGCAGCCGACGGAGTCGAGGCGGAGACTGTCTTCGAGGCTATTCACTAAAGAGTAGACCCACTCGCCCCCGGCCCGTCGGTGGAAGTGGTCGATCCGGGGTTTAGTCTGAGAGACCAGAAGGTAGTCGGTGAGTTCAGGCAGCCAGGTCTGATACCGCGCCCACTTCTCGCCGCGGTCGAAGGCTTCCGTGGCTGGGGATAAAACTTCGATGATGACCGCCGGGTTCAGGAGCACGTCGCGGTGCTCGTCGTGGAACTTCAGCCCGCCGCAGACGATGACTAAGTCGGGGTAAGAGTAAAGCCCCTTCGTCGTCTGCCCAAGTTTTGGGGCCGGCCCGCTACGGACCTTCATGTCCTTGGAGAAGACCTGACAGGATTTCCCCCTCAGCTGTGCGTAAAGCTGCCCCCCGATATTAGTGCAAATCGCGCCGTGCTCGGGGCTCTCGCCCGCCATCGCGTAAATCTGCCCGTCGAGGTACTCGTGCCGCTCTTCGGACACCCGCTCCGAGGCGAGATACTCTTCCACGAAATATAGTGTACGTGCGCGGGGTAAGCTCATTTACTCAGGGCCTCCGCTGGCAGTGATCAGACGACGAGAGAGGAATTATGTCGAAGACGCGCCTGCCAGTCAAAACTTTCTCTAATAACGCGCCGCACAACAACGCATCCCGAAACTCATGCTCCGGCCGCCCCGAATGATCGTCTCAGGTCAGGCGAAGAAGCACCCAAGTGCTTTGGTGGCCCCGCCTCATGTGCCACAGCACTTCTTATATTTCTTGCCGCTCCCACACGGGCACGGCTCGTTGCGGCCTATCTTCTTCTTTTTAACAATTGGCTGCTGCTGAATGGGAGGTTGGAAGCCGCCCCACGACTCAATCTCCCCAATCGTATCTTCAATCAGCCTGTACCTGTCGTCCTGAAGCCTGCTCAGTACCTCTTCCCTGCCGAGCGCCAAGTGCTCGTCAACGAAGTCCAGGTCGATGACCCACTCGTCTATCAGGTCTGTCTCGAAGGCTTGCTTTATCTGCGGGTAGACGTCTTCAGGGTATAAGTCCGTGCAGCAGGAGACCAGCCCGTCCCAGAAGTGCGAAGGCTCCTTCGAGAGGCCGCTTTCAAACAGGCTCTTGTAATACGCCAGTACTTCCTCCCGCGCCATCTGGCCCGTCGCGACCAGGCAGACCAGGGATTCCAACGCCGCGTTACGGACGTACTCGTCCGCTGCTTCGTTCTCGGCCAACCGCTTGATGAGGCTCACGTCCCCACAGCAGACCGAAGCTAGTATTCGAGCGAGGTATTCGGTGACGACATCCCCGGTAGCTTCCAGCGAGATGTCGCCCGGCGCGGAGAAGAAATCGACGACCAACGGATAGGCGCGCTTCTCACGGAACTGAGCCAGCAGGAACATGGCATAGATGTGAGCCATGTAATCTTCCTGCTCGTAAACGTCTTCGACATTGTGAGCGGCTTCCTCAAGAATCTGTAGCAGAACTGGGGTAACCTGTTCCCGCCTCGCAATTGCCTCCTCCAACGCCCGGCGAGGGAAAGTGCCGTCATAAAATTTGAGCCGTTCGATGATCTCTTCCATGTTCATTGATAAAAGTGCCTGCCATTGTCAGACGAGGCGATTCATCTGCGCTCCACTCCCTCGTCCGCCGGGTACCACCCGCCCGGGTCGTATTCCAAGTCGTAGACCTTCTTGAAATCCGCCACGTGCTTTAAGATTTCCCCGACCTCTGCTCCGTCGCCTTTAACTCCCTTCCGCCACACCCTCTTCTCGATCGTGCCCAACACCAGATACTCATTCCCGATGGCTTCGGGAGCGAATTTGCTGAAGCTATAGGTCAACTCCGCCTCCAACTCATCCTGATGCATCAGGATCAGCTCACACCGGGAGCAATACTTACAGGTCTTGCCGAGCGCCATCGGCCCCCACCCGTCAACGTGGATGAGGAAAGCGAACTTGCGCGGGTGGGTGAGCTCCTCACACCGTGGGCATTTACTGAGGCGGGTCCCAGTGTGAGGGTTGAGGATGAAGCCGTAGCGCGGCGGTAATCTGCCGATCCTTGTGCTTCTTGCCATACAAGCTATCCCATTTGCAGGTGCGGGAATTGTCCGTCGTCCGGCATTGCCCGCCGGCCCGTGCCCTTTCCGGAGCAGGAAAGCTGTTGCGTCGTTTGGCGACCGGGAGCGTCTGTCTTCAGACCTCGCCCTCCGGTCTTCACCCGCTTTCGCCCGATGATACTGCTTGAAATAGCGGACGGTCGAGGCTTACGCTTTCACCCGGCGTCACTTTGGACAGGACACGGACATCATGCTGTCATCTGAATACCAGCAGACCCTTCGAGAGCAGACTATTAACGAAGACGGGCCGGGCAGCGTCTTACGTGATTTCGGGACGCTTCTGGATTTCGTCGGCAAGAGGGAGATAAAGGTCAGCGGCGTACATCAGTTGTTGCCGATGAGCGCGCTCGCCGAACTCAACGCGCGACTGTCGAGGCCCCTCCGCATCTTCCTTAGCAGACCGCAGCAGAAGTCTTACCCGCACATCAACGGCCTCTACCTGCTCCTGCGCGCCAGCGGCCTTTCGTTGATTGAATTCGCAGGGAAGCAACCTCTCCTCACACTGGACGCGGAGGCGCTCGCCTCTTGGCGCGGCCTGAATCCGACGGAACGCTACTTCACACTGCTTGAGGCATGGCTGCTGCGCGGCGAGGGCGAGATCATCGGCGACGACCGTGACCCTCTAGGCCCTTTGTACAAGTGCTCGACCTTCATGGAGAGCCTTCCCGCCGCGGGCTTGAAAATCGCAGGCGACAGGCAGGCGGAGCAGATAACCATCCCTTACCACGTCGGAACCTACAACCTCGCGTTGCTGGAACTGTTCGGCTGCGTCTCTGTCGAGGAGGGCCAGCCGGAAGTCGGCAAGGGGTGGGCCGTGACGCGCGTCAGACGGACGCTTTTCGGCGAAGCGCTCTTCAAGCTGCTGTCCCAGCACCGGCTTGCTACCATGAGATTTGAGCTGAGCAAAGACGAACTCGAAGAGGCGGCCACCTTCGGCGCACTGCAATCCCTGCTGCAACCCTTCTTCCCCGAGTGGCGCAGGAACCTTGAGATTCCTCAAGCCGCTTTGGTGAACGGACTCTACGTTTTCAAGGTCTCGCTCAGCGCAAAAGTCTGGCGGCGGATCGCGATCCCCGCCGCCCTCTCGCTCGACGACCTGAGCGACGCCATCCTGCGCGCCTACGATTTCGACGACGATCACCTCTACCAATTCTCCTACCGCGACCGCTTCGGCAAGACTGTCCAAGTCAAACACCCTTACATGGAGGAACCTCCCTCAACCGACGAAGTTGCCATTGGTGAGCTTCCTCTCCGGCCCGGGGCATCAATGGAATACCTCTTCGACTTCGGCGACGAGTGGCGCTTCGACGTGAAGCTGGAAAGGATCGACCCGGCTGCCGGCAGAATTAAAAAACCGAAGCTCCTCGAAGAACACGGCGAGGCGCCGCCGCAGTATCCGAATATGGAGGAAGACGAAGAAGACTGGTGAGAGCGGCGAATAAAATTTACGCGCCGCTTCTACGGCCCGCTCAGGCGCCCTTCCCTCATCGACGCGTGCATCCGGCAAAAGACTCTGGACGTGACGGATGCAGCAAGGTAGTCACCTCTGGCAGCCGGGGCGACCTTTCATACTCACATCAATTTGTCACTCTCATACGGCTCGGCTCTGCCATTCGCTCGCGGTAAGAATCTGTCACGGTCGTAGGGCGGCTCCTCGTGTGGAGGCATCTCGTCGTCGGGAAAGTCCGCCAGCCAACCCCGTCGTATCTCCTCGTCCGCGTAATACTTCATGTACAGGCGAGTGTCCTCTTCGCCTCCGCCGCTCAGGAGGTCTATGTGCCAGGCTGACAACTCGTCACGCGGCATGTCTTTAACCGGCTCGCGGAGGGTATCCTTCCATAGCAGCGTGTATAACTCACGGTCGCTCAGGTGATCTGTCTGGCTCAGAAAAACCCTCATCCGGGCCAACCCGTCAACCACCTCCGACAGCTTAGCCGCCAGTTGCAGGTCGTCCATCGACTCGGGAGCAGGAAGCTCAACCCCGGCGTCCAAGAGTTCTTGAAAGTGAGTTGTCCAAGGTGCCTGCTCGTAAGCCGCCACGCTCAGCCAGAATTGCGCTGCCGTCTCGGGCGGACACTCTTCCGACATCCAAGTGAGTTCTCCGCCTGCCCCTGCCTCCTCGTCTTCCCGCACACGGTCGTCGGCCTGTGCCCCATCGTTGTCCTTGTCCCCACCGTCGTCATTCATAAACTTCGCCCGCCCTAAGCGCGCCTTTCCGGGACGAGATTTGGGTGATACTGCTCCAGCCACTGGAGCACGGCGGCCCGCAGCTCCCTTGTAAACTCTATCAACTCCTGCGCGTCCCTTTCCGTCACCACGTCTGTCCGGTCATATTCGGCGATATTGCGCTTGCGACGGCAGCGATCCAGGTAATCGGCATCGTCCTCCCGCTCCGCTCCCAGAATCATCGGCATCGCGGTTATAGCGCGGTAATGTTGAAGAGTCTTCTCGGGCCGGTAACCGGACGCATGCAACAGGATGGTGCAGAGCTTCAACGCCCCGTTGTAGGCGATGCCGAAACGCCAGTCCGGCGAGATGTTGCCCTCCGCGTCGGCGAGGTCGCGGTCGACTATGGCCAGCAAGTCAGCTATCTCTTGCCGACTTGTATCATGTCGGCGCAGCCACCCGTTATTGGCCCAGTCTTCTAAGCTCATCCTCGCCCCCGACGACGAATAGCCGCGGCCCCTTCAGCACCGCCGTGACGAGGTGGTCACGCTCGCCCACACGCCGCGCGAACTCCTCAGGCGTCAATACGTGCGGGTTCACTTCACGGCCTAGTTTTGCCTCCAGCCCCGACAGCCGCTTGCTAAGCTGGCGCAGGCCGATTGTCCCAATTACCATCAAGTCGATGTCGCTGTGCGCCTTCGCATTATCGCTGGCGACGGATCCGAAGACGAACGCCGACTCAATGTCCGCTACCCCACCCAATGCCTCGCGCAGCACGTCCGTCAGCCCGTTAGTCTTGAGCACGATGTTGCGGATATCAGGGTAAAGAGGGTGGGTGTCGTTCGCGCGGTAGTACGTGCGGTTGCCATCCCGCCGCACCTCCACCACTCCGAGCCGGGTTAGCTTCTTCAACTCCTGCCGCACCGTCGCGTCGCTCAGCCCACTCTGCCGCTCCAACTCGCGCACGTGGAGTTCTCCTCCGGTAGGCCCGAACAGCAGGCGAAAAATTTCAGCCCTGCCCCGCGACGAAAGTAACTCTGCCAATTGGTTCACGTTGCGTGTTTATACCACGCAATCGAGCGGTTATACCACTCAATTTGTTCGTCACACTTCAACATGGTCGCTACGGTGTCTAACTGTTAAGGCTGGAAGCGATGTGCTCTATGCCAGCGGACCGCGTGCAACGAGGGAAAGAACGGCCTCTGCCGCAGGAGTAGAATCGGTTTAGCATCAAATTCCGGAGCAGCAGCAACGCGGCGTGGCCTCCAATTGGCTTCGTCAACCAACACGGCGCGGATGAGCTTGTCGTCAGCGACAGTACCCAGACATGGACATCACCCTCTTTATCACCTCTTTTTAGAGTACTACTCTTCTCCGCCAGGGTCCCCCAAGCTCCCATGCGAAGGAAACGCATTGACCACGGCGCCGTCAACCGGCGCCCCTGCATGGAGGTTCAAGCGTCGCCGCTCAACATACATGGCCCGTGCGCCGTGTGCGGGTCAGTGGCGGGAGTTCTCAGTAACGACAATAGGCGCTGTTAGAACCGCAGAGGTGTCAATCACACGCCCAGGATGGTGTCAGCCCGTTACATGTCGATCAGAGTGATGAACTCGTTGCCATACCCCTTTTGCTCGTCATGCTCATCCAAGTCAACCACGCGAACGGATCGCCCCCGCTGCTGCAGCACCATCATTGGCCGCGGTGTCCCCTTCTTCAGGTATATGACATCGCCTGCGTCCGCCGGGCGGCGTGGCGCGGCGGACGCCCCCTGCGCCGCCTCCGCAATCCTCTTCATCCAGCCGAGGTGTGCTTCGAGCCACGTCTCGACCTCACTGTCCGCTTCGTAGTAAGCATAGTGGCGGCTGATGGCATCGGTCGCCTTCTCGCGGGACTCATCGTCGGCTGCGATTTGTCTGGCCATCGCAACCAATCGTGCCACCGCATGCAGGTTCTCGTTAGTCGCCGACGGGTCTTCGGCGTCGAGCGCGTTACGGTAATCCACCCCTAAATCCCACGCAAGCCACAGCAGTAGAGCCGCCGATAGAGACGGTTCGGGCGGTGAGGGGAGCCCCTCACCGCTGGCCTTCCGCGCGCGTGCGGCGTGGCTCATGACCGCGCCCTGCTGCGAGTAAAGGAGGCGCGTGGCGTCCAAGAAGAATTTGCGTTCGTCCCTTTCCCGAATCAGCGTTTCGCCGTATGGCATCCACCCGGCCGTCATTTCAAGCTCACGCAGGCGGTGCAGCACGCCGAGCACGGCCGCTAACTGCCTCACGGCACCACTCCCCCTGGCGGGCGTCTGCGCCGCGAGTTTGAGTTGCTCGACCATCCTGCGCATCATGGTGCCGGCCCTGCGCCGGCAGGAGGCCGCGCGCGCCAAGCCATCGAACTCGCCCCAGCCCGCGTCCTCCTCAGATTCGCTGCCTACCAACTCTTCCTCGCTCCGCGCGATGCTGGGCGAGAGCGAGACCGAGGCATCCAACCCTTCGCCCAGTCGCCGGTTCAGGGCGCTCAGCAGCACGCCCAGGTCGTCGAGCTGCGCGTGGCGGCCGTGCGGAAGCATGGCGGTGTGGGCAGCCAGCCGCACCGAGTAGGTCTCCTGGGGGGCCTCGTCTGCTGCTGCGTCCGCCGCGTCCGCGCCATCCCTTCCTCCGGCAGCCCGTGCTCTAGGCTGATGCGCCTCAAAGTCGTCGAAGATGACGCGCTCGACGATCTTCAGCATGTCCTCAAGCAGCGGCGTGTCAGTCTCTAGGCTGTCCAAGACGACCCGCAGCCTCCTCTGCGTTTCGGTCTGCGCCGAGGCGGCCACGTCAAAGGTGTGGTGGGCGATGGCGAGCCGCGAGGCGCCTCCGGGGAAGCGGAGCACGACCGCCCACGCCCTCTGCCGCGGTCCGGCCTCCGGCACGTTCACCCTGTAGATGCAGCCTTCCACTAAGGAGACAGGGGCGCTGCCCGAGACTTGCCCGTCGGCACCCATCAGGTCGGCGCCTTCGGGCGCGGCCTGCGCCGCCGCGTCTTCAACGTCGAAGCCCTGCTCGGTCTCAAGCGCGACCAGAGGCGACGTGTGCGTCTCGGCATCGCGCTTTGGACGTGCCGCCGCCCGCCGCCTTATCTCCTCCCAATCGTCGGGGGAGAGGGCCGGCTGCTTGGCGAGTTCCTTCAAGCCCAGAGTGCGGGCGTGCGAATGCCTCTTCGAGCCCGTGGTGACGACTACGGCTTCGGCGTTCCTCTCCTCGTCGCCGTCGGCGAGCCACGCCTGCCAGCTCGCGTTCGCGCTCCCCGTCAAGAGCAGCTCGCTTTCGTCCGCCGCCTCGACCAGGACGGCCTTCGCGTGCAGATAGCCCTTCCCCTCCCGCAGCGCCTTCGAGTCCACGAACTGCACGCTGTGCAGCGCACGCGCGGCGTCGTGGTCGATGACGACCTCGCCCGGCTCGACGCCGACGACGAACTCCTCGGGCTTCAAGTCTTTCGCCAGCCGCTTGAGGAAACGCAGCCGGCCGTCGAAGAAGGGGGAGACGACGGTGACGCGCCGCACGCCCTCCGGCATCAGCCCACTCACGCGCTGCCAGAGGTTCTCCCCTTCAGGCATACTCCCGAAGAACCGTACCCGCGCATCCTCGGGGGGCGCGGTTACCAAGGCATCGCGCAGCCACCCGGCGTACCCTTCGGCCGCGTCGAACGCGGCCAGGAGCCCCGCCGGCTGGTCGGACGCCCATGCGCGCATGAACCGCCACGCCTCGCCGAGCGCCGCCATCGCGGCCTCGTCGTCGGCCGCGGCCTCGATCCGGCTTGTCAGTTCGCGGTTGCGCCCGAAGCCGGCGACCGTCATGTTATGGCTGCCAGCGAAGAGCAGCCCGCTCTCGCGCCCGACGAGCATCAACAGCTTCGGGTGGAAGGCGCCGCGCGAGCGCGCAGGGATGAGCGTGTACTCTCGTCCCGCGAGACGCGGGCGCGAGCCCTCGTCGTAGAGCGCGGCGGCGCACTGCCGCCCATCCATCATAAGGACGTTCGCGCGGCAGCCGGCGGCCGTCAGGTGTCGCCAGACCACGTCCTCGTAGAAGGGCAGGTAGGCGTTGTAGGTCGTGGCGAAGGAGAACTCGAAGCCGCCGCGCCGCAGCTCGTCGAGGACGGAGATTTCGGGCGTGTCAGTCGGCACGGCACTCCTCCAGCAACTCAAGGCCGAAGTCGGTCGGCCTCATCCCCCCGGACGCCGGGTCGAAGTCGAGGGCGCGCAGGTCGTAGAGCACCTGTAACGCCTGCCTCACGCGCGGGCCGGTGAAGCCGGGCAGCGGGCTTTCGGTGACGGTCAGTCCGCGCTCGCCCGGCACCACCTTGAACGTGTCGTGGGCGCTCCCCCTCAGCTTCCGCAGCGCGACGCGCAGGTGCGCGTCCACTCCCCAGCGCGCCCCCAAACGCGTCAGCAGGTCGCGCATCCGGAGCCCCGCCCACTCGCCACCCGCGAGTCGCTCGAACTCGTGAAGGTTCACAGGGTATTGCCGTAAGTGGTGCTGTGAGAGCCCGAAGGCGGACTCCCCCGCTGCTGCGCCGAGCCTGCGCGCGGCCAGCGCGAGTAGAACGCGAACGCTGTCGCGCACTACATCCTCCCGTCGCAGGCGTGCGTCGGCCTCGCGCGTCAGGTCATGGGCCTCCCACCCGAGCTGCACCTCGTGATCGGGGTCATGCCAGAGTTCGAGGTGCGGCAGGGTGCCGTCGGTGCGACCTATGGCGTCCGAGAAGGTCTCGTCAACACCGTTGTCGAGCGCCGTCTCGAACTCTTGTGCGAACCATTCGCCGTAAGCGCGGCTGTCGTCTAGCGCCGGCCCGCCCTCTTGCAAGGCGTCGAGCCCGGCCCAGAAGAGGCATTGGAGCGCCACCGAGAAGAGCTCGTGGCGGTGGTAGAGTCCCCAGCCCGCGCGTAGCGCGTCGAGAGCCGGGTTGCCCGGCTCCCAGGCTGCGCCGCCCGGCAGAGCGCCAGCGTAGGCGCACGCGCGGAATACATCCGAGCCGCCCCCGTCAACCGTGATCGGAGTGTCCGAGCCACGAAGGCGCTCGCACAGGTCGAGGAGTAGCGCGAGCGTAAGCCGGCGTGGGTGCCCCTCCTGTTGGTGGAAGATGCCTTCCCGGTTGAAGAAGTAATCGGTGAGCGCCGAGTGCTCGGCGGAGTTCTCACCGACGGCGCACGCGCAGAAGGCGGAGAGCTCGTCCAGAGTGTCGGTCGTGACCTCGTCCGCCTCAAGGGCAGCGAAGAAGGCTTCGCGGTCAACGCCGGCGTCGAAGGCTCGCGCCAGCGGCCCGCCCCGCTCCTCTGTGTAGCGGATGCCGGAGCGCGTGTCGCCCAGGAGCAGCCCGGCCTGTTGGAGAGTCCCCAAGTAGTACTGCCCGAGCCCTCCATGCTTATTCATGAAGTAGCGCTGCGGCGTCGCGTCAGTAGTCGCGAACTCGGAGAGGCGCAACGCCTCGCCCTCGCCGAATTGGTTGAGCGCGCGGGAGAGCGTGATGGCGCCGATAAGGCCGCCGTGGAGTTTCGAAGGGCCGGAGGTCGTCTGGTGCCTGAGCCCGATTAGGGCGAAGAGGCAATCGGCGCGACGAAGGGTATGGTAGAGGGGCAACTCCTTAAGCGCCCCCGTGTGACGCTCGGTGGCCCAGATGAGCCAGGGGTAGAAGGAGAAGTACCTCGCCCGATCGGTGACGTTATTGATACCGGGCAGCAACTTCGTGTAGAGGCTCTCACACGGGGCGCGCACGCCAAGGGGATCTAATCCCCTGATGCGCTGCGGGCCCTTGAGCCAGGCCACCGCCGGCATCTCCTTCCTTCTCGCCCGCCTTGCTTCGGCGGATGCCGTCGCCATGAAATCTCAGCACTCCTTATCCTTTGCTCTTGGGCGGCTCACACAAGTTGTTATTAGCTTCAGGTAGCTAACCTGATACGGCCGGGCCGCGCGACATCGCTCAAAAGTGCGCCATCCTACAAGCTACCCGGCCGCCTCGCCCGCTGGCGTTCTTCGTCGCACCCTGATCGATAAGGTGCCACCGAGGTCCTCACACTTGCAAGGTGAACGGGTTGAAGTCCGCCCCTCGGTCGTAGAAGTCCTCGCGCTCGGCGCACTTGCTGCTTCAATTGAGCCACGTTCATTCAAACGTGGAAACACGACGGCGGCGCTCTCCACCGCGCAGGCCGGGACGCTTCAATTGAGCCACGTTCATTCAAACGTGGAAACGATGACCTCGGCGGGCAGCCCCGTCGGCGCCGACGTGCTTCAATTGAGCCACGTTCATTCAAACGTGGAAACGCGACGAACGGCGGGCAGACCGGCCACGTCTGGGCGCAGAGCTTCAATTGAGCCACGTTCATTCAAACGTGGAAACGTTTTATGTGAGGGGTGAAAAGTTAATTTCACCCTTAAGCTTCAATTGAGCCACGTTCATTCAAACGTGGAAACGGGCGGCACTCGCAGCACGTCGAGATGGCACACCCGGCGCTTCAATTGAGCCACGTTCATTCAAACGTGGAAACTAGAGCCTGAGCGACTTCAGCTTCGCGCCGACCTTGTAGCTTCAATTGAGCCACGTTCATTCAAACGTGGAAACGTGTGCCCGGCCTCGGCCAGCCGGCGCTGGCGCTCCATGCTTCAATTGAGCCACGTTCATTCAAACGTGGAAACTTCAAGGACGACGCCTCGGCCTACGCCTCGCTCGGCTGCTTCAATTGAGCCACGTTCATTCAAACGTGGAAACGAGCATGCTGCCGTACGAGTGCTCAAGGCCGCTGTTGCTTCAATTGAGCCACGTTCATTCAAACGTGGAAACGCCGGCGACTTCGAGCCGCGCAGCCGCAAGTTACGAACCGCTTCAATTGAGCCACGTTCATTCAAACGTGGAAACTCGCCCTGTACCGGGGCCGGTTCCTGAAGATCGTGAGTGCTTCAATTGAGCCACGTTCATTCAAACGTGGAAACCCTGCGCGAGCCGCGCGGGCGAACGCTGCGCGGAGTGTGGCTTCAATTGAGCCACGTTCATTCAAACGTGGAAACCGTAGGTGTTGGCATCGGAATAGATGCGGATGTTGCGGCTTCAATTGAGCCACGTTCATTCAAACGTGGAAACCCCAACGACCGCATGAAGGTGCTGCGCCACGTCGTGCTTCAATTGAGCCACGTTCATTCAAACGTGGAAACCCTCTAGCCCGAAGACGCGGCAGCTCCCCGGCGGCATGCTTCAATTGAGCCACGTTCATTCAAACGTGGAAACGCCGCGTTCGCGGAGTTGCGGAGGATGCAGCGCACGACGCTTCAATTGAGCCACGTTCATTCAAACGTGGAAACGTAGCCCTCGCCTTGTCCGCCAAGTACGGCGGGCTTTGGCTTCAATTGAGCCACGTTCATTCAAACGTGGAAACCCCGCCGCGCGATTTGCTTTCCGCGTTGGACCACACGGGCTTCAATTGAGCCACGTTCATTCAAACGTGGAAACCGACGGTGCGGATGACCGTCAGGCCGTCCTCGCGGACGGCTTCAATTGAGCCACGTTCATTCAAACGTGGAAACTCAGCGTCGCCGGGTTGGCGAAGGAGATGTAAAGGCGGCTTCAATTGAGCCACGTTCATTCAAACGTGGAAACTAGACGGTAGTTACCTTGGCCTATACGCGACCATGTGCTTCAATTGAGCCACGTTCATTCAAACGTGGAAACAACGGGAAGCAGAAGAGGTAAAGAGAATGGAAGAAGAGCTTCAATTGAGCCACGTTCATTCAAACGTGGAAACGTCAGGCGTCTCCGCTATTTACAGCGGCAAGGCAAGGGCTTCAATTGAGCCACGTTCATTCAAACGTGGAAACGATACGCGAAAGACGGAAAGCCTGTTACGCTCAAAGGGCTTCAATTGAGCCACGTTCATTCAAACGTGGAAACTTTCTGCGAAAGGAAGCGTTAAACATGAAAGTTTTGGCTTCAATTGAGCCACGTTCATTCAAACGTGGAAACTGTCCGCGACTGGCGCGACCTTGCCTATAAGCGGCTCGCTTCAATTGAGCCACGTTCATTCAAACGTGGAAACGAGGGCGCACCCGACGGGCTCTCGAAAAGTGGTAACAGCGCTTCAATTGAGCCACGTTCATTCAAACGTGGAAACCCTTCGGCCGCCGCCTTGTAGCGCCTGCCTTCGAGCGGCTTCAATTGAGCCACGTTCATTCAAACGTGGAAACAGGAGGCTGAAAGCCTTAAGCAACTGCGGCGGGCTTTGGCGCTTCAATTGAGCCACGTTCATTCAAACGTGGAAACGGTTGGCTCGCGGCGGCAATTAACGCAAACCCGACGCTGCTTCAATTGAGCCACGTTCATTCAAACGTGGAAACCGGGAACCATCCTGCCCAATACCTCGACGCTTCTCGTGCTTCAATTGAGCCACGTTCATTCAAACGTGGAAACCGTGGCGTTACTTGGAAACATATCAAAACCCCAACTTGCTTCAATTGAGCCACGTTCATTCAAACGTGGAAACCTCGCTTGTTGGGCGCGCCTGCGCGCGCGCAGTCGTTGCTTCAATTGAGCCACGTTCATTCAAACGTGGAAACGGGCGCAGGTCGGCGCCCTTCGCGCGGAAGTAGTCGCTTCAATTGAGCCACGTTCATTCAAACGTGGAAACAGCGCGGCGCCGTCACCCACCAGAAGGGCGGGCTCTTTGCTTCAATTGAGCCACGTTCATTCAAACGTGGAAACTGCTCGGCAGTAAGTAGCGGCATCCTATCAGCTTTCCCTGCTGAATTCGAGGGGTGAATGTGTAGGGGTCGGACTGATTTGAAAGCGTTCTGCCGGCTCGGGCTAAGCATCTGATACGCCGTGTTTTAGGTACCGCGAGCGGAGGCCGCACTTTGGGACATCAGGTCAGCGCTCGCTTAAGCTCGAGTGAAGTCCTCGGCCGCAAGCTAGACGATAATCGCACATCGCATGGAGGCGTTGTCAATGCTCCGGCCAAGCGTTTCGATGCTGTTGGCCCCCCGTTGTTCGGCGGGCCCTAGATTGACGATGAGGATTTGATCTTCGCGCGTGTTGATGACTTTAGTCAGAGCTTCAATCATCAGGACGCGCTCGGCGGCCGAGAGTTGGCAGTGGAAGACGGAGAGTTGTAAGGCGTCGCCGTACCCACGCATGGTGCGGTGAACACGGCGCAGACGTTTCGGATCGCTGATGTCGTAAGCGACCAGGTAGGCCAGGCGCATCGTTCAAGCTCCTTCACACATCCGGGCTGTGAGGTCGTTAGCGCGTACAGAACGCCGGGTAGAAGTTTATTTCGCCGGTGAGGAGGCGCGCGAGTAGCCTGGCCTGCACCTCGAAGATGCGCCGGTAGCTGATCGCGTAGCCGAAATGCGGGTGCGTGACGAGCATGTCCAGGCGCCTCTCGTAGCCTTCGAGCACCTGCTTTCTGCCGTGAGGTGTAAGTGCGCAGGCTCCTGCACGGTTAATGAAATCCGTCGGGCGCACTTCGCCGTTATTGATCAGGTTGATGACGACCGAATCGGCGACGAGCGGGCGGAACTCCTCCATCAGGTCGAGGGCGAGCGCGGGTCGGCCGTAGCGCGGCTGATGGTAGAAACCTAGATACGGGTCCAATCCGACGCCGACGAGAGTCGCCACTAAGTCTTTCAGGAGCATCGCGTAGGCGAACGAGAGCAGCGCGTTGACTGGGTCGCGCGGCGGGCGGCGGTTGCGCCTGGTGAAGTCGAAGCGCGCCCACGTTTGTTCGTCCGGCGGCGCATCGGCAGTCCTGGCCTCACACTCCGCGGAGGAATCCCCTTCTTCGAGCGGCAGCGTGTCCCGTCTCTCGTCTGTTTTGAACATCAACGAGAAGCTCGCGAAGTAATCACGCGCGGCGGCGCCTTCGATGCCGAGAAGCTGCTCCAGCGCCACGGCGCGCTCGGCGTCTCGGCGCGCGTAGGCGAGGCGCACCAGAGTCTCGCGCGGTAGCTCGCGCGCGTTGCGGCGCAGGAGCGTCCGCGCGTTGCGAATCTTACCGGAGACGAAGGCTCGTGCTAGCCCCAAGCAGAACTCCCTGTCGTCGGCGGCCCTGAACTGGCGGCGGCGCAACTCTATGTTCTTGTGCGGAGGAGGGGTCGTCACCGCGGTCAGCCAGCCGCCGTAAGACATGTGTATGACGGGCACGTCGCGGCCGGCGAGTTCGTGCAGGGCCTGCGCGGAAAGCTGTACGTTGCCGAATAGACAGAGCTGATCGGTTTCGAGCAGGCGCGCGTCGCTCACGGCCTTGCCCTTCTCGCGTATCTCCAAGACCTCTCCGCGCAGGCCCACGCTGTAACCCTGCCCCTGCACGTAGACCGCCAGCGCATCGTCCCGCGCCGGGATCAAGCGCCGCGGCTCCGCCTCCGTTTTCGGTAGGTCGGAGAGCTCGTTCTCGGCCGAGGATTCGTCGGCAAGGGGGTCGGCCGTGGCTTCGCGCAGCAGATTCGTTTCGTCAGGCAGGCAGATGCCGACGAGCGAGCAGCGCGGGCACTTCGGCGAGCGCACGAGCGGCGGAGGGATCGTCCGCCCAGCCGCGACGTGGCGCGCCTCCGCTATCAACTCCCGCGTGCGAGCCACGAGGGACTCGGTCAGCTCGACGCGGACTCTTTGGTTCGTCTCGGCGAAATAAATAGCGCCCTCGTCGCACTCGTAGCCGTGCTCGCGCAGCAGAAGCCCTTGCAGGCAGACCTGCACGCGCTCCGGCTCATAAGCCCCTTCGGCCACGTCCGGCGGCGCGCCGCGCTTGTAGTCCACCGGGATCACGCGGTCGTCGTCCGCCTCGATCACATCCACGCGCGCCGTCACCCCGAGCGTGTCCGAGCCGAGCAACACTGACCGCGCGTGGAGGCGCGGCATCTCGACCACCTTCCCCGGCTCCGGCACGCGCCCGCGCTCCTCGTCCACACGGCGGTGCACGAACCGCCCGTCGAGCGTATCGGCGTTGTGCGCCCACTCCCCTTGGACGTGCTCCAGATAAAACAGGCGTGGGCAATACGCGAACTCGTTAATCATCCGCGCCGGAATCTGCTCGACGTCTTCTTGATTGTCTTGAACGGTTTCTGCGGGTTCTCTCGTCATCGATTATCTAACTCCTCTCAGCAACATCAATGTCTGAGAGGAGCCGAAAACGGAAAGGCCAGATGAGGAATTTTCTGTGAAGAACAGAAGTGGCCGCTTTAGACGGAAGCGAGCGCGGATTTAGGAAGTTCCGGATCGGAAGACGGCACCCGGCAGTTCATTCGAAGGGCAATTCTGAGGGATTGCCAGCGGCAGGTTTAAGTCGTCTCGTCGTGTTCATGTTTAGTTACCGGCATCATTAAACCGAGGCCCGCGTGTCGCCCCCTGCCTATAATCAGACAGCCGCTCACAGGCCGTTTGAAAATAACCTCAGCGTGGTAGCGAGGGTTCTCGTTCAGACGCCCGCTCAAGCGGTAATCCATCGGGCGAAAAGTCCTAGGTACAAGTGGGCTGCGATAAACGGCGACCGATTCGATTGCGGCATTATCTATGCCGATTTGATTGAGCGCGCGATAAAGTAACTGTTCAGGCTTACGTCCACGACGGTTGAAGCCGGTCAGGATAACCGGCGTCACGCTCCGCCAGAGTCTGCTTGATTGCCCGTAAAACTGCTTGAAGAACCTGTCCTCTTCGTACCCTTCAATTTGCATCAAGCGGGCAAGGGGTTCGCCGCCATCTTTGATTTCTGCACCGTTCAAGTTGCGGGCGATGTCATCAAACAACTCGCGCTCGGTTTCGCTTTCAAAATCGAACCCGGCCAGCAAAACGCGGCGGATGCGACCGTCGGGATATAAATTTGGAATCGGAATGAACGCTAGATGGGGATGATTTACGGGCCTGCTTTGCCCGCCTTCGACTTGCGGCTCGTGTCCGTACACTTTTCTTGAGATCAAATCCTCGCCGTAATGCGTTTTGAATCGTCTACCTTTAACGCTGTCGAAGAACTCGATCACGGCGTGCCTGACCATCCCGGCGGGTTGGCGTAAATCGCGCCCGTCGAAACTGAAAAATTTGTCTTCATTAAGCCAATCGCGCATTTCGAACAGCGCGTAAGGGCAGCCCAAATCAATCGTATCATCTGTAACGTACAGCACCTGACGAAGCGGGATGTTGATAGCGTGCGAGTTGCCGGTCTTGAGAAATGTCTCATACCGCTTTTTATATGCGGCCAGCGCGCCGGTGAGCGGCACGGTCCAACTACCGCCCTTTTGCTCCTTCGGTTGAAAGACGACCCGCACCCCGACAGGGACCTTCGCCGTATTGTTATCGTTTAAAATTTCGCCCCTAACGAAAACTGCGTCTTGCCCGTGTCCCAGATGCGTCACGAGGCGCGCCATCGCACAAACAACCTCGGCGTTGGCTTTGCTCTGCTCGCTACCAGGGAGTTGCCAGATGTAGCGGAGCACACTCTCTTCCCCCAAGACAAATGCTCGCATCGATTTCGCAGTCTTATTGTGGGCGAAAGAATTGTCATTGTTAGGAACATAGTTAGTCGCGCCCTCCCCGAACATTTCAGCCCGACAGGCCTCGATAGTCGGCGGAGCGATCCTCTCCAACCATTCAAGCGCACGGTCGCGGGCCTCAGCGTTTTGCCGGATGTAAATGCCTCTATGACTGCCGGCAATTAATGCCTGAAAAAGACGCGAAGGCGAAGGCGGGAACTCGCCCCCGTGGAATCGCCCGAACGGAAAAGCGATATTGAGGATCAGCTGCATCTGGCGGACTCCTTATCCATGTAAAGTTCAGGGTCACGCCGTCAGGCAACCATGACTTGTGAGACTCACACGTGAAGGTTGCGACCCTGAATGCCGTGCAGTTATTTCTTCCCTTTTTTAGGCTTCTCACTCTCGATTTTGGCCCGGACTTTCGGGACTTCGAATTGGACTTCGCGCGGCTGCCGGCTTTGCAACGTCGCGTCGAACTCCTGCGCGGCGGCTTGCGCGTATTCCCAAACCGTCTTCAAATCCCACTTGAAATCGGTGCGTCTGCCGTCAGAATAAATGGCTTCAGCCTTTTCGGAGACTCGCGCCAACAAGCAGCCTTCGCGCAGGTTGTAGCTGGTTTGACAGCGAGCGGCGACCAGCGCTAATCCGAGCACATAACGACGTAACTTCATCGTCTCGCCTTCGTTGATCTCGCCCTGCTCATCCGTTGCCGCCAGCGCGCGAAGTCCGACGAGATTGATTTGAGTTCGACGCGTGATCGTGCCGAAGACCCTCACCCCGCCATGTGTCCCTACGGCCGGGGCAGCTTGTAGCCCTTGAGCCGACAGGGGGTTGTTATTGCCCGTACCGTATTCCTTGTATTCTTTATCCTCAAACATCTGCTTGGCGTCAAAGACCGCGTCGAACTGTGCTGAGCGGGTGATAGCGCTGACGTTCGTTGCCCGGATAACGGAAGACAAGATTCTGCCGAACTTGAACTGGGTCTCGCGTGAGTCCCAGAAACCGAACACAAGCGAAGTCGGTGCCAGCCGAGCCAGCTCAAGCGCGTTACCGTTCTTCTCAAGATTGGCGATTGCGCTGTGCGCCTCCGCTTCGAGTTCGGAAAACCTGACGGCGGCGTCGGCGATACGATGTCCGATGTCGAGCAGGTTAGCCTTTTGCTCTTTGGCTATGACAGTAATTTGCGGCACGAGGCCGGACAGCGGCTTTTTCTTAAAGCAGGTCTCCATGCGGTTGGCCTGCGAGCCGACGCTATCAATCAGACAGATGTTAACGATCTCGCCGCCTTTGGCCGCCGGCGGCGCGATGTCGTGTCGCAATTCGTCAATGTTGTATGGATGCCCTTCCCTTTCCCTTACCCTTTCGTCTTTTGCAAAGGTGGGCGGGAAAATCTCCGCATCCGCACCGAGCGCGGGTTCAAGCGTCTCGGTTAAGACAAGCGCGACGGGCATCTCGTTATCAGTTAGCCAGTCGCTAGTTCGGATCAGCGCGTCATGCGTCTCAAGCGTTGCGTTGCTCATCATCGTTCACCTCGTGAGTCTGTCGGGAAAGACAAGGTCAGGTTTGAGTACTTATCGCGCGTGGCGCGCAGCGAACGAAACCTCATCGTTCTGCTTTCGGGAACTTGCGCTGGCGCGTTGGCCAAGCTGCGCGCCAGCGCAATCGGGACGGGCATTAGCCATAGGCTATAGTCGAAGAAATAGCGACGACTCTCCCTCGTCCAACCCCGACTTGAGACAATCTCGTTCGCCTGCTTTGTGCGGGTCGCGAAAAAATTTTGCGCCCCGAACATCGCCAGCAGTTGCGCGAAGGGGTTGGTTATAACCGGCAGGTTCAAATCATTCGGTGAATAACCAACATCGAGCGCATTACGTGAAGCCGTCGGATCGAAGCCAAAGCTTCCGCTCACCTTGCTCGTTTGCCGCAAAATTTCCGATAAGCTTTCACAACTCAATGTTCGACACTTCTGAACCATATCGAGCGTGATTTTTTCGGCTTTCTGCTGTCCGGCGTACATCTTCCAGCCGCTTTTGTTGATCTCGCCCTCGCGCGTCAAGGATTCGTACCACCAATCAAGGATGAACTTTTCGCTTTGACCGTTCGCGCCGGAAAAGATCGCTTCCAGGTGAATCACTTCTTTTGAGTCGTTGGTGACGATCTTCCATTTACTCCAATCGGTCAGTGTTGGAAGAATAATCTCAAGTAATTCCTTGTCACTTAAGGCGGAATCCAAAACGAACGCAGTGGCATCTCCGCCCTGCCAGTGTGCTAGGGCCGTCTCATCAAAGCGCGAGGCTATCTCAAAGATGCCGCAGCACGCCAGATATTCGACCGGGTTCAGGGCGTTGACTTCGAGCTTTATTTCGTGCCGGTCGTTCATATCTCACCCCTCGCTTCGGCGCGCGAGGCTAGCGCGTCGGCGGCCTTTAGGATGGCTTCCAAGTAAGCCAACTGCCACCAGCCGTATTTGATTTGCAACCGGGCGAAACGCTTCATCGCGGCCTCGGCGATGTCGCGGTTTAAGGCTATCGGATTGTCCTTGTCGAAGGCTCGTTCGGGGAAGTGCGGGCGCGCGTAGCCGTGATGGGTGGCGATTAGATGGAGAATCAAATCGCGCTCGGGGTGCTGCTTCAGTTGTTCATCCGCGTCGGCTTCGACGAGCGACCCGAACTCGTGGCGATAATAGTTATTGAGTTTATGGTTGAACCACGGCTGCTTCGATTTGGCGATGGGGGGCTTCTGATTCAAATCATTACCGACCGCCATTTGCCAGCATCGCCGGTTCTTGCCCTTATCGTGCCACTCTCCGGCAATCGCCAGTGCCTCCGCCAGTTCCGCGCCTAAGTGGAGTTTTTCCGCCAGACTCCGAGCCCTATCCCTTACGTGTGAATTATGTTCTTCCAGACCGACCTCGCCTCCCCTGCCGGACTTATCCTTCTCGTATCCGACTGAGGCCGTCTCACCCTCGGTCTCGTCGTCGGACTCGGCCTCGTTCGGCAGGTAGCTCTCCGGCGATTTGCGGCTGATGAAATAGGCCAGAACCTTTCTGACCGTCTTTTCTTCATCATCTTCGCTGATGACATTTGAGCCCAAACTGATCTGTTTAATACAGCGCCTGTTTTCTTCGTTAGCAATTTGCCGCACGACATCTGTAAGTCTCTTCCCCGGGTGAAAGGTCGAATTGCCTCTGATGTTTTCGGCGTTTACCCCCCCTTCACTTTCGGTCAACAAGACCCGCGACCATTCCTTATCGTCAACCACGTCGGGGACCGCTTCCACATTCCCCGGCAACTCGTCAACGGCGATGCCGTCTTCCAAGCCGCCGACTTCGCAGGGTAGAGCGACCGTCGCAAAAACCAACCTCTTGAACAATTCGTTCTCATTGAGCGCGGCGAGTTCTGCGAGTAAAGGAGCGTCGTATTCGTTGCTTGCGGAGATTAAAACCGCGCGCTTTTCGGGAAACCTCTGTGCGACTGCCAGAATCGTCCCAACTGCGCGCTTGGTTGTTTCGCGCGCGTATTCGCGGCTTTTGACGCGCACAGTCTTGACTGCGGCGAGCATTTTTCTTTTGATTCGCTCGTGCGCAGCCTTATCTTTTTTCTGGTCTCCGGTGAGGTCTTCACTTTCCATTATTATTTTCAAGTCGGCCCGCCAGCACAGCGACGTTTCCGGCACTGCGTCGTCAGTCACTCCGCGCAACCAGTAGGAGACCAGCGGGCGACGAAACTCGGCCTGCTTAAGCGAGGTCATCGACCAGTCATCGAGTCGCGCCGGATCGAGCGGCGGGCAGACGGGCTCGGGAGGATAGCAGGTTTCGGGGAACTCGACTGCTCGCAAGGCGAGCGGCGAAGCATTCAACCCCTGACCATTGCCGAGGCTTTTGAGTGTTTCCAAAGTAGCCTTCGCCTGTTCCGATTCATGCGTTAGCGACTCTTCGTGAACGACGGTGATAACAGAGGAGCTGTTTCCGAAACGATTGACGCGCCCCAACCGTTGAATAAGACTGTCGGCAGAGGTCGGGTCGCAGACCGCGAAATCCGCGTCGAGGTTAACGCCGACTTCGGCGCACGAAGTGGCGACAAGAAAACCCGCCCGGTTCCGTCGCTCACGGTAATGCGGCGAGAACTGTCCGAAGATAGGCTTGTCAACTAGGCTGTTGCGCTCGAAGCCGCGCATCCCGCCGACCATCAGCAAGATTTGCGCCCCGTCTATTTTCTCGGCTTCGATGAGTTGTCTTTTGATTTCCTTAACTAGATTGACCGTCGTGCCGAAGATCAAGACCGAGACGGGCATGTCTTTGTAACGCGCGGCGGCCTTCGCCATCTCTTTAGCCTGTTCGTCGCGCAATGATTCCTTGGCCCTCTTGCCCTTCAATAATTCCTCGGAAACCGCGAAACTCTTCCATTCGATCTTCTTTTCCGCGTTCAAGCGAGGCTCGGCGACCTCGTTCATTAAGTCTTCTGGCGCGTCCTTCTCAAGCGTGAAACTTTCAAGCCCTTCCTCTTCCCCGCCCGCGGGAGTTGCCGAAAGGGAGATCACCTCGAACGGCTTGATGAGAGGCTTTCGCCGAATGGCCTGACGCAAGGCCCGAAGCGTCCGCATGAAAGCCGGCGACAAGTGCGCCTCATCAACTGCTATTAAAGAATCCTGCCCTAACAATCCGGCCTGTAAGGCTTTGTAAGATTCGCCGACGCCGCCGTAGGCGGAAAACAACAACCGGCTTCCGATCATGTCAATCGTCCCGACGATGATGGCGGGGCGCGAAGGGTCGAGGCACCATTCGCGGTTATCGGCGTATTCGCCCCGCAGAGTTGACAGCGCGACGACAACATCGTCCCGGCTGAGCGCGGCTTTCCTCAGCGCGTCGTAAACTTTACCGAGCTTTGCATCAGACTTCGCAAAGTTCTTCAGGTTTTTGACTATCCCCTCGGCCTCAGCCGTAGCTTGGTCAACGATTACGCGCCTATCGACGACGTAGACCAGACGCATGGGAATAGCCCTTTGAGAGTCTTGCCGCATCAGGGCGTCCGCCAGAGCGAGCAGCCAGATAATGATGATTGAAGTCTTCCCCAAACCCGTTGGGATGTCGCACTCGGAGGGGAGTTCGCCTCGCATCAGCCTGGCAAATAACTCGCGCTGCCACGCGAAGGGTTCGTTGCCCGTCAATTTATTGAAGCAATAATCGAAGTCAATCATGGTTATACCCTTAAATGTCAGCGCCACAGGAAAACCGGAAAGCCATTCAAAAAAAATTCGTTGAAATCTCGCAGTGATTCATTCCATCGTTGAATTGTCTGTGCATTCCTTCAATATTTCCGTTCAGCAAGATAGTCTACAAGAGGAGACGAGGTCAACTCTTAAGTAATATAGAAGGGGTAACGTAGTGTCAAGGGGAAGAATTACAAGGGGGTTGACATTTAAGGTTTAATAGCATAGTCTCCCACCCTGTGGCTTGGCTCAATCGAAGTAGTAAAATTGAGTGGGTTCAGTAGTGTCCGTCAATCATTTCCAAGCCACACTTTTTTTCAGCCGAAAATGAGGAGCTATGTCTGATTGAGGAAGTGCCCGGCGCTCGGTTTGGTGGGATGGCCTATCGAAAGAAGCAGAAGTCAGAAACGCCTGAAACCACTTCTTAAAAGATTCCCTTGACGCGTCAGGGAATGCAGGGGCGGCAGCGGTGGTAAGAAAGTACCGGCTTTCCATGTCGGCAAACTTTCTGAATCCGCTGCCGCTCGGTTTTAGGCGTCAGACTTCTATCACGCACGAGCGACAGCATGGGCAATCTCACGGCGCTCTTCTGCGATTGGGCTTTTGGCTCGGCCTTATCGCCCTTCATTCCACCGCTACGCCGCTTAGACTCGCTCACCATATCCTCAGCCTCGCCAATAGCAATATCGAACCCTTGCTTGGCTAACTGAGCCAGGTCGCGTGGACGCCTTGCCATGAACCAAGTATGCCATACAAACACGCGTCAGTTCCACATAACTCGCCCAAATCAATTTCAAACTGAGGCACTACTTTAGGTTCACTTTTCTCGCCAAAATTGCTTAAATACCTTCCGCGCCGTCGGAGCCGCGAGGATTTTTGTGTGTGAGCTTTTCCGGTTTGCGGCGTGCTCTCTCATTTAACTTCTGAAGGGTTAAGCTCCAATGCGCCCTCCGCCGCGCCTCCCGGGAGCCGAAACAGACCGAAGCATCCGCCCGCTAACGCGCCGCGCTCACGACACGGGCGCACTTTACGAACGCCTGCCTGAAGTGGAGGCGCAGCTGGGACATGCGCTCGCGCTCGAAGAGACCGAACTCATGAAGGCGTTGCGGCACGACTACAAGTCGGGCGCGCACATTAAGGACGAAGCGCTCTGTTATCTGATACGGGAGCGGCTGTGGGGCAGCCTCCACGAGCAGGCTAACGCATTCGCGGAGATTTTGTTGCGGCGCCACGCGGGGACGATCAGGCGACGCGTCGAGCGCGCGGGGGTTGAAGAACAGCACCGGGAAGACTGCGGCGGAGAGATAAACATCAGGTTGCTGACGGAACTTTTCGATACGGATTCCGACCGCAGCGACTTCGCGCAGGTTCGTTTCGGGCTTTACTTCGAGAAGTTGTCTTACGCGGTGATAAACAACTTCCGCAGGCTTCAGCGGCGCGAGCGCCAAGGCGAAAGCGTCGTCTTCACGCAAGGCGACGACGCGAAAGAGTTTGACCGGCTCGACACGCTCGCGGACGAACGTGCGCTGTCGGCCGAAGAGCGCGTGCTCATGCGAGAGGCGCTCTCACTGCTCCCCGAAGATTTGCGCGAGATCTACACGCTACGCTATTTCGACGGCTGGCAGATAGAAGCGGCTTCAACCTCTGAGCCGTCGATCAGCCGTTACCTGGGCGTAACTTCGCGCACCATCCGCAACCGCCTGAGAGAGGCCGAAGCGATCCTCAAGCGTTGGCGTGAAGGGAAATAAAGAAGGGCCGGGACGCTCGTACTGTAAGGGCTTTCCGCGTTCGCGCGAACGTGGCTCAATTGAAGCGAGGGAAAAGAGATGAGCGACGACCGGCAAGTGGAAACGCCGCCAACAGCCGATCAGATTATCGAGACGTATCTGCTGCGCCGTGAAGAAGCGCTGCGGCACGTCCCGGCTGACACGCCGGAGGCGGCGCGCGCCGCACGCGCCGTGTTGAGTGAGTTTATGCGCCTCTATCCACACACGGCTGCCGCGCTCGAAGATTTCGCCGCCACCGAAAGTCTTGTCAAGAACTCACTTGAGGTTGAAGCCGGTACGGAGAGTGAAAAAAGCGGCGAGGAGGAAGCAATCGTCCGGCGCGGGATGGAGACGGCTGCGCGCCTACTCGCTGCCCGCCGCGCGCCGCACGCGCCGGAAGCATCCGCGCCGGTCGCCGGACTCAAAAAAGAGGTGGAGGCCCACGGGCTTACGATTCAGGCTCTCGCGTCAGCGACACGCCTGAGTGTGCCGCTGCTCGTCAAACTTGACCGCCGCCTGATTCGCTTCGCCTCGATTCCGCGCCAGGCGATTGAGCGCATAGGCGCCGAACTGGGGCGCAGCTTCGAGGCAGTCGCTGCGTACCTCCAAGGCGATCCGCAGTTCGCGTCTCAAGCATCTTTCCGCGCCGACGCCGCGCCGCGGATGCCCAGCCAGCAGGACTTCTTTGAAGCCGTCGAGACGGACTTAACGATGGATGAGGCGCAGAAAGCTGAGTGGCGCAGTTTTAAAAACGCTCCCTGAAGATTGAGCATTAAACTACCTTCGTACCGATGCCTCACTGGTCTTACATCCGCGCTCAATCCCGCCTGCGTCATCGTGAAGTGCTGGCGTACGCCGCGCACGCTACTCAGCACTCATCCTCTGGCGCGACGACGGCCGAGCAGTTTTTAGCCCACGCCGAGTCTCTAACCGGACTCGTGCGCGTGCCTCTGCCCTCTGGCGATCCCTTACTCTACGGCGCGCGGGCGACCTTGGATGATGGATTCATTTACTACGACGCCGAGACGGCTCCTTGGCTGGCTCTCTACTATCAGGCGCACGAATTCGCCCACCATTGGCTTCATAACGGCGGCTCGCTCTGCTCGGGCGAGGATGTAGACTTCACCGACTCGGAAGACAGATCGTTGTACGGCGAGGGGCGCATAGAGGCTTACGGCCCTCACCAGCGGCGCGAGACCGAGGCGAACGTCTTCGCACGTGAATTCCTCTTGCCGGGCGACGAGTTGCGCCGGCTGTACCTTGAAGAGAATTTGAACGCCGCGCAGATTGCCTCTCGCTTCGGGTTGGCGCTCGATTTCGTGCTGCACAGCCTCGCCTACGCGCTTCTGGCACCGGACGTTGAAGATGCATTTAATGCGCCGAAGACAGACGACGAGTCCGAGACGCAACGCGCGAACTCTCTAACGCTCGACGAAAGCCAGCGTGCGGCCGCCCACAGCGAGCACACGCCGCTGCTGGTCGCCGCCGGCCCCGGCACAGGCAAGACGCGCACGCTCGTTGGGCGCATCCTTCACCTGCTCGACAGAGGCGTCACGCCCGATAAGCTCGTCGCACTCACCTTCTCCAACAAAGCCGGGGAGGAGATGCGCGAGCGGGTCGAAAGATTCGCGCCCGAAGCCGCGCCGAAGATTTGGGTCGGTACGTTTCACGCTTTCGGCTTGGAGCTTCTACGCCGCTACTGGCAGCAGGCGGGGCTCCCGCCGCGTGCCCGCGTGCTCGACCCGGTTGACGCGCTCTTCATCCTCGAACGCAGCTTGCCGCAACTCGGCCTCGACCATTACCAGAATCTCTACGAGCCGACGACGCACCTTGGGGCCATTCTCGCAGCCATCTCACGCGCCAAAGACGAGCTTGTTTCGGCCGACAGGTACGCGGAACTCGCGGAGGCGATGCTCACGCGCGCCCGCAGCGAGGGCGATGCGGAAGAGGCGCGCAGGGCCGAGCGAGCGGCTGAGGTGGCCCGCGTCTACCGCTTTTACCAGAGTCATCTTGAGGGTGAAGGGCTGCTCGACTTCGGCGACTTGATATTTCGCACCGTGCGTCTACTGCGCGAGCGGGAGGATGTGCAAGCGGAGGTTAAGGCGCAGTACCGACACGTACTTGTTGACGAGTACCAGGATGTCAACCGCGCGTGCGGCGTACTGCTCAGACTCATGGCGGATCGGGGGGAAGGCTTGTGGGTGGTCGGCGACGCCCGGCAGGCTCTCTACCGCTGGCGCGGTGCCGCGCCCGCTCAAGTCCGACACTTTCTCAAGGACTTTCCGCACGGACGTACCCAAGCTTTGACGGTTAACTACCGCTCGCTGCCGCCGATTGTGAGTCTCGTCTCCGCGATGGCCTCGCAGATGCGCGTCCTGCCGACAACTGACGGCCAAGCGGCGGCGGCCGCAAAGGCAGAACGCGCTGACTTCTGCTCGTGGCACGCACATCGTCATGAAGGCGACGTGACACAAGACGAAGTAAGCGCGGTCAGCTTCGAGATTGCGACGGATGCGGATGCGGAAGCGCGCGAAGTGGCTCGGCTGATACAGTCACGGAAAGGGAGCGGTGTGCCTTTCCGCTCCCAAGCGGTTATCTGTCGGAAACACTCGCAGCTCGTTAAATTTGCCAGAGCACTCGAAGCGGAAGGCGTGCCCGCGCTCTACCTCGGCGACATCTTCGAGCGAAGCGAAGTGCGCGACATGCTGGCCCTTGTCGCTCTTGCCAGTGACGGGAGCGGTAGCACGCTCCCGAGGGTCGCACGCTTCCCTGAATACAACATCCCGCTCCATGAAGTGCGTGCCATTCTGCAAGACGCGAAAAAGACGGGATGTGAATTTCCCGGCGCGCTCGCCTCGTTCAAGTCAACTCAGGATGTGGGCGTGATCGCACGTGATGAGATTGGGAAACCCATAACTGGGACGGATAGAACAAAGGGCTTAGAGGGAGAGGAGGACGGCGCGAGTAAGGAAGGATTAGCGCACCTAACTTATCACCTCGGACACGTCGCGCATCTACAGTCGGCGTGGAAGATGCTCTCCAGTTACCTTTTCGTCCACAGCCGTTATCTCGCGCCCCTGCTTGCCGATAATTCAAGCGCCGGGACGCAGAGGCGCTTGGCCGTCTATCAACTGTTGCAGTTCCTCCACAACGAAGCGGGGCGCGCGGTTGAAGCGACCGACGAGCCGGATGCGCGGCGCGCGATCTTACGTTACGTCCGTCGCCTGAAGAGTCTTTCCGAAGACAAGAGCCTGCGCCCGGTCCCCGTATCCGCCGAAGGGCTGGATGCGGTTCGCCTGACCACGGTACACGGCGCTAAAGGACTTGAGTGGTCGTGCGTCTACCTGCCGTATCTCGGCAGGGGACATTTTCCGGCTAAGCGGCAACATGAGCTCTGTCCCCCGCCCGCCGGCATGGCCGAAACATTTTCTGACGGTGAGGAAGGTGCCGACGAAGCTCAAAAAGATTCGCATTTGGAAGAGGAGGAATGCCTCTTCTTCGTCGCCCTTTCGCGTGCGCGTGACAGCCTCTGCTTATCGCGCGCCGAGCGTTACGGCGGCAACAACAGTAAAGCCTCGGAGCTTCTCGAAAAGATCGAGGAGCACTTACCACGCGCCGCCAACGGCCCAGCAACTTGGGCTAGTGAAATAGGGCAGGATGTACCCGCCGCCATCTCAGAGCCCGCGGAGCACGCGGCCAACGCTAAACCTCTCTTCACCGAGCGACAGCTCGCCGCGTATCTCAAATGCCCGCGCAAATATTTCTACGAGCAACGACTGTATCTCAGCGGCAGGGGTGAGGAGACGACTTACCTGCGCTTTCACTCTTGCGTTTACGAGACGCTGGCATGGCTCGCCGGAGAGAGCATGGCGGGACGTTTGGCGGAGGACTCGGTTGCAGTTTTTCAGGAGAACGTTCAAGCTCAACTCACTCGCTTATGGAGAGCCAAAGGCCCCGTCGGACACGTTTATGAGTCGTTCTACCGCGACCAGGCTGCGCTGATGGTGATGCGCGCCGTGCGCCACTATGCACGCGCGCGCGGACGGCTTTTCCAGCAAACGTGGCTGATTGAACGCCCGGGCTCGTTCGTCAGTCTCACGCCGGATTATGTGGAACTGATAGAGGAAGCGAACAGCGCGACCCTGCTCTTCCGCCAGACGCGCACCGGCAGGCCGCCCGCCAAGACGCCCGACGATGACATTTACGCGCTCTTCTACGCCATAGGCGCCGAGCACTTCCCGCAAGCGCGCCCGCGCGTCGAGGTTCTTTATCTCTCGACCGACGAAACCATCGAACTCAACTTGAGTCGTCGCACCATCAACACTCGCCTCAAGCACTACGACGATGCCATCGCCGGCATCCTCGCCGGAGAATTCCCGCCGGAAGTCTCCGACCATCAGTGCCCGCGATGCGCGCACTTCTTCACCTGCCCGAAAGCCGAAGATTAAATACGCAGAGGAAGAAATTTTTCGAAAACCCGTTTCCGCTTTGGGCCGCTTCCTGCCATTAACAGCAGCGAGGGAGGAGATGAGTTGCATGAAGCGGCTTGTGGCGCAGTTACGGACATTCAATCAGATTCTCACGCGGCTCGAATCAGAGAACGCCGAGCGGCTACTTTGGGTTAGAGGTAAAGCTCCCAATGAGTAGACATCGCATTATCACCATCGACTGTGAAACACTGCCCGGTCTTATGACCGAGCAGGCAGACGGAGAGTCTATTAGTCCCACAAACTTGCGGGACTCCGACCATCAGTGTGGTGCTCCGGCAGGCACCGCCGTTACGGCGGGTATGCCTTCTGCCGGTCGAGATCATCAGCGCAGTTCGCTCAACGGCGACACCGGGCGGCTGCTCTGCATCGGCTTTATCGATGAGGGGTGCGGGCGGAAACCCGTGAAGGGCGTGCTCGGCTGGGACCGCGAGCGCGGCTGTTTTTCTGATAACGAACCCGAAATTCTGGGGGATTTCTGGGAGATGATGCGGACGTTCCGCCCCTGCCTCGACCGCATTGTCGGTCACAACATCTATAACTTCGATCTGCGTTTCATATACAAACGCTCGGTCGTCTGCGGCGTGCGCCCTTCAATCAACCTCAACTTCGCGCGCTACCGCGATCAACCCATCTACGACACAATGTGCGAGTGGGAGAAGTGGCACCTGCGTGACACTATCAGCCTCGACCGCCTAGCGCGGGTGCTTAGCCTCGAATCCCCCAAAACAGACGAGTGCGACGGCTCACGCATCGCCGAACTATTCGCCCGGGGCGAGCATAAGATGATCCGCGATTACTGCCTCAGAGACGTGATAACGACGCGCCGCATCTACCGCCGAATGACATTTGCCGACGCTCCACCTTCAAAGCCGGTGGCGGCGTTCGAACAGCAAGGCAGCCTATACGGAGTTGTCGACCAGTCTAACTGTAGCCAACAGACTTCCTGAGCGTTAGAATTATCAGTTGAGCTAATCCTTAAAAAGGTTCCGCGCCCAAGTCAAGCAGGTGCCTGTTCTCAGGCGCGTCAAGCGTGAGAAGCCGCGCCCCGCGTTCGAGAATAGTTTGCGCCAGTTTGGCTGTACGACCGCCCGGCTCGGCGTGAACGATAAGAACACGGTCGGCAACCGCAGCGACGAACTCGTTTCGCCGGATGGCGAGCCGCGCGGTGACTCGCTCTTCGTTCGCAGCAAAAGGCGAAAGTACTAGAAGACGCTCGTTCGAGAGTGCCTGCTGCCACACTGCCGGAACACGCATCGTGTCGATGCTACGTGCAGGGCAGATAATAATGCTCACTTGCCCCTTTATCAGCGTCAGTAATGCTTCCCGTTCGAGTGGGGAATGAAAACCGCTGATGACCGTCTGCTGCGCATCGCGTAAGGTGCGCAGCACATCGTAAAACTTGAGTATCAAACTGCCGGAGCATTTCGCGGAACAGAAAAGCCCGAGCATGTCATGCTGTAAAAGGCTCAGATTTCCTAGAGCCTCTTTCGGTGAATTCGTCGAGACGGTCTACCTTCCCTGGGCGCGCGCGAATAAACGTTCTTGCCGGACATCTGATGAGACGCGCTGCAAGACTTTGATCAGGCACTTCGGAAATAAAAGGCTGGATCAAATCACCCCGGAGATGATCGAAGGCTTCAAAACAGTTCGGCGTAATTCGATCACCGTCCGGGGAGTGCGTTTGAGTCAGACTTCCGTTAACCGTGAACTCGAAATCCTGTCCAAGATTTTCACGAAGGCGAAAGACTTCGGGAAGGTTGAACGCAACCCTTGCCGACAGGTCGAGAGGTTCAAAAACCGTAAAGTGATTCCGCGCTACTTCACGCACGATGAAGAGGATCGCCTAATGGCCGCGATGACGGGCACGCTCGCCCATCTTCGCCCCATCGCGGTTGTCGGCATCGGCACGGGGCTGCGCCCGCCTTCGGAGATTTTCAACCTGCGACGTTCGGACGTTGACTTCGAGCGCAACGTGCTGCGCGCCGGGACGAAGACGGATGAAGAGCGGGAGATTCCCATGAGTGAGGCTGTGCGGGAAGTCTTGCTCGAACTCTACAACCGAGACACGGGAAGCGAATTCCTGTTTGTCAGTTGGCGCACCGGCGACCGTTTTAAGGAAGTCAAGAACGGTTTTCGCCGGGCGTTAAAGGACGCAGGAATCAAAGGCGCGAGACTCTACACCATGCGTCACACGTTCGGCACGCGGCTGGGTGAGGCTGGCTACTCGTCTTACGAGATCATGGCGCTGATGGGCCACCGTGATATTAAGACGAGTGCGGGCTACGTCCATGGGACTGATGGGAGGAAGCGAGCGGCCGTGGAAGCGATTCAGCGACTGCGTCCCGTCAAAAGTCCCGCAGAAGCCGAAAAGCCGGAATTAAGGCTCGCCGTAAATAATTGATGTTTGGCATAATAGCTTCAGTCAGGCAGCTCGGAGGTCGCGGGTTCGAGTCCCGTCGGCTCCGCCATTAACCACCTCTTCAAAGAGGCACCAGTGGCCGCCCTTCGGGGCGGCCATTCGTGTTTTCGGGGGCCGGGGTGGGTTGAAGAACGCCTGGGCGAATGTCGCACGATTAGTCGTGCCGTATGGCGACGAGCGGGTCAACCCTCGACGCCTTCCACGCAGGGACGGCGCTGGCGAGCAGGGCGACTAAGACCAGGAGCAGGGGCACGAAGAGGAACGTCAGAGGGTCGGTCGCGCCCACGCCGAACAGGAGGTGTGACAGCAGGCGCGTGCAGAAGAACGCGGCGACGAGGCCCGCGGCCACGCCCGTCAGCGCCAGCCTTAACCCCTGCCCCAGCATCTGCCTTAAAATATTGAACGGCCGCGCGCCGAGGGCCATGCGGACGCCTATCTCCTGCCGGCGCTGACTCACCGTGTACGCCATGACGCCGTAGAGCCCCGTCAACGCCAGCAGCAGGGCGGCGGCGGCGAACGCCGACAGGAGGAGCAGGTTGAACCGTCTGGGCGCGAGCGAGGCGGCGAGGTACTGCTCCATCGACTTGACGTTCGTGGCGGGTATCTCACGGTTGACCGCCTGAATCTCGCGCCGCGCCGCGTTCGCCAGCAGTAAAGGGTCGCCGTCGGTCCGCACCACCCAGAAGACGTTGTTCCTCACGGCGAAGACGCCGTCCGCGTGAATCTGTCGGAACGGCAGATAAATCTCGCCCGCGGGCGCGCTCTCAAGGCTGTTGTGTTTCACGTCGCCGACGACGCCGACGACCTCCGCCTCGCGCGGCCCCGTGTCCGTGTCGTCAATCTTGATGTGGGCCCCGACCGGCGTCCCACCAGGCCAGAAGCGCTGGGCCAACGCGCTGTTGACGACGGCGACGAGGCGCGTGTCGGCCCTGTCTCCGTCAGAAAACTCCCGCCCCGCGACGAGGGGTATCCCCATGCTTCGGAAATAGCCCGGGGTCGCGAAACGAAAATCGACGGAGGGGCTCGCGCCGTCCCCCTCGGGCGGGCGGCCGACGATGTCGAAAGGGATCGAGGCGGAGACCCCACCCAAAGGCAGTTGCGAGACCGCCCCGACGGACTTCACCCCCGGCAGCCCCTTGAGGCGCGCTTCGAGCTGGTCGATAAGGACGCCCACGCCGTCGCGCGAGGCGTAGGCTTTCGGCAGGGACAACCTCGCGACCAGAACGTTCGCGGGGTCGAAGCCCGGCCTGACCTCCTGCAGGCGCAGGAAGCTCTTGACGAACAGGCCCGCGCCGATGAGTAACACGAGTGAGAGCGCGACCTCGGAGACCACGAACAGCCGGCGCAGACGGCTCCTCGCCGCCCCGGCGGTCGAGCCGCGACCTTCCGCCTTCAGCGCGGCGTTCGCGTCAACCCGTGTCGTCTGCCACGCGGGCGCGAGGCCGAAGGCGAGGCCGGCCAGAAGACTGAGCGAGCACGTAAACCACAAGACCCTCGCGTCCAGGCCGACCTCGGCCACGCGCGGCAGGTCGGTCGGGACTAAGGCCAGAAGCAGATCGACGCCCCAGGCCGCCAGGGCTAAACCTAAGCCGCCCCCCGACAGCGTCAGGATGAGGCTCTCCGTCAGGAGCTGGCGGATGACCCGCAGGCGCGTCGCACCGAGCGCCAGGCGGATGGCAATCTCTCTCTGGCGCGAGGCCGCCCGCACCAGGAACAGGTTCGCCAGGTTGGCGCAGGCGATGAGCATCACCAGGGCGACCGCGCCGAACAGAATCCACAGCGCCCGGCGGACTCCCCCGACCACCTCTTCAAACAGAGGCACCAGGCGGACGCCCAGCTTGCCCGCGTACGCCGCCGGGTACTGCGCCCGCAACTCCCGGTTGACGCGGTTCAAATCCTCTTCGGCCTGCCGCCGCGACACGTCCGGCTTGAGACGGCCGACGAAGCGCAGGAAGTTAACCGAGCTGCGCGCGCCGCGCAGCGGGTCGGCTTCGGGCGCGAGCGGTATCCCCAGCTCTGCATCCCTGATGGGGAAGAAGAACTCCGGGGGCAGCACGCCGACAACCGTGTATGCGTCGCCGTTGAGCGTGAGCTTCTTCCCGACGACGCCTGGGTCCGAACCGAACCGGCGCTGCCACAGCCCGTGACTCAGGACGACCACGTGCTGACTGCCGGGCCGGTCGTCTTCCGGGAGCAGGGTGCGGCCCGCGGCGGATTCGACCCCCAGCAGACGGAAGAAGTGTGCGGAGACGCGCGCGCCCTGGATTCTTTCGGCGTCGCCTTCGTCGGTCAGGTTCGCGCTCCAGGTGGTGAAGGCCGCGAGCCCTTCGAGCGTCCGGTTCTGTTCGCGGTAGTCGATAAACTCCGGGAGCGTGAAGGGCCGCGCGTCACTCTCCGCGCGCACCGACCAGACCCAGACGAGCCGTTCGGGGTTCTTGAAGGGCAGCTGGCGGAGCAGCACGGAGTTGACCATGGTGAAGATGGCCGTCGTCGCGCCGATGCCCAGGGCGAGCGTGAGCACGGCGGCGAGCGTGAAGCCCGGGGCCTTCGAGAGCATGCGCACGCCGTAACGGGCGTCTTGTAACAGCTCCTCGACAAACCTCGTGCCCCGGGCCGAGCGGCACTCTTCCCTCGCCTGCTGGACGCCGCCGAAGTCGCGCAGCGCCGCCAGGCGCGCCTCCTCCGGGCCCATGCCGGCCGCGACGTTCGACTCGGTCTGGCGTTCCAGGTGGTAGCGCAGCTCGGCGTCCAGCTCGCGATCCAACGCGCCCCTGCGCGCCAGCGCCCGCACCCACCTTCGCAGCCTCCCCAACATCCCGGCCCTCCTGTCTGCCGCCGATAGGAGAGGAGTGTAGGCGTCGTCCTATCGGCTGTCAATAGGAAAGTGAGGGGCGACTCTCGGAAGAAGAACCTCCCTTTCCTGTGGTAGAATCGGCCATGTCAACGCCGGAGAATTTAGTAGTCGAGGACGGAGGCAAGATTACCTTGCCCGAGACAATCAGAGAGCACTACGGCTTGGCCGAAGACACGCCCCTCCGCATCATCGAGACCCGCGGCGGCATCCTGCTGGTACCCATCACGTCGGAGCCGATGACGGAGGAGTTGCGGTCGGAACTTGAAGACTGGCAAGCGCTCGCCGCCGAGAGCCTTGCACAGTTCACTTATGAGGATTAAGAGGCGTGGGCGTCGGCGAGATACACTGGGTCGGGATGCCCGTCCGCGGCGGGCACGCGCAAGCCGGCCGCCGGCCCGCCGTCGTCGTTCAGAGGGCGACCGATCTACCCACCGTCCTTGTCGTCCCTCTGACCTCACAACTTGATGCGCTACGCTTCAACGGCACCGTGTTGGTCGAGGCCGACTCTCAGAACGGCCTGCGGCGACCATCCGTCGCCTTAGTCTTTCAACTCACCGCAGTAGACCGCCGCCACATCGCCGACCGCCTCGGCTCAGTCTCGAAAGCAGTTGGAAGAAATCTGGTCAGCTCTTGATAAGCTGACGGGCCGGTAATACTTTCGTTGCCATGGACACGTCGAGAGTTTCACCGGTCGAGGCGGCGCAGGGGATTTGGCGGAAGAGGTATGAAGGCGCGCGGGTCATCTTCCTGGCCGGGTCGGTGATGCGCGGGGAGGCGACGCCCACGTCCGACCTCGACATCGTGGTGGTCTACGAGCGCCTGCCGAACGCGTACCGCGAGTCTTTCATGCACGGCGGGTGGCCGGTGGAGGCGTTCGTGCACGACGCGGGGACGCTGGAAGAGTTCTTCGAGCGCGACAGGCGGCGCGGGCTGCCGGCGCTGATGGGCATGGTGTGGGAGGGCGTCGAGGTGCCGGAGGCGAGCGAGTTCTCCGAGGGGCTGAAGCGCCGCGCGCGGGAGCTGTTGGAGGCCGGGCCGCCGCCGTGGGACGAGGAGGAGTTGACGCTGCGCCGTTACCGCCTGACCGACTGGGTTGACGACATGAGGTTCCCGCGCTCGGGCGAGGAGCTGGTCGCGACGGGCGCGTGGCTCTACCAGGACGCGGCCGAGTTCTACTTCCGCGCGCGCGGGATGTGGTCGGCGCACAGCAAGACGATCCCGCGCCGCCTGCGCGCGGCCGACGCCGACTTCGCCGGGCGGTTCCTCAGCGCCTTCGACGCGCTCTTCGCCGAGAAGCGACAGGGGCCCGCCATCGCCCTCGTCGAAGAGCTGCTCGAACCCTTCGGCGGCCTCCTCTTCGAGGGCTTCAGGAAGACCGCGAACCGTGAACCGTAAACCGTGACAAGAAAAAGCCTGCCTTACTTGTCACGGTTTACGGTTCACGGTTTACGCTAAAAAAATGATTCCTGTCAGCGAGGCAATCAGAATCGTGGTCGAGAAGGCGGGGCCTTTGGCGGCGGAGCGCGTGGCTTTGGGCGAGGCGCTGGGGCGCGTGCTGGCGGAGGACGCGTTCGCCGACACGGACTTGCCGCCGTTCGACCGCGCGCAGATGGACGGGTACGCCGTGCGCTCGGAGGACTTGCGCGAGACGCCCGCGCGGCTGCGCGTCGTGGGCGAGGCGGCGGCGGGCGACGGCTGGCGCGGGGCGCTCCGGGCAGGCGAGGCGGTGCGCATCATGACGGGCGCGCCTCTGCCCGCGGGGGCCGACTCGGTGCAGCAGGTCGAGGTGACGCGCGAGGAAGATGACGGCGAGTTCGTCTTGATAGAACGCGCGACCGAGCCAGGGCAGTTCTTCGTCCCGCGCGCGAGCGAGATACGAAAGGGCGAGCGCGTGCTCGAAGCGGGCGACGAGGTGAGCGCGGCGCGCGCGGCCGTGCTCGCGTCGTTCGGCTACGCGTCGGTGCCGGTGAGAAGGCGTCCGCGCGTGGCGGTGCTGGCGACGGGGACGGAGCTGGTTCAGGTCGGGGAGAGGCCCAGCGAGGATCAGATACGCGACTCGAACAGCTACTCGCTCGCGGCCTACGCGAGCCTTGCCGGCGCGTCGGTGGAGCGCCTGCCGTTCGCGGGCGACGACCCGGAGCTGCTCCGCGTCGAGATTGAGAGGGCGGCCGGGCGTTCCGACCTGCTCGTGCTCTCGGGCGGCGTGTCGATGGGGCGTTACGACTTCACGAAGGCGGCGCTCCGGGCGCTCGGCGCGGAGGTCTTCTTCGAGCGCGTCGCGCTGCGTCCCGGCAAGCCGACTGTGTTCGCGAGACTGCCCGGCGGGACATTAGTCTTCGGGCTGCCGGGCAATCCCGTCTCCGTCAGCGTCACCTTCAACCTCTTCGCGCGGACGGCGCTGCGGGTGATGCAGGGCGTGCGTGACGCCGAACTTTTTGAGGAGGCCGCCGTACTTGCACGTCCCGCCAAGGGCGCGGCCGAGCGCGCGAGCTACCTGCCCGCGGTTCTCTCGACCGATGACAAGGGGCTTCTGTTCGCGGCCCCCCTGCGCTGGGGCGGCTCCTCCGACTTCGTCGCCTTCGCGCGTGCGACGGCACTCATCATCGTACCGGCGGGGGTTAAGCTTGCCGAGGCGGGCAGCGTCGTTAAGGTCGTCCGTCTACCAGGCTAAGAAACGATGAACGATGAACGAGGAGCTGAATACAACGGGTCTTTAGTTCATCGTTCATCGTTCCTACTTCCAAACATGAAAACTTTACGTCTCTCGTTCGCAAGCCTGCTGCTGCTCGCGGCCTGTGCGCTGCCGTGTGTGGCGCAAGGGCCGCGGTTCACGCTCGAACAGGTTCTGAGTTCGCCCTACCCGACCGACCTCGTCGCGGCGCGGCGGGGGCAGCGCGTCGCGTGGTCGTTCGACGCCGAAGGAAGGCGCAACGTCTGGGTCGCGGAGGGGCCGCAGTCCCGGGCGCGGCAGCTCACGCGCTACGAGAGGGACGACGGGCAGATGGTGGGCGAGCTGGCCTTCAGCGGCGACGGCAACTGGGTCGTCTTCGTGCGCGGCATGGCCCCCAACCGCGCGGGCGAGTTCGCGAACCCGACGAGCGACCCCGAGGGCGGGAAGGAGCAGGTGCTCGCCGTCAACTGGACGACGGGTCAGGTGCGCGTGCTCGGCGTGGGCGAAGCGCCCGCGCCTTCGCCCGCGGGGCCGCAGGTCATCTTCTGGCACGAGGGTCAGCTCTGGGTCAACACGCTCGGCCCCGGCCCCGGCGAGCCGCGCAAGCTCTTCGAGGCGCGCGGCTCGAACGGCTCGCCGCAGTGGTCGCCGGACGGCCGCCTCGTCGCCTTCGTCAGCGACCGCGGCGACCACAGCTTCGTCGGCGTCTACGACGCCGTTAAGAAGATCATCAACTTCGTCTCGCCCACGGTAGACCGCGACTCGAACCCGCGCTGGTCGCCGGACGGGCGGCGGCTCGCCTTCGTGCGAAGGCCGACGAACGGCAGCCAGCCCTCCATCTTCCTCGGAGACGATATCAACCCCTGGGCCATCATGGTCGCGGACTATCCCGAAGGCGAGGCGCGCGAGGTCTGGCGGAGCGGGAGCGGCGCTAACGATTCGATACCGCCGGCCGGCGAAGAGATTCTTCAGTGGGGCGCGGACGGCCGCCTCGTCTTCGTCTCGGAGCAGGACGGCTGGCGGCACCTCTACAGCGTCCACGCTTCCGGCGGCCGGGCGGAACAGCTCACGCGCGGCCGGTGCGAGGTCGAGCACGTCACGTACACGAACGACCGGCGCGCCGTCATCTTCTCCTCCAACTGCGGCGACGTAGACCGCCGCCACCTCTGGCTCGTCAACACCGCGGGCGGGGCACCGCGCGCGCTCACGGCCGGGGAGAAGATCGAGTGGAGCCCCGTGGTGACGGGCGACGACAAGACCCTCGTCTACCTCGGCGCGGACGCGTGCCTGCCCGCGATGCCTCACGCGATGCCGCTCGCGGGCGGCCCCGGCCGCATGCTCGCCCAGGGGGCGCTGCCGCGCGACTTCCCTTCCTCGAAACTCGTCGTGCCGCAGCCGGTCGTCCTCAAGGCGGAGGACGGTCAGGAGGTACACGGCCAGCTCTTCCTCCCGCAGGGCGCGCGCGCGGGGGCGAAACTCCCCGCAGTCATCTACGTGCACGGCGGCCCGAGCCGGCAGATGCTTTTGGGCTGGCACTACATGCACTACTACCACAACGCCGACGCCTTCAACCAATACCTGGCGAGCCTGGGCTACGTCGTACTCTCCGTGAACTTCCGCAGCGGCACCGGCTACGGCCGCGCGTTCCGCGTGGCCCCGAAGCGCGGCGCGCGCGGCGCGTCGGAGTATCAGGACGTTCTGGCCGCCGCGCGTTATCTCAGAGGCCGTGACGACGTAGACGACAAGCGCGTCGGCCTCTGGGGCGGTTCGTACGGCGGCTACCTGACGGCGCTGGGCCTGGCGCGCGACTCAGACCTCTTCGCCGCGGGCGTGGACATCCACGGCGTGCACGACTGGTCGCAGCGCATCTCGGGCGCTGCGTGGATCGACTACGACAGCCGCGACGCGCAGCGGGTCGCCCTCGAAGCGTCGCCCGTCGGCTCCGTCCGGAAGTGGCGCTCGCCCGTGCTCCTCATCCACGGCGACGACGACCGCAACGTCTCCTTCTCGCAGACCGTAGACCTCGCGCGGCGGCTGCGCGAGCAGAACGTCGAGTTCGAGCAGCTCGTCTTCCCCGACGACGTGCACGACTTCCTCCTCCACCGCCGCTGGCTCCGCGCCTACGCGGCGGCCGCAGACTTCTTCGACCGGAAGCTGAAGGGGCAGAAGCGATGAGCGAGCTTTCACACTTAGACGCCGAGGGGCGCGTGGCGATGGTGGACACGTCGGGCAAGGCGCAGACGGCGCGGCGGGCGGTGGCTTCGGCGCGGGTGCTGATGTCGGCCGGGACGGTCGCGGCCTTGCGCGCGGGGCGGACGCCGAAGGGCGACCCGCTGGAGGCGGCGCGCATCGCCGGCATCATGGCCGCGAAGCGCACGGCCGAACTCATCCCCCTGTGCCACCCGCTCCCGCTGACGCACGCCGACGTGCGGGCGGAGCTGCGCGACGACGGCGTCTACCTTGAGGCGGAGGCTTCGACGACGGCGCAGACCGGCGTCGAGATGGAGGCGCTCACGGCCGCCTCGGTCGCCGCGCTCACCGTCTACGACATGTGCAAGGCCGTCGAGAAGGGCATGGAGATCACGGACGTGCGCCTCGAAGAGAAGACCGGCGGCAAGTCGGGCACGTGGCGGCGTGAACGGCCGTAGATGAGAGACGGCGGGACGTGATGTTCCCGCCGTCTCTCATCATCAACCTCACCTTACCTTTCAGATGCTCAAGCCCGCGGGCTCGACGTAGGCGTGGCGGCAGGCGCGGGAGTGCTGGCGGCGTTTGTGTCGGCGGTGCTTGCGGCGTGCGATGAAGGCGCAGGCGGCGAGCCCTGTCCCCATCAGCGCGAGCGCGGCCGGCTCGGGCGTCGGCTCGGGCGGCGCTTCGACCGAGACGTTGTCGAGGTAGCCCGTCTCGTTGGTGTTGCTGATGTACTCGCCGCGGATGCGCAGTGCGGTGAGCGCCGAGAGCACGCTCAGAATCTGCTGCTGCGTGGCGAACGCGCCCGAGAGCGAGCCGACGCGCCACTGCCCCGCGTTGAACGGGATGGTGAAGGGCGTCCACGCCGTGGTCGGCAGCGCCGCCGCGTCGTAGACGAGCCGCAGGGGCGTCGCGCCGCCCACGAGGATCACGTCCGCAAAATTGTAGACCGGGCCGCCGGAGTGGCGCACGTCGTAGGTGAGCGCCCCCCCGTAGGCCGCCGACATGTCCCCGAGGAACTGCGCGGGCGCGTTCCAGTAGAAGGTCGTATCGACCTGCGGGTCTGGGCGCGAGAGGTGGCCGCCGGGGTTGCCGCCCGTCGCGTTCCAAGTCACCGTGTGCGTGCCCGTGACGGTGTACGACGTGTTGAGGCTGACGGCGTTCCACCCCTCGGCGTCCGTGTCGAAGGTGCTCATGACGATGGCGTCGGCCCGCGCCGCGGGCGCGAGGGCCAGCAGCAGGAGGCAGACGGCGGGCAGCATCATCGTCATCGAATTGCGCCCGTGCTTCGTCCTAGGCGCGAGGTTGGAGAGTGCGCTCTGTGTCGTCCCTTTCATCTTCGTTCGCTCCTTTCGTCTTTCTCTAAAGCGCACCCGCCCGTGCGCGTTCGTCGGTCGAGGTTGAGAGTCGCGCCCGCCCGTCCCCCTTCACAGGCCGAGGCGCGCGCGGTATTCGGTCGAGACGAGGAAGGCACGGATCATCTCGTTGTAGTCGGCGTCGGTGCTCGGCAGGCGCGCGTTGAGCTTCGAGACCCAGAAGTCGAAGCCCTCGGGGTCGCAGACCTCCGGGTCGCACGTGCGCCGCAGGTAGGCGTAGTAGCTCTGCCGCACGAACTCGCGGTTGTAGGCGGCCGTGCCGCGCAACTGGTCGGCCAGCTCGGGGTGGAGCCCTATGAACTCCGCCGAGTAGAAGAAGGCGCGCGACACGTCCACGCTCTTGCGGTCAACGCAGGCCGCGTCCGTCCCGCACTTCTCGATCTCGCCCGCCCAGAAGTCCCAGCCCGGCTGGTCGGGCTCGCGCCGGAGGAAGTCTTTGTAGTGCGTCCGCACGAACTCGCGCGCGACGCTGACGCGGTAGACGAGGCCGGTGAAGATGCTCGTGATGAAGAGGTCGCCGCTCTTCGGGTCGCGCGCGACGCAGGTCGGGCCGACGAGCGGCGCGGCCAGCGTCACGGGCGCGGCCGCCGCCGAGTCGTAGAAGAGCAGGCGGCCGGGCGCGCCCTGCGCGAGGTTGTCGCTGACGCTCAGGACGAAGAAGTGCGCCTGCTCGACGCTCGGCGCGCCCTGCGCGTCCCCCTTCTTCAAGGCGAGCGGCGGCCCCTGTTCGGCCGTCGGGACGCGGACGGGCAGCACGTCTATCGCGGCCGTCAGCCCGTCGATGAGCGGCGAGACCTCTTCGCCGACCGTGTCAACCTGTAGCACCTGCGCGACGCCCGCGGGGAACGGGAAGCCCGTGAGCGTCGTGACCAGCAGGCGGTCGCCGAAGAGGCGGACGGAGTTGGGCACGGCGTCGATGAACGGCGGGCCGAAGGGCAGAGGGTTCTGGTACGGCTTGAACGAGGTGAGCGTGCGGTAGGCGCCGGTCTCCGCGCCGACCACGCGGACGAGGTTCTGGCTCGCGTCCACGACGTAGACGAGGTTCCCGTTGACCGCCACGCCGAACGGGTTCGAGGCGCGGACGTTGTCTGCGAAGTCGGGGCGCGGGTTGGGGGTGTGGTCGGGGAAGTCGGCGACCAGCTCGACCGTCAGGCGGTCGCCTGCGCCGTTCGAGAGCGTCAGGCGCGCGCCGCCCTTGAGCGCCGCGTGGTCTGCCGGAGTGAGCGCGAAGCCGTCGGTCGCCTCCTCTACGTTCGCCGGCACGCGCACGGCGAGCAGAGAGCTTAAGAGCGGCGAGGAGGGGTTCGGGTTGGCCTTCTCGCTGCCGGGCGCGGGGCCCGCGAGCACGCCGTCGCCCGCGCCGATGGCGACGTAGACGGTGCGCCCGTGCACGGCGAGGCCCGACGGGCCGGAGATGCCGCCCTCCGGGCTCGGCCCGGCGGGCAGGCCGTCGAGGATGGTGCGGCGCTGGCGTGTCTGCCGGTCGATGACGGAGAGGCGGCCCTTGTTCGGCCCGTCGCCCGACTCCGTGACGAGCAGGTTGCCCTTGTTGGTGATGACGACCTTCGAGGGGCCTTTCAAACCGCCGGTGAAGACCGACACGGACTGCGCCTTCGTTCCCACAGAGGTGAGGGCGCAGGCGACTGCGGCGGCGATGTAGAGCGCGACTTTATTGACCTTCATGAGAGACCTCCTGAAATGAGCTGACCTCTGGGGCAATAGCGGTCAGAACCGCCCGCGGTAGCGGGTGGGCCTTTGCGATACGGTGCTACCGGGTGACAACGGCCCACCCGCTACCGCGGGCGGTTCTGACCCGGCTTTCCACGTCCGAACATTTACGCGGGGAGGTTGCGCCGAAAACCGCAGGCGGGTCGGAAAAAATTTTCCGCGCCTAAAGGCAGGTGTTAGAATCCGTCCGTTTTTCTATGAGTCCCTCGACGCCTTCCCCGCAGGAGATGACCGAGCTGCTCGCCGCCTGGAGCGACGGCGACCGCGAGGCGCTCGACCGCCTGCTGCCGCTCGTCGAGCGCGAGCTGCACCGGCTCGCGCACCACTACATGAGCCGCGAGCGCGAGGGGCACACGCTCCAGACCACCGCGCTGGTCAACGAGGCTTACATGAAGCTCTGCGACCAGACGCGCGTGCGCTGGCAGAACCGCGCGCACTTCTTCGCCATCGCCGCGCAGACGATGCGCCGCATCCTCATCGACCACGCGCGCGCGCGCCGCTACGGGAAGCGCGGCGGCGGGGCGCGCGCCCTCCCGCTCGACGAGGCCGCGCTGCTCTCGGACGGGCGGGCCGAGGAGCTGGTCGCGCTCGACGACGCGCTGGCCGCCCTCGAGAAGCTCGACCCGCGCAAGGCGCGCGTCGTCGAGCTGCGCTACTTCGGCGGACTCTCCGTCGAGGAGTCGGCCGAGGTGCTCAAGGTCTCCCCTGACACCGTCGGCCGCGAGTGGCGGCGCGCCCGCGCGTTCCTCTTAAGAGAGATGGAGAGGAAGTGATGTGAGCGTCGCGTCAGCGGCGCTCGACTCGGGCGTTCGATTTCAATCGTCCCCTCCCTCCTATGGACGCTGAGCGCTGGAAACAAATAGACACCATCTTCAAGTCGGCGCTCGAACTCCCTTCGGGCGAGCGCGCGGCGTTCATCGAGCGCGCGTGCGCGGGCGACGAGGCGCTGCGGGCGGAGGTCTTGTCGCTGGTCGCGCACGACCGCACGGGCTTCCTCGATGAGCCTCTGCCCGAGGAGGCGGCGCGCGTGCTCGCGGCCGAGAGCGAGCGCGCGTTGTCGCTCGCGGGCCGGACGGTCGGGCCGTACCGCGTCATCTCGCGCATCGGCGAGGGCGGGATGGGCGTCATCTACCTCGCCGTCCACGAGCGCAACGGCCGCCGCGTGGCTCTGAAGCTCCTGCCGCCGCACCACGCGCTGGACGAGCAGCGCGTCCGGCGATTCCAGCAGGAGGCGCGGCCGTGCTGCGCCTCAACCACCCGAACATCGTCACCGTCTACGACATCGAGCAGACCGGCACGGCCAGCGTCATCGCCTCCGAGTACATCGAGGGCGAGACGCTGCGCTCGCGCCTCGCGCGCGGGCCGCTCGCGCCGGCCGAGGCACTCGACGTGGCGGCGCAGGTCGCGGCCGCGCTCTCGGCCGCGCACGCCGAGGGCGTCGTCCACCGCGACATCAAGCCCGAGAACGTCATGCTCCGCCCCGACGGCTTCGTCAAAGTCCTCGACTTCGGGCTGGCCAAGCTCACGGAATTGCGGAGTGCGGATTTCGGATTGCGGGTTGATGAGGGCGGCAGGGTCTTCAACCCGCAGTCCGAAATCCACATCCCGCAATCCACAGCCCCGGGCGTCGTCATGGGCACCGTCAGCTACATGTCGCCCGAGCAGGCGCGCGGCCGCGGCGTGGACGCGCGGACGGACATCTGGTCGCTGGGCGTCGTGCTCTACGAGATGCTGGCGGGGCGCGCGCCCTTCCGCGGCGAGTCGCCGACCGACGTGCTGGCCGCCGTCGTCGGCAAGGAGCCGCCGCCGCTCGCGCGCTACCTGCCCGACGCGCCCGGCGCGCTCGAATGGATCGTCACGAAGGCGCTCACGAAGGACGCGGAGGGCCGCTACCAGACGGCGAAGGAGCTTCTGACAGACCTCAGGCGGCTGAAGCAGCAGTTGGAGTTCGAGGCCGCGGCCTCGCGCTCGGGCGCGGGTCTGACGACCGAAGCCGCGCCGACCGCGCCGCCGGGCGACGCACAGACGCAGGCGCGCACGACCAACGCCGACGCCCCGCAGACGCAGACCGGCGGGCCCGCCGCGCGCCAGACTTCGAGCGCCGAGGTCATCCTCGGGGAACTCAGACGCCACAAGCGCGGCGCGCTCTTCGCCGCGGCCCTCGTCGCGTGCGCACTCGCCGCCGGCGGCTTCGGCCTCTACCGGCTCATGCGCGGCGCGGCCGAGCCGCACGCGCCCTTTCAGAAGTTCGGCGTGAGGCAGTTGGGCGACACGGGGCAGGCCGTGGACGCGGCGCTCTCGCCCGACGGCGAGTTCGTCGCCTACGTCAAGGACGAGGCGGGCCGCCAGAGTCTGTGGCTGCGCGAGACTTCGGCCATCAGCAGCGTGCAGATCGTCCCGGCGGTTGAGGGGCAGCGTTTGCGCTCGCCGCTCTTCTCGCGCGACGGCGCGTTTGTCTACTACCTCAAGGCCCCGCCGCGCGTCCACCTCGCCACGCTCTACCGCATCCCGAAGCTCGGCGGCGGCGAGACGAAGCTCGTCGAAGGCATCAGCCTCCAGGACACGCGCAGCAACTTCGCGCTCTCGCCCGACGGCCGGCAGGTCGCCTTCATCCGCCTCGACGAGCGGCTCAACCGCTCGCTCGTCGTCTCGAACCACGACGGCACGGGCGAGCGCGTCCTCCACCGGCGTGACATACCCGAGTTCATCTCCGGCGCGGCGTGGTCGCCCGACGGCCGTGTCATCGCATTCGTCCAGGGCACGTTCGTCGGCCCGAAGGCGCTCATGGCCGTGAGCACCGAGGACGGCTCGGTCAGGCGGATCACGAACCGGACGTGGAAGACGGTCGGCGGGTTCGCGTGGGCGGCCGACTCGGGCGCGCTCGTCGCCGCGGCCGCGCAGAGCGGCGAGGTCTTCCAACTCTGGCGGCTCCCCTTCCCCAAGGGCGAGCCGCAACGCATCACGAACGACGCGAGCACGTACATGAGCGTCAGCCTCTCCGCCGACTCGTCCGTCATCGCCACCGTCCAGACCAACGTCGTGCCGAACCTCTGGACTGCCCCGGCGACGACGGCGACCGGCGGGGCTACGACCCCGCCCACGCAGGTCACCTTCGGCGCGGGGCGCTATGACGGGCAGCGCGGACTCGCCTGGACGCCCGACGGCCGCATCGTCTACCACTCGCTCGCGGGCGGCGGCGACGACATCTGGGTCGTGAACGGCGACGGCACGGGGCAGCGCCAGCTCACCGACGGGAAGGGCGCGTACATCTTTCCGCAAGTCTCGCGCGACGGCCGATACGTCGTCTACGGCACCACCGATCATTCGACCGAACCCGGAGTCTGGCGCATCAACCTCGACGGCTCGGGCGCGAAGGTGTTAGTGCCGCGCGGCGCGAACTTCTCCATCTCGCCCGACTCGCGCTGGGTCGTCGGCTTTCAGCACCCCCCTGCCGTCACCGTCTGGCGCGTGCCGCTCGAAGGCGGCGAGCCCGTGGGTATACGCATGCCCGAAGACGGGCAGATGGCCTCCCCCTACATCTCGCCCGACAGCCGCCTTATCGCCTTCAACTACCGCACGTTTGAGCCGGGCGCGCAGTGGCACATCGCCGTCTTCCCCTTCGAGGGCGGCGACGCGCCTTTAAAGGTCTTCCCCGTCGTCGGCTCGCCCATCCGTCAACTGCGCTGGACGCCGGACTCGCGGGCCGTCTGCCACATCGACACGCAGCAGAACGTCTCGAACATCAGGTGCCTCCCGCTCGACGGAGGGCCGGCCTTCCCCGTCACGGACTTCAAGTCGGACTTCCTCGACGCCTTCGACTTCTCGCCGGACGGCCGGAGGCTGGCGCTGTCGCGTTACAACTATTCGAGCAGCGTCATCCTCATCTCGGACTCGAAGTGAGGCACGACTGTTGGGGCTTTCTTTCCGCGAACGCGGTGTCGTAGAATGGCGTATCAGTTGAGGTGAACGCGAGACGACCCGCACCGGAGACTTACAGATGAGATACCAAATCGCACGCGACGCGCGCCCGCAGGTCACGACGCTCCTGCTCGCGACGGCCCTGAGCCTCGGCCTCTGGTTCATCCCGTACGCGGAGTTCCTGGCCTACCCGTTCCGCATCTTCGTCACCTTCATCCACGAGGGCGGGCACGCGCTGGCCGCCCTCGTCACGGGGAACGCCGTGCGCAGCCTCTCGGTCTCGGCGGACGGGAGCGGCCTGGTCTACTCGACGAGCGGCGGCCTGCTCTCCAGCATGTTCGTGTCGAGCGCCGGCTATTTGGGCGCGATGTCGTTCGGCGCGCTGCTGCTCTGGCTGGTGCGCCGCCGCGTCAAGGCCCGGGTGGTACTCGCCGCCTGCGGCGGGCTCGTGCTGCTTCTGGCGACCCTCTTCGGCTTCCTCGCGCCGCTGTGGAACTGGAGCCTGCCGGGCCTCTTCACGCTCGTCGCGGGCGTGGCGATTCCCGCCGGGCTCTTCGCCGCGGCCAAGTACCTCAAGCCGGGCGCGGCCGCCTTCCTCGTCTCGTTCCTCGCCGTGCAGTGCGTCCTGAACGCCGTCTTTGACCTGCGCACCGTGCTCTTCGCCTCGGCCTTCTCGGACGCGCACACGGACGCGGCGAACATGGCGGAGGCGACGGGCGTCCCCTCGGTCTTCTGGGTGCTCTTCTGGATCGTCGTCGCGTTCGTCATCACGACGCTCGCGCTGCGCGCCTACGTCACCTCCAAGGACGCGCCGTCGCAGCCCGACCTGCCGTTCGAGGACACGCCGCTCGAAGTCTGAAGGGCTTTAACTCTTGGGACTGACGCGAGAGAGGCCGCCGGATGCGCGCTCCACGGAAGCGCCGCCCGACGGCCTCTTACTTTCGACTGACGACGCGCCCGCGGCGACGCTCGGCGCGCTCCCCTTGGGCGCACGCCTCATCCTGCGCTGCCGCGCCGACTGGCGCACGGCCACCGTCGCCTCCTTCGAGCCCGACCTCGCACGCGTCGTCCTCAACGTCGCGTCGCCCACGGGCCACACCTACCGCGTCCGCCGACCCGCCGACGCCGCGCTCACGTACGACGGCCACCTCCCCATCCTCGGCGAAGGCCAGTGGCGCGCGGGACTCGCCCGCTACGATGTGCGCTGGTAAACAGAACCGCGAGCGGTAGCGAGCGGGTCGGCGTCACTCGGTACAGACTGATCGAGTAACGCCGACCCGCTCGCTACCGCTCGCGGTTCTGTTCTAGAGAGGGTCGCGGCCGAGAGCAGGACGAGGGCGAGCCAGAGCAGGTCTGCCAGCAGCAGGTGGACGAGCTGCAACCAGACGGGCGCGAGCAGCGCCGCGTTCAAGAGCCCCGCCGCGAACTGCACCGACACCAGCGCCACGACCCAGCGCGCCCAGCGCCGCACCCAACGGTCGCCGCTCGCCTTCAACGTCGTCAGCGCGAAGTAGGTCAGGTATCCGCCGACCAGCACGGCCAGCGCCGGGTGCAGCATGTAGTTCCGCAGGCTGAAGAGCAGACGCGCCGCCGCGCTCATGCTCTCCACATCGGCCGACGCGCCGCCGCCCTCCGAGAAGAGCGTCGCGCCCAGGGCCGCCACCGCCCCGCTCACGCCTAACGCGAGCGAGCCGAGCAGAGCCACGCCGACGCGACCCCGGAAGAAGTCTGACGCCCGCGGCCTCTCCGCCACGCCGCGCGCCGCCCACCACGCCGTCAGCGCGAGCGCCGCCACGAGCAGGAACGTGTTGACGAGATGCACCGACAGGTAGACCGCGCGCGTGACCGACGTGTTGTCGCCGACCAGCCTGAGCAGCACGAGCCCCGCGCCGATGAGCGACTCCGTCACGATGAAGAACCCGGACAGGCCTGCCGCCCAGCGCACGGCGTGGCCCCGCTTGAAGGCGCGCAGCGCCCACACGCATAGGCCCACGACTAACAGGAACGCCACGCCGCTCGTCGCGCGGTGCGCGAACTCGACGAGCGTCTTGGCCTGCGAAGCATCGGGCACGACCGACCCGTTGCACAGGGGCCAGTGCGCCCCGCACCCGTCGCCCGACTTCGACGCGCGCACGAACGCGCCCCACAAAATGACGGCCAGCGTTAGGGCCGTCACGAACCACGCGTACGCCGCGAACCGCCTTTGGCGAGATTGATTGTTGACTTCCATGATCGAAGGATGAGTGCGTGAGGATTATCACGCCTCGGCGGGGCCAAATCAAATCGACCGTCTATCGCAGGGCGCGACGCCACACGGCCGGCTCGCCCTCGCGGCGGATGAGCGCGGACACTTCCGCGTGGGCCGCGGCGTAGAGGGCGCGCATCTCTTGTCGAGAGTTCTGCTCCGCGAGCCTGCGCTCGACTTCCTCGACCGAAAGCCTCGGCCGCGGCATCGACGAAGAGAGGGACGGCCCCTCGCCCGCGACGTACGCCGCTAAGCCCTCGGCCAGCCACAGCGGCGCGCGCCCCGCGCCCGCGGCCCCGAGCGCGACGTGGACGAACTCGTGGCGCGGCGTCGTCGTCAGAACCCCGCGCCGCCGCAGAATGCCGAGCGGCTGGAAGCTGATGCGCCTCCCTTCGGTCACGGCCGCGACCCACGCGGGGCGGCCCGTCGCCCCGACGAACTCGCCCGTCGTCTCGTACACGACGACCTCCGTCAGGGGCACGCGCGTGCCCACGCCCGCGCGCTCCAGACGCCCCGCCACGTCCGCGTAAGCCGCCTCCAGAGTCCGCAACAGCACCTCGACCTCACTGCGTGCTACGCGCGCCGGGTAAGTAACGCGAAAGTGCTCGCTGCGGAGTTGAACAGAACCGCGAGCGGTAGCGAGCGGATGTGCGCTGCGATACAGGCCCGTATAGCGTAACCCCGACCCGCTCGCTACCGCTCGCGGTTCTGTTTCAGCGAAATCCGCATCCCGAAATCCGCCGAGCGCCGCGCCGGGGAAGTAGCGCGCGAGTATCTGCCTGTAGGAAGCGCCGCGCGCGGCCGAGACGTGCGCGCCCGCCTGGCAGAGGCCGAGGCCGTGGCCGAAGCCCTTGCCCCTGAAGACGAAGGCCGAGCCCGAGCGCGACACCTCGAAGCGCGAGCTTTTGAGCACGCTCCAGCCGAGCGTGCGCCCGACGATGATCTTGAAGTCCCAGCCGCGCAGACGCCTTCGGCGCTGCCCCGCAAGCTCGACCAGCTCGGCCCGCCCCGTGTGGTCGCGGCGCATGACCCGCACGCCGTCGAGCCGCGCGCCCACGTCGCTCCGCTCGTCGGCCTGCAAGGCTTTCAACAGGCGCGCCGCCGGTATCACGTCCGTCCAGCCTTCGGACCCGGCGGCGCAGGACTCGTCGGCCACGCCGCGCAGGTGCGCGGGCGCATCCCCCGCGCCCCACAGCTTCGACACGTCGGCCGTGCGCCCGCCGCACGCGGCGCTGAAGTAGCTCTCGGCGACGCGCCCCGAAGGGGCGCGCAGGACTTCGCCCGCCGTCTCGCGCACGGCGCGGCGCGCGAGTTCGTAGAAGTCGGGCCTTACGGACTCGTCGCGCACGGGCACGAAGCGCTGGCAGTGCGTCGTGTCGCAGAGGTCGAAGCGGTCGCGCGCGTGGCGGCGCAGGTTGTGGACGGCGTAGGTGCGGGCGGCGACGGCGAGTGACTTGAGCGACTCGCCTTCGGTCTCGACGCTCCCCTCGGCGGCGAGCACGCCGAAGACGTAGTCTTCGAGCGGCAGCCTCAGCGTCGCGTCGCCGCGCGCGAGTCGCACGCGCAGGGTGCGGCCGTCCTCTTCGCCGGCCGCACCCTCTTCGTCGCCGGAGTTTGAAAGTCGCGCCCCCCGGCCGTCCCCCGCCCCGAGCGTGCGCGCGTAAGCCTCGAAGACCGTGCGCGCCGCCTCGGCCGCGTCCGAGCCGCGCGAGCGCTTGAGGAGGACGAGGACGGCGAGTCTCACCCCGTCGGGCGGCACGTCCTGGGTGGCGGCCGTCTCACCTTCACTCGGCGCGGCGAAGCCGACGAACCACCCCTGCGCGCGCCAGCTGCCCTGCGGCGTCGAGGTGCCGGTCTTGCCGAAGACGTAGACGGGCAGCGTCGCCAGCCCCGCGCGCGCGGCCGTCCCGTAGGCGACCGCGCCGCGCAGCCCGGCGAGCAGAAGCTGGCGGTGCGCAGGCTCGACCTCTACGCGCGCGCGCACCGCGGGCGTAAAACCTTCGGCGCGCGCGGGTCTGGGTTCGAGCAGCGCGCCGCCGTTGAAGAGCGCGGCGTACGCGGTGGCGAGTTGCGCGGGCGTGACGCGCAGGGCTTCGCTCTCGCCGAGCATCTCGGGCACGCGGGCCGCCCCGGCCGGCAGGAGCCCGGTGGACTCGCTCACGTCCGAAGCGCCGGTGCGCGCGCCGAAGCCGAACTCGCGCAGCGTGCGCGCGTATGCGTCGGCGTCGAGCGACTCGGAGGCGCGGCCGAAGTAGTAGTTGCAGGAGTTGGCCAGGGCCTCGACGGGGCCGAAGTCGGTCTGGTAGCGCGGGTGCGAGCAGTTGATCTTGAACTCTTCGTGCTCGTAGTGTTGGCGGCAGCGGCGGCGGCTGTCGGCGTCGAGCTTCCCCGCGCGCAGCGCCGCGAGCAGCGTGAAGGGTTTGACGGCGGAGCCGGGCGGCGTCGCCTCTTCAAAGGCGGCACGCCCGCCGGCCGAAGCGCGCACGCGACCCGTCTGCGCGTCGAGCACGAGCACCGAGCCGTCGCGCCCGCCGAGCGCCGCCTGCGCCGCGCGCCGCAAGACCTCGTCCGCCTCTTCGACACTTAAGGGCGCGGGCTTAGGCGCTTCCTTACGCGCGAAGGGGAGGCCGAAGAGTAAGGCAAAAGGCAGAAGGCAAAGGGCAAAGGGCAAAAGTGAAAGACGAGAGCGACGCCGGCCGCCGTCCTCATTTTTGCCTTTTGCCTTCTGTTCCATCTTTGAAAATCAGGTCAGTACCACCCGCGGTAGCGGGTGGGCCTTACACCGACGGCTTGTTGATTGATAAGAGTCGCGGTGTCGTCAATCACCCCTAACCCGTCACGCCCACCCGCTACCGCGGGTGGTACTGACCTGGCTCTGAATCGTCGATTATCTTCACGTCGGAGCGGAAGCGGCGGTAGTCGGCGAAGCGGAGCGTGGCGCGGGTGCGGGGCTTGCTCGCGCCTTCAATGACGCGCAGCCACTCGGCCGCGACGGGGACGAGCAGCGTCTGCTCCGGGTCTTTGAACCGCTCGCGCCGGAAGTTGACGGCGTAGTCGTTCACTTTGAAGTTGAAGCGGCGCGTCTTGCCGACGCGGCCGAAGCCGAGGCTGAGGGGGCGCGGGCCCTGGAACTCGAACGGCCCGGCGAGGTGCGACTCGTAGCGGAGCACGTCGAAGGTCTCCGCGTCCACCCAGAGGAAGTTGACGGTCGGGGCCATGACGTAGAATGAGAACCCGACGAGCCGCGTCCGCCACTCGACGCGCGGCGGGCCTTCGCCCGGCCGCAGCATGCGGATGCGGTAGGCGCGCCGGCCCTCGAACTGCTCCTCGCCTTCGAGGGTGAAACGGAAGTCCTTGCGGTTCTTCGGCAGGAGGAAGACGAGCGAGGAGACGAAAGTGCCGGCCGCGGCGTCCCCCTTCTTGGCGCGCTTCGCGGGCTTGCCGTCGATGGTGCGCAGGCGGCGGACGGGCCTCGGGTAGTAGTCCTCCTCGTCCTCCGACAGCGACTCGCGCGAGACGATGGTGTCGAAGACGTGCTCCTTCGACTTCTTCGGCGTCATGTCCTCGCGTAGTTCCTGCTGCGTGAGCGTCTCGGTGAAGGCGATGCGGAACAGCTCGGCCTGGTACTTCTCGACGCCCTCGCCGACCTTCTCAAGTATGCGCTCCAGGCGCTCGTCCACGGCCTGCGCGGCCTCGGGCTCCTGCGCGCGCGCGGGCGCGCACGCCAGCAGCGCGAGCAGGAGCAGCGTTACACTCCGCCGGTACTTCATCGCTTCTCAGGCTTGCAACTGCGGCTCCGCGACGGGCTCGGGCGCGGGCTCGGCGGGAGCGGGCTCCGAGACGGGCACGGCCGGCCCCGCCTCGGGCGGGGTCACGCGCGCCAGCGCGCCGAGCGTGACGACCCAGCCGACGAGCGTCAGGAAGAAGGCGAGCGCGAGGCGCAGGCCGAAGACCGTCAGCTCGGCCCAGCCGTTCGTCAGCGCCGTCCGCGTGAAGAGGACGAAGTAGGGCATCAGCCCGAAGAGGAAGAGGCCCACGGCGTAGACGAGCACCGAGCGCGGCGCGAACGCCCGACCCACGACGCGGTGCAGCCCCTTCAGCGTCGCCTTCAGCCCCGCCCGCGCCGCCGACAGCCACAGGTGCGCCGCCGCGAGCGGCAGCACCACGCCGAGCAGCACCAGCCACGAAGTCGAGACCAGCGCGTCCTGCCAGTAGAGCGGCCTGGGCCTCTCGCCCGACATGCTCGCCGCCACGTTGACGTGCGGCGGCTCCTCCACCTTCGGCAGCCACCCCGGCAGCTTCCAGAGCAGGTAGACGAAGAGCGCGGCGATGAGCGCGACCGGGAGTGCCAGCAGCAGCACCTTCAGGAGGTCGCGCGGCGCGCGGCGCACGACGCGGCCCGCCGTCGCCTCGGGCAGCGCGGCGTTCGCGGCCGCCGCCTGCAAGAGGAGGAAGAGCAGCGGGGCGGCCGCGGCCGTCAGCGCCGTCACGAAGAGCTGCCACACGTTCGCCACGCCCGTCGAGAAGAAGTAGTAGACGCTCGCGAGCAGCAGCGCGTAGAGGGCGGCGAGTATCAGCAGCCCGCGCCAGTTGCGGAACAGGTCGCGCGCGGAAGCCCCGAGGGCGGCAAATGACTCTTTAATCATGTCGTCTTTCCTTGTCTGCCTCGGCGCTCACTTGTCGAGGATGGTCAGGACGGCCGTGGCCGAGTTGGCGCGCACGTCGGGCTCGTACATGCGCTCGACGCGCGCGGGCGCGGCGCGGAACTGCCCCGGCACCTGCACGCGCATCGCGTACTGGAACTGCGCCTTGCCGTCGAAGGTGTCGAGGAAGATGACGGCGCGGTTGTCGCGGAACTCGCGCGCGCTGTACCAGTCGCTCCAGTCCTTGTCCGCGTGGTTGAGGTCGATGCCGCTCACCTGCTCGACCTGCTCGCAGCCGGCCGGGATCGGGTCTTCGATCATCAGGTAGCGCGCGCCCTCGCCCTCCATGATGAGGCGCGAGACGATGGTGTCGCCCGAGCGCACCTCGCCCCCGAGCGGCTCGACCTGCCAGCCCATCGTGCCGTCCGACTTCTCGACGACCCGCAGGCGCATGTACTCGCGGCGGAGCTTGAGCTGCGGCACGCCCTGCTCCTGCGTCAGCTCGTCGTTCGTGTAGTGCGTCACGTTCGTCGCCAGGTAGACGGCGCCGCGGCCGCGCTTGACGACGCGCACCTCGCTCGTCTGCCCGACCTCGCCGCCGCGCCGCCGCAGCTCGAAGACCTGCATCGAGGCGGCGTCCGCGCCCGTCACCTGCTTCTGCACGACCTGCTGCCCGTCCACGTAGATTTCGAGCGCGTAGTCGGGGTCGAGCTCCCTGCTCCCCTTCACGTATTCGAGCAGGCCGTAGACGGCGAAGGCCGTCTCGCGGGTCGAGAGCCAGTAGTGGCCGTGGCGGCGCTTCGCGACGAGCCAGCGCGCCGCGCGCGGCAGCACCTCGCTCTGAGGCAGGATGCGCGCCAGCGCCTTGACCGCGACCGCCGTCGATTCGGCGTCGTTCCAGCCGTGCTCGTTCGCCCAGAAGGCTTCGGCCCCGCCGCCCTTCGCGCTTCGCTCAAGCTCGCCCGCGACCGCCATCGCGCGGCCGTCGTTGCGCTCCTTCAAACCCAGCGCGAGCAGCGCGCGCCCGTAGGAGCCGAGCTTCGCGCGGTTGGCGAAGAGGTCATTCAAATAACGCATCTCCGCGTCGCCGCTCTCGGCGAGCGCGTAGGCCATGTAGGCGCGCGCGTCCAGGGCCTTCTCGTCGGCGTTCGCCGCGAGCATCTTGCGCAGGGCGCCGCGCGCGTTCTCAAGGCGGCCCGAGTCAATCTCGTAGCCCGCGCGCTCGGCCTGCACCAGGCCGTCCACGACGTAGGCGGTCATCCAGGGGTTCGTCTCGTCGTCCTTCCACCAGCCCCAGCCGCCGTCCGGGTGCTGGAAGGCGTAGAGCCTCCGGAGCCCGCGGCGCACCTTCCGGCCCACGTCGTTCGAGTCCCTGACGGTCGCCGTCTGCACGTTCTGCAAAGCCTGCGTGACGATGACGTTCGGGAGGAACGAGGACATCGTCTGCTCGGTGCAGCCGTACGGGTAGCTCGTCAGGTAGTCGAGCGCGCCGAAGAGCGTTCCGGCAATCGTCGGCGAGACCTCGACGCGCAGGCTGCGCGCGTTCGGGTCGGCGTTCGCGGGGAGCTTGACGGTGACGGTCTTGTCGGCCTCCTCGTCCGTGATGGCGAACGAGTCGGCGCGCGTGTACTTCAGGCCGCGCGGGACGATGGGGATGCCCGTCTCCAGCGCGTCCGACTCAGTGTCGGTGAGCGCCTTGGCGAGAATCTTCAGGTCGCCGGTCGCGGGCGCTTCGACGCGCCAGTTGACGCGGTGCTCGCCTTGGGAGGGGATGGTCACGGTCTGCTGCGCCGGGTCGAGCAGCTTCGCGCCCGCCACCTCTATCTGGATGCGCGTCACCTTCTCCGCCTTCAGGTAGTTGTGGACGATGCCGGAGAGCGTGACCGTGTCGCCCGCCGTCAGGAAGCGCGGCATGGCGACGCGGATGATAACGTCTTTCCTCTCGACGACCTTCGAGACGGCGACGCCGACCTTCGTGTCGGCCGTGACGGCGCGGGCGGTGGCGCGCCACGTCGTCAGGTTGTCGGGCAGCTCGAACTTGACGGTGGCCTTGCCGTCCGCGCCCGTCACGAGGTTCGGCTGCCAGAAGGCCGTGTCCTTGAAGATTTTTCGGATGAGCGGGTTGGCCGCCTCGTCCTTGATGTCGGCGAATTGGTTCCTGGGCTTCTTCCTCTGCGCCAGCTCGATCTTCTTCGTGCCGGCGTAGCCGGAGAAGTAGTAGTTGACTGAGAAGGAGGTCGAGACCGAGCTGTAGCGCGGGCCGTAGAAGTCTCGGCGGATGTCTCCGGCCGAGTCGGGCGCGATGCTGTAGACCGCCTCGTCCACGACGCCCAGGGAGACCTCCGCGCCCGCGGCGGGCGAGCCGTCACTGTTGCGCGCGAGCACCGTGTAAGAGGCCGTCTCGCGCGGCCTGAACTCCTTCTTGTTCGGGATGACCTCAAGCTTGAGCAGCTTGTCGCGCGCGGGCACCTTGAGGTCTAGACTCTGTGTGTACATCTCGCTCCCGCGGACGTAGGTGACGTTGATGGTGACGTTCGGGGCGAAGCGCGCCTCGACCGGGATGTCGATGGTCGCCTGTCGGCCGGCGACGTGCAGTTGCCGGACGGCGAGGACGCTGTCCAGCTCGGTCGTCACCAGGAGGTGCGCGTCCTCCTTCGGCAGTTGCGCGAGAATGCGCGCGGTCTCGCCCGGCTTGTACGAGGGCTTGTCGGCGACGAGCTGTATCTCGTCCTCGCCCATGTAGGAGACGTCCGTCCAGCGCCCCGAAGGGTCTGCGATCCAGAGGTAGCCCGCCTCCATCACGACGGCCCGGCCGCCTTCGTCCACGGTCGTCCTGATGCGAACGCTGCCGGGCTTCTGGGCCGTGTAGTCCGTCGAGCCTTTGCCTTCGGCGTTCGTGTCAACGTCGGCCGACGAAAGCTCCTTCTCCTCGACCTCATAGTCCGGGTACTCGTAGCCGTCCTCTGTCTTCTTGACGACCTTCTTCCAGCGGCGCTCGAAGAAGGTGAGCTTGACGCGCGTCTGGACGGGCCGCCCCTCGCGGTCGCGCGCGGTGACGTTGACGCGCGCGGGCTCGCCCTGGTTGTAGACGTAGCGCTCGGCGTAGGCGTAGGCGACGACGTTGCTGCGCACGCCCGTAAACGACGCGGAGGCGCTCATCGAGCGGCGCGCCGCGTCCGTCACCTCGGCTTCGAGGCGGTAGCTGTAGTCCCAGTAGTCCTTCGCGTCGGCCTGCGGGACTTTGAAGTCAACGTCGAGGCGGCCCTGCGCGTCGAGCTTGCCGTCGCCTTCGAGCACCATCTCGTCGCCGTAGCCCGAGCCGTAGCCCGAGCCCTCCTCGGCCGTCGGGTCCGCGCCGAACTCGTCCTCCTCGTCGCCGCCCCCTTCAGTCCACCAGCCGTAGTAGCGCGAGCGGTAGACGTAATACTTGACCGACGCTTTGGCGACGGGCGCGCCGAAGAAGTAGTTGGCCGAGACGTTGAAGCGCGTCTGCTCGCCCGCGCGGACGTGGGCCGCGGGCGTCGTCACGCGCACCTTGTACTCGGGCTTCTTGTACTCGGCCACCTCGAAGCTGCCGCTGGCCTCCGAGCCGTCGAGCGAGGCGTTGATCTGGTAGTAGCCGAGCGGCGTCTCCTCGGGCAGGTCCAACTCGCCGCTGAAGGTGCCGCGCGTGGAGAGCGGCAGCTCCTGCTCGTAGATGGCCGCGCCGTCGCCGTCCGTGACCCTGACCGAGACGGCCTTGCCCGCGGGGAGGCGGTATCCGTCGTCGGTGCGCTCGCGGAGGATGCCGCGGAAGAAGACCTTCTGCTCGGGGCGGTAGACGGGGCGGTCTGTGTAGAGGTAGCTCAACAGCTCCGGGCCGCCGCCCTCCCCGTCCGCGTCGTAGCCGCCGAAGTAGTAGGAGTCGAGGTCTGAGATGGCGAAGTTCTCGCCGTGGCTCGCCATGACGAGGTACGAGTCGGACATCTGCGCCTCCGCCTCGGCCTCCGCCTCCGTCATCGCGTCTTCCTCTTCGGGCTCCTCCTCCTCTTCCCCCTCCCGCGCGGGCGGCTTCTTCTGGACGACCTGTAGCTTGAGCAGACCTTGCTTGTCGGTCGCGCCCTTGACCACGTCGGCCTTCTTGCGGATGACCTGCACCTGCACGCCCTCGCGCGGCGCGCCCGACTTGCGCTCGACGGCGTAGACGAGCATCGAGCCGTCCTTCGAGGTCTTCTGCACGGTGGCGAGCTCTGTGACGATGAGGATGCCGAAGGCGCGCAGGTCGTCGTGGACGGCCTCGACGAGGTAGACGCCCGGCTCGCGCTTGCCCAAGGAGATCATCCGCCGGTCGTACACGTCTTCGAGCGGGGGCAGCTTCTCGCGCCAGCTCGTCACCATCTGGTCGGGGTTCAGCAGCGGCACGCGCGCGAAGTCCGTCGCGACGTTCAGAGGCGTGCGGTTGCTCGTGTCGTCCTCCTCGGGGCGGAAGCGCTGGTTGAAGCCCTTGCGCGACTGGTTCTGGAGCTGCTGGCGGACGTAGGTCTTGACGTGGCCGAAGCCCCAGCTCTTGAGCGCGCGCAGGCGTTCGAGGAAGGTCGGCTGCTTCTCGACCGTCTTGCCGACCTCGGCCTCCTCGTCCTCGCCGACCTGGTGCGGGTTGTCGAGCTGGCGGAAGAACTTGACCGGGTCTTTGACCTTGTAGACGCGGAAGTCCAGGGCCGGCACGCCGCGGTAGTTGACCCAGACGCGCGCGCGGTCGGTCGTCGCGTAGGTGCGGTTGGTGTGGAGCGAGAAGAAGGGCTTGGCGTGCGGGTCGGGCGGCTGCGGCGTGCGCGCGTACGGGCTGCTCACCTCGTCGGGCGCGACCGCCGCCGCGTAACTGTACCGCGCCTTCACGCGCAGCGCGACGAAACCCAGGACGAGCGCCAGCGCGCCCGCATAGACCGCAACGCCTGTCAGAAGAGAACGACGGGACATAAGCCCTCCGGAGAAGTAGACAGTAGCCAGTAGTCAGTAGTCAGTAGAAAAACCATCGTCGATGAATCGTCCATGTGCCATCGTCAGCGTCGGCAGGGCGGAGCCCTACTGACTACTGACTACTGTCTACTCAAGTATTTTCAGACGGTAGAAGCCGAGAAAGTTCTTGTTGGCCGCGACGGGCCGCCAGCGCGGGTCGGGGTGGCGCGCGAGCGCGGAGAGGCGCACCTTGCGGACTTCGCCCGCGTCCGAAGCGGAAGAGCCTGTGTGGTAGACGAGCCAGTCCGCCGCGCCCTCCGAGTCCGCGCGCGCGCGACCCGTGAAGAGCATGACGTGGTACGGGTACTTCTGCACCCAGGGCTGGTGGAAGAAGAGCAGGTCGCCGGGCTCGGCCCGCCGCGCGTCGCGTCCGACGAAGCGGCTGTTGAACTCCTTAAGCGTGCGCGCGTCGGCGAACTCGGAGAAGGTGCCGTCCGTAAGGTTCGCTTCCGTGAAGGAGCCGGCCGCGGTGCGGAAGAGCTTCTCGCCGACGGGGCTGCGCTCCAGCGTGTAAGCGCGCACGTCGGGCGCGACGGGGTCGTAACCCTCGCCCATCCTGAGCAGCCACGCCCGGTCGTGCTTGCGCAGCGCCTCGCGCCAACTGAAGCGGACGAGCCCGGCGCAGTCGCGCTGGCCCTCGTTCCACTCCCCGCTCAGGTCGTAGAACTGCGCCTCGGCGATTGCGGTGAACCACTCGCGGAAGCTCTCGCGGTCGCCGTAGGAGCGCAGCTCCAAGGGGTCGGGGATGCCGTCGGAGTCGGAGTCGTTCCAGGCGGGCGCGGGCGCGGCGGCGGGCGGCGGGGCCGCCGCCGGGGCCTCGCCCGGGCGGGCGGCCGTCTGCCGGCATGCTGCGAAGAGTGGGAGCGCCGCGACGCAGAGGAGCAGGACGGGGGTTAGACGCAGAGGGGGACGCATCCTTTCGACTTGCGCTGAACGTTTCGACGACGAAGACGGGCGCGCTAAAACTAACACGGCTTTCGGAAATTGTCTCCCCTTTTTACAAAGGCGCTCCGGCGACCGCCCGCCGCCCGCGCCACACGCCGCGGATTCTGCGCCCAACCCGCGACCCCCGCGAGACGGCCGCCGACAGTCCCCACGCGTGCGGACGCGCCGCGGCGGGTGTGGCTAACCACAGAAAGGCCGTGAACCGTAAACCGTAAACCGTGACAAGAAGGAACTGGCTTTCTCTTGTCACGGTTTACGGTTTACGGTTCACAGCTTTTTCACTTGTTCTTATTGTGCTCGCCGTTGCCGCCCCAGGCGTACCAGCCGTCGGCGTCCTTCGAGCCGGTCTTAAGGCATATCAGGAGGCCGCCAGAGGTTCCCGCGTAGACCGCGCCCTCGGCCAGTGCGGGCTGGAAGACCATCGGCTCGGGGAAGTGGTACATGAAGCCGAGCCGGCCGTCCTTCTGCTCGACGGAGAGCAGGTGGCCGAGCGAGCTGGACAGGTAGATGAACTCCTCGCCGAGCGCGGGCGGCGAGAAGACCTGCGCGTCCTCCGCGAGCCCGCCGCCCGAGACCTCCGCCCGCCACGCGAAGCGGCCGTCGTCGGCGTTGATCGAGTTCAGGTAGCGCCCCTGCGCGTTGAGCATCCGCCCCTTGCTGTAGGCCGCGCGCGAGCCCTGATAGGCCCAGCCGCCGACCACCGTCTTCACGCCGAGGTGGTCGTTCGCCCTGTGGAGCTGCGCCGCGGCCGGGGCGTTCGAGAAGCCGACCGAGGAGTCGAGCGACGCCTGTGCCTCCTGCCGGATGGCGACGCCGCCGCCCTTGTCCTTGCCGAGGTAGCCGGCCTCGCTGCGCGCGAGCGGGCCGCGCGTCGTCGCCACGCCGCGCCGCGCGTCGAGCTTATGCACGCCCTCGTAAGCCTTGCCCTCGCGCTCCTCCTTCTGCGTGATGACGACCTCGTTGGCGACGACCACCGGCGCGCTCGTCCCCGCGTTCTCCTTCTTCCAGATCAGCTCGCCCGTGGCGGCGTCGAAGCTGTAGGACGTGCCGTCGAAGGTCGTCGCGTAGACCTTGCCTTCGGAGACGACGGGCGCTGAGATCACGTCGCCCGAGATGGCGCGCTCCCAGATGTGCTTGCCCGTCCGCAGGTCTGCGCAGAGCAGGCGGTGGCTGCCCGCCTCTTCCGGCTGCTTCTCCTCCTTCTTCTGCGGGGCCTGCGGCATGATGCGCTGTTGCGCGTGCCCGCCGCGCTGCCCCTTCGGGTAGGCCATGTAGAGCCGCCCCTTCGAGACCGCAGGCTGGCTCATCAAGGGGTCGCCGAGCCACTCCTGCCAGACCATCTTGCCGGTCTGCTCGTCAACGACCACCAGCGTGCAGCTCTCCGTGTTGAAGGCGACCAGCCCGTCCTCGACGACGGCCGCCGTCGGCCCGTCGTCGCCCGTGTGCGTCTTCCAGACCATCCGGCCCGTCTTCGCGTCGAAGGCGTAGAACTCGTGCGAGCCGTAGCCCCCGCCGACGAACAGGCGGCCCTTCGAGTAGGCCGGCGTCGCCAACGGCCTCCCGCCCGGGATGCGCACGACCCAGCCCTCGCGCCCGTCGGCCGTCTTGAAGTTGGCGGGCTGTAAGTCCTGCGACGGCCTGGGCAGAGAGACCTTGACGGCCTTACTCAAATCGATGCGCACGGGCTTCGGAGCCTCCGTGACCTCCTTCGACTCCTTCGGCGGCGGACTGGACGCGGCCACCTGTAAGTCCCCCGGACTCTGCGTCAAGTTCCCCGCCGCGTACGGCCGCAGCGCCGACGCGGACAAGCAAGCGCCCACGACCGCCGCCGCCGTGAAGAACTGCCAACCCCTCGTGAAGCTTCTACGCGTCTTCATCGCACACACCTCCGCTCTTCGACCTGTGTCGGGAATGAGTCTTCGCGGGGAGACTCCGCGTGCTTTAAGGGTTGAATGCGCGAGCCAAAGAAACTTGCACGTAAGTCAGGTCAGAACCGCCCGCGGTAGCGGGTGGCCCTTTGTTACCCGGATGCTGCGTCTCACAAAGGGCCACCCGCTACCGCGGGCGGTTCTGACCGCTATTACGTCGGAGCCTGCTTGCATCCGAGGCGGCGTGCCGCTATCTTTCATCTCAAACCAACAACACGGACAAGGAAGGGTTTCAGACTGATGGCCGAGACGGGCAGACTGCGCGACGACCCCCTCTGGTTTAAGGACGCCGTTTTTTATGAGGTTTACGTCCGCGGCTTCTACGACTCGAACGCCGACGGCGTGGGCGACTTCGTCGGGCTCACGGAGAAGCTCGACTACCTGGAATGGCTCGGCGTGGACTGCCTCTGGCTTCTGCCGATGTACGCCTCGCCGCTGAGGGACGGCGGCTACGACATCGCCGACTACTACTCGCTCCTGCCCGAGTACGGCACGCTCGAAGACTTCCGCCGCTTCATCGACGCCGCGCACGCCCGCGGCATCCGCGTCATCACCGACCTCGTCATCAACCACACCTCCGACCGCCACCCCTGGTTCGTCGAGGCGTCGAGCGGGCCCGACTCGCCCAAGCGCGACTGGTACGTGTGGAGCGACACCCCCGAGAAGTACAGGGAGGCGCGCATCATCTTCACCGACACCGAGAAGTCGAACTGGACGTGGAGCGAGACGGCGCAGGGGTTCTACTGGCACCGCTTCTTCTCGCACCAGCCCGACCTCAACTACGACAACCCCGAGGTGCAGCGGGCGATGCTCGAAGTCGTGGACTACTGGCTCGACTTCGGCATCGACGGCTTCCGCGCCGACGCCGTGCCCTACCTCTACGAGCGCGAGGGGACGAACTGCGAGAACCTGCCGGAGACGCACGCCTTCCTCAAAAAACTCCGCGCGCACATCGAGGAGCGCCACCCGAACGCTTTGCTGCTCGCCGAGGCGAACCAGTGGCCCGAGGACGTGGTCGAGTACTTCGGCCAGGGCGACGAGTTCCACATGGGCTACCACTTCCCCATCATGCCGCGCCTCTTCATGGCGTTGAGGCAGGAGGACAGGCGGCCCATCGTCGAGATACTGGAGCGCACGCCCGACATCCCCGAGAACTGCCAGTGGGGCATGTTCCTGCGCAACCACGACGAGCTGACCCTGGAGATGGTGACGGACGAGGAGCGCGACTACCTTTATAGCGAGTACGCGAAGGACAGGCGGATGCGCATCAACGTCGGCATCCGCCGGCGTCTGGCCCCGCTCCTGGACAACAGCCACCGGCGCATCCAACTCCTCAACGCGCTCCTGCTTTCTTTGCCCGGCTCGCCCTTCCTCTACTACGGCGACGAGATCGGGATGGGCGACAACATCTACCTCGGCGACCGCGACGGCGTGCGCACGCCGATGCAGTGGTCTTCCGACCGCAACGCGGGCTTCTCGAAGGCCGACTTCGAGAAGCTCTACTTCCCCGTCATCAACAACCCGGTCTACGGCTACCAGTCGATCAACGTCGATTCGCAACTGCGCTACGACACGTCGCTCCTGAACTGGATGCGGCAGATGATCCTTCTGCGCAAGGAGCACCACGTCTTCGGGCGCGGCACGATGGGCTTCGTCAAGCCGGAGAACCGCAAAATCTTCGCCTTCGTCCGCGAGTACGGCGACGACAAGGTGCTCTGCGTCTTCAACCTCTCGCAGTTCGCGCAGCCGGTCGAGTTAGACCTCGCTGTGTTCGAGGGGTTCACGCCCGTCGAGATGCTCGGCAAGACGCGCTTCCCCCTGGTGCGCGCGGGCGCGCCTTACCAGTTGGCGCTCGCGCCCTTCGGCTTCTACTGGTTCCAGCTCGAAAGGCTTGACACTTCCGCAACAATATAAGGTTAAGAGATGAAGCGGGTCGGCTGAGTCAGACGACGGGAGGACGAGAAGAGGATGCTGAAGGCTCTGGGGAGCGGGCTGGTGGGCGCGTGCGCGCTCACGCTGGTGCACGAGACGGCGCGGCGCTACATCGACGACGCGCCGCGGATGGACGTGGTCGGCATGCGCGCCATCGCGAAGACTTTGCGCGCCGTGGACGTGGAGCCGCCCGTCCCCCTGCACGAGACGGCGCTCGTCGGCGAGCTGGTCTCGAACTCGCTCTACTACGGCCTGGTCGGCCTGGGCGACCCCGAAGACGGGCTGCGCAACGGCGCGGCGCTCGGCCTCGCCGCCGGCCTCGCGGCCGTCTACCTCCCGGAGCCCCTTGGCCTCGGCCGCCAGCCGGCCAAGAACTCGACCGAGACGAACCTCCTCACCGTCGCCTTCTACCTCCTCGGCGGCCTCGCCGCCGGCGCGGCCTACCAGGCGCTTTCCGACGAGGCGGAAGCCCGGCCGTAAGGGAGGGCGTACGTGTAACGAAGGAGGGATGATGAAGGGCACGCCGTCCTTCATCATCCCTCCTTTGATGTTTCGCCGACGCCCTCCCTCACGGTCGGGCTTCCGCCGTCGTGAAGTCGAGCACGATGGGGTCGTGGTCGGAGAGGACTTCGCCGCCGCTTCCCCTCAGCCCTCCGATGACGCGCGGCGGGTTGTGCGGGTCGGGCTCAATCCCTGAGCCCGCGAACCAGTCGAGCTTGAGCGAGCAGCGGCCGCCGTGGTCTCTGAGCGCCCACTCGATCCACCAGAAGCACCAGCGCGGCACCCACTCGCCCATGTTGGTGTTCGCCGCCAAATCCTTCACGTCGTAGTGGAGCGTCCCCGCGCCCGGCTCGTTCAGGGGCGCGTACAGGTAGCCGCGCCGCTCAAGCTCGCGGAAGAGTCCGCGCTCGAACCAGCGCTCCGGCTTCAGGTAGTGGTTATCGATGACGTGGCCGACGCCCATCAGCACGCGGCGGAAGAAGCCCGCGATGGAGTAGACGGCGCGGCGCGAGTTGTAGGTGGAGGTGTTCCAGTCGCCGCCGACGAGCGTGGGCAAGGCAGGGTTGAGACGTTCGACGAAGTCGAGCACGACCTTCATCTGCCGCGCGCGGTGGCGCTGGCTCGAATGCGCGTCGAGGTGGAGGCTCACGGCGCGGAAGGGGCCCGCGGGGTGCCCTATCTCGCAGACGACGGCGCGCTGGTTGCCTAACCTCTTTTCGCGGCCGCGCATCTTGTCCTTGCCGTTCGGCAGCGCCACCGACCACGCGCGCCGGATCGGCCAGCGCGACAGCACCGCGTTCCCGTGCAGGGCCTCGGCGTTCTCGCCCTCGGCCCCGCTCTCCAGCCCGCTCCCCTTGCTCAGGTTGACGTAGCACGGCGCGAAGGCGTAGGCGAGCCCCAACCCTTCCGCGATCTCGCGCGCCACGTGCCGGTTGCCCGAGCGCGCCATGCCGTAGTCCAGCTCGGTCAGAAGCAGCACGTCGCTCCGGCCCATCAGCTCGTGCCCGCGCAATACGCTAATAATCTCATCGAGCTTGATGCCGCGCTCGATGTTCCAGGCCGTCGCGCGAACTGCCCCCGAACTTAACGGCGTCGGTGCTTCCTCCGGCGTGAAGTCGTCCTGGTCGACGCCGTTCAGCACGTGCTCGACTTCCGGGCGCAGCCGCGCGTAGAGCGGCGAGGCTTCGAGCGCCCTGGTCGAATGAAACTGTGACAGCTCCCGGAAGTGCGGCCTGAGGCTGTGTTCGAGCGGCGAAGGGGTCGCGGTCTGCTGAAGGCTGAGTGTGTCCATCTGCGAGGCTTTGATGTTACAGTCTGTGCCCGCCGATTTTCAACTTAGCCGTGCGTCATGCGGCGAGAAGGCTTGACCACAAAGGACACGAAGGATTTCACGAAGGAACGGCCGCGAACATTCTTATTGCGCCCCCTCGACCCGCCTGCTAATTTGGAGAAGGGGTAGACAACCTCGCCTCCCAGACCTCAAGACCCGAAGGGTTCTCGACCTCCCGACGATTCGTGCGGCGTCCGCCGCGAAAATCACGTCACGATTTGCGAAAGGGTAAGACTATGGCCGGCCGTAAGTGTGGAGAGTGCGGGCTGGTGAACTGGGCCGACGTGGAGAGTTGCAAGCGCTGCCTGGAACCTCTGGCGGGAGTCGGGCGGCCGGCGGGCGGCGGGCGCGAGACGGGAACCCTCGACGGCCCCCTGCTCAAGTCCTTCAACGGCATCGGGACGAGGCTCCTGGGCTGGAAGCACCGCGAGGACGGGACGGCGACGGCGACGGTCTGGTTCACCTTCCTCTTCCTTCCGCTGCTCCCGCTGAGCCGCTACGCGCTCCTCTCCCCGGGCGCGGAAGACTTCGAGCCGGCCGTCTCCCTCGGGCAGGCGGCGCAGGGGCTCGGCCAGAGCATGACCCTGACGACGGACTACCGCTTCATCGAGCGCCTGCCGCTCTCCGGCGAGGAGGTCTTCGGCACCTACCTGCACGCGTACGTCTGGCTCCCGCTCAAGATATTCGCCCCGCTGGCGGTGCTCATCGCCGTCATGAAGCTGTTCTACGACAGAGACTCCTCGAACACGGCGGCGGTAATATTCATGCTGCTGCTGTGCGCGTGGCTGGGGTACGCCTTGTTCGTGCTGGCGACGCAGCTCCGCCGCTCCCGCGGGGGAGTCTGAGGGCGCTTCGCTTCAGCGCCACTTCCTGACCTTCTGGAAGCGGCGCTTGACCATGTCGCGGCGGAGCGGCGAGAGGCGGTCGATGAAGAGCAGGCCGTCGCAGTGGTCGGTCTCGTGGAGGAAGCAGCGGGCGGTGAGCCCCTCGGCCTCGCGCTCGAACCATTCGCCTTTCACGTCCTGCGCGCGGAGCCGCACGCGCGCGGCGCGCTTCAGGGGCGCGTGAATCTTCCCGACCGAGAGGCAGCCCTCCTCGCCCTCCTGCTCGCCCTCGGCCGACAGAATCTCGGGGTTGGCGGCGACGAGCTTGACGCCCTCGCAGTCCATCACGAAGAGGCGCAGGGAGAGCCCGACCTGCGGCGCCGCGAGCCCCACGCCCTCCTCGGCGTACATCGTCTCGAACATGTCGGCGACGAGCTTCTCCAAATCCTCGTCGAACTTCTCGACGGGCTCGCCCGCCTCTTTCAGCACGCGCTCCGGAAACTCCGTTATCTCCATCAAGGCCATGCGGGGGAGTTTAAAGGCGTGAACCGTAAACCGTAAACCGTGACAGGAAAAAGCCGCGAACCGTAAACCGCGAACCGTGACAAGAGAAAGCCAGTTCCTTCCTGTCACGGTTCACGGTTTACGGTTCACGGCTTTTATTTCGTCAGCACGCTCTTCAAAAACTCCACCGCCGCGGGGTCACCGGTGCGGCCGAGGAGGACGAAGGCGTGCTTGCGTATCTCGGGCTTGGCGTGTGTGCGGGCGATGTTGATGAGGAGCGGGACGGACTCGGAGACGGGGCGCCTGGCGATGGCCGAGACGGCCTGGCGTTGCAGCTCGGTGTCGGCGTCGAGGCTCGTCGCCGTCTGGCGGAGCGCGGCCATCGCCTGCTCGCCCGCGATCTCGCCGAGGCGCGCGACGGCCGTCTTGCGGAACTCTTTGTCGGTGTCTTGCTGGGCCACGCGGATGAGGAAGGCGGCCGCGGCCTGCCGGTCTTCGTTGCGCGCGATCTGCGTGAGCGCCGCGCCGCGCAGGTCGCGGTTGGCGTTCGAGTTGTAGAGCGACTGCATCAGCGCGAGCGCCTGCGCGTCGCGCGCGCGGCCGTAAGCCGCGACGGCCGCGCGCCTGACATCCCGCGACTCGCGCTCGTCGCGGATGAGCTGCGCGAGGTACTCGCGCACGGCCTCGGGCACCGGCGGCAGCCCCAGCGCGCGGACGGCGCGCGCGCGCACGTGCTCGTCCGTGGTCGGGGCGCGCGCGACGTTCATCAACACCTCGGGCACGCGCCGGTCGTCGTGCAGCGAGATGGCCCACACGGCCTCGTTCTGCGGCGAGTGCGAGCGGTCGAGCACCTGCGTCACGGCCACCGCGCGCAGGAAGTTCAGGCTCTCCTCGTTGGCCGCGCGCCCCATCCAGTAGACGGGGTGGCCCGCGTACTCGTGCCGCCGCGCGAGGTTGAAGACGTCGATGCGCTCGACGCGCCCCGCCGAGTCCCTCAGGGCGAAGACGCCGAGGCTGCGCGTCTCGAGGCCGGGGTAGTTCGAGACCGAGACGCCGTCGCCGACGAAGTAAGTCCCGCCGTCGCCCGCGTCCCACGTGCCGCGGATGTTGAAGCGGCCGTCGTCGCTCACGTAGTCCACGTCCACGGCCACGCCCGGGCGCACGTCGAAGGAGTAGGCCGTCCAGTAGCGCGCGTGGCGCGCGGCCGTGGCCTGCGCCTGCGCGGCCTCGGCCCTGGCCTGGAGCGTCGCGCCCTGCACGGGCGTGAAGCCCTGCTCCTGCTGCGCGGGCATCGAGACCGGCGCGAACGCGAAAAGGATGAAGGTCAGAAGTGCGAGCATCGGTAACTCCTCTCTTACGCGGCCGCCGGCGCGCGCCCGAGCCCGACACCCGGCACCGCGCGGCTGGTGCGGTTTGCGCGGGTGCGGCCGCGGCACGTGGGCCGGGCGCGCGCCGACGGACTTCAGGCAACACCCGTCCCGCCCCTCTCGAAAAGAGGGCCGAGGGCCGCGGGCGTTGTCGCTTATTTGAAAGAGCCCTTCGGGCGGGTTCGGGGGGGCAGGCAGCGGGCGGACGGCGGTGGGCAGTTGGAAGCCCTGCTCCCGGAGCTACGGGTTGACCCGACAACACCCTTAGCGCCGGGCGACTGGCTAACTGCCGTCCGCCCGCTGCCCGCCGTCTACTTCAGCATCCCTTCAAGGAAGGCCATGACCTCCCTGTCCTTGCTGCGGCTGAGGTAGTTGATGGCCGACTTGCGGCGCTCCAGAGGCTCGGCCGGGTTGCGGACGATCTGCATCAGCTTCTGGTAGGCGCGCTGGTTCTGGTAGCGGCCGATGGCCCCGAGCAGGTGATCCTTGAGGTCGTTATCGCGCTCCGCGTCGTAGAGCGAGAGCAGCACGTCGAGGTCCTGCCCGTCGCCGCGATTCGGGATGGCGTGGATGGCCTGGCGGCGGAGCTGCACGTCGGGGGCCGTGCGCGCGACCTCGATCAGCTTGTTGAGCGCGCGCGGGTCTTTGCGGTTGCCGAGGCCGGCGACGACGTACTTCTTGACCGCCACGTCGGGGATGGCGTCGTAGAGCCGGAGCAGCTCGTCCACGACGTTGTCGCCGCGGCGGCGCGAGAGCAGCTCGATGGCGTGCGTGCGCGCCTTGACGTGCTGGCCGCGGGCGGCGATCTCGCCGAGGACGGCGACGGCGCGCGCGTTCTCGTGCGAGGCGAGCGCGTGGATGGCCGAGTCGGTCGGGCTGTTGTCGGCGAAGGCCGCGTTCATGGCGATCTCGCGGAGCACGTCGAGGGCGCGCTCGTCGTTCGTCGAGCCGAGGGCGCTGATGGCGCGCATGCGCAGCTTCTCGTCCGGCTCGGTGCGCGACATCTGGATGAGCGCGGGCACGGCCTCGGTGCCGCCGTAGCGGCCGAGCAGGATGATGGCCGCCTCCTTGACGGGGGCGGGCTTGTTGGCGCGCAGCACTTCGGCCACGCGCGCCGAGCAGCCGAGGCGGTCGTTCTCGCAGAGCGTCTTGAGCGCGATGATCTGGAGCTCGATGTTGGGGTCTTTCTCGTCCACCGGCGTCACCGGCTTGCCGAGCTTCGCCAGGACTTCGGCGCGCAGCGCCTTGGCGTCGCTCGACCAGGTCGAGCTCGGGTAGGTCTGGAGCAGGCGCGCGAGCGGGGCCTCGGCCGCCGCGGGGTTGCCCTGCCGGTTGTGCGCGTAGGCGAGCCAGTAGAGCGCGGCGTCCGTGTTCTTGTCCTTCGGGAAGCGCGCGACGAACCTGTCGAAGGTCTCGGCCGCCTGCGCCCACTGCTGCGCGTCCACGAAGCTGCGCCCCTGCGTGAAGGCTTGCATGGCCGCGGTGTTGTCGGACTGGACGAAGCGGCTGAGCAGCTCCTTGTACTGCTGGGCGTGGGCGGGCGCGGAGCCGGCGGCCAGCAGGAGGCCCGCGAAGGCCAGGGCGAGGGCCGGGAGGCGCGAGCCCGTGTTCCGCCTGCGAATGATGTTGGGGTGAATCATGGCTTTAGTCTTCCTTACTTTCTATGATTTAAGTCGGGCCGGGCGCGAGGGGCTCCCTCCTAGTAAACCTCGAGCGCGGCGACGATCTCGTTCTGCCTCACGCGCTCGCCGATGGAGCGCACCTCTTCGCGCGAGGGCTTCTCGCCCATGTTCGCGATCTCCAGGAGGAAGGGCTCGATGCGGTCGAGCACCTGCCTGGTCTCCTTGTCGCCCTTGACCTCGGCCTCCAACTGGAGCGTGGCGTTCTCGGCGAGGAGCTTGCGGGAAAGGTCTTTCTCGTAGGCGATGTCGGCGCCGCCCGCCTCGGAGGCGCGCACGTTCTTGATCGAGCGCAGGAGCATCTGTGCGCGCTCGACGTGGCGCTCCACGTCCTTCTGCTCGGGGTTGAGCAGGTGCGCGTCCGACGCGGGGGCCTCGCGGCGCGGGGCCTCGGCGCTCACGAGGAGCGCCGCCGTCTCGTCAACGGGCGCGTGCTCGTCCGTCCTGAACTGCACGATGCCGGGGTTCGCCTTCGGCGCTGACGACTCGGCCAGCAGCGCGTCCACGCTGATAACTGAGCCGCCGTCGCGCCGCGCCTGCTCCGTGTTCGCGGCCACCTCGGCCGCGCGCGGCTCGTAGGCGGCGGGGGCGGCGACGACCGCCTCGATAGGGTTGAGGGGGTTCTCGCGCCTCGGGTTGTCCTCTTCGCCGCCGGCGGAGGACGTGGCCGGGTTCGGCTCGGCCGCCGGGGCCGGGGCGTCCTGTCGGGCCAACTCCCGGCTCGGGGCGGCGGGCTCCGACCTGCGCGCGAGCCAGAGCGTGCCGGCCGCGGCGGCGACGACGAGCAGGGCGAGCGAGGAGGCGAGCGCGGGGCGCAACGTGAGCGCGCCGAGCGCGGCGGCGAAGGAGTCGCGGGCGCGGCTCAGAAAGGGTCGGCCCGCGGCCGGGCCCTCGTGTGGCCGGGGCGTGCGCGCGATCTCGGCGCTGACGCGCGCCCAGAGGTCGGGCGTCACTTCGAGCCCGCCGCGGTCGTAGCGCGCGTAAACCTCCTGCTCGAAGGAGAGCGCGTCGAGCGCCGCGGAGCAGTCGGCGCAGGTCGCGAGGTGCGCGCCGAGCTGCTCGCCGGTCTGCCCCTCGACCTCGCCGTCAAAATACTCTTCGATTAACGGGAGGCAATCTTCACATCTCATCACTGCTCACCCCCAAGGTACGGGCCGATGCGCTTGCGCATCTCGGCGCGCGCGCGGTGCAAGTCGGTCTTGAGCTTGCCTACGGAGAAGCCCGTGATCTCCGCGATCTCCTCGTAGCTGCGCTGCTGCAAAACTTTCAAGGTGAAGACCGTCCGCTTGTCCTCGTCGAGCTTCTGAAGCGCCCTCTGGATGACGCCGCTCAGCTCTTTATCCAAGAGCGCGCCCGAGGGCGTCCGCCCCTGGTCGCGCAGCTCGAAGGCCGGCTCGGCGTCGATCTCGACGTTCCCCTCGTTGCGCCGCCGCGAGCGGAGCTGCTCGCGCGCGCAGTTCTTGGCGATGGCGAAGAGCCACGTCGAGAGCTTCGTCTCCTCGCGCAGACCCGACAGCCCGCGGTAGGCGCGCACGAACGTCTCCTGCGCGAGGTCTTCGGCCAGGGCGCGGTCGCCGACCATGTCGAAGATGAAACTGAGCACGGGGCGCGAGTAGCGGTCGAAGATGAGGCGGAAAGCCTCCTCGTCGCCGGCACGGACGCGCGCGACCAGTTCCTCCGTGCTGTTCATCAAGGCCCCAGCGTGCGCGCCCGGCTGCCCTAGCTCTAAACTCATTGTGTTGACTGCCAGCCGCTTCATGTCTAACACCGACAGTTAGTGGCAGACCCGCGCGGAAGGTTTCAGAAAAAACGCCCGTGAAGGGGGAGGGGGTGAAAAGCGAGGAAAATCAGGGGAAAACTAAGGGTACTCAGACCGGACGAGCCCGCCGCCGTTGCGCTCGACCCATAAATTGTACTTGAGTTGGAGGTCTCGGACGACGAGGCGGAGCCGCTCGCGCTCCGCCTCGTCCCGGCAGGCTTCGAGGCGGGCGGCCGCCTCGTTCAGCTCCTTGACGACGACCGCCTCCTGCGGCAGCACGCCCGCGTTCTTCAGCAGGGCGTAGCCGGCCCGCAGCTCCTCGGGCGTGTTGAAGTAGGCGTCGAGGTTGACGGGGCGGCCCGCGCCTTCGAGGTCGTCGAACTCGCCCGCCTCCTGCGCCTCGCGTATCTTCTGCTCAACGAGTTTGTCGAACATCCCCTTCCCCGGCTCCTCCGTCCGATTTTACACCCGCTTCGTCTTCCAGCGCCCGCGGCGGAAGAAGTAGGCGCTCACCACCGCGAGGGTCGAGAAGGCGATGGCCGCCGCGAGGAAGACGCCGCGCGGCCCCATCCCCAGCCCGAAGGCCAGGAACCACGCCAGCGGAATCTCCCACAGCCAGAAGACGAAGACGTTGATGAGCGTCGGCGTGCGCGTGTCGCCCGCGCCGTTGAAGCTCTGCGTCAGAACCATCCCGTAGGCGTAGAAGAGGAAGCCGCACGCGATGATGCGCAGGCAGTCCACGCCGTAGGCGTAGACCTCGGGCCCCGCGCCCCCCTCGGTGAAGAAGCCGATGATGGGCCCGGCGAAGACGAAGAAGACGAGGCCGACGAGGCCGAGGAAGATCATGTTGTAGAAGCCCGCGCGCCAGACGGCCTTCTCCGCGCGCTCGGGCTTCCCCGCCCCGAGCGACTGGCCCACGAGCGTCGCCGCCGCGTTCGACATCCCCCACGAAGGCAGCAGCGCGAACATGACGACGCGCATGGCGATGATGTTGCCCGCGACGGCCGCGCTCCCGAAGCTGGAGACGATGCGCGTCAGCGCGATCCAGCTCGCCATGCCGACGAAGACCTGGAAGGTCGCCGTCCCCGACAGTCGGACGAGCCGCGCCATCAGTTGCGGGTCGAACCGAAAGTGGCGGGGCTCGACGTGCAGCCGGCCGCCCCCGCGCCACAGCTTCGAGAAGGCGTAGAGCGCGCCCGCGCCGCGCCCGATGCTCGTCGCCACGGCCGCGCCCGTCACGCCCATCTCGGGGAACGGCCCGAGCCCGAAGATGAGGCACGGCCCGAGCCCGATGTTGATGACGTTGGCGAGCCACAGCACGCGCATGGCGATGGCCGCGTCGCCCGCCCCGCGGAACGCGCCGTTGATGAGGAAGAGCATCATCACCGTCGCGTTGGCCCCGAGCATCACGCGCGTGAAGTTGCTCCCCGAGGCGACAACCGAGGCTTCGGCCCCCATCAGCACGAGCAGTTGCGGCGCGAAGGCGACGCCGAGGACGCCGAGCCCGAGCGAGAGCACGAGGCCGAGCAGGATCGTCTGCGCCGCGGTGTGGGCCGCGCCCTCCGCGTCGCGCTCGCCCGTGCGGCGCGCCACCATCGCCGTCGCCCCGATGCTCAGGCCGATGCCGAGCGTGTAGACCATAACCATCATCGACTCGGTCAGGCCCACGGCGGCGACGGCCTCCTTGCCGAGGCGGCCGACGAAGTACACGTCGCACACGACGAAGAGGCTCTCCATCAACATCTCCAGCACCATCGGGACGGAGAGCAGCAGGATGGAGCGGCCGATGGAGCCTTCGGTGTAGTCGTACTTCGGGTGCGCGCCGCGCACGGCGTCGCGCACGGCGGCGAAGAGCCCGGGCTCGGGCTGCTGGGCGGGCGGTTGGGCTACTTGCGTCGAGTCGGGCATCTGGCGTCCGGCGTCTTTCTTCGGGAGCGAAGGAAAAGGTCGCGGGTCGAGCGGCTTGAGTCGCGTATCTTGCCACAGGCGAACTGTCGAATCACCCTTTATACGACGGAACCGGCCCGCGCGGCCGAGTTTATTTTCGCGCGCACGGGTTATACTCGAAGCGGACTTCAAACTCCCGGCGGCGGTCTTGAAACGGATGAGCACTGAACAGACGAGGGAGTCGGCGACGCTCGCCGGCGGTTGCTTCTGGTGTCTGGAGGCGGTCTACAAGGAGCTGCGCGGCGTCGGGCGCGTCGTGTCGGGCTACGCGGGCGGGCACGTCGCGCACCCGACCTACCGACAGGTCTGCGACGGCACGACCGGCCACGCGGAGGTCGTGCAGGTCACCTTCGACCCGTCCGTCGTCTCTTACAGGGAGCTGCTCGAAGTCTTCTTCACCATCCACGACCCGACGACCCTCAACCGCCAGGGCGCGGACGTGGGCACGCAGTACCGCTCGGCCGTCTTCTACCACGACCAGGGGCAGCGCGAGACGGCCGAGCAGGTCATCGCGGAGCTGACGGCCGCGGGCGTCTGGGACTCCCCCGTTGTGACGGAGGTCGTGCCGCTCGAAACCTTCCACCCGGCCGAGGACTACCACCAGGACTACTTCGAGCGGAACCCCTTCCAGCCCTACTGCCGCGCCGTCGTCGCCCCCAAGGTCGCCAAGTTCCGCAAGCACTTCCTCGAAAAGCTCAAAGCCTGACGGCGCGCGAAACTTGTTTCGCCGCGCGCTGAAAGAGTAAATTACAGACGTTGACTTCGCCGGGCAGTCCGCCAGCCGCTCCGGTTCGTCCTTAACATTAAAGGTGGTCGTGCTTAATTCCCGGGCGTCGATTGCCGGAAAGGCTTACCGAGATGGACGAAGAGAAGATGCGGAGACAGATGGAGTTCCTCCTTGAGTGGCAGGCGCAGTTCGCCGCCAAGCTCGGCCAAACGGAAGAGAACATCGCGCGGCTGAACAAGGCCGCCGAGCAGCAAGGGGAGAACGTCCAGCGGCTGGGCGAGAACGTCGAACTGCTACTGGGCGTCGTCGAGCGCGTAGTTGACACCGTCGCGCGGTTGACCGAAGTGACCGCCAAGCGATTCGAGGCCGTGGAGAGGCGGGCCGACGAGACGGACAGAAAGCTCGGCGCGCTGGTGGATGCACAGATTCAGACCGAGGGCACGGTTAGAAGAATAGGAGAGAAGGTAGGCGACCTGGCCGCGATGATGGAACGGCACGTGGCCGACGGGCATGGGGGGAGGGCGCAGCCGGAGGGTTAAAGCTCGCGCTCGACCGCCTCGCGCAGCTCGCGGAAGAGGCGGGCGAGGTCTTCCGGCAGGTAGTTGGCGTTGAGGCCGCTCGGGTTGGGGAGCACCCAGACCGTGGCGGCCCCCAGTTTTTCCTCCTGCCGCCCGACCGACGCCTTCGGGCGCGCGAAGGCCGCGCGGTAGGCCCCGACGCCGAGGACGGCGAGGAAGCGCGGCCGATACCGCTTCACCTTGGCGCGCAGGAGCCGGCCGCCGCGCTCGAACTCTTCCGGCGAGAGTTCGGCCGCCGCCGCGGTGGCGCGCGCGACGACGTTCGTGATGCCTAAGCCGCGCGCGAGCAGCTCGCGCTCCTCGAACGCCGACAGCCGCCGCTCGGTGAAGCCCGAGAGGTGGAGCGCGGGCCAGAAGCGGTTGCCCGGCCGCGCGAAGTGGTGCCCCACGGCCGCCGTGTAGAGCCCCGGGTTGATGCCGCAGAAGAGCACGCGCAAGTCGGGCGCGATCACGTCCGGCACCGTCCGCCCCGCCGCCGCCTGAACTTCCTCCCTCGTCGGCCTGTACGCCTTCGTCATGAACGGTATTTAACGCCTCCCCGAAATATAAAAGGGGTTGGACGCTTCAGTCGAGGGTGGCCTCTCTCAGCTCCTTGATTAGGCGGTTGCAGCGCTCGTTGAACCTGTCCCAAGCCTTGACGGATTCCCCGCCGTCCAACTGGTCGTACCGCTTGAAGCCGTTCATCCAGTCGTCGCGGTACACGTAGCGCATCCGGTCCCACCACAGGATCATCTGCTCAAGCCAGTTCTGCCACACCCTCGTGTGACGGTGGTAGTTGAACAGCCCGCTCCGCCAGAACCAGTGGAAGTCCGGCGGCCCGCCCGCGGTGTCGCCCCCAATCTTCATCAGGTTGTCGTACTTCACCCTGCTAATCCGGCGGGGCACCTCATTCCGGCTGGGGTCCCTGTGCGGGCTGAAGTCCAGGGTGAGAATGCTGGTCGGCAACCCCGGCCCGTCGAGCCTGCGCGTCGGCAGGCCGAGCCCCTTCTGGAGCCGCGTGTGGTTCGCGCGCCTGCTGGTCAGAAGGTCCAGTGCGCGGTCGGCCAGACGCCCCGACCGGCTGCCGCCGCTGGCGGCGAGGAACCAGTCGCCGCGCACGGAGAAGTGTCCGGGCAGTCCCACGGGCACCACCGCGTCGTCGGCCGAAAGGTTCTCGGTCACCTGGCAGGCCGTCTTGTACCAGTGGCGCACGGTGACGGCCGTCGGGTTGGGCTCCAGCGCCCTGAGCGTCCCGGCCTCGACCGACCGCGCCAGCACGTTTAAGTCGATCACCTCGACCAGCATGAGCCACACTCGGAAGAGCTCTTGCCTGTAGTTGGTCAACCAGTCGATGAGCCCGCCGGTCCTTATGTAGGACCGCCAGGGCCGTTCAGTGACCTGCGTTTTCAACTCGGCGCGCCGGGCCGGGACGCGGTCGTAGATCTCCGACGCCCAGATTTCGAGGACGAGACTCGACAGCGTCTGCGACGACGCGCCGTGGATGTCGAAGGCCGTGACCGGGCCCATGCCGCTGTAAGCCTGCTGGCGGGAGAGCTGGTAACAGGCTTCGAGGAAGGCCCGCCAAGAGGGGCGCGGGCCGTCGGCCCCGCCCCAGCCGTTCACGCCCTTCGGCAGCCCGGCCCAGACGTCGCCGACGGTCATGAACCCGCTGCGCGGGGCCTCGTTCCAGATTTCGAGCTTGATCTCCGCGGCCTCTTCCCACGCGCGCACCTTGCAGAGCAGGAACCCGAAGTCCCACATGAAGGGGACGCGGTCGATGGACTCCTTTAGCTGCTGCACCTCTGTCGGCGTCATCGCGGCGAGCTGCTCTTCCAGCCGCCCGCCGAGTTCCGTCTGGTAGCCGTGGTAGACGAACTCGTAGCGGCGGCGGCGTTTCTTGTCCTCCCCGTGCCCGGCCCACTCCTCCTCCGGGCGCTGGGCGCCGGCCTTTGTCCGCTGGAAGAGCCGGAACGGGTCGGCCGCCCACTCGCGCTTCCATTTCTCGCCGGGCGCCGTCTCCTCCTCGCTCTCCTCGCCGGTCGTGGCGTTGAGGTACTTCCACTGCGGGCGGAACGTGCCCGCGCGGCGCAGGCCCGGGGAGGTCGGCATCACCCAGAACTCGTCGACCTGGAAGATGAGCGTGTGGTCGAGGCGCGTGTCGCGCTGGAGGTAGCAGACGTCGCGGTACTCGTCGTAGTTGACGCACGGGACGCCGACGAGCACCCGCCCCGTGCCGCCCGGCTGCGACTCCCAGAGGGGCATGAAGAGGGTGCCGTAGCGGACGTTCTCCTCGTCAATGTAGGTCTTGAAGGCGGGCGTCTCCTCGAAGAGCCAGACCTCGAGCTGGATGGGGCTCGGCTCGCCCCGCTCGATGCCGCTGTAGAGCTCGAAGTGCGGGTCAACGACCAGCGGGAGCGACTCCGGCCCCGTGGCCGACTTGACGCCGCGCCGCAGCTCGCGGATGTAGGCCGGGGTGTCGCCCGAGATGGGCGGGATGACGGCGATGGCGACGCGGTCTTCGCCGTGGAACGGGAACCGCCAGGTGTAGATGCGGTTGTCGACGAGCGACCGCAGCTCGCTGTGCAGGGGGCTGGCGACGGCCGTGTCGGGGCGGCCCGGCTGCGTGTCGATGAGGAGCGTGGTGACGCCCTCCTGCCCGAGGTGGAAGACGATGAAGCGCGAGAGCAGGGACTCCTCGCGGATCTCGATGTAGGTGTCTTTGAGGATGCTGAAGTCGTCGATGACGACCCGGATGCCCCACGAGCGCCGCGCCCGCTCGGCCGGCGTCGCCGCCTCGGAAGGCTCCTCGCCGTGCAGGATGTTGCGCGCCTCGTCGATGGTGCGCTGGAGGATGTGGATGAGGACGGCCGACGGGAGGTCGTGAATCTCCAGGCGGCGGCAGATGGTGTACTGCTCCATCAGCACCCGCAGCGCCGCGAGCGAGCCCTCCGCCTCGTACTTCTTCAGCTTCGGCACCTTCCTGATGAGCCACGGGAGGAACTCGCGCACGAGTTTCTGGGCGTCCACGTCCTGCGTGGTGAGCAGGACGGGCAGGCCGTCGTCGGCGTGCCTCGGCGGGCCGACCGCCCACGCCGCGGCCCTGACCCGCGGGTCGATCCCGCGACCCCCGCCGCGCCGTTCGGCCTCCGCGCCTTCGAGGTACGCCCCCAGGCCGCTGTCGTCGTCGAGCCGCGCGCGGCTCATGCGGTAGAGCGCCTGACAGTGGCGCGCGACGTTGTCGGGCACCCAGCCCGCGTAGAGCCCTTCGCGCCGCGCGCTCTCCTCCATCCCCTTGACGAGCCGGCGGCGCGCCTCGGCCTCCGACTCCCCCCGCGCGCCGGGGGCGGCGGCGGAAGAGAGGAAGTCGAGCAGCGCCGCGTCCGGGGCCGGCCCGCCTTCCATGAACTGCACCAGCGTCTCGCTGAAGCGGGCGGCGTACTCCCTGAAGCAGCGGCTCAGGAAGGCGACGCCGAGCGGCCCCTTCTGCGTCTCGGGGTTGCCGATCAGCGCCGTCGTGGTGCTGCAACGCAGCCCCCTCTGGTCGTCGCCGTCGCGACGCCGGAAGTCGTCGCCCGCCTTTTCGAGCATGTCGTCGAGGTAGCGGATGCCGAAGGCGGCGTAGTTCTTCGAGGGCTCGGGCGGGCGGCTGCGGCCGGCCGTCATCGCCTTGCGGTAGCTGTGGTGCAGCGAGTGGCAGACGTGCAGGTAGCTCTGGTGGTCGGGGCGTCGGTCGTCGCCCGGCCGCTTGCCGTCGTCTATGTTCTTGATGAACGGGTCGTCGGGGTTCTCGCGCTGCCCCGTGGTCGCGCCCGCGCCCGAGCGGATGAGGTAGGCGTGCTGGCCGCGCACGTGCGCGTGGCCGCGCGCCTTCTCGATCTCCACCGTCCGCCGGACGTAGTCGCGCACCATCACGCTGCGCAGCCTGACGACCACGTCGGTGACGAACTCTTCGGGCAGCCGCTCGCCCTCGCGCGGCTCTTCGACGACGAGCAGCGTGTGGCACTTGTCGCCCGCCGAGCGCATGATCTGCGCGATGCGCGAGCGGCGCTCGCGCACGACGCCGAACGCGTCGCGCTCGCCGACCAGCGTCTCGAAGCCCTCGACCGAGTCGATCACCACGAGGTGGCGCGGCTCGTCGGTCTTCGGCCTCTCCAGCACCGACAGGACGCGGTTGATGAAGCCCCAGTCGTCGCCGACCGTCGCCGTGGCGAGGTCTACGAAATAGACCTCGGTCTGCGCCACCTCGCCGCCCGACTGCTCCCTGGGAGGGGCGCTCAGGTGTTTGGAGAGCGGGTCGCCGCCCCGCGCCCCCTTGAGCGGCGAGCACGCGGTCAGCTTGACGAACCTCTTCACCTTCTCGCCCTGCGTCTCGAACGGGACCGTCCGGAGGTCGGGCCAGTCGAGGGCGAAGTCCCGCCAGACCTTGTAGGCCATCCCGAACTTGAGGTCGGTCGAGATGTAGAGAATCTTCTGGCCGGCCGCGCCGGCTTGGAGGCAGTCGGCCGCGTAGCGCGAGGCGAGGTGGAGGCCCAGGATCGACTTGCCCGTGCCGTCCGGGCCGCTGATGCAGAGGCTGACGCTCGAACTCTGCGGGTCGTTCGAGCCGTCGCCGCCGGCGGGCAGGCGGATGCCCATCCCCCCGCGCTCGCCGACCCTGTCGCCGAACAGGGCGTCGAGCGAGGGGATGCCGAATCGGAGGTGGCTGTCGCTGAGGCTCATGCTTTCAGACTCCCTGGAGGTCCCATTCGAGGGCCGAGTTCTCCACCTCGGCGTTGTCCGACAGCTTCTTCAGCGCCCCCTCCTCTTTGAGAAGCTCGCGGGCGAACCAGTAGCGCCCGACGGAGCTGGGGAACGGCTTCGGCAGCTCCTGGTCTTGGGTGCGCTCGGGCGGCGTGTTGGGCTGTAGCGAGGAGAGCCCCTCGGACATCAGCGCCTTGATTCCCTCGGACGTGCGCCGCCAGAGCGCCGGGACGAGTATCCCGAGCTTGCCCCCCGCGCAGGCCCCCGCCTTCTCGGACTTGAGGTGGACGACGGCCAGCAGCCGCTCGCCCACCACGCTCCGCGTCGTGGGGTCGTTGGCCTCGGTCGCCTGGAGGATGTTCCCCATCGCCTCGATGAGCGACCCGGCGTGCGCCGTGGTGACGACGAGGTGGCCCGTGCCCGCGTAGTGGAGCAGCAGCTTCCACTCCTCGGGGTCGCGCGTCTCGCCGACGAAGAGCGCGGCCGGCTTCTGGCGCAGCGCGTTGCGCGTCGCCTCGTGGAGGTCGGCCACGTCCTTCCCCTTCTCGCGCGAGGTGTTGAAGCCCCGCGTCTTGAACTTCCGCTCGATGGGGTCTTCGTAGGTGACGAGGTGCCTGTCCGGCCTCCCGCCCAGGTAGGTCTCGACGAGCCCCTTCGCGATCTGCGACTTGCACGAGCCGGTGCGCCCCGCGATGACCACGAGCCCGTGCTGCTCGGAGTCCTCCAGCTCGAAGATGGTCTGGTAGACGAGCTTCCCGATCGTCCAGGGCTTGTTCAGGTATTCCGGCCCCGCGCCGGGCCTCGGCCCTTGCCTGACCTTTTTCTCGGTCCTGCGGAAGCTGACGCTCCACCTCTCCCCGCGGTCGCACAGGCAGGCGAGGACGCGCCCCTTGGCGGCGCGCCCCCGCCCCTCGTCCCACAGCCACATCTCCTGGTCGAAGGAGAAGCGGGACGAACCGGCGGCCTGCTCGACGGCCGAGACCGTCGCCTTGAACTCGACATCGTCCGCCCCCGCCGCGCCGGCCGGGAGTTGTCCCTCGACAGACCACCCCGGCCCGCGCGCCCGCGCGGCCTTGTCGTCGCGGAGCCCGCTCCGCAGCAGCGCCTCCGCCCGCCCGTCGTTGTCGTTTTCGAGGTAGAAGACGAAGTCGTCGGAGTCTTTGATATCTCCCTTCAGCGCCGGAACCTCCTGCGGCTCGATCAGACAGGACTCGAACTCTCCCGCCGCGTTCTGCCACCGCGGGTCGCCCTTGAGCGCCTTCCACGCTTGCAGAAAATCTTCCCGCGCCTCCGACTCGGCGGGACTTTCGTTCGCGTAGAAGCGGGCCGCGAAGGTCGCCAACGCCAACTTCAGCGCGTCGTCCTTCCCCTCCCCGAACCGCTCGATTGTCTCTTCGCTCTCTTTGCTGAGGACGTAGACGTAGCCAAGGCCAAGCTCGATTGGCATGCGTGGGCCTTTCGACGGTGAGTGCGCGCCTTAACGAGGGTTGGCGCCGACTGTGGGAATGCGCCGCTCTCCGCCGGGTTTTAACGACCCGACGGGAGTTTCGCCGACAGTGTTTCAGAACTGCGTAAGGCTAAGACGGGCGCATCTTATACCAGATGGCACCCCGATGGAAGGTTATTTATTCAGCCCCGATGCCCCCCACGACGGCCCGCGGTTAACGTCGCCGCGGCGGGCGACGCGCACGCCCGCGCGCCAGTCTTCGTTCAAATCGAAGCGGTACATCTCGACCTCCGGCGTGATGCAGCGGGCGAGCGTCTGGAACGAGCGGTGGAAGCGGAGCATGGGGGCGACGAGGTAGAGGAGCGGCGGCTCGTCCGCGAGTTCGGCGTCGCCGAAGAGGCGCGCGCGCGCGAGGTGTCCGGCGCGGCGCTGCGCCTCGACCCGCCGCCAGTAGTCCGCGCCCTGGAGCGCGAGCGAGGCGTCCTCCGAGACCTTCAGCTCGACGACGACGAGGCGGCCGTCGCGGCGCAGCGCGAGGAGGTCTACGGGGCGCGCGGCGCAGGCCCCGCCGCGCGCTGCGCGGAACTGCGCGTGGACGGGCGCGAGGCGCAAGCCCCGGTCGAGGCGCGTCACGTCGCGGCGCAGCAGCGCTTCGAGCCAGGCTTCGGGCGCGGCGCGGTAGAGCGCGTGGCGGCGCTCGGGCGCGCCTGCGCGCCTGTGCTCCGCGAGCGCGGCGAGGAGGTTGAAGAAGTCCGCCTCCTTCCCTTCCTCAAACAACTCGCGGCGGCCGCCGACGCCGAACCAGAGATGCTCACGCCCGGCCACGCGCCGCACGCGCGCGAAGGGCAGGCCGCGGAAGCGCAGCGTCTCGCCGTGGCGCGCGCGCACCGTATCGATCTCGCCGGGCGCGAGCGCGACGACGCTCGCCGTCAACTCACTCGGGGAGTGTGAAGGGGCGCGTGAGAGGTTCGGGGCCGGCGCGTCGAGCAGCTCTTCGAGTGTCGGCACGTGGAGGGGCGAGAGGCCGCGCCCTTCTTCCCCCAGCTCGTAAACCGAGACGCGCCCGCGCAAGTCTTCGCGCAGCAGAGGCAGACGCTCGCAGGCGGCCGCGGCCAGCGCCCGCGGCGCTACGAGCCGGAGTGAGCGCGCGCCGCGCTCGCCCTCGCCGAGCCTTATGAACCAGAGCAGCGCGGAGGTGAGGAAACTCTCGACCGCCTCCGGGCCGACGGGCACGACCGGGGCCGCGACCGCGACGCGTCCCGACCCGCCGGCCCTCATCCTCAGAAGCACGCGCGCCCAGCGGCCCGGCTCGCCGCGCCGCGCGCCCGGACTCAACGAAGCGTGTTCGAGTCGCGCCCGCGCCGCCCCGCAGACCAGCGCGGCGAGACGTTCGCACTCCGCGCGCCGCGCGTCCGCCACCGCCGCGCGCGCCGTCGCCACGGGCGCGCGCGGCACGAGCTGAAGGAGCGCGCGCTTCGCCCCGACGCGGCCGACCGCTTCGAGGCAGAGCCCCTCGCCCTCCGCGCGCCACGACACGACGCGCCACGCGCGCGCGCCAGACTCGCCCCGGCAGGAGAAGACGAGCGAGCCCCCCGCCGCGCGCAGTTCCCACTCGCCGCGCAGCAGCTCGACCGACCGCCCGTCTCGCCCCTCGCGCAGGAACCACGCGCCGCGCGCTCCCAACAGGCGCGCGAGCAGACGCAGGGACGCTTCCACCTCCTCTTTACCGTCGAGGCGCTTCATGGCAAACAGGTCGGCACCACCCGCGGTAGCGGGCGGGTCTATGTGATATGGCGCGCTCGGGTAACCAAGGCCCACCCGCTACCGCGGGTGGTACTGCCCGGTCGCATCGGCTGCATATAGATTGTCGTGAAGCGTGGCGGCGCTCGGTTCGGTCGCGGGTGTCGGCGGGCGTATGCTAACATCGAATCATTCCGGTCGGACGAAAAATCTGCGGCGGGTAATCTCTCGAAGGAGTGTGGGCGCCGTTAACGCTGTGCGCGCGGCGCCCGTCTTTGTGGTGGGACGTTTGGGGAGGGTCTTGAGGTGGTCGGCGGTCGTCGTGGCCCTGCTCTTCCTGGGCGCGCAAGGCTTCAGGCCCGACCGGACTAACCCGCCGGTGGACGAGCGCAAGACGCTGCGGGCCAACACGCGGATGACGCCCGAGGTCGAGGCCATCCTCCGGCGCTCCTGCAACGACTGCCACTCGTCGGAGACGGTCTGGCCCTGGTACTCGAACGTCGCGCCGGCGTCGTGGTTTTTGAAACGCCACGTCGATGAGGGCCGCAGGGAGCTTTCGTTCTCGGAGTGGGCGACCTACCCGAAGCGCAAGCGCGAGCGCAAGCTCCACGAGATGTGCGAGCAGGTCGAGGCGGGCGAGATGCCGCTCAAGTCCTACCTGCCGCTGCACCCCGAGGCGAAGCTCTCGGACGAGGACCGGCGCGTCCTCTGCGAGTGGACGAGGCAGGAGGAGGAGCGCCAGCCCGAAGGCACACAGGGCGGAGATTAGGAACTATCAGCGCCCCCGCGCGTGAAAGCCGCGCGTGAGGTTCCCGGCCAACCGCGGCCGTCGCGCGGGCATCCGAACCTCGCGCCGCTCCCCGAAGTGTACAAACACCCCCTGACATTAAGACGGGCCGCCGTGCGGCTTCAGCGACTTTGGATGAAAGGTTTATGAGAAGGACTTTTTACGCTTCGACACTCGCACTCTTGCTCGCCGCGCTCGCCGCGGTCTCGGCACAGGCGCAGGCGGCCTCCGCCCCGCTCCCTCTGCCCGCGTCGGACGCCGTGCTCACGCTCGACGTGCGCGCGCTCTTCGCGGAGGTGCTGCCGCGCGCGCTCGCCTCGGACAAGGCGCGGCTCGCGCAGGTCGGCGCCGACGTTGACGAGTTCAAGGCGCGCACCGGCATCGACGCGCGCGAGTTCGACACGCTCGCGGTCGGCGCGCGCGTCGTCTCTCTGCCCTCGGGGGCGACCAAGATCGACCGCGTGACGGCGGTCGCCCGCGGCAGGTTCAAGCCCGAGGCGCTGGTCGCCGCCGCGCGCGCCGCCGCGAAGGGCGGGCTCGCCGAGCAGACGCACGGGGGCAAGACCGTCTACGTCGCGACCGTCAACGACCGCGTCAAGCTCTTCGGCCTGGCGCGGATGCACGTGAGGGACTTGGCCTTCGCCGTGCTCGACCCGAACACACTGGCGCTCGGCGAGCCGGAGGACGTGCGCGCGGCCATCGACGCGCAGGCGGGACGGGGGCGCGCGGATATGAGCGTGCTCAACTTCCCGAAGGACGCGGGCACCTTCATGGCCTTCGCCGGCAACATCCCGGCGGGCGCGCTCGAAGGGGTGGACACGGGGATTTCGGCCAACGTGGATCGCGCCGTCGCCTCCATCCGCGGCTTCTACGGGACGGTCGGCTCGACGGCCGCGGGTTTCCAGACGATGACGACGCTGCGCGCGGGCACGGCCGCCGACGCCAAGCAGCTCTTCGACGTGGTGAACGCGCTCCGGCAGATCGCGCCCGGCTTCATCGCGGTGGCGGGCGAGAAGTGGGCCTTCGCGCGCGGGATGGTGGACAGCCTGAAGGTCACGACCAAGGGCAACGAAGTCCAGCTCCGCCTCGACATCCCGCAGGCGAGCATCCCGACGTTGCTGAAGTCCCTATGAAGATTTGAAATTTCAAATTTCAAATCTGAAATTCATAAGCAGAGAGGCCGCCCGGTTGAAACGGGGCGGCCTCTTCGTCTGTCCGTCGGGACTGTCGTTTACTTCGTGTCCGTCGGCGGGACGATGTTGATGGGCGGGCGGCGGGGCTGTTGGGCCGAGGGTTCGGCCTCGTCCACGAGGGCGAGCGTGTCGCGGTAGATTTCGATCTGCCCCTTCTCTTCGAGCCTGCGGCGCGCCTCGACGAGGAAGTCGTCGAAGAGCTGCTCGCGCCGCTCGTCGAGCGCGCGCTCGGTCAAGGTCGCCTTCTGCTTCTCGAAGTCCTCGGGCTTCGCGTCCCGGCGCTCCTTGACGGCGACGACGACCCACCGGTCGCCGACCTTGACGGGGGCCTTCGTCGTCTCGCCCGTCTTGAGCTGGGAGACGGCGGCGTCGAGCGCCGGGTCCGCGCCGGCCGAGCCGAGCGGGCGGCCGGCCTTGAACGCCTCGTCCTCCTCGGCCGTCAGCCCGGCCTTCTCGGCCGCCGCCTTCAGCCCGTCCACGCCGCCGCCGGCCGCCGCGATCTCCTTCGCCGTCTGTTCGAGCAGCTCAGTGGCGCGCGTGCGCTTGAAGTCTTCGGCCACCCTGCCCCTGACCTCGTCGAACTCGGGGATGCGCGGCTCGCGCTTCTCGACAAGCTGCGGGACGGCGAAGCCGCCCTTGACGCCGACGAAGTCGCCGACCGCTCCGGCCTCTTCGAGCGGCTTGATCTTCTCCTCGAACTGCGGGCTGGTGCCGATCTCGGGCACCTCGTCGCCCGGCTGGACGAACGGGGTCTCGCGCACCATCTCGGCCGGGGTCATGTTGGCCTGCGGGGCGAACTCCTGCGCCACCTTCTGCGGGTCGCGCGTCTCCTTCAGGCGCTCCTGGGCCTTGCGCGCGAGGTCCTGCGCGACGGTGTAGGAGCGGCGGTTGCGCAGGGAGACGAGCAGCTCGGGCTTCGCGTCCTCGAACGTCTTCGGCACGACGGGGCCGCGGCGGAAGATGTAGTAGGCGTTGCCGGTCTTCAAGGCGTCGCCGACCTGCCCCTCCTTCCAGTTGAGCGTGTCCTGCAAGAGGTCGTTGACGTTGCCGACCGTGCCGGGCGCGTTGGGCTTGCGGTTCGGGATGCGCCTGACGGGGTTGGGCAGCCAGCCGCCCCCCTGCGCCGTCGCCGCGTCTTCGGAGTTGCCGCGCGCCTGCTCGGCGAACGCCTCCTCGGGGGCGGTCAGGTCGTCCTTGCGGATGCGCGCGACGATCTCGGTCGCCTTCTTCAAGACCTCCTGGTCGAGCTCGGGGCGCGCGACCTTCAGGACGATCTGCTGGACGCGGACGCCGGCCATCTTGTTCTCGGGCTTGAGCGCGTCGTACTCCTTGCGCAGCTCCTCGTCGGGGATGCTGAGCTTCTGCCCGACCTTCTCCTGGTTGACGAAGACGTAGCGGATCTTCTTCTGCTCTTCGAGGAAGCGGTAGTCGGTCTTGCGCGCGTCGAAGAACTGGCGCAGCTCCTCGTCCGAGGGGTTGATCTTCTTCGCCACGTCCTCGGCGGCGACGGCGACGTAGGAGAGGTGGAACTCGGTGTTGTCGCGCTCGTACTCGCCGCGCACCTCCGCCTCGGAGACCTGCGCGCCGGCCGTGACGAAGGCGCGCAGCTTCTGCGCGGCCAGCGCGTCGCGGACGCTCTGCTCGAAGAGGGCGACGCTGCCGTAGTTGCGCACGACGTAGTCCTTGTAGAGCTTCACGTCGAAGTTGCCGGTCGCGGGGTCGCTGAACTGGCGGGCGATCTCGTCGCGCACCTCCTGGTCGGAGGCCCCGAAGCCGAGGCGGCGCGCCTCCTGGAGCGAGATGCGGCTGTTGATGGCCTGGTCGAGGATGCGGTCGCTCGTCATCCCGATCTGGGCGAGGCTGAACTGGCCGCCGAACTGCCCTTCGATCTTCTTCTTGAGGAGCGTGAAGTCGGCGACCGTGACCTCGTCGGGGCCGACCTTCGCCAGCACCTCTTTGCTCTTGAAGGGGTTGGCGATGACCGAGGCGGGGCGGGTGTAGACGCCCGCGACGACCATGCCGAGCACCATCAGGAACGCGAAAAACCCGATGACGTATTTCCGCGTCCGCTCCATGCGTGTGAAAAACTTGAGCATTGCTTGACTACCTTCTCTGTAACCGAGGCGTTTGGGATTCGGACTTTCCGGCGCGCGGGGCGCGTAGGACGGGCGCTCTGCTCCCCCCGCAAAAGGCGGATTGTATCCGACGCCCCGCGCGCGGCGCAAACAGCCAGTAGACGGTAGGCAGTAGTCAGTAGTCAGTAGTCAGTAGTCAGACGCCGCGTCAGCGGCGCGTGAATGTAGCCCGGCCTTTCAAGGCCGGGAGAGCCGAACGTTAACGACGTGCGCGTCGCGTCAGCGACGCCTGAACCATCTCGACATGTTCAGGCGTCGCTGACGCGACGCGCCACCCGTTAACGGCCGTCGGCCCCGGCCTTGAAAGGCCGGGCTACATTCAAACGCCGCTGACGCGGCGCTTTTAACTGCCTGCTGCCATCTGCCTACTGCCTACTGGCTACCGACTACTGTCTACTGATATTCTTCCCAACATCATGGACTTTCCAATGTGGGCCTGGGGCGCGTTCGGCCTCTTCATCCTCGTGATGCTGGCGCTCGACCTGGGGGTGCTGAACCGGGAGGCGCACGCGGTGACGTACCGCGAGGCGGCCATCTGGAGCGCGGTCTGGGTGACGCTGGCGCTTGTGTTCGCCGGCATCGTCTTCTGGAAGACCGACCGGCAGACGGGGCTGGAATTTTTGACCGGCTACGTCATCGAGCTGTCGCTCTCGGTCGATAACCTCTTCGTCTTCCTGCTCATCTTCTCCTACTTCAAGGTGCCGGCGAAGTACCAGCACCGCGTCCTCTTCTGGGGCGTGCTCGGCGCGCTCGTGATGAGGATGACGATGATCGGCATCGGCGCGACCCTCGTCGAGCGCTTCCACTGGATTCTCTACATCTTCGGCGCGTTCCTCATCTACACCGGCTTCAAGATGCTCCGGCAGGACGAGGCGCACGCGAACCCCGAGGAGAACCCGCTGGTGCGCTTCGCCACGCGCCTCATCCCGATGACGCGCCACTACGACGAGGACAAGTTCTTCACCGTCGTCAACGGGCGCAAGGTGGGGACGCTGCTGCTGCTCGTCCTCGTCATCGTCGAGGTCTCCGACCTCGTCTTCGCGGTGGACTCCATCCCGGCCATCTTCGGGATTACGACCAACCCGTTCATCGTCTACACGTCGAACGTCTTCGCCATCCTCGGCCTGCGCTCGCTCTACTTCCTGCTCGCCGGGGTGGTCGAGAAGTTCCACTACCTCAAGATCGGCCTCGCCATCGTGCTGATGTTCGTCGGCGTCAAGATGCTGACCGAGGGGTACATCCACGAGCACTTCGGCGTCGGGAAGGAGACGGTCATCGTCGTCTCGCTCTCGTTCGTCTTCGTCGTGCTCGCGGCCTCGGTCATCGTCTCGCTCCTCAAGCCCGTCCCCGCCCCCGAGCAGGTCGAGGTCGAGCTGCCCCCCGGCTTCGGCTCCCCCTTCGACGACGACCAGGGCCGCCTCGGCGCGGACGAGGGAGCACTGCCGGAAAAGCGGTAGGTTCAGGCCCCGAGGCTGAAAATCGCCTCGTCGGGGCAGAATTTTGAGCCTCCGGGGTGGAGATTTGACCCTCCGGGCTTCAAATTTCAGCCTCGGAGCCTCGACGTTGACCCTCCGAGGCTGAACGTTGAGCCCCCGAGGCTCGACGTTGACCCTCCAGAGGCTCGACTTTCAGCCTCCGAGGCTCGGATTCGAGCCTCGGAGGCTCAAATTTCTCCCACAGAGGCCCGACGTTGAGCCTCCGAGGCTCGACGTTGCCCCCCGGAGGCTCGAATCCGAGCCCCCGGGGGCGGAAATTTGACCCTTCGAGGCCGGAAGTCGAGCCCCGGAGGCTGAAAGTTGAGCCTCGGAGGGCCAACGTCGAGCCTCGGGAGGCTCAAAGTTGAGCTTCCGAGGCCGGATTTCGGCCCTCCGAGGTGGAATTTTGAGCCTCCGAGGCTCGATTTTGAGGTTCCGAGGCTCAACTTTCAGCCTCGGAGGCCGAAAATTGAGGTTCCGAGGCTCAAACTCGGCCCTCACACCGTCTATACACATCGGGCGCGGCCCCACCGTCTACCGACTACCGTCTGCTGCTTTTAAAAGGTGCTTGCCTTTTCCCTTTCCCGTTTGTTAAGTTCGATATGAGGCCGGCGGTGGCCGCCTCCGGGGACGGCCGTCATGCCCTCCGTTCCCGCGCCCCCGGGTTCTTCAGTCCACACGCCCGCGGGTTTTCCGAAACATAGCCGAAAGTCACCCTATGGTCACCAGAGTCAGCCGCTTCGACGGCGACTGGTGGGTCGTCCAGAAGCGGCTCATCTACATCGCCATCTTCGTCGCTTGCCTGGCCGTCGTCGCGGGCGGCGTGTCGCTCTACGTCTACTTCTACGGCATCCCCTTCAAGGGCGCGGCCGAGACCGAGGGCGCGCCGACGGGCGCGCGCTTCGTCTCGCTCGAAGGCGGCGTCAAGGTCATGCGCGCCAACACGCGCGAGACCGTGCAGGCGCGCGCCGACACGCGCCTCCTCCCCGGCGACCTCGTCCAGACGCAGGAGGACGGCCGCGCCCGCATCACGCTCGCCGACGGCTCGACCCTCTTCGTCAAGCCCAACTCGGTCGTCACCATCGCCGAGAACACCTCGGCCGAGGACGGCCGGGGCTCGAAGGTGCGCGTCTCGGTCGATAGCGGCCAGATCAACGTCCGCACCGAGCAGCAGGCCGAGGGCGCGCAGAACATCGTCGGCACGCACCTCTCCGAGAACAGGCTCAACGCCCAGACCGACGCCAGCTTCCACGTCCGCGAGGACAAGACCGAGGCCATCCGCGTCGGCACGGGCTCGGTCGAGACCAGCACCTCGGGCGGCGACACGACCACGCTCAAGGCGGGCGAGTACGTCGCCGTCAACACGCAGGGGACAATCTCGCAGAAGGAGAAGCTGCTGGCCGCGCCCCAGCCCCTGACGCCGAAGAACCTTGAGCGGCTCGCCGCGCGGAAGAACGGCGCGACCGCCGTCGCCCTGAAGTGGCAGCGGCCGCAGACCGGCGCGCCCGCGCACTACCGCGTCGAGGTCGCCACCTCCCCCTTCTTCGTCCCCGCCGGCAAGCTCGTCGAGCGCGACCAGCTCCAGGCCAACGAGATCACGGTCGAGGACGTGCGGCAGGGCAACTACTTCTGGCGCGTGATGGCCGTCGCGCAGTCCGGCCAGGCTTCCGACTGGAGCGAGCCGCAGAAGTTCGTCGTCTTCAGCGAGGGCGGCACGGGCGACGAGGTCGTCGTCTCCGACGTGCAGATCGAATACGTCGCCGGCCAAATCTACCTGGTGCGCGGGCGCACGCAGGCCGGCAACACCGTCCGCTGCGCCGGGCGCGAGACGCTCGCCGCCCGCGACGGCTTCTTCCAGCTCCAGATCAACGCCCCGCGCGGCGCACGCGAAGTCCAGCTCGAAACCGCCGACACCCAGGGCAACCGCAGCTCCTTCAAGTTCCAACTCCCGCCGGGAGGATGAAAGGCCGTGAACCGTGAACCGTAAACCGTGACAAGTTAAAAGCAGTTCTTACCTCGTCGCGGTCTACGGCTCACGGCTCTTTCCTGTCACGGTTTACGGTTCACGGTTTACGCTCTTATGCGATACGTCATCCTCCTCAGCGGTGTGGACACGGAGCCCGCGCGGACGCTCTTCGAGGCGCTGCGGCACGCGGGCGTGTGCGTCGTGGTCGTGCCGCCGGACGGCGCGCGCGAGGAGGAGGAGGCCGAGCGAGCGCGCGCCGGCTGGGGCGAAGAGCCCCTGGCCGTCCTCTTCGACCTCGCGGCCGACTCCGCGCTCGCAGACCTCCACCGGCACGCCGAGCGCGCTGCAAAAATCTGGCCCGGGGTCCCGCTCGTCGCCTGCCGCCGCGAGTCGCCGCCCGGCGCGGGCCGCGGCGCGGGCGCGGCGGGCGAGGCGACGCTCAAGCGCCTCGGCTTCCACGCCGTCGCCGCCGGCCCCGCCCAAATCTTCGCGCTGCTGCGCGACGTGGAGGAGCGCGGCACGGAGGACGAGGCCGCCGCCGAGGGCGACACGGCCCCAGAGGTCGCGCCCGCCTCCCTCCTGCTCCCCGAGCGCCTCGGCGTCGAGCGCCTGCGCGGGGCCTTCGAGGTCGTCGCCTCGCTCCACTTCGCGGCCGACCAGCGCGGGGCGGCGCAGGCCGCGCTCGCGGGACTGGCCGCGCTCGTCGCGGCCGACCGCTGGACGGTCTACCTCTGCGGCGAGTCGGGCTCCTTCCACGACGCGCCCTTCGAGCCCTTGGCCGTGCGCGGCCTGACCGAGAGCGAGCGCGCCATCCCCGAGCAGGACTGGCGGCGCACGCTCATGGGCGACGCGCTGGCGCTCGCGGGTTCGGAATCGAAGGCCGCGCGCGAGGCGGCCGCCACCGCCGAGACCGTCCGCCGTAAGGAGGGCGGGCGGCGCACGCTCGCCGTCCCGCTCGTCTCCGGCGACCGCGTCGCCGGCGTCCTCGAAGCCGTGCGCGAGGGGGCCCGGGCCCGCCGTTTCTCATCCTCGGACGCCGACCTGCTCTCGGCGCTGGCGCTCCCCGTGGCCGCCGCGCTCTCGAACTCGGCGCGCGTGGCCGAGGCCGAGCGCCTCTCCCAGACCGACGACCTGACGAAGCTCCACAACGCGCGCTACCTGCGCCAGTACCTCGTCAACGAGCTGAAGCGCGCGCGCCGCTACGGCTCGCAGGTGACGGCCTTCTTCCTCGACCTCGACGACTTCAAGCAGGTCAACGACCACCACGGCCACCTCGTCGGCTCGCACGTTTTGATGGAGCTGGCCGGGGTCATCCTCGCCTGCGTGCGCGACACGGACGTGGTGGCGCGCTACGGCGGCGACGAGTTCGTCACCGTCCTCCCCGAGACCGACCTCGACATGGGCCTCCGCGTCGCCGAGCGCGTCCGCGAGCGCATCGGAGCCCACGCCTTCACGGGCGGGCGCGGCCTGCGCCTCCAGCTCACCGCCTCCTTCGGCGTCGCCTGCTTCCCCGCCCACGCGCAGTCGCCACAGCAGCTCATCGCCCGCGCCGACACCGCCATGTACGAGGCCAAGGCCGCCCGCAAGAACTGCGTCCGCCACGCCGCCGAAGCGGCCCAGGACGCCTGAACGCGGCGCCCAGACTTCGCCCCGGACACTTCCCCGCCCCCCAGAGCCGTAAAATCAAAAAAGTTGTAGACAAACGCCCGCGCATGCTGTAAAGCATTGTTTGGAGAACTTGCCGGAAAGCACCCCCCGCTCGAAGGACAACTCAAACCAGAGAGTCTAAGCTTTTCCCAGGCCAACCCGTAGGTTTGTGTCGGTTAGCGTTCTTGCCCCGTTCGTTGTATCTTTGTTATTTCGTTCCACGCCGCGTGGCGAAGACAAAGGGAGCAGGGACGCCCGAAGTGCATCCGGAGGGCGACAAGGCCGCTCGACGGGGCGCGCCCCCGGAGTCGGAAGGCACGGGCGCATCACAGGGAAGTCAGAGGTGCGTAAACAGTAACGAATGGCATTCAAGTCACTCTTCAGCCTTTTCTCCAGCGACCTCGCCATCGACCTCGGCACGGCCAACACGCTCGTCTACGCCAAGGGGCGCGGCATCGTCGTCAGCGAGCCTTCAATCGTCGCCATCAACAAAGTGACCAATACGCCCGAGGCCGTCGGCAAGGAGGCCAAGGAGATGCTGGGCCGGACGCCCGGCAACATCGTCGCCATCCGCCCGATGAAGGACGGCGTCATCGCCAACTTCGAGGTCACGGAGAAGATGCTCCAGCACTTCATCCGCAAGGCGCACAACGGCAAGACCTGGGTCAGCCCCCGCGTGGTCATCGGCATCCCGTCTGAAATCACTCAGGTCGAGCGCCGGGCGGTCGAGGACTCGGCCTACCGCGCCAAGGCTTCGGAGGTCTACCTGGTCGAGGAGGCGATGTGCGCGGCCATCGGCGCGGGCCTGCCCATCACGGAGCCGCACGGCAACATGATCGTGGACATCGGCGGCGGGACGACCGACATCGCCGTCATCTCGCTTTCGGGCATCGTCTACTCGCGGGCGGTGCGCGTCGCCGGCAACGAGATGGACGAGGCCATCACGCAGTATATCAAGCGCAAGTACAACCTCCTCATCGGCGAGCGCACGGCCGAGGCCATCAAGATTCAGTTGGGCAGCGCCTTCCCGCTCGACGAGCCGCTCTCGATGGACGTGCGCGGCCGCAACCTGATCGAAGGCATCCCCAAGACCATCACCATCACCGACGAGGAGGTGCGCGAGGCTCTGGCCGACTCGGTGGCGACCATCGTCAACGCCGTCCGCGTCGCCTTGGAACGCACCCCGCCGGAACTCTCCGCCGACATCGTCGAGCGCGGCATCGTGCTCACGGGCGGCGGCGCGCTGCTCAAGAACCTTGACAAGCGGCTCTCCATCGAGACGGGGCTGCCCGTCTCCATCGCCGACGACCCCCTCTCCTCTGTCGTGCTCGGCGCCGGCAAGATGCTCTCGGACTTCGACCTCCTCAAGCGCGTCCGCTGGGACAACAACCTGACGGGCGGGATGTAAGGTTGGTGAATGGTAAATGGTGAATAGTAAATAGAAACTGCCTTTCACCATTTACGATTTACTATTCACTATTCACCAAATGGTTCGGAGCACGCAGAAGGAGATCAGGCAGCGCGCGCCGCTCTGGCTGGTCGTCCTGCTCGTCGTCAACTTCGGGCTGATGAGTTGGAACGCGAAGGACGCCGAGACGGGGCAGCCGGTCGTCAGGGGCTGGGCGCAATCCATCTTCACGCCCGTGCAGACGGCGACGACGGGCGTGGGGGGCGCGGGCGTCGGCTTCTTCCAGAGGCTCGGCGACCTGCGCCACGCGCAGGCCGAGAACGAGGGTCTGCGCCAGCGCCTCGCCCAAACCGAGAACGAGCTGCGCGAGGCGCGGCAGGCGCGCGACGAGAACGAGCGGCTCAAAAAACTGCTCGACTTCACGAGGGACCTCTCCTACCAGTCGATCCCGGCGCGCGTCGTGGCGCGCGACCCCTCGGTCTGGTTCAACTCGCTCATCATCAACCGCGGCAGCACCTCGGGCGTGGACCTCGACATGCCGGTCGTCACGCCCGAGGGGATCGTCGGGCGCGTGGTCGGCGTCGGCCCCGTCTCGGCGCAGGTGATGCTCATCACGGACGAGCGCTCGGCCGCGGGCGCGGTCGTCGGGCAGTTGGGGCAGTCGAACGCCCTGGGGTCGGTGCGCGGCTTCGGCAAGAACGGGCTCCTCGAGATGCGCTACGTCTCGGGGCTGGAGACGGTGGGCGTCGGCGACTATGTGGTTACCACGGGTCAAGACCGCATCTACCCACCGGGAATCAACGTCGGCACCGTGGTAGAAGTCGTCCCCGGCTCGGCCACCACCCCGCACACCATCCGGGTCAAGCCGGGCGCGCGGCTCGACTCGCTCCAGGAGGTCGCGGTGCTCAACTACCGCGCCCCGCAGCGCACCGCCCCCGAGCGGACGCTGCCGAACGTTGACAGGAAAGGCAAGTGAATAGTGAATAGTAAATCGTAAATGGTGAATAGTCGCCGAGTGTTTAGCGCGTTGAGAGGTGAAACGTCGGCGCGGCATTCGGCCAAACCATTCGCCATTTACTATTCACCATTTACCAACTTATGAAGTGGAAACTTGCGGCCTGCGTGGCGCTGGCCGTCGTGATACAGACTGGGTTGAGCACGGTGTGGCGGCCGGCCGTCTACGCCGACCTGACGCTCGTCGTGGTCATCTACTTCGCGTTGCAGCGCGACGCGGTGCAGGCCGTCGTGCTCGGCACAGTGGCGGGGCTGGCGACCGACGCGCTCTCGGGGGGCTTGCTCGGCGCGCGCGGGTTCTCGATGACGCTGACGGCCTACCTGCTGGCGGCGCTCGTCACCCGCGTGATGATCGACAACCCGCTGCTGCGCATCCCCGTGATCGCGGGCGCGGCCGCCTTCAACACGGTCGTCTACCTGCTGCTCCACCAGTTCTTCGGCCAGCCGGCGAACCCGCCCGGGCCCATCGCCGAGACGATGGCCTACGGCGTCATCTGGACGACGGTGGTGGGGACGGCCGTCGCCTTCGTCCTCGACATCTTCTTCAGCGAGTCCACGAGCCGCCGCCAGCGCCGCGCCTTCGCCTTCCGCCGCCGCATCGCCCGGCGGGGCCTCGGGCGGAGAAAGTTCTAGTGGGTGCCGGGCGTCGGGTTTCAGATTTCGGGAATAGAGGCCAACCCGACACCCAAAACCTGAAACCCAACACCCACTAACAGGCATCCAAGCTCACGGTGAGTGCCTTATGAAGTTTGAAGACGAGACCCAAAACCTGAGAGTCCGGATGGCGGTCATCCACGGGCTGGTCGTCGCGATCCTGCTGGTGCTGGGGGTGCGCCTCTACTTCCTCCAGGTCGTCCGCGGCGACTACTACGCCGAGCGCGCCGAGAACCAGCGCATCCGCCGCCTGAAAATCCCGGCCCCGCGCGGCGCCATCTTCGACCGCCATGGCAAGCTCCTGGTGGACTCGCGCTCGACCTACAACATCATCGTCGCGGCCGAGGACATGCGGGGCAAGGACTGGAACGTGCTGATCGAGCCGCTCTCGACGGGTCTCGACCTCGACCCCGGACTGCTGCGCGAGCGCCTCGACGAGGCGAAGCGCCAGCCGGCCTTCGAGGAGGTGACGGTCAAGGAGGGCGCCACGCCCGCGGACATCGCCTGGGTCGAGGCCCACACGCTCGAACTCCCGATGCTTATCGTCCGCGAGCAGCCGCAGCGCCGCTACCCGGACAACGGCACGCTCGCGCACGTCCTCGGCTACGTCGGCGAGATCGGCCCCGAGCAGCTCAAGCAGCCCAGGTTCAAAGACCCCGCGGTCAACCCCTTCGTCAAAGACCACCCCTACCGGCAGGGCGACATCATCGGGCAGGAGGGGCTCGAATCAACCTACGACCGGTACCTGCGCGGCCGCGACGGCTACCGCGAGGTCGAGGTGGACAGCCGCGGCCGCATCCAGCGCGAGCTCTCCGTCGTCCCGCCGCAGCCCGGCCAGGACATCGTCACGACCATCGACCTGGAGATGCAGCTCGCGGCCGAGCAGTACCTCCGGAACACGCCCTCGAAGCGCGGGGTCATCGTCGCGATTGACCCGAACAACGGCGAGATTCTGACGCTCGCCTCCTACCCCACCTTCGACCCGAACCTCTTCTCGCAGCGGATCGGGACGCCCGAGGGGCGGCGCGAGGCCCGGGCGCTGATGCGCGACCCGCTCACCCCGCTCTTCAACCGCGCCATCCGCGGCCGCTACCCGCCCGGCTCGACCTGGAAGATTCCGATGGCGATGGCCGGGCTGGAGCAGGGGGCCATCACGCCGAAGAACTCGAACGTCGCCTGCGGCGGCGGCATCACCATCGGCAACAAGTTCACGCGCTGCATGGGCAGCCACGGCTCCCCGGACGTCCGCAACGCCATCCGCGTCTCCTGCGACGGCTACTTCTACCGCCTCGGGCTCAAGATGGAGCTCGAAGGCATCATGAAGATGGTGGACGACTACGACCTCAACAAGCGCACGGGCGTAGACCTGCCGCACGAGCTGGTGAGCTGGACGCCGTCGCGCGAGTTCAAGGCGCGCTTCAACCCGCGCGACCCGGCCTGGCGCGACATCGACACCGTCTACGCCTCGTTCGGGCAGGTCTACGACTTCGTCACCCCGCTGGCGATGCTCAAGACGGTCGCCGGCATCGGGACGGGCGGCCGCTTCTACACCCCGCACCTGCTGAAGGAGGCCCGGGCGGTGGCGGGCGTCGGCCCGTTCCCCGAGCGCCCGGCGCGCGGCTTCGACCGCCCCGACCCGAAGGTCGTCCCGTTCCGTGAAGAGAACCACCGGCTCGTCATGGAGGGCATGTGGCAGGTCGTCAACGCGGGCGGCACCGGCGGGCGCATCAAGCTCGACGGCTTCGACATCGCCGGCAAGACGGGCACGGCGCAGGTCGTCTCCTTGGGCAAGGACGTGGGCAAGAACAAGGATCACGCCTGGTTCGTCTCGGTCGCGCCGGCCGCGAAGCCTGAGGTCGCGGCCATCGCGCTCATCGAGAACGTCGGCTTCGGCGGCACCTGGGCGGCGCCGGCCGTCCGCTCCGTCTACGACGTCTTCGTCGCCAAGACCCACCCCGAGCTGGCGCCCAAGCCCGAACCGACGACGGGAAGGACGGAGGCCATAGATTAGGTGTCGGGTGCCGGGTTTTGGTTTGAAGCCTTAACCCGAACCCGGCACCCAACACCCAACACCCTTATGGTTGCGATACTCGAAAAGCGAAAACTCCGCGACTTCGACTGGCTGCTGACGCTGCTGGCGCTGGCCATCGCGCTCTTCGGGACGTGGATGATCTACCACGCGCAGCCCGACGCCGGGTACTGGAAGAAGCAGTTCATCGGGCTCGGCGTCTCGGCGGTCGTGATGCTGGCGGTGGCCTTCACCGACTACCGCAAGCTCGTCCACATCGCGCCGGCCTTCTACGCCTTCGGCCTCTTCCTGCTCGTCATCGTGCTCATCCCCGGCATCGGGCTGAAGATCAACGGCCAGCGCGCGTGGATCGGCGTCCCCGGCATCGGGCAGTTCCAGCCCTCCGAGTTCGTGAAGATTCCGACGGTGCTGATGCTCGCGCGCTACTTCGGGCGGCGGCCCGCCTCCGCGCTCTCGCTGCGCGAGACGCTCGTCGGGGCCGGCATCCTCGCGCTCCCCGTCGGGCTCATCCTGCTGGAGCCGGACGCCGGGCAGGCGATCACTTACCTCCCGCTGCTCGCCGTCGTGCTCTTCCTCTCGTCGGTGCGGATGTGGATGGTACTCGCCGCGCTCGTCCTGAGCGTCGCCCTCGTCCCGGCGGCGTGGGTCGTCGGCGTTAAGACCGGCAAGATCAAGGGCTACCAGCAGGAGCGCGTCAACGTCATCCTCGACCCGGAGAACGCCGACCGCCGCGGCTTCGGCTACCACACGTGGCAGTCGATCCTGACGGTCGGCAAGGGCGGCTTGTGGGGCTCGGAGACGAGCGGCGACGCCTCGCAGAGCAAGCTCAAGTTTTTGCCCGAGCCGCACACCGACTTCATCTTCGCCGTCGCGGCCGAGAACACGGGCTTCGTCGGCTGCGTGCTTTTACTCTTGGCCTACGCGGTGCTCCTGACGAAGCTGATACACGGGGCGCGGCGCGCGCCCGACCGCACGGGGATGCTCGTCATCATGGCCATCGTCGGCGGCCTCGCCTTCCAGATATTCATCAACGTCGGGATGGCCCTGGGGATGCTGCCCGTCATCGGCGTCCCCCTGCCCCTGATGAGCGCGGGACTCTCCGCCATCCTCTCGACCTCCGTCGCCATCGGCTTCGCCATCAGCATCCGCCTCCGCCGCTTCGTCAACTGAGGCGGAGGGCTGCCGCCTTCAACTCAAACCCTTCCCCGCTCGCCTTTTCGCCGACGGGTCGTTTATACTGAGCCCGCCTGTCCTGACTGCCTGAACCTAAAACCTTCCGGCACGGCGCGCGCCGACGACGCGGGCATTAAGACGCGTGTGGCGTCGCGCGAGAAACCCAGTAGACAGGGCCGAAGATTTTGGCGGGGCCGCCGCGTGCGCGTCCGAAGTGTTCCACAGCGCGCGGCCGGCGACGCCCCGTTTGAGAAGTTTTACGCAGGGCCGCCGGACGGCCGGGAGCGTGGCGCGCAGGCGAACAGTCGCGCGCCGAGACCCGGCCGGGCAGCGAAGGCCGAAGGGGGCCGCCGACAGGGGCGTGCGCCTTCCCGGCCCGACGCGCCGCGTGCGGCCCGGCGGCGGACGGAGTTTCCAGGTGAACAGTTCGGAACGCTTCCGCGCGCGCGGGGCCTTACGGGGCCGAAGCGCGGGCGGCGGGTGCGGCGGTGCAGCCGGGCGCGCGGGGCGCGCCCACGCGGCCACACGTGCGCCCCGCGACTCGGGCGTTAAGTCCTCCGCCTCCAGAACCCCTCCGCGTTTAAGCGCAGGCCCGCGGGGCCCCCGCGCTCTTCACGCGCCCGAGCAGTCGGGCCCCACACCACCAGCCGCCCGCGCGACAGACCGCGCGGCCCACACCTTCCAGGAGACGGTTTCACACAGATGCCCAAAGAGATGATTGTCAGCGTCAACGGGCGCGAGAAGAAGATCGCCATCGTCGAGAACGGGCGCGTCACCGAGTTCTACATCGAGCGCGGTGAGTCGAGCCAGGGGATCGTCGGAAACATCTACAAGGGGCGCGTCATGCGCGTCCTGCCCGGCATGCAGTCGGCCTTCGTCGACATCGGCCTGGAGCGCGACGCCTTCCTCTACGTCTCGGACTTCTTCGACGAGGAGGAGGAGTTCGAGCGCATCGTCGTCGATAAGAAGAAGTCCGAAGGGGCCGACGACGAGGCCGCCCAGCGCGCCGCGGTCGAGCGCATCGAGCGCTCCCGCGTCGAGCGCGAGCGCGCCGCCGAGCAGGCCCAGGCCGAGGCCGAGCCCGAGGGTGAGGGCGAGGGCGAGGCCGAAGAGCCCCTGGCCGCCGCCCCGTCGGGGATCGAAGAACTGACGGCCGAAGAGGAGGAGGAGGTCGCCGCCGCCGCCGCGTCAGCGGCCGAGGAGCAGCCCGCCGAGCCCGCCGAAGAGACGGGCGGCCGCTCGCGCCGCCGCAAGCGCCGCCGCGGCGAGCGCGGGGGCGAGGCCGAGACGCCCGCCGCGAGCACCGGCGGAGTCCCGCCCGGCGTCTCCTTCCCCGCGGACGAGTTCGCGGGCGAAGACCTCTCGACGCCCTTCGTCGCGGGCGCGGACTCTTTCGAGCGCATCGTGGACGACGAGGAGTCGGCCGCCGAGGAGGGCGCGACCTTCAAGGACGCGCGCCTTCAAGAACGTTTGAGCGACCAGACGCGCGCCGTCGAGTTCGACATGGAGCCGACGACCACGGCCGAGGTCGGCTCGCTCCTCGGCGGCGTGTCGGCCGGCGGCTTCGAGCGCATCGCCGACGACGAGGAGGAGGAAGGCACGAGCGCGCGCCTGCACACGGTTCAGCCCGAGGTCGCCGCCTCGGTCGCTGGGTTCGTCGAGGACGAGACCGGCGCGGACACGTTCGCCGCCGGCACGGGGTCGTTCGAGCGCATCGCCGACGACGACGAAGCGCCCGCGCCCGCCGCCTCCAGGAAGGGCTCGAAGAAGCCCGCGTCGAAGAAGTCGTCGAAGAAGGCCGCCGCGGCCGAAGACCGAGGCGAAGCGGGTGAGGCCCCGGCCGCCTCGAAGAAGGGCTCGAAGAAGCCCGCGTCGAAGAAGTCCGCCGCGAAGGGCGCTTCCAAGTCCGCCTCGAAGTCGAGCAAGAGGTCGAGCAAGAAGGCCGCGGCCGAGGGCGAAGGCGAGAACGCGGACGCCGAGGCGAGCGTCACGCAGCGCCCGCCGCGCGGCGAGTTCGCGCGCCGCGGCGGGCGACGCCGCCGCAAGCCGGGCGGCCCCGGCGGCGACCAGCAGGAGAACGGGAACGGCAACGGCCACGAGGCCGCGGCCGAGGCCGAAGCGCCTGACAGCAACGGCGGCGCGGAGGTCGTCGTCGAGGCCGCCGCGCCCGCCCCGCAGTCGCCCGCCCCGCGCGAAGAGCGCGCCGAGCGTCCCGAGCGCCCCGAGCGCCCCGAGCGCCCCGAGCGCCCCGAGCGCCGCGAACGCGGCGAGCGCGGCGGGCGCAACCGCGACAGCCGCGGCGGCGGCGACCGTAGCCGCGACGGCCGCGGCGGCGACGACCGCGGTCGCGGCGGAGACGGCCGCCCGGGCGGCCGCGACGCGGGCCGCGAGGGCGGACGCGACGCGGGCCGCGAAGGCAGCCGCGAGGGCGGCCGCGAAGGCGGCGGACGCGACGCGCGCCCCGCGCCGCGCGAGGCCGGCCGCGGCCGGCGCGAGCGCCAGCCGATGATCACAGACCTCCTCCGCGAAGGTCAGGAGATCATCGTCCAGATCGCCAAGGAGCCCATCGCCGCGAAGGGCGCACGCATCACCTCGCACATCGCGCTCCCGGGCCGCTTCCTCGTCTACATGCCGACCATCGAGCACGTCGGCGTCTCGCGCAAGATCGAGAGCGACTCCGAGCGCCAGCGCCTGCGCAAGCTCATCCAGGCAATCGTCAAGGAGGAGGACGTGCCCTCGGGCGGCTTCATCGTCCGCACCGCGGGCGTCGGCATCTCGGAACAAGACCTGCGCGACGACGCGCGCTACCTCATCCGCACCTGGCGCGACATCCGCAAGAACGCCGAGAAGGCGAAGTCCGCGACCATCGTGCACAAAGACCTCGACCTCGTCCAGCGCCTCCTGCGCGACCAGCTCTCCGACGACTTCGCCGCCATCCGCTGCGACACGGAGGAGGAGTACCTTGAGATAGTCGAGTTCATCAACCGCATCCAGCCCCGGCTGGTCAACCGCGTCAAGCTCTACACGCGCGAGGAGTCGATCCTCGAACACTACGGCGTGCAGGCCGAGATCGACAAGGCCATCAAGCCGCGGGTGTGGCTCAAGTCGGGCGGCTACCTCGTCATCAACCAGACCGAGGCGCTCGTCGCCATCGACGTCAACACGGGCAAGTTCGTCGGCCGCGGCGGCACGCGCCTGGAAGACACCATCACGCGCACCAACATGGAGGCGGTCGAAGAGATCGCGCGCCAGGTCAGGCTCCGCGACCTGGGCGGCATCATCGTCCTCGACCTCATCGACATGGAAGAGCGGCGCAACCGCGCCCGCGTCCTTCAGGCTTTGCAGGACGCGCTCCGGCACGACAAGTCGCCGACGAAGGTGCTTTCATACAACGACTTCGGCCTCGTCATCATGACGCGCAAGCGGGTCAAGCAGTCGCTCGAAAGAACGCTCTGTAGCCCTTGCCCCTACTGCACGGGCGCGGGGCTCGTGAAGTCCGCGCAGACGGTCTGCTACGAGGTGCTCGAAGAGGCGCGCAGCCTCGCCCGCGCCAACGAGGGGGAGCGCTTCAAGCAGACCACGCTCCGCCTCAACCCCGAAGTCGCCCGCGCCCTGCGCACCACCGAGCGCGACGTGCTCACCGAGATCGAAGCCTACCTCGGCCCCATCGACATCGACTCCGACGAGCACGTCCACCAGGAGCAGTTCGACTTCGCGTTCATCTAAAAGCCGTGAACCGTAAACCGTAAACCGTGACAAGATAAAAGCAGTTCCTTCTTGTCACGGTTTACGGTTTACGGTTCACGCCCACGGTTTTCATGGGCAAGCTCCGCACATTCTGGAGGGGACTGCTCGCGGGCGGCGCGGCGGGGGCGGGCGTGGCGGCGTTGGCGGCCGTGAACCGTTCGGTGGCGCGCGACGCGCCGGAGCCGGAGACGGGCGCGGTCGGCGGCGAGGCGGGGACGTACCAGTGGAAGCACGGGCAGATCTTCTACAGGCACGCGGGCGAGGAAGACGCCCCGGCCGTCCTCTTCGTCCACGGCATCGGCGCGGGCGCGCGCTCGTTCATGTGGCGGCGCAACTTCCTGCCGCTCGCGCGCGACTTCCGCGTCTACGCCCTCGACCTCCTCGGCTTCGGCTACTCCGACAAGCCCGCGAACGCGCCCTACTCGGCGGAACTCTACGTCGAGCTGTTGACGGACTTCCTGCGCGAGGTGGTGGGGCGTCCGGCGGGCGTGGTCGCGCACACGCTCTCGGCGGCCTTCGCCGTGCGCGCGGCCGACGAGCGGCCGGAACTCGTCAGGTCGCTCGTGCTCGTCTCGCCCACGGGCGCGGATCACCTGAGCGCGCGGCCCGGCATGACGGGCGCGGCCTTCTACGGCCTGCTGCACTCGCCCGTGCTCGGCACCTCTTTTTATAACGCGGTGACGAGCGAGCGCGGCGTGCGCGACTACGCGCGCAAGCAGCTCTTCTACGAGCGCCGCTTCGCCACGCCCAGGCTCGTCGCGCACTACTACGCCGTCAGCCACCTGCCCGGCGCGCAGTACGCGGCCACCGCCTTCCTCTCCGGCTACCTCAACACGGACGCGCGCGAGCCCCTCGCGCGCCTGCGCCAGCCCGTCACGCTCGCCTGGGGCAAGCAGGACACGACCAACCCCATCGACCAGGCCGGCCAGCTCCTCTCGCTCAACCCGCGCGCCCGCCTCGAAGTCTTCGACCGCTGCCGCATGATGCCCCAAGAGGAGCACGCCGAGCGCTTCAACGCGCTGCTGCGCGACGCCTTCCGCGGCTGACCTCCCCAAACCTTCTTACGAATAGATGTTCATCGGGCGCGTGAGCAGCTCGACCGGGTCTTCGACGTTGAGGGCCTCGCGGACGTAGTAGGCTTCGCCGGCGGCGACGTTGATGAGGGAGCCGGCGTAGCGCCAGCGGGCTTCGAGCTGTTTGAGGAAGCCCTCCTGGCTGATGCGCGTGACGGGCTCCGTCGAGTTGGGGTCGTAGAACTGCGAGCGGTGGGCGAGGATGGCGCGGAGCTTCTCCTCGGCGAACCCGGAGATGTCCACGATGAAGGAGGGCGCGACGAGGCGCGAGTAGGCCGCGTGGGCGAGCGCGGGCACGGGGACGGCCCCCTGCCCCGCCGCCTCGTCGTAGCGGCGCATCGAGGCGAGGCGCGCCGCCTCGCGCGCGAGCCGCGCGGTCGCGGCGTGGTCGGGGTGCGGGTCGTCCCAGTGCGCGGTGAGGATGACCTTCGGCCTGTAGGTGCGGATGACGCGGACGAGCGCGGTGCGCGCCTCGTCGGTGACGAAGACGTGGCCGTCGGGCTGGTCGAGGTTGACGCGCACGTCGAGGCGCATGACGCGGGCGGCCTCGCGCGCCTCCTCGAAGCGCTGCTCGGGCGTGCCGCGCGTGCCCATCTCGCCGCGCGTCACGTCCACGACGCCGGTGCGGCGGCCCAGGGACTTCAGCTTCAGGAGCGTGCCCGCGCAGGTCAGCTCCGCGTCGTCCGGGTGCGAGAAGACGGCCAGCGCGTCGAGTTCGAGCGCGTCCCCTCCCCCGTACACGACCTCACTCATACCTCACTCCCCCCTGAAGTCGAAGCGGCAGCGGACGCCCTGCTCGCGCCCCGTGTCGTAGATGATCGAGACGTTCGTGACGTTGAACTCCCAGTGGAAGTTGCGGCGGCAGAGGTAGCGCACGACCTCGGCGAGCTTGTCGGAGTCGATGTCGCCCTGGGCGAGCGTAACGTGCGGCGCCCACTCTTCGGGGTGGTAGTAGTGCGCGACCGCGCCGGGCACGACCTGCCGGACGCCCTCCCAGATTTGGCGGTGGAGTTCCGAAAGGGCCGGGCTGCGCACGACCGAGATGTAGAGGATGGGGCTGGCGACGGTGAAGATGCCGAGGCCGGCGGTGCGGACGCGGAAGGGGCGCGTGCGCGCGGCCAAGCCCCGCAGGAACGACTCGCACGCCGACTCGTCGTACTGCTCGGCGACCTGGAAGGAGAAGTGCGGGTAGGGCGTGACGTACATGCCGCGTACGTCGAACTTCTGCCCCAGCTCCTCCCAGATGGCCTCGACCCGCGCGTAGTGCTGGTCGTCCAGCAGCGAAACCACGCCCTGCATCAAAGCTGCCCTTCTCGACCGACGGCTTCTTGAGAACTCCGCGGACAGATGTAGCGCAAAGGGGAGGCAAAAGGCAAGTAGGCAGTAGGCAGTTCTGAGCCCCGTCAGGGGCGGCATGTTTATAGTTTCGTCGTTCTAATCAACGCCGAGCCCGTCAGGGGCGGCATGTGGATGTCGCCCCTGACGGGGCTCAACCCTTAGCTACCTACCGCCGTCTGCCTGCCGCCCACTCGCCTTTTGCCTTCCAACGTACGGTTTGGTAGCCTTTCTGCGCAACCCCCTGAAAGGCTTGAGACTTTATGAGGCTGACCGTGCTCGGCTCGGGCACTTCCGTGCCGCACCCGCGTCGCTCCTCGTCCGCGCACTGGGTCGAGGCCGAGGGCGGGACGCTGCTGCTCGACTGTAGCGGCCCGGCCGTGCACCGCATGGCGGAGGAGGATTGCGACTGGGCCGGGCTCGACGCCGTGTGGGTCAGCCACTTCCACCTCGACCACGTCGGGGGGCTGGCGCCCTTCCTCTTCGGCACGAAGTACGCGCCGCAGACGCGCGAGCGCCGCAAGCCGCTTTTCGTCTACGGGCCGCGCGGGACGAGGAGGCTCCTGGAAAGCTTCGACGGGGCCAACGACTACGGCCTCTTCGAGCAGCCCTTCCCCGTCGAGGTCAGGGAGGTAGCGCCCCGCGCGGAGTTCGAGCTGCTGCCCGGCCTCGGCGCTTCGACCCTCTCGACCCCACACACGAGCGAGAGCCTCGCGCTGCGCCTGACCGACCGGGACGGCGCGTCGCTCGTCTACACCTCCGACACGGGCTTCACGGAGGCGCTGGCGGGCTTCGCGCGCGCGGCCGACCTGTTTCTGATGGAGTGCTCCTTCTTCCGCGAAAAGCCCGTGAAGCTGCACCTCGAACTGTCGGAGGCGATGGAGCTGGCGCGCCTCTCAGGCGCGCGCCGCGTCGTGCTCTCGCACCTCTATCCCGAGTGGGACGACGTAGACCTCGCGGCCGAGGCGAAGCGGCTCTGGGACGGCGAGACGTTGGAGGCCCGCGACGGGCTGCGGCTCAACATCGGAGATTAACGTCGATGAGATTGTTCATAAGAAGGTCGGGCGGATACCCCGAAAGGTTGCGGACGGCGGCGGCTCTCTCGGTCTTCCTCCTGGTTGTCTCGGCGCTCTGCGTGCTCCCGCCCGGCGGGCGCGCGAGCGCGGGCGACGGCGCGAAGGGGTCGGCGCTGCTCGAAGTCGGCGGCGACGTGAAGCCGGATAGGCCGCCGGCCGTGCCCTCCGAGCTGAAGGTCGTCTCCTACAACATACGCTACCGCGCCGGCGACGACCTCAAACGGCTCATCAAGCTGCTCAAGGAAGACCCCGAGGTCGGCGGCGCGCACGTCATCGGGCTGCAGGAGGTTGACCGCAACAAGCGGCGCACGGGCAACGTCAACACCGCGCGTCAGCTCGCCGAGGGCCTGGGGATGCGCTACGCCTGGGCCGCGCCTCCCGCCGCGGACGAGGATGGCGAGGAGGAGACCGGCTGCGCCATCCTCAGCGTCTTCCCCCTCTCGGACGTGACGCGCGTCCTGCTCACGCACGAGGGGCCGGGCGGCCGCCGACGGGTCGCCGTCGGCGCGACCGTCGAGGTCGGGAAGACTCCCGTGCGCGTCTACTCCGTCCACGCCGAGACGCGGATGCCGGTCGAGAAGAAGGTCGAGCACTGGGAGGCCGTGCTCGAAGACCTGCGGCTCCACAAGGGGGCGGCCGGGGCCATCGTCCTCGGCGACCTCAACACGATCAAGGGGAAGGACGTGAAGGCCGCCCGCCGCCTCTTCACGCGCGAGGGTTTTACGACGCCGCTCGCCGACGGCGAGAAGACCTGGAAGACGTTCGTCTTCCGGCTCAAGCTCGACTGGCTCTGGCTGCGCGGGCTCGAAGCGCGCTCCTCCGGCATCGACAGGGAGGTCGGCCTCTCCGACCACTGGCCGCTCTGGGCCACGGTCAGCTTGCCGAAGAGTTAAAAACAGAACCGCGAGCGGTAGCGAGCGGGTGCGGGTGACATCGGATGTGCCGTTGATGTCACCCGCACCCGCTCGCTACCGCTCGCGGTTCTGTTTTTAAAGCCTACCTCACCCGAACCTCGACGCGGTTCTGTTCGAGGGCGTTGCCGGTCGCGCGCTGGAACTCGGCGATGGCCTTATTCAACTCGGTCTGCGAGCGCAGCTCGTTGCCGCGGGCGGTGGCGAGCTGCGTCTGCCTCTCTAAGACGAGGAAGACCGTCGATTGCCCGGCGTCGAGCTTGCGCTGCTCGGAGGCGTATTGCTGCTCGGAGGCCGAGCGGGCCGAGGCCGCCGCGCGCAGGCGCGACTCGGCCGTGCGCACCTGCTGCAAGGCGTTGCGCACGTCCACCTGGATGAGCTGCTCCAACTGCTCGCGCTGCGTGCGGATGCGCTCCTCGTCCACGAGCGTGCGCCCGTACTGCGCCTTCGCCGTCGTGTTGCGGAAAGGCAGGTTGACCGTCACGCCGACGCGGAAGTTCGTGTAGCGGTTCGCCGCGAGGTTCCCTAAAGACTGGAACTCGCCGCCGACGAGGTTGCCGGGGAGCGTCAGCGCCGGCGGCTCCGGCAGCGGGGAGAGCCCCGCGATCCCGGACAGGACGTTGATGCGCTCGCGCAGCAGCGCGGTCGAGGCGGTGAGCGGGTTGCTCGCGTCCGAGGTGTTCAAGGAGCCCGCCAGCCCCACCATGCCGTAGGAGGCGACGAGGTCAACTTGCGGCCGCGTCTGCTCGCGCGCGAAGCGCTGCTCGATCTCGTTAATCTCGCGCGCCACGTCCGAGGACGAAAGCTCCGGCCGGGACTTGAGCGCGTGCTGCATCGCGTCTTCGAGCGCGACCTGCGGGGGCGCGAGCTCGACCGACTCGACGGGGACGATGGCGACGCGCCAGATGGGGGCCTCGCGGTTCTCCGCGACGAGGTTCTTCAGGTTGTTCTCGGCCCGGTTCACGTCGTCGAGCGCCGAGTAGACGCTCTGCTCGAAGCCGGAGATTTGCGCCTCGGCCGCGACCACGTCGATCGGCGCGAGCAGGCCCTCGTCAACCAGACGCTTGTTGTGCTCCAACTGCCTGCGCGCGTCGCGCACGGCCTCGCGCTGAATCTGTAGGTTGCGCAGCGCGTAGACCAAGTCCCAGTACGCGCGCTGCACGTTCGTGATGGTCTCGACGGCGCGCTGGCGGAACTGCGCGTCGGTCAGGGAAAGGTTCTTCTTCGCTATCTCAATCGCGCGGCGGTTCTGGTCGAAGCCGAGGCCGCGCAGCAGCGGCTGCGTGTAGCTGAAGGTGAGCGCGGTCGGGTACTGCGGGTTCAGGGCCGCGAACTGGTTGTTGGTCGTGACGCGGTTGTTGACGAAGTCGAGGCGGTAGCCGCCGCCGCCCTTCGGCGTCAGGCCCTGCACCGAGGAGGTGCTGAAGAGGCCGGACTGCGTGACCGCGCCCGTGGAGCTGCCCGAGAGGAAGCTGGCCGCGGGCTGCTCGGTGCGCTCGTAGTAGGAGCTGGTCTGGAAGCGCGGGTCGTAGACGCCGCGCGCGGCCTGCAAATCGAACTCGGCGGCGCGCACGTTCTCGCGCGCTACCTCGATGTCCTTGTTGTTGGCGAGCGCCATCTCGATGACCTCGCGGACGGTCAGAGAGCGCTGCTCGCCCATGTCCACGCCGACGCGTTCGAGCGCGGGGAAAGGCCCCTCCTCGGCGCGGAAGTCGGGCGCGACCTGCGGGACGTTGAGCTGCGCGTCGGGCGCCGTGGGCACGCTCTCGCGCCCGGGCGCGGACGGGCCGACGGGGGCCTGCACCTGTCCGCCCGGCGCGCCGGGCTGCGGCCGTGCCGGCGCGGACTGTGCGGGCGGCTGCGGCGTGGGCAGGTTAGCGTCGGCCGGCGCGGTCGGGGGCACCGCGGGCTGCGCCGGCTGCTGACTCTGCGCGGGCGCGGCCGGGTTCGTGGACTGCTGCGTCTGCGACTGCGTCGGCGAGGCGGTCTGCGGCCCCTGCGCGGGCGGCGTCTGCGGCGGCGGGTTGTTCGACGAGGGCGCGGGCTGCTGCGTCGTCTGCTGCCCGCCGAAGATCGAGCCGGCGAAGCGCGCCGTCTCCTGCGCGCGCAGCGGCGCGGCCTGCGCGAGGAGCAGCGCCAGAGTTAACAGACTCAAAAGCGATTTATGATTGCGCTTGGACATAATTTTTATGCCTGACTCTTAAGCCCCGAAGGGGCGCCATATAAGAGCCAGGGGCAACGCCCCTGGATAGCCACCAGCGTTCGAGTGAGCCCTGAAGCGAAATAGCTATGACGCCCTTTCAGGGCTTCCGACTCATCTTTCACGGCTACCAGGGGCGTTGCCCCTGGCTATCACATTCCGCCCCTTCGGGGCTTCGAACCGCCTACTTACTACTTCCCGAGCATCCCGAAGAAGGTCTGCGTCGCGGCCGCCGCGCGGCGGCGCACCCACGCGAACGGGGCCACGGCGCGCCTCCAGACGTGCGAGAAGATGCGGCTCTGCGCCACGTCGTCGAAGAGCGAGTAGAAGACCGGTACGGCCAGGAGCGTCAGCAGCAGGCAGAGCGACTGCCCGCCGACGACCAGCACGCCGATGGAGCGGTTCGTGCCCGCGCCCGGCCCCGTCGAGAGCGTCAGCGGGAGCATCCCGGCGACGAGCGCGACGGTCGTCATCAGGATGGGGCGCAGCCGGTCGCGGTTCGCCTGGATGATGGCTTCCAAACGCTCCATGCCGTGCGAGCGCAGCTCGTTCGTGTGGTCGATCTGGAGAATCGCGTTCTTCTTCACCACGCCGAAGAGCAGGAGGAGTCCGAGCCCCGAGAAGATGTTCACCGTCTGCCCCGTCAGGAGCAGGCTGAGGATGCCGAACGGGATGGCGAGCGGCAGCGTCAGAAGGATCGTCACCGGGTGGATGAACGACTCGAACTGCGCCGCCAGCACCATGTACATGAAGAGGAACGAGAGGACGAACGCGAACATGAAGTAGAAGCCCGCGCGGCCCAGCTCCTTCGAGCGGCCGGCGAGGCCGGTCGTGTACTCGGGGGCGACGCCGATCTCTTTGACGAACTGGTCGAGCGCCGTGATGACCTCCGACTGCGAGCCGCCCGACGTGACGTTGGCCGTGATGGTCACCTGCCGCTGCCGGTTCAGGCGGTCGATGGCCGAAGGGCCCGTCGCCTCGACGACGCGGACGAGGTTCGAGAGGTTCGTCCAGCCCGCCTTCGACGACTGGACGAAAAGGTTCTCCAAAGCCGCGGGGCTCGTGCGCGCCTGGCCGACGGCGCGGGCGACCACGTCGTACTGGTCGGTGCCCTCGTTGAAGGTCGTCACCTCCTGGCCGGCGACCAGCACGTTGACGGCCTGCGCGATGTCGCCGACCCGGACGCCTAAGTCGGCCGCGCGCGCGCGGTCGATCTCGATGCGCACCTCGGGCTTGCCGACGATGAGCGACGAGTCCACGTCCACGACGTTCGGCACCGTCGCGAGCTTCTGCGTCAGCTTCTCGGAGTACTCCGTCAGCTTCTGGAGGTCGGGGCCGCCGATGACGTACTGGATGTCGGCGTTGCGGAAGCCGCCGCCCGAGATGGCCTGCACCTGCCCGACGTTCGGGCGCAGCTCCTTCGGGTACCTGGCGAGGATGGCGCGCGACTCCTCCATCAGCTCGACCTGCGACTTCTCGCGCTCCGCGAGGTCGGCGAGCTTGACGTAGATGCTGGCCGAGTTGACGAGCTGCTCCTGGCCGCCGCCGATGGTGACGAGCGTGTCGGTGACGCCCGGCAGGTTCTTGCGGAGGTCGGCCGCGATGTTCTCCGCGAGCGTCGAGGTGGCGGCGAGCGTCGAGCCCTCGGGCGCGCGGAGGTTGATCTCGAACTGCGACTGGTCGTCCACGGGGAGGAAGTTCTTGCCTACGAACATGAAGAGCGGGACGATGCTCAGGATGACGACGGCGCACGCCAGCACGACCGCCCAGCGGTGCGCCATCGACCAGCGCAGCATCCACGTGTAGGTGCGGTCTATCGGCCTGTACCAGCGCGACTCCTTCGACGTGTGCCGCGCGCCAACCTCGCGCGCAGTCGCCGGCAGCGCGACCTCCTCCGAGGCGGGCGCGGCCGCCGTCTCGTCCTCGGCCGTCTCGCGCGCGGCGTCCGTCTGCGCGGCGGGCTGGCCGGCGACGACCTTCGACTCGTCGGCCAGCGCGGCCGGCGCGTCGCCCTCGGACGGGGGCGTGGCCGTCCCCGGCCCCTCGGCCGCGGCCTCGCGCTTGATGAGGCGCGCGGCGAGCATCGGCGTCAGCGTGAAGGAGACGAGCAGGGAGACGCCGATGGCGAACGAGGAGGTCAGGCCGAACGAGGACATGAAGCGGCCGACGATGCCGCCCATGAAGCCTACGGGGATGAAGACGGCGAGCAGGCTGAGCGTCGTCGCCATGACGGCGAGACCGATCTCCCGCGTCCCCTCGATGGCCGCCTGGAAGGCGCCGTAGCCCTTCTCCTCGACGAAGCGGAAGATGTTCTCAAGCACGACGATGGCGTCGTCGATCACGATGCCGACCATCAGCGTCAGCGCCAGCATCGTGATCTGGTTCAGGGTGTAGTCCATCGCCGCCATCAGGCCGAAGGTGGCGATGATGGAGGTCGGGATGGCGATGGCCGCGATGAAGGTCGAGCGGACGTTCCAGAGGAAGAGGAAGACGACGAGCGCCGCGAGCAGGCCGCCCTCGACGAGGTGCGTCTTGATGGAATCGACCGCCGCCTTGATGAAGATGGACTGGTCGCCGACGATCTGCATCCGCACGCCCTTCTTCGCGAGCGCGGGCTCCAGCTCCGCCAGCCGCTCCTTCAGGGCGTCGGCCACCTCGACCGAGTTCTGCCCCGACTGCTTCGAGACGATGAGCGTCACGGCCGGCTGCCCGTTCAGGCGCGCCGAGGTGCGCTGCTCCTCCGTCCCGTCCTCGACGTAGCCGATGTCGGAGACCTTCACGGCGTAGGCGCCGCGCGTGGCGATGGCGACGTGGTTGAAGTCCGCCGGGTTCGTGATGCGCCCCATCGTGCGCACCGTCAGCTCGCGCGCGCCCTCGTCCACGCGCCCGCCGGGCACCTCAAGGTTCTGCGAGCGCAGGGCGGCGACCACCTCGGGGACGGTGACGTTGTAGGCGCGCATCTTGTCGGGGTCGAGCCAGACGTGTATCTCCCTGGTCGCGCCGCCGACGATCTGCACCTGCCCGACGCCGTTGATCGACTCGATGCGCTCCTTGATCTCCTTGTCGGCGATGTCGGTGACCTCGCGCAGAGGCTTGTTGGCCGAGACGGCGATGCGCAGGACGGGGGCGGCGTCGGTGTCGAGCTTGATGATGACGGGGTCTTCGGCCGTCTCGGGCAGGTCGCCGCGGATGAGGCTGACCTTGTCGCGAATCTCCTGCGCCGCCACGTCCACGTCCTTGTCTAAGAGGAACTGGACGAAGACCTGCGAGACGCCCTCGACCGAGGTCGAGCGCAGCTCGTCGATGCCGCTGATGGTGTTGACGGCGGCCTCGACCTTGTCGGTGATCTCGGTCTCGATCTCGCGCGGGCTCGCGCCGGGGTTGACGACCGAGACGGTGATGGTCGGGAAGTCGATCTTCGGGAAGAGGTCAACGCCCAGGCCCATGAACGAGAAGGCCCCCACCACCGTCAGCGACAGAATCAACATCGTCGCGAAGACCGGACGACGCACACAAATCTCAGCTAGTTTCTGCATGACCTTTTAGGGTGTTGGGTGTTAGGTGTTAGGTTCTAACCAACACCTAACACCCAAAGCCCAAAACCTTCTTTACTGTCTGACCTGGGTTCCGTCGGCGAGCTGTTCGACGTTCGAGGTGGCGACGAGTTCGTTGGCCGAGACGTTTCCCTTGACCTCGATCAGGTCGCCGTCCTGCCGCCCCGTGGCGACGAGGCGCTCGCGCGCGACGCCGTCCTGGATGACGTAGACGCGGGCGGTCGTCCCGTCGGCGCGCACGGCGCGGGCCGGGACGAGGATCGCAGGGTCGGACTGCGGCTGGAGCACGCGGATGGTGGCGAACTGGCCGGGCTTGAGCAGGTTCTCGCCGTTCTCGACCTCCGCCTCGACGGTGAGCGTGCGCGACGTGGCCGAGACGCTCGGGCTTACGCGCGCGACGCGGCCCGCGAAGCTGCGGTCGGGGTAGGTGCTCACGGAGACCGAGACGCTCTGCCCCGGCCGGACGGTCGCGATGGCCTGCTCGGGGATGTCGATGCGGACGCGCAGAGGGTTCGTGCGCGCGACGGTCGCCACCTTCGAGCTGGTCGAGACGAACTCGCCCACGTCGGCCGCGCGCTCGGTGACGTAGCCGCTGATGGGCGAGTGGATGGTCGCGTCGCGGATGCCCTTCTGCGCCTGCTCGACCTGCACCTGCGCGGCCTGCGCGGCGGCGCGCGCCGTCTGCACGGCGGCGTAGGACTGGTTGGCCTGCGTGAGCACGGCCTGGTGCTGCTCGCGCAACTGGTCGCGCTGCGCGCGCTGCTGGTCGTAGGCCGAGCGCGAGATGTCGCCCGACTCAAGGAGCTGCTCGTAGCGGCGCAGGTTCTTCTCGGCGAGGTCGTAGGCGGCCCTCGCGGCCTTCACCTCGGCGACCTGCGTCGCGTCGAAGCGCTGGCCGGCCCGCAGCCCGATGCGCGCCTCGGCCTGCGTGACCGCGGAGTTGGCCTGCGCGAGCGCGGCCTGCGCCTGGTCGAGCCGCAGGCGCGCGTCCGCAGGGTCGAGCTGCGCGATGACCTGCCCCTTCTGCACGTACGTCCCGAGGTCTACGCCCACCGAGACGACGCGGCCGCCGACGATGGGTGCCACGTCGGTCTGCTCGTCGGCGGCGAGGCTGCCCGTCGCCTCGACGAAGCGCGGCAGGTCGCGCTGGACGGCCGGCGCGGTCGTCACTTCGACGGCCGCGGGCTCTGGCGTCGCGGCGGCCGCCGCCCCCTTCTTGGTCGCCTGCGCGCGCGAGCCGCACGCGGCCGACGCGAGCCCGAGGCCCGCGACGAGTGCGAGCGCGAGTGTCGTCTTGAATAGATTGCGGGAGATTATTGCGTTCATCTCTTCTTATTCTTATCCCTGTGGTTCTTTACGTCCGCGCCGCCTTCGCGGTTGCGGTTGGATCGCTTCGACGCTTCCGCGCGCTTCTGGCCGACCGCGCCGGGGTCGGCGGCGATGCCGCGCAGGAGCACCTCGGCGAACTGGCGCGCGGCCTCCTCGTTGGAGACGCGGAGGATGCGGCGCGCGGGGTCTTTGTCCCAGAGGAGGTTGACGAGCGAGTGGTGGATGACCGAGCCGACGAGGACGCGCACGGCCGCGTAAGGGTCAACGTCGCGGAAGGCGCCCTCGCGCTGTCGGCGGCGGATGTAGCCGCCGAGGAACTCGTAGAGCACGCGCACGTTCTTGTCCCAGAAGACCGAGCCGAGCGAGTGGTTTTCGAGCGCGATGTACATCAGGAGGCGCAGGAACTCGGGGTCTTCCTCGTGGTGGTCGAGCATGTGCTGCGCGACGCGTTGGAAGACCGCGAGGTCGTCCGACGCCTCCATCGCGTCCGAGACGAGGCCGCGAATCTCGTCGATGACGGGGGGCTGCCCGGGGCGGCCCGCCGCCGCGGCCGCCGCGCCGACGCAGCCCTTGTAGTCGATGATGGCCGTGTAGAGCTCTTCCTTCGTGGCGAAGTGGCGGAAGATGATCGCCTCGGAGACCCCGGCGGCCTGCGCGATCTCCTTGGTGGTGGTGCCTCGGAAGCCGCGCTCGGAGAAGAGGCGCATCGCGACCTCGGCGATCTGCTGGCGGCGGTCTCCGGCGCACATGCGCGCGCCGTGCGGGGCCGGCTGTGGGGTGGGGGCGTGCGTGTCCTGTTCGACGTGTCTGGTCATGCTTAGATTCGGATGCCCGGCGGCGACAAAAGTAAGTACTTACTTACATCTTTTTTTCGCGCGCGTCAAGGCGACAGGACGGTAAAGATTTCGTGATGTATTGTTCTAAGCCTTGTGCTACTCTCTCCACGTACATTTTCACAACAAAACCGAACTCTTAAGACGCGGGGCGGCCAGCCGTTTCCGCCGTCTTTCCCTCGCAGGAGCCGGTCGGGCGCTACTCGGCACGACGTTTGCACCCGGACGGCGGGAAATGCTTTTTCCGAAAGCGGACTCTCGCGCGCTTTCATCTGGGCGACTGACTTAAGAACCATTGTGAGGAGAGAAAACTATGTCACAGAACATCCCTGGTAACGAGAACGACTTCGGCGGCGGCGCGAGCGGCGGCGGCGGCACCGGCAGCGGCACCGGCTCGACCGGCGGCACGGGCAGCACGGGCTCGACGGGCTCGACGGGCGGCGGCGGCACCGGCCTCAGCACGACCGGCGGCGGCGGCGCGGCGACGGGCACGGCGACGGCCCCCGCCTCGGGCGGCCTCGGCGACCGGGCGAAGCAGTACGGCCAGTCCGTGGCGGACGCGGCCTCACACGCCAAGGACTACATCACCGACAAGGCCGGGGTGGTCGGCGAAAAGATTCAGGGGCTGCGCGACGTGGACTACGCCGAGTACGCCAACCAGGCGAAGGACTACGCGCGGCAGAACCCGGGGCAGGCGCTGCTCGTGGCGGCCGCCGCCGGCTTCGTCATCGGCCTCCTCGTCCGCGGCGGGCGCAGGTAGTTCGGAGAGGAGTAGGCAGTAGGCAGTAGGCAGTAGGCAGTTGAAAACCCGTCTTCCGAGAGGCCGGGGTTAATCATTCAACTCCCTTCACGCGGACTTACTGCCTGCTGCCATCTGCCTACTGCCTACTGAAATGGGGGTGAGCGATGGCCGAAGTTGAGAGAAGGCGTGCGGACGTGCCCGCGCAGGCCGGGACGGGTTCGGAGTTGGAGAATCTGCCGACGCTGTTCGGCAAGCTGGGCGACGACGTGATGCGCCTCGTCGACACGAAGCTCAGCCTGGTCAAGGTCGAGCTGAAGGAGGACGCCTCCTTCTACGCGCGCAACGGGGCCTTCACGGCCGTCGGGGCGATGGTGGCGCTCATCGGGTTCGCGCTCGTCAACGTCGCGGTCGCGTTCTTCATCTCGAACTTCTTCGCGAACGAGGCGGCCGCGGCCGAGAGGTTCACGCCGACGAGCTACGGCCTCGGCTTCCTCATCACGGGCGTCCTCTACGTCGTCATCGGCGGCGTCATCGTCCTCGTGATGAAGAACAAGCTGGCCGCCTACAACCCCGTCCCGACGAGGACCCTCGAAGAGATCAGAAAGGACAAGCAATGGCTGAAGAACGAAATTTAGCCCTGGCGCGCGCGAACGACTCAGCCGACGCGGAGACAGACCAGACCAAGGCCGCGCTTCAGCGCCGGATGGAGGAGGCGCGCGAATCCATTTCCCAGACCGTCACGGAGATTAAGGACACGGTGGTGAACCAGTACCAGCAGGTGAGAGAGAACATCAGCGACACGCTCGACTGGCGCGAGCAGTACAGGCGGCACACGCTCCCCTTCACCCTGACGGCCTTCGCCGTCGGCGTGGCCGCCGGCTACGCGGTGATGGGGGCCTTCAAGGGCGAGGGCGACGAGGAGTACGACGAGGACGGGGCCTTCGACCGCATCGAGCAGGGCTTCGACCGCGGCCTCAAAGGCTCGTCGCGCTCCTACGCCGCGCAGCCCGTGCTCGGGCGCGCGTCGGCCGGGGGCTACCAGCGCATCACGGACGAGGGCGACGACGTGGGGCCGGAGACCAGGCCCTCCTACAGCAGCGGCTACCAGGCGCCGACCGCGCCGCAGCCGCAGGCGCTCGCCGCCTACCAGCCGCCCACGGCGCAGAAGGCGGAAGAGGAGGAGCCGAAGGGGCCGGGCCTGATCGAACGCTTCAAGGAGACGAAGGCTTACGACCGTCTTCAGGAGGAGCTTTCCACGCTCGGCGAGCGCGCGCTCGAAGAGCTTTCCAAGACGGCGCGCACCGTCGTCGTCCCCGCGCTGCTCAGCAAGCTCAAGGGGCTCGTCGGGCTCGACCTCTCGGGTCAGCAGCAGGGCGCCGCGCCGCGCCAGCAGGCCGCGGGCGCGCGCCCGGCGCAGCCCGCCTACTCCGGCGGCGGCCCGACGACCCCGGCGGGCACGACCGGCACGACTTCGACCGGCGCGACGGACGCGCCCGGCGGCGCCAACGCGCGCGCGGCCGCGGGCGGGACGGAAGGCTACGGCGCATCCTAAACGATCAAGCAGGGACGATGAGTGATGAACTAAAAGAGGAGGCGTCTTCAGTTCATCGTTCATCATTCCTGGTTCACACTTCACTTTCGAGCGGGCGGGCGGTCGCTGCGGCGGCGCGCCCGCCCGCTTTCGCTTCGGGCGCGATGTCTGAGGACGTCGAGGTCATCATCAACGCCGCGGCCGGCGGCGGCGCGGAGGACGGGGAGACGGCGCGCGCGGTCGAGGCGGCCTTCGACGCGTGCGGCGTGCGCGCGCGCGTCTCTCTGGCGCGGGGCGGCGGGGACGTGACGGAGTTGGCGCGGCGCGCGCTGACGAACGGGGCGCGGGCGGTCGTGGCGGGCGGGGGCGACGGCACGGTCGGCTCGGTCGCGGGGGCGCTCGTCGGCACGGGCAGGCCGCTCGGCGTGCTGCCGCTCGGGACGCTCAACCACTTCGCGAAAGACCTGCGCATCCCGCTCGCGCTCGAAGAGGCGGCGCGCAACGTCTGCGAGGGCGAGGTCGCGGCCGTTGACGTGGGCGAGGTCAACGGGCGCATCTTCGTCAACAACTCGAGCCTCGGGCTCTACCCGCGCATCGTGCGGCGGCGCAAGAAACTTCAGGCGCGCGAGGGGAGCGGCAAGTGGTCTGCGTTCCTGCGCGCGAGCCTGGCCGTGCTGGGGCGCTACCCCTTCATGAACGTGCGGCTCGACGCGGACGGCCAGCAGATCGCGCGCAAGACGCCCTTCGTCTTCGTCGGCAACAACGAGTACCAGGTGGAGAACCTGCAACTCGGCGCGCGCTCGCGCCTGGACGCGGGGAGGCTGAGCCTCTACGTCGCGCACCGCACGGGCCGCCTCGGCCTCCTGCGCCTGGCCCTGCACGCGCTCTTCGGCCGGCTGCGACAGGCCGAAGACTTCGACGCGCTCAGCGCCCGCGAAATCTGGGTCGAGACGCGCCGCCCCAGGCGCATCCCCGTCGCCACCGACGGCGAGGTCAACGTGCTCTCGACGCCGCTCCACTACCGCATCCGCCCCGGCGCTTTGAAGGTGATAGTTCCGAAGGAAGTGAATGGTGAATAGTAAATGGTGAATGGTGAGAACCTGGCTTAACCATTCACCATTTACTATTCACCATTCACTGGCGTGAGCCATGAAAAAGATCGTCCACCTCTCAGACCTGCACTTCGGGCGCATCGACGCGGGGCTCGTGGGGCCTCTGGTCGAGGCCGTGAGCGAGGCCCGGCCTTCGCTGGTCGTCGTCTCGGGCGACCTGACGCAGCGCGCGCGCTCACACCAGTTCGAGGAGGCGCGCGCGTTCCTGGACAGGCTGCCGAAGCCGCAGGTCGTGGTGCCCGGGAATCACGACGTGCCGCTCTACGACGTGGTCGAGCGCTTCGCGCGGCCGCTCGACAAGTGGCGGCGCTTCATCTCCGAAGAGGTCGAGCCCGTCTACGAAGACGAGGAGATGGTCGTCGCTGGCGTCAACACGGCGCGGTCGCTGACGCGCAAGTACGGGCGCGTCAACGAGCGGCAGGTCGCGGGCCTGAAGGAGCGCCTGTGTAAGTACCCGGACGGGGTCTTGAAGGTCATCGTCACGCACCACCCCTTCGACGTGCCCGCAGGGGCTGACGAGCGCGAGATCGTCGGGCGCGCGCGGATGGCGATGGAGGCGTTCGCCGCCTGCGGCGCAGACCTCCTGCTCGCGGGCCACATGCACGTCAGCCAGACGGGGCGCACCGCCGAGCGCTACAAGATTCAGGGCCACTCCGCGCTCTTCGTGCAGGCGGGCACGGCCACCTCGACCCGCGGGCGCGGCGAGGCCAACTCCTTCAACGTCATCCGCCTCAAGCACCCGCACATACAGGTCGAGCGCCGCGTCTGGCGCGCGGAGGCCGGCTCCTACGCCCGCGCCAACGCCGAGACCTTCCGCCACACGCCCGGAGAAGGCTGGGAGCGCCTGCCCGAAGAGGTCGCCGCCGGCATCACCTTCGACGAGGGCGGCACGGGCCTGCAACCGCACGTGCCGGAAAAAAGCCGTGAACCGTGAACCGCAAACCGTGACAAGAGTAAAGCAGTTCTTACTTGTCACCGTTTACGGTTCACGGTTCACGCTCTTTTGACTTCCCCGCGCGCCTGCACGATGATTGGGTCTCCCCGACGACCTGACCCCTGACGGAGGAATCTTCATGCACACGCCCCAACGCGCGCGGCGGCTCGCCGCGGCCCTCTTCATCGCCCTCGCCTCGCTCGCGCCGGCCGTCGCCGCGCAAGACCCGCAGAATGACCCCGAGGCCGAACGCGCCTTCGGGCTCTACGAGGCCCAGAACTTCGTCGAGGCGACGCCGCTGCTAGAGAAGCTCGCCGAGAAGTACCCGAACGAGCCGTCCGTGCTCTCGCGCCTGGGCTTCTCCCTCTACGCCTCCTCGGCCTCGGTCAAAGACCCGGCGAAGCGCCGGCAGATGAGGGATCGCGCGCGCGAGGTTCTGAAGAGGTCTCAGCAGGCGGGCGACGACAGCAATCTGACCCGGGGCACTCTCGACGCGCTCGCAACGGGCGACCCCACGGGGGTTCCCTTCTCTAAGGTGGGCGACGCGGAGCGGGCCATCCGCGAGGGCGAGGACGCGTTCGTGCGCGGCGAGCTCGACAAGGCGCTCGCCGCCTACAAGCGCGCTCTCGAACTCGACCCCCGGCTCTACGAGGCGGCGCTCTACGCGGGCGACATGTACTTCAAGAAGGGGCACCTCGAGTCGGACGCCCGCAAGAAGGACGAGCTGATGACGCAGGCCGGCGAGTGGTTCGCGAAGGCCGTCCGGATCGACGCCGACCGCGAGACGGCGCACCGCTACTGGGGCAACGCGCTGATGATGGGGCAGAACAGGCGCGACGAGTCGCGCGCGCACTTCGTGGACGCGATCGTGGCCGAGCCCTACAACCGCCGCGCGTGGGTCGGGCTAGCGCAGTGGGGCCAGAGGTACGACGTGCGCCTCGCCCACCCGAAGATCGACGTGCAGCAGAGCGTCACGCCGATGAAGGACGACAAGATGACCATCACCATCGACCCGAAGTCCCTGGAGAAGTCTGACGACGGGCGCGCGGCGTGGTTGTTGTACGGGCTGACGCGCGCGGCGTGGACGACGAACGACTACGAGAAGTTCAGGAAGGAGTACCCGGCCGAGAAGACCTACCGCCACAGCCTGCGCGAGGAGGCGTTCGCGCTGCGCGCCGTCGTCGAGTCCGTGCGGAACCAGCAGAAGGAGGGCAAGGTCAGGCAGCTCTCGCACGACCTGCAACTGCTCCTGCAACTCGAAGAGGCCGGCTTGCTCGAAGCCTACGTCCTCTTCGCGCGCCCCGACGAGGGCATCGCGCAGGACTACGCCGAGTACCGCAAGGCGAACCGCGACAAGCTCCGCCGCTACCTCACGGAGTACGTCGCCTCGGGGAAGTATTAAGCAGTAGGCAGATGGCAGTAGGCAGTAGGCAGTTAAGACAAAAAGGGGTCTAAAAAAAGGCGGCGGCGGGATTCACAACCCGCCGCCTCCGTTTCGCTTAACCGCTCTGTTTTACTCTGAACTGCCTACTGCCATCTGCCTACTGACTGGCATCCACTTCCTTCCGCTGCTTGCGCGGGAGCATGCCGTCCATCATGGCGGCGTTGTAGACGAAGGCGGCGACGACGACGGCGGCCTGCTTGAGGTCTTCGGGGACGGCGCGGTCGAAGGTGTCCTGGTTGGAGTGCCAGGTGCGCGTGCCGTACTCCATCTCGTCCTGGAGGAAGTCGATGCCGTTGAGGCCGACGGCGTCGAAGGCGAGGAAGTCGGAGCCCCCGGCGTTGGCGGCCGTGACGGTCGTCGCCGTGTAGGTCGTCTCGCCGACCTTCAACTGCGCGAAGGGCATGAGCCATTTGCGGAAGAAGGGGCGCAGCGCCTCGTTGCCCTGCATGTGCACGCCGCGGATGGCGCCCGTCCCGCTGTCGGCGTTGAAGTAGACGTTGAGGCGCGCGTGCTCGGGCTTGTAGCGCGCGGCCGTGTTAGATGTCTGCGGCGTCGGCTGCGGCGCGGCGGGCGTCGGCTGCGCACTGGGGGTCTTCGCGGCGGCGTCGCGCGCCTCGCGCTTCTTCGGCGTCCTGCCCGTCTTCTCGGCGACGGCCGCGGCGGCCGCGTCCGGCGGCGTCGCGCCGGCGGCGGCGGGCGTCGGCGCGGGCAGCGGGCCGAAGTGCTCGCGGACGTAGAAGCGCGACCCGAGCAGGCCCTGCTCCTCGCCGCTCCACAGGGCGATGCGGATCGTGCGGCGCGGTTGCAGGTTGAGCGCCTTCAGAATCCTCACCGCCTCCATCATGATGGCGACGCCCGCGGCGTTGTCGGTCGCGCCCGTCGCCGTGTGCCACGAGTCGAGGTGCGCGCCGAGCATGACGACCTCGTCCTTCAGGTCGGTGCCGGGAATCTCCGCGACCGTGTTGTAGCTCATCGGGTCGGTGTCGTCGAACTCGACCTGTAGGTTGACGCTCAACTTCACCTTCTCGCCCCGGCGGAGCATGCGCGCGAGGCGGTTGTAGTGGTCGTTCGAGAGCACGATCTGCGGGATGAGCCGGGGCGTGTCCTTCTGCCAGGGCTGCTTGCGCTGATCCCAGGGCGTGTCGGAAGGCTGCGGCACGGCGGCCGACTGGACGAACTGCAACATGCCGCCGTCGCCCCCGGGGCTTGAGCCGACGAGGAGCGCGACGCCCTCTTCGTAGTAGAACTGCGTCACGCGGTCGCCGAAGCGCTGGGCGGCGATCTGCTCGGGCGTCTGCTGGCGGCGCTGGCGGCGGGGCGGCAGGAGCGAGGGGTCGGGCGCGTCGGCGAGTTCGAGCAGTTGCTTCTCGCCGAGGCGCGAGGCCGTCGGCTCGAAGCGCGGCTTGAGCTGGCGCTCGGAGCCCGCGAGGACGATCTTGCCGCGGAGCTGCCCCTTGTACTTCTGCAACTCCTCCTCGGTCTTCGCCTCCACGACGACGAGGTCGGCCGTGAGCGGGGCGTCGAGGCCCGGCGACCACGCGCGCGGGTAGGCGAGCAGTGGGAACGCGACGGGCTCGACCGCCTCGGCCGAGAAGCGCTTGAGCGTCCACCCGCGGCCGAACGGCCCCCACGGTTCGAGCTTCGCGTTCACAAGGCCCCACTGCGTCAGCCGGTCGCGCGTCCACTCGTTGGCGCGCCTGAGCGCCGGCGAGCCCGTGAGGCGCGGGCCAATCACGTCCGTCAGGTATTCGAGCGTCTTCATCACCTCGGAGCGGTTGAGCCCCTCGTCCTTGATGCGCTCGACCGGGTCGGCGGCGGGCGGCGGCGCGGCCGGAGTCTGCGCGCGCAGCCGCGCGGCGTTCGGCGACAGCAGTGTGAAAAGGAGCAGCGCGGCGGCTGCCTTGCGTCTCGTCATGTGGGCGAAGTGCTCCTGAAAGTTAAAGGGATTTTAGATTTTAGATTTGCGATTTGTAAGTCCCACTCCTTTAAATCGCAAATCTAAAATCTAAAATCCCTCAAAGTCAACGGCGGGAAGTCTCGCGCTCGGAGCGGCCGGGCGCGGGCTTGCGCGGGAGCCTCTCGTCGAGCATGGCGGTCTGGTAGACGAAGGCGGCCATGATGACGGCGGCCTGCTTCACGTCGTCGGGCTGGATGCGCTCGTAGGTGTCCTGCGTCGAGTGGTGCGTGCGCGTGTTGTACTCGACCGCGTCCTGTATGAACTGGAAGCCGGGCAGGCCGATCTGGTCGAAGGGGACGTGGTCGGTGCTGCCCGTGTTGGCGAGCGTCAGCGTCTGCGCGCCGAGGTCTGCGAAGGGCGCGAGCCAGCGGCGGAAGTAAGGGCGCACGCCCTCGTTCCCCTGCATGTAGACGCCGCGGATGCGCCCCGTCCCGTTGTCGAGGTTGTAGTAGGCCGAGAGCTTCTCGTACTCCGGCTTCGTCACTAGCCGGGCCGCGCCCGGCGCGGGCGTCGGCTGGGCCGTCGGCTGCTTCTCCGCCTCGCCGGGCGGGGGCGTAGGCTGCGGCGTGGGCTGCGGCGTTTCGAGCTTGCCGAAGTGCTGCCCGACGTAGGCGCGCGAGCCGAGCAGGCCCTGCTCCTCGCCGCTCCACAGGGCGATGCGGACGGTGCGGCGCGGCTGAAGGTTCAGAGCCTTCAGAATCCTTACCGCCTCCATCGCCACCGCGACGCCCGCGGCGTTGTCGGTCGCGCCCGTGCCGCCGTGCCACGAGTCGAGGTGCGCGCCGAGCATGACGACCTCGTCCTTCAAGTCCGTCCCCGGTATCTCGGCGACGGTGTTGTAGGCGGTCGGGTCTTCGTCGATGAACTGCGCGTCGAGGTTGACGGAGAGGCGGACGCGCTCGCCGGCTGCGAGCATGCGCGCGAGGCGGTTGTAGTGCTCGATGGAGAGCGCGACCTGCGGCGCGAACTTCGGCGCGGTCTTCTCCCACGCGCGCACCTGCCGCGGCGCGTCGGGCGCGCGGTCGAGGAGCGCTTGCAGCGCCTGCGGGCTGGCGGGGAGCGGCTGCGGCACCTGCGCCTGCTGGACGAAGATGTTGCCGCCGTCGCCGCGGCTCGGGTCGATGACGAGCGCCGCGCCCTCCTCCTGGTAGAAGTTGAGCTTGACCGAGTTGAAGCGCGTGGTGGCGCGCATCTCGTTCGTCGAGCGCGCGCGCGGCGGCTGCGTCGAAGGGTCGGGCGCGTTGGCGAGGTCGAGCAGGTCTTTCTCTGTGCGGCGCGTGCCCTGCGGGTCGAAGTGCGCCGCCGGGTCGCGCACCGCGCCGTTGAGGACGATCTTGCCTCGCAGTTGGCCCCTGAACCTCTGCAACCCCTGCTCGTCCTTCGCGTCCACGTGGACGACCTCGGCCGTGAGCGGCCCGGCGGTCGAGGGCGACCACGCCTTCGGGTATGCGTTGAGCGGGTAGGTCTGCGGCTCGACCACGTCGGCCGAGAACCTCTTCAAGACCCACCCGCGGCCGAACGCGCCCCACGGTTCGAGCTTCGCGTTCACAAGGCCCCAGGCGGTCAGCCGGTCGCGCGTCCACTCGTTGGCGCGGCGCATGCCCGGCGAGCCGGTCAGCCGCGGGCCGATGACGTTCGTCAGGTGGTTGAGCGTCTGCATCACCTGCGAGCGGTTGAGGCCCTCGTCGCGGATGCGCCGGACGGGGTCGTTCGCGTCGGGCGCCGGGGCCGGTGTCGGCGTCTGCGCCCGCGCGGGAAGGTTCGAGCAGAGCAGCAGCGCGCACAGCAGCGCCGCCGCGTTCCGGCGTCTCGTCAACATCTTGATGGGCTCCCCTGCGAAAGTCTCGCGGCGCGGTCTCATGCCGGAGACACGCGCGCCGAGACGTAGGTTACAGTGTGGGTAAAATTTAAATTGCCGGGCGCGAAAAGACAAACGGGGCGCGGCCGCGAAGCCACACCCCGTCTCTCTTTTCGCGCGCCGGCGCGGCACCGGCCTAGCCGATGGTCTTGACCAGGTCGTCGCCCGCGATGACGGCCGTCATGAACTTGTAGCGGCGCGACGCCTCCTTGTAGCGCGGGTCGGTCTTGACGAGCTTCATGAACTCCTGGTGCCCCGCGTTGGTGCGGCCGACGAGGCAGCCGGCGCTCGACTTGCCGATGTTGCCGGGCGGCATGTTGAAGCCCTGGTGCTGGTTGACGGCGAAGGCGCTGCCGACGTCCGTCTTGTCCCCCGTGCGCTTCATGTCCTTGTTGAAGTCCCGGTGGACGGTGATGACATCGACCTGCACGAGCGCCTCGTGCTTCGAGGGCTTCGAGGCGTTGTGGAAGCCGACGCTCCACGCCTTGTACTGGCCGAAGGCGATGCGCGCGGCGCCGCCCGGGTTCATCGGGTTGAAGACGAAGTGGAACCCGGGCTCGGTCGTCGCGTCCCAGCTCCCGACGATGGTCGGCTTTTTGCCCTTGATCTGGATGACGAGGCGGAGGTCGTTCCACTTGTTCGGCGCGTCGTCGTTGAGCGCGCCGTCCGCGTTCATGCCCTCGACGTAGACGATGTTGAGGTAGCCGGGCGCGCGCGCGATCCAGTAGTCCTTCGCCTGCATGTACTTGATGACGCGCCCCGCCAGGTCGTTCGCGGGCTCGAGGGGGAGCAGGCTGGCCGAGCTGGTGTCGATGAGCGCCTGCGCGAGAGACTTCGTGACCGTCTGGTCGATGGTCTGGTTGACCAGCTTGGCGAACGTGTGCAGCGCGAATTGTGACTGGGGGCCGAAGTCACCGTCCGCCGGCGGGTCGAGGATGCCGAGGTCTCTGAGGCGAATCTGAATGTCCCTTGAGCAATCCTTGTCAAGGGCGAGGTCTTTGAAGGAGAGGCCGTCGGTGGGAAAGTCTGCGAGCTTCATGGGAGGTTCCTTTCGGGGCAGTCTGGTAGAGCCCGGGGATATTAACGCAGCCCGGGCAGGCCACCAAGTTTTTTCTCGCGGCGCGAAAAGGGGCGGGGCCCGCGGGCCCCGCCCCCTTCCGGAAGCGAACGCGTCTCGAGAGCTCAGCCGGCGACGCGGCCTTCGCTCCGCGTCCGGCTCGCGGCCGGGGCGGGCGCGGACGCTGCGGGCACCTCCTCCTTGTGGCCGCACTCCTCGCGGACGCAGGCGCGGGTCGTGCCCTTCTTGGTCGTCTTCTCAAGCATGAAGGGCGCGTTGCACTGCGGGCAGGGCTCGGCCACGGGCTTGTCCCAGTAGACCGTGTCGCACTTCGGGTACTCCGAGCAGCCGTAGAAGTATTTCCCGCGCTTCGACTTCTTCACGACGATCTCGCCCTTGCAGCCCGGCCGCGGGCAGGCGACGCCGGTCGTCTCGCGCTTGATGTACTTGCAGGTCGGGTAGTTCGCGCACGAGACGAACTCGCCGTAAGGGCCGTGCCGCCTGACCAACTGCGCGCCGTCCACCGGGCAGGTCTCGCCCTCAATCGGCACGGGCGCGGGCGCGACCGCGCCGGTCTTCTTCGAGACGCGGCGGATGTTGCGGCACTCGGGGTATCCCGTGCAGCCGAGGAACGGGCCGAAGCGCCCGCGCTTCATCGCCATCGGCTTGCCGCACAGCTCGCACGTCTCCGCGACCTCTTCCGCGCCGCCATCCGTCGAGCCTTGCGCGCCAGCCGTAGCGCCGTCCCCGTCAGCCGCCTGCGGCTTCGAGACCTCGCGGGTCGTGCGGCATTCGGGGTAGTTCGAGCAGGCGAGGAACTGCCCGAAGCGGCCGAGCTTGATGACCATCGGCGAGCCGCAGTTCTCGCACGTCTCGTCGGTCGGGATGGCCTGCTGCTTGCGCCCCTTGACGTAACTCTCGAACGCCTTCAGGTCGCGCGCGAACTTCTCGTAGAACTCAGAGAGCGCGGCCGTCCAGGCGAGCTTGCCCTCCTCTATCTCGTCAAGCTCCTCCTCCATCCGCGCCGTGTAGGTCTCGTTGAAGAGGTCGTCGAAGCCGCCCTCGACCAGAAGGTCGTTGACGGTCATCCCAAGGGCCGTGGGATGAAAGCGCCCCTCGACGCGCTCGACGTACTCGCGATCCTGAATCGTCGTCATGATGGCCGCGTACGTCGAGGGCCGTCCGATGCCCTTCTCTTCGAGCGCCTTGACGAGCGTCGCCTCGGTGTAGCGCGGCGGCGGCTCGGTGAAATGCTGCTCCGGCGTGACGCCGTTGAGCTTCAGGTTCTCGCCCGCCTCGACCAGTGGCAGCTTGCGCGCGGCCTCCTCGTCCTCCTCGGCCTTCTCGTCCCGGCCCTCCTCGTACACCTTCAGGAAGCCGTCGAACTTCAGGACGGAGCCGGTGGCGCGGAAGAGGAAGCGGCCGGCCTCGATGTCGATGGTCGTCTGGTCGAAGAGCGCGGGGTTCATCTGCGAGGCGACGAAGCGCTGCCAGATGAGCCGGTAGAGTTTCAGTTCGTCGCGGTCGAGGTAGCGCGCGACCGACTCGGGCGTGCGCGAAACGTCCGTGGGGCGGATGGCCTCGTGCGCGTCCTGCGCGTCCTTCTTCGAGCGGTAGTGAATCGCCTTCTCGGGCAGGTACGCTTCGCCGTACTGCGTCGAGATGAACTCGCGCGCCTCCGCCAGCGCCGTGTCCGAGACGCGCGTCGAGTCGGTGCGCATGTAGGTGATGAGGCCGACCGCGCCTTCGGCCCCAAGCTCGACGCCCTCGTAGAGCTTCTGCGCGACCATCATCGTCTTCTTGACCGGGAACGAGAGCTTGCGCGAAGCCTCCTGCTGGAGCTTCGACGTGATGAAGGCCGGGACGGGGTTGCGCTTGCGCTCCTTCGTCGTCACTTCCGAGACGACGAACTGCTGCCGATCGGCCTCCTCGACGATGGCCTTCGCGGCGGCCTCGTCGCCGATGAGAATCTCGCTCTTCTTGACCTCCTGGTCGAAGCCCGAGGTCTTGACCGTCTGCTCGCCGACCTTCCAGAGGCGAGCGTCGAAGGCGGGCGGGAGCTTGGCCGAGAGGTTCGCGCCGACCGTCCAGTACTCGGTCTTGACGAACTTCTCGATCTCGCGCTCGCGCTCGACGACCATGCGGAGCGCGACCGACTGGACGCGACCCGCGGAAAGTCTTCCGCCTATGGTGCGGCACAGGAGCGGCGAGACCTTGTAGCCGACGAGCCTGTCCAGCACGCGGCGCGCCTGCTGCGCGGCGACGAGGTTCACGTCGATGGCCTTCGGCTCCTTGAAAGCCTCCTGCACGGCGCGCTTCGTGATCTCGTTGAACATCACGCGGAAGTGCGGCTTCTTCGGGCGCTTCGGGACGATCTCCTCCGCGAGGTGCTGGCAGATGGCCTCGCCCTCGCGGTCGGGGTCGGCGGCGAGGTAGATGGCCTCGGCCTCCTTCGCCGCGCTCTTCAGCTCCGAGATGACCTTGCGGTTGTTGCGCTTCTTCGTGTCGGGGATGACCTCGTAGGTCGGCTCGAAATCGTTCTTGATGTCAACGCCGAGGCCCTTCGCCGGCAGGTCTTTGATGTGGCCGATGGAGGCCATCACGCGGTAGTCCGGGCCTAAGTATTTTCCGATAGTCTTCGCCTTGGCGGGCGACTCGACCACTACTAAATTCTTCGCCATCTATTCTTCCTTCTATTAAAAGTCACACCCTTCAAAAGGAGCACAAGGCCGGGCGCGAACGTCTGTTAACCTTTTTCTACTATTCTCACATTTCGCCCAAAATGCAAACCCGACCCCCGCTTAGATGCGCGACCCTGCCCCCCGGCTCGCTCGGGCCGAGGCTTTCTTTCCCTATGCAATCAACGACTTAGGCGGGCTCCGGAATTAACCACGGAGACACAAAGACACAGCTTGAAGACAGTAAGTCAACAGGCCGTGCCTCCGTGTCTCTGTGGTTAAATCTTTATTCTTCGAGGCTACCAGGCCACGCCGTAGTCCTCGCCGTGGTTGCTCGCGCCGCCCCACATCGTGCCGTGGGCGCGGTCGAAGAGGATAGCGTTGATGGGGCCGGAGGTGCGCTCCTCGTAGGTCAGCTCGTAGCCCATCCGGCGCAGTTCCGTGCGCACCCACGGCGGCATCGACTCGGCGAGCAGGATGCGCCCCGGCCGCGTCTCGTGCGCCCCGAAGGAGCTGCGCATCTGGAAGCTGTTGATGTTCGGGGCCTCGACCGCCTCCTGCACCGTCATGCCGAACTCGACGACGTTGAGGAAGAACTGAAGGAGGTTCTGATCCTGGCTGTCGCCGCCCTGCACGGCGAAGGCGAGGTAGGGCTTGCCGTCTTTGAGCGCGAGCGTCGGCGTGAGCGTCACCCGCGGGAGCTTGCCCGGCTCGATGACGTTGAAGGGGCCTTCCGCGGGGTCGGTCACGAAGCTCTGCGCGCGCTGGCTCAGGCCGACGCCCGTCCGCCCCGCGATGACCGCGGGCACCCAGCCGCCGCTCGGCGTAATCGACACGACCCAGCCTTCGGCGTCCGCCGCCTCGACCGAAGTCGTGCCCGCGTAGAAGGCGCGCTTGAAATCCTCTTCGGAAGACCGGAGCGAGGCCGACGAGCGGATGGTGTCCTGGGTGGGCGGCGGGGCCGTGCGGGGGTCTTGCGGGTTCGGGCTCCACCTGTCGAGCAGGTCTTTAAACGGGTTCGGCTGCGAGCCCTGGAAAGGGTAGGGGTCGCCGGGCTTGATGGCGGGGTCGTTGCGCTGCGGGTTCAACTGCGCGGCGCGCTGCTTCGCGTACTCCTTCGAGAGCAGGCCGCGGATGGGCTCCTCGGGCGGGAAGTAGGGGTCGCCGTAATAGAAGTCACGGTCGGCGAAGGCCATGCTCATCGCCTGGTAGACGGTGTGGACGTAGCGCGCGCTGTTGAAGCCCATCCCCTTCAGGTCGAAGTTCTCAAGGATGTTGAGCGCCTGAAGCATCGCGGGCCCCTGCGTCCAGTGCGTCAGCTTGTAGACCTCGATTCCTTTGTAGGTGGTCTTGACCGGCTCCTCGATGCGCACCTTCCAGTTGGCGAGGTCTTCGGCCGTGATGAGCCCGCCGTCCTCCTTCACGCCGCGCACGAACTCCTGCGCGATGTCGCCCCTGTAGAAGCGTTCGTTGGCGGCGTAGATGGCGGCCTTCCTGTCCTTGCCCGAGGCGAGTGCCTTCTGCTCGGCCTCGACCAGCTTGCGCAGCGTGGCGGCGAGGTCGGGTTGTTTGAAGACCTCGCCCGGCTCCGGCGCTTCGCGCTTCTGCCCCGCGTGCGGCAGCATGACGGCGGGCGTGTAGCGCCACTTCTTGATCTCCGCCTTCTGGCGTTCGATGGTGTTGGCGAGCTGCGCCTCGATGGGGAAGCCGTCGGCGAGCTGGATGGCGGGGTCGAGCACGTCCTTCAGGCTGAGCCTGCCGTACTCGGCGAGCATCGTCATCAGGCCGCCCGGCGTGCCCGGCGTGACGGCCGAGAGCGGGCCGTACTCGGGCGGGTAGCGCAACTTCTTCGACTTGTAGAACTCCGCGGTCGCGCCCGTCGGCGCGACGCCGAGCGCGTTGACGCCGACGACCTTCCCCGTCTTCGGGTTGTAGATGAGCGCCTGCGTCTCGCCGCCCCACGAGAGCGTGTCCCACATCGTGGCGGTGGCGGCCAGCATGGCGCACGCGGCGTCCACGGCGTTGCCGCCCTTCTGGAAGGCCATCGCCCCGGCCGTCGCGCCCAGGGGCTTCCCCGTGATCGCCATCCAGTGGCGGCCGTGCAGCGGCGGCTTCTGCGTGCGTTGCGCGGGGGTTCGGACCGGCAACGCCAGCGTCAACGCCGACAGAGCAAACGCAAACAGTCTCTTCCTCAGACCCATCACTCCCTCCGTTTTGAGCCCTTGCGATTCGAGAACGCTTCACCCGCGGATGCCGCTATTATCGCCCGTACTTCAGGAATTAAGAAACCCGCCGGGCGTCGCGCGCGTGGAGTTCGCCGACGGGACGACGCTCGACCTGCCGTGAGGCGGGCCGCGTCTTACCGGGAGCGCCCTCACCCTTAACTCAAAAGACCGAACCAGCCGTAGGCGCTCAGGACTTCGCCCAGGAGGAAGGAGAGCAGGTTGGCCGCGATGATGGCCGCGAAGTCGCGCCACGTCGCGCCGCCGCTTCCCTTCCCGCCGAAGGCGAGGTAGAAGAGCGCGCACTCGGCGGCCGGCGCGAAGGTCTCCGCGACGAGGAGGTAGAGGGCGCGCGAGGAGTCCGCGAAGAGAGGCGGGAGGACGAGCACGACGACCGGGTAGGTGCAGGCCGTCAGCCAGAGCCCCGCGAAGAGCCTGCGCCTCAGCGGGTGATGTTTAGAGAGGAAGAGGGCGAGGACGGACGTCTCGAAGGCCACCGTGAGGAGATAGCCGAAGAGTAGGAAGCGCCAGAGGTCTTCCACACCCACGGCTCAGAGCGTCCGCAGGAGGAAGGGCACTTCGGCCAGCACGTGCGCCATGGCGACTGTGAAGTAGATGTCGCGCGTCGTCGCGTAGTCGGCCGCGAAGCAGAGCCACAGCAGCAGAACGATGAACCCGCCCGCCACGAGCAGCGCGCGAATCAGCCGCGGCCGGCCTCGCCCGTCTCTGGCGAGCGGCACGCCGGCCGCTCGCCACGGCGCGAGCCCTACGCCCGCGGCCAGCGGCACGCCGACGAGCCAGACGCCGTAGTGGAGCGTCTCAAGAAAGACGTGCGTCGAGACGAGCACGTGCGTCGAGACGGCGGGCACGATACCCGCCCCCGCGTGGCGCACGACGCGCGACGCGACCTCCCCGTCCTCCGCGAGCGGGGCCGCCCCCGCGAGCCCCCACCAGAGCAGGACGAGCGCGACGGGCAGCAGCGCGAGACACGCGCGGTAAGCACGGCCCCAACCGCGCCGCGTCAGACGTATCTGCCGGTCGAGGAACCAGAGCGCGACGAGCGGGTGCACGTAGACGAGCGCCAGCGCGAACCCCTGCGGCGCGAGCCACCCCAACCCAGCCAGCGCGCAGCCCGCCGGCAGCGCCCACACCCAACCGCCGCCGCGTGACCGTTGCCGCCCGCGCAACGCCACCAGCCCCACGACCCACGCCACGGCCGCGCTGTTCCAGAGGGCGGTCGCGGCGTACCAGCCGCCCTCGCCCCACACGCCCGAGTCGGCCCCGAGCGCCAGCGCCGCGTAAGCGACGGTCAGGCCAAAGACGCCCGCCCCCGCCAGCGCGAAGAAGCCGCGCGAGCGGCCCAGGCGCGCGGGCAGACGCGTGATGAAGAAGCGCAGCTCCGCCCAGTTGTGCGGCCCCGCGAAGGCGAAGACCGTCGCGACCGAAAGCCACAGCGGCGCCAGGCCCGCCAGCGCCGCCGCGGCGACGAGCACGCACACGCACGTTAGGCCGAACGCCGCGGGCGAGGCGTTCGAGACAGACTCCCCGCCCCGCGCGTTCGCCGCGCCGAGCGCGCCGATGTCGGCGGCACTCTGCACCTACTCCTCCTCGTCGCCCCTGTTCGTGCGCGCCTTCGCGGGGACGAGCAGCTTGACCTCGTAGCCCTCGTCAACCAGCTCGACGCGGATCGCGCCGGAGAGCGGCGCGCCCGTCACGGCCTTGACGAGCGTGCCCGGGTCTTGCGGCCGCAGCCCCGGCGGCGGCGCGAGGTTGGCGTAAGCCGCGGTCGCGGCGGCCCCGGCCGCGCACGCGCAGAGCACCAGCGTGGTCGCCGCGCGCCCGACGCGCAGGCCCCTGCGCGAGCGCACGAGCAGCAGCCCCGTCAGCACGAACGCGAGCGAGATGAAGACGCCGCCCACGACCGTCCCCGCCGACTTGAGCCACGCCGACTGACCGCCGCCCGCCTCGACTCCGGCCGCGAGGCCCATCTCCTGGAGCCGCGAGCGCGGGATTTGCAGACGCGCCTCGCGCAGGCCCTCGACGCGTTCGATGACCATGCGCGCGGTGGGCAGGTCTCTCCTCACTCCGTTGGGGTCTGCGCCGGGCTTCTTCGGCAGCGCGATGTCCGCGAACGCGGGGGAAGCGGCGGCCAGCAGCAGCGCGAGCGCCGCGAGCTGTCTGAATAGTCTCATGGGGCTGTCTCCTCTTTAGCAGGGGTCTTTCGTAACCGAACTCTGAACGAGGTGCGTCTGAAATCTTGCGAGGTTGGCGGTCAGGTCAGAACCGCCCGCGGTAGCGGGTGGGCGTGACGATGACGGCCTGTCGATTGATGAAGGCGCTGCCGCCTGTAATCGTCAGGCTGCACCCGCAAGGCCCACCCGCTACCGCGGGCGGTTCTGACCGCTATAGTCAGGATTTGCTTTCTCCGTCGGTGATGGAGCCGCCGGTCGAGGGCTGGCGCAGGCGGCGCAGGCGCGAGGCGATCTGGCTGCTGAGCCTCTCGTCGTTCGTCCGCGCGGGCGGCGCGTCGAAGTCGAAGATGGCGTCGAACCAGGACGCCTCCTCCTGCTGCGCGGGCGCGGGCGCGGCCGGGGCTTCGGCCGCGGCGGGCTGCGCAAAGGCTTCGGGCTCGGGCGTCTCGGGTTCCGCCTCCGCGGCGCGCGCGCGTTCGAGCACCTCGCGCAGCTCGGCCTCGTAGAAGTTCTTCAAGCCCTCCAGCTCGTCCGCGAGGTTGAGCGCCGTCAGCACCGCGACCTTCGCCACGTCGTGGACGGCGAGCCCGGAGGCGACGGCCCGCATGCGCTCGTCCACCAGGCGCGCGACGCGCTCGACGTGCGCGCCGTCGCCGTTCGCCGAACGCAGGCTGTAGGTCTGGTTGAAGATGTTAACCCTGACCGACCCGGCGTCTGTGCTCAAAACCCTTGCGCTCCTTCCCACGAACGTGCGCCCGCGAAAGACCTGTCGGCTGCTCGCGGCGTCGCCGCATTATAAAGCAAGCCGGGCGGAAGCGCGCGCCCCGTTCAAGGGATTTGCCGGGATTTTTAAAGCTTCCTGACGAAGCAGCGGCCGGGGAGCTGGCGCACCAGCTCGCGCATCTCAAGCGCCAAGAGCACCGCCGCAAGCTCCTGCACGGGCAGCCCCGTCCGCTCGGCGAGCGCGTCGATGTGCGCCGGCTCGTCCGTCGAGATGAGCTTGAGCACCGCGCTCTCATCCTCCGAAAGTCCCGCGGGCTCGCGCGGGCGTGCGTGCGAGGGCTCGCCCTTCGCCTTGACCTCCGGTGGGAGGATGCTCGTGGCCACGTCGGGCGGGAACTCCGCGACCACGTCCTGCCAGGTCTGAATCAGCTTCGCGCCCGCGCCCTTGATGAGGAAGTTCGTGCCGAACGAGTTGCGGCTCGTGATGTTGCCGGGGACGGCGAAGACTTCGCGCCCCTGTTCGAGCGCGAGCCGCGCGGTGATGAGCGAGCCGGAATTTTCGGAAGCCTCCACGACGATCACGCCGTAACTCAAGCCGCTGATGATGCGGTTGCGGTAGGGGAAGTTCTCCGCCACGGGCGGAGTCCCCAGGGGGAACTGCGTGACGAGCGCGCCGCCCTGCTTCAGAATCTCCTCGGCGAGCCGGCGGTGGTCGCGCGGGTAGACCTCGTCGATGCCCGTCCCCAGAACGGCCGCCGTGCGCCCGCCCGCTTCGAGCGCGCCGCGGTGCGCCGCCGCGTCCACGCCGCGCGCGAGCCCCGAGACGACGGTCACGCCGCGCGCGGCCAGCTCGCGCGCGAGCTGTGTGGCCACGTTCTGCCCGTAGGTCGAGCAACGCCTCGACCCGACCACGCCGACGCACGGCGCTTCGAGGCACGCGCGCCACGCGCCGCGCACGTAGAGCGTGACGGGCGGGTCCGGAATCTCGCGCAGCAGCGCCGGGTACGCGCCGTCGTCGAGCGCCAGCACGTCCGCGCCCGCGAGCGCGCGCACCCGCTCAAGCTCCACGGCCGCCTCCCCCATCCGGTCGCGCAACAAAATCGACTCGACCGCCTCCGGCCGCAGGCGCAGCCGCTCCAACTCCGACCGCAGCGCCCCGAACACGCCCTCGGCCGACCCGAACCTCTCCAACAGGCGCGCGGCCGCACGCGGCCCCACCCCCGGCGTCATGTTGAGCGCGATCCACTCTTTCATAAGAAGCTGTCAGCGTTCAGCCGTCGGCTTTTGCCTTCCGGCATAAGCCCGGCTGAGCGCACACGGCCAGATTAATGTTGGCGGGAAGCTGATAGCTGAGAGCTGGACGCTGACAGCTTTTTTGGCGGAGGCGTGTGGGAATCGAACCCACCCGCGCCTGCTCTCACAGGCGCGCGGACGGTTTTGAAGACCGCGCCGCTCACCAGAACGGATGCGCCTCCTCGTGTCTGGCGGGACGCTGCCAACCTAAGCGGCGCGCGCCGCGGCTGTCAAGCGCGCGGCCGGCGCTTGACGCGCGCGCGCGCGCCCGTCCATGATTAATCGCGTCTAAATCGGCCGCACTTAACATTCCTACAACACGGAGTCAGAAAGCTTATGGCAGAAGCGGAGGCTAAGGCCGCGGGAGAGTCCGGGCGGGTGCTCGTCCGTTACGAGGCGGCCGAAGGGCTGGCCGTCTTAACGCTCGACGACCCGCCGGCGAACACCTACACCTACGAGATGATGCGGCAGCTCGACGCGGCCGTCCTGCGCGCGCGGATGGACGACTCGGTGCACGTCATCGTCATCACGGGCGCGGGCGAGAAGTTCTTCTGCGCGGGCGCCAACATCTCGATGCTGACGGAGATGACGCCGACCTTCAAATATTATTTCTGCCTCCACGCCAACGAGACGCTCTCGCGTCTGGAGCAGACGCCGAAGCTCGTCGTCGCGGCAATCAACGGGCATTGCGTCGGCGGAGGGCTGGAGGTCGCGCTCGCCGCAGACATCCGCGTCGCGCGCAAAGGGGCGGGAAAGATGGGGCTGCCCGAGGTCTCCCTGGGCGTGCTGCCGGGCACGGGCGGGACGCAGCGGCTCGCGCGCGTCGTCGGCAAGTCGAAGGCGATTGAGCTGATGGCCGCCGGCGAACTGTTCGACTTCGAGCGCGGCGCGGAACTCGGCCTCGTCAACCACGTCTTCGAGGCCGACTCGGCCGCCTCGTTCCAGGAGCAGGCCGTGGCCTACGCGCGCCGCTTCACCGCGCCGGGGCGGGCCGCGCTCGCCGTCGGCCGCATCAAGCGCAGCGTCCAGTCCGGGGCCGAAGTCCCCTTCGAGTACGGCCTCGCCTTAGAGCGCGAACTCCAACAGCAGCTCTTCCAATCCGAAGACGCCCGCGAGGGCCTGAGCGCCTACGTCGAGAAGCGCAAGCCTGTTTTTAGGGGTAAATAGTGAATGGTAAATAGTGAATAGTCGTTGAGGGTCGCAACGTGGCGGATGTCCGCGCGGCTCGTGAACACTCAACCACCATTTACTATTTACCATTCACCATTCACCAGACAGCCATGTACGAAAACATCAAGGTCGAATTCGACGCCGGGGTCGTGACGATCACGCTGAACCGGCCGGAGAAGCTGAACGCGTTCGCGGGTCACATGCGGCGTGACCTGGCCGAGGCCCTGGAGCGCGCGGGGAGCGACCCCGAGGTGCGCGTCGTCGTCCTGACGGGGGCGGGGCGCGCCTTCTGCACGGGGGCCGACGTGGCGCGCATGAGCGAGCTGATGGAGCGCGGCGAGGTCGAGGAGTTCCGGCGGCTGCTCGGCGCGGGGAGGCGCGTGCTGACCGCGATGCGGCAGATGTTGAAGCCCGTCGTCGCCGCCGTCAACGGGCCCGCCTACGGCGCGGGCTTCAACCTCGTGCTCGCGTCCGACATCAGACTCGCGGCCGAGTCGGCGACCTTCAGCCAGTCGTTCGTCAAAGTGGGCCTGCACCCGGACTGGGGCGGCTCGTTCTTCCTGCCGCGCGCGGTGCCGGCGAACATCGCGTGCGAGATGTTCTTCCTCGGCGACGCGGTTGACGCGCGGCGCGCGCACGAACTCGGGTTAGTCAACCGCGTCGTGCCGGACGCGGAGCTGATGGAGGAGACGCGACGGCTGGCCGAGCGTCTGCGCGCCGCGCCGCACGCCTCGGTCGCCGCGGCCAAGCGCGCCGTCTACATGAGCGAGGAGGAGAGTTTGGAGCGGATGCTTCAGTACGAGACCGAGGCGCAGCTCCAGTGCTTCCAGTCGCGCGAGGCGCGCGAGCGCGTGCGCGCCTTCCTCGAACGCCGCGCCGCGAAGAAGGGCTGAGCGCGCCTCACGGGGAACCCATCCTCAAACGCCGGAGCGGTCAGTGCCGCCCTCATCGAATTTTTACCGCCTCGGCCCAAATGTTTAGAGAGTCCCGTCCGGGTTGTGATAAATTCTGCGCCCGCCCCACTTTTGTCCGAAGACCCGGCGGCCTATATGGGAGACCCCGACCCCTCAACCCACGAAGTCACCGAACTGCTCGCGGCCTGGGGCGACGGCGACCGCGAGGCGCTCGAACGCCTGGCCCCCATCATCCACGCCGAGCTGCGCCGCCTCGCGCACGGCTACCTCGCGCGCGAGCGCGACGCGCACACCCTCCAGACCTCCGCGCTCATCAACGAGGCGTACCTCCGGCTCATCAACTGGAAGGAGGCGCGGTTCGAGAGCCGCGCGCACTTCTTCGGCGTCTCGGCGAAGCTCATGCGGCGCATCCTCGTAGACTTCGCGCGCGGCCGGCCGCGCGCGGGCGGGGCCCCCGCCCGCAAGGTCGCGCTCGACGAGGCGCTCGAAGTCGGCGCGGGCCGCGACGCGGACATCGTCGCGCTCGACGAGGCGCTCGAAGCGCTCGGCAAACTCGACGAGCGCAAGGCGCGCATCGTGGAGCTGCGCTTCTTCGCGGGCCTCAGCGTCGAAGAGACGGCGGAGTTTTTGCAGGTCGCGCCCATCACCGTCATGCGCGAGTGGAGCCGGGCCAAGGCTTGGCTCTACCGCGAGCTGAGCCGCGCCTGAACCGGATGCACGCCGAACGCTACAGGCAGATCGACGAGCTGTTCGCGGCGGCGCTGGAGCGCCCGCCCGCCGAGCGCGCCTCCTTTCTCGATGAAGCCTGCGCGGCCGACGCGGAGCTGCGCGCCGAGGTCGAGTCGCTGCTCGCGGCCCACTCCGGGGCGGGCGACTTCATCGAAGCGCCGGCGCTGGAGGTGGCCGCGCGCGGGCTCGCGGGCGAAGAGGCCGGGGCGGCGGAGGAGTCGGCGGGGACGGCCGTCGGCCGGACGGTCGGGCCTTACAGCGTCGTACAGCTTCTGGGCGTGGGCGGGATGGGCGAGGTCTACCTGGCGCGCGACGCGCGGCTGGGCCGCAGCGTCGCCCTGAAGCTCCTGCCCGCGCGCTTCACGCGCGACGCCGCGCGCGTCGCACGCTTCGAGCGCGAGGCGCGCGCCGCCTCGGCCCTCAGCCACCCGAACATCGTGACCATCTACGAGATCGGCCGCGCCGACGGCGCGCACTACATCGCCACCGAGTTCGTCGAGGGCGAGACGCTGCGCCGACGCATGGCGCGCGGCCGCCTCGACCTGAAGGAGGCCGTCGAGGTCGTCTCGCAGGTTGCGGGCGCGCTCTCGGCCGCGCACGCCGAGGGCGTCGTCCACCGCGACATCAAGCCCGAGAACGTCATGCTCCGCCCCGACGGCTACGTCAAAGTCCTCGACTTCGGCCTCGCCAAACTCGTCGAGGCCGCCCCGACCTCGGGCCGGCGGGACGAGAACTTACAGACCGAAACCGGTGCCGTCATGGGCACCGTCGCCTACATGTCGCCGGAGCAGGCGCTCGGGCAGGCCGTAGACCAGCGCGCGGACATCTTCTCGCTCGGCGTCATGCTCTACGAGCTTGCGACCGGCGCGCACCCCTTCCGCGGCGCGACGACCGCGGCCACCTTCGACGCCATCCTCAACCGCGAGCCGCCCGCCGACAGGTTGGCCGAGCTGCCCGCGGAGCTGGCGCACGTCGTCGGGCGCGCGCTGGAGAAGGATCGGGAGCTGCGCTACCAGACCGCTTCGGATTTGCGCGCGGAGCTGAGGCGGCTGCAACGCGAGTCGGCCTCGAACCCCTCCGGGCCCTCCGCGCCCGCCGGGCTCCGCACCTCGCCGCACCACGCGTTGCAGACGGTCGCGCCCGCCGCGTCGAGGCGCGCGCGCCGCTACGTCCTGGCCGGCCTCTGCCTCTTCGCCGTCGCCGCGGCGGCCGCGGGTCTCTACGCGCTGCGCGGTTCACGACAGGACGCGGGCGGGACGGTCGCGCCGCGTGCGCCGCGCGGCGTCAACTTCACGCAGTTGACCTTCCAGCCCGGCATGGAGCGTCACCCGAGCCTCTCGCCGGACGGGAGGGACTTCGCATACTCCGCCTGGTCGGGGAACAGTTGGGACATCTACACGCAGCGCGTCGGGGGCCGCAACCCGCGCAACCTGACGGCCGACTCTTCGGAAGACGACACGCAGCCCGCGTACTCTCCCGACGGCGAGCGCATCGCCTTCCGCTCCGGGCGGCAGGGCGGCGGCATCTTCGTCATGGGCGCGACGGGCGAGTCGGTCCGCCGCCTGACCGACTTCGGCTACCACCCTTCGTGGTCGCCCGACGGCGCGGAGATAGTCTTCTCCACGCAGGGCGTCAACGACCCGCACAACCGGCGCGTAGACCCGAGCGCCGTCTGGGTCGTCAACGTCTCTACCGGGGCGCGCCGCCGCCTCACGCCCGAAGCGAGCGGCGACGCGACGCAGCCCTCCTGGTCGCCGAGCGGGGCGCGCGTCGTCTACTGGGGGCGGCACAGGGGCGGGCGGCGCGACCTCTGGACGGCGGCGGCCGCGGGCGGCGAGCCCTCGCAGCTCACCGACGACGACGCCTTCGACTGGAACCCGGTCTGGTCTTCGGACGGCCGCCACGTCTACTTCTCAAGCGACCGCGGCGGGCAGATGAACCTCTGGCGGCTGCCCGTGGACGAGCGGACGGGGCGCGCCGCGGGGCCGCCCGAGGCCCTGACGACGCCCGCGCTCTACGCGGAAGGCGTCAGCTTCTCGCGCGACGGCCGCCGCGCCGTCTACGTCAGCCGCTCGGGCAGCACCAACATCCTGAAGGCGGCCTTCGACCCGGCCCGCGAGAGAGTCGCCGGCGAGACGACGGCGGTCACGCGCGGCTCGCGCCACGCCTCCTCGCCCGAACTCTCGCCCGACGGCGCGTGGTTCGTCTACAGCTCGCAGAACGAGCGGCAGGAGGACATCTTCGTCGTGGACAGGGACGGCGCGCAGACGCCGCGCCAGTTGACCGACGACCCCCACCGCGACCGCGACCCGCGCTGGTCGCCCGACGGCCGGCAGCTAGTCTTCTACTCGGATCGCAGCGGCAGGTACGAGGCGTGGGTGATTAACCGCGACGGGAGCGGCCTGCGGCAGTTGACCGAGACGGACGCGGCGGGCGTCGCCTACCCCTTCTTCTCGGCGGACGGCACGCGCGTCGTCTACAACCGCGTCGGCGAGTCGTGCACGATCATCGACGCGCACCTGCCGTGGGCCGAGCAGAGGCCGCAGCGCCTGCGGCTGCCGCCCGAGGGGCTCGCGGCCTTCTGGGCCTACTCGTGGTCGCCCGACGGCCGCAGGCTCGCGGGGTGGTCGGTCGGCCCGCTGAAGGGCGGGCCGGGTGGGATAATGGTCTACGACCTTGAGACAGAAGCCTTCGAGCGCGTCGCAGACCTCGGCGAGAATCCGGTCTGGCTCTCCGACAGCCGGCGGCTCCTCTTCAGGCGCGGCGCGGTGCTCCACCTCGTGGACACCTTGAGCAAGAGCACGCGCGAACTCCTCTCGGTCGCGCCCGACCGGCTCTCGGGCTTCGGCATCTCGGCCGACGGCCGCACGCTCTACTACGGCCTCAACGTGACCGAGGCCGACGTCTGGCTCCTCAACTTCGAGGAACAACCAGGTCAGTACCACCCGCGGTAGCGGGTGGGCGTTACGGCAAAGGCTTGTCGATCGATGAAAGCGCGACTCTCATCAATCGACAAGCCTTCATTGTTAAGCCCACCCGCTACCGCGGGTGGTACTAACCGCTATTACGGGAGATCAGGCTTGGAGAGCGGCGAGCCCTTGTCGCCGACGTACACGTCGAGGACTGTGAAGTTCGACGGGATCATCGTGGCGAAGGCGTGATTGCTCAGGAGAATCGAGCCGTGGCCGTCGAAGGCGATGCTCGCCGGCGAGTCGTAAGGGAAGAACGGGCTGCCCACAGGGTTCGTGAGCCTTCCCACCTCCGAGCCGGACGTGTTGAGGATGACGACGCCGGAAGCGCCCGGCGTCGCGATGGCGACGTAGAGGTTGCTCGACTTGCCGAAGGCGATGCCGTCGGGGATGTCGCCCGGCGCGAACGCCTTGAAGACCGCGAGGTCGGACGCCTGAGGCTGGGTGACCAGTGGCAGCGTGTAGATGAAGGGCATCCCCGTCGGGTCGATCGAGACGACGACGAAGAGCTTCGAGCGGTCGGGGCTCAGGCGGATGCCGTTCGCGCCGATGCCGTTCGGGACGGTGCCGAGGCGCGCGTCCTGGAAGTAGACCTGCGGCGTTCCGCCGCCCGCGGGGACGCGCCAGATGGTCGCCTGCAACGAGTCGGTCACGTAGGCGTTGCCGTCCTCGTCGAACGCGATGTCGTTCGGCAGGGCGGGCGCGTCGAAGAAGGTCGGCGAGCAGGGCGCGTTGTTGCCGTCGCACGCGGGCAGGTCGGGGAAGGGCGTCGAGTAGGACTCCTGCTGGCCCGAGCCGGTGTCGATGCGGTACATGCCGAGCTGAATGTTGAGCACGTAGAGGCGGCCCTGGCCGTCGAAGGCGATGCAGGAGTTGGCGTGCTCGAACGCGAGCGCCTCGCCCTGCGTCGTGTAGGTCCTCTCCAGAGCGCCGGTGTCGCGGTTATAAGCGACGACGGTCGAGGGGCCCGTGCCCGCGGTGCCGAAGCGCGCGGGGCCCGAGACGTAGACCCTGTTGCCCTTGACGGCGATGCCTTCGGGGAAGCCGGGTTCGGCGGGGAAGGTGGCGAGAACCTGCACGTCGCCGTAGGGGCGGGCCTGCTTGGCGGCGGCGTCGAGGGTCAGGAACGAGCAGACGGCGGCGGCCGCGACGAGAAACGTGGTGGAGGCGATCTTTGAGAATTTCATTTTATGATGACACCTTTCTTGGGCTGGTGGTGTTGGGCTCAAGCGCGTGGGCGGCGGAGGAAAGCCGACCGGCGCGCTACCGGATGTCCTCTGACACCTAATGCGTAAAAGGCGCGCGGAAGGGATCACGCCGCGAAAATATTTTATCGGGGACGTGATAAACTGCTGACTCGCCTATGAGACTCGCGGAGAGGACGGCCTTCATCACCGGCGGCGGGCGCGGCATCGGGCGCGCGGTGGCGCTCGCGTTCGCGCGCGAGGGGGCGCGCGTCTTCGTCGTCGCGCGCACGGCCGCCGACGTCGAGCGCGTGGCCGCGGAAGTTCGCGCCGAGTTCGGGGACGGCGCGGCCGGCCACGCGTCGTGCGACGTGGCCGACCCGCGCTCGGTCGAAGAGGCGTTCGCGGCGGCGCGCGACTTTCTGGGCGGCCCCGTTGACGTGCTGGTCAACAACGCGGGCGTCGCCGACAGCTCGAAGTTCACTGAGACCTCCGACGAGTTCTGGCGGCGACACCTCGACATCAACCTGACGGGGACTTTCTACTGCATGAGGGCGGCGCTGCCCCCGATGGTCGAGAGGGCTTGGGGTCGCGTCATCAACGTCGCGTCGGTCGCGGGCAAGACGGGCGCGCCCTACGTCGCGGCCTACACGGCGTCGAAGCACGGCGTGCTGGGCCTGACGCGCTCGGTCGCGCTCGAACTGGCGCGGACGGGCGTGACGGTCAACGCCGTCTGCCCCGGCTACGTGGACACGGACATGACGACGCGCGCCGTCGAGAACATCCGGGCCAAGACCGGCCGCTCGGCCGCGGACGCGCTCGAAGCCATCAAGCGGATGAGCCCACAGCACCGCCTCGTCACCCCCGAAGAGGTCGCCGCCCTCGCCCTCCTCCTCGCCTCCGACGACGGCCGCGGCATCACGGGACAGGCGATCAACGTTGACGGCGGAACAGTTCTGTTTTGAGTAGTCAGTAGACAGTAGTCAGTAGACAGCAGCGCTCCGCGTTGCGGTCGTTGAGAATGAGAATCGCACGGTTCGACTGACGAAGGTTTTCCTACTGGCTACTGTCTACTGTCTACTCATGAAAACCATCAACCCCAAATCGCTCGGCCGGCCGCGCGGGTACTCGAACGGGCAGTTGACGAGCCCGGGGCCGCGCCTACTCTTCGTCGCCGGGCAGATCGGGTGGGACGCGGAGCAGCGGCTCGTGGGCGACGACTTCGTCGAGCAGTTCGACCGCGCGCTGCGCAACGTCCTCGAGGTCGTGCGCGAGGCGGGCGGTGCGCCCACGGGGGTGGCGCGCCTCATCGTCTACGTCACTGACAAGCGCGAGTACGCCGCGCGCACCGCCGAGATCGGCGAGCGCTGGCGCGCGCTGATGGGCAGACACTACCCCGCCATGGCGCTCGTCGAAGTCAAAGGTCTGCTCGAAGACGGCGCTAAGGTCGAGATCGAGGCGACGGCCGTTCTGTGAAGACGCTCATGACATACGTCTCCGCGCTGGCGTTCGCGCTGTCGCTGCTCGCGGGCGCGGCCGAGTTCGCCTCCGCGCAGCGGCGCGCGCCGCGCGACAGGGGCGGCACCTCGCTCCTGCTCGAAGTCAGGGCGGAGGGCGCGCGTATGTCTGACGTGGTCGGGCGCGCCGCGGCAGTCATCCGCAGGCGTTGCGCGCGGCTCGGCGTCTACTGCCGCGTGGGGCCGGGCGGCGCGGCGAACCGGCTCGCGCTCCGTTTTTCGGCCACGAAGGATTCGGGACGCGTCAAGCAGACTCTGCTGGCGCAAGGGCTGGAGCTGCGCGCCGTCGTCTCGCCGCCCAACCCACACCCTTTGTTAGAGTACGCGACGCGCGCCGAAGCCGAGGCCGCGGCGGGAGGCGACCGGGACGTGTTCCCGTATGAGGAGTACGAGGGGGAGACTTACATCGTCGCTGAGCGCGCGCCGATTATCACGGGCGATGACGTGCGGAGCGCCGTCGCCCTGCGCGCGCAGGGCGACGGCCACCTGCTCTCCGTATCGTACGAGGTGGACTGCCGACTCAGGCCGGCGGGCGGGGCCCGCCTCAAAGCCTGGACGCGCGCGAACAACAACCGCTACGTCGCGGTCGTCTTCGACGGGCGCGCGCTCTCCGCGCCCTACATCAAAGCGCCTATCTGGCTTAACGTCGTGGTCTCGGGCGGCTTCGACAGGCGTCAGGCGGAAGACCTGGCCGTCGTCATCGGGGCCGGCAACCTTCCAGCGCCCGTGTCGGTGATAGAAGAGACGACCTATCCGTGAAGACAATGATTTCCCCAAAGAGTTTCTTATACGAGGTGCGCGAGGGCGTCGCGTGGGTCAGGCTGAACCGGCCGGAGCGTCTGAACGCGCTGACGTTCGAGGTCTACCGCGAGCTGACCGACACGTTCGCGGCGCTCGAACACGAGCCGCGGGTGAGCGCGGTCGTCTTGACGGGCGAGGGGCGCGCGTTCTGCTCGGGGGGCGACGTGCGCGACATCATCGGCGCGTTGCAGGGGCGCGACGCCGAGGGGCTGTTGGAGTTCACGCGCCTGACGTGCGAGTTGGTGCGCAACATCCGCCGGCTGCGCAAGCCCGTCATCGCGAGCTTGAACGGCACGACGGCCGGCGCGGGCGCGTGCATCGCCCTCGCCTCCGACCTGCGCGTCGCCTCCGTAGAGGCGCGCATCGCGTTCCTCTTCGTGAAGGTCGGACTCTCCGGCGCGGACATGGGCGCGGCGCACCTCCTGCCGCGGCTCGTCGGGCTCTCGAAGGCGACCGAGCTGCTCTACACGGGCGACTTCATCACGGCCGAAGAGGCCCTCGCCTGCGGCCTCTACAACCGCGTCGTCGAGCCCGCGCAGCTCGAAGCGGAGACGCACGCGCTGGCCGAGCGCTTGGCGCGCGGGCCTTCGTTCGCGCTCGCGGTGACGAAGGAGATGCTGAACCGCGAGCTGGACGTGTCGCTCGACACGGCGCTCGAACTGGAGGCGCAGGCGCAGGCCGTCTGCATGCAGCACCCGGACTACGGCGAAGCCTACCGCGCCTTCACGGAGAAGCGCGAGCCGCGCTTCGGGGGCGCGCGCGCGGACGAAGGATGAGCCGCCGGAAGCTCTCAGCGGCGGTGTTGGGACTCCTCCTCGCCGGCGCGTCCGCGCCCGCCCGGCAAGCCGCCGCCGACACGCCGAAGCCTTCAAAAGTTTTTCAGGAGGCCCGGGCCGTCAACGCCGACGCGACGCCCTCCGCACAGTCCTTCGAGTTCGAGATGAACGGCTTCTCTTACCACGTCAGGGCGAACGGCAACGGGCGGAGGACGAAGGGAAAGAAGTCGCGCGGCTTCAACCTGCACCTCGACGCGGGCGAGGCGGTCACGAACCTCCTCTATTCCGAGTTCGAGGGCGACCTGCTGCTCCTCCTCCACACGGACATCGCGGGCGTCCCTTTGGGCTTCGTCACGCGGCTCGAGCAGCCGTCGATGCGCGGCCTCTGGCGTCAGCGCATCCCCGCGGGGGACGTGGGCCGGCCGCTGCGCGACGGGCACGACCTCTACGTGACGGGCCTGGGGCTGGTCGGCAAACTCGACCTGCGCACGGGCGAGTACGCGTGGCAGCACGACGACCTCGAAGTCGAGCGCGCCGACGGGTCGAAGCCCCTCCACACTTTTGAGGAGCCGCAACTCGACGGCGACGCGGTTCTGTTCCGCGAGCGGCCGGTTTACAATCCGCGCAGGACGCTCGTCCTGGACAGGAGGAGCGGCAAGGTCATACGCGTCGAGTGAGGTGAGCCGCGGGGATGCAGCGAGACGGATTCGTCGAGGGGAACCCCTTCTTCACAGATGAGCACGCGCGCCTCGCGGCGAGCGTCTCGAACTTCGCCGCGCGCGAGGTCGAGCCCTTCGCGCGCGAGGAGGAGGGGCCGGACGCGGACGCCAGCTTCCGCTCGCTCCTCTCGCTGCTCGCGCAGGCAGACCTTCTGGGCTACGCGGTGGCGCGCGGCGACGGCGCGCCGCTCGACGCGCGCTCGCTCTGCGTCGTGCGCGAGGCGCTCTCCTACCACTCGCCGCTCGCCGACCTCGCCTTCGTCATGCAGGGCCTCGGCACCTACGCCGTCTCGCTCGCCGCGCCCGAGCACGTCCGCGACTTCTGGCTGGGGCGCGCGCGCACAGGCAAGGCCGTCGCCGCCTTCGCGCTCACCGAGCCCGAGGCCGGCTCCGACGTTTCGTCCATCCAGACGGCGGCGCGGCGCGAGGGCGACTCCTACGTCATCACGGGGCGCAAGTGCTTCATCTCGAACGCGGGGCTCGCGGACTTCTACACGGTCTTCGCGCGCACGGGCACGCGGGCGGACGGGCGCGCCGAGCTTTCGGCCTTCGTCGTCGGCGCGCGCATGCCCGGCTTCCGCGTCGCGGCGCGCACCGAGCTTGTGGCCGCGCACCCCATCGGCGAGCTCGAGTTCGACGGCGTGCGCGTGCCGGCCGAAGACCGCGTCGGCGCGGAGGGCCAGGGCTTCCGACTGGCGATGCAGACGATGGACATGTTCCGCGCCAGCGTCGGCGCGGCGGCCTGCGGCATGGCGCGCCGCGCGCTGGACGAGGCGGTCGCCTACTCGAAGGCGCGCCGGCAGTTCGGCGTGACGCTCGCCATGCACCAGTTGATCCAGGAGAAGCTGGCCGTCATGCAGACCGAGCTGGACGCCGCGCGCCTGCTCGTCTACCGCGCCGCGCACCTGCGCGACTCGGGCGCGTCGCCTGCCCAACTGACGCGCCTCGCCAGCGAGGCCAAGTTCTACGCGACCGAGGCGGCCCAGCGCGTCGTGGACGAGGCCGTCCAGATACACGGCGGCCACGGCCTCGTCCGCGGCAACGCGGTCGAGCGCCTCTACCGCGACGTACGCGCCCTGCGCATCTACGAAGGCACCAGCGAAATTCAAAAACTCATCATCGCGAGAGAGATGTTGAAGGAATAGGTTGAGCTTTGAAGTGAGGCGCCCTGAAACAGCCGCCCCGCAGATCACCCCTATGGAAAATATCTGGCCGGACACTTCTCCCGAAGCTCAGCGCGTGTTGTTCGACCTGACGCGCGCGACCCCGGTCTGGAAGCGGCTTAGATTGACCTGCGAGCTTATCCAGACGACCCGCCTATTGATGCTTGCCGACCTCCGCCGCCGTTTTCCACACGCGAGCGAGGAAGAATTGCGGCGCAGGCTCATCGCCCGGATGCTGACGCGCGAAGAGGTTGAACGTGCCTTCGGCTTTGACCCCGTTAACGAAGGTTATTAAAAAAGCGCGCCGACGTATGGAGAACCCTTTCGAAGTCTTAAGTCAGGTGGTGACCGCTTTCGAGGAGCACGGCATTACTTATGTCGTCGTCGGGTCTTTCGCCAGTTCGATGCGCGGTTTGTACCGAGCCACGGCCGACATTGACATTGTGGCCGACCTCAGACCCGAGCACGTCCGCCCGCTTGTGGAGGCATTGCAAGAGAAGTTCTACATAGATGAGCAGGCCGTCCGTCGCGCCGTCTCCCGCCACGGCTCTTTCAACGCCATACATTTCGACGCCGTCTTCAAGGTAGATATCTTCGTGCCGGCGGACGACGACTTCAGCCGGCAACAACTCGCGCGCCGGTGCGCGGAAAAGACGGCCCCTGACATAGAGCGGGAGATTTACGTGGCGACCGCGGAGGACTCAATCCTGGCGAAGCTGTTATGGTATCGCAAGGGTGGCGAAGTCTCGCGGGTACAGTGGGCGGATGTTTTAGGAATCGTCGGCGCACAGGGCGCGACGTTGGACGTGGAATACCTGAACGAGTGGGCGGACAAGCTGGGCGTGCGTGACCTGCTAGATAAGATTCTGTCCTCTTAAACTTCGACGCATGAGAGTCAACGTCATCGGCGGGGGGCCGGCGGGGCTGTACTTCGCGCTTCTGATGAAGCGGCACGGGGTGGCGCGCGAGGTCGTGGTGTACGAGCGGAACCCGCCGGGGGCGACGTTCGGGTGGGGCGTGGTCTTCTCGGGGCGGACGCTCAGGAATCTGCGCGAGGCCGACGAGGTCTCGCACCGGCGCATCACGGAGAGCTTCGAGACGTGGGACAACGTGGATGTCGTCCTGCGCGACAGCAAGATTACGATCCGCGGGAACGACTTCTCGGGGATAGCACGCATCAAGCTCCTCAACATCCTGCAAGAGCGCTGCGCCGAGCTGGGCGTGGACCTGCGCTTCGACACGGCCGTCGAAGACATCGAGGCGCTCGCGGGGGAGTGCGACCTGCTCGTCGGCGCGGACGGCGTGGGGAGCGTCGTGCGCGAGCGCTACGCGGAAGAGTTCCGGCCGGCGCTCGCCGAGGGGCGCAACAAGTACATCTGGTACGGCACGCGCCGGCTCTTCCACGGGCTGACGCTCACCTTCCGCGAGACCGAAGGCGGCGTCTTCGCCGCGCACTCCTACAAGTTCAGCAAAGAGCTGAGCACCTTCATCGTCGAGTGCGACGAGGAGACCTGGCGGCGCACGGGGCTCGGGCAGATGTCGGACGCGGAGTCGCGCGAGTACCTCGGGCGCGTCTTCGCGCGCGACCTCGGAGGCGAGGAGCTTTTGTCGAACAACTCGCGCTGGATAAACTTCGTCCTGGTGAAGAACGCGCGCTGGTTCTGCCGCAACGTCGTGCTGCTCGGCGACGCGCTGCACACGGCGCACTTCTCCATCGGCTCTGGGACGAAGCTCGCCATCGAGGACTCCATCGAGCTGTTCCGCCACCTCGCCGCGGGGGCGGGCGTGCCCGCGGCGCTCGAAGCGTTCGAGCGCGAGCGCCGCCCCGTCGTCGAGGAGTACCAGCGCGCGGCCGACGAGAGCCGCGTCTGGTTCGAGCGCGCGCGCGAGCACGTCCGCGCAGAGCCTCTGCCCTTCGCCTACAGCCTGATGACACGCAGCACGCGCGTCGATCGCGAGAGCCTGCGGCGGCGCGACCCGGCCTTCGTCGCCGCTTATGAGGAGGAGGCGGGCGCGCGCGCCCTTCGAGATTAGACGTGAAGAGAACTGCCAGAGCACTCCGCACGCTCCTCTGTCTCGCGCTGCTCGCGGGCGGCGCGGTGTTGCCGCGCGCGGCCGCGGGCCAGCGTTCGTACTCTCGTGACGCGTCGGTGCCGCGCGGGACGCTGGAAGGCGTGCCGGGCCTTATCCGCCTCGCGCTGCTGGTCTCGCGCTCGCTGGTGGTGGACGCGCGCGACCCGGCGCTGGTGGCGGTGGAGGACTACCGGCGCGCGCTCGACGGCCGGGCGCCGCGCCAGCACAACGCCGCCGCGCGCAGGGTCGCCGAGAAGATTAACAAGTACATACGCAAGTACAGGTCTTCGACGGCGGTCGAGGACCTCGCGGACGCCGACCTCGTCCTCGTCTTCAAGGTGACGGGGCAGCGCCGCTCGGCCCTCCCCGACGACCCCTTCGTCTGGGGCAAGCTCTTCGTCATCGCCGTCGGCCCCGACCGCACCCCGCGCGTCGTCTGGGAGTCCGAAGGCGACGACAAGAACCCCGAAGACGCCACCGGCGATTTCGTCAAGGCGTTGAGGAACGCCCGCGGAGAAAAATGAGAAGGACTGAGGACTGAGTTAAAACTCTTCCCCACTCAGTCCTCAGTACTCAGTACTTCTCATTTTTCTCTTCCCACTTCGGCGGCAGGAGGCGGCGGCGGCCGTCGTTGCTGAGCGGGACGCCGGGCTCCTTCAGCCCCTCGCGATCCCAGAGCTTGCATGTCACCTGTTTGTGCGACTGGTCGAGCGCCTCGCAGTAGTTGGTGTAGGTGCAGCGGCGGACTTCCGCGCCGCGCCCGGCGCGCGCCTTGAGGAACCAGTCGGGGTCTGCGAGCGACTGGCGCGCGGCCCCGACGATGTCCGCGTCCCCGCGCCTGAGAATCTCTTCGGCCAGCTCGAACGTGCCGACGCCGCCCGCGGCCACGACCGGCGTCTGAAAGCCCGCCTCGTTCACCGCGCGCTTCACCTCCCTTGAGAGCGGCAGGTTGCGGCCGAACGGCCCCTGCGCGTCGGAGAGGACGGTCGGCATGCACTCGTAGCCGCTCCGCCCCGTGTAAGGGTAGACGGCCTGCCCCACCTTCGGCTGCTTCGCGTCCTCGAACTTCCCGCCCTTCGACACGGAGAGAAAGTCGAAGCCCGCGCGCGCGAACTCCGCCGCGTAGAAGGCCGCGTCTTCGACGCGGCTCCCGCCCTCGATCACCTCGTCGCCGAGGAAGCGCACGCCGACCGTGTAGTCTTCGCCCACGCGCCCGCGCACCGCGCGGTAGACCTCCAGCGGCAGTCGCACCCTCCGCTCCTGCGAGCCGCCGTAGCCGTCGGCGCGGTCGTTGCGGCGGCTGAGGAAGGAGGCCATCGTGTAGGCGTGCGCGTAGTGCAGCTCGACGCCGTCGAAGCCCGCCTCGCGCGCGCGCCGCGCGGCGTCGGCGAAGAGGCCGGGCAGCACTGCGGGAAGCTCGCGCACGTGTTCGAGGTGCGTGTCGGTCACGCGCTCGCGGTAGCCGAAGCGCAGCGACTCAAGCTCTCGTTCGTCGAGCACGCAGTCGTGGAGCCAGTCGGGCCCGGACTTGAGGAAGTCGCGCACCTCCCCCTCTTCGCGCGACATCCAGGTCTCGTCCCCGAACAGGTGTACGAGCGCGCGCCGGTGTCGGTCTGAGATGTCGAGGAAGCGCTCGAAGAACTTTGCAGGCTCCGGGCGTCGCTTGACGGAGAGGAAGTCTATGATCTGTATGAAGAGGCGCGTGCGGCCCCGGCTCTCGCGCCGGACGGTCTCGACCAACTCGCGCAGACCGGGCAGGAAGCGGTCGTGGCCGATGCGGAGCAGAGGCCCCGACGGCACGTCGCGGATGCCGGTCGCCTCGACGACGAGCGCGCCGGGGCGGCCCGCGGCGAAGCGGCCGTACCATTCGAGGTTCTCGCGCGTGACAAAGCCGTCCTCGGTCGCGCGCCAGGGCACCATCGCCGGAACCCACGTCCGCGACTCAAGCTCGACGCGGCCGACGCGGACGGGGCGGAAGAGCAGAGAGCGCCCGGCCTCCTCGGCCGTGGGCCAGCGCGCCTCGGGAATCGAATGTCTGACGACGGGCTCGGGGTGCCACATAGGTTTCGAGAGGTCGAGTGTAGCAAATCGAAGCCGTCGGCGCTCGGCGCTCGGCAGTCAGCCGGACAAATCCTGTCGGTTTCCGATGAAATCGTTTCTTCTTCGACGGGATTGGCTGAAAGCTGAAGGCTGAACGCTGACGGCTTCATAAAAGCAGAAACCCCGCCCCGCGCACGTTCGTAAGGGGCTGGCAGGAAAGGCTCGGGGCGCGTGCCTTTGAGAGGATTTAGTACATGAAGTGGGAAGATTTTTTCGGCTGGGTCTTCAGGGGCGGCCTGCGGCGCGGGACGCAGGGGGCGGCGGGCGCGGCGCCGAAGCTGGCGCGCGGCGGGGCCGACTTCATCGCCGGGCAGGTGGCGCGCACGACCTTCCGCATCTTCAAGAACAACCTGCTCGCGCTCCCCTGGATCAAGGACGGCGAGGAGTTGTCGGCGGCGCTCGACGGCGCGCGCGCAGACCTCCTGCGGTCGCGCAACGCCTACCGCGAGAGCATCAAGTCGCGCCGCAACACCGCACGAGCCGAGGCCGACTGGCGTCGCGCTACGGAAGACTTCCGCCGCCAGGTCGCCGGCCTCAACCGGCGGCTGGCCGCCTACAACCTCAAGGCCCCCTCCAACACCTTCCGCAAGTCCCCCGTGGACGCCGACCGCGAAATCAACCGCGTCCTCCGCGACGAATAACCACTCCCCTTCCCCCGGCAAAGTAGCCATCCCAATCCCGCGCGGCTATACTTAACCCGGCGTCCGCCAGCGTCAACCTCGAACAGCTTAAGAAAGGCTGCGCTCAATCCCTTGAGATTCGAGTGGGACGACGCCAAGGCGGCCGCCAACCTGCGCAAGCACCGGGTCAGCTTCGACGAAGCCGCCGAGGTCTTCTTCGACCCCTACGCTTTCGGTGATTACGACTCCGAGCACTCGGACGACGAGGCGCGATTCTTTATCGTCGGCATGTCGGGCCGGCGGATGCTATACGTGGTCTACGCCGAACGCGCAGGTGACGTGGTGCGCGTCATCTCAGCCCGTCGCGCCAAGAAGCTTGAACGCAAAATCTATGGGCAAGAAAGAAACACCTAGGCCGTTCGTTTTCTCGGTGGTCGAGGACGACGGAGAGAACGTGACTATTGAAGTTTCGGAGGAGGATTATCGTCGCGACATCGAGGCCGGAATGACGGAAGACGAGACCCTTAAGCCGGGACGTTACAAGTTGAAGCGCGGTGGCTTCCTGAAGCGACACGCCGAGTTGAAAGACAAGATGAGAAAGCGCGCCTGAGGGCGGGCTCACAGAACAGACTACGGAGGTTGAAGCGTTTGACGGATGAGCTTTTAGAGTGGCGGCGGGAGTTCCCGATTCTGGAGAGCGCGGTCTACCTGATCTCGCACTCCCTGGGCGCGATGCCGCGGCGGACGTACGAGCGTCTGCGAGACTACGCCGAGATGTGGGCGACGCGGGGCGTGCGGGCGTGGGCCGAGGGGTGGTGGGAGATGCCGCAGGCGCTCGGCGACGAGGTCGGGCGCATCATCGGGGCCGAGCCCGGCACGGTCGTCATGCACCAGAACGTCTCGGTCTGCCAGTCGCTCATCCTCTCCTGCTTCGACACCACGCCCGAGACGCGCCGCAACAAGATCGTCTACTCCGAGCTCGAGTTCCCCTCGGTCATGTACGTCTACGAGGCGCACGCGCGCGACCGTGCCTTCCGCATCCACAAGGTCAAGTCCGAGGACGGCGTCACCGCGCCGCTCGAAGCGACGCTCGCGGCCATCGACGAGGAGACGCTGCTCGTCCCCCTCTCGCACGTCCTCTTCAAGAGCGCGTCTTTGCAGGACGCGCGCGCCGTCACCCGGCGCGCGCACGAGGTCGGCGCGCTCGTCGTGCTCGACACCTACCAGTCGGCCGGCACCGTGCCTCTTTCGGTGAAGGACCTGGACGTGGACTTCTGCACCGGCGGGTCGGTCAAGTGGCTCTGCGGCGGGCCCGGCGCGGGCTACCTCTACGTCGCGCCGCGCCTCAGACAACAGCTACGGCCGAAGGTGACGGGCTGGATGGCGCACGCCGCGCCCTTCGCGTTCGAGGAGTCGATCACCTACGCCGAGGGGGCCGCGCGCTTCCTCCACGGCTCGCCCGCCGTGCCCGCGCTCTACGCCGCCGAGTCGGGCTACAAGGTCATCAACGAGATCGGCGTCGAGCGCATCCGCGCCAAGAGCGTCCGGCAGACGCAGATGCTCATCGAGTTGGCCGAAGAGGCGGGCTTCCGCGTGACGAGCCCGCGCGACCCAGACCGGCGCGGCGGCACCATCACCGTCGCCGTCGAGCACGCGCCCGCCGTCACGAAGGAACTCATCCGCCGCGAAACAATCGTGGACTACCGCCCCGGCGCGGGCATCCGCATCTCGCCCCACTTCTACACGAAGGACGAGGAGCTCGAGCACGTCGTCCGCGAGATGCGCGCCATCCTCGACACGCGCGCCTACGCCGCGCACGAAGCGGCCGGCGCCGCGTTTTAATAGAGCAGGTTTAAATATCCCCGAAGGGGATGTCAGACGCTTTCACTTACCTCACGATGAGCTTGCCCTTGTACATGTTCATGCCGCAGGTGAACTCGTATTCGCCGGGCTCGCGCGGGAGGATTTCGACCGCGACCGTGTGGTTCTCGGGCAGGTGCGCGCGGCGGCCGAAGTCGGGCAGCACGACCTCCTCGCCGCAGAGCGAAGCCTCGCGGCGCGTGAAGTTCAGGCGCAGCGGGCGGCCGGCCTCGGCGACGATGGAAGAGGGCTGGTAGCCGCCCTTCACCGTCACGTCCACCACCTGCGACCCGCCCGCGCCCGCCCCGGCCGAGACCGCCTCGCCCTTCCAGAGCCAGAAGTACCAGACGATCCAGCCGATGATTCCGAAGCCGACCAGCGTGACGACGATGTTCGTCGTGTCCATCACTTCACCTCCTTGACCTGCCGCGGCTCGAAGAACCGCAGGCGGTTCGCGTTCGTCACGACCGTGATGCTCGACGCGGCCATCGCGGCCCCCGCGATGATGGGCGAGAGCAGCACGCCTAAGACGGGGTAGAGCGCGCCGGCCGCGACGGGGATGCCGAGCACGTTGTAGACGAACGCGCCGAACAGATTCTGCTTGATGTTGCGGAGCGTCGCGCGCGAGACCTCGACGGCCGTCACGACGCCCCTCAGACTCCCGCCGACGAGCGTCACGTCCGCCGCCTCAATCGCCACGTCCGTCCCCGTCCCGATGGCGAAGCCGACGTCCGACTGCGCCAGCGCGGGCGCGTCGTTGATGCCGTCGCCGACCATGCCGACGAGACGCCCGCCCCGCGCCCCGCCTTCCGTTTGCAGGCGCTCGACCTCGCGCGCCTTCTCTTCGGGTAGAACCTCCGCGAGCACGCGCTCGATGCCGGCCTGGCGCGCGACGGCGCGCGCCGTGCGCTCGTTGTCGCCGGTTATCATCACCACGTCGATGCCCATCGAGCGCAGGGCGCGCACGGCCTCGGCCGAGTCCTCCTTCAGCGTGTCGGCGACGGCGACGATGCCGGCCGCCTGTCTGTCCACCGCGACGTACATCGGGGTCTTGCCCTCGTCGGCGAGCCGCGCCGCGAGTTCCTCGAACTCGGAGAGCGAGACTTTCTCGCGCGCCATGAGCTTCCAGTTGCCAACGGCGACTCGCTTCCCTCCGACGGTCGCCTCCACGCCGTGCCCGGGCACGGCGTCGAACTGCTCGGGTTCGCCGAACTCCACGCCGCGCGCGCGCGCGCCTTCGACGATGGCCGCGGCCAGAGGGTGCTCGCTCCTCCGGTCGGCCGTCGCGGCGAGGCGTAGCAACTCCTCTTCATCGAACTCTCCGAGCGGCAGCACGTCGGTCAACTCCGGCCGCCCCTTCGTGAGCGTGCCCGTCTTGTCGAGCACGACCGTCTTGAGCCTGGAGGCCGACTCCAGCGCCTCCCCGTTGCGGATGAGGACGCCGTGCTCGGCGGCCTTCCCCACCCCGACCATGAGGCTGATCGGCGTCGCCAGTCCCAAAGCGCACGGGCAGGCGATGACGAGCACCGCGACCATCGTCACCACCGCGTGGTTGACGACCGGCTCCGGCCCAAAGTTGAACCACGCGAGGAAGGTCAGTACCGCGACGATCATCACCGAGGGGACGAAGTAGGAGCTGACCCTGTCCACGAGCCTCCCGATAGGCGGCCTGGAACTCTGCGCCTGCTCGACCATCCGGACGATGCGCGCGAGCGCCGTGTCCGCGCCGACCGCGCCCGCGCGGAAGGTGAAGGCCCCCGTCCTGTTGACGCTCGACCCGATGACCGCGTCGCCGCGCCTCTTGTCCACGGGGACGGACTCGCCGGTCACTATGGACTCGTCGAGCGCCGACTCGCCGTCGGTGATAACTCCGTCCACGGGCACCTTCTCGCCGGGGCGGACGAGCACGGTGTCGCCGACGACGACCTCCTCGACCGGCACGTCCAGCTCTTTCCCGTCGCGGATGACGCGCGCCGTCTTGGCCTGCAACTCAAGAAGTTTTTTGAGCGCCGCGCTCGAACGGCTCTTCGCCCTCAGCTCCAACGCCTGCCCGAGCAGGATGAGCGCGACGACGATGACGGCCACCTCGAAGTACATCCCCGTCGTGCCCGCCGGGAAGAGCCGGGGCGCGACGACGGCGACCGTCGAGTAGGCCCACGCCGCGCCCGTCCCCAAAGCGACCAGCGTGTCCATGTTCGTGTTGTGGTTCAGCAGGCCGTTCCAGGCGCTCTCGAAGAACTGGCGGCCCGACCAGGCGAGCACCGGCAGCGTCAGGACGGCCGAGACGACGCCGATGATTCGGTGGTAGGGCATGAGCGCGTGGCCCCAGGCCGGCACGAACTCCGCGAACATCAGCAGCAGGAGCGGGACGCCGACCGCGGCCGCGAACCAGAACTTCCGCATCATCGTGCGGTAGCTCTGCCCCTGCGCCTCCTCCGCGCTGCCCTCACGTGCGTGCCCCGGCCCGGCGGCGGCGTGATGATGGCGCGCGTGCTCCCGGCGGTCAGGCCGCGCCTGCGCCCTGCGTAACGAGGTCAACTGAACGGGCGCGCCCGACAACTGCACGGGCGCTTCCGCCGACGCGCCGCCGCAGCAGCCCGACTGCGTGACGGCTTCGCCCGGGCCCGCGGCGTCGAACCTCTGCTTGCAGCCGGGCGAGCAGAAGTAGTAGCGCACGCCTTCGCGCTCGCTCGTCCCGGCGGCGCGCGCCGGGTCAACCGTCATCCCGCAGACGGGATCGACAAACTCTTCCTTCATCGCAGTCGCACGCATCTCTCAACCCCTTCCCTTCAACCCCCGCGCTTCCCGCGCTTCAACCCCTCGGCCCGGTCGTGGTGCGCGTGGCCGATGTCCGAGCCTTCGATGAGGCCGCAGACGTGGCCGGGCGCGCGGCCGACCTTGTCCCACTCTTCGAGCGTAGCTTTCAGCTCCCGGCGGTGGCGTTGCAGCTCGCGCAGGCGCTCGTCCAACTCTTCCATGCGGCGGCGGACGATCTCGCGCACCTCTTCGCAGGGGCTCTGCCCCTTGCGCGCGTCCTCGATGATGCGCCTGATCTCTTCGAGCGAGAAGCCGAGCGCCTGCGCCTGCTTGATGAAGGCGAGGCGGTCGAGCACTTCTCGGCCGTAGACGCGGTAGCCGGCGTAGGTGCGCGAAGGCCGTTCGAGCAGCCCCGACTTCTCGTAGAAGCGGAGCGCCTCGACGCCGACGCCGCTCCGCCGCGAGACCTCGCCGATCTTCAGCATCCGCCGCCCCTCTTCCTCGTCCACCACCCTCATGCCCCGCTTCAGCTCACGCATCGTTTCTCCCCCTCTCCAACTCCATGCGTTAAGTATAAACCCTGGACTCGACTACAGAGTCAACTGCCTTAACAGAACCGCGAGCGGTAGCGAGCGGGTGCCGGTGACTTCAGACGTACCGTCGATGTCACCGGCACCCGCTCGCTACCGCTCGCGGTTCTGTTCGGTATTATCTGAAGGCGCTCACGTCGGCGGTCGCCGTGCGCACCTGCGAGGGCTTGCCGAACTGCGTCCAGGCGAAGAGGACCGTGTCGCCGAGGCGGGCCATGCGCGGGAAGCCGCTAGAGCGGGAGGCGTCCGTCCTGGCGATGACCGCGACCGGCCCGAGCGTGCCGTCGGGCGCGACGCGCCTGACCTTGTTCGCGCCGCCCGCGGCGCCGCCCGACATCCAGCAGACGAGCGCCGAACCGTCCGCCAGCAGCAGCACGTCCACGCGCCCCATCGCCTCCCCGTCGTCCACGCGCGCGGGACGGCCGAAGGTCGCGCCCGCGTCCGACGAGAACGCGACCTGCACCCGCGGCGCGTCGCCCTCGCCCGTGAACCAGGCGAGCGCCACGCGCCGGCCGTCGGCCGCGAGTTGCGGCCCGTTGACCGGGCAGGCTTTGACCTGCCAGTTGTCCGCGTGTGCGGGGCGCGGCGCGCTCCAGCCGCCCGGCTGTCGCCGCACAAAATGTATGTCGCGCACCTCCTGCTCGGAGCGGTCGCGGTAGGCGACGACGGGGCCTTCGGCGGTCATCGCGGCCGCGGTCTGGCAGCACTCGCAGATGCGCTCGTCGAGCACGGCCTCGTCCGAGAGCCTCCCCTGCCCGTCAATCGCGGCGTAGCGGAGCTGCATGCTGGCGGGCAGCGGGCCGTCCTCTTCGTGCCCCTCCTTCAAGTCCTTTAACGCGCGCCCGTCCACCCACACCGCGCCGAGGCGGCCGTCCGCGAGCGGCAGCAGCGAGACGAAGCCGTGCTCGGTCTGCGTCCCGTCCGTGTGCGGGACGAAGGCGCGGCCCCAGGTCTTTCCGCCGTCCCCCGAGCGCGCGACGTTCACGTCGTAGGCGTAAGTCCCCGCCCCGCTCTTCACCAGCCAGTGCGCGGCCAGCGAGCCGTCGGCGAGCGCGATGACCGAGGGGAAGTCGGCCCAGTTGACGAACCAGTTGTCGCCTTCCGCGACCGTCCGCGCCTCAGACCAGCCGCCCGCATCTCTCAACGCGAAGCGCAGCGCATGCCCTTTCTCGCCCTTCTTCTCGACCCAGCTCAGGATGGCGCGGCCGTCGGCCGTCGGGGACAGCTCGGGCTCGCGGCTGTCTGCGCCCGCGGGCGAGTCGGCCTCGCGCACGACGAGCGCGGCCTGCGCGCTCTCCGCCGCCTGGGGTGCGGGGGCGTTGACCGTATTCCGAATACATCCCGCGAACAGGAGGGCGGCGGCTAGAAACATCGGGGCGCGTTTGAGAAGGGGGTTGTTCATGCGAAGGGCTTGGCTCCTTTTGACGTGCGGCCGCGGCAGGCGTTACGCTTGGCTTCTATCCTAACCCGGAAGTGACGTCCGCGCTTACGAATCTGACATGGCCGAGCCCTTATCCTATAACAAGTTTCCGGCGAGTAAGGAAAGACTTTATTACCATCACTTACGAGCCGGGATGTGGAGGGTTGACGGATTGTTGACGGCTTTATTCCGGGGGCGTATTCGAGCTGCTCAGAGGGATTTTGTAAAGCCTGTTAGAAACAGGGTGTGAGAGCCACAATCGTGGTCTCCGTCTCGGACGAAGATCGAACCCTGCCTTCATCGCCGCTTCCGCAGGCCACACGTCACGACAGACGAAGAGCAGCCCGCGCAGTCGTTCCTTAAACGGACGAGTGCCCCCGCGGGGTGAAAAGTATCGTGATTGATTTTGCGGGTGGTGTGATGGACTTAATTTGAGGTGGAAAGGGTACTCTACAGCTACGTTAACCAGCGACTTCTGAACAGGCTCTCGCGCGGAAGTTCCAGCCTTGATCACGTCCTGGCACGCTTCACCTCATTTTTCGCAACACAGCCCTTGACACGGCTGTATTGCGAAAATTGCTGAAAGCCAACAGAAGACTTGAATCGCTCCTTAACTATGCGGTTACACCGAACAGGCTCTCAACGAACTTCGCCCGCACTACCACGTCCTCTCCGCTGATCCTTTTCAGTTGGCCCTTCCTCATCATGTGAGCCTCCTCAACCCCTTCTATCGTTCGCTCAGCGGTGTGAAAGAGCGCGGACACAGCACGGAGGCGGCGGGCTCCGCAGTTTAGCCCGCCGCCTCCGCTCCCTTGTAGATTGACCGCCGCCGCTACTCAATCTGGAATTGAAGTGTGTACACGGTCGGGTCGTTGCCGATCACGAAGCCTAATTCGTACGTGCCGGTCGTATAGCCGGTCGTCTTCAGGTTGAACGTATAGCCGCCGTTGTGGTAGCTGAAGTTGAGGTCGGGGTTGGAGTTGCCCGGGGCGGTGGGCGTACCCCACGAGACGTCGGAAATCTTCCGCACGCCGATGGCGGTGACCTTGATGCCCGACGAGGACTGATCCCCACCGGACGCGTCGGACAGTTGCAGCCTGATGGTGATGGTGCTCCCGCTCTGGTGCGCCTGAGTCTGGTCGAAGAGCACGCTCACCAGGTAGTTGACGCGCTGCACGACCGACTTCGCGGCCGTGTTGTAGTTCGCCGTGTCGCCCGGGGTAAACAGCACGGAGAGCGTGTTGTTGCCGACCGGGAGGACGGCCCCCGCCGCCGGGTTGTAGGCGAACGCACCGGGGACGGCCGTGCCGCTCAGGGGGCCTGAGACGGTCGGGTGGGCCGCGGTCGCGTTCAGTTGCGCGCCGGAGAGCGCGACCCCGAGGGTGATGGCCGCAGGCGTATCCCAGTCGATGACCGGCGTCGCCTTCGCCACGTCGATGTGGACGGTCTTGGACGCCGGGTTGTAGTTGTCTGTGCCGGCCACGTTGACCGTGAGCGGCTGGTCGTCGCCGGCGTTCGGAACGTGGCCCGCCGCCGGGCTGTAGCTGACCGAGCCGGACGCGGAAGGCCCGACGACCGTAACGGTCGCGTTCAACTGCGCGGCGGAAAGCTGCGTGCCGTAGACGACGCCCGCCGGGTCGTCCCACACGACCGTCTGGTCGGCCTTCGCGACCGTGAACGTGCCGGCCACGTACTGGATCGAGTAGTTCGGCGAAGACAGGCCGGAGGGCGTCACGGTGTAGCTGCCCGCGCTCGTGGCGTTCGTGTCCGCGAAGTCGAAGACGAGCGTGCCGGCGAGCGAGGAGGGCTGCTCGTCGTTGACGAGCCCGGCGTAGCTCGCCGTGAACGTGACGGCCGGGTCGCCGTATGTCTTCGACTTGTCATCCGCCTTGACGGTCAACGCCGCCGTGCTCACCGTGAGCGTGCCGTCAACGAAGCTGACGGCGTAGTTCTGCGATGAGAGGCCCGAAGGCGTGATCGTGTAGGAGCCGGCCGGGGTGGTCGGCGAGTCGGCGAAGTTGAAGGCGAGTGAGCCCTGTAGGTCGCCTTCGTCGTCGCCGTTGACGAAGCCGGCGTAGCCGACGGTGAACGGCACGGCCGGGTCGCCGTAGGTCTTCGCCTTGTCGTCGGCGCGGACGGAGAGCGCGGCCTGCGTCACGTTGAGCGTCACGTCCTTCGAAGCGCCGTTGAAGTTGGCGGCGTCGGCCGGTATGAACTCGACGCGCAGGGTGTGCGCGCCCGCCCCGAGCACGTCGCCCGCGGCCGGGGTGTAGGTGAACGTGCCGGCGACGTTGTTGAAGACGCCGGGCACGTCGGCCGCGGCGTTCAACTGTGACGCGCCGAGCGGCGTGCCGTACGTGATGTCGGCCGGGTCGGCCCAGTGGACGGCGGGCGTCGCCTTCTTGATGGTGATCGAAGACGAGCTGTCGGCCGCGGGCAGATAGTTCGCGTTGCCGGCGAACGTGGCAACGACGGCGTAGGTCGCGGCGTTGACGGGCGCGCCCGCCGAGCCGTTGTAGGTGAAGGTGACGGCCGGCGCGAGCACGTCCGACGTGCCGCCGACGCCATAAGCGAAGCCGGTGGCCGGGTGCGGCTGTGCGTCGTAGGCGACGGGGCCTGCGGGCACGGATACGCTGATGGACGCCGCGGCGCGGTTGATGACGAGCGTGCCGGACGCCTGGGCCGCCTGATAGTTCTGGTTGTCGAGCACGGCGAGCACCGTGTAGCTGCCCGCGTTCGTCGGCGCGTTGACCGATCCGTCGTAGGTGACGAGCAGGCCCGAGAGGCCGGACGGGCTGCTCGTCACGGTCGCAGCGCGCGGCGTACCGTCGTAGGTCTGGATGAGATCAGCCAGCGCGATAGTCGCGCTCGCCTTCGTGATCGTGATGCTCTTCGCGTCGGAGCTGCCGTCGTGATTGGCGTCGCCCTGGTAAGTCGCCGTTGCCGTGCAGCCGTCCGCGTTGGTCACGTTGGTGCAGTCGCCGGTGTAGCCGACCGAAACCGACGCGTCGAGGCCACCGGCGCCCGTGACCAAGGCCCTGGCCGTGAAGGCCGAGCCGCGGTAGACGTAGGGGCCAGGCTCGAAAGTGACGACGGTGATCGAAGCGGCCTTGTTAATGATGAAGGCCGCGTTGCCGGTGCCGCCCAGATGGTTCGGCCCGCCCGCGTAGGTGGCGCCGGCCGAAGCCTGGCCGGCGTTGACGTTGTTCTGGTAAGTGACAGAGACCGACTCGTTCAGTCCGCCCGCGCCCGTGACGTTGGCGGTGCAGGGCGTCTGTGCCTCGCCTGTGTAGGTCACGCCCGGCGGGCAGGTCACGGTCACCGCGGACGTTGCCTTGGCGATGGTGTTCGTGACCGTGCCGGTCGCGTCGTCGTAGTTGCCGGTCGGGTCGTTGAACGTCCAGATGTCGTCGTAGGTGCGGGCGCCGGTGTGGGTCGTGCCCGTCAGGTCGAGGCCGGCGAGCGGCGTGTTGTTGACCCCTGTGGCCGTGCCCGTCGAGGTGTGCGGCTGTCCGTCGAAGGTCACGTTGTAAGGCGTGACGGAGATGACGGCCGTCGCCTTCGAGATGGTGAAGTCGGCACTCGCGTCGTCGCCGTCGTGGTTCGCGTCGCCGCCGAAGCTCGCGGAAGCGGTGTAGAAGCCCGCGTTGGTGGGCGGCGTCTGGGAGGGCGGGTAGTTCGTGCCGTTGCGGCCCGCGTAGGTGACGGCGAGCGTCTGGTCGAGGCCCCCCGCGCCGTTGGCGACGGCCGTCGCGCCGTGCGGCTGGCCGTCGTATGTTGCGTCGTCGGCCGTGACGGTCACGGTCGAGGTAGCCTTGTTGATGATGATGGTCGCGGTGTCGGACGCCGGCTCGTGGTTCGCGTCGCCGTCGAAGGAGGCCAAGACCTGATAGGTGCCGACCGCGACGGGGGCGTCGGCGCCGCCCGGCGTGTAAGTGAAGGTCGGCGTGCCGAGGCTCTGGCCGCCCGCGCCGGTGACGGTGCCCTCGGCCGGGTGCGGCCGGCCGTCGTAGGTGAACGTGCCGCCGTCGACGCTGACCGTCGGCGCGGCCTTCGTGATGGTCAGCGCGGCCTCGCCCTGACTCCCCTGGAACTCGCTCGCCGGACTGCCGTAGGACGCGCTGACGGTGAGCGCCTGCGGGGGCGTCCCGCCGGGCAGCGTGTAGACGGCCGCGGCGGTGCCGTTCGTGACCGGGGCGTTGACGGGCATGCCGACGAGGTCGTCGGCGGCCGTCGTGACGGTGAACTGGACGGAGCCGGCGTTGACCGCGCCGGCCGGGCTGGTGACGGAGGCTTGGAGCGTCACGGCCTGATCGGCCGGGCTGTAGGCGGCCGTCGCGGGCTGCACGGCGGTCGCGCTCGCGGGCGACGTGCAGGTGCCGGCGGAGCTGGCGTGGTAGCCGCCCTGAATCTCGGCGGCCGAGAGGGCGCGGCTGAAGACTTCGACCTCGTCGATCAGGCCGTTCCAGCCAAACCCACCGTCCCCCTGGATCGAGCAGGGCGGGTTGGGCTCGTTGCCGATCATCGTGCAGGCCGTGCGGTTCTCCCAGTTGCGGATTCGGCCTGTCGCATCCTGCGCGCCAATTAACCGGCCGTCGAGGTATGCCTTAATCTGCGCCCCGTCGTACGTGATGGCGACGTGCGACCACCGGTTGAGCGGGACGACCGTGCCCGTGAAGATGTTGAGCGGGCCCGTGCCCGTGCCGCTTGAAAGGCGCAGATCGGCCTCGATCTGCCCGTTGTAGAGGCGCAGCGCGAAGCCGTCGCCGTTGGTGCGACTGATGACGGTCTTGCCGAAGCCGTTTGAGGTGCGGCCGTGCTGCGTCGGGTAGACCCACGCCCGGATGGTCAACTGCTCATAAGGCTCGCTGATGGACGGCCCCGTAGTGTAGAAGACTTCGTTCGAGTTGCCGGGGTTGTCGAACCGGAACGCCTGCGCGACCTTGCCCGCGGCCCAGTCGGCCCCGTTCTTGGGCGTGACGTTCTTGCCGGCGACGAGGTCTTGACCGTTCCCGTTGCCGGGGTACCAGGCAATCTGGTCGGAGGGCGGGGACGAGCAGACGGGGGCGTTCACGTCGAGCGTGACGGTCGCGGGCGCCGACTGGAGCGGCCCCTCGCTCGCGCGATAGGTGAACGAATCGGGGCCGGCGTACCCGGCGGCCGGCGTGTAGGTGAACGAGCCGTCCGCGTTAAGCGCGAGCGTCCCGTGCGCCGGGCCGGAGGCGATGGCCGCGGTCAGCGCGCCGCCTTCGACATCCGCGTCGTTGGCGAGGACGCCGGGCGTGGCGACCGAGAGTGAGAGGTCGCCGACGACCGAGTAGACGTCGTCGGTCGCGACCGGGGCGTCGTTGACGGGCGTGACGTTGAGCGAGACGGTCGCGACGTTGGAATCGGCCTCGCCGTCGTTGACTTTGAAGGTGAACGAGTCGGGGCCGTTATAGTTCAGGGCCGGGGTATAAACGAGCGCGGGTAGCGCGCCCGTGAGCGTGCCGTGCGCGGGGGCGGAGACGACCGTGTAAGTCAGGGCATCGCCCTCGGCGTCCGAGGCCGAGAGCGTGAACGCTCGCGCGGCGTCCTCGGCGGTGGAGAGCGCGACGCCGTTCGCCACGGGCGGCGTGTTGGGCGGCGTCGGCGTCGGCGTCGGGGCCGCTTCGGCTCCGCCCCAAGAGGGTTGGCTCCCGCCGCCGCCGACGAACTGCAAGTTCGTCCCGTCGAGGCCGAGGGTGTAGACGCCGGAGACGCTGTTGCGCGAAGTCCTGAAGGCGACCCGCGTGCCGTCGGGCGACACCGTCGGCTCGGTGTTGCTCGCAACCCCGTTCGTGACCCGCTGCTCGCCCGTGCCGTCCACGTTGACGACGTAGAGGTCTACGACGTTGTTGCGGTTGTCGGCGAAGACGATCCGGCCGTCGGGCAGGAAGTTCGGGTAGAACTCCGCCGACGAGTGTGAGGTGACCTGTCGCTCGCCCGTGCCGTCGGCGTTGATGACGTAGATGTCGAGGTTGGGGCTTGAGTTGACACGCTTGCTAAACGCGATCAGGGAGCCGTCGCGCGAGTAGGACGGGTCGTTCAGCGCGATGTCGAAGCCGGAGTTGAACGTCAACTGCTGCTCGCCCGTGCCGTCCAGGTTGATGGTGTAGAGATTGTCGGTGATGCCAGTCCGCCTTGAGAAGACGAGCCTCGTCGCGTCGGGCGAGAGCGCCGAGTCGCTCTCCGTCGCCGGGCTGCTGGTCACGCGCCGCTCGTTCGTACCATCTGCGTTGACGACATAGATGTCGCTGCTGCCGTGGCGGTTGGTGGTGAACGAGACGAGCCTCCCGTCGAGCGAGTAGAACGGCTGGATGTCGGAGGCCCCGTGCGTGGTCAGGCGCCGCTCGCCGGTGCCGTCCGGGTTGACCGAGTAGATGTCGCCGTTGCCGTTGCGCGCGCTGAGGAAGGCGATGCGCCCGTTCTGGGCTGGCTGCGCCGGGTTGAGGCTGAGAGCGGCGGCGGGGCCGTAATCTCCGGTGCCGGTGTCGTAGCTCTGCGGTGCGGCGAGCTGTAATCTTGTGGCTTCGAGCAAAGTGAAAACGACGACGCAGAGGCAAAGGGCGATCTTTATCAGGTGGGGCATCTGAGTTGTTCCTTTCTGTCGTGAAGCGGGCGTTAGGGTTTCGGTAGAGGTCGAGGCCGAGATGTTGCCCCCGCTGCTACTGGTGGGAGCTGGGCACCTGCTGCCGGGAGTGGAGTTGGGCGGCCCCGAGCGGGACGACGCAGGCGGGGACGAAAGCCTTCTTCAGCAAACGAGCGAGAGTATGGGTGAGCATGAGAGTTCCAGTGAAGTTGGTCGGCAGACCGGGCCGCCGGATTCGGTGTAGGGTTGACGGGAGGCAGTCTGCGAGGAGGCTTCCCGCCGCTCGTGTGCGGAGTCTTCGGCCGAATGATCCCGAGGCCGGGATCGGCGAGGGCCGACCACTAGTTGCCGTTAGAAGTACGTGAGAGCCTTAGGCGACTCGACAAAAAAGTACTACTTCTTCCAAAAACGTCGCGCAGTATAGCCGCTTCGAGGGTGCGAGTCCACAACTATCTGTGACTAACATTCTGTATGCTCGCGTATGAAACGGGAATTCTCCTCACTAAATTAAGTAGGTTGCAAAAAGTTCTTTCACAACTTCATCAGTTCGTCAGCCAGAAGTTACCAGAGAGGACTCCGGCTTTCTTCAGTCGCTCGTGCCGGCTCATCTCCAAGATGTAGCGGCAGGCGGC